>Ga0209610_1000003_pt1 | contig 205907 bp, 195 predicted proteins | sample LakKivw275mmetaG_FD_184137 | JGI IMG/M metagenome (GOLD analysis project Ga0209610, IMG submission 184137) | Anoxic lake water microbial communities from Lake Kivu, Rwanda to study Microbial Dark Matter (Phase II) - Lake Kivu water 275m metaG... | ecosystem: Environmental > Aquatic >...
CATCGGCGCCTTCGCCGGCGCCGCCGGCAAGTCGGCGCAGTTCCCGCTGCACGTCTGGCTGCCCGACGCCATGGAAGGCCCCACACCCGTCAGCTCCCTGATACATGCCGCCACCATGGTGGCGGCCGGCGTCTTCCTGGTGGCCCGCTTCTACCCGCTCTACCAGCACTCGGTCGAGGCCATGACGGTGGTGGCCGTCATCGGCGCCTTCACCGCCATCTTTGCCGCCAGCATGGGGCTGGTCATGAACGATATCAAGCGCGTGCTGGCCTACTCCACCATCAGCCAGCTGGGCTACATGATGCTGGGCCTGGGCGTGGGCAGCGTGGCCATCGGCATCTTCCACCTCTTCACGCACGCCTTCTTCAAGTGCCTGCTCTTCCTGGGCGCGGGCAGCGTCAACCACGGCAGCGGCACCTTCGACATGCGGCTGATGGGCGGCCTGCGCAAGGCCATGCCCTGGACCTATATCACCTTCGTCATCGGCTCGCTCAGCCTGGCGGGCATCTGGCCGCTGGCCGGCTTCTGGAGCAAGGACGGCATACTGGTGGCCGCCTTCGAGCACAATCCCGTGCTCTTTGCGCTGGCCATCATCACCGTCTTCATGACCGCCTTCTACATGTTCCGCGCCGTCTTCATGACCTTCCACGGCGAGTACAGGGGCGGCGCCGAGCCGGAGCACGGCGGGCACGACGCCCACGCGCACGGCCCGCACGAGTCGCCGGCCGTCATGGTGGCCCCCATGGTCGTGCTGGCCCTGCTGGCCGTCTGCGCCGGCTGGTTCAACATCACGGGCGGCTTCAGCCAGCTCCTGGGCAGCGAGGCCGAGGAGACCAACATCGTGGCCTCCCTGCTGGGCGTTTTCTCGCACCCGCTCCCGCTGGCGGCGCTGATCGTGGCGCTGCTGGGCATCTTCCTGGCCTGGGTAATGTATATCAAGAAGTGGATCAAGCCCGAGGCCATCGGCCGGGCCTTTAAGCCGATTTATACCATGCTCATCAACAAGTACGGGTTCGATGTGCTCTACGAGGACATCATCGTTAAAAAGATTTTATATAACGGCATCTTCAAGTGGATGGCCATGTTCGACTCCAGCATCGTGGACGGCGCCGTCAACGGCGCGGCCGACGGGACGGCCGGGGCCGGAGGCGCGCTGCGCAGGCTGCAGACCGGCCAGACACAGCTTTACGTGATCACCATCGCCATCGGCATCGTGGCCATCGCCGTGTGCGTGTACCTGTTCCATTGAGGTAAATGATCTTGAATTTGAATTTGTTGAGCTGGATCATCTTCCTCCCGGTCATCGGGTTGCTGGTCATCGCGCTCATACCCAGGCCGGGCCAGAGGACGGTCAAGTGGATCGCGCTGGCGGCGACCCTGGCCTCCTTCCTGGTCTCGCTGGCCGTCTTCCTCATGTTCGACCGCTCGGCCGCGGCCGTGGGCCACATGCAGTTCGAGGAGAAGGTCCTGTGGATACCGGCGGTCAACTCGTTCTACCACCTGGGCGTGGACGGGCTCAGCCTGCCGCTGATGATACTCATGACCTTCCTGGGCGTGGTCTCCGTGCTCATCTCCTGGAAGATACAGCTCAGGCCCCAGCAATACTTCATCTGGATACTGCTGCTGGAGACCAGCATACTGGGCGTCTTCCTCTCGCTGGACCTGGTGCTCTTCTTCCTCTTCTGGGAGCTGGAGCTGATACCCATGTTCTTCCTCATCATCATCTGGGGCTCAGGCCGCAAGGAGTACGCCGCCTACAAGTATTTGATCTACACGCTGGTCGGCAGCGCCTTCATGCTGGCCGGCATACTCAGCACCTATTTTATTACCAAAACGCTGGACATCACGGCGCTGGCCGGCATCGAGATAGGCTCGTCATTCATACCGCTGTCGGCGCTGTTCTTCCTGCTGACCATCGGCTTCGCCATCAAGCTGCCGGTCTTCCCCTTCCACACCTGGCTGCCGGACGCTCACACCAACGCCCCCACCGCCGCCTCGGTCATACTGGCGGGCGCCCTGCTCAAGATGGGCGGCTACGGCATGATACGCCTCTCGGTTAGCATGCTGCCGCAGATAGCGGTTTATTTCGCTCCTGTCATGTGCACGCTGGCCGTGGTGGGCGTGGTCTACGGCGCGGCCGTCACGCTCAGGCAGACCGACCTCAAGCGGCTGATAGCCTACTCCTCGGTCAGCCACATGGGCTACGTGCTGCTGGGCATCTTTGCGCTGAACCAGGTCAGCCTGGCCGGCGCCAGCCTGCAGATGTTCAGCCACGGCGTCATCACCGGCCTGCTCTTCGCCATGGTGGGCCTGGTCTACGACAAGACGCACACGCGTGATTTGAATAACCTCTCCGGCCTGGCGCGCCAGATGCCCGTCATCACAGTGGTCTTCAGCATAGCAGGGCTGGCCTCGCTCGGACTGCCGGGCACGGCGGGCTTCGTGGCCGAGTTCATCACCTTCGCCGGCGCCTTCTCCTCAACCGTCATCGCCGGCATGCCGGTCTTCACGCTGATCGCCGTCACAGGCGTGGTGCTGACCGCCGGCTACATACTCTGGATGCTGCAGCGGGTCTTCTACGGCTACCCGCTGGACAAGTACAACGGCGTGGGCGACGCCGACACAGTCGAGAAGATCAGCACATTCGCCTTCGTGGTGGTCATCATGCTGGTCGGCATCTACCCGGCCGTGCTGACCGATATCATCAACATGGGAGTTGCGCCGATAGCCAAGTTGATCGGCGGGTAATATTTATATGATGGACCTGTTCAAGTATACGGCGCCCGAGATAACGGTACTGGCCTTTGCGCTGGTCATCGTGCTGGTGGACCTCTTCAGCAGCCGCAAGGGCGTGCTGCCGCTGCTGGCCGTGGTCGGCGCGCTGATAGCCTCCGGCTTCTGCGTCATGCTGTGGGGCGGCGCCGGGTCGGAGTCCTTCTACAAGATGATAACCATCGACCAGTTCGGCCTGTTCTTTAAGCTGCTGATACTGGCCGCCGTCATACTTGTTGTGCTGGCTTCCTATAAATACGTGCTCAAGTTCGACAAGTTCCAGGGCGAGTACTATGCGCTGCTGCTGCTCTCCTCCATCGGCCTGATGCTGCTGGTATCGTCGGTCAACCTGATCACTATTTACCTCTCGCTGGAGCTGAGCAGCATCTCGCTCTACGCGCTGGTCAGCTTCCTCAAGGACAAACAATCCAGCGAGGCCGGTTTGAAATACCTGATACTGGGCGCCGTGGCCTCGGCCGTGCTGCTCTACGGCATGGCTCTGGTCTTCGGCATGACGGGCAGCACCTGCCTGACCTGCATCTCCGACTTCCTCAAGGCCGCACCTGCCAATGAGTTGCTCTCCATGCCGGTGCTGCTGACGGGTTTGATACTGGTCATAGCCGGCTTCGGCTTCAAAATAGCCAGCGTTCCCTTCCAGATGTGGGTGCCGGACGTTTACGAGGGCGCTCCCACGCCGGTCACCGCTTACCTCTCCGTGGCCAGCAAGGCCGCCGGCTTCGCCGTCATCACCCGCATACTGCTCACCGCCTTCGGCGTCCCAACCTGGATTCACTTCGAGTGGGGTGTCATCATCGCCGTGCTGGCGGCGCTGACCATGACCTTCGGCAACCTCGTAGCCGTCGTGCAGACCAACATCAAGCGGCTGCTGGGTTACTCCAGCATCGCGCAGGCCGGGTATCTCATGGTCGGCCTGGCCGCCATGGGCATGGCCGCGCAGTCGGACGCCGTGGTGCGCTCCGGGCTGCTATTCTTCCTTTTCAGCTACACGCTGACCAACCTGGGCGCCTTCATCGCCATCATCGCCATCTCCAACAGGATAAACAGCGACATGATCGACGACTACGCCGGCATGGGCAAACGTGCGCCGCTGCTGGCGCTGGGGCTGACGCTCTGCCTGGTCTCGCTGACCGGGCTGCCGCCCACGGCCGGGCTGATAGCCAAGATCTACATCTTCAGCGGCGCGGTCAACCAGGGGCTGATCTGGCTGGTCATCATCGCCGTCATCAACAGCGTCATCTCGGCCTACTACTACTTCAAGGTGGTCAAGGCCATGTGGCTGGCCGAGCCGAAATCGGACGAGAAGGTGGCCGCCTCCTGGCCCGAGTGGCTGGCGCTGGCCTTCTGCTGCATCGTGGTGGTCATCGCCGGCGTGGTCCCCGGCATCTTCATCGCCTTCGCCCAGTCCGCCGCCAAGATATTCGGGGCATAGATTACCCTTTGGAATAATAATGAGGATAAACCCTCTTCGGACTTACCCTAGAGCGTTTATCCCCGTCGTGATACAAGAGAAATCTTAGCACTTTCCGGCAACGTGTCAACTCGCCCTGTCATCAGTGGATAGTATATCTGTAATCGTTAAGGTCTAAGCAGCGATCATATAAAGCTTTATCAATCTTTATCCAGGTGGTTCCGGGAATACCTCTATCTATGATTCCTTTGTCCGGCGCATAGGGGAACCAGGATTCAAATTGTATCGTGCGGCCCTGCCCTCCAGCGATGATCTTTGCCAGGTGTACGGCCGGGCCGAAGTCCCAATCTTGGCTAACTATTATGCCGAGATCATATTTGTTCTGGTAAGTAAGGTCTACTAAATCGATGGCAAGGGAAACATCGACGCCTTTTTCCTGTCTGGAGGAATTTATCCTGCCCCTATAGACATATATTCCCTGGTTCCTGACGAAGCGAAGCTTGTTTGTCCAAAATGTGTGCCAGCGTTCCTCGTCATCGCCCACATCCGGATCCGGCACTCCCGTATAGAACCTGATTTGAATCAGCTCACGACCAGGTTTTGCGTTTACAAGTCTTTTAGCTAGACGTTCTACATCATAAGATGGATAGGAATAAACGACCGGGCCTGTATCCCCGCCACCAAATGCCTCTTTAGCCAGATGATACAGATTTTGACCATCGATAAATACAATGGTTCGCATCTGTTTAAAAATACACCCACCTGGGGACACGGCCGAAGCCGCATCCAGCAGGTGGGGATCAACTTTTTGTAGTATAGCTAGATCAATTATATGTTGTCAAGACTGCCATTGCGAGGAGCCCTTCAGGGCGACGTGGCAATCTCACCGCATCGGTAATCAGGGAGATTGCTTCGGCCCGATAAAGTCGGGCCTCGCAATAACATGTATGTCTCACAAGTGAAGCCCATTCGGCCTGATGGCGTCTAAGAGGGGCTGTAAAGCCCCTCTTTAAGAAAGGATCCCCTCTCCCACGAGGGAGAGGGCCGGGGAGAGGGTGAGTTTGACACTCAGATACACTGATGCTATATTGCTGACTTGTGAAAAAGGTAGGCGTCTTATACCACCCCAAAGTTAAAGAATCCGAGAATTTTGCCCGCAAACTGGAAAGCTACCTCAAGGGCAAAAAGCTGGATTGCTGGCTGCACTCCTCCTGGGAAGAGGCCGAGGCCGCCAGGCTGATGGACGGCACGGACCTGGTGATCAGCGTGGGCGGCGACGGCACCATACTCAGGGTGGCCCGCATCATCTTCCCGCGTGCGATACCCATCGTGGGCATCAACTTCGGCAAGCTGGGCTTCATGACCGAGCTGGAGGCCGACGGCGCCAACGATAAGCTGGACAGGATACTTGACGGCGAGGGCTGGATAGAGCAGCGCACCATGCTGCAGGCCGTGCTCGGGTCGGGCAGGACCTACCACGCGCTGAACGACGTTGTGGTCGGCCGCGGCCGCAACATGCGGCTGGTCAATATCGAGGTCGGATTGGACGGAACTCCCTTCACCACCTACAGGGCCGATGCGGTCATCGTGGCCACCTCCACCGGCAGCACGGGCTATACGCTGGCGGCCAACGGGCCGGTGCTCTACCCGGAGAGCCGGGACATTATATTGAAGGCGGTCTGTCCGCACCTCAGCCTGGACAAGGCGCTGGTGCTCTCGCCGGAGACGAAGGTGTCGCTCAGGGTGCACACCAACCACGAGGCGGTCGTCAGCATGGACGGCCAGGTCGAGGAGCCGCTGGGCAACGGCGACGGCGTTGTTGTCAGCCTCAGCCCGCACGTGACCAGGTTCACCCGCCTCAGGCCTCGCAGCGACTTCTACAGCACACTGACAACCAAACTTAAAGGCAAATCCCTATGAGATTGCCACGGCACTGCGTGCCTCGCAATGACGTTCTTCTTCCCTGTCATTGCGAGCCCCGACGTAATCGGGGCGTGGCAACCTCCCTGCCATGCCATTGCGAGGAGCCCCCGATGTAATCGGGGCGACGTGGCAAACTCTATAATCGAAGAGAGAGCCCGTAACTTAGCGAAAGTCCTCATTGTATTATAATAGAGGCCCCGACGGTATGGGAGCGTCTAAGAGGGGCGACAGCCCCTCTTTAAAAGAATAATCCCTCTCCCTTGAGGGAGAGGGCAGGGTAAGGGTGATAAATAAGTACCATTGCGAGGAACAAAGTGACGAAGCAAACTCTAAAAGCGAAGAAACCAATAAAAACCAAAACGAACGTAGAAAAAGCCACCATCGGAGATGTGAGTAAAATGCACGAGCTCGTGAATAAATTTGCCGCCCGTGACGAGATGCTGCCGCGTGCGCTGAGCGAGATATACGAAAACCTGCGCGACTATTTTGTTATACGTGATGCCAAAGGAAAAGTCGAGGCCTGCGTAGCACTTCATATAAGCTGGGCCGACCTGGCGGAGATAAAGTCGCTGGCCGTTGAGGAGAACAGGCATAAGAAGGGCCTGGGCGCTGCGCTGGTGCAGGCCTGTATTGATGAGGCCAAAGCGCTGGGCATACCGCGCCTCTTCTGCCTGACCTACAAGCCGGGCTTCTTCAAGAAGCAGGGCTTCAAGCTGGTGGACAAGCTGGAGTTGCCGCGCAAGGTCTGGGCAGAGTGCTACTCCTGCCCCAAGTTCCCGGACTGCGAAGAGGTTGCGCTGGTCTACAGGCTGCCCAGGAAAGCCAAATGAAAAGCAATCCGAAGGAGAAGGTGCTTAAAGAGGAGACCGTCTTCAGCGGCCGTGCCGTGCGGTTGAGGATTGTGACGGTCGAGAAGGCCTCCGGCGTTGTCACCACCAGGGAGATTGTCGAGCACGATGACGTCATAGCCTGCGTGGTGCTGGACGGGGAGGGCAACGTGATCATGGAGCGGCAGTACCGGCGGCCGGCGGGCAGGGTGCTGCTGGAGATACCAGCCGGCGGCATAGACCCGGGCGAGACGCCCGAGCAGGCCGTACGGCGCGAGCTGCAGGAGGAGATAGGATACATCCCCGGCAAGCTGACCAAACTGGGCGGCTTCTACGCTGCGCCCGGTTACTGCACCGAGTACCTGCACGTCTTCCTGGCCGAGGACCTCAAGCCCTCCAGGCTGACCGCCGAGGACACCGACGAGATTGAATTGGTGCGCGTCCCTATATTACAGATCAAGGGGCTGATCGCGAGAGGGGAGATACAGGACGCCAAGAGTGTGGCGGGGCTGTTACGGTTTGTAATAGGGTTTAGTAAATAATCATTTGATATCTATCGCCGGCAATTTATCTTCTACTTCAGCCCTTCACTACAGATAATTATCGGCGGTGGCTGCTCCTCGATTTGCAGACGTCGCTTATCAATCCAATCATGCATATTATGCTGGTAATATAGCTCCCCAAGACTTGTCAGGAGTGAATGCCCTGTCACTCCGTTATGACGGAGTCGATTTAACTCTTTAGCCAGAGCTCTGGTGATGGTTCCGCGGAAAGCACCTTCTAAAATATTTATCTGAGCTTTTAGATCCTCATTATCTGTAACATTGAATAATACGCGCAACTCCCTGAGCATATAACGTTGGCCTTGAGTCAGAGAGGGCGTATATTCACGTTCTGCCTGACGGTGCTTGACTTCCTCAGCAAATTGTTGTTTTATCCTCATTATTTTGGCATTATAATCCTTCGGCAGTGGAAGTCCTTCCAAATCTGGCCCACATTTTATGATACCCAATATTCGGGGGATATCCCTGGTTACCAACTCTCCAGTTTCATCCATAAGGTATAACTGCTGATACCTCCCTGCTTGACAGAAGACATAAGTCCCTTTAGTAGACGAAGATTTCACTGTGCGGATGCCGTCTCTCAGATTTGAAATACGGTCATATTCATCGGGTTTCTCTCTGCGAAGTTGCCTCATAAGTTCCTCAGCTTCGTTGATATCAAGCAATTCACCCTCTTCATCATCGAACAGGCTTAGCTGCCCGCCTTTCTTTTCATAGATAGCATACATTGCTTCTTCGTTTAGCGTCTCAGTGCGATCAAGGATAGCGGAATCCTCTCCGATAGTGTCATGTATCTCCTGAATACGGTTATGCAGTTTTTCTTTTAGTCCAAGATTACGTTCAATACCTGTTTCAGGAAGAAAGTTGAATCCATATATGATGTCATGATCTGACCCGATACGGTCAATACGCCCAAATCGTTGAATAAGGCGTACCGGATTCCAATGCAAGTCATAATTGACGATTTTGTCGCAGTCCTGAAGGTTAAGACCTTCTGCCAGAACATCAGTGGCAATAACTGTCATCAACTCACACTCGCCTGATGCGAATTGATACTCTGGATTGGCTTTTGGAGCAAATCTGCCAACTATTCTAGCTTTACTCTTGTCTCCGCTGTAAATGACATCTATATCGGACTTCTTTGCTTGTGGATTTAAATTATCGAACAAATATCTCGCCGTATCCGCATATTGAGTGAATATCAGCCTTTTGCCTTCCTTAAGAGGAATCTTCGCTAATTCCTCGTTTAGTTTACGTAATTTAGCATCTTTGTCTGGTGTAATAGGCTCAACCAGCTCGAGCATCTTCTTTAATAGCGCAAGATCGTGGTTAACATGCCGGCGCAGACGTTCTATATCGAAGTCAGCAGCATCGTAACGTCCGGATGCCCTGCGCAACTCATCCATAAAATCCTGTTCTTCTACCTGGTTTGGTTCATAAAGCAACTCTTCAGCCTTGTCGCCGGCGGGTACAATTCCTTGAGCAAGTGCCTCAGAGAAACGCTGGTGGACAGTAATTAATCTCTTAATTGTTTCTCGGAAGGCGAATACACTGGATTCAAAACGCTTGAAAAGAAGTATACGGGCTAGACCACGGAGGTTTACCCCGGCACGATGTAAGCTGGCATATGGCTCCCGCCGTTGCTTGTCTTTAGATACGAAATGATACAGGCTATATCGAGCGTAAGAGAGCTCACCCGATATTGGTTCAACTGGATAGCCGCTTTTGCGTTTGCCAAGGTAGTTCCGTAGCTCCTGGTACAGCCCTTGATATGTCTGCTCAATACTGTACTCAATAGTCTCCAATTCACGCTTGGGGAAGAATTGGTGTTTTCCACCGACAAATACATAGGCGCGCCGTTGACCATCCATGTAATCTCTAAACTTGGCTGGATCTACTGGCTGATGTGTCTGAGCGTCAAATCCATACCATCTTAGGATATGATTGCGGGTACGGCGAATGAGGACGTTGGAAAGCAAGTCAGGAAGCTGTTTGTCACCTTTCTCTATCAGCTTAAAATACTGCTTTAAATCAGGTGGGTCGATTGGAAATTCTGTTTTATCATCCTGGTGAAATAGCTTTATTTGATAATAGACGTCCCAGGCTGTCTTATTACGCGGTGTAGCGGTCAGGAAGCAGCAACGTCTTCTAGTGGAGAGAAATTGCTGCACTACTTTATAACGCTGAGTATCAGGGTAGCGAAAATTGTGGCTCTCATCGATCAGTACGAAATCGCGGTCCCGGTATTTGGCATCCTTTAGCAAAATATTGGTTGTGCTCCCATCGTCTTCCCTCAAATAGCCCGTAGAAAGAACCCGGGCGTTAAGTTCATAGACCTCGTTATACCTTTCCCACATTTCCACCAACGGTGCCGGGCAAATTATCAGTGGCCGGGAATGATCGCTGCGCTCAAAATGCTTGACAACCGCCGCGCCGATATATGATTTGCCTAATCCAACGACGTCGGCTACAAAAGCGCCGCCGTAATCCCTGACCATCTGAATGGCCTGACGGACCGCCGTCTTCTGAAAATCAGCCAGCTGACGCGTGATCTCACTGTCAAAAAGAATGTCCCGATCATCTTCACCCTCCAGCCTGTCTTTCACCAGGGCATAGATGGTCTTCATGTAAATGTCATAAGGTTTGACTGGTGCCAGTGCCCAGGACTGTTTCATTTCTTGCATCAAAGCCTCATCGAAGTCCTGGGAATCATTCCATAGTTCGTCGAACCAGCGCACAAGCTCGGCGTGGTTATCATTGCCCTGCACTACCACATTCAGCTCTGTGTTATGAGTCACTCCGGAAAGCGTCAGATTGGATGAGCCCACAATAGCTATACCCTTTTCGTGGCGTTCAACCTGCTTACCGCTACTATCAAATATGACGCCGTAGTCAAAGATATAGGCCTTGGCATGCAGGCGGCCTTTGGTATAGACGCTCACTTTCAAACGCTTGTCCTCTATCATCCGCACCATCTCTTTAACCAGTGTCTCACCCTCATCGGTCTGGTCCATAAATTCCATGCTGGAACGGATGTTTTCTGCTGTTTCTGTTGCCATTCGTTTAGCTTCGGCTTTCTTCGGGTAAGCCTGCGCTTCAGCGGCGTCTTTGACCAGCTCCAGTCGCCGGCAGCCTTCCGCTAATTGCTCTAAAGTCTCATGATTAGTAGTATTGCCGATGAGGAGGCGAAGTTCCTTAATGCTCTTTAGCTTATCAGCGATGCTGGTAAGGCCGGAGAGAAAGAAATAGCCGACGGCAAATCGCGCTGAGTCCGTTGAGCTCAATATGCGATTAATATGGTCGATTAGTATCTCTTTGCGGTTGTCGATAATATCGTGTGCCGGCATCTAAATCTCCGTAACGAGACGAGGATATTTAGCACGAAGCCATTTCTCCACGTCAGTGCGAAGCTGTTTGGCCAGAGTAATCATTTCTTTAACCTCTTGATCTGTAACACTTCCAGCCCTTTCATAGTCGCTAATATTACGTTTTTGACGGAATTTGTCTAACTGATCAATTATGGCGGGGGGCGATTTAAGCGTAAAAGCCAGCGATTGCAGAACAATATAGTGTTGCCCCTCTTTACGGGCGCGGTAACCAACTGCGGCCAGTGCCGTCTTAGCGGCTTGAACAGCCGCATTATGAGCAATACTCAACCGCCAATCCGGACCAAGTTCCACTATCTTTACTTTTTCAAGGTCACGGTCGCAAATATGCAGCAGTTCAGCAATTTCACTGGCCGAAGGGCGATGCCGTAAGACTAGTTTATCTCTTGACCAATCTTCTAAGCTCACCTTCGCTGCCAATTACAAATATTTTCTCGCCCTCAAGCACGGTCTTGACAAAATGGTGGTCATCTTTAACCTTCTTCTTAAATTCGGCAACTGGATAAACTACCGCGGTGATCTCTCGGCCTACTTGTTTTTCGGCTGGCTTGAGGAGAGAAATCAATTCACCAAAAGTGATTTCCCCCACCACCATTAAGTCAATATCACTTCTTCGGTCATCGGTGCTCATGGCAACCGATCCGAAGACAAAAGCCACCCGCATTTTATCGGCCTTGGCAGCCAGAGATTGTCTAATAACGTCAGCAATGCCGAAGGTTTTTCTCACAATGCTTTTAAGTTCATTGAAAATAGGGCATTTTTCATTGGCACGGTAGTAGACCTGTCTGCCCTGCACTTCACGTATGATGATGCCGGTATCTGTCAGGTTTTTCAATTCCCGTTGCACTGTCCCGCGGCCTATTTTTACAGAGTCCAGTATCTGCTTGGTATAAAAAGATCTATCCGTTTGCCCGTATAGGAGGGCTAAAACCGCCTGCCGTGTTTTACCGAAGAGACCACTGCAGAAATTTTCATTCATTGAAATTACCCATTTCGGGTATTATCTTACCCATATTGGGTAACAATGTCAAGCATTAGATGCTGCCGGCTTTATTAATCCTCGCCTCTACAAGGTTGATTATTGCTTCGTAGATTGCGTCACGCTCACCCTTGGTAAGTCTAAGAGCATCAAATACTACATCGTCCAGTTGCTTCCGTTCTTGTCGTGGATAGAAATCTGGTTGACCATTGATAATGTTAAATCCGTATTCTTCTTTAACCGTACACACGTACGTGCTCTTCAGTATACTGAATGCCGATTTCAAATCATTATTTAGAATGACCGGGATTCTTAGTGATAAGAAATCTGCCATGAAGAAATCAAGTACACCTAATCCCAAACTCCTATTACCTAACGTTTCAATAATGAGCGCAACAAGAGTCGTATTTAAATAGGCGATAAGAGCTACTTCATCCAGCTTTGGATGCAATCTATAAAATCTAAGTGACAAATAATTGCGCGGATTATAGTAAATCGTGTATGAGTCGCTGAAGCTTCTGGGCACCAAGATTTTGGCGGTGCTTAGCATTTGCCGAGTAGGTCGATACCAGGGATGCTAATTTTTAGTGACGGACCTATTATTGTACCCTTGTTTCTCCCCCCATTTTATATATTCCTTAACCCTATCTGATGGCTGGTCTTCAATAACTAAGCAATAAGCGTCATGACCGTTGATCTCAATTCGTTTGTCAGTCTTTGTGTAGTCCTTTATTAGAGGAACCAAGTACTCTTTCTCAATTTCTCCAGCAAAAGGAGCATTGTTATCAGTAATAACTTTTTCGTTATGAACATATAGGCAACCACCCGTCGATTTCACAGCGTTATCTATGATAAAGAATCCATCAGCGCCACCGGTATTGAGATATCTTTCCCCATTAAAAAGGTCTGATAAGCATCTTAAATATTCGGCACCCTTGTCCAGGACAGCCCAGTAGATATCCGGCGCTCTTAGGTATTTGCCGCCCCACTTGTTACCAATATAGCTGGCAGCCCTAATCAATGGGCCAGTGGCTTTTCCGGTTTTCTCTTCTTCAGTTATTTCTGAGCCATCTTCCAAGAGCTCACTCTGCTTAATAGGAAAGACACGATATTCTTTAGTTGCCTTACGTACAATTGCTTCTTCGATCTCATCAAAGATTACCGGGTTTACAATATGTTCAAATGGCACTCGGAACATGACAAAACGAGCCGTCTTCTCCAGCGCCCATTCACTTCGGTCGTCAGACGTGGAAAAGAGTACAATTATTGAGTTGACATCGGCATTGGTAAAAGTACGTTTAACCTGATTATCCAGCACCAACTTAATATGACTATGCTTGAGCAGGAATTCCTGTAAGTCAGCGCCATAACCCACATCCAGCCATGAGTTTGAGGTGATGAAACAAAATGAGCCTTTGCTGTTGAGCAAGGAAAGTCCGTGCAAGTAGAAATAGATATACAGATCGCTTTTAGCGTCAATCTTATGCGCCGCAGTATTGCTGCCAGCCTTGTAGCCAAAAAAGTGAGAAAATTTTTGGTATACCGAGAGGGCTAACTTGCCTTTGTATTCCCTCTTGTTTTCCGCCGTAACCTTGTCACGCGGAATTTTTGGATCAGCAATGGCTTCCTGCCGTACGTACGGTGGATTACCTATAACAATATCGAAGCCATCCTTCTCACTCTCGAATATTTCGACAAAGGCAATATCCCAGACGAAGGGGACTTCTTTGGAGACGCCGAGAGCTTTATTTGAAGCCTCTATTTGAGCTAACTCCGCCATGAGTGCTTCAATCTCCAGTCGATATTTACTGGCATCTAAGTCAATCTGGTGGGGTCGTGCTGCCCCTTTGCCATCCAAACCTATTTGATATGACTGAGGACCTTCGAGCTTTCGGCGCAAAGATTTGATTCGCTCCTGGATATTATGTATCCTGGCATCCAAAATATCCGAGAATAACCTCTTTTCCTCATTCTTCAAAGCATCTGCTGTAGGGAATTGGCATATCTTATCATTGTTGTAGAATTTCAATTTCTCATTCTTTAGACTGGTGATCCGAGCTTTCAACTGCGGGGGTATTTCCTGTGAAGCAGCTACATGTGCAAGGTTAATGCCGCCCACTTCCTGTACCAGGCTGTCACCACAATGAATTTTAAAGGAGAAGTGAGGCAACAAAGGTTCTTGCCGGACGTGCAGTTCTTCCCGCGTGAATTCAGCATCAACAATCAGCGCGAGCCAGAGGCGCAGCTCGGCCACGTGGCAAGCCCACTCCATAACATCCACGCCGTACAGCGATTGGCCTATGATACGCTTCTTCCTTTCATAGGGCAGTTCTGACATGCTAAGCTGTCGGTTGGCCCGCTCCTGCAGGTCATCAAGTATGTTAAGCATACCAACGAGGAAGGAGCCGGAGCCGCAGGCAGGATCCAGCAACGTCACGTCATAAAGTCGTTCATTCAGCGTAGGCCAAAGACTTGCAGCAGCAACGGCTTTATCGGCGTCAGTCTTTTCATCAGGCTCAAGTGCGAAGATTAATTGATATAGTAATTCTTTTTTGGTTTCTCCCAGGTGGTTAGCCAGATGGTCTACCAGCGATAAGCGGCACATCAGGTCGATCTCAGTCCTGGGGGTATAGTAGATGCCCGCTTCGCCGCGTTGGTCAATTGATTCAGAAACATTGACCAGGCTCTCATAAACCTTACCAATCATTTCCGGGTCAACGGCCACTTCTTTATCCAGCGGGCTATCTTCAGCAATGGTGAAGTTATAGCGTTCCAGGAATCTCAAGATCTGCTCGAAGCGTCGATCTGAAATGGTAACTTTCTGGACCTGGTCTAACCTATTTTCGGCAAACAGGCCACCATTCAAATATGGCGCCAGCGAAAGAGCTTCTTTGATTTCTGCCGGCAAATAACTATGGCCGCCATGGAATTTGTTATTGAAAGCCTCTAAGAAAAGCACTTTCAACCACTTATCCGCGAATGAGTTCTGGATTTGCCCTGATCGCTGATAACTCTTCCAGAAATTGAGGAGGAAATCATGGTCATTTCCCAGCCAGCCCTTACGCTGAATGAAGTAGATGAACATACAGCGGTTGAGAAACTGGAGAGAATAATCATGGGCCCAGATAGAATCGCCCGCTTGCTTCTTCAAGTCATCTTCTAGATTCTTAAAGTTACCTTTGTATTCTTCGAAGAACTGTTTTGTGACTGCTTCGACGTCAAAAGCTTCATCGTGTTTGGACTGGATAGTCAGCGGCTGGAGATCGAACATATCCGGCTGGATAGATTGTAGGTCAAGCATGGCAATGCGCTCGGAGGCTGTACGAAGCCGCTCCTCCGGGCTAATGCTGATACGCCGGAATAGACGACGTTTTTCTGCTTCAGGATCGTATTTAACGTTGATAAAATGCCAATGATCCTGTACCTGGTTGGAGAAGATAAAAAGACCATACGGATGTTCCTTGAGAAGCTGATTGACGACCGGACGTTCCTGCCCTAAAAGTAACCGGTTTTGAGGTAAGCGAATATATACTATATGGAAGTCTTTATTTTGCCCACCGCCCGCCAAAAGTAAAGGGTCTTCAGCTAGGGCATTAGCTGCAGTTTGATTCCATCCACGACGTGATAGAGGCTGGTTGACACGGTCATAATTCAACTCGGACAAAAATAATTGTTTAAGAGAATCAAGGCCTCTTAATTTTTGAAGCAAATCAAGAACAGCTTGTTCTCGTTCCATGCCTGACCACAACCTCAATTAGTAGTTATCATATAAGAATTGACAATTAATAATAAATATTACAGCGCTTTGGAGTTCATTTCAATTATCGAATATTGTAAGCACTAGGTTTCTCTTGACTGTCCGCTTTCCTTCAGCTCCCGCTGGTAGGCCTTCCAGCCGGGGCACCAGTTGGTGTGCCATTTCCAGATCCGGCTCATGAGCGCCTGCGGGTTGGCCTCGGCCTTCTTCTTCATCGGACAGTCCGCGCATTTTGATGCCATGATTGACCTCCTTGCATTAGCGGTCTAGCTTATTTTAGCATCCTGGGCGGCGTACATCCTCCTGACCAGCAGGGCCGCAGGCGCAGCCACCAGGTAAAGCCCCAGCAGGCAGATGAAGGCCACCCGGTAATCGCCGATGCGGTCAAAGGCCAGCGAGGTCAGCAGCGGGCCGAAGGCCGTGCCCAGCGACTGGCTGAAGGAGACGGCGCCGAATATCCTGGCGTATTCCCTGGCCCCCAGGTTCTCGCTGACCATCATGGACATGGTGGGCAGCCAGCCACCCGCACCCAGGCCGATGACAACCGCACCGGCCAGCGCCAGCCACCCGGGCGATGCCGGTGTAAGACTGACCAGTATGAGTATGCCGGCCACCTGCAGCGCCATCCCGGCCACGCAGGCACGGTTAGCCCTCATACGGTCGCACAGCCAGCCGAACAGGTTGTTGCCCGTGGCGCTCATCAGACCCACCAGCCCCAGGCAGAGCGCGGTGAGCGCGACCGGGAAGCCCAGGTCGTTCAGATACGGCACCTGGTTCTGTATGGCGCCGGCCAGGCTGATCTGCTGCAGGAAGACCACGGCCGCAATCAGCCAGAAGGCGCTGGCGGCAAAGGCCTGTCTGAGCGTGATACCTGCGGCCTGCGGCTGCGGCTGAATGCCCTGCGTGCTGTCCGGAGCGGCGGGCAACCAGTCCGGCCGGAGCGCCAGGAAGGTGACGGGTATGGTGGCCAGCCATGAGAACCCGCCAAGTATGATATAGGCGGCCCGCCAGCCGTAAATGGGTATGAGCAGGCTGCCGATGAGCGGGCTGAGCGCCAAGCCGCCCAGGCCGATGCCGGCGGACATGATGCCGATAGCATGGCCGCGCCTGTGGTGAAAGCGCTGCGTGACGACCGTGCTGGCCGGTATGGGGCCGATGCCGGGCAGGCCCAGTCCCATCAGGCCGGAGTAAAGGTAGAACTGCCACAGGCTGGACACGGTTGAGAGGCCGATCAGCCCGGCGCCGAAGGCCAGCGCGCTGCCGACGATTATCTTTTTAGCGCCCCAGCGGTGGACGGCCGCGCCGGCCAGCGGAGAGAGCAGCCCGGAGAGCAGGTAGATGACGGTGAAGGCCGCCATGACGGCGCTGCGTTCCCAGCCGAAGGCACCCTGCAAGGGATTGACGAACAGGCTGAAGGCATAGTAGCCCACGCCGGACCAGATGAACATGAGCAGGAAGGCATTGACCAGGATGAGGGCTTTTTGCATTGGGGATTAGTATAACATGAGGCTTCGATCAAAAGATTGCCACGGCACTACGCGCCTCGCAATGGAGAGTAAACAGGCCATTGCGAGCGGAGCGAAGCAATCTCTATAAGCGAAGGGCGCGATTTAATGCCGTGAGATTGCCACGGCACTACGTGCCTCGCAATGGAGAGTAAACAGGCCATTGCGAGCGGAGCGAAGCAATCTCTATAAGCGAAGGGCGCGATTTAATGCCGTGAGATTGCCACGTCGCCCTGCGGGGCTCCTCGCAATGGCAGGAGATTGCCACGGCACTACGTGCCTCGCAATGGAGGGGCCATTTTAACATTTGCTTAAAAAGTGCCTAATATTATATATACGGAGGTGATTTAGGAGGCATGTTAAGTAAACAGCGATTTGTTGCAGTAATATCCCTGCTTGTGATAATACTGCCTGCGGCCCTGGCTTCCTGCGCACCCGCGGCGACGGCCCCGACAACTCCTTCCAGTCCCACGGCCGCTGCCACGCCCACAACCGACAATACCACGGGCATACCGTCATCCATATCCATACAGCGGCAGCGCACCAGCGGCACCATCAGCAAGATCGACGGCAATGCCCTGACGCTGACGACCTCGCAGGGGACGGTCAATGTGACCATCAACCCTCAAAGTACCATTATCCTGGACGTCAAGAGCGGCGCCATCTCGGACCTTAAGGTGGGTGCTTATGTAATGGCCATCGGGCAGCAGGATGGCAGCGGCAACATTGCCGCAACCTCGGTCATGGTGCGGTCGCCGTCCCAGAGCGTTGCTCCAACCTCACCGGAGGGCGCACCCCCGGCCACATCCAGCTCACCGCGTCCCGGCGCACGGCGGGGCGCCAGCGGCACCATAAGCGACGTCAAGGGCAACGTCCTCACGCTGACCACAACGCAGGGGACGATCACGGTGACCGTCAGCTCGGAGAACACCACGGTGCAGACTGCCATGGCCGCAACACCGGCCGACTTCCGCACAGGGCAGTCATTGAACGTGAGCGGGCCGCCGGACGCCAGCGGCAACGTAAATGCTTCGTTCGTTATGATACTGCCGCCGGCGGCTTCAACGCCTGCGCCGAAATAGCGCTGTCTATACGCTATTGCGAGGCCCGATTTATCGGGCCGAAGCAATCTCTATAAGCGAAGGGGAAGGGCATGACGCAATGCCGAGAGATTGCCACGGCACTACGTGCCTCGCAATGGAGAGTAAACAGGCCATTGCGAGCGGAGCGAAGCAATCTCTATAAGCTAAGGGCGCGATTTAATGCCGAGAGATTGCCACGGCACTACGTGCCTCGCAATGGAGGGTAAACAGGCCATTGCGAGCGGAGCGAAGCAATCTCTAGAAGCGAAGGGGAAGGGCATGACGCAATGCCGGGAGATTGCCACGGCACTACGTGCCTCGCAATGGAGAGTAAACAGGCCATTGCGAGCGGAGCGAAGCAATCTCTATAAGCGAAGGGACCGCTTCGATCAAAAGATTGCCACGTCGCCCTTCAGGCTCCTCGCAATGGGATTTTAAGAGCGCATCTTCTGGATGACGGCGTCGGCGACTTCGGAGGTGCCGACGCTGGGCTCGGTGCGGTCTTTGCGCAGGTCGTAGGTCACGCTCTTGCCCTCCTTGATGACGGCGGCGATGGCGTTCTCCATGCGGTCGGCGGCCTCGGCCTCGCCGATGAAGCGCAGCATGAGCACGGCCGAGAGCATCTGCGCCATGGGGCTGACCCTGTTCTGGCCGGTGTACCTGGGTGCGGAGCCGTGCGTGGGCTCGAAGACCGCCGCGCCCTCGCCGATGTTGGCGCCGGGCGCCATGCCCAGCCCGCCCACCAGCCCGGCGCAGAGGTCGGAGATGATGTCGCCGTAAAGGTTGGGCAGCACCAGCACGTCGTACTGGTGAGGATCGCGCACCAGCCGCATGCACAGCGCATCCACCAGCACCTCGTCGAACTGTATCTCCGGGTATTCCTGCGCCACCTGGCGCGCCACCGAGAGGAACAGCCCGTCCGTGACCTTCATGATGTTGGCCTTGGTCACTGCCGAGACCTTCTTCCTGCCATGGTTGCGTGCGTACTCGAAGGCGAACTGCACGATGCGGCGTGAGCCGGACTCGGAGATGGACTTGATGCTGAAGCCGGAGTCCTTACGCAGCTTCCACCTGTGTCCCCTCTCAATCAATTTGTACAGGTCGTCGGCCTCTCTGGTGCCGCGCTCGAACTCGATGCCGATGTAGAGGTCCTCGGTGTTCTCGCGCACAACGACGATGTCAACGTCCCTGTAGGGCGTGGTGACGATGCCCGGGTAGCTCTTGCAGGGGCGCAGGCAGGCGTAGAGGTCGAGCTCCTTGCGCAGCGCCACGTTGACGGAGCGGAAGCCCGTGCCGATGGGCGTGGTGACCGGGCCCTTGAGAGCGAGCCTGTTCTTTCTGATTGATTTTATGGCCTCTTCGGGCAGGGGTGTGCCGTACTGCTTGAGCGCGGCCTCGCCCACGACGTGCTCCTCCCAGTCGAACCTGACGCCGGTGGCCTCGAGCACGCGCAGCGTGGCGGACGTGATCTCCGGCCCTATTCCGTCGCCGGGGAGAAGGGTCACTCTGTAGGCCATTTTTTTAATTATCTCCTTCGTTCAAAGGATTGCCACAGCACTTCGTGCTTCGCAATGGCATTAATATTATCACCCACTCCCTGCCCTCGCCCTCAAGGGCGAGGGATTAGTTTTTCTAAGAGGGGCTGACGCCCCTCTTCAACACTCCCGGGCCGTCCGGGCCGCTCGTGTAAAAGTTAAGCACGTCATTGCGAGGAGCCCACGGGCGACGTGGCAATCTCCTGGGACGGGTAATGAGGGAGATTGCTTCGGCCTATAAATCGGCCTCGCAATGACGTTTGGCATTGTTCCCCTCGCAATGACATATTGCAGCTATAATCTGAAGTCTCCGTATTTATTTATATAGGGAATGAGGCCGCCTTCGTTGAGTATGTCCAGCATGACGCCGGGTATCGGGGAGAAGGCGATCTTGTCGTGCGTCGTCAAATTCTCGATGATGCCGCCGGGAAGGTCGATCTCCAGGTCGTCGCCCTCGGAGATGCGGTCGGTATCGCAGATGAGCACCGGCAGGCCCTGGTTGATGGCGTTGCGGTAGAAGATGCGCGCGAAGGACCTTGCCAGCACGGCGCTGACGCCGGCCATTTTAATGACCAGCGGGGCATGCTCGCGGCTGGAGCCCAGGCCGAAGTTGGCGCCGCCGACGATGAAGTCGCCCGGCTGCACCTTGGAGGCGAAGTCCGGGCTGGCGTCCTCCATGACATGTTTGGCCAGCTCGTCCAGGTTGCTGCGCAGGCCAGCATAGCGGCCGGGTATGATGTGGTCGGTGGAGATGCCGTCGCCGAACTTGAAGGCGCGACCGCTGAGCTTCATTTGCCCACCTCCCGGGGGTCGGTGATGTGGCCGGTGAGCGCCGTGGCCGCAGCCGTGGCCGGGCTGCCCAGGTAGATGAAGCTCTCCGGGTTGCCCATGCGGCCCTTGAAGTTGCGATTGGCGGTGGAGAGGCAGGCCTCGCCGTCGCCCAGCACGCCCTGGTGCAGGCCCAGGCAGGCGGCGCAGCCGGGAGGCAGCAGTATGCCGCCGGCATCGAGTATCGGCCTGATGTAGCCGCCGTCCATGGCGTCGTGCAGCACCTGCCGCGAGGCCGGGGCGACCAGCAGCCTCAGGCCGGGATGGACCTTCTTTTTCTCTAAAATACGGGCGGCCTCGGCCAGGTCCTCCAGCCGTCCGTTGGTGCAGGTGCCGATGAAGACCTGCTGTATCTTTACATCCTTGAGCTCACGCGCCGGGGCCACGTTGTCTACAGTGTGCGGCCTGGCCACCAGCGGCTCCAGCAGTGAAACGTCTATATCCAGCGTGCGCTCGTACAGGGCGTCGGGGTCGGGCTGCAGCGGGAACCAGCGCTCGCCGCGGCGCTGCTTCTTGAGGAATTCCCTGGTGACGCTGTCCGAGGGAAAGATGCCCACCTTGGCGCCGGCCTCAATGGCCATGTTGGCCACGGTCAGCCGCTGCGACATGGTCATCCTGGGGATTGTCTCGCCGCTGAACTCCAGCGCCTTGTAGGTGGCGCCGTCTGCGCCCAGCGCGCCGATTAAATGCAGCACCAGGTCCTTGGCCTCGACGTACTTCTGGAAGGCGCCGCTAACGTTGATCTTGAAGCTCTCGGGTACGCGTAACCAGGTCCTGCCCAGCGACATGGCGACGGCGATATCGGAGGAGCCCATGCCGGTGGCGAAGGCGCCCAGCGCGCCGGCCGTGACGGTGTGGGAATCGGCACCGACGATGACGTCGCCCGGCCCGGCCAGCTTCTCGCCCACAAGCTGGTGGCAGACGCCGCTGCCGGCATCGTAGAGCAGGCAGCCGGTCTGCGCGGCGAACTCCCGCAGGAAGATGTGGTCGTTGGAGAGCTGGCGATGCGGGCTGGGGGCTGCATGGTCGATGAAGAGCGCCGTTTTGCCGGGCGCTGCCAGGTTCTGCCTGGCGCCGGCGCGGAACTGGCGGACGGTGAGCGGGCCCGTGGTATCCTGCACGAATACCAGGTCCACCGGCGAGATAACTATATCGCCGGCCCTGGCGTCCTTTCCCGACCTAGCGCTGAGTATTTTCTCGCTGAGAGTTTTTCCCATGGTTTTTCCGTGTGTTGAGTTTCCATTTTAGCATTTTTGTATGTATACCATGGCCTGCCACTATGATATGTCATTGCGAGGCACGCAGTGCCGTGGCAATCTCCTGGGGCGGGTAATGAGGGAGATTGCTTCGCTTCGCTCGCAATGACGTGAAACATACTCTGTCATTGCGAGGCACGGAGTGCCGTGGCAATCTCCTGGGGCGGGCAATGAGGGAGATTGCTTCGCTTCGCTCGCAATGACGTGAAACATACTCTGTCATTGCGAGGAGCCCCGATGGAATCGGGGCGACGTGGCAATCTCCTTTACGGTGGGATAATGGGGGAGATTGCTTCGGCCCGATAGATCGGGCCTCGCAATGACGTATAAAAAGCGCTCGCAATGACGTTGACATGTGGTCCCAATGACGTTGAGATATCCGCCTGGCGATGACATAATTAGTTGAAATGAAGGAGCAGTTCTATGTATACATCATTTGTAATAAGTATAACAACGTGCTTTATACGGGCGTGACGAGCAACCTTGTAAGGCGTGTCTATGAACACCGTGAAGAACTGGCGGACGGATTCAGCAAGAAATACAAGCTGGGAAAGCTTGTTTACTATGAGATAGCCGGCAATGCGGAAGCCGCTATCTCCCGCGAGAAACAGATTAAAGCGGGTTCGCGGAAGAAGAAGATTGAGTTGATTCAGAGCATGAACCCGCAGTGGGAGGATCTTTATCCGGGCCTCTAGTATATTGCGCTGGCGCGTTACTACTTCATTGCGAGGGGGCCAATTCCAAACGTCATTGCGAGGCACGCAGTGCCGTGGCAATCTCCTGGGGCGGGTAATGAGGGAGATTGCTTCGCTTCGCTCGCAATGACGTGAAACATACTCTGTCATTGCGAGGCACGGAGTGCCGTGGCAATCTCCTGGGGCGGGTAATGAGGGAGATTGCTTCGCTTCGCTCGCAATGACGTATAAAAAGCGCTCGCAATGACGTATAAAAAGTGCTCGCAATGACGTATAAAAAGCGCTCGCAATGACGTAAAGACCTGCTCGCAATGACGCAGGTAATCAGGGAGATTGCTTCGGCCCGATAGATCGGGCCTCGCAATGACGTGCTCGCAATGGCATCTGAAAATGGTAAAATTAGCCCGTGGCAGAGGAAAAGGCATCAGCGGGCGAGCCTGGCGTGGCCGTTATACGCGGCAAGGAGTTCCGCTGGGGCAGCCGCACCTATATCATGGGCATCATCAACCTCTCGCCCGACTCCTTCTCGGGCGACGGGACGGCGGACCTGACGGCAGCGCTCAACACGGCCCGGCAGATGGTCAAGGACGGGGCGGACATCATCGACGTGGGCGGCGAGTCCACGCGTCCCGGCTCCAGCCCCATATCCGTCGAGGAGGAGCTGAACAGGATCATACCGTTCGTCTCCAGGGCGGGCCGCTGGGTGGACGTGCCGATCTGCGTGGATACCTACAAGCCAGACGTGGCGGTCAAGGCGCTGGCGGCCGGCGCACATATGCTGAACGACGTATCGGGCGCCACGCGCACGGCCGAGATGGTCAACCTGGCGGGCGAGAAGGGCGTGCCCATCGTGCTGATGAGCAACCAGCGGGAGCGTCCGGCGCAGAACATCGTTCAGGCGGTGATGGACGACCTGTCCAGGCTGAGCGACATGGCGCTGATGACCGGGCTGCCGCCGGAGTACATCATCATCGACCCGGGCATCGGCTTCGGCAAGACGCAGGAGCAGAACCTTGAGCTGATACGCAGGCTGGACGAGCTGACGGCGTTGAAATATCCAATTTTGCTGGGAGTATCGCGCAAGTCGTTCATCGGCGCCGTGCTGGATATGCCGGTCGAGAGGAGGCTGGAGGGCACGGCGGCGGCCGTGGCCATCGGCATCAGCAAGGGCGCGGACATCGTCAGGGTGCACGACGTGCGGGTGATCAGCCGCGTCTGCAAGATGTGCGACGCCATCGTGCGGGCGAAGGGTTAAGTGGCCATCGTCTACATAGGCGCCGGCTCCAACACCGGCGACCGTCAATTCAACCTCAACAAGGCTGCCAGGCTGCTGGCCGGCCGGTACAGGCTGGTCAGGGCCTCGTCGGTCTACGAGACCGAGCCGGAGGGCTTCAAGGACCAGCCGGACTTCCTGAACTGCGTCCTGGGTGTCGAGACGGACGAGAAGCCGCAGCGGATGCTGGCCTTTTTAAAGGGGATAGAGCGGGAGATGGGCAGGGCTGAATCCTTTCGCAACGCGCCGCGGGTCATCGACCTGGATATATTGTTCTATAATGATGGGGTGATTAATTGGTCGAATGCAGGGAGATTGCCACGCCCCGATAACATCGGGGCTCGCAATGACGTGAACATGGGAGCGCCACGCCCCGATAACATCGGGGCTCGCAATGACGTGAACATGGGAGCGCCACGCCCCGATAACATCGGGGCTCGCAATGACGTGAACATGGGAGCGCCACACCCCGATAACATCGTGGCTCGCAATGACGTGAACATGGGAGCGCCACGCCCCGATAACATCGTGGCTCGCAATGACGTGAACATGGGAGCGCCACGCCCCGACAGCATCGGGGACATGCACCTGACGGTGCCGCATCCCAGGGCGCACGAGCGGCGCTTCGTGCTGGTCCCCATGGCGGAGATAGCGCCTCAATACGTGCACCCGACTTTACATAAAACAATGAAGCAGCTGCTGGACGAGTGCAAGACAGGCGGCAGGGTGGAGAAGCGGGGCAGGCTGGACCTGAAAGAGGGATGAGATGTACTACGTAACGGTTGAGAAGACCTTCGACGCGGCGCATTACCTGCAGGGGTATAAGGGCAAGTGCGAGAAGCTGCACGGGCACAGCTACAGGGTGGCGGCCACGCTCTCGGTGCGCAAGCTGGACGATACGGGGCTGGGCTATGACTTCACGGAGCTCAAGAGGCAGCTAGGCGGGATACTGGATAAGTACGACCACAACGCCTTGAACGAGGTGCCGCCCTTCAACAAGATAAATCCCTCGGCCGAGAACATAGCGCGCGTGATCTTCGATAACCTGGCGCCGGCGGTCAAGGGCGAGGCCAACCTGGTCAGCGTGGAGGTGTGGGAGTCGCCCACGTCGCACGTCCTGTACAAGCCCTAGAGGCTCAGCAGTTCATGTCGGGCGGCAGCAGGTTGGGTATGCTGTCCAGTATCTGATAGGTGTGGTTGCAGGCCCGGCAGAGCAGCGTGCCGGAGACGATATCCTTCTCGTTCTTCTCGGACACGGTGAGCTCCAGCGGCCCCTTGCAAACGGGGCAGACGATGATGTCCATGATCGATTCTTTCATCCGTCCGTCCTGAGTTAAAGATCAGCGGAACATGGCCTGCCAGACCGACATTTTAACATATTGCGTGACAGTCCTCTCCTTGCGCACCTGCGTGGGCACCTCGCGGTACTTGGTGACCTCGCGGGTCTTGGTCACAGGACGGTACTGCGTGACATTCTGCGGGTAGCTGATGCGCACGGTGATCCAGGGCTGGCCTCCGTAGCCGCCGCCATAATAGCCCGAGTCCCAGCCGGGGCCGTACCAGTAGCCGCCGCCCGACCAGGGATAGTAGCCTCCGCCGCCCCAGGGCCGGTAGTAGGGGCTGTAGTTATCGCTGATAATATAGTAGCGCGGCGCATAGTAGTATGGAGTACCGGAGCTGGACAGGTCGATGGAGACCGTGGCGCCGGCCTGGTTGACGGTGAAGCTGCGGGAGTAGCTGCCGTAAGAGGCCTGCTCGTTGAGCACGGTCTCGCTCTGCATCTGCTGCGCGGTGTAGGCCTCCTGATCGGTGTAGGTCTCGGTGGTTGTGTAAGGCTCGGTCTTGATCTCGGTGTCCCAGTAGGACTCGGTGACCTGCACCGGCACTGTCATGATGGGCAGCGCCATGAGAATGGCGATGACGACGATGGGTGTGCCTATGGCCGTGATCATGACCCGGTGCTGTATGATATAAGCTTTTATTTTTTCCCACATCATGACAATCCTCCGTTGGGCAGTAATATTCAGAATGTATCCGTAAATCTAGTTTAATGTATATACTGCAGACGGGCAAACGGTTGAGCGGCCAATCAACTTTGGCATTAAAAGGGGGTACTAAAGGCTGAGTACTAAAGGCGGCCGGAGTCACCGGCCGACCAGTAGGCCTCCTTGTCGCGGAAGAGGGGTGAGATGTCCTTGAACTCGGGCGTGCCGGCCTGCCTGAGCAGCTGGAAGACGGCAATCTCAGTGGTGGTTATGACGCAGCCGGCCTGGCGCAGGTAGTCCATGGCGGCCTCCCAGTCGCTCTTGTAGCGTGAGCAGACGGCGTCGGCGATGACGTGCACGGCGTAGCCGCCGGCCAGCAGCTCGAGGGCGGTCTGTAGCACGCAGACATGGGCCTCGATGCCGCAGAGCATGACGCACCTGCGGCCGGAGTCCTCCAGCGCCTGGCGGAACTCGGGCTGGCCGAGGGCGGAGAAGACCTGCTTGCCGGTTGGTTTATACATGGCGCCCAGGCTGCGCGCGATGGAGTCTACGGTGTAGCCCAGCCCCTTGCGGTACTGCTCGGTGATAAGCACCGGCACCCTGAGTATTTCGCAGGACTTTATGAGCAGGTTGACGTTGGACTCGACCGTGCGGAAGACGTCCTTCTTCATGGCCGCAGCCAGGTTGGTCTGTAGGTCGATGATGACGAAAACTGCGTTCCCTGTATTCAGGTCGTACCTGTCCATCTGTTTGCGGCCTCCTCTCCAGGCTGATGTGATATTACCCGCCGGCAGGCCGGGGTGTCAATGCGAATGTATTTGCCCGCGTTTGGCCTTTCAGCTATCATGCAAGCAGGCATATTAATCAGCCGCGAGGCAGGTAAAGAGGAGGCCGCCATGAAGATTGAACACGTAGACGGCAAGAATGCAGGCAAGCTGATGCTGTACGCACTGAGCACCTGCATCTGGTGCAAAAAGACCAAGCAGCTGCTGGCCGACCTGGGGGTGGAATACGATTTCACATTCGTCGACCTGCTGGAGGGGACGGACAAGGACGAGGCCATCAAGACTGTGACCAAATGGAACCCGGAGTGCTCCTTCCCCACGCTGGTGATCAACGACAGCAAGTGCATCGTGGGCTTTAAGGAGAAGGAGATCAAAGAGGCGCTCAAGCTATGAGCGACCGCCCGCAACCAACCGGGGAAGAGATAGACCGGCTGTACGCAAAGCTCAAGAAGGACGCCGAGGCCGGCGGATACAATCTCAACCCGGACATCGACTTCACCAAAGGCCTGGTAGAGGGCCTGCTGGTCAACGAGAAGAGGTACGGCTACCAGTCCTGCCCCTGCCGCATAGCCAGCGGCAGGAAAGAGGACGACCTGGACATCATCTGCCCCTGCGACTACCGCGACCCTGATGTGGTGGAGTGGGGCGCCTGCTACTGCGCCCTGTACGTATCACAGGCCGTGCTGGACGGCTCGCAGGAGCTGAAATCCATACCCGAGCGGCGTCCGCCGCCCGATAAGAGGAAGAAGGCCGCAGCGCCTGCCCCGGCAGGAGCGGCCGGGCCGCTGCCCTACCCGGTCTGGCGCTGCAAGGTCTGTGGCTACCTGTGCGCCAGGGACGGGCCGCCCGAGGTCTGCCCCGTCTGCAAGGCCAAGAAGGACCGCTTCGAGCGCTTCATGTAGCCTGCGGTAAATGCTGCAGGGGTAGGAGGTTGTAAGATGACGGCGGATTACAGAGCGGGCTTCAGGGACCTGGAGACCGAATCGACGATAGAAAGCCTGCCGGTATCCGGGACGGTGCCGGAGTGGCTCCGCGGATGGCTGATCAGGACGACACCGGCCCGGTGGGACGTCAAGGGCCGGAAGCTGAACCACTGGTTCGACGGGCTGGCCATGCTATACAGCTTCAGCTTTGAGCATGGACGTGTATCCTTCAAGAGCAGGTTCCTGCAGAGCGAAGCCTACCAGGCGGCCCAAAAGAGCAGCGAGATAAGGTACAAGGAATTCGCCACCAACCCGCGCAAGTCGAGCGGCAATACGGATAACGATAATGTGAACATCTCCCTGATGGCCGGGGAGTTCGTCGCTTTATCCGAGACCAACACGCCCATAAGCTTTGACCCGGAAACACTGGAAACCCGGGGGCATTTTAAATTCGAGGACGGACTGAAGGGCCAGGTCTCCACGGCGCATCCCCATTTCGATTTCACCCGCAGGGAAAGCCTGAACTACCTGATCGATTTTTCCGCCAGGAGCCATTACGAAATATATAGAATGCCGGAAGCCGACAGGGGGAGACAGCTGATAGCCAGAATACCCGTCGACCGGCCGGCCTACATGCACAGCTTTGCCGTTACGCAGAACTACGTTATCCTGGCTGAGTTTCCTCTGACGGTTAATCCACTGGACCTGGCCTTCGGCAAAAAACCGTTCATCGACAACTACCATTGGAGGCCCAAAGACGGGACGCGCTTCACTGTGGTGGCCAGGGATAGCGGCAAGGTGAACAGGATCGAACACCCGGCCTTTTTCAGCTTCCACCATGTCAATGCCTACGAGCAAAACGGCGAGATCGTTCTGGATATGTGCGTCTATGAGGGCGCCTCTATAGTGGACGCTCTGCGTCTGGAAAATATCATGACTAAAGAGCAGGCCTTTCCCCTGTCCTATCTCCGGAGATTCATTCTGAATCTGCAGAGTAACACCGCGGCTTCACAGCAGCTCAGCGACCGGACTATCGAGCTGCCCAGGATCAACTACCCCCGGAACAGCACCCGGCCCTATCGTTACGTCTATGGCGCTACCACTGACAACATGTATGATTTTTTAAACGGGGCCGTGAAAATTGACTTGCAGAATGATACGGCTGCCGTCTGGCATGAGGCGGGCATGTATCCCGGGGAGCCGGTCTTCGTCGCCCGGCCGCAATCAACTGAAGAGGATGATGGCATTCTGCTGTCCATGGTGCTGGATTCAAAGGCAGGTAGTTCATTTTTGCTAGGCATGGACGCTCGTGATCTGTCCGGGACTTTCAGGGCGTCGCTGCCCCATCACATCCCCCTTGGCTTCCACGGTAACTTCTATTTTTTCAGCGTCTGAGCTGATGATGAATCTCCGTTTTCAGGTGTAAATCAGGTTTTTTACTTGCCCCGGCGGGCGATATGGGTTAAATTATCCCCCTGAACCCCATGTCCTTTAAACAGACCTGGAAGAACCTCAACCTGAACCGCATTGCCTGGCTGCAGTGGCAGGGCTCGCTGTATTTCCCCTTCTGGGACATGGTCTTCAAGTACCCCCCGCTGGTCGCCTTCAACGCCATATTGCGTCTCAAGTCCAGGCTGACCGGCTCGGGCATCATACATACCATCGGTGATAGCCACGTGGCACCCTTTATCTACCGCTGCCCCTTCCTGGTGCAGCATATCTCGCAGGCCACGGCCCACAACCTGTGCGAGGAGAAAAGCTTCTCACGCTCCAGCTACTACCTGGACCACTTTTTGACCAAGGTGGACAAGGGGAAAGACGCCGTCTTCCTGGTCTTCGGCGAGATAGACGCCAGAGCGCAGATCTACCTGCATTACGGGCGCAGCGGGCGGACGGCCAGCATCGAGAGCCTGATAGACAACACGGTGCAGCGCTATGGCAGCGTGATATGCAGGCTGCGGGACGAGGGCTACAGGGTGGCGGTGCACGGGCTGCCGCCGGCCTCAAACAAGGAGTTCATCACAGCGCTGCCCTTCTCGGGCAAGCCGCGTGAGCGCAACGAGATATTCCGGGTATTCAACCGCAAGCTGGGGGACTTCTGCCGCTCGGCCGGTGTGGTCTTCGTGGACGTGCAGTCCATCGCCTGCGACGGGCAGGGGTATTTCAACAAACGCTACCTGGCGGACGAGGTGCACTGCAACAGCCGCATCGTTCCTTTTGCTCGCCGGGCCATCATGCCGCTGCTTAAGAAATAGCTATTTAACTGCTGCCGGCCGGCGGCCGGAGACGTTCCACCTCAGCCCGTTCCAGCTGTAGAGCTGGCGTCCGCAGCGCGGGCAGAGCAGGTGGACCTCGGCCTTGTTGGCCTCCTGTTTGGGATAGACCAGCCTGTGGCAGGCCGGGCAATAGCTCTTTTTGATAACCAGCTTCATCGTCTTCCCTTTAAATATCGCTGTGGACTATTGTAGCACCGGCGCGGCAGGATAAAAAATCCCCCGGGCCCTAAGCCCGGGGGATTTGGACAAACCAGAAGACGGATTAGTCCTTGATGCCGGCGATCTTCTTCACCATGCCCTTCTTCTCTTCGATGTTGTACTGGGTGGTGATGGCGATCTGTTCCATGACGGGGGAGCCGCCGCCGTGGTATCCACCGACCTGGTGGATGCCGCCGCTGGCGGAGCAGAGCACGTCGCCCACGTACATCCAGAACTTGATGGCGTTATCGATCTTGACGTTGGGGTTGCGCATGGTGTACTTCTCCAGCAGGGCCTTGGTCTCGGGGTTGAGGAAGTCGGCCTCGTGCGGGAAGGTGGCCGGGATGCCGCCTGCGATGTCGCAGATAATCTCGGCCTCGCGGTAGACGTTCTCGCCGGTCAGGCAGCGCCCCACGTTGGCATAAATGGAGTTGGGGATGTAGCTGCCGGGGCCGTAGGGGACGAAGCCCACGCCCGGCATATAGACCTCGGGCTTGCCCATCTCGGAGGCGGTGAAGCCTGCGGCATAGCCTAGCTCGGTCACCATGATGAGCTCAGCCAGCTTCTCACGGACGTGGCTGGCCTTGTGGACGCCGTTGTACTCGGCGGCCAGCGCAGCCGTGCCGACGGTGATATCGCCGATGGCCGGCTTGCAGCCGGAGTAGCTGTGCCTGTGGAAAAGGGCGAAGAGCAGCGCGCCGACGGCGCCATGCGTGGTCTCGCCACAGAGGAAGACCCTCTCCCAGGGTATGAAGCATTTATCAAAGATGGTGTAGGAGTCGGTCGCGCCGGGCATGAAGCCGCGCTTGAAGTGCTTGCGCTCGCGCAGATTGTGGACGGTTACCACCTGCTTGACGCCTTCCCAGTCGCCTGGTACGGCGAAGGCCACCGCCCAGTCCTTTTCGGTGGGGAGCAGGGCGCGGGTGGGGACTACCACGATCTCGTCGGCCACGGAGGCCTCGGAGTTGTGGACTTTGCAGCCTTGGACGACGATGCCGTCGCTCTTCTTCTCGATGACCCTGACGTAGAGGTCGGGGTCGAGCTGCTCGCTGGGCCTCTTCATCCTGTCGCCCTTGACGTCGGTCTGGGCGCAGCAGCCCACCAGATCCTCGCTCTGGAAGCGCTCCAGCCACTTGAGGAAGTTCTTGTGGTACTCGGTGGCGCCCTTATTCTCCTTGTCGGCTTCGAAGGAGATGGCGTTGCAGGCGTTGGAGCCATCGATGCCCATGCAGCGCTGGATGCAGCCTCCGACCCTCTGGCAGAGGGCGCGGGTCATGTCCTGCTTCTTATGCAGGTCTTCCTTGCTCTGGTGGATGTGCGTGAAGCGGTTGATGGTCTTGCCGGTGATGTGGCTCTTGGCTGTGGCCAGCTCCTTGAGCTCCGGGAGCTGGGCGAAGTCATAGGTGGAGCCGATGGTGTTGATGCAGTCCATCTGAGCCTCGTCGGTGCGGTCGATCAGGTGGCCGTCAAAATATACGTTGCGGCGCATCTTGCCCAGCCGGTCGATGTACTGCTTCTTGGTGTGGAGTGCCGATACTGCTTCTTTACTGGTGGTTGTCATAAAATTTTCTCCTTATTTGAATTTGTTTTTTCCTTATTAAAATATCGCTCTCTGTACCTGCCGTATAGTTACCTCCTCAAAGCGATTCCATTATTCAGCCTGGCGGCCGCCGCAACGGCGCGCTTGCGCCCGTTGGGGCCGCTGTCCTTGCACAGGTGGGCGAGCAGTGCCCTGACCTGCTCATCCCTGTAGGATTGCATGGTGTAGTGCTTCTTGAGATACCAGTGGCGGTTGGCCCAGGCATTGGCGAAGGCCACGATGTTGTGCGCCACCATCTTGGGGTCGCAGTCCTGGAACTCGCCGCTGTCGATGCCCCTGCGCACCAGGCCCTCGTAGTACTCGATCACGCGGTTCTCGGCCTGGTAGACGATCTTCCTGTCCTCCAGCGAGAGGGACAGCATGATGTGGTTGACGAAGTTATGGAAGTCACGGAAGTTCTCCACCGTCTCCAGGTAGTCGTAGACCGACCGTTTGAGCTGCTCGGCGGCGGTCATGTCCTTGGGTATGCTGTTCAACCTGTCCAGCGACTGCGCGGTCAGCTCCGAGGTGAAGTTGATGATGAGGTAGAGGATGTCCTCCTTGGAGCCGATGTAATGGTAGAGGCCGCCGGTGCTCATGCCCAGGGCTACGGCCAGGTCGCGGGTGCTGATATTGTTGTAGCCCTTGCGGGAGATGAGCTCCGTGGCCGTCTTTACGATGTGGTTGCGCCGCTCGCTGACGAGCCGGGCGTCGTTGCTGAAGGTACGGACTTTTCTCATGGCTTAAACAGACCGAGCGTTCTGTCGACGAGGTACATTTTAGCACATCGGGATGCAGTCAACAAGAGGTAAGATTATAATATTACAGCCCAAATTCAATCAGGAGAAAAAGGCCATGAAGTTTTCAGGTGTTGACTATTACCAGTTGGACGACCTGCTGGGCCAGGACGAGAAGATGACCCGCGGCCTGGTGCGGGACTATATGGAGAAGGAGATCAAGCCGCACGTGGTCAGGGCCTTCCACAGGGAGGAGCCGCTGGACATGCATAAGCTGGCGCCCGGGATGGGCGAGATGGGGCTGATAGGGTCCTTCATTCCCAAAGAGTACGGGGCGGCCGGCACCAACTACGTGACCTTCGGGCTGATCTGCCAGGAGGTGGAGCGGGTGGACAGCTCGCTGCGCAGCTTCGTGGCGGTATCGTCCGGGCTGGTGATGTATCCCATCTGGATGTATGGCTCCGAGGAGCAGAAACGCAAATGGCTGCCGCTGCTGGCCAGCGGCAAGAAGATAGGCTGCTTCGGCCTGACCGAGCCCAACGTGGGCTCTGACGTGTCGTCGCTGGAGACGGTGGCAAAGCAGCAGGGTGACAAATGGGTGCTGAACGGGGCCAAGCAGTGGATAAGCGAGGCCTCGATAGCCGATGTGGCCGTGGTCTGGGCCAAAACGGACAAGGGTGTCAAGGGCTTCGTCGTTGAGCGCGGCACCAAGGGCTTCGAGCAGAAGGCCACGCTGAACAAGGGCTCGATGCGGGCTGGCGACGTGGGCGAGCTGTATTTCGACGACTGCTCGCTGCCTGCGGACGCCATAATGCCCAAATCGGGCGGGCTGAGGTCGCCGCTTTCCTGCCTGAACCAGGCCCGCTACGGCATCTCCTGGGGCGCGCTGGGCGCCGCCATGGACTGCTACTGCACGGCGCTGACCTACTCGCAGGAGAGGAAGCAGTTCAAGCAGCCACTGGCCGCCTTCCAGCTGGTGCAGGAGAAGCTGGTGAACATGCTGATCGAGATAACCAAGGGGCAGCTGCTCTCCTACCGCCTGGGCAGGCTGATGGACGAGGGCAAGGCCAGCCCCGAGCAGATATCCATGGCCAAGAAGAACAACGTGGCCGTGGCCCGGATGTGCGCCCACACGGCGCGCGAGATGCTGGGCGCCAACGGCGTTTCACTGGAGTACTCGCCCATCAGACACATGGCCAACATCGAGTCGGTCTATACCTACGAGGGCACGGACGACATACACACGCTGATCATCGGCGGGCACATAACGGGCATCTCAGCCTTCGGCGGGGGCCGGTAGGCGGGTTATTAGCCTCCTGTCACCCCTTGTAGCCACGATCAATACAGGATTGTCTCTTTACGGCCGGAGGGTGTAACATTAACTGTAGTAAACGCGTATTATCAATCAGAAGGGAGCGACACCATGAGCCTGGCATTTATCTTTGCAGTTATCTGCGGCGTATTCGTGGCGGTTGTTTTTGGTCTGGTTGTGTTGACTATCGTCTTCGGGCTGAAGGAGGAGATGCGCTTCACTAAACTTGGAGCCAAGAAGCAGAAGCTGCCCGAGCCCGAAGATACGCCTGTGACCGAGCCGGGCGGGCCGGCTACTCCCGGGGCTTGAGCCGGCGCACGCTGTTGGACTTGCACCTGGGGCAGACCCTGTCCTTCATATCCTGTTTGGGGTCGGGCTCCTGCTCATAGGTATTGCCGCAGCGCAGGCATTTAAAGGCGTCCTTAGCCATCGTTCTTCCCCTTAAGCTCGCTGAGTATCTTCTTAGCGTATTCTATCTCTTCCGGCGTGACCGCCTGGCGCAGCTTCTCAAGCTCCTGCATGATGTGCACGAAGCGGGGGCCCTCGGCGGCGCTGATCCACTCCAGCTGCAGCCGCTCGGGGCGGATGCCCAGACGCTCCATGGTATCCCACATCTTGTCCGCCCTTTTCTGCGTGTTGTGGTTGGCGGTGATGTAGTGGCAGTCGCCGATGTGGCAGCCGGAGAGCAACACCAGCGGAGCGCCCAGCTTGAAGGCGTGCCAGATGAACTTCTCGTGCACGCGTGCGCTGCACATGACGCGGATAAAGCGGTTGTTGGCCGGGTACTGCATGCGGGAGATGCCGGCCACGTCGCTGGCGGCGTAGCTGCACCAGTTGCAGAGGAAGGTGACTATCTTGTCCTGCGGATTGTCAGCCAGGGCCGAGCTGATCTGTGAGAGTATCTGCTCGTCCTCGAAGTGCCGGATGGCCACGGCGTCAAAGCGGCACTCGGCGGAGCAGGCCCCGCAGCCGGCGCAGGCGGCGGTAATTACCCTGGCGCCGCTCTTGGCCTTGATGTCTACCTCAATGGCGTTGTAAGGGCAGATGCGTGCGCAAACACCGCACGACGTGCATTTCTCATTATCGACGACGGCCTTGACGCCGTCGGCGTGGATGACGTCGGAGTTCAGGATGATGGAGCTGCGTGAGACGGCGGCGCTGGCCTGCGTGACGCTGTCCTTGATGTCCTTGGGGGACTCGACGGAGCCGGCGAAGAAGATGCCGGGCGTGGGTGCGTCCACCGGCCTGAGCTTGGGATGCGCCTCCATCAGGAACCCGTCGGAGGTCAGCGACACATTGAGCAGGTTGGTCAGCTTCTTGAGCTCGGACTCGGGCTCCAGGCCTACCGACAGCACCAGCATATCCAGGTCATACTCCTCGACCAGGCAGGTAGTGGTGTTCTCCACCCTGACCTTGACGTTGCGCGTGGCCGGGTCCTCCTTGATCTCGCCCGGGAAGCCGCGGACGAAGTGTACGCCCTCCTCCTTGGAGCGGCGGTAGAGGTCCTCGAAGCCCTTGCCGTAGGCGCGTATGTCCATGTAAAAAACGTATATTTCGGAGTCGGGATGGTGCTCCTTGATCAGCAGGCTGTCCTTGATGGTGTTCATGCAGCAGACGTTGGAGCAATAAGGGTTGCCGCGGTTGGCTGTGCGAGAGCCCACGCACTGCACAAAGCCTATCCTGTGCGGCACCTGGCGGTCGGAAGGCCTGAGAAGCTGCCCTTCGGTCGGGCCGCCGCCGCAGATCAGCCTCTCAAACTCCATGGTAGTGATGACGTTCTCATAGCGCGTGTAGCCGTACTCGTCCAGCGCGGTGGGGTCATAGACATCCATGCCGGTGCAGACGATGATGGTGCCCACCTTGACTTCAATATTCTGGTCGGCCATGTGCAGGTCTATGCACTTCTTCTCGCAGGCCTCGACGCACTTATTGCACCTGATGGGGTTGTTGCCCAGGCAGTTCTTCATGTCGATGACATAGGCCGGGGGGACGGCCTGGGGGAAGGGTATATAGGCGGCGCGACGAGAGGAGAAGCCCTGCTGGAACTCGTCCGGCACGATGACCGGGCAGACCTCGGCGCACTTGCCGCACGAGTTACATTCCGTCTCGTCGACGTGGCGTGCACGCTTGTTGATCTCTACGGTGTAGTTGCCGATATAGCCGCTGACCCTGACGATGTCGCTGTTAGCTATCAGCTCAATATTGGGGTGTTTGCCGGCGTCCATCATCTTGGGGCCCAGCACGCAGATGGAGCAGTCCATGGTGGGGAAGGTCTTGTCCAGCCGGGCCATGATTCCGCCGATGGACGGCTGCTTTTCCACCAGGTAGACCTTGTGCCCGGCGTCCGCCAGGTCGAGGGCGGCCTGTATGCCGGCCACACCCCCGCCGATGACCAGTGCGGCGTCAGTAACAGGTATATAGGTTTCTAAAATAGGCTGAAGCAACCTGGCCTTGGCCACGGCTATCTTTACGATGTCGGAGGCCTTGGCGGTGGCAGCCGGTTTATCGTGCAGGTGCACCCAGCTGCAGTGCTCGCGGATGTTGGCCATCTCCAGCAGGTAGGGGTTGAGCCCGGCCTGGCTGATGCACTTGCGGAAGGTGGACTCGTGCATCCGGGGAGAGCAGGAGGCGACCACGATACGGTTGAGTTTATGCTCCTTGATATTGCGCTTGATCTCCTCCTGACCGGGGTCGGAGCAGGTGTATTTATTGCGCATGGCCACCACCACGCCGGGGATGCCTGCGGCCGCATCCTTGACGGCCTCGCAGTCGACCGAGCCGGCGATGTTCATGCCGCAGTCACAGACAAATACGCCTATCCTGGTTTCTTCTTCCAACTATTTTTTCTCCTTGGGCTCCTGGTTCCGGGAGACTAGATAGTATATATCCATGATGCTGATCTTCGCATCTTCCTGCTTTCCGGCTGCCTGGGCGCAGGTCAGGTGGATGCGGCACTTGGGACAGGAGGTGACAAGTATCTCAGCTCCGGTCGCCCGCGCCTGCCTGAGCCGCTCGTCCTGTATCTGCTTGTTGACCGAGCCGCAGAAGGCCCATGGGCTGGCGCCACAGCACAGAGCGTTCTCGCGGCTGTTCTCCATCTCCACCAGCTCGGCGCCGGCCGAACGCAGCAGCTGGCGCGGCTGATCGTAAATCTTAAAGTTGCGGCCGAGCTTGCAGGAGTCGTGGAAGGTCACTTTCTTGACGCCTTTAATATGGCTGGCCAGCTTCAAGACCTCGGGCAGCTCGGTTATGTGCTGCACCTCGATGTTCCAGCCGTCGAAGTAGCGGTGATAGTCTACCTTGAGCGTGTAATAGCACTCCGGGCAGGAGGTGATAATTTTCTTGATGCCGCGGCCGTGAAGCTCTGCAATATTGGCATGCCCCAGCTTGATGAAGCCGTCAAGGTCGCCGGCCAGTATCAGGTCATGGCCGCAGCAGCGTTCGTTGGGCAGTATGCCGAAGGGCACACCGGCCCGGTTGAGCAGCCGCATGGCGCCTATAGGGCCCTCGGTGGACTTTACGCCCAGCTCCTGGAAGATAACATCGAAATAGGGGGCGCAGCCGACGAAAAAGGCAGTATCGCCAGACTCTTCCAGCTTGACGCCTGAAGGCAGCCATGCCGACCTGTCCTGTTTGGTGTCCCGGTCGCTCATGAGATGCATGACGGATTCGGTGATACCGGCGTGGCTGCAGACCAGCTCGGTGCCGTTATCACGCGATTTCATGCGCAAGAACCTGATAAGGTCAACGTAGTGGACGTTATAGTTGCAGCGGGTCATGCACATGCTGCAGGCCACGCAGGACCAGATGTTGGGGTCGGAGTAGGCGCTGTCCTGATCGCGCAGGGCCTTCTGAACCACCAGGCGCGGGCTGAAATTCTGGTCGAAACGGTTGACCGGGCATACTGCGGTGCATTTGCCGCAGTCCAGGCAGTAGTGCGCCCTGGTCTGTTTTATTATGTCCTTGATATGGTGCATCTAACTAACCCTGTCTATCTCTGCGACGTGGGGCTGTGCAACGCCTCGATAAACCCTGTGACCTCACGCACGAAGCCGTTACCGTCAAAGGCCTCAAGCTTCACCAGCTTCAGCCTCTGGCTGCCCTTGCCCAGCAGCTTGAGTATATCCGCCGCCTTGCTGAACTCCTTCTCGATGTTATCGCCGAACTGTCCGTGCGCGCACTCGTGGGCCCGGCAGCCCAGCAGCAGGACGCCGTCGATACCCTGCTCGAACGATTTAGCCAGCAGGCCGGCATTGATGCTGGAGAGGCAGGGCAGCTTGATGATGCTGACCGAGGCCGGGTAAGACAGCCCGGCGCCGGCGGCTGCGTCTATGCAGCTCCAGCCGTCCCAGTTGCAGGTGAAGACAGCGATTTTTACCATAACTATTTCTCCGCCGTCCCCGCGCAGGACCTCAAAGCGGCGTCCATAAAATTGGCGCCCTGGCCGTCAAGGCTTATGGCGCCCGTCGGGCAGACGCTGGCGCAGCCTCCGCAGCCGCTGCAGAGGAAGGCCTCGACCTTCGAGGAAGGCAGGCCTTTTTCATTCTCCTGTATTTCGATCAGCAGGCACTGCTCAGCACATGTGCGGCAGCCGCGGCAAAGCCCGCCGTTCACACTGGCTGTCAATCCCGGAATGGTCACCCATTTGGAACGCAGGTGCAGCAGCACCCTGCCGGCCAGGGCTATACCGCTACCTTTTACATCGGCCTTGAACCTGGCCCTGGCCCGGTTGATAAAGATGCCTGCCCTATTAAGAGCCTGGTCGTATTTATCGCCCGCTTCAACCGTACGGGAGCGCAGGCGGTTGATCAGCCTGCCCAGGTAGGTCGAGCCCAGGCTGCTGATTTCATCTGCCGTTAGCGATGAGCTGAGTATAATGGCGCCGCAGCGCAGCGTTTCGCTTTTTCCGGAGCTGCGGATCTTGACCTGATAATCGGCGGGTCCGCCTGCAATATCTATAGACTCGGGCCAATCTCTATAGCTGATGCCCGGTTCAGGGCCCTGAGCGCCTGCCTTGATCTTAGCTGAGTTCTCAATGCAGCAGACCTGATATTCCAACGTATGCAGCGTCATGGCTGCCAGACTGTCGGCCTCCGATGTGCCTATGAAAACGGCGGCGGGATAGACGGCATAGCGTGCGTTTTCCTTTCCTGTGGCGGGGCTTGTCTTGATTGCTGCCTTAAGCATAGCGATGGCCTTGTCCGTTGCCGCCGCATGGTCGTCGTTGTGGGCCCAGGCACACAGCTCCCGTATATTTACATACGAGATATCAGGCGCATCCGCTGCCGGTAAACTCAGGCCAATGTACCGTTTACATAATATTCGCCTGTCGTTACAGCTATAGCAGACCTCGTTGAAATTGCAGCAGCGGCAGGCCGCAATGATGGCGCGGCCGGCGCCTTCCCACTTAATATGGTCGACGATGAATTCGGCGCCCTCTTTGCTGCAGGCCTGGTCAACCTCGGTAACGCTTTCAACCGGGCCGCAGGACGAGAGTGCCTCCTTCATGCCTTGGAAATCGATAACCGAGCTGTTAGTATCGTTACATTTGCAGAGAAATACGCTGCACTTGCTGTCGGGGCCGACACCTTTAGCCGGTGCATTAATAGCCTCTTGCTGCACCGGCATTGCCGGGAACAGGTCGGCGCCCTGGTCCAGCGCAGTCTGGATAATAGCGTTCATAAGCTTGATGTCGCCTTCGCCTTCCGGCCCGGCCGCGGTGAAGTCAAATACGCCATCTGTGGCAGCTTTGGACTTGCCCCCGGGCGAATCGGTGTACAGGTTTGCAGCAGGGAACTTCCAGATCACATCAACATTCATCTGTCTGGTGGCTGGCTGGTTGTCATGGGCTACCGCTCCGGCCTTGCAGATCTTCACGCATTCCATGCACTCGCTGCACAGGGCGCAGCTCAGGCACCTGCCGGACTCGTCCACGGCCTGTTCCAACGTGAGCCCCAGGGTAGTCTCTTCATAGGTGTCTTTCCTCTTGTCCATGTCCAGGTAGGGCATCTCAGCCCTGGCTGCAGGTGAAGGCACCACGAACTTCAAATCAACCTCGGCAACAATCTTCGGCGCGGCCTGGCGGCCCTCTTCGAGGCTGAGCCCGCGCAGGTACCTGTCGATGGACTCGGCGGCCCTGACCCCGTCCGCCATAGCGTCCACGACATTGTTGGGGCCGCGCATGCAGTCACCGCCTGCAAATACCCCCGTGACGCTGGTCTCCAGGGTAAGCGGATTGACGTTGATGGTGCCCGAGGCTTTATCTATGTCCAGCCCTTCCAGGTTAAGCTGGCTGGCGTCCGCCGACTGGCCTATTGCCACGATCACATGGTCGGCCTCGACGATGAAATCCGTATCCGGCACGGGTTCCGGCCGGTGCCAGCCGTTGCGCATAATATCCCCAGTCAGGCGGGTGCGGCGGCAGCGCACCCCAGTGACCTTGTGGTCGCTGCCCATTATCTCCACCGGGTAGGCGGAGTACTCTATGGAAATGCCTTCCTGTAAGGCCTCCTCTATCTCGTCCCGGGATGCCGTCAGCTCTTCCGGCACAGTCCAGCTGACGATCTTGACGCTGCCCTTGTTCTTGCGGATGGCCACCCTGGCAGAATCGACGGCGGAATTGCCGTCGCCTATTATGACGATATTAGAGCCTATGAAGGCCTCCTCCAACTGGTTGAGAGTTATCAGGAATGACATGCAGTCGATCACACCGTCCAGGTCCTCGCCCGGTATGCCCAGCCTGTTGTTGCGTGAAGCGCCGATGGCCAGGAAAAACGCCTTGAAGTCCCGCTCCTTCAGGTAGGCAAAATTGATATCACGGCCCACTGTTATGCCTGTCCTGACCTTGATGCCCATATCCAGCACCTTCTGTATCTCGCGCTGCCTGATTTCCCTGGGCAGCCTGAAGCGCGGTATACCGGTGGCCAGCATGCCGCCGAAGGTGCTGTGCGACTCGAAGATGGTTGGTTCATAGCCCATGCGCTTGAGCTGCCAGGCAGCCATCAGGCCGGCCGGCCCGCTCCCGACGATGGCGACCTTGGCACCGGTCATAGCACCGGGGCTGTCTGCCGCCTTCTCAGCCGGCTGAACGCTATCATATGTGAAGCGGTGCAGCGCCCTGATCGACAGCGGGCTGTCGACCTTGGCCCGGCTGCACTTCTCCTCGCAGGGATGCTTGCACAGCCTGCCAAGGATGCCGCCCATGGGCGCCGATGAATCTATCAGGTCGAAGGCTTCCTGTATCTTGTTATTGGCCAGCAGGGAAACAAAGCCCTGGACGTTGATGCCCAGCGGGCAGGCGGCGCGGCAGGGCGCCGTCTGATTCTTCTCAATAATCATGGCCGAGGGGACGGATTTTTCGCCCGGCAGGGGCTTGTGAACGGCGCGGCGCGTTACCTTCTTTTTACCTTCGAGCGTGACCAGCCTGGTGGAGCAGTTTTCCTCGCAGCGCTTACAGCCTGTGCACAGGTCAGGATTAACGTAGCCCGGCTTTTGCTGGGTGGTCAGGCGGAAACCTTTGTCCTGCCGGCTGTAATTAACAGCACTGCTGTTGTAGAAAAACTCAATGGACGGATGCCTGATTGCGTTTAACACGGAAGACCAGTAAAGCCTGGGGTCGGTACCGCCCTGAGCCGAAAAGGCAAAGGCCGCGACGTCAGTGACGAATTTTACATCGGCTCCGATCTGAGCCAGGTACAGGGCTGCCCGTAAGGCATCAACATCATCGCCAATCACCGCGGCGGTCAGGTTCTTTGCCATGTCAGGCCGGCCTGTCACCCTGCGATGCATAGTTATATCCCAGCTCGAATGCCTGCATATTGAAGCTTTCCGTGCCTGCAGGTATGAAGTCCTTGACCGACCTCTCCAGCGCGTTGCGGGTGACCACGTCGCTGTGTGCGGCCAGGAATCCCAGCATGATGATATTGGCAACAACCGGCCTGCCCATGTCCTGGGCCATGCGGCTGGCGGGTATGGAATATACCTTTACGCCCGGAAGCTTATCGATTTTAACCAGCTCGGAGTCGACGATCAGGAGGCTGCCCTTGGGGGCTTTCGAGCCGAATTCATTATAGGCTTCCTGCGAGAGCATGACCTGTATCGCCGGCTCAATGATATAAGGATAGTCAACGGGCTCACCGCTGATGACGAGCTCGGCACGGCATGAGCCGCCCCTGGACTCTGGGCCGTAGCTTTGCGTAAGCGTGGAGTGGCAGCCGTTATAGATGGATGCCGCCTTGCCGATGATGTTGCCGAGCAGGACTATCCCCTGCCCTCCAAATCCTGCCAGCCTGATTTCTGTCTTTTGCATACGACCGATTCCCTGTAAATAAGATTTATGTGCTATTTCTTGACCGGTTTCCTGGCCTTGGCGACCACTTTATCCAGCCCGTTATTCAGCGTGGGATACTCCCTGTCAATGAACTTGCCCACGATTATGGGGCCGTCCTTGGATATTCCCGTTTCTTCGGGATTGGCTCCGTTCTTGATAACGCTGCGTTTCATATAGAGGCGCAGTGAATCAAGCCCTTCGGGCTCCTTGTTCATGCGGCCGTACACGGCCGGGCAGGGGCTTATTACCTCGACAAAGGAGAAGCCCGGCTTCTGCAAAGCTTCCGTCATGGAGATCTCAAGCTGACGCAGGTGCAGCACCGTCCAGCGTGCAATGTAAGAGGCGCCGCTGGCGTGCATGAGCAGCGGCAGGTTGAAGGGCGGCTCGAAATTACCATAGGGTGTGGTCGACGTGCGTACGTCCTGGGGAGCGGTGGGACCCACCTGGCCGCCGGTCATGCCGTAGTTGAAGTTGTTGATTAAAATGACCGTCATGTCTATGTTGCGCCGCGCAGCGTGTATCAGGTGGTTGCCGCCGATGGCCACCAGGTCGCCGTCTCCGGAGAAGACCACGGCTTTCAGCCTGGGATTTGCCAGCTTAAGGCCGGTAGCGAAAGGTATGGCGCGGCCGTGGGTGGTATGAAACGAATCAAGCTTGACATACCCGGCCACACGCCCTGAGCAGCCGATGCCGGATACAACGGATACCATGTCGGGATCAAGCCCGGCTTTATCGATAGCCCTGAGAAAGCAGTTGAGCGCCGGGCCAATTCCGCAGGCAGGGCACCAGATATGAGGCAGCCTGTCCTGCCTCAAGTACTTGTCTATTACCTTGACCCAGTTGTCCTGCATTTTATTTCTTACAATTGCATATGGCCGATAGGATGACTTCCGGCCGGTGCACGCCACCACCTGAGTGCGGCACGGATATGGTAACAGCCTTCCCGCCGGCGCACCTTTCGACCTCATATACCAGCTGCCCGCGGTTGATCTCGGGGACTATGAAGGCCTTGACCTTCCTTGAAAGCTCCCGGATGCGTTTCTCAGGAAACGGCCATAAAGTAATAAGCTGGATAAATCCGGCCTTTATGCCTTTCTTCCGCGCCTGGCCGACGGCGAACCTGGCTATACGGGATGTGATACCGTAGGCGCAGACCACTATCTCGGCATCCCTGGTCAGGTACTCGCTATACATGACAATGTCATCCGCGTTCAGCCTGATCTTGTCCACCAGTCTTATTATCAAGCGGTCCTGGGCCGCAGCGTTCATAGCCGGATAGCCCCTCTCATCGTGCGTAAGCCCGGTGACATGGAAGTGGTAGCCCTGGCCGGCTATAGCCATGGGCGGCACGAGGCCGTCGTCTGTCGAATAGGGAATATAGCTGTCTTTCTTTCCCTGCGGTAATTTCCTGTAAACCAGGTCATCAGGGGTGATCTCCGGTATGACCACCTTCTCGCTCATGTGCCCGACGACCTCATCCGACATTATCAGGACGGGGATGCGGTATTTTTCTGAGAGGTTGAAGGCCTTAACGGTCAGGTCGAACATCTGCTGGGGCGAGTCCGGGCAGAGGGCAATGATCTCGTAGCTTCCATGTGAGCCCCACCTGGCCTGCATAACATCCTGCTGACCGATCAGCGTGGGCAGGCCGGTTGACGGGCCGGCGCGCTGGATGTTCGCCACCACGCAGGGAGTCTCCAGCATGACGCCCAGCCCGATATTTTCCATCATCAAGCTGAAGCCGGGCCCGGAGGTCGATGTCATGGCTTTGACGCCCGCCCATGAGGCTCCGAGGACGGCATTCATGGATGCCATCTCGTCTTCCATCTGGATGTAGGTGCCTCCAACGACGGGGAGGCGGCGGGCCATCCTTTCGGCCACCTCGGTGGCCGGGGTGATGGGATAGCCGGCGAAGAATCTGCAGCCGGAGCTTATGGCTCCTTCGGCGCAGGCGACGTCACCATTGATGAAGTATTCACCTACCAGGTGTCCGTTATCTGACATTAGCGTAGTAGTAAATTATCTCAGCCGCCCGTGTAACTTCCTGCGGTTTATTTATTTTGTACCGTTATCCTGCTATTGGTTGAAAGCTTGAGCGCAAACTCAGGGCAAACAATCTCACAGAAGCCGCAGGCCAGGCATTTAGAGGCATCCTTGACCGCTACGAGCTTGTAGCCTTTGGAGGTGAGCTCCGGGCCAAGCTCAAGAACACCGCACGGGCAGAACTCGACGCAAAAACCGCATCCCTTGCACCTCTCTCTCGCGATGTGTACCTGGCCCAGTGATGTAGCGGAAGGATCATGGTCGAAAGGGACGCGCCACAGCTTCATGACAGTAAAGTAGTATACCAGCAGTTACACATCGAGACAAGATTTTAGCGCGGCCGGCAGATATGCCGACGCGGCGCAACCGGTCTCAGGCCAGGCTGCCGCTGCAACTGCTGCCCGATCCAGCCGTACAGCCGTAACAGTGAATGGCATATCTTATACGACGATTGCTCAGCCTGTTGAAATCGGCATTGAAGATAGAGGAATTTTCTTCGATGGCCAGACCCAGCCCGGCCATCTGGTTAAAATCACAGTCGTAAATCCTGCCATCGTAACCTATGCTGACCAGCGAGCGGCACATGATGTGACGCGCGGCCTCGGGATTAAAAGAACCGATCAACAGCTGCATATAGTCTTGGTACTTGCCTTCTTTGTCCAGTTGCCTTTTAAAACGGCTGACAGGCATGTTGGTGATGGTGATGAGGTTATTGAAGAATACATTGAATTTTGCCAGCTCACGCTTGAACTCGATCTCCAGTTGGGACTGGGGGGCCGGGAGCGCAGGGCCGATGGGGTTATGCACCAGGGTTAAGAGCAGCCCGCTGCCCTCTGTGCCGTATCCGCGCTCGTTTAACAGTTTCAGGCCCTTCAAGCTTTTTTCAAAGACACCGGGACCCCGTTGCAGGTCACAACACTCATCGTGATAGTGAGGCATGGAAGCGATGACCTCCAGCCTGTTTTCGGCGAAGAAAGCTGGCAAATAGCTCATGTCCTCCCCGGTCTGCGGATCACCGTCGACTGTGATGGTAAGGTTATGCCTGGTGTCAATTGCTTTGCTCAGCTTGCGAGCTTCGGTAATGAAATATTTGTAGTAGGGATTGAGCTCCGGGGCGCCGCCGGTGATGTCCAGCCTGGTGATGGACTTGTTGGCTGACAGGATTTCCAGGCAGCGGTCGATGGTCCTCAAATCCATCTGCTCGGTTCTCTGCGGAGAGGCATCCACGTGGCAATGGCTGCAGGCCTGGTTGCATCTACGCGTAATGTTGACCTGCAGAGTTTCTATGCGTTCTGCTTCCAGAAGCAAATGGTGCTGTTCAAGTGTATTGGCAAAATTGTAGCTTCCGTTGATATTAGAACCTTCCATAATATAGCAACCTCATCCACTTATTGAATCTTTAGCTGCGTTGGCAATATCCGCCAGGTGCAAGCTCCTGACAAAGCGGTTTAAAGGGTTGTCCTGCGGGGAGAGGCCTGAGATCGACCAGGCTTTAAGGTCCGTTTCGGAGTCGATATCCCATAATGTCTGCAACTGTTTGACGGACAGCCGCAGTTTTTCGGCCTGCTTCAAGGTCGAGGACGTGACATAGCCCGTGCTCCATGGGATGTCACTAAAGAGCTGGTGACGGAGCCCGTTCATGCCGATCAGGTAGTATCCGCCGTCAAAGCAGGGGCCAAGCACCAGGTCTGACTTTTGCAGGGCCTGCAAGGCCGTTCTGACGATAGAGGCCGTTAAATCGGGCACGTCAGTGGCCACGGCCAGCGTTTTGACCGCTCCCTCTGCAAAGGCCCGTGTCAGCGCCTGCACAAGCCTCTCGCCGATATCGGCGCCTTGCTGTACGACTGTTTTGAAGGCAGCCCCAGCCCATGCTCCGGCTTCCCTGGCCCCGGATTCGTCTGCGCAAAAAAGGTACTTGTGAACGGAAGACGGAAGCTGGCCCACTGCCGACAGCACCTGCTCCGAGCAAAGCTTATAAAACAGTGCAGCCTGCTCCTCGCCCAGCGAAGCGGCCAGCCGCGACTTGACCTTTCCCGGCACCGGTAAACGGGCCATGACTATCACCGCCTCAAAACCGCGCTGGGCAGCCATCGTTTGAATTCTAGCAGACCGGCAGTTCTCAGGCTAATGATAACCGTGTATCGGGCCTAGCTGGCAACTTTATGACCCTGGCCACGGCCAAGTATATAATCTATCTATGTCGGATGTTCATGTGAGTGGCCGTGTTGGGGTTAGGGTAGCCGTTATCATACCTGCGTACAATGAGGAAATAGCCATCTCAAAAGTGCTTGCCGACATTCCCGGGGAGCTGGCTTCAGAGGTCATTGTGGTGAATAACGGCTCCAGCGATGCGACAGCGGTCATGGCGCGGGCAGCGGGTGCTACGGTAATTGAAGAGCCTCAGCGCGGCTACGGCTCTGCCTGCAAGAGGGGTATTACCTATCTTGAAAGGCGGCAGGAAAAACCTGACATCGTTGTATTCATGGACGGCGATTATGCCGACCATCCCGAGGAGATGCCGTTGCTCGTTCGGCCGATCATCGAAGAAGGCTTCGACCTGGTGATAGGCGCGCGGTCTCCGGCCAAGGCAGAAAAGGGGGCCATGCCTCTCCAGCAGGCGCTGGGCAACCAGCTTATTGCCGCATTGATAAGGCATCTGTACGGCGTGAAGTGCACGGACCTGGGGCCGTTTCGCGCCATAAGATATGACCGATTGCTTGGACTGCAAATGTCAGATCCAACCTATGCCTGGCCGGTTGAGATGCAGTTGAAGGCCGTCAGACAAGGCTTGAAACTTGGCGAGGTGCCGGTCAGCTACCGGCGCCGCCTGGGCAGGTCGAAGATATCTGGCACCTTCAGCGGTACGCTTATGGCCGGATACAAAATATTCACTGCCATAGTAAAATATCTCTAAGCCATGTGGAGTTCAGTGGTGGAGGCACTGTCGGTCGCAGCGTTATCCGTCTATATAGCGGCGCTGCTATTTATCTTCCTTTACAGCCTGTCTTTGCTGAGCCTTGTCCTGCTCTATCTAAAGAATCGCAGGTCACGCTCAGGTGAAAGGTCGCTGCCAGGCAAAATGAGGGCCTATCCTTGCGTGACGGTACAGCTCCCGGTATACAACGAGCTTTATGTGGTGGAGAGGCTCATCGATTCTGTCGCTGCCTTCGACTACCCGAAAGACAGGCTGGAGATTCAGGTGCTGGACGATTCCAGCGATGAGACCAGCAGTTTAATTGAGTCCAGCGTGAACAGGTGGAAGGCCACAGGCCTGGACATATACCATGTCAGGCGCGTGAACAGGTCGGGATACAAGGCCGGCGCGCTGGCTAACGGGCTGGCCACTGCCCGCGGTGAACTTATTGCCATATTTGACGCCGATTTCCTGCCGCCTCCGGATTTCCTGTTGAAAACTGTACAGTATTTCGAGGACAAGAGCATCGGTGTGGTGCAGACCAGGTGGGGGCACGTCAACCAGGACTATTCGCTGTTAACCGACCTGCAGGCCTTTGCGCTGGATGCGCATTTCACGGTTGAGCAGGCCGGCCGCCATGCGGGGAACCACTTTATCAATTTCAACGGCACGGGCGGCATCTGGCGTAAAGAGTGCATACTGGACGCCGGTAACTGGCAATCAGATACGCTGACAGAGGACCTTGATCTCAGCTACAGGGCCCAGCTTAAAGGATGGAAATTCATGTACCTTGAGGATGTGGTTACGCCCGCTGAGCTGCCTGTAACCATGAGCGCCTTAAAAACGCAGCAATTTCGCTGGACCAAGGGCGGCGCCGAGTGCGCCAGGAAAAACCTGCTGCCCGTGCTTAAGTCGCCGCATCTCTCCCTGGCCACCAAGCTGCATGCCGCCTCGCACCTGCTCAACAGCACGGTATTCCTCTGTATCATGCTTTCCGCCGCGCTGAGCATTCCGCTGCTGATAATCAAGCATAACGACATCGACCATGCTTATACATATTATTACGCTTCTTTCTCGCTGCTCAGCCTGGTGCTGCTGGGCTTTTTCTACTGGGCGCCGAATGTAGGCCGGCCGCTGAAGTCCCAGCTGATTTATCCTTTCAAGTTCCTGGTGTTTCTATCGGTCTCCATGGGTTTCTCACTGCATAATACCGTGGCGCTGATCGAAGCCTACAGCGGCCACAAGATCGCCTTTGAAAGGACTCCCAAGCTCAACATAGTCAGCCGCAGCGACGGATGGCGCGGCAAACGCTACCTCACCAGCGGGATAAACTGGATTGCCGTGCTGGAAGGCCTGATGGCATGCTATTTCGCCTGGGGCGTCTATATCGGCTACCGCATCGTGGACTATGGCCTGATCCCCTTCCATCTGATGCTGGCGCTGGGGTTCGGGACCGTCTCGGCCTACTCATTCTGGCAAGCGAAGAACGCCTGAAATGCGGGGAAGCATCATTAAGGTCATCTTGCTTGCAGTCAGCCTTGGCTGTTACATATGGCTGGGCTATTTCACGGTCCGGACTAATTTCAATCAGGTGGTGCTGCTGTATTTTGCACTGTTCGGTCTTTACTTTGCCGCCCTGCGCCTGCATCTGTTTGGGGGTGGGTGGAAACGCCTGCTAGCAGCGGCCATACTGCTGAGGATTTGCCTGCTGTTCATGATCCCTAATCTCTCCGACGACTATTTTCGGTTTATCTGGGACGGGCTTTTTACCGCCGCCGGACAGAATCCCTATCTGGTAATGCCCTCAACCTATATGGCCGGCGCCCAGGCCGTGCCGGGTATAACGGATTACCTTTTTCAGCACCTGAATTCTCAGCAGTACTATACGGTCTACCCGCCGGTCTGCCAGGCCATCTTCGGGTTCAGCGCCCGGGTATGTGGAGCGGATATATTTTGGAACGTATTGATGATGCGACTTTTCATACTGTTGGCTGATCTCGGCACAATAATGCTCCTTTTTAAAATAGCCAGGATGCTGGATTTCAAGCCGTCATCGGTGGCAGTCTACGCCTTCAATCCACTGGTCATCATGGAGCTAACCGGCAACCTGCACTTTGAGGCGGTGATGCTCTTTTTCCTGGCTCTGGCCGTCTATCTGTTAGCGATAAACAGGTGGCCCTATTCGGCATCCAGCTATGGCCTGAGCGCAGGAGCCAAGCTGGTGCCTTTGATTTTCCTGCCGCTGCTTGTCAGGCGGCTGGGATGGCGCAGGAGCCTGGCTTATTTCGCCATAACCGGCCTTGTGCTGATACTCATATTTATACCCTTCATGAACTTGCAATTGGCGGCGAACCTGGCTTCCAGCCTAGGCCTGTATTTTCAGAAATTCGAGTTCAATGCCAGCGTGTATTACCTGGCACGCTGGCTGGGCTACCTGCTTACCGGCTATAACACCATAGCCATACTGGGAGTGGCACTGCCGCTATTTTCGCTGGCGTTGATAATCTTGATCGCAGCCAGGGAGAAAAAGCCGGCCTGGGAGACGTTCTTTACGGGTATGCTGTTGTGTGGAACAGCTTACTACCTGCTGGCCACCACTGTGCATCCCTGGTATATAGCCACGCTGGTACTGGCCTCTGCATTTTCCCGCTATCGCTATGCGCTAATATGGTCCATGCTGATCGTGTTGAGCTACTCGGCCTACGGCAGCGTTCCCTACACAGAGAACCTGTGGCTGGTGGTGCTGGAGTACGTTGTGGTGCTGGGATGGATGGGATACGAGTTTCTGGTCCAGCCGCGTTTGAAGGCTACTGCGACACCGCAGCTCCGACCTTGAAGGCATAGAGCCTGGGCGAGGGCCCGACACCCACCGGGAACAAAATGAAATCGCCTGAAGCTGCCGGCCAGCGGTTGATGGAGTTGCCGGGGAACTTGTGGCTCCATACTATCTTTCCAGTAGCATTGTTGAGGGCGTAGACCGTGCCGTCCAGCGTGGAGGTAAAGACCAGGTCGTTGACCACAGTGGCTGCGCCCATATCAGGCGAATCGAACTTTGTGCTCCAGACCGGTTTGCCGGTATTGATATCCAGGGCGACCAGCTCGCCAGTTCCGGCAGCGCTTTTAAATTCCTGCCATATCTGATCTTCGGGTGTGTAGTCACACGGGTTGTTGACCACCGGAACATATACACGTCCGTTGGCTGCGGCGATTGGCGTAATGACACCGCCGTCAGGGCCGGGAACAACCGTTGTCCTGCCGGCAGGCAGCTCTTGCAGGTCATCGTTCTGATGCACTCCTACGGGCGTTTTCCAGTAGATATCACCCGTCTTGCGGTCGAAGGCGTAGACCACGCCTAGTTTGCCCGTGCCGATAACTATCTGGCTGTCCTTTCCCGCTATCCTGGCTGTGGCCAGCACTGGCGAGTCCTGGAAATCCAGGTCGAACAGGTCGTGCGGTTTGACCTGCTGGTACCAGAGCAGCTTGCCGGTATTGGAGTCAAGGGCCAGCATTGCTTCCGTATAGAGGTTGGGACCCGGCCGGCTGCTGCCGCTGGGGTATTCCTTGGTCCCGGGTATGGGGGCGGGATTGCCTGTGCCCCAGTACGAAATGTCAGAAACGGTATCGACGGCCGGAGGATACCAGCACCCGCCGCCGCTGTTGACCTTGGGATTGCCCCAGACATCGTCGGAATCTACGGTGTTGAATTTCCACTTTATTGCGCCGGCCTCCTGGTCCAGCGCGTAAATGACGCCCATGTTGCCGCCGGTATAAAAATCATCCTCTGTCGTGCCCGGCACGGTTGAGACCAGGACCGTGCCGTTATAGGCCATAAGCTGGATATCTATTCCTATCGACGACTGAGAAAATTTTGTGGACCAGAGCTCCTTCCCCGTTGACAACTCCAGAGCAGTCACCTCATAGTGCCCCTTGACGATGAACAGCTTGCCCCAGCCCAGTGCTGGGCCGTTGGGGCCCAAAATATCCAGGCCATAGTCATTCTTCCAGATTATTTTCCCTGTATTCAAATCGATGGCATAGGTGTTGCTTTTGAGGTCCTGGCAATATACTGTGTTATTCAATATTATCGGGTTGGAAGCCATGGCGCCCCAATCGCTGATACCGGTCAGGTCCGCTGCCCAGGCTATTCCCAGGGTCGACACATTTTTCAAGTTAATCGTTGAAGAAACGGTGGCCCGGCTGTTATCGTAGGCACAGTTGGCCATCGGCCAGCCGCCGGTCGACCGGTTGATCTCTGGTGGAATTTTACTTGAAGCAGGGACGCAGCCCGCTAGCAGAATGGCCAGGGAAACAGCAATCGAAACCAACACGAGGGCGGTCAATTTCATACGGGGCTTATTCATTGCTCGACCTCCACTTCCAGATGTTATAAATATAGCAAGGCGAGGGGACCGGTAAAAGTCTGGTCTCAGTTATGCCCCTGCCATTCCGCCAATGGTATTAAGCAGTAATATACTCTCCCGGCCGTACTGCTCCCGGCTGAGCGTGTTGAGGTAGTCAAGATCGCGGTCCTGCGACCTCAATATATCCAGAATCTGCTCAGGCGTTGTGCCCTTCCCAACCTCACCTTGGATAATCCTTTGCCAATCGAACAGCTTCTTCCTGTAATGCGACAGCCTTTCTGACGCCCGTTCGTAGCAGCCATAATGACCGTAACACAGCCATTCAGGCTTGAGTGCTATAAGCTTGTCCACAGAGGCCACAGTTTCGTCCAGCCTGAAGGGTGGTGGAGTGGCCGGTCTGATCGAGCCGTTGTTGCAGACGCCCGCCGCCTCGCCAGCCAGGAGAATGCGGCTGGAAGGCTCGAAATAACTGACATGATGGACGGCGTGACCGGGCGTGTGAAGCACCTTCAGCAACCGCCCGCCCAGGTCCAGCGTCATGCCGTCCTCCGCAGCTATGATTCGCTCCTGGGGGACAGGCTCTATTCGGCCGTATTTCCGGGCCAGATCACCCAGCGTCTTGAGGCTGGCTTCCCACAGCCTGTGGGGACTGACGAGATGCTGAATGCCCCGGGGATGAACTACAACCTTCACATGGGGAAATTCTTTACATAATGTACCAGTGCCGCCGGCGTGGTCGATGTGAATATGTGTGAGAAGGAGGTAATCTATCTGGGCCGGCCATATGCCGGCCGAGGTTAAAGTGGAGAGGAGGCCGGGAATGGCCGCAGAGGGGCCCGGATCGACCACGGCCCGCTTGGAACCGTATATTAAATAGCTTCCGATGAATTTGCTGTAGCCTGGAATGGGGATTTCGGGCGCAAGCAGCTTTAAACCGGGCAACATGTCGGGGACTGCGTTTTCAGCCATCCTTTTCTATTGCGGGAGCCAGATAATTGGATTGCTAAAGAATTTTTACCAGCTCAAGGTCAAATACCAGGTCCTGTCCCGCCAGCGGATGGTTGGCGTCAATGGTCACCGTGTTGTCCGACACCTTGGTGATAGTAACGATAATTGTCTGGCCGTTCTTCTGGGTTGACTGCAACTGCTGGCCCACCTGGGGCTCGACACCCTGCGGCAGCCTGTCGCGGGGTATCTCCCCGATAAGGTCCTGACGTACCGGGCCGTAGGCATCAGCCGCCGGTATCTTGACCGTTTTCTTGTCGCCGACCTTCATGCCGATCACAGCTTTGTCGAATCCGGGGATCACCTGGCCGGAGCCGATGGTAAATTTCAGCGGGTCCTTGCCGGCGGACGAGTCGAAGATGGTACCGTCAACCAGCCTGCCGGTGTAGTGGACCTGTACAGTGTCGCCTTCTTTGGCCTGCGGCGCGCTTGTCAAGGGATTACATCCTGAAAGCAGCAGCACTGCCGCCACTGCCAGCGTTATTCCAACTAAAATACCCCTGTTTTTCAACGTAGACCTCCAGTTTGAATAGATTAAAGCTCATAAAAATGCCGCATCTATCATAGCACTTATTGGCTGATGTAAAAATACCCGCCGTTCACCAACATGGTTTTATCTGCTAAACTTAAGTCCATTATATGGGCAGGTTAGACAAATGGCGGATATGAGAAAAAGGGAACGTATAAAGCTGGCGCTGGAGGGAAAGCCGGTCGACCGCGTCCCCGTGGCGTTCTGGAGACACTGGCCGGGAGATGACCAGCGGCCTGATTCACTGGCTGACGTGGCGCTGGAGTTCCAGAGACAGCACGATTTGGACTTTATCAAGGTGCCGGTATCCTCCACCTATTGTGTAGATGATTACGGCGTGAAACATGGCTATAGCGGCACTGCAATGGGGGACCGTGACTATCTTGAGCGAGTTATCAAGAGGGTGGAAGGCTGGGAGCGCATAGAGCCGCTGGATATACGCAAGGGCACCTACGGATGGCACCTGGAGGCCGTGCGCCGGATAGTGGAAAAAAGAGAAAAAGATACGCCGGTCATTTTCACCATGTTCAATCCGCTGGCCATGGCCTGCTATCTGGCAGGAGATGAGCTGTGCTTGTCACACTTGAGGAGCGAACCGGAGCAGGTGCGCAAGGCATTGAAAGCGCTGACCGAGACCAGCGTACGTTTTGCCAGTGCGGCTATAAAGGAAGGCTGTGACGGCATTTTCCTCTCCGTGCGCGCTGCCAGCTACGAGGTCATGAGCGAAGGGGAATACCTGGAGTTCGGCCGGCCCGGCGACCTGGAGGTCTTTAAGGCAGCTTCGGCTGGCTGGTTCAACGTGCTGCACCTGCACGGGCAGCATCCCATGTTCGTCGCGCTGTCGGATTACCCCGCTCAGGCGGTCAACTGGCACGACCGCAGCGCCGGGCCGGACCTGGCGAAGGCGTCCGGCCTATGCACGAAAGCCTTGATGGGCGGCGTGGAGCAGTTTAGAACGCTTCGTTTCGGCACTCCCCAGGATGTGGAGGCACAGGTGCGGGACGCAATACGTCAGACCAGGGGACTCCGGCTAATTGTTACTCCGGGATGCACGTATAACCTGGATGTACCGCAGGCCAATCTGCGGGCAATGCGGCAGGCTGTAGAAAAACCATAATCCTACCGGCTGCTCTGGCGGATGATCTCTGTTAGCTTACGGCTGCCCTCGTACAGCGTACGTTTCTGCGTGTTGAAGTCCACCCGGTACAGGCCGAAGCGTCTCTCAAACCCGAAGGCCCATTCGAAATTGTCCAGCATAGACCAGTAAAAATAACCTTTCACGGGTATCCCGTCCGCCAGGGCTTTATTAAGCACCAGCATGTGGTCCTCGATATATTTCGCCCGGCGCGTGTCGGCGGCATCGGCGATGCCGTTCTCGGTAACGTAGATCGGCTTGGGGGTATAGCGTGAGATCATCTTCAGGCAGCGGTACAGCCCCTCGGGATAAATCTCGTAGCCCATGTCTGTCAATCTCTCCGGGGGTGCGGTGGTAACCTCGACGAATTGCTCCTTGCCCAGCGGCTTGAAAATGCGCGCATAGTGCGTGTAGTAGTTCAAACCTACGAAATCGAAGGCCCCGGGCTGCGGGTCCTGGTATTTCTCGTTGACCAGGCCGGGTATGGAGAATGAGAATCGCCCTTTGACCAGGTACTCGAAGTGCGATTCATTCATATTCCTGTTCAGCAGGCGTGCCACCAGCACATCCATAATGTTCCAGCCGTGCAGCGGCTCGAACAACGCTACGTGTACTACCAGGCCGACCTTGTCCTCCGGCTTCAGCTTTTTAATCGTGTTATAGGCTGCTGTATGTGCGCGTAACATATTGCGATAGACCACGGCTGCTTTACGGGCGTCATTTAAGGCTGGCGGGAACTCTCCTGTGAAGTATCCGAAGATGGCGTAGATGGCTGGCTCGTTGATGGTACACCACAGTTTTACCTTGGAGCCCAGCTGCCTGACCACACGCTCAGCAAACCTGGTGAAGATTTCGGGCGAGTCGTCCTGCATAAAGGCGCCGGCATCCTCGAACCATAGTGGATTGGTGAAGTGATGCAGGGTCACCATGGGCTCGATTCCCTTGGACAGCAGATCGTCCACCACCTGTTCGTAGTGGTCCAGCGCCGCTTGGTCGAACTCACCCTGCCTGGGCTCGATCTTGCTCCATTCCATGGAAAAGCGGTAGGAGTTCAGGGAGATATCCTTCATCAGCTGTATGTCATCCTTATAGCGGTTCCAGTGATCACAGGCCAGGCCGGCCTTCTGCCCGTTGAGTATCTTCGGCTTGCCCTGTTCATCCACAGCAGATTCGAAGCGGTACCAGTTGTTGTTAAAGCAGTTGCCCTCCACCTGATGAGCAGCCGTTGCACTGCCCCAGAGGAAATCACGGCCGAAATGCCACGGTATCCCTTTCAGCTTTTCGAGATTCCAGCGCAGATTGCTCAGAGGGTCTCTCAGCCAGAGCACCGCGCCGGCATAAATAGCAGCCAGCACAAGGACGATTATCAATGCTATTAAAAACGCTATCATTTCTCAGCCTCACTTCCTTGGAGTCTTTGCCTGACGCGGCTATTTTATCATAACCATTGCGGGCATTGTGCCCATCGGTTGACAAGGTGAAGTATCTCTTATAGTATGGTTTCACACAGTTCCCCAAGGCCACAGCAGCATTTAATATTTATCGGTTCTTGAGTCATCCATCGGACGATTTCGAATATGGAAAAGGTGAGGATCGGCTTCGTACCGGCGCACCGGGACCCGTTTGACGAGGCCTGGGCGGCGCAGATGCGCCGACGCTGCCTGGATATTCTTTCCAAAGTACCCTGGCTGGAAATCATAGCGCCCGATAAGACGACTACGCCGCTGGGTCTGGTGCGTGATGACGAAGATGCGGAGAAAGCAATCAATCTGTTTAGGAGCAAGAGAATCCAGGGGCTGATTATCGGCACGATGACCTTTGGTGACGAGGTGTCGGCGCTGGCGGTGGCCTCCGCTTTTCGTAAGCTGCCCATCTTGCTCTTTGGAACCCTGGAAGGTGACTTCAAGGCTGACGGCGGTCGCAGGTCCGATTCTTTTTGCGGAACACTGGCCGTCTCATCCGGTTTACACCGCCGCAATATTCCGTTCCTGTTTGCAGGCATAGTGTTTCCGGAAGAGCAACGGTTCAAGCAAAGCATCACAGATTTTGTCAGCCTGTGCTCGATAACCAGTGGCTTTGTTGGTGCAAGCATCGGGCTGGTCGGCCCCAGGCCCGAGCGATTCGAGACCTGCATCTGCAACGAGGATGCGCTGATAAGGCAGTTCCGGCAGCGTGTTGTTCCGGCATCACTGCTGGATATCATGCAGAGGGTCAGCGCCTTGAAAAACGATGCGCCCGAGCTTCGAAAGATCAATGAATCCATGAAGAAGCAGGCCGATATTTCATCTTTAAAGGCCGGCGCCATTGGCAATATAGCCAGGCTGCAGCATGGCCTGGCACAATTCGCCAAGGAGAAGAATCTGGCAGCCCTGGCCGTCCAGTGCTGGACTGCCGTGCAGGAGGTATACGGGATATCAGCCTGCTATGCGCTGGGCAGGCTGACCGACAGCGGGGTGATAACAGCCTGCGAGGTGGACGTCTACGGCGCCCTGACCATGCTGGTACAGTTCCTGGCCTCGTTCAAATCCGTTCCTCCGCATTTCATCGACTGGACCATAAGGCACCAGGCAAAACCCGCCGTTTTCCTGGCCTGGCATTGCGGCAACGCACCGCCCTCCCTCTGCAGCCGGGGCTGCGGGATAACCGTCCGCGAGCACAGCATCCTTAGCCAGCAACTCGGGGCGGAACGCTCACGCGGCACGGCGGAGTTCCAGCTCAAGCCCGGCGTCGTAACGCTTTGCAGGCTGGCCGAGAAAAATGGAAAATTCAAGATGCTGATAACCGGGGGCAGCATCATGAAATCTGACCAGCGCCTGCGCGGTTCGTGGAGTTGGGTCAAGGTAGCTGACCTTGAGAAGCTGTACAACACACTGGTTTCAGAGGGCTTCACGCATCATGCCAGCATGATTCACGGCGACTATTCAAAGCCCATTGCCGATTCATGTAAATTCCTGGGCATAGATACGGTTGTTGTCTAGCATGTTTTGGAGACAGGTTGATGTTTAAATTCGGAGTGGATTCGCTCATCTGGACGGAGGAGTTCAAGGGCAAAGACCTGCCGCTGATTGAAAAAGCTAAAACGCTGGGTTTCGACGTAATAGACATTAATATTGCACATCCCGAGCGATTTCCCACCGCGGCAATCCGGGAAAAGGTGCATTCCGTCGGCATCGAGGCTGTGACAACATTCGGCCTGGCCGAAGACGCCAACCTGGTTGATCCCGACCCGCAGGTGAGGAAGAGAGGTGTGGAAACGATAAAGAGGGTGGTGGACATCAACCTTGAGCTGGGCTCAAAAATAATGGGCGGCGTATTCTATGCCGCCTGGGGATATTTATCCGGCAAGCCGAGGACGGATGATGAATGGAAATGGTCTGTCGACGGCATGCGGGAAGCCGCTGAATATGCACTGAAGAGCAAGGGGCCAATACTGGCTATGGAGGTGCTGAACCGTTTTGAGTCCCATTTTCTCAACGTGGCCGAAGATGCGGTGAATTACTGCCGGGAAGTCGGTACCGGAAACGTAAAAGTGCACCTGGATACATTCCACATGATACGCGAAGAGACGAGCTTCAAAGGTGCGGTGGAGACATGCGGCAAAGAATATCTCGGGTATGTTCACGTCTGCGAAAACAACCGCGGCATACCCGGGACCGGCCTGGTGCCGTGGAAGGAGTTTTTCACGGCGCTAAGGCAGATTGGCTACGATGGGCCGCTGACTATCGAGTCATTTGATCCGGATTTCGTGGAGTTGAACAGGCTGTGTTGTATCTGGAGAAAGCTGGCGGAGACAGGGGAAGAGCTGGCGGTTGAAGGCCTGAAAAACCTTAAAGCGATCGAGAATTCTTTAAACAAATCCGAAAATAAGGGGTAAGAGATGGACAAGAAACTTTCAGTCGGTGTGAAACTGGGTTACGGTGTCTGCGACTTTGGCGGCAACCTGTTCTTTACGGCAACGGCCTTTGTGCTGCTGAACTACCTCACGGATACGGTGGGGCTGGCAGCCGCACTGGCCGGCATTGCTTTGATGGTAGGCCGTATTTGGGACGCCTTTTACGATCCAGTAATCGGCTATATTTCCGACAGAACATGCACCAGGATGGGGCGGCGCAGGCCATTTATGCTGTGGGGTTCCATACCTTTATTTTTCGCCATGATCATCATGTTCACCAATCCGTCGCTGGTAATAGGGTCGGGCATCAACCAGGCGACCCTATTCGTGTATTCCATGATTGTCTATATTATTCTCTGTACTGCTTATTCCACGGTCAACATCCCTTATTCGTCCCTCTCTCCTGAGCTTACCAGCGATTACCATGAGAGGAGCTCGCTCAACGGATACCGCTTCGGTTTTGCCGTATTCGGTACGCTGCTAGGCGCAGGCGGGGCCCTTCCCATCGTGGCACTCTGCCAGGATAAAAGCATGGGCTTTGTCCTTATGGGCCTGATCTTCGGCGCGGTCATGCTTGTTTCAGCCCTGGTCACGGTATTTTCGGTAAAAGAACCCGCTCATCTCGAACCTGCCACCACCATGGGGTTCAGGGAGACCTACACTGAAGTTTTTAAGAACAAGCCCTACGACCTGATACTGCTGAGCTACATTTTCCACATACTGGCCATAACCATCATAAGTGCCATTGCTATCTACTACTTCAAGTACATACTGGCCGCCGAGCCGATGACGACCTATGCCATGCTCATTCTTCTTGTTACAGCTATGATTTTTATACCGGTCAGCGTGGTCGTCAGTAAAAAGCTGGGTAAAAAATTGGTTTACGGTTTCGGTTTTATCGAGGTAGCCGCCGTCCTCATGATTCTATTCTTCTTTGGTCATGTGCTCGGGGTTACTTTCACACTCATTATGATGTTTGTCATGGGCATCGGCTTCGGATGTACCTATGTCATGCCTTATTCCATGGTGGCCGATGCCATAGAGTACGACTATCTGCGCACGGGCGAGCGCAGGGAAGGGGCCTTCTTCGGCATCTGGACCTGGGGTCTCAAGATCGGCCAGGCCCTGGCCGTCTTCATCATGGGAATTGTGCTTCAGACATTCGGCTATATTGCCAATGTCATGCCGCAGAGCGAGAGCGCACAGATGGGCATAAGGCTCTTCCTCGGCCCGATACCTGCTCTCATCTTTATCATCGCCACTGTGTTCCTGTATCTATACCCCATTAACGAAAAGCGCTATGAGGAGATACTGGCCGGGATAGCAAAGATGGAAGCAGAGAAAGCCAAATAGATTCAGGCTTTGGATGGCTTTTTAAGGCTGAAATCAAGTATATCTGGGAAGCGCTCCCGGATATCGAGCATGGCGCCGAGTGTGAGCACGACCACCCATGCCACGCAGGTATGGAACTTTCCCTTGGTGCCCAGCAGCCTGCTCTTATAGTCCCAGTTGGTCTGGTTCACCTGCTCCGGCTGCCAGCCTGTAAAGTCTTTGCTGCGGCCAAGCCGGTCTTTCTCATCCGCCATAAGCTGGCTGCAGGCATTGATCATCAACAGCGCGCAGCTCTTCCAGAGGCTCTCCCCGGTGTACTGCCATAGCCGCAGGAAGTCATAAGCTATGAAAAGCCCGTAGAAATCCAGATGATGATGTGCCACTGAGACCGCCGTCATACCGCGCGTGTTGAAATGCCGTCTCCCCACCGGGCTTTGGGGATTGAAGGCAACGTTGTAGGTGAACATCCAGCTCAGAATAAAGCCGGCTGCCAGCCTGGCATATTTAAGGTCGTTATCGTTACGAGACTTTTCATACAGGTCGAGGAAGGCCCTTAATAGCGCCGCGCCCGCCTCCTTGTCTGTGCAGTCGGCATCCAGTGTATCGGCATAGAAGCCGCTGCTGTCGATCAGCGAGGCATAGTACTGCCGGGCCTTATCCAGCGCCTTATTGATTTCATTTCCTGCTGCAGTCGTCTTCTCCAACTCGACCAGCAGGCTGATGATATAGGCTCCGTTAGTACCCAGTGTACTTAATGGCTCTCCGGATATGTCCCACCACCGGCCGAATCCGCCGTCAGCAAGCTGGTTTTCCATATAGAACCTGGCGTTGTCTGTCGCCAGCACTAAGAAGGAGTTATTTGTTTTTCCGCACTTGTCCAGCTGACGGAAAAGCCTTAAATAGTTGACCATGGCCTCTCCGTTGCACCTGGCGTTGGCACCCCGCTGCAGAGCCCGGGGCATGCCCACGCCGAAATAGCCTCCCCATCTATCGTCCTTGAGGGAGTAGCAGTCTCGGTGCAGGCCGTTGAGCAGCGCCCCCTGTAAAAAGAACCGTCCTATCCTTTGAGCTATGTCCAGGTATTCACTCCTGCCCAGCTCCTCTCCCGCCCTGGCGTAAATCAGCGCGGCCTCGAGGCTCTTGCACAGGAACGAGCCCGAAGTGTATTCATAAAACGGCTGGAATATACCGTTGCCTTTTCCCTGCTTTATGGCGGTAATCTCCGGCCGGTCGATGAGCAGATAGTCAAGGTGCTTCAGCTTGAGGCCGGCCATGCGTGACCAGTCAATCGCAGGCGTCCGGTCACCCGGGCTGAACTCGGCCAGTGCTGCTGCCGTAAGTGCCATGTAGATCTCGCTGGGATGCTGGCAGGTGCCGGAAGCCAGGTAAAAAGTCCTGGTATATTCGAAGGGGACTATATTAATATGAAATGACCTTTCGCTCTTTCCAGTTAAACCACCAATCACCAGGCCCTTCTCGGTATAGGTAAAGGGCTCTTCGGTGTAGGGCACTCGTATCTCGAAAGCCGGCTTCGAATCACTCAGATAGGTCTTTACACTCGATATTTCATCGTCGGTAGCCGCCGGTGAAGCAAAAATGGCCTGCCAGCTTGAGCCGTCATGCAATATTGAGCACGATGGGATTGGTATCCTATCCTCGCGGAAGGACCAACCTTCATCAACCCCTCCGCTGGGAAAATGGCCGCTACCCATGCGGTTCTCCCGGTACATAACCGAGGGCACAACCCACTGCTTTAAATCTGGCGAGGGGCAGTAGCCGAACGTAAGCTGCCACCTGCCGGGCTTGAGTATCCTCCAGCGTCTTTTAACTTTGATAAGTCCCGGTAAAGCAGCAAATTCGTCGACCAGCTCAGCACCCGGTAAAAACGCCTCTACCGTATTGTTGGGTCCGAGTGACAGGCGGTCGGGCTTTAGCACAGCCTGTCCCCTGCGCATTGAGTAGTATAGGTGGCCGAGCTCCAGGCCGTTTGAGAGCAGCCGCAACTTGCCGTCTTGCAGGACTGGCTGTAGATCAGTTGGCATCTCTGGCACTCAGCATACTCCGCCGGGGTCCTTATTTCAATAAGATACTCATGCGCGATTGATTTACAACCATTCCTTTTTACTATATTATTAGCCCTGATCTACCTGCTATACTCTTGAATTTTTCATACAACCTTAGTCGATTCCACATTAACGCGGGAGTACGAGATGGCATCCGGTAACATGGCGGATAAAGTACTGCAGATCGACGGCAGGGAATACCGGGTCCTGTTCGACCTTCAAAAGGGCAGACTAAGCGTTGGCAGGCATGCCAGCCTCTTGCCCAGGATATCCGACGCAGCCCTGGGGCTGATCTACTCCGGGCCGGACGGCAGCAGGATACCGGCGGATTTCGTACCCGGTATCACCACAGCCAGCGAACGGACGCTGGAAGATATCCATGGCAACGGGTGGCAGGTGGAGTTCACCAGCAGGGAGCGGCGGGACGGGCTGGCGCTCACTTACACCATCAACCTTTACGAGCAGCGGCCGTTTATCCTGCTGCGCCTGGCTGTTTCCAACGTGAGCAGCCGCAGCATTTACCTGCATGATATGAACCTGCTGCAGGTTGAGACCAAAATCGGGGCGGAGCTGGCTTTCGAAGACAATCGAAAACCGCTGGACTTCTTCAAGGTCGGCTGGCACGACTGGGTGTATTCAGGGCTGCGGCATGGCGACCAGCGGGATATAGATTCCCTCTTCATATTAAAGCCTTTTATCAGCCGGATGCTGTATAACCCGGCGGTGCCCATCGGACGCGGCAGGGGAGAGTTCTGGGGTGAAGGATGGGGCATCCTGACAGACCGTAAATCGGCCATTCTAGCGGGTTTCGTATCTACCGCCGACCAGTTCGGACTGCTTCACGCTAAATGCAAAGCGGGCTCGGGCCAGCTGACACTGACAGCGCAGGGAGATGGAATACTGCTTGAGCCGGGAGAGGAGTTCAAGTCTGAGTGGGGCTACCTGCAGTTTATTGAACTTCCCTGTGATGATCCGGCCGTCGATTACACGGCTGCCGTAGCCAGGCAGATGAGGGCACGTGTTCCTTCAACGCCACCTCCGGCTCAGTGGACCCACTGGTACCACTACTTCCAGTCCATCACCGAGAAGCTATTCATTGATAATATGAATACCATTGACCGCATCAGCAGTATCATACCCTTCAAAATAGTGCAGCTCGATGACGGCTATCAGTCTGCCTGGGGCGACTGGACTGTCTGCAACGCCAAGTTCCCCAACGGATTGGAGCACCTTTCAAAGACTATTAGGGAAAGGAAATATACTTCCGGCCTGTGGCTGGCGCCCTTCGTAGTCGATCCGCGTTCGAAGACGGCGCGGGAGCACCCGGACTGGCTGGTCAAGGATGACAAAGGCAAGCCGATCATCAGCGGCTATTTTTATGATTTCTACGGCAATGCCCTGGACCTGTCGCAGCCTGAAGTGCAGGAGCACGTGAGGAACCTGCTGGACACCATAGCCCATAAATGGGGTTTTGGCTTCGTCAAGACCGATTTTGTCTATGCAGGGGCACTGCCCGGGGTGAGAAAGGACCCGAAGATGACCCGTGCACAGTCCTTTCGCAAGGGCATGGAGGCTGTGAGGGCCGGAATTGGAGACGAGACATTCCTGCTGGGTTGCGGCTGCCCCTTCGGCCCGGCCGTGGGCATTGTGGATGCCATGCGCATCGGCCCGGACACGGCGCCGAACTGGACGCCATACCTGTGGTCGGCCAAGTTCGCCACGCCGCTCATCAGGAACGAAAAATCGGTGGGGTCGCTGCGCAACAATATCCGCCACACGCTTAACATGAGCGCATTGCACCAGCGCTGGTGGTGGAACGATCCCGATTGCCTGATGGTGCGCAACTACGACACAACGCTGACCGACGACGAGGTGAAGAGCAATCTTAGTCTGGTGGGGCTATCGGGCGGGTTGATGATCAGCAGTGACGACCTGACCAGGCTGCCCGACGAGCGGCAGAAGCTTGTGGGCCTGTTGACGCCCGTACTGGGCAGCGGCGGCCATCCCCTGGACCTGCTCGAACGCGAGATGGCGGAAATGTATCTGCTGCCGGTCGAAAGGGAATGGGGAAGCTGGCAGGACCTGGCGCTGTTCAACTGGGAGGACAGGCCTCGCGACAGGGTCGTCAACCTGGAGCTGCTGGGTTATCAGCGCGGCGAAAAGGTCCAGATATTCGATTTCTGGAGGCAGGAGCACCGGGTAAGCGAGGAGCACGAGATAAGATTAATAGGTATACCGCGACACGGCTGCCGGCTGATACGCATCTGCAGTTACAATGACCAGCCACAGCTTGTGGGCGATACGCTGCATATAACGCAGGGTGCAGAAATTGAATCGTGGAGGCAGGAAGGCCGGACGCTGACGATACAGACCATAGACCTGGAACGTGAAGTAGAGGGAAACCTGTGGATCAGGCTGCAGCAAACGCCCGTTTCCATCACCTGCAATTCTGAATCAGTCGCTTTCGTGACAGAGGACGACCATGTATACAGGATGGGGCTCAAATTCAGGGGGAAGGCTCAAATCAGAATGCGCTGGTAATAAAAGGAGGCCGATGAACAGATCTAGATATCCCTGGTTCGTATTCGGGACTTTCTTTGCTTTTATGCTGTTCCAGCAGGCCGAGAGGCTGGTTATCGGCCCGCTTACCACGCCCATCATGGCCGAGTTCCAGATAAACGAGGCACAGATGGGGCTGGTCTTTTCAGGGGCACTGATTGTGGCCGCCCTGCTTTATCCGGTATGGGGCTATTTATATGACCGCTATGCCCGCACCAAGCTGCTGTCGCTGGCCGCTCTTATCTGGGGCGCCACCACATGGCTGAGCGCCTGGGTACGCGCTTTTCCCGCCTTTCTGGTGACGCGCTCATCGACCGGCGTTGCCGATTCAAGCTATCCGGGACTCTACAACGTAATCAACGACTATTTCGAGCCTAAAGTTCGCGGCAAGATCATGGGGTTCCTGCAGCTTGCGCAGCCGCTGGGCTACCTGATCGGCATGATACTGGCGCTGATACTGGGCGGCATGATCGGCTGGCGCGGCGTCTTCTATGTGACCGGCGCCATGGGCTTTGTGCTGGCCTTCGTCATTTTCTTCGGCATAAAGGAACCTCAGAGGGGCAGCACCGAGCCGGAGCTTATTGGCATCGAGCAGAAAGGCGCCTACAAGTTCAGCTGGGCCAAGGTGGCGGGCCTGTTCAAGAAGCGCTCGCTCATCTTCCTCTATCTCAACTGCTTCACCGGGGTGTTCCCCTGGCAGGTGCTGACGTTCTGGTTCTTCCGCTACCTGGAGACGGAGCGGGGATATGATTCCAACACAGTACTTATAACAATGGTGGTGGCGGTGATCGTGCTGGCGGCCGGCTATCCCATAGGCGGCATACTGGGAGACTACTTCTTCAAGCGTAACCAGCGCGGCCGCCTGCTGGTGAGCGCTGCAGGCGTCATTATAGCTCTGGTGTTCCTCGTGATTGCCATTAACCTGCCCAACAACCAGATGCTGCTTTTCGGCGGCCTGCTAGCATTGACCTGTGTATTCATGCCCTTTGCCTCGCCCAACGTCATCACGACCATCTATGATATGACGCTGCCCGAGGTGCGCAGCACGGCCAACGCACTGCAGAACTTTTTTGAACAGGTCGGATCCTCCGCAGCTCCGCTGATCGCAGGCCTGATAGCCGTCAGCTCGTCCTTAAAGGATGCCATACTGATAATCTGCATAGCGGCCTGGCTGCTATGCTTCATCTTCCTGGGCATAGCCGCCTGGCTGGCACCCAGGGACCTGCAGGAGCTGCGGCAGCATCTTCAGGTCCGCGCTGAGGCGGAAAAGGCCGGCACTGTCTGAGGACTGTCATAGAATTGCGGGAGCGCAGATATGAAAAACAAGATAAAGTTTGCGGTAGCCCTGTCAGCCCTGGGAAATCCGGGGGACCGTTTCCTGCCGGGCTATAAGCAGGACCTGCCGATGGCCCAGATGTTTTCACAGGCAGCCTCGGCTGGCATTACAGGACTGGAGCTGGTCTACGGCAGGGACGTTAACCCCCAGAATCTTGATGAGATAAAGGAGCTGATGCAGAAGCACAATCTCAAATGCTGCGATGTGCTTCCCAACCTTTTCAGCGATGCGGACTTTATCAAAGGTTCTTTCACTTCCAGGGACAAGAAAATACGCGACAAGGCCTGGAAAGAGATGTGCAGTGTTATCGAAGTGACAAAGAAGCTGGGCGGCGACCTGGTCAATATCTGGGCCGGGCAGGATGGCTATGACTATCCCTTTGAGACGGATTACCTCAAGGCATGGGAAACCATGATTGATACTCTGCGACGGGCGGCGGACTACGACCCATCGGTTAAACTGGGGCTGGAATACAAGTTCAAGGAGCCGCGTGCCCACTGCTTCATCTCTACCGTTGCCAAGTCGTTGCTACTGGTGCAGGCGACCGCCAGGCCGAACATCGGCGTGATACTGGACATCGGCCATGCCATACTGGCCTATGAGAATGCGGCCGAGTCCTTCGCTCTAACCGATCTTTTCGGCAAGCGATTGTTCAGTGTACACATTAACGATACCCGGCCCGACTGGGACTGGGACCTGAACGTCGGTGCAGTGCACTTTTTGGACACGCTGGAATGGCTGTACTGGCTGGACAGGCTGGGCTATGACGGCTATTACACGCTGGATATCTGGCCGGCCAGGATGGACACGGTGGAGGCTATCAAGGAGACCATTGCCTGGATCGATGCTCTGCGGCAGTCGCTGGAGCGCATCGGCAGCAACCAAATTGAGGAACTAATCGCCGAGGGCAATCCCGTCAAGACCATGCGGGCCATACGCCAGGCGGTCTTCGGTTGAATCCCCGGACAACGTGCGGGATTAGCAAGTGAAGAAATCGATCAACTGCATAGCTGCGGACCTGGGCGCCTCCGGAGGCAAACTTATTCGCGGCTGTTTCGACGGCTCGCTGATCAGGCTGGAAGAGGTATACAGGTTTGCCAACGGCCCGGTGCGTCTGAAGGACAGCATCTACTGGGACGCCTTGCACCTGTTTGAAGAGGTGAAGAAGGGCCTGGCTATGGCAGGTAGAGGGTCCGCGGGCAGGCCTGCCTCAATCGGACTGGATACCTGGGGCAATGACTTCTGCCTGCTGGACCGGGACGGGGAGCTGCTGGAAAACCCTCACTCATATCGTGATCCCCGTACCGACGGGGTCATGGACAGGGCCTTCACCAGGATGTCACGCCGGGAACTCTACCAGCGCACCGGCGTGCAGTTCATGCAGCACAACACGCTGTTCCAGCTTTATTCACTGGTGCTTGCCGATTCACGCCTGCTGCCTGCCGCTGCTACTTACCTGATGGTGCCCGACCTTTTCAACTACTGGCTGACGGGCGAGAAATGTTGCGAGTATACCAACGCCACCACTACCCAGTTCTATGATCCGTACAGCCAATCGTGGTGTGAACCTATACTGAGTGCCTTTAATATCCCTGCCAGGATCATGCCTGCCATTATCAGACCGGGCTCAAGGCTGGGAAATTTGGAGAATTGGCTGTGTGAAGAGCTCAATATGGAGCCAGTACCCGTGATAGCGGTCGGAACCCATGATACGGCCTCGGCCGTGAGCGCCATGCCGGCGCATAACTCTGACTACGCTTTTCTCAGCTCGGGGACATGGTCCCTGCTGGGGGCAGAGGCGTTGAATCCGGTGGTAAACGAGGCCGGGCTCACTCATAACTTCAGCTGCTATGGCGGCGTGTGCGATACCTATCTGGTGTGGAAGAATATCCAGGCACTGTGGCTTTTACAGGAATGTCAGCGCGCCTGGCAGGGCAGAGGTTTGATCTATTCCTATGAAAAGCTGCTGGCCATGGCACGGCGCTCAAGGCCACTGGGATCGCTCATCGATGTCGACGACCGCAAGTTCCTGACTCCAGGTGACTTTCCGGCCCTCATAGCCGAATTCTGCCGCTCAACCGGGCAGAAGGAGCCGATGGACGTGGGGTCGACCGTACGATGCATTCTGGAGTCTCTGGCGCTGAAATATCGCTACACCTTTGAAAGGCTGCAGGAGGTTACAGGAAAGAAGCTAAATGGCGTTTATGTACTGGGCGGCGGCGCTCGTAACGGGCTTTTGAACCGGCTGACGGCCGAGGCGACCGGCGTGCCGGTGATGGCCGGGCTGCCCGAGGCCACCTCGGTAGGGAATATCATGCTCCAGCTTATTACGCTGGGAGAGGTGGGATCGCTGGCTCAGTCCAGGGAGATCATTGGCAGGTCGTTCAAGTCCAGGACCTACGCGGCTGAGATGACACCTCAATGGGACGGGGCTTATAAACGGTTTGTCAGCATGCTGGACGGGGAAAGGAAGTAACCATTAGCCCTGAAGGCAGAATATAGCACGGGAAGAGCCAATATAAGATAATATACGGGGATAAAGTGAAATGGCAGAGAAATCGGTACAGGATGAAGCACGAAGGCTGGATGAAGCGCGTAAATTGATTGCGCAGGTGGGGAAGATCATGCTTGACCGTAACCTGACAGACCTGGCTGGAGGGAACATCAGCGCCAGGATTAACGATAAAGTGCTGATGTCGCCCAGCTATGCCGGGACACGTAAGTTCTGGCAATTGCAGCCGGAGGATGTGTTCATGCTCGATCTGCGAGGCAATGTGCTGGAGGGTGGTGGCAGGGTTTCCAGGGAAGCGCCAACGCACCTGAAGCTGCTCAATGCTTTTTATCCCAGCGGGCAGGCCGTGATCCATTCGCATGCACGCAACGTGCTGGCCTTCTGCGCTGCCCGCCAGGCCATACCTCCGGTGCTGGAATATGCCTGCAAGTTTGGCGAGATAAAGCTGGCCGAGTACGCACGGGGCGGGACGCACAGCGAGAAGCTGGCCGAGAATGTCTATCAGGCGCTCCTGGGACAGGAGGAGCGAATGGCCCTCCAGGCGGCGGCCGTAATGGTGCCCTGGCATGGACTGTTTGCCATAGGGAAAGACCTTCATTCAACGCTTGATGCAGTCGAGCGAATTGAAATCAACGCACGCTGTGTGCTTTACGGGAGGCTGCTGCAGGGCGGTGAAAAAAATATGAAGCACTGCCAGGCAGATCTGGCCAGGAGAATGAAATCTGCCGGCGGTGAAGGAGAATAGCCCTCACCCTATGATACTGACTGTCACACTCAACACAAGCATCGACCGCACTGTCTTCATCGGGGATTTCACCTGGAACCGTACTATTCGAGCTTCGCAGCAGGCTGTGGGCATGGGTGGCAAGGCTGCCGATGCCTCCTGGATACTGGGAGAGCTCGGTTATGCCAACCTTGCTATAGGATTTGCAGCCGGAGACACGGGCAGGCGCATGGAAAGGATGCTGCAAATGCGCGGCTGCAAGACCGATTTTGTCTGGATCGGCGGTGAGACGCGTACCAATATTGTTGTCATCAGCGAGGTGGGCAAGGGTCAGAGCACCCTGGTGACCGAGAGCCTTGAGGTCGCTGATATACATGTGCGGCAACTAGAGAAGAAATACACGGCGGCGCTGGGCAAGGCGCGCTGCGTCCTGATAGGCGGCAGCCTGCCGCCGGGCCTCGAGCCGTCTGTCTATACCTCACTGGTTAAACAGGCAGTGGCAGCCGGGCTGCCGGTGGTATTCGACGCCAGCGGGCCGGCGCTGAAAAGCGGCATGGAGGGGCATCCAACAGCGGCCAAGCCCAATATGGACGAGATATCCGACCTGGCAGGCCAGAGGGTAGACTCCATCGAGATAGCTTATAAGGTCGGCCAGGTAATCAAGAAGAAATATGGGACTTCAACGCTGGTGGTGACTCTGGGCGAGCATGGTGCACTGGCACTGTTAAGCGACAGGGCCTATCACATCCCGATATTGAAGGTGCCGGTGGTAAGCACGGCCGGGGCCGGCGATGGTGTGGTGGCCGGGTTGTGCGTTGCCCTGGCTACCGGCAAGCCGATTGAAGAAGGTCTGAGACTGGGTTTTGCTGCTGCAACTGCCGTCTGCCTGACGCCGGCAACGGCCGACTGCCGCAAGTCCGATGTGGAGAGGCTGCTGCCGAAGGTGGAACTGATACCCTATCCGGGGTGATCGCTATGAAAGTGGAAGAGGTCAGGGCTGTCAGCTGGACGGACTATTCGCCGGACTACATCATCGGGCACCCGGCGCTTTCACCCATAGTAGCCGACCCCACCTTCATTTTCCCCGATGATTCCCCGGACGGCAGATGGCACCTCTTTGCCCATTCTGTGTGGGGAATACATCATTACCTTTCCACAGATGGAATCAAATGGCGCAACCTGGAAGTGGCCGTTAAGAACGGCATGCGCCCTTTTCTTTACTTTGAAGACGGCATTTACCGGCTGCTCTACGAGAAATACAAGCCAATGGCGCTGGCGCTCTCCTGGATGAAGGGCAGGAAGTGGTACTCGGAGATCGCCATGAGACAGTCCAGAGACCTGGTCAAATGGTCAGAGCCGCAGATACTGGTAAGGCCCGAACTCAACTGGCATACCAGCCAGGGACACAGGTCGGTCAGCAATCCCTGCCTGGTTAAGGACGGCAGCGAATATTTGCTATATTACAGCGCTTCTTTGGTTTACATAAAAGACTGCGGATTCAACGAGCCGGACTCTATAGGCCTGGCACGGTCGAACTCTGTTGACGGCCCGTATGAGCTGCTGCCGGCACCGGTAGTAACTGTGAATAGGGAAGACCCCTGGTGTAACCTGAGCTGCGGCTCGATCAAGGTGCTGAGGTGCCAGGACGGGTTTGCCGGCTTTGAGAACGGCATATACTGGAACGAGCAGAAGCGGCAGAGCGGCTCGGCCATACTCATGCTCGAGTCGGAAGATGGGCTCAAGTGGAAGCGGCGGCTGGCGGAGCCGGTCTTGAAACCATCTACCGGCTGGCGGAGGAGCCATATCTACGCCTGTGACGTAAAATATTATAAGAAGCAGAATACCTGGTATATGTACTATAACGCCCGCGACGACTGGCACGTATCAAAGGGGCAGGAACGGATAGGGCTACTGCTGGGCAAGTGAAGGTGGCTACCTTTGTCCTACGACGGTATACAGCCTGACCTTTTTACCGGCGAAGATCTGCGTGTGGTATGACAGTTTGATCTTTTCAAAGCCGAGTATTTTGACGAACTCTACCAGCAGTTCTGGCGTCAGGCCCCACCATGACATATCGGGATAGCCGGAAGCGGCATCGGGAAGGAAACGTACCCATTTTCCCATATGTGGAAAGTGGAAGATACCGGAAATATCGACAAGCCTGTGCGGTGCTTCCGTGATAATTATCTTATCTTTTATGTGCTCGCAGGCGCGCTGGACCGCCAGGAAGGGATCGCGCAGGTGAAGCAGAACGCAGCCGAAGGTGCCGATATCGAACTGGCCCAGTTCCTCGGGCATCTGGTAAACCGTGCCGTAGACCATTCTGGCCTTTGAGTTGAAGGCGCGGTGTGCCAGCCAGTATGAGTTGTTCAGCTTCTGCAGGTGCTCCTTGCGGGCCTGTATTTTCTCCTGGTGTCCACGCCCATGAAATGGCACCGTATCCCATTCATACTTTTCACAAAGGTCAAATGCAGTTATACTGGCCCCCTGTTTTTCCATGTAAAAGCACAGATGTCCGCTGGCCGTCCCGATCTCCAGTACGGTTTTTCCTTTGAAGTCGGTATTACCCAGATAGGAACGTTCCCTGCCCCGCAGGTCCCACTCGCCCTGCACCGTGCCGTAGCCGGGCAGGTCCATAGTGTGATAGAAATAGCAGTCCTCGAGCTTGTTGATGTCGCGTGGAACGGCGTAAAGGCCGTTGGTTGGGTTGTCACTCATATCATGCCGCCTGGCTGCATCACTGAGAATAAGATACAAATATACCGTATATTTGCACCGAATTCAATTTAACTAAGTACTATAACGCGGGTTTCGGCTTGCTCAGCCCCCCTTTTGGCGATGCTTACTGAGCGGTTGAGCTTTGGTAGGCCGTATAGGAATCGAACCTATGACCCACTGATTAAAAGTCAGTTGCTCTACCAACTGAGCTAACGGCCCATCTACCAGCTTTGGTTTCGGGAGAAACCAACTCAAAAGTTTATCACAATCTTATCTGTGCGGACAATCTCAGTAGGTGATAAAAAGATTGGAGCGGGTGAAGGGATTCGAACCCTCGACGTTTTGCTTGGGAAGCAAACACTCTGCCGCTGAGTTACACCCGCAAACCGAAACTATATTATGGATAAAAGACCGGCCCTGTCAAGCGCCTTGAGGGCGGTTCCTGTTGACCCATTCCGCCACCTGCACGCTGTCTTTATCGAACTTCTCCGGCAGATAAGGCTTGATATCCAGGACGGGCGTGCCATTGATGGCATCCAGACCCCTGACGGTGAGCACGTTTCCCTCCCTCTTTATCAGCTCGACGTTAGACAGGCCCAGCGGGTTAGGGCGTGCCGGGCTGCGCGTGGCGAAGACGCCGGTGAGCGGCAGCTCCGGGTCCCGGCGGGGATGCACTTTGAGTACGGAGCGCTTTTTCTTGTCGATTTTATCCAACCAGAAGACAATCACTATGTGCGAGAAGTCCTCAATGCCGTCCAAAGCCTGGCTATATTGCTTGTCGACTATAATGCGTGAGGTTACGCTTTGTGCATCGAAGGCTATCCTGAGCGTTATGCCGTTCTCCACCACACCGACCGGTCTGAGATTTATCTCCACAGTTCCAGTATATAAAATGGGCTTCCCTCAGGCAACGGCCAGCTATAAATCTTGAACAAGTGGCTTAAACAGGGATAAAATTTCCAGAATTGCCTTTAGCAAATTTTCCGGAGATTGAAATGACCCAGCACCCTTTGGACTTTCTTTTCCACCCGCGCTCGATCGGCCTGGCGGGCGTCTCAGCGGACCTATCGCGTCCCAACCTGGCGGTGCGATTTATCGAGAGCCTGAGGAAATTCGGCTATAAAGGCCAGATATATCCCCTGCACCCGTCCGGCGGCGAGGTGTACGGCATGAAGATCTACGCCAACGTTAAGGACGTGCCCGGGCCGATGGACTACGTTATATCGGCCGTGTCGGCCAGGTATACACCGCAGCTGGTGGCGGACTGTGCGGTTAAAGGCGTAAAGGCGGTTCACCTGTTTACCTCCGGCTACAGTGAGATAGAGGACGAGATCGGCGGCAAGCTGGAAGCCGAGGTGCTGAAGATCGCCCGGAAGGGAGGCGTCAGGCTGATCGGCCCCAACTGCATGGGGATTTACTGCCCCTCGAGCGGGATGACCTTTGCACAGGATTTTAATGACCAGCACGGCTTCCCCAAGCGGCCAGGCCCGCTGGGGTTGATTTCGCAGAGCGGGGGAAACAGTATTTATGCGGTCCGTGCGGGCTCGGGCCGCGGCGTATTTTTCAGCAAGGTAATAAGCTATGGCAATGCCGCCGACCTGAACGAGACTGATTTCCTGGAATATATGGCCGACGACCCTGACACCAGGATCATCGGCATGTACATCGAGGGCGTAAAGAACGGGCGGCGCTTTATGCAGGCGCTTAAAAGGGCAGCCGCTATCAAGCCGGTTATCATAAATAAGGCGGGGGCAACCGATGGCGGCGCCAGGGCCTGCGCTACCCATACCAGCGCTGTGGCCGGCTCTGCAGCCATCTGGCAGGGCTTGTTGAAGCAGGCGGGAGCCATCCAGGTGGACAGCATGGACGAGCTTATCGATATGAGCGTAACTCTTTTAAGGCTGCCGCTGCCGGCAGGCAAAAGGGCCGTGGTAATAGGCACAGGCGGCGGGCTGGGCGTTGAATCCGCCGACCAGATCATTTCAGCCGGGCTGAAGTTGCCGCTGCTGACGCCTTCCATCAGGAAGGAGATCTGCAGCATCTACGGCACCGAGGCGGGCAGCATGTACAGAAACCCGGTGGACGCGCCTCCCTTCGGGGGCATTGAGAATACCGTTAAGGCAGTGTCGGTGGCCGCCGCCTCGGATAAGGTAGACCTGCTCATACTGCACTTCGCCTTTGATATCTGGGCCATGGTCAGCAGGAGCGAGCCACGCTATTTCTTCACGGAGATGATCGAGGGGATTCAGTCGAAGGTAAAGAAACCTATGGCCATGGTGCTGCATTACACTACCGAGCTTGCGGCCAAACAGAGCGCCGACGAGCTTCAGAAAAAGTGGGTGGATATGGGCCTGCCTGTATATCACTCCATCGCCCGTGCCGCCTCAGCCATCAATAGGTATATCCATTGGAGCAGGCATTTCAAGGGGAAGAAACCCTAGCGCATCCTACTGCGTCAGATGCTTGCCGAGAGTTTTCCTAAGCGTAACACCTATCTCGGCCGGGTTGTGCACGATGACAGCCCCGGCCTCACTCAGCGCAGCCTGCTTGTCCTGCGCCCTCCCGCTGCTGCCGCTGATGATGGCGCCGGCATGGCCCATCCTGCGGCCGGGAGGCGCAGAGGCGCCGGCGATAAAGGCCACAACGGGTTTGCTCACATTGTCTTTGATGAACCGGGCAGCTTCCTGCTCCAGCGTCCCGCCTATTTCTCCGATCAGAACTACGGCCTGCGTTCCCGGGTCGGTCTGAAACAGCGAAAGAATATCGACGAATGAGGAGCCGGGCAGCGGGTCGCCGCCGATGCCCACGCAGGTGGATTGCCCTATATTCAGTGCGGTCAGCTGGGAGACCGATTCGTAGGTCAGCGTGCCGCTGCGTGAGACAACGCCCACGCTGCCGGGCAGATGAATATCACCGGCCATTATCCCTGCCTTGCATTTGCCGGGAGATATCAGGCCCGGGCAGTTGGGCCCGATCAACCTGGTGGGAGTGTCGGCCAGGTAGCGGTGCACCCTGACCATGTCGAGGACGGGTATGCCTTCCGTGATGCAGACAACCAGCGGCAGGCGGGCCTCTGCCGCCTCAAGTATTGAGTCAGCGGCTGCCGCCGGCGGGACGAAGATGATACTGGCGGTGGCGCCTGTCTCACGCACGGCGCTGTCCACCGTGTTGAATACAGGCACGCCGAAGGCCGTTGTGCCGCCCTTGCCGGGCGTCATGCCCGCCACCACTTTGGTTCCGTACTCGATGCAGCGCTGGGTATGAAAGCTGCCTTCGCTTCCGGTGATGCCCTGCACCAGCAGCCTTGTGTTTTCGTCAATCAGTATGCTCAAATGTAATCTCCGTGGAGCTATTTCCCTGCTGCAGCTACAGCCTTCTGGGCGGCGTCAAAAAGGTCGGCGGCTTCGATGTACTGGACACCCGAACCGGCCAGTATCTGTTTGCCCTCTGCCACATTGGTACCTGCCAGCCTTACCAACAGCGGCACTTTGACCTGGAGTTTGGTGCATGCTTCAACCAGGCCGCTGGCTACGATGTCAGCGCGGCTGATGCCCCCGAATATATTTACCAGTATGGCTTTGACGGACGGGTCGCTGTTAAAGACCTTGAAAGCATTTACAACAACCGCCGTATTATTGACCGTGCCGAAATCCAGGAAATTAGCAGGATTACCGCCGGCCAGCTTGATCATATCCAGCACAGCCATGGCCAGGCCCGCGCCGTTGACCGCGCAGCCGATATTGCCATCAAGCTTAATATAGTTCCTTATCCCAAGGTCATGGGCGATGGCTTCATACGGGTCGTCCTGCTCGGCGTCGTGCAGTTGCCTGATATCGTCGTGGCGGAAGAGTGCGCTATCATCAAAATTCAGCTTGGCGTCCAGGGCCATGAGGCCGCCTTCAGCCGTCACCACCAGCGGGTTGATCTCGGCCAGCGAACAGTCTTTGGCTTCGAACAGGCGGTAAAGGTTGGCCATCAGCCTGACCGCTGCCTTGACCTGGTCAGGACTTAAATTCATCCCGTAAGCCAGCCGGCGTCCAACGAAGTCCTGGAAACCGGTAGCGGGGTCGATATAGGCCTTGAGAATTTTCTCGGGATTGGTCCGGCTGACCTGCTCGATGTCCATGCCGCCGGCCTCGCTGGCTATGATGACGGGCATGCGGTGCTTATTATCGACGACGATGCTGATGTAGAGCTCGCGGCTGACTGGCATCACCTTTTCTACCAGCACCTTCCTCACAGGGGAGCCACTGGAGGATGTCTGGCCGGTGACCAGGCGGGTATCAATCATGCCGGCAGCCAGCTTTTCCGCCTCGTCCCGGTCGTTGGCAATTTTGACGCCGCCGGCCTTGCCGCGGCCGCCGGCATAGATCTGTGCCTTGACTATGACTTTGCCGCTGAGCTCGGATGCTATGCGGCGCGCCTCGGCGGCCGATTCGGCCACCTTGCCGGGGGGAACTGTGATGCCGTATTCAGTTAGCAGTGCCTTGGCCTGGTACTCGTGTACCTTCATGCGGCCTGCCTGTACTTGGCCTTGCCTTCCAGATAAAGGTCATTGCCGTATATGTCATTTATGACCGTGGCCGGGAAATCCTCAACCTCGAGTCGCCTGATGGCCTCAGCGCCCAATTCTTCGTAGGCAAGAATGTCTGACTTCTTGATACTCTTGGATATGAGAGTGCCGGCTCCGCCGATGGCTGCCAGGTAGACCGCTTTATACTTTTTCATGGCATCCTTGACGGCCTGCGTCCGGTCACCCTTGCCGATCATGCCCTTAATGCCCTCGGCCATCAGCCGGGGAGCATAAGCGTCCATGCGTCCGCTGGTAGTGGGGCCGGCCGAACCGATGGCCTGGCCGGGCTTGGCAGGGGAGGGCCCCATGTAATAGATAACCTGTCCCTTGAGGTCCAGCGGCAGCTTCTCACCCTTGTCCAGCGCCTCTATCAGGCGCTTGTGGGCGGCATCCCTGGCTGTATAAATTACTCCACTAATTGACACCTGGTCGCCGGCTTTTAACTTCTCAACCGTTTTATCGTCCAGTGGCGCTCGGATTTTAATCGTTTCCATAGCCTTATCCTTTACATAAAATATATTATGGCTTTTTTACGGTGAACTCCGGCACAGCCACCCTTGGCTTAACCTGCAATGGGGTAGCGGCCAGAGGAGCGGGGTTGTGTGGTTTGCCTGCGCCCAGCGCCCTGGCGGCCACACGCTGGCGCAGCAGCTGGATGGCGAAGGCCGGGTCCACGCCCTTGGGGCAGGCCTCAGAGCAGGCGGCCGCGAAGTGACAGTGCCACACCCCATGTTCCCTTTCAACTATGTCCAGGCGCTGCTGCTGGCCGCCGTCACGGCTGTCGGCACAGTAGCGGTAGGCCTGTCCCAGCGCCTGCGGTCCCAGGAAGGATTTATCGCTGGCAGAAGTAGGGCAGGCCGCCAGGCAGAGGCCGCACTTAATGCAGTACGAGAACTGCAGGTAACGGTCCAGGTCTTCAATGCCCTGGATGAACTCGGCTGTTGGTGTCTCCATTTCGGCTTCATCCTGGCGCATAATGAAGGGCTTGATTGACTTATGTTTCTCAAACAGCGGCTCCAGCGCGGGAACGAGGTCCTTAATAATTCCGAAATTGGGCAGCGGCTTGATAAGCAGCTTTTTGGCGTGAAATTCTTCGACCTGTGTGTGGCAGGCCAGATGAGGGCTGTAATTGACCAGCATACCGCAGGAACCGCAGACGCCCATGCGGCAAGAGGTGCGAAAGGCCAGGCTGGAGTCAAGGTTCTCCTTGATATAAAGCAGCCCCTCCAGGACGGTGGTGCCCCGTTTTACCGGCACCCTGAACTCCTGGAAGTGCGGCCTGGCATCTTTTTCCGGGTCGAACCTCTGTATCTTGAAGATGACAATTTTCTCAGAGTCGCTGCTCATTGATGCCTCCATTTACCTGCCTAACAATACCAGCGGTGCATAGGTACCCAGCGCCAGGAATATTATGCCGAAGACTATGATCAACGCAGTCAGGACACGCATGGTGGCCGCGGAGAAGTTGAGCTCAAGCAATATATTGCGCAGGCCGTTCAGCCCGTGAAAGAGGCCGAGCGACAGCAATGATATGTAAATGCCTACCCAGGTTCCCTGCCTGGCCCTCTCTATCATTGAGCTGAAGGCCAGTGGATCGGCAACCCTGACGCCGAAAAATCCCAGAATGACGCTGGACTGCTGGACGGCTATATGTATGCCCAGCAGGACTGCCACCAGCGCGCCGCTGACCATCTGTGCAAGCTGTAGATAGGTATTCTTCATCCCCAGCCTCCTGCGCTAAAGTCAATGAAAAAGAAGATGACCAGCACCATCACAGCTGCCATGATGATCAAGGTGAGCAGGCGCTTTCTGCGCGGAGCGTCCTTGAACGGGTATATAGGCGGTATGGGCTTACCCAGAGCGAAACCAAGCTCCTGTATTATCAGCCGCAGCCCGTTGAGTGCGTGGAAGGCGAAGGCGACCACTACCAGGAACTCGCCCGCCCGGAAGAGGGGATTGTCCAGGAAGGCCATAGTATCCTTCCAGACAGCCTCGCCCTGAACGCGAAAGACAGTAGTGGCCGTCAGGTGGAATATTCCGAATAAAATAAGTCCCAGCCCGGTGACCCTGTGCAGTATGTACAGGTAACGCTCCAACTTGTAGTTGCCGGCCCAGATCCATCCGGCGATGCCCAGATTATTCTGTCTCGGTCTAATATCAGCCATAGGGGGACTCCTAATATTTCCTCTCTACCGGGTTCCACATGGTAATCGTAACCGGTATATATTCCAGGCGCGGCCCGGATTCAGTGCGGTAGGCCAGTGTGTGCTTCAGCCAGCTGCCGTCATTGCGCTCTTTGTAGTCACGCCTGGCGTGAGCGCCGCGCGATTCGTTTCTGGCCAGTGCGCCGGCGACAACTATCTCGGATAACTCGAGCAGGTTATCGGTCTCCAGCGTGTTTAACAGATCGGTATTGTATACACGGCCGCGATCGCTGACCCTGCACATGGGCATCCTCTGCTTCAAAACCCTGATGATTTTAAGCGCCTCCTGCAGCTCCGGCCCGGTGCGGAACACACCCGCCCTGCTGTCCATGGTCTTGTGCAGCTCGTTGCGCAGCGTATAGGCGCTTTCCTTGCCGTCCGGCTTGAAGCGGCTGAATATGGAAGCCTCGGACTCCTTGAGCACGCTTTCGGCCGGAAGGTCGGCGCAGTATTTCTGACCGGCCACGTATTTAGCTGCGCACTCTCCGGCTATCTTGCCCCAGACCAGGCATTCGGCCGTGGAATTGGAGCCCAGCCGGTTGGCGCCATGCAATGACACGCAGGCGGCTTCACCAGCTGCCCAGATGCCCTCGACCGGCGTTGCCCCGTTGATATCCGTATGAATTCCGCCCATGGTGTAATGTGCCGCCGGGCGAACGGGGATAGGCGTGAAGATCGGATCGATGAAGTCGAAGCGCATAGCCACCTCACGGATCAGCGGCAGGCGCTCGTTTATTTTGTCAGCGCCCAGATGGCGCAGGTCGAGGTTCACGTATTTCAGGCCGTTGGGCTCGTCAAATCCCCTGCCGGCTTCGATCTCCGTCATCTCGGCCCGTGAGATGATATCGCGGGGCGCCAGCTCCATCTTGGATGCAGCGTACTTGTCCATGAATCGCTGGCCCATGCTGTTATACAGGTAGCCCCCCTCACCACGTGCCGCTTCCGTGATGAGTATGCCGGAGGGCACCAGTCCGGTGGGATGGAACTGGATGAACTCCAGGTCTTTGATGGGCAGGCCGGCGCGGTAGGCCATAGCCATGCCGTCCCCTGTGGCCGTGAGCGAATAGGTTGTAAATCCGTACATGCGGCAGGCGCCGCCGGCGGCGATTATCAGTGCTTTGCCCTGCATGATGAAGAACTCGCCATGCGTCAGATCCCACACCGTGATGCCGTAGAAGCGCTTGTCATTCATCAATATAGAATGTATGTAGCATTCATCATATCTGGTGAATCCGGAGTGCTTCTGCAGCGTGTCATACAGCGTCTGCATCTCGAAGAAGCCTGTTTTATCGGCGGCGAAGGTGGCCCGGTCGAAGCTGTGTCCGCCAAAGGGACGCTGGTTGATGCGGCCGTCAGCCTTGCGTGACCAGGGTATGCCCCAGTGCTCGAGCAGCCTGATCTCGCCGGGGATCTCGGCAGCAAAGCGTTCGACCACGTCCTGGTCTGCCAGGAAGTCCGCGCCGCGCACGGTGTCCCAGGCATGCAGCTCTATGCTGTCGCCGTTCTCGGGCTGCATGCAGGCGGCCGTGCCACCCTCGGCACATACGGAGTGTGCGCGCATGAGCTGGACCTTGGATACAACCGCAACGTCTGCCTGCGGATTTTTACGTGTAATCTCAACGGCAGCTCGCAGACCGGCAAGCCCGGCGCCCAGTACGATAACATCATGCTTCTTAACGATCATAGGACGGCCTCTTTATGGCGTGCTGCGTGGCACTGAAGGTTGACGGCCAGTGGCATACTGGCAATGTGGGCAGGGAATGTTTCGATATTGACCGCCAGCGCAGTCACCGTCCCTCCATATCCCTGAGGCCCGATCCCCAGCGCATTGACATTCTTTAAGATATCTTTTTCCAGCTCCGCAACCTCGGGATCGGCGTTATGCTCCCCGACCTTGCGCAGCAAAGACCTCTTGGCCAGCCCCATGGCCTTCTCGGACGTACCGCCGATGCCGACACCCACCACGATGGGCGGGCAGGGGTTGCTGCCTGCCTCATCGACCGCCTTGACCACCGAATCGATAATGCCCTGGCGGCCTTTGGACGGAGTTAACATGAAAAGGCGGCTCATATTCTCACTGCCGCCGCCTTTGGGAACGATTGTTATCTTCAGCTTATCGCCCGGTACAATATCGGTGTGTATTATAGCAGGAGTATTGTCCTTGGTATTGACACGGGCCGAGAAGGGCTGTTTAACCATGGATTTGCGCAGGTAGCCTTTATCGTAGCCCTGGCGTATGCCCTCGTTCACTGCCTGATACAGGTCTCCGCCCGTGATATGGGCGTCCTGGCCCACTTCGAGATAGACAACGGTTGCGCCGCAGTCCTGGCAGATGGCGGTATCTTCCTTGCCCGCCAGGTCAGCATTTTTCATGATCTGATCCAGTGTCTCCCGCCCTATGGGTGACTGCTCATTCTTACGTGCTTCCTTGAGAGCTTCAAGCACGTCCTGAGGCAAATAGTAGTTGGCCTCTTTGCTTAAACGAGCCACCGTCTCGATCACTTTCTCTGCACTTATCTCTCTCAATTTGCCCGTCCTTTGCCCGGGATTGCTTCTGCCTGCTCAGTCTTTAGGTGGCTTGGCTATGAACCCCTTCTTCATCAGCATGGCTGTTGCTTCCCTGGCCTTTTTTATCATTGACTCGGCCTGTTTGGTCAGCTCTTCCCTTGAAGCCTTGACGCGGGCCACACCCTGTTCCTGAGCTTTCAGGCCAACGGCAACGGCTTCGCGAATAAAGACTTCCCACTCACCCATGGTTGGGGCAATGTTCTCTTCATTAATGCCCCTGTCCTCGGCGCACTGGGCCAGCTCGTGCGCGGCTGCCAGGCACATCTCGTCGGTGATGGTCCTGGCCTTGACGTCCAGAGTTCCACGAAAGATGGCAGGAAAGCCGATGGAGTTATTCACCTGGTTGGGGAAATCCGACCTTCCTGTGGCTACAACCTTGGCGCCGGCCTCCTTTGCTTCCCAGGGCCAGATCTCGGGTATGGGATTGGCGCAGGCAAAGACTATCGAATCTTTTGCCATATCACTGATCCATTCAGGCTTAATCACACCTGGCCCTGATTTAGCTAGCGAGATACTAATATCGACGCCTTGCAACGCCTCTTTTATCCCGCCTGTGCGTTTATCGGCATTAGTCTTGAGGCACAGGTCCCATTTATAGGGATTTTGCTTCTGCTGATCCTCCAGGTCTTTCCTGCCGGGATGCAGGATTCCCTTGCTGTCCACGACGATGGCATTCTCCGGCTTGAAACCGTCGGCGAATAGCAGCCTGAGTATGGCTATGTTGGCCGCGCCGCTGCCTATAACCGCCATGCTTACCGTATCTCTCTTCTTGTTGACGATTTTCAGTGCGTTTATTAGGCCGGCCAGTGTGATGGCGGCCGTTCCCTGCTGGTCATCATGCCAGACCGGAATACTGGCCTCGGCGCGCAGGCGGTCCAGTATGTAAAAACACTTGGGATTGGAGATGTCCTCGAGATTGATGCCGCCGAAAGAAGGTTGAAGCCACTTGACGGCCTTTATGATCTCATCGGGGTCCTTGGTATCCAGGCAAATCGGCACTGCGTCCACACCACCGAGGTACTTAAACAGCAGGGCCTTGCCTTCCATAACCGGCAAGCCTGCCTCGGGGCCGATATCGCCCAGTCCCAGTACCCTGGTGCCGTCACTGATCACGGCCACGGTGTTCCACTTGCTGGTCAGATCGTAGGCCATGTCCTTGTTGGCCTGTATCTGCCGGCAGGGCTCGGCCACTCCCGGCGTATACCAGATGGCAAAGTCGTTGAAGTCACGCACGGCGCAGCGGGGCAGGGTCTGCATCTTACCTTTATAGTAGCGATGCAATTTGACTGCAGCTTCAGCGGGTTTACGTGCTTTGGCCAGCAGCTCTTCCACAGTCGGTTTTTTAGACATTATGTTCCTCCGTTAAAGTTAGCTGCACAATACCGAAGAAACTGCAACGGATATTATGCGCCAGTAATAATTGGAAATGCAATAGCGGGTGATTGTCCCAAGGGCATGCCAGTCTATATATAAAATATCCCTCCGGGATTTATTATTAGAAATTATTCGGTCGATTGACCTAATAATCGGCTAATAATTTACCATTTATCCATTATAGTGTCAAGGAATGTACTATTTATTCAGCTTTGTCCTGTTGGCTGTGCCGGTGTGAGGTCGCGTCCCTTTTCCAACTGCACGGACAATGCCCATGGCTGCGTCCTGGCATCTCCTGGTATATTCCTCCAGGGTGAAGTGCTTGCGCAGGTGCCAGCGCTTGAGAGACCACATGTGTTCCAGCATGACGATAAAGTAAGCGGCCAGCTGAGGATCTTTGACGTTGAACTCACCGCTCTTGCAGCCGGCCTCTATTATTTTGCGCAGCAGTTCCTTCGCCTCCCACTCCAGTTGGATTAACTGCCCCAGGTGCTCACGGCTCATGGTCTTGGACTCCCGGTACCAGAACAGCATCATATCCTGAATGGTATTTTGCAGCACGAGCGCTTCTTTAATCTTCATCTTCAAGGCTTCGGCAAAAGATATGTGCGGAAGCTGCTTGCTGATCTCGCGGTCGTACTCCTTGGACAGCTCGGTGGTCATGTCCACGAACAGGTTGAAGAAGTCGTCCTTGGACTTGATGTAATAGTAGAGGTTGCTCTGACTGATGCCGCAGGCCTCGGCTATCTGGCGTGTGGTGGTCTGCGCATAGCCGTATTTATAGAACAGGCCGGACGCTGTCCTGACAATCTGTTTGAGTCGCTCGTCCTTGCGGTTCTTTTTACCCATCCGTCCGGGCTTCTTCATTGGTTCGCTGTGCTCACTGCCATATTATTAAACTATTTTAAATATTGTGTGGTGCTGCCAGTCGGGCAGGGGAGAAGGGAAATCGGTGCGGAAATGGGCTCCGCGGCTTTCTTCCCGCAGCAAGGCTGCTTCAGTAACCAGCCTTGCATTCAGAACCAGAGTGTTTAGCTCGTAACTGGCGCGGTCGTTGGGCTGGGAAAGGCAAGTGTGCCAGGCCGCAAGTATGCCGGCTGCTCTGCCCAGCCCGTCACCCGAACGCACAATTCCTACCTCATCCCACATTAACGACTGAAGCATCGGAAGGTTAAGCGCCGGCACATCATTAACATCGGGTGTATGAGTTATACACTTGCATTCCGCCTCGGGAGTTTTCGGGCTGGCATTCTTGCCCTCCATGCATGATTTCTCGATAATCCGCTTGCTGAAAACGACCACCTCCAGCAGCGAGTTCGAAGCCAGCCGGTTGGCGCCGTGCACACCGGTGCAGGCAGTCTCGCCGGCTGCAAACAGACCGCGGATATTGGTCTCGCCCCAGGTGTTGACCTTTACGCCGCCCATCAGATAGTGTGCGGCAGGCGCCACCGGTATCAGGCCCCTGGTAATGTCAAGCCCGTGGTCCAGGCAGAAGCGATAAATATGGGGGAACCTGGTGGTAACTTGAATTGCCGGGAGGTGGGTGACATCCAAAAAGACCCTGTCGCTGCCCGTCTTCCTCATCTCGGCAAGTATGCTGCGGGCGACAATATCCCTGGGCGCCAGCTCACCTTCGGGCGCATAATCCTGCATGAACCGGTTTCCTTCAACATTTCGCAGTATGCCCCCCTCGCCCCGTACCGCCTCCGTAATAAGAAACGGCCAGACCCCGGGCAGCCGCAGGGCAGTGGGATGGAACTGGAAAAACTCCATGTCCGTTATCTCGGCCCCGGCCCGGTAAGCAAGCGCTATGCCGTCGCCGGTGGCAGTGTCGGAGTTGGTCGTGTACTTGTACAGCCTTCCCGCCCCGCCCGTGGCTAGTATCACAAAGCGGCAACCGTACTCCTCGCTTAAGCCGCTGCGGAAATCAGTGGCCTTTACTACCTTGACCTGGCCTTTTTCGACCACAATTTCGGTGGCAAAACAATACTCCAGCACGTCAACGGATGAGCTTAGTACCTGGTCGCTCAAAGTGGACTCAATGTACTTTCCAGTGGCGTCGCCGCCGGCATGCGCAATGCGCGGCACTGAGTGGGCGGCTTCACGTGCCAGAGCTATCTCTCCCTCCTGCGTATCGAACCGCACACCGAATCTGATGAGGTCGTTTATGCGGTCCGGCGCCTCATCGACGAGTATCCTTACCGCGTCGGAGTTGCAAAGCCCTGCGCCGGCTTTCATAGTATCTTCGTAATGGAGGTCGGCGGAATCATTTTTACCTATTGCGGCGGCGATGCCTCCCTGGGCATAGCGCGTGTTGCACTCCTCTATGCCGCCCTTGGTGATGATCAGCACGCTGCCGTGGTATTTGGCCAGCAGGGCGCTATACAGCCCTGCTATCCCGCTGCCGATAATGATGTAGTCATATTGTTTCATGGGCCAAACCGCTGAGCTTGTATTAAGACAAGTATATTACGCTTTCTCAACAATGGCACATACACCCATGCCGCCGCCGCCGCAGATGGCGATCAGGCCGGTCCTGGCATTGCGCCTGTTCATCTCGTGGACCAGCGTGGTCATGATGCGCGCACCCGTAGCGCCGAGCGGATGGCCAAGTGATACGCAGGAGCCGTTGACATTTATCCTGTCCTGATCCTTCTCCGTCAGGCCGAGCTCTTTCAAGTTGGCCAGGAACTGGGCGCTGAAGGCCTCGTGTATCTCGATCAGGTCTATCTGGTTGATAGTCATGCCCGCCTTCTTCAAAGCCAACTCCACAGCCAGGCTGGCTGATTTCCAGGCCGCGCGGGGATCGGCGCCGCTATAAGCAAAGGCCTTGACGGCCGCCAGGGGCTTTAATTTGAGGCTTTTAGCTTTGTCTTCAGTCATCAAGACAACTGCAGCCGCCCCATCGTTCTCACCGGAAGAGTTGGCCGCGGTGCACACGCCGCCCTGTACAGGACGCAGCTTGGCCAACGCCTCCACGGTAGTATCCTTGCGCGGGCGTTCGTCAACGCTGAACATCAATGGTTCACCCTTGCCCTGCGGGACAGGAATTGGAAGGATCTCATCTTTGAATTTTCCGCTTTCCTGGGCATTGCAGGCACGCTGGTTGCTGATAAGCGCCCAGCGGTCTACCTCCTCTCTGGTCAGGCCGTGTTCCTTGGCCGCCGTTTCAGCCCAGGTCATCATCGACTGTAATATGCCGAACCTTTCCTCAGGCTGCGACATCACGCGACCCCTCTGTACCCTGTCGTACAAAGGTATGGACCAGGTGGACATACTGCCATGCCCCTTGGGCATGTCGCCGGTCCCACCCAGTGACCAGCGCACATCGCCCTTCAAATAGAACTCCGCCGTGCTCATGCTTTCCGCACCACCGGCGACCATTATGTTCATATTTCCGGTCTGGATCATCATGGTGGCTATTGTGATGGCGTCCAGCCCGCCCGGGCAGCGGCGGTCGTGGGTAAAACCTACCACCTCGACGGGCCATCCGGCTTTGAGCAGCGACATGCGGGCTATGTTGACGTACTCGCCGCTTTGATAGTTCTGGGCCAGTATGACTGCGTCCACCGATTTAGGTTCGATATTGGAACGTTTGACCACCTCATTAAGGACCGGGGCGGCCAGGTCGTAGGCGGGAATCGTACGTAAGGCACCGCCGAAATTTCCTATTGCCGTCCTGACTGCACTGGTGATGACTACCTTGCTCATCTTAACCTCCTGAAGATTTAGAAACTAGATTTTATCCAGAAGAATGACCGGTATGAGGAAGTACCTAAGGGAATCATGGCAAATTATATCAGTCGCTCGAACAGAAACACAAAATCCTTCAAGTGCATCTGCTCTTCCACAGCTCCTATTTAACTCCTATCTCCCGGGCGATCACTCGCAACTGTATCTCAGAGGTGCCCTCCGTGACCGTGCCCAGACGGGCGTCGCGGAAGTAGCGCTGGGCGATTGAATCCTCCATCAGGCCGTAGCCGCCGCAGATTTGCAGCGCTTCCATGGTCGTGCGCGCCGCCACCTCACTGGCGTGCAGCTTGGCCATGGCCGCTTCCCTGGTATGAGGTCGGCCCTGGTCGAAGAGCCAGGCAGCACGCAAGATCATCCAGCGAGCCGTCTCGATGTCCATGGCCATTCTCGCCAGTTTGAAAGCGTTAGCCTGGAAGGTGGCTATGGGCTGGCCGAACTGCACGCGTTCGTTGCCGTAGGCCAGCGCATTATCGTAAGCGGCCCGCGCCAGGCCCAGGCTCCTGGCGGCGTGCGAGATCCTGCCGCCCATCAAGGATTCTATGACGTAGAGGAAACCTTTGCCTTCCTCACCAATCAGGTTTTCGGCCGGCACTTCGCAGTCCTCGAAGCTCAGCTCCGCCACTTCGCCGGACTTGGCGCAGAACTTATGCAGCTTGCTCCGGGTGAATCCCTTCATGCCCTTTTCTACGATGAACAGGCTCATGCCGGCGCGTGCGCCCTTGCTCTTGTCGGTATAGGCAGCCGTGACTACAAAGTCACTGATATTGCCGTTGGTGATGAATATCTTGGTACCGTTTAAATAGTAGTTGCCGTTTTTCCGGACAGCCGTGGTCTGCAGTGAGGCGGCGTCTGAGCCGGCGTTGGGCTCAGTAAGGCCGAAAGATGCTATTTTCCGCCCTTTGATGGCCGGGACCAGGTATTTTTGCTTCTGTTCTTCCGTGCCGTGCTTGTAAATGGCTGCCGTGCCTATGCCGCCCTGGACCATGGTGGCAGCGGCAAATCCCACGGAGTAATAGGCCACCTCCTCGACGGCAATGCATTCACCGACCTTGCCCATGCCGGCCGCTCCATATTCCGGCGAATAACTGAGGCAAAGATAACCCAGCTCGCCCATCTGCGGGAACAGCTTAACCGGGAAAGTGGCGCTCTTTTCCGCTTCGTCCACCAGGGGAGCAACCTCCTTGGTGGCGAAGTTGCGTATGGCGTCCTGAAGCATTTTCTGTTCTTCGGTCAGATCAAAATTCATCGTCCTTTTCTCCTTATCATCTGAGCATTTGGCTAAAAATTATAATACAAATTTTGGTCGCGCGATTAATATTCTATCATCCGTCACGTGGTATAATCGGGTGAAATTTTTGATTAAATAGTAAGACTGCAGGAGGGAAACAGACTATGGCAATAGAGTTCACAACAATTCTCTATGAGAAAAAGGGCAACGTGGCCTGGATTACCTTGAACCGCCCCGAAGTCTTGAATGCGCAAAACGACCTGCTGCGCTCCGAAGTGGTGAGTGCGCTGGAAGACGCCAGGGACGATGATGAGATATATGCAATAGCCATTACCGGCGCCGGAGACAGGGCGTTCAGCGCCGGGGCGGACATCAGCGAGTTCCCTAAAAGGTACCCGGCTGACATTGTTAAGTGGAAGGGCAGGAAGGGTCCCTACATGGTGATACGAGAGCTGCCCAAGCCGGTGGTTGCCGTGGTGAACGGACTGGCGCTGGGTGGGGGATGCGAGATAGTTCTGGCCTGCGATATTGTGATTGCGGCGGAAGAGGCCCAGTTCGGGCAGCCGGAGATAAGGGTTGGCGTAATACCGGGAGGGGGAGGCACGCAGGTGCTGCCGCGACTTATCGGTGAGAAGAAAGCCAAGGAGCTTATCTTTACCGGACGGCCTATAACTGCGGCAGAGGCGCTGGCTATGGGCATGATCAACCAGGTGGTGCCCAGGGCGCAGCTGATGGAGGCGGCCGAAAAAATGATCGGCGATATCCTGAAAAATAGCCCGGCAATCGCCAAGTTGGCCAAGATAGCAGTAAACAAGTCCCTGGATACTCCGCTGTCGGTTGGCATGGAATGCGAGCGAGAGCTGTTTGCGCTGTGCTTCGGAACCGAGGATCAGAAGGAGGGCGCCAAGGCCTTCCTGGAAAAGAGAAAGCCCAGCTATAAGGGGCGCTAGCTGACGGCGAGCTCGACGGGCTTGCCGGACGATTTTGAAACGGCTGTTTTCTGGTGGTGTATCTCCGCCAGCCATATGCTGGCCCATTTTCTACAGAACGGAGAGCCGCCGGAAAGCAAGGCGAGTTTGAGGTGGCGGACATACTGAACCGTTTCAGGGTCCAGCAGCCCTGTAATTTGATCCCAGTAATCAACAGTGTTCACTTGCATGGTTCTGTTTTATTAGGCGATTATCTCAGCTGTATGCCGCGTGACAGCACGTCGCACAGATAATCGTCGTGCCTCATATAGTGGTGGGCGGTCTGCCGGTACTCGCTAGCCTCCTTCAGCAATAGCTCGAGCATGGCGTCAGCCCCCTCTTCAAAGACAGACTTTTCCTGTTCGTGCGACGGATCACCGTCGTACGGGTTGTGCCAACTTTCTGGGCGATATCTCATCTTGCTTTTTGCCAGCCTTATATTTGCTATTGACCTTGTTGACGATCTCAGCCAGGCATTCGGTGCAGATAATGGAATCGCAGTCAGTTTTTCCGCCGCATTCGACACACAGGCACTGCATCATAAATACCCCTCTAGATTTCATATCAGTATTTCGGTCGCACCCTCAGTATTACATAAAATGTGGGGAGGCCATATATCCATTGAGGTCAAAAGCATGACCGAGTTGGTTACATTTGGGGACTTTTCAGGTTGGCCGGGGGGTAGGACTAATTTACTACTCCAATCAGTACTGTTAGGGGATTAACTTATCGAGAAAGGCGGGTTACACTATCGGTGTAATCATTCATTAACTTAATCGTTTTCTCCTCCTCCTTAATGCAGCGGTGCCGTCGCACAAGGCCAACCTGAAGTGACCCTGAGCGACGGCATGCTTATTTTTTGATCCTCGGCCCCTGCAGGGTGCCGGCCATATACGAAAGTACCAGCCCGGAAGGTACCAACAGGGGATAGCTAAATGAAGCTGACGGGCCTATTCTATGGTCTGTGGGCTATGGAAGCTATAGAAAACATGCCAGGAGCTGTACTTAAGGAGGACAGGACCATGAGGACAACTTATAGAGCACATCAGCAAGTGGACCAGGGAATAGTGGCTTTGCGCCGCTATGTGTCGGAGTTCGAAGAAGTTGAAAATGAACAGCAGCAGCCCCAGCTGCAGCTTATTGATAGTAAGCGACATGGTAGGAATCACAAGCAGAAGCCGGACGCCATATATATCTCCACCAAGGAAGGACGGCTGATAAACGTAAATCAGCCGCTGTCTGATTTGCTGGGCTACTCGCAGGAAGACATGCTAGGTATGGACGTGCGGGACATCTTCAGCAGCCCGGCGGAGCTGGACATGCTGCTCCAGGAAATAGACCACAAGGGCTATGCCATCAGCAACAGGATGCGCATGCTGAAAAAGGACGGGGGCGAAGTAGTCTGCCTGGTGACTTCTACCGTGCGCTGGTACAACGACGACAATATCCCGGGCAACCAGCCGATGTTAAAGTCCTGGGTGAGGTCTGCCAGCTAGATGTAAATCCCGGTGTGCCGGGATGGCCGCTATACGTAGACTTGGTAGCAGGGAAGGCCATCCCGGATGCCTTTAAATTTGAAATTCCTGACTATGGCATTCCGCTTTTGAGGTATACCAATCACCAGCCCTCCCACTATGGGAATGGAATTCTGCTCGATTTTACGTCCCTCCTCCAGTAACTCCCCGCTTGACGAGTCGTAGAAATCCCAGTATGCTGCCGATCTCTTGTTGGCATCCGGCATATTAATTAACCCTCTCATCAATAATATCACCGGAAACGCCTGCCGGGCTAATAGCTTAATATCACCTTTGACTTCCTTTGACCGTCCTGCTATAATACGGAAACCGGTTGCCATAAACCGTTTAAATAATATGCAGTACGAAACACAGGACGCAGAAAGAAAGACCTACTCCATTTTAAAGGTGCTGGCCAACAACACCAGGCCTCTGGGGTCACTGGTCATTGCGCGCAGGCTGAAGGACCATGGGGTGGACCTCGGGGCGCGTGCGGTCAGATACCATCTCAGGCTGACGGACGAGCATGGCCTGACCCGTCTGGCCGGCTTCAGGGATGGCAGGCAGATCACCGAGTTGGGGATGCAAGAGTTGAAGCAGGCTATGGTGAAGGAGAAGGTAGGGTTTGCACTGTCGAGGATTGAGTTGCTGACCTTCATGACGACCTTCGATGCGGAAAAGCGCGGGGGGCTGTTGCCGGTTAACGTAACGTTTTTCGATAAGCGTGATTTTAACAGGGCTTTGAAGGTCATGGCTCCGATCTTTTTCTCTGGCTTTTGCACCAGCAGCCTGGTAAAGGTTGCAGGCGAAAACGAAAGGATAGGCGATCTGACGGTCCCGGAGGGGAGCATGGGGCTGGCGACCGTCTGCAGTATAGTGGTAAACGGAACGTTGCTCCAGGCACATGTGCCCATGAATTCCAAGTTCGGCGGCCTGCTTCAAATGCAGGAACGCAAGCCCAAGCGGTTCGTCGACCTGATTCATTACGCCGGCTGCTCGCTTGACCCGTCCGAGATTTTTATCCGGGCATGCATGACCTCGGTCAGCCGGGCGGTTAAGACAGGCGAGGGCAGCATACTGGCCAACTTCCGCGAGATACCGGGGGTCTGCCGTCCCATAGCGCAGGATGTCATCGCAAAGCTTGACAAGGCTAAATTGAACGGCGTCCTGGCGATGGGCAACATCAGCGAACCGGTGTGTGAAATGCAGATGGAGCTCAACAGGGTGGGAATGATTCTCATGGGAGGGCTGAATCCGGTAGCCGCCGCCCAGGAGGCCGGCATCAAGCTGGAATCGTACGCTATGAGCACTCTGCTGGATTATAGTGGCCTGGTCGAATTTAAGGAGATTCCCGAATAATTTATGGACGGCAGGCTGATGAGTGACCGGAATATCAAGATGACTATATTTTTCTGTTCGACGAGCCTGGATCAGCGGGAGCTCGAACGCGGCCTTGGGCGTCACAACGGGGAGATTAAAACAATACCGCTGCCGTGTTCGGGCAAGGTTGACACACTGTATTTGACCAAGGCTTTCGAGTCGGGAGCCGATGGCGTGGCCGTCTTAACGTGCAAGCAGGGCGAGTGCAGGTATCTTGAGGGAAACCTGCGGGCCAGGAAGCGCGTGGAAGCTATAGATACGCTGCTGGAAGAGATCGGGCTTGGACGCGGACGAATGGCTATAATTCAGCTTGGCGATGGCGGCATCAAGCAGGTGCTCAACGAGTTGAATGACTTCAGGCGGAGGATTGAGTCATCACCCAGGGAGTTCTACATAGAGGACGAGTCCGAACTGGATAAAGAATAGGCAAAATACGGAAAGGCATATTTAAAGGATAAGGAAAAAGGGATGAAAATAGACAGCCGGCTCGCCAGCAGCATAGTGGGTAAGGATTTCATCGTGACAGCCGAGTATTTACCTCAGGCCAGTGCAGACCCCGCGGCGGTTGAAAGCTGTGCCGGGGTAATGCGCGATAAGGTGGTAGCGGTCAACGCCGCCGACAACCATTTCAGCGTTGCCATGTCGAGCCTGGCGGCTTCGCTGGCTCTGGCCAGAGCCGGTATCGAGCCGGTGCTCCAGCTTGTTACAAGGGACAGGAACCGCATTGCACTGCAGTCGGACCTGCTGGGGGCGGCATCACTGGGGATAAAAAACGTGCTATGCCTTTCCGGCTATCACCAGGGCCTGGCGGTAAGTCCGCAGGCCTCCAATGTCTATGACATAGACTCGATTCAGCTGGTGGCAGCGGTAAGAAGGATGAACGAAGAGGGAACCCTGCTTAACGGCACCAGGATCCAGGGCGGGTTCGCCATGCTCATAGGAGGGGTGGCAAACCCATATCTGAAACCTCTTCAGCTTAACATAATCAGGCTAAAGAAGAAGATCGCCGCCGGCGCTGATTTCATACAAACGCAGGCCGTATTCGATGTGGAGACATTTAAAGATTGGATCGGAGAAGCTGGAAAGGAAGGACTGACGGGGAGAGCTGCCATACTTGCGGGAGTGATGCCGCTGGCCAGTGCTGATGAAGCCAGAACGCTCAGGGATACCTACACGGACTATGTAATCCCTGACGATGTTATCAAGCGTCTGGAATCAGCCGGAAACGTCGAGTCGCAGAGAAAAGAGGGCATAGCCATCTGCGCTGACATAATCAAGCAGCTTAAAAATATCTCAGGTATAAGGGGTATTCATATTCTTTGCGGCGGAAATGAGACCTCGGTACCTGAAATCATATCTGCTACGGCCATATAATTCCGGGATAAACCAATGCCAGATAAATATCATATTAAGACGAATCCGGTAGCGCCGAGGCGTCCGCGCATCGGCAAATGCGGAGTTGTAGACTGGCGCGAGGACTGCGCCAGGTGTCACAACTGCGTTAAGAAGGCCTGTGTTTTCGACCGGTACAGACAGGAATCTGACTATATACGCGGCCTGAAAGACGTGGACGCACTGTTCTTTGAGTGCATGGGATGTTTCTCCTGCGTTCAACAGTGCACCAAGGGAGTGCTGGCCCTGTCCGGTAACCCTGCTTATGAAAGGCTGGGCAACAGGTACTGGACCCCGGCAGTTATTGAGACCACCTGGTCCCAGGCCGAGACTGCCAAGATTCCTGTCTCCGGCGCAGGGTACCGGGGCAGATTCACAGGGCCCGGCTTCGATTCAATGTGGACCGATATGTCTGAGATAGTCAGGCCAACCCGAGACGGCATTCACGGGCGGGAATACATCAGCACATCTGTCGATATAGGCAGGAAGCCCCCGTTGTTAAGATTTGCTGAAGATAACAAGCGCCATGGTCCGCCTCTGGTTGATATACCCATGCCCGTGATAATAGACATAATGCCGGCAGGTTATCGCATACCTGCGCTGTTGCCGCTGTTTAAAAAAGTCGCAGCACAGACCGAATTGATCGCCCTGGTTGACTGGAATGACTGGGCGCAGGTTGGGAACGACATCGAGCAATTTCTGCCTTATCTGGCGCCGTATCTGGAAGAAACGGCAGCTCTGCCCAACGCCATGATTTTAGGCAGGATCAGGATGGTGGAGATAAGCGATGGAAGGCATGTCGAGCAGCGTATCAAGGACCTGAAGAAGGTCAACTCCGGCCTGGTTGTAGCAGTGCGGATAGAGCTCGATTCTAAAGGCGTGGAACGCGCCATCGAGCTCGGCCGCAAGCCGTACATTGAAGCGCTCCATCTCGCGGCTGATATCAATGGTGACCAGGTTGGAGCGAAAAATCCGCGGTTTGTTAAGGACATGGTCAGGGAGGTGCACAACGCACTGGTAAAGAGCGGCATCAGGAATGAGATTACGCTGATAGCCAGCGGCGGCATAGCGCTGGCCGAGCACATGGCCAAGCAGATCATCTGCGGCGCTGACCTGGTGGCCATCAACTTGCCGCTGCTGATAGCGCTGGAATGCCAGCTTTGCGAAATCTGCCAGCCGGATGAGACATGCCCGGCCAGAATTAATGAAGCAAGTCCCAGGTACGGAACCGGACGGATGGTCAACTTGATTGCCGCCTGGCACGACCAGCTGATCGAGGTCATGGGTGCGATGGGCATCCGTGATGTCAGACGATTGCGCGGTGAAATGGGACGTGCCTTATTCTTTGAAGAACTGGAGGAGGCGACCTTTGGCAAACTCTTTGGTTCAAGAAAAAGCTGAAAAAGAGACGCTGCCACAGAACACGCGTGGTTTGCTCGTGCCGCAGGCCGAGGTGACGCGACAGGTTAAACCTGCGCCGCCACGCTATCGCAACGAGCTGGCCAAATATATTATTCGCCGCAGCGACGCCTGCACGCTGTGCGGCAAGTGCGTTGAAGCGTGCCCGCAGGGCGTGCATGTATTGAAGCCCGGCTACAAATACTTCGCCGCCCCGCACCAGCACGTGTGCATTGGCCCTTCCTGCCAGGGCACGGACCATTATTGTGTGGACCTTTGCCCGCAGAAGGCGCTGCGCATGGTTGAAAACCCCATGATGAAGCTGCTGGGCGACTATCGCTGGACATCAGACATGATCCTGGCAACCTGGAAAATGGCCGAGACCGGTGAACCTCCCGGCCCTGAATACGACTACCAGTATGAATGCGGCGATTCAGGCGGCGGCTTTGACCGCATCAGGTTCAAGTTCCCGGACAAGCCGTCCGTAGAGCTCAGCGACGATGAAATTGACACCAGCATTGAGCTCAACCGGCGCAATGACGGCCGACCCCGGATCAGGATCGATGTGCCCTGGTACGGCGGCGGGATGTCCTTCGGCTCGGTCAGCAATGTGACGCAATTGTCCAAGGCACGGGCTGCCGTAGCCTTTAACACCTTCACGTGCACGGGAGAGGGCGGCTACATGGAGCGGATGATGCCCTACGACGAGCACACCATTACACAGGTGGCCACCGGCCTTTTCGGCGTGCGAGAGGAAACCATACAGCGCGTGCGCATCGTTGAGTTCAAATATGCGCAGGGCGCCAAGCCTGGGCTCGGAGGGCACCTGCTGGCCGACAAGGTTACCCAGGCTGTCGCCAGGATGCGGGAAACGGTCATGGGCATTTCACTCTTCTCGCCCTTCCCTTTCCACAGCGTGTACTCGATCGAGGACCACAAGAAGCATATGGACTGGGTCAAGCACCTGAACCGCAGGGCGTTGGTATCGGCCAAGGTTTCGACCCCCATAGATGTAGACATGGTAGCAGTAGGCAGCTATTCAGCCGGCGCCCACATAGTCCATATGGACGGAGGCTATGGCGGCACAGGCGCGGCCCCTGATATCGCTAAAAAGAACATTGCCATGCCCATCGAGTACGCCATTGTGAAGGTGCATGATTTCCTGACCAAAGAAGGAGTGCGTGATAAGGTTACGTTGATAGCCAGCGGCGGGCTGAGGAATGCCTATGATATAGCCAAGGCTATCGCGCTCGGGGCCGACGGCGTTGTAGTGGGCACGGGAGAGCTGGTAGCACTGGGCTGCCTGCGCTGCAGCAGGTGCGAGAGCGGGAGGGGCTGCCCGCGCGGTATAGCCACCACTGATCCGGAGCTCAGCAAGCAGATAGACGTCGACTGGGGCACCCAGCGGATCATAAACCTTTACAGCGCCTGGCATAAAGACCTCGTCAGTATATTGAAGAGGCTTGGACTTCGCAGCGTCAGTGAGCTCAGAGGACGCACTGACCTGCTGATGCATCTTGATTACACCAATGAACCGGTGCAGAAGAAATGAGAGATAAGATTGAGCGGCTGCTCCTTTCCCGGAGCCGCCTGGTCAAAGAGCTGCCACCCTATACGCCTGAAAGAAAAGGCGAAGAAGAGGGTGGCTGCGGCGTGGTTGGTTTTTGCTGCACCAGGCCGGTTCCGGCCAGGCATATCTATGAGCCATCCCGGCAAATGCATAACCGCGGCAACGGCAAGGGAGGTGGCATTGCGGCGCTGGGCTTCATACCGGAACAGCTCGGGGTAAGCCGGGAAATCCTGGAAACGTGCTACATGCTGCATGTTGCCTTCCTCGACCTTGCAGTGCGCCAGGAGCTGGAAAATAAATATATCAACGACAATTTCGAGGTGAAGGCCTCGGGCCAGCTCGATACGCTGCCGGACTGGACCAAAGTAGAGGGTCTGGAAGCAAAGCCGCCCGATGTCTGGCGCTATTTTGTTCGTGTGAAACCGGCCGTGCTCGATGCCTTCATTAAAGCCAATAACTTCATGGATTTTGAGCGTTCCGAGGCCGAGGCTGAGTTTATCAACCAGAACAGTATACGGCTGAACCAGGAGTACTATGCTTCACTGGGCGTGCAGAAGGCCTTCGTGTTGTCGGAAGGCATAAACATCATGATACTCAAGGTGGTCGGCTATGCTGAGGCCATCACCAGGTATTACAAGATAGACGACCTCTGCGCCAACGTATGGATAGCGCACCAGCGCTTCCCCACCAAGGGCAGGGTCTGGCATCCCGGCGGAGCTCATCCTTTCGGCGGCATCAATGCAGCCCTGGTGCATAACGGAGATTTTGCCAACTACCAGTCGGTCTGTGACTATCTGGCCGAACGGCGCATCTATCCGCAGTTTCTGACCGATACTGAAGTGTCTATACTGATGTTCGACTTGCTGGAGCGTACCTACCACTACCCTCTGGAATATATCATCGAAGCCCTGGCGCCGACCTCCGAGTTGGACTTTGATAAGCTTCCACCTGACAAACAACCCATTTATCGGGCCATACAGGCCGCCCATATCCACGGCTCGCCGGACGGCCCCTGGTTCTTTATCATCGCCCGCTCGCTGCCTGAGAGCAAGGCCTTCCAGCTGATGGGCATCACAGACACGGCCATGCTCAGGCCGCAGGTATTTGCCTTCAGCGATGGAGAAGTGCAGGTAGGGTTGATTGCCTCCGAGAAACAGGCCATCGATGCTACACTGCGCAGCCTCCATCGCGAGGACAGCCGTATCTGCCCCATTGCCGACCGTTACTGGAACGCCAGGGGCGGAAGCCACACGGACGGAGGCGCATTTATCTTCGATCTCAAGCCGGATAACTCGAGGAATCTGCGCATGACCTGCACAGACAAGTTCGGAGTTTCGGTTACCATGCCTGCCGGCAGTGAGGCATGCGACTTTAAGGCCGCACCGGTTCAGGCAGACACCGGATTACGTCAGGCTATTACACACTGCTTTGAGAGGCATAGCACTCAAGATCTCTTTAGCTTTATGGCAGCCGGGATAAGCGGCTGGACTTTTGACGAGATACGGTCGGCATGCGACACCGTTGTTGATCTCGCCGGGGAGCAGAAAAACACTCGTATTGCTATCGAAGCGCTGACGCTGCTTAACGACCGGCGCTATTCAACAGGGACCAAGAAACGCAATCACATCATTTTCCTGCTGCGCAGTGCACTGCGCAGGTTATTCGACGGCCTGCCGCGCATAGATGACCAGGAGCCAACCGATTCGGTTTACCGCCTGATAGATTTCTCAACCCGCGACAGAATCAGGCCTCCGCAAGGGTTGGAAACTACACTGGTGATCAGTGCCAGCGGATTTGCCCCGGAGGGCGAGGACTGCGACGCCACGTTGCTGATGGACGCCTATATCAACGGCTGGCGGCATTTTATCAGCTACGGCAGCATCGGCCAGAGATTTATGGGGTGCGGCCTTGGGCCTGATACAACCGGGGTAACCATCGATGTCTACGACAGCTCGGGCGATTACCTGGGCTCGGGTATAGACGGGCTGACCATCAGTGTGCATGGAAATGCTCAGGACCAGATTGGACAGATCATCAAGACCGGCAAGCTTGTTGTGCATGGGGATGTGGGTCAGACCTTTATGTACGGCGCCAAAGGGGGAGAGGTTTATATTATGGGAAATGCCGCCGGCCGGCCCCTGATAAACTCAGTAGGCAGGCCCAGGGTTGTCATAAACGGAACTTGCCTGGACTTTCTGGGAGAGTCCTTCATGGCCGGCGATGCGCTCAACGGCGGAGGCTTCGTTGTCCTGAACGGAGTGAGCTTCAGCGACGATGGGAGTGTTACACCTTTGAAGGAGCCCTACCCCGGCAGCAACCTGTTCTCCCTGGCGTCGGGTGGAGCCATCTATATCAGGGACCCGGAGCAGCGCATCGTATGGCAGCAGCTCAATGGCTGCGGCTTCTACCACATGACAGACGAGGACTGGGAGCTGATACGGCCCTACCTTGAGGAGAATGAACGCCTTTTCGGCATAACAGTCAATGATTTGCTGACCGTGAACGGGAAGCGCTTGCTGCCGACCGAAGTCTATCGCAAGGTCGGTCCTGTCAGGGTGGCCGCGCTTGGCAAGAAGATGGAAACGGCTCCTACCGAGGTCGAGGAGCTTACTATTTCAGACGGTGAATGACCTTTGAGAGAGCATGGATATGACTATTAAGATACAGAGAAAGACCGGCGAGAACAGCATAAGAAAAAAGGTAGAGGAGATGTCCAGTGTGGACCTGAGCCTTTGCTACCAGTGTAAAAAGTGCACCGGCGGATGCCCCGTGGCCGGCTCATCCAAGTCTCCGCCCTCCGAGATCATCAGGAAGCTGCATCTGGGCGCCGGGACCGAGCTGCTGTCCAGCGATATCGTCTGGCTGTGTCTTTCCTGCGAGACCTGTTATGCCAGGTGCCCCATGCAGATAAACTTCCCTGCCGTCGTGGATGCACTGCGTGCGCTGGCGGTAAAGCATGGCGTAGCCGCAACCCGCGGCAACATGCCGCTGTTCAACCGCATGTTCCTGAAGACTGTGCAAGGGTTCGGACGCTCGTATGACCTGGCCATGATCATGGGCTACAAGCTGGGATCGGGCTCGCTTATGAATGACGCCGAAAAATTCCCTGTGATGCTGAAGAAGGGAAAGATGGCCATAATGCCGCCGGCCGGCGCCGACAAAAAGACCGTCAGGCGTGTATTTAAGAAATCGAAAGAGGGAGGAGCCGGAAAATGAAGTATGCATATTACCCCGGCTGCTCAGCGCATTCCACCGCCCGGGATATGCATGAATCAGCCTCAGCCGTGGCCAAAGCCCTGGATATAGACCTGGTGGAAATCAAGGGCTGGTCCTGCTGCGGAGCAACTTCTGCACATCAGACCGACCGCACAATGGCGGCTGCCCTTCCTGCGGCCAACCTGGTACTGGCGGGCGAGATGGGCCTGGACACGGTGGTTAATTGCGCTGCCTGTTACAGCCGGATGAAGGCTTCGAACCACGAGATACTGTCCTCACAGGATATGCGCCGGAGAGTGCAGGAGTCAATCGGGCGGGACTATGACGGCAAGGTTGCTGTCCGTCATTTCATCGAGGTGCTTCTTGAGGACATCGGCATAAAAAAGCTGCAAAAGCAGTTCAGGAAATCATTAAACGGCTTGAAGGTTGCCTGCTACTACGGCTGCCTGCTCGTCCGGCCGCATGAAGTGACCGGCTTTGATGACCCGGAGAATCCGACCTCGTTAGACCGCCTGGTGACGGCCATGGGTGGTGAGAGCCTGGACTGGCCGCACAAGGTCGAATGCTGCGGCGGTGGTCTGAACCTGACAAGGACAGACCAGGCGGTCCGGCTGTCCGAATCGATAGTTGAAATGGCCGCTGTCTCGGGTGCTGATTGCATCGCTGTCGCCTGCCCGATGTGCCAGGCCAGCCTTGACCTAAGGCAGAGAGACATAGAGGCCAGGGCGGGCAAAAAATACAGTATGCCGGTCCTATATATAACCCAGCTTCTCGGGCTGTGCCTGGACATTCCGCAAAAGGAACTCGGCTTGCAAAGGTTAATGGTGGACCCATCCGCCGTGCTCAAAGCTGTTGAGCCTGTCTCGTCGCATTAATTTTCAGGTGATCGAATATGGAAAACAATAATAAAGAGAAAATGACCGGAGCGGTGCTGGTACAGGGTGCCGGCATTGCCGGCATCCAGGCGGCGCTGGACCTGGCCAACTCCGGTTTCAAGGTTTACCTTGTGGAGCGGTCGGCCGCCATTGGCGGCATGATGTCGCACCTAGACAAGACTTTCCCCACAGGCGATTGCGCCACCTGCATTGTCTCGCCCAAGCTGGTGGAATGCGCCCGCAACCTGAATGTTGAGATACTTACGCTGTCGGAGGTGACCGATTTACAGGGCGAGCCCGGGAGATTCACTGCCACCGTTACCCGGCGTCCGCGCTTTGTGGACGAAGACAAATGTACGGCCTGCGCCCAGTGCACTGATGCCTGCCCGGTCAACATACCCAACCACTTTGACAGGGAGATGGGCACGCGCAAGGCCATTGCCAAGCATTATGCACAGGCCACGCCCAATATCTTCGGCATACTTAAGAACGGGCATGCACCCTGCAAGGTGACCTGCCCGGCCAATATAAACGTTCAGGGGTATATCCAGCTTATCAAGAAGAAAGAGTACGTTAAGGCTGTCAATCTCATCAGGGAGAGGAATCCGCTCTCGGCAATCTGCGGACGAGCCTGTAATCATCCCTGCGAAGCCGCCTGCACCCGCAACTCGGTCGATTCTGCGGTAGCCATACGGCTGCTTAAGCGTTTTGCCTCGGATAAAGAGATGGAGATGGTCGAGTCCGGCCAGATATCATTGCCCGAGGAGAAAACACCGCCGGCTGGTGCTAAAAAAGTCGGCATTATAGGCGCAGGCCCCGCCGGGCTTACGGCCGCCGCAGACCTGGCCGACAAGGGATTTGCCGTGACGGTTTACGAGACCTCGGCTGCAGCAGGCGGAATGCTGCGCTGGGGCATACCGGAATACAGGCTGCCCAAGAGGATACTTGATTATGAGGTCGAGCTGATAAGGCGAAAGGGTGTTGACATAAAGTATAGCTGCAGTGTCGGCAGAGAGATCAGCTTTGAGCAGGTCAGCAAGGAAAACGACGCCGTGTTCGTAAGTGTGGGTGTACAGTCCAGCCGCAAGCTGGGCGTGGAGGGCGAAGACAAGGGTGGCGTTGATTACGGGGTCGAGTTCCTCAGGCAGGCCGCGGATAAGGCCAATCCACCTGCAGTGAAGGATAGGGTAGTCGTAATTGGCGGTGGCAATGTAGCCGTAGATGTGGCGCGCACGGCACTGCGCTTGGGAGCAAAAAGTGTCGAAATGATCGCCCTCGAGCGCAGGGACGAGATGCCGGCCCTGCCGGAAGAGGTTGAGGCCACTCTGGAGGAGGGCATCCATATCCTCAACGGCTGGGGACCCAGGCGCATTCTGGGCAATGGCACGGTGGATGGGATAGAGCTGAAGAAATGCACGGCTGTCTTCGATGCAGGGGGCCGCTTTAACCCGTCTTACGACGAGACTAAGCTCAGCACGGTGAAGGCAGACCAGATAATAGTGGCCATCGGACAGTCGCTGGACAGAGAGTTCGCTGTGCATAGCGGGTTAACTACCGAGCGAGGCGTCTTTAAAGCGGACCCGGTCACCCTGGAGACCTCGATAAATGGGATTTTCGCCGGTGGCGACAGTATTTCCGGGCCGGCCTCCATCATCCAAGCAGTAGCCGCAGGCAAGCGCGCTGCAGAGTCCATTGATCACTATCTGAGAAATGAAGACATGCTCACTTCACGCTTCAGCGACAGTGTTAAGCAAATATCGGAAGAGCTGCTGCCGTCGACAGAGGATAAGGAGAAACAGGCCCGGGCTGTGCCCGTAAATATACCTGCGGAGCAGCGTAAGCTCAGCTTTAGCGAGGTTGAAGGCGGGCTGAGCGAGGAGCAGGCGCTGGCTGAATGCGAGCGCTGCCTGAATTGCGCCCTTTGTTCGGAGTGCCTGGAGTGCGTCAGGGCCTGCGAGCAGAACGCTATAGACCATTATATGGGTGAGCGCACTATCGAGCTTGAGGTCGGTTCTGTTATCCTGACTCCCGGTTTTGAAGAGTTCGATGCCAGGAGGAAAGGGGAGTACGGATTTGGCCGTTATGCCAATGTACTCACCAGCGTGCAGTTTGAAAGGATGCTCTCGGCATCCGGGCCCTTTGAGGGAAACCTGGTCCGCCGCTCGGATGGTAAGGAGGCGCACCGCATCGCCTGGATACAGTGTGTCGGGTCGCGCGACGCTGCATGTGGAAATGACTACTGCTCGTCGGTCTGCTGCATGGCCTCCACCAAGCAGGCATTGATTGCCTGTGACCATTCCGCTGACTTGAAGGCCTCGATCTTCTATATGGATATACGCGCCCACGGCAAGGACTTCGACCAGTATTATGAGCGCGCCAGGAGGAAGGAGAATATTGAGTATATCAGGAGTATCCCGTCTCGTGTTCTGCAGTTACCGCGTTCAAAGGACCTGCGCCTACAGTTCGTGGGTGAGAACGGCAAGCTTGGACAACGTGATTTTGACCTGGTAGTGCTTGCGGTGGGCATGGAGCCGGGCAAATCTGCCAGGGATACGGCGCAGCGCCTGGGAATTGAGCTTAATGAATACGGCTTCTGCCGCACCGACCGCTTTGCGCCGCTCTCCACATCCAGGCCCGGCGTTTTTGTCGCAGGTGCTTTCCAGGAGCCCAAGGACATACCTGAGACGGTCACGCAGGCCAGTGCGGCAGCATCCATGGCCATGGAATTGCTGGCGCCGGTGCGCAACACCATGGTTACCAGGCGTGTTTATCCCGGCGAGCACGATGTGACGGATGAGGAGCCCAGGATTGGCGTATTCATCTGCCATTGCGGCAAGAATATTGCCTCTGTGGTTGACGTGGAGCGCGTAACCGAGGCGGCTGCCCTGCAGCCGAACGTAGTGTTTGCCACGCATACCATGTATACCTGCGCCGATTCCAGCCTGAACAATATCAGGGACATGATTAACGAACACAGGCTTAACCGGTTAGTCGTCGCCTCCTGCACCCCGCGGACGCATGAGCCGATCTTCCGGGATACGCTGCGGGAAGCCGGGTTGAATCCCTACCTGTTTGAGCTGGCCAATATCAGGGACCAGTGCTCCTGGGTGCATTCCGCTGAGCCGGAGAAAGCCACGGAGAAAGCCATAGACCTGATGAAGATGTCGGTGGCGCGCTCCAGGATGCTTTCGCCGCTGACAGGTACGTCGTTTGCGGTCAATCAGACAGGCCTGATCATAGGCGGAGGCGTCAGCGGCATGACCGCCGCGCTGTCACTGGCTGACCAGGGATTTAAGGTCCACCTTGTAGAGCGTTCTGACCGGCTGGGCGGCAACACCCTGGAGCTCAGCTATACGCTGGAGCACAACGACGTATCAGCTATGGTCGCCGATCTGGTCGGGCGTATTCAAAACCATGAAAATATTGAAGTCCACCTCGCCAATGAGGTCACCGCCGTGGCAGGCTTTATCGGCTCATTCCAGGTCACGCTATCCCGCGAGGGCATCGACCGGGAGGTAAAATGCGGATCAATTATCGTGGCTACCGGTGCAAGGCCAGCCGCCACCAATCAGTTTCTGTATGGAAAATCCAAAAGGGTTTTAACTCAGAGGGAGTTGGAGAGCCTTCTGTCGGCGGGCAAATTCGACGCTAGAGGCCATAATGTGGTAATGGTACAGTGCGTGGGCTCACGCAACGAGGAAAGGGCATACTGCAGCCGCCTTTGCTGTTCCACAGCGGTCAAAAATGCCCTGAAGATCAAGGAGCATAACCCGGACGCCAACGTTTATATACTTTATCGAGACATCAGGACTTACGGCTTCCGTGAGAAATATTACAGGCAGGCGCGCCAAGCGGGGGTCATCTTTATCAGGTATGAACGTGATAACCCACCGCTTGTATCCGAAGACGGTGGCATGACTGTCACCATCAACAGCCCGGACTTTCCTGAAGCTATTGAAATAGAGACCAACCATCTGGTTCTCAGCACCGCCATCGATGCCGGTGACAACAGGCGGCTGGCCGATATGCTCAAGGTGCCCCTGAATGCAGATGGATTCTTCGTGGAGGCGCATTTAAAGCTGAGGCCGGTGGACTTTGCCACCGAAGGCATTTTCCTTTGCGGCCTGGCGCATTCACCCAAGATGATAGACGAGAACATTTCCCAGGCCAAGGCTGCGGCTGCCAGGGCGGCTACGGTGCTTTCAAGGACACAGCTGGAAGTGGGGGCCCAGGTCTCATACGTGGACCAGAAGAAGTGCATTTCCTGCATGACCTGTACCAAGGTCTGCCCTTATGGTGCACCGACGGTCAATGCGGACAGGAAAGCGGAGATTATTGCCGCCAAATGCATGGGCTGTGGAATATGTGCTGCAGAATGCCCAGCCTGCGCCATCCAGCTCAACCATTTCGAGTCAAGGCAATTCAGGAGCATGCTGGATGCGCTGTTCAAGACTGCTGAAGAGGAAAAGAAACCGGTGGGTACACCAAAGTAGGGAATAAACGTATGAGCACGAATAATACTGAGCTGACTGTAGTAGCCTTCTGCTGCCATTATTGTGCCTATGCAGCCGCTGACCTGGCCGGCTCCATGCGCCTACAGTACCCCGCCAACGTCAGGATAATACGCACTCCCTGCACCGGAAGATTGGAGGTGGAGTATTTCCTAAAGGCATTTGAACACGGCGCGGATGGAGTTCTCATCGCAGGCTGCGAAGAAGGTAGCTGCCATTTCAAGGAAGGGAACCTGATAGCCAAACGCAGGGTGAGCTACGCCAGGCAGTACTTGAAGGAGAGCGGCCTGGAGCCGGAACGGCTGCGGATGGTGAACGTCAGCTCGGCCATGGCACGTCAGCTTACAGACCATATTAAGGATATGGTTGAGACGGTGCGCAAGCTGGGGCCAAGCCCGCTCCACAGGGCAACCAGCCTGACGCAACAGGAGATAAGATCATGATTGTAGCAGAAAGAAAAAGCATACCCGAGCTGTTAGATATACTGGCCGGCCACAAGAATGTACTGGTGCTGGGCTGTGGCACGTGTGTTACGGTCTGCCTGGCGGGTGGTGAACGGGAGGTGAGCATCATTGCATCGGCATTGCGCATCGCCTCCAGGACCCGCGGGCTGGGATTGAACATTTCCGAGCTCACCATTGAGAGGCAGTGCGACAATATCTTTATCGAGCAGGCGGCTGAGGCCATCGAGAAGGCGGATGCCGTGCTTTCGCTTGGATGCGGAGCCGGCGTTCAGGCTATAGCCGAGAGGTTCGGTAAGAAGCCGGTATATGCCGGGCTGAATACTAAATTCCTGGGTATACTGGAAGAAAGGGGCGTGTGGACGGAGAAGTGCGCCGCCTGCGGTTCCTGCGTATTACACGAGTACGGCGGTATCTGCCCCGTGACACGCTGCGCCAAGCATATGCTCAACGGGCCCTGCGGCGGCTCCAGGGAAGACCGCTGTGAGGTACGGCCTGACCGCGCCTGCGCCTGGCAGCTGATTTATCAACGGCTCAAGAATATAGACCAGCTGGAAAGGTTGAACAAAATCGAGTTGCCCAAGGAGTGGGACAGCAGCCTGAGCGGAGGGCCTAGGGTCATAATACGCCAGGATCACAGGATCTAACTGAATATATACATATTTCATTATAGCTTCTGACAGCAAGCTATACTGCAAATGAGTCAAGCTATCCATTTGTCTTCAGTCATTATCTATCCGCCTTCCTAGGGGCCAAACTTGCAATAAATTACGGATTGTCCTATTATCGATTTATAGATAGGAAATAAGAGTGAATCGTAGCAAAGACAGTTCGTACGGGAAGCCGGTCTCTCATATGAAGCCAGAAAGCAAAGGTGTATGGACTGTCATTTCTTTTCTGTTAGTACCGATTATTTCCGCAACATTGCTTTTCAGTGCCTGCAATTTAGCAGGCTTTTCAAAACCGCCTGCTGATCAGCCTTCTGGAAATACCACCGTTCCCGCCACACCCACGATACCTGCTGTGCCGCCTATCAGCATGCCGCAGGTACCTACCATACCTGTCACCCCACCTGTTACCACGCCTCCGGAGACGCCGCAAACGCCTGCTGCTCCTGTAGTCACAGAACAGCCGCCGGCACCAAGCCCGGATATTGTATATAAGAAGGAAGCCTGCCTGATGGCGCTGACCAAGGAGGACATGGGTGAGGGATGGACGCGCGCCAGCATCGGGTCGGTTACCATACTCTACACGAACTCGACCTGCCATGTGTACTATACACAGGGTGGATCATTTTCTCCTGCGGTGCAGAACACAGTTGCGGTGTATCGCACTATAGATGTGGCTAAGAATGCATTTGAGAAAGAGAAGCCGCAAGATGTGATCCTTTCGTATCCCAATATTGGCAATGAGTGCTTTCTGAATGACAGTGCTCCCATCAATAAATTGCTGGTCTTTCGCAAAGGGAACGTGGTGGCATGGGTCTGGCTGCAGCAGGATAAGACCGGCGATATCTTGAAATACGCCAAAATAGTGGATCAGAAGATCACTCCCTGAGAGCGTGGCCATAATCTAGATTAGGAGAGGCTGATGGCAGAGCAGAAACAGGCGCCGACAGAGCAAGAAGACAGAAACGAAAGATACGCCAGGCATCATCGTCATTACGGCGCACCCGCGATTTTCGCCGGGCTGCTGCTGATTTTGCTGGGAGTGCTGCTTTTCCTGGCTGCACAGGGTTATATCACCTGGGACAGGTGGTGGCAATACTTCCTCATCGGCCTGGGACTGATATTGATCATTGATTCGCTCATCCGCTATCAAAGGGAAAGCAGCCGCGGCTTCAGCGTGGGCAGGATAGTTGCCGGTATCATTTTGATCGGCATAGGGACGGCTTTCCTCTTCTACGTAGTCAGCTGGTGGCCTCTCATCCTGGTTGCCATAGGTATAGCCATACTGGTCGGCGGTATATGGCGCCACTCTCAGAATAGATAGCCGGTCCTTCCAGCAAGCCTCATCGCAGCCTGCATTGAGCTTTCCATAATATATTTCGGCAAGTTCAATCCGGCTGTGCGCTTTCACCTGAGGCGTACTCAATATGGTAATATGTGTTTCAAATTGCGCGTTGAAGGCCGCCACCATATTTCAGGAGCAAAATAATGTCATCTTCCTTACTTGAAGAGCTTAAGCCCTTGTTCTATCCCAGGAACGTAGCTGTCGTCGGCGTCTCCAATCGCGGCGAGAGCGCCGGGAACCGCTTCCTGGCTGTCATGCGCCAGTTCGGGTACAAAGGGGCGATCTATCCTGTTCATCCTACAGCGACGGAGATTGACGGGCTGAAAGCCTATCCCAGCGTGAGAGCTATTCCCGCCGATGTCGATTTTGTGAATATTTCCGCACCGGCCCGGTTTGTGCCCCAGATCATGTCGGACTGCGTGGCCAAGGGAGTTAAAGCAGCTGAGATATTCACAGCCGGGTTCAGGGAGGTCAGCGAAGAGGGCCGCAAGCTGGAGATGGAGATCAAGAAAATTGCGGCGGGTAAGATACGCATAGTCGGCCCCAACTGCTTTGGCGTCTATTCGCCGCGGGGAGGGCTGACGCTGCTGCCGGGTCCCAACTATCCCAGGGAGAGCGGCGATATCGGTGTTTTCTCACAGAGCGGGGGCTGGGTCACTGACCTGATCTGGGGGGCGGATGCTTTTGGCGTCAAATTCAGCAAGGTGGTCAGCTACGGAAACGGTATAGACCTCAACGAGGCTTCGCTGCTTGAATATTTTGAGCAGGATCCGGAGACCGGGGTTATCGCCGCCTATCTTGAAGGCGTTAACGATGGGCCCCGTTTCAGGGATGTTGTCACCCGGGTGAATAAGAAGAAACCGGTTATTATCTGGAAGGGCGGACTTTCAGAAACGGGCAAACGGGCGGTGAACAGCCACACAGGCTCGCTGGCAGGCAGTAAGTACACGTGGGATGCCTTTTTCAAGCAGACGGGCGCAGTCAGGGCCCAAGGCTTTGAAGAGCTGCTTGATACTGCCGCTATCTTCCATTATCTCAAGCCTGGCAGCTACCGTAACCTGGCGTTTATCGGCGGCGGTGGTGGAGTGGGGGTAGCCGCCGGGGATATCTGCGAGGACTTCGGCATGAAGATCCCGCCTTCAACCGCTGCCATAATTGAAAGGATGTCTGAATTGATCCCTGCACAGGGAACCAGTATAAAAAATCCCTTCGATACGGGATCACCCAATACCCCCGGGGACATTCTCCGGAAAATGATACGGGTTGTCTCAGGATGGAGCGCCGTAGATGCTATTATCGTCAACAGGCTGTTCTTTTACGGGCTCAAGCAGCTGATGGGGCTGGATGTGCTCGATGAGGAGCAGCGTATCCAGGGTATTCTCGACTCGAAGCAGGGATTGAGCAAGCCTCTGATGGTGGTCCTGGAGGAGCTGTCCTACGGTCTGGATAGAATTGAGATGGAGCGTGAGCGCAGGGCGGCGCGTGACAGGCTGCTGCAGGCAGGCATTTACGTTACAGACAGCGTTTACCGGGCAGTGCGCGCCCTGAATAACGTTTCAACATATTACGAGCGGCAGGGCTTTATGAAATCGCCATCGTAGGAGAAGCCCAGAATGTTGCGGCGGGAGAACGAGCATGATAAGTATAGCCGAGTACCGTGAGCGTATTAGCACGCTGCAGAAAAAAGTTGCTGAGAACGGGTTGGACGCCTATATAGTGAGCAGTGAGGGGAGCATCTATTATTTGACGGGTGTATCCTATTTCCCCCTGGAAAGGCCCTTTTTTATTATTGTCAGGCCGGCCTCGCCGCCTGTGCTGCTGGTACCGGCCCTGGATAAGGTCCACCTCAGCCAGGCCCCCAATATTGATGAGGTGTTCGATTACTGGGACTATCCGGCGCCCGCAGGACGGAGCTATGGCGATAAGCTCGCAAACCTGCTGGCCGGTGTAAAGAAACTGGGGGTGGAGCCCACCCTGCCTGTGGACATCAACCAGCATCTTTCCACTTTTTCGCCGCGTGCGCTGCCGCTGGTCGAGGAACTTAGGGTCATCAAGTCTGATGCTGAGGTAGCCATGATCAGGCAGGCTGCGCATTATGCTGATACAGCCATGCAAAAGATCATGCAAGCGGCCTATTACGGCGTCGGGGAAATCGAGCTGTTCTCGCAGGGACGCGCCGTCCAGATGCAGATAATGAAGGAGGTCGGTTATGACGCCCTTACCACCAGCATTCAAATGGGCGCCTGGCCGGCTCCCCTGAGCGCACACCCGCACGAATTCCCCAGTGTCAAAGACCGGCTCTGGGACGGCCCCAATGTGGCCATGACTTTTATGCGGGTGAACGGCTACGCCGCCGAATGCGAGCGCACCTTTTTCACGGCTGCACCTTCCAGCCAGGTAAAAGATGCCTTTGCCGAGATGACGAAGGCCAGGAATAAGGCCTTCTCCCTGCTCAAGCCGGGGGTGCTGTGCGATGAAGTGGACCTGGCTGCCAATGGCTATCTTCGCGGGAAAGGTTACGGGCAGTACCTTCTACACCGCACCGGCCATGGGATAGGGCTGGGCAATCACGAAGGGCCGTGGGTAGCTGAAGCAAGCGGTGAGGTGCTCAGGGAAAATATGGTGATCAGTATTGAGCCGGGTATCTATATACCCGATATCGGCGGCGTGAGGCATTCCGATACCGTTCTGGTTACCAGAGATGGATATGAGCTGCTTACCAGGCATCCGGTGGATATTAAAGCCCTGACGATCACCGGGGCCAGGCCGTTGAACCGGCTCAGGGGAAGCATTATACGCAGGACGCTGGGATTCAAATAAAGGTTAGAGTGGCGTCCCTGGGGGGATTCGAACCCACGACCCGCTGCTTAGAAGGCAGCCGCTCTATCCACTGAGCTACAGGGACTCACAACGAGTTTAACACAGGGAATCAGGCGAATTCAATGGGATTGGGCTGCCGGGGGTAGACGATCAGACGCTGGCCTGTTTGGGCTTGTCCTGCTCCTTGGTAGGAGCGGATTTTTCAGCCTTCTTGGATTCAGAGGACTCATTCTTCCTTTCCGGGGTTTTAGCAGGAAGCCGGGCCTCGGACATACTCTTGCTGTCGGTCACGTAAAAACCCGAGCCCTTGAAGATGATGGGGACCGGCACGAACAGGCGTCGGGCCTCCGCCTTGCATTTGGGGCAGGCTACCACGCTTTCGTCGTTAAAGCTCTGTTTCAGATCAAAATTCTTGTTGCACTTTGGGCAAACGTACTGGTAAATGGGCATCTTTCCCTCCGGGAAATGTTAAAAATCATTAATTCATTTAAAATTAGCACTCATTCCAGCTGAGTGCTAAATAATATTGTAAGGATAAAGGATGGTTTAGTCAAGGCCAATTTTCATACGTTTGGCTAACTTCACGGCTAAAATGTGCTGTGTTATACTATTAAATTGCCGGTCTAATATCGCCCGGTGCCGGATTTTGATGTGGGGGCTCGTAGCTCAGGGGCAGAGCGGTCGGCTCATAACCGATTGGTCGCAGGTTCGAAACCTGCCGAGCCCACCAGCCTAGCGTTCCTTTAAGTAGCTGAATGCACCTTTTGCTGCCGTGGCGCCGTCGCCCACCGCCGTGGCAACCTGTTTGGGAGAGTTCTTCCTCACGTCGCCTGCTGCGAATACACCGCTTTGGCTGGTTCTCATCAACTCGTCGGTTACTATGTTCTTGTTCTCATCCAGGGCCAAAAAGCCTTCGAAAAGCTGGCTGTTGGGTGTTGATCCCAGCGCCACAAAAAGTCCAGATAAATTGAGCGCCGATTGTCTGCCTGACTTGACGTTTCGCAGCTCCAGAGTCTCCAGCTTTTCCTTGCCCACTATGTCATCGATAACGGTGTCCCAGACGAACTGGATCTTGGGGATGGTAAAGGCTATGCGCTGCAGGGCATTGCTGGCGCGCAGCTGATCACGCCTGTGAATGACGTACACCTTGCTGCAGTGCTGGCTTAGCTCGAGCGCGTCCGTTATAGCCGTGTCGCCTCCGCCGACGACCGCAACATCCATGTTCTTGAAGAGGAAGCCATCACAGGTGGCACAGTAAGAGATGCCCCGCCCGTTGAGACGCTCCTCCGCTTCAAGCCCGATTTTTCGGTAAGCAGCTCCGGTGGCTACTATAACAGCAGGGGAGGAGTACTGACCGTCTTCACAGGCAATTTCAAAGAGTGCTCCGGCCTTTTTGATACCGCCCACATCCATGGTAAGTGATTCCAGCCCGTATTTTGACGCCTGGTCGTATATCAGTTGGCCCAGCTCCATGCCTGATATGCCCAGTGGAAAACCGGGGTAGTTATCGATGTGGCTGGCGTTAACTATCTGGCCGCCGTACAGGCCTCGCTCAAGCAGTATTGTCTTGAGACCGTAACGGGCACAGTAGAGGCCTGCCGTAAGGCCTGACGGACCGCCTCCGATAATGACCACTTCATATTCCTTCATGGCTCCTCCTCTGCAATAGAACTTGACATAACACTACTATTTACGGCTGTGGTATTTCTTGTAGACCTCTTTCAGGTGCTTGTTGGTAACATGGGTGTAGACCTGCGTTGTCCGGATGCTTTCATGCCCCAGCATTTCCTGCACGGACCTAAGGTCGGCGCCGGCAATAAGCAGGTCTGTAGCAAAGGAATGACGCAGGGTATGGGGATGCGCGTCAAAAGGCAGGCCGGCCTTTCTGGAGTATTTCTTGACGATCCTTTCCACTGATCTCGCAGTCAACCTCCTTCCTTCTCCTGCCTTATCCGACGTCTGACGGCCGCCTTTCCTGATGAATAGAGGCAATAATTTGTCTTTTCTGACAGCCAGGTACCGTTTTATCCAGTCGGCCGCTGTTTCAGACAAAAATACGACGCGGACCTTGTTTCCTTTGCCCCTGACGCCGAATTCCTTTCTGTCCAGATTGATCTGGTTACGATTCAGATTTACCAACTCTGAAACTCGCAGACCGGTGCTGAACAAGGTCTCCAGAATTGCTTTATCGCGCAGGCCGATTTCGTTTGATATGACCGGGCTGTTAAGCAGGCGTGTCAGCTGCTCGGCATTGAGGAAGCTTACCATCCTTGGGCTGGCCTTGGGCAGGTCGATCTTATCCGGATTTAGTGTCGCTATATCCCGGTTAACATTCAGATAACGTAAAAAGGAACGCAGAGCCACAATATGATAGGTCTGTGTATTCTTATTAAGGGTCCGGCCGTCTTTATTTTGCAGTGACGCCAGGTAGAGCCTGAACTTTCTTATATTCTCAAGCTCAATAGAAGCGGGCGATGAAGCAATGGTACTTTCATCCAGCCAGGAGAGGAAACGGTAGAGGTAGTGACGGTATTCATGTATGGTAAGTGGTGATAGTGATTTTTCCACCAGAAGGTATTCAAGAAAATCATCGGTCAGCTTTTTGAGGGAGGATTTACTGGACCAATCCTTCATGCCTTATTATAACCCCCGACTACCAGTGTCGTAAAAGTTACAATTTCCGACACAGTCAATTTTGATCTAGCAGTTGTCCCATCTTCTCTAACAGCAGGTCAAGGTTCCAGCCCTGCCGGGCTGAAATGACCACGGTTGAATCCGGTGCAGGCTGTTCCCCAATATTGATGTCCGTAGCGTCTGCCGGGCTGTCCACAAGCTTATCGATCTTATTCAGGACAGTTAACCTGGGCTTGGCATCCAACTGCAACTGCCCGAGTATCTCCTCAACCGTCCGGCTCTGATTGACTGCATCCGGGCTGGTTATATCAACCACGTGCAGCAGCAGGCCGGCCTCGTCCAACTCCTCCAGAGTGGCGTGGAAGGCTGCAACTATCAAAGGAGGCAATTTGTGGATAAAACCTACGGTGTCCGTCAACAACACCATGCTGCCGTCCGGGAGGCGTATCCTGCGTGTCACAGGGTCAAGCGTCGAGAACAACTTGTTTTCCGCCGGCACGCCGGCTTTACTCAGAGCGTTAAGCAGCGTGCTCTTGCCGGAATTGGTGTAGCCTACCAGGGCCGCTACCGGCGTGGCAGACTTTCCCCGCTTTCGCCTGTAAAGCTCACGGTGATGTCGGACGTCCTCGATCTGCCTCTTGATATTTGTGATGCGTTTCCTGATAAGCCTGCGGTCAGTTTCGATCTGGGATTCTCCCGGTCCCCTGGTACCTATCCCGCCACCTAGCCTCTCCAGGTGGCTCCACTGTCCTGCCAGCCTGGGTAAAAGGTATTCATGCTGCGCCAGTTCCACCTGCAACTTTCCTTCCCTGGTCCTGGCGCTGCGCGAGAAAATATCGAGGATAAGTGCTGTACGGTCAATGACTTTAACGCCGAGCTTGTCCTCAAGATTACGCTGCTGCCTTGGCAGCAGTTCGTCATTGAAGATGACCGTATCATAGCCCAGCCGGGATTTGAGGTCGACAAGCTCCTGCAGCTTTCCTGCACCCAGGTAATGTGTGGAGGACGGCTTTTCCAAGCGCTGGATTACCCGGCCCACCACTTCAGCCCCGGCCGTGCCTGTAAGCTGGCTTAATTCTTCCAGGGAGCTTTCAATTGACCATCCATCCCGCTCGGACCTGGAGGCCACGCCCACAAGCACCGCCCGCTCTTTTTGCTGGCGTGTGCTGACAAGATCCTTTGTCATCCAAACAGCACTTTTTCAGCTCTATTTCAGGGTAAGCAGCCTGCGCACGCCCTCGTCGAAGCGGTCATCCGGCTGTGTAATGGAGAGCCGCACGTAACCCTCTCCTGACTTTCCGTAGCCGGTGCCGGGAGTGACCGCTACGCCCACCTTATCCAGCAGGTAAGCCACATATTGAACAGATGTATAGCCGTCCGGCACCCTGGCCCAGATATAGAAGCCCGCCCTGGGCCTGGTGACCTTCAAGCCGATTTGCTGAAGCGCGTCGACGATGCGGTCGCGCCGGCTCTGGTATTTTACGTTCCTTATTCCAATGTCCTCTTGCCGGCCTGTCAATGCTTCAACTGCAGCCAGCTGTATAGCCTGCGGTATGCCCGAGTCCAGGTTAGACTTGAAGCGGAAAAGGGCGTCGACCATCTTATGATTGCCGACCGCCATGCCGATTCGCCATCCCGTCATATTATAAGTCTTGGACAGGGAGTGAAACTCGACGCCGAGCTCTCTGGCCCCTGGTGTCTCTAAAAAGCTGTGTGGCCTGTATCCATCAAAAGCCACCTCGGTATAAGGCGCATCGTGACAGATTGCCAGCCCGTGCCTGGAGGCAAAGGCCACCACCTTCTCAAAGAATTCCGGCCCGGCCACGGCTCCGGTAGGATTGTTGGGATAGCAGATCCACAATACCCTGGCCTTCTTCAATATCTTGCCAGGGATTGCATCAAGGTCAGGCAGAAATCCATTCTCTTCACGCAAGGTCATATAGTGGACCTCGGCGCCGGCCAGCAGGCTGCTGACCGAATAGACAGGGTAACCGGGGTCCGGCACAAGTGCGATATCACCGGGGTCAAGCAGGCAGAAGGACATATGACCTATGCCTTCCTTGGATCCGATCAGGGGCAACACTTCCTTCTCCCAGTCGAGAGACACGTTGAATCGCTGCTGGTACCAGCCCGCTATAGCCTGGCACAGCTCCGGCAGGCCAAATGTTTCCGGATAACGGTGATTTACCGGGTCCTGCGCGGCAGAAATCAGCTTCTTAACTATGTGCTCGGGGGTAGGAAGGTCCGGATCCCCTATGGCAAAGCTTATTATGTCAACCCCGCTGGCCTTCTTTTCCGCTATTTTTCTATTTATCTCCACAAATAAATATGGAGGTATCTTGTCCAGTCGTCGTGCTAAGTTCATATTTTATACTCTCCCTCATACACTTCTTCGGCAGGGCCTTTTAAATAAACGTCGCCCTTTCCGGCCCAGGTGATGGTCAATTTTCCACCACGGACCAGAATGTTAACCGAATTGCCCGTCAGCCCTTTCAACCGGCTGGCGACCGCCACCGCACAGGCCCCGCTGCCGCAGGCAAGCGTTTCGCCAACTCCCCTTTCCCATACCCTGGCTTTCAGTGTGTTCTTATCGACCACATTGACTATCTCAAAATTGGTGCGTTGTGGGAAGAGTTTGTGGTGCTCCACCTTAGGTCCTATGTCCGATAGTGGGAAGTTATCTACATTTTGCTTAATAAAGCATACGGCATGTGGATTTCCCATGGATACAAAGGACAGCTTGAGCTCTCTGCCCGCTACCTTAACCGGGTGGTCGAGCACGGGGCCCCTGGCCTTTACTGATACCGGGATACGGTCCGGGCTTAGCTCCGGCATGCCCATGTTGACCTGCGCCTGCCCTACACTGCCGCGCAGGCTGGTCGTTTCAATCTTCTTGATTCCGGCCAGGGTATCCACCGTCAGCGCAGGCCCACGGACAATCTTCCTATCAACGGCATACTTGGCAAAACAGCGCAGCCCGTTGCCGCAGATCTGGGCCTCAGAGCCGTCGGCGTTGAATATGCGCATCTTGAGATCGGCCTTCTTCGAATCCTGGATTAAGATCAGGCCGTCGGCTCCAACGCCGAAATGCAGCCGGCACATCTCTATGGCCAGTGCAGGCCAGTCCAGATCGAGCCTGCGGGCGTCCACCATAATGAAATCATTGCCCGTGCCCTGCATCTTTACAAAACTGATATTCATTGACATATCTAGCCGGCACTCTCAAGAAAAGTCTTTATAGTATAGTTTATTTCATCGTTTATATCATCACCAGCCTGCAACCATTTTATCCTTTTGTCCTTCAGGCGGAACCAGGCGTACTGGGCACGTGCGAACCTGTGCGTTTCAAATTTGATGTTCTGCACCGCAGTCTCGAGATTGCTCTCCTGTCTCAAATACGCTGCCAGCTGGCGATAGCCCAGGCTGGACATAGATGGCAGGCCGGGCGAATATCCCATCGACAGCAGCCCCTTCACTTCATCTACAAACCCAGCCTTGATCATGCCGTCGGTACGCCTGTCGATGAACGAATATAGCTGCTCTCTGGGACAGGTCAGTCCCAGTATCAGCACGGGATAAGGCAATCCTGTCTTTACCTGGAGTTCAGAAGGCTTTACACCGGTAGAATGGTATATCTCCAGTGCCCTGATAATTCTGCGCAGGTTATTCGGCAGAATCCTGCTGGCGGCCAGTGGATCGATATCTTTCAACTCCTGATAAAGTTCTTTCGCCCCCTGCTGACCCGCCCTGGACTCAAGTCTCAGGCGGAAGTCCTGGTCAGGTGCGACACGCGGTATGCTCCAACCTTCGATTACCGACCAGATATACTGCCCGCTTCCCCCTACCAGTAAAGGAAGGCCGGCCCGATTTTGAATATCATCAATAACCTTGAATGCCGACTGCTGGTAAAGAGACACACTATACGATTGGTCTGGTAATATTATGTCTAGTAAATGATGTGGGATCAGTCTCTGTTGCGCAGGATTCGGCTTGGCCGTGCCGATATCCATATATTTGTAGATTTGCCTGCTGTCGCCGTTTATTATCTCGCCGCCGTATTTACGGGCGATTTGGATGGCCAGGTCGCTCTTGCCAACGGCCGTGGGGCCTACGATGGCTACCAGGCATCTCATTTTACTTTTTCAAGGCGGCCGTCTGCCTGACGATATCCACGAATTCCCCGGCTTTGAGGCTGGCTCCACCTACCAGTGCGCCGTCGATCTGCGGCTCCTTGATGAACTCGGCTATATTCGCCCCGGTCACACTGCCTCCGTACAGAATGCGAAGGCTGTCAGCCGCGTCCTGCCCCCAGCCCGCAGCAATTTTCTGGCGGATAAACCCTATTGTCTTTGCCGCCTGGACGCCGGTGGCGGCCCTGCCCGTCCCTATTGCCCACACCGGCTCGTAGGCTACAACCAGATGTGGGTTGGCCGCAACATCCTTCAGCCCGTCCCTCACCTGAACGTCAAGTATCTCCTCCGTCTTTCCGGCTTCGTTCTCGGCCAGTGATTCGCCGATGCAAAAGATAGGGATAAGCCCGGAGGAAATCGCGGCCTTGACCTTTTCATTTATCAGGGAGTCTGTCTCATGAAAGAACTGCCTGCGTTCTGAGTGTCCCAGTATCACGTATTTGCAGAGGCCTTTGAGCATCAGCGGCGAGATCTCGCCGGTGAAAGCGCCTTTTTCCCTGAAATACATATTCTGTGCACCCAGTTCCACACCTGTCCCAGCCACGGTATCTTTTAAAGACCTTAAAGATATAAACGGGGGGCAAAAAACCGTATCAACGGTATCAAATAGCCTGACCTGGTCGATGATAGAGCCGGCTAGTGTTATGGCCTCCTCAACGCTGGTGTTCATCTTCCAGTTTCCGGCTATCAAAGGTCGGCGCATAGAATTCTCCCCTTAAATGAAAGTACAGGCGTATCAGGCCTGTCGTCTGCCCTATTTATCGTCATCGAGAAGTACTTCAACTCCGGGCAGCTTGGCGCCCTCCAGGAAGCTCATGCTGGCGCCGCCGCCTGTCGATACGTGTGTCATCTTGAAGCCCAGGTGCATCTCGGTGACTATTTCCGCCGTGGATCCGCCGCCAACCACCGTGGTGGCGTTGAGATTGGCCAGCAGCTCTGCCATAGCCCTGGTGCCGCGTGAGAACTGGGAGATCTCATACACACCCATGGGCCCATTCCAGAAAACCGTCTGGCATTTCTTAAGATTTTCAGTAAAAAGCTCTATTGTCTGCGGCCCGATATCCACAATATATTTATTGTCCGGGATCATGGATATGGGGGCAATGGAGTACTTGGACTGGTCACTGATGGCGTCGGCCACTATTACATCCAGAGGCAGCAGCAGTGATACGTTGCTTGCCTTAGCCGTGGCTACAAGCTGGTTTGCCAGGTCTTTCTTATCCTCTTCTACCGATGAAAGGCCAACTTTATAGCCCTGAGCTTTCAGGAAGGTTGAGGCCATGCCGCCGCCTATAAGCAGTATCTCCACTTTGCCAATCATGTTATTTATCAGCTTGATTTTATCGCTCACCTTGGCGCCGCCCAGCAGCGCGGCAAACGGGTGCTGCGCATCGGTGAGCAGGTTTCCCAGCGCCTTCAGCTCCTTTTCCAACAGCAGGCCGGCATAGGCCGGAAGATACTTGGCAACACCGTAGGTAGAGGCGTGTGCCCTGTGAGCTGTGCCGAAAGCGTCATCTACATATATCTCGGCAAGGTCTGCCAGTGATTTGGCGAAGTTGGGATCGTTAGCTTCCTCCTCGGGATGAAAGCGCAAGTTTTCCAGCAGCAGGATATCTCCGTTCTTCAGTTTGGCCACGGCCTTCTTAACCTTCGGCCCAATACAGTCTGAGACCGTATAGATGGGCAGGTTGGCCAGCTGTGAAAGTCTCTCTGCAATAGGCGTCAGGCGTAACGATTCCACAACCTTGCCATCAGGCCTGCCCAGATGTGAGCACAGAATAATTTTGGCCTTGTGTTCGACCAGATACCAAATGGTAGGCAGGGCAGCGATAATACGGCTGTCGTCCATTATGTCGTTAGTCTTGGGATCAAGCGGAACATTGAAATCCACACGGACAAGCACCATCTTACCCGTTACCTCAACACTGCGGATACTCTTTTTCATCAGGCCGATCTCCTTTATAAGACTACTCGCTTCTGCCGTATGTCGCGTTTGAGTATATCGAATCGTGCCTGCCAGTTCAAGATATTCAGATAAAAGCACGAAACACTGTTTATTTTTCATTCCATTAATATTAAACTGTACTATAATCGCCTGGAGATGGTACCCGTGGTTAAGTCCGATAGAAAAGGAATTCCTCTGGTTGTAGTGTTATCCGGCCCGTCCGCCGTGGGGAAAGACGCTGTAATTTCCAGGATGAAGCAAAAGTTCGGCGGATTTCATCATGTCGTCACGGCGACTACCAGGCCGCAGCGCAGGGGTGAAGTTGACGGCCAGGACTATTACTTCCTGTCAAAACACCAGTTTGAGGAAGGTATTAAACAGGACAAATTCCTGGAATATGCAGAAGTCTACGGCAATTTTTATGGCGTGCTGAAGTCCGAGGTTAAAAAAGCCCTGCAGAAGGGCGAGGACGTGATATTAAAGGTGGATGTCCAGGGCGCGGCAACATTGAGAAAAACCATCCCGGATTCTGTGTTTATTTTCCTGATCCCCTCCTCCCTGAACGATCTGGCCGACAGGCTGACGAACCGCAACGCCGACCCCGAAGATTCTATCAATTTACGTGTCGGCAAGGCTCGAGAGGAGCTGGGATATGCCAGAATGTTTGATTACCAGGTAGTGAACGTTAAGGGTCGAGTCGAGAAGGCTGTAGATGATATTAAGGAAATTATCGACAGCAACCGGGGAAAAAGAAGGGCGGTAAGAATTATCTGAGAGCTTGCCTAGCCTGTATTCAAGTTCCGAATGAAATCGCCTATAAAAGTCCTGATTTCAGAAGCCGGTTGAATAACTCCGTAATGTCCCTCGCATAAAATATCCACTTCAAGCTCCAGCAGTTTCTGAAGGGAGCTTGCAGCAGTTTTGGGCTCTCCTCCCCACATCGGCAGGTACGGACCGTGGATGTCCTGGCCGAAGAGTATTTTCTTGCCGCCATTCTCGACTACTATAGCTATGCTGCCGGGAGTGTGCCCAGGAATATGAAGGCAGCGAAATTTAGTGTCGCCGATAGTGACGTCATTCTCCTCGCCTTCCAGCTTAATATCCACGGGGCACGGATGGTATTTTATGCCGTAATACTCTGCCCCCACCTTCTTGCCCGTTTCTATAGCGCCGGCATCCAGCGTATGCGCCACGATCCTGGCGCCGTATTTACTCCTCAGGTCATACAGCGAGCCCACATGATCAATATGGGCATGCGTGACCAGTATATGGCTCAATTTCTCCGGCATAAGAGATAACGCGTGCACATTGTCTATGATCCTGCTGGTGCTAGCTCCTGCCCCCGCATCTATCAGCACCAGCTGGCCGGCATCCACCAGGTAGATACAGCAGTCCATGGAGTGCGTCATATCTGACCCGCCCACCATGTAAATGTTCCCCCAGACGTTGAAAGGACCTGCCATGACCGCTATTTTACCTTGTCAATCAAGTTGATATATTTGCGCTCTTTAGCCTGCATTTTCCGGGCGTCTGCCGGCTTCTGGTGGTCCATTCCCGTGAGATGAAGCGTGCCATGGATAAGTAATAGTTTTATTTCACTTCCAATAGCGGCGGAACGTTGAGCTGCCTGCCTGGCCGCAGTTTCATACGAGATTATGACCTGGCCTAAATTCGTTCTTATTCCGGGAACGGACGGGAATTTAATAGCAGGATCAGAACCTCCCCTGTCTGTAAGTGTGAAGGATAGAACGTCGGTCGGCTCATGCTTATTCCTGTATTTGCCGTTCAACCTGCGGATGGAAGCGTCATCCGTGATCAGGCACTCTACTTCCCATTCCCTCCGTGGACATTCCGTTTTCAGAACAAGACCGATTATATTTTTCAGCTGTGTCCTGGTGAAAGGAAGTCTGAATGAAGGTTTAACCTGCACCGTTATCAGATTCCCGGCTGCCGTCATAAGAAAATTATATCAGTAAAGCATCAGCCTGCACATATATTATTGCGTATCTGATTTGCTTGAAACTCCAATTCAAACTATGCTATATTTCATGTCGCCAACCGACCGAAAATCGCTGGAGGGATCGCATAGTGGTCTAGTGCGGCCGCCTGCTAAGCGGTTGCCCCGGGAAACTGGGGTCAAGGGTTCGAATCCCTTTCCCTCCGCCATCGATCTGCCGTTTCACACCCGCCTGCACCATTCTCTTTTAGTTGTCGTGTAATGAAGTATTGTATCTGGACGATAGGATGCCAGATGAACAAAGCGGAATCGTCCGGCATCAGCGATCAACTCGATTCCCTGGGCTTCCAACGTGTAAAGAACTTTAAGGAAGCCGACCTTATGATATTAAATACCTGCGTTGTCAGGCAGAGCGCTGAAGACAAAGTCAGGGGCATGCTGGGCTATCTCAAAGGTATAAAGGCTGAACGCCCCGATATGCGTATTGCAGTCACCGGCTGTTTTGTTGGTGACGAATTGAAGGAGTTGAGCCATAAATTTCCACAGGTTGACTTTTTCTGCAAACCAGGCCAGATAGAACCACTCCGGGACTGGCTATCTGCGGATTCACTCACGCAAAGTGGCCAGATTGGCAGGCCATCGGCCGGCGCTACACCTGTCAGCGCTTATATTCCCATAATACAGGGATGCGACAACTTCTGTTCCTACTGTATAGTGCCGTTCCGGCGAGGTCGTGAAATAAGCCGCCAGCCCGCAGGCATCGTTGAGCAGGCTGAAAACCTGGTCGAACAGGGAGCCAGGGAGATTGTCTTGCTGGGGCAAAATGTGAACGCCTATGGCAAGGACCTGGCTGACGGCACCGACCTAGCCGGCCTGCTGGCCGTTCTCAACCCTATCAATGGCCTCTCCCGGATTAGATTCCTGACCAACCATCCTATGGATATGTCTGCAGGACTGATGCACTCTATAGGCACACTGGACAAGGTCTGCCATCATATTTGCCTGCCTCTGCAGTCCGGGGACAATCGCACTCTTAAGGCTATGAACCGGCATTATACCTACAACCACTATCGGTCAATCATAGACCATCTCCGCAAAGAAGTTCCCGATATTGCGGTCAGCACTGATATTATTGTCGGTTTCCCTGGAGAGACAGAGGAAGGATTCATGAACACGTTCCGGGCAATAGAAGAGACTTGCTTTGCCTCTGTCCATGTGGCCGCCTACTCAGTACGGCCGGGCACCAGCGCAGCGGAAAAATACGAAGATAACGTGCTATATGAGACCAAGATGCAGCGGATGCATAAGATTGAGGCCCTGCAGAGAGGTATCCTTGAGAAAGCAAACGGGCAGCTGGTCGGCGGAATCGTTGAAGTGCTGGTGGAAGATATGAAGGGCGGCAAATGGTACGGCAGGACTTACAGCGACAAGCCGCTATTTTTTGAGGCAAAGGGAGATTTTGCGGGCAAGCTGGTCAGGGTTGAAGTTATTTCCTCTACACCGTGGTCGCTTCAAGGTAAACTGGTGCATTGAGCGGCCGTCGTAGCGATAAATTGATTTGAGCCAAGCTTGACAAGCCTGTTATCGTTATGTACACTTGTTTTAAGAACAAATGTACGTACGGAAGGTGAAAATATGAGGAAACCAGGATTAAACCTCACCCGTCAGAAGATAATTGACTATATCAGGGATTTTTACGACGATCGCGGCTATGCTCCTACCGTTCGGGACATTATGCGGGGCTGTAACCTGAGTTCCACTGCCGTGGTACAGCACCATCTTAAGGTGCTGGAAAGCGAGCACCAGATAGAGAGGGACTCCAGGGTTTTTCGCAGCATTCAGCTTCCGGACAGAAAAACCACCGTGCATGTTCCGGTGCTGGGCACTATAGCCGCAGGCACGCCCATCCCTGTGCTTTCCTCCGATACGTGGCACACTGAAGCAGTCGATACGCTCGAATTGTCCAGTGAGATAACTCGTGGCAAAGACGTATTTGCCCTTAAGGTAAGCGGCCATTCTATGATAGACGCCTTGATCGACGACGGGGACATCGTACTGATGGAGCCGGTCAAATCGGTTGAGAATGGTGATATGATTGCCGCCTGGCTGAAGAAAGAAGAAGAAATCACTCTTAAGAAGTTTTTCCGTGAAGCTGATCAAATCCGGCTGCAGCCGGCCAATGTGCAAATGAAACCCATCCTGACAGACGCCGCCAACATAGACGTCCAAGGTAAAGTTGTTGCCGTCATAAGAACGCTGTAGAATTTCAGCACTCACATCCAAGGCTGGCTTCATCTCCGCGTGAGAAATTTTACCGGAGGCAACAATGAGCGACGAATACTCCACCTTCGCAGCCAAGTACAATTATCAGGATTCCGAACGCTTTAAAAAGATACTTAAGATCTTAATGAGCGTGGACCAGGCCAAGCTGGCAAACATGTTGCCGGCCACCTACGATGACCTGGCCAAGAAATCAGGCAAATCAGCCGAAGAGGTTAAATCGCTGCTGGATGACCTGTTTACAAAAGGAGTTGTCTTCGAGTCGTCCCAGGGTTACAGGCCGGCGCGTAGTGTCTTTCAGCTGCATGACTCCACGGGAAGCGACAGGCGTTCTGATGAGCTCTGGGGCCGTGATCTGCTCGATGCTTGGATGGATTTTTGCGACCAGGAAATGTTTCCCGATGTTTCAAAGCTGGCAGCTAACATGCCCAAGCCTTTTATACGCGTGATCCCGGCTATGAAATCCGTGGCTGAACCGGACAAGGTTACCCCCAATGAGGACATAATTAAATTCATTGAGAATTCCACCAAGATCGCTGTAGTAAAATGCCCCTGCCGCAGGATGGCTCAGAGGTGCGAGCGCCCCATAGAAGTCTGCCTTCAGCTTAACCGGGGCGCCGAATATGCTATCAAGCGTGGCTCCGGAACGGAAATTTCCAAGGAAGAAGCGTTAAAAATCGCTAAGACTGCCTCTGAGGCGGGGCTGATCCACACTGTGACGAACATACCGGAAGCCGGACATTTTGTCTGCAATTGCTGTCCGGATTGCTGCGTGCTCATATATCCCTGGTTGACTTACGGGAACCTCGACAAAGGCATGGCTAAAAGCCGATTTGAAGCTAAAGTAGACGTAGAGTCATGCAGCGGCTGCCAGGATTGTGTTGAACAATGCCCCTTTGGTGCGATAGAGATGGTCAAGGTGACCGGACAGAAGAAGATGAAGGCTCACGTCAATGCAGAAAAGTGCTATGGATGTGGATGCTGTGCAGTGAACTGCACCACAGACTCTATCAAATTGTACGAAGTGCGACCGTTAGAGTATGTGACGTCCTGATTCTTTGTCAGTCGGCCATGTTATCAGCTTCCCCCTGATCCGCAATAGGGGTCATTATCTTGGACCCAAATCGGCTCAGAGAACCATCCTTTTTGCTTCGTCAAGAGCCAGATGGCTTATTCTTTTGTACCTTCCGGCTTGACATTCATGACCCGTTAGGCTAAATTAGTACTATAGTACTAGTAACTAAGTACTTTTTTATTTTTTGGAGTAGGCGATGAAGAGCAAGTTGTTGTGGATGATTACGCTAGGGCTCTCCAGTATAATCGTGCTGGCGTTATCGCTGGCAATACCTGCCATGCTCAGGGCCGACAGCAACAGCCAAAACTCCGTATCTGCTACCGAGTTTACCAGGCTCTATAAACAGGCGCTGATTGACCCTCTCAACAAAGCCAGCAGCGAGGTAAAGGATCCTGAGCTGGCCTCTTTCTCGCAAAAATTAATTACGGCCTATGATCTTCAGTCGAGCAAGGTCAATGACTCCAACGCTGATAAATCCGCTTTGGCAGACCTGCTGCCCGACCTGGGCAAGATCAACAAGGCCGCTTTGAACATGCCGCTGACAGAGGCCGGCAAACAGCTTAAGGACCAGGAGCTTTCTGATTTCTACAGCCGTTTCCTGAACAAATGCGGCGTGACTAAATAGTTTGCCCGCCGGATAGCCTGTAACCCAAATCCCATCGTGCCGATTTTTGAAGGTATAGACGCGCCTATGGGCTGCTTTTACTCCAGGGGAACCTGGGCGTCCGGTTCATAAAGAAAAGCTGGAGGAAATAAGCGCCGTAGGCGCCCACGAAGCTGTCCATCATCTGCCCCAGGCTCCAGCGGTCCTGGTATCCCGAATTAACGTAGAGTATGCCGCCCATGGCCGCTGACGCAGTAATAATAAAACCCAGTACAGCGAAAATCCGCACATATACGCTGGACTTGTGTACAAAGGCCAGCACCAGTATCAGGATGGAGATAACGCCGATAGCGAAACCCATTTTAGCGTGATAGGCGGACAGCCCGGCCATGGCCTGAGTAAATGCCTGGCCCAGCTGATCACCCGGCCCGCCCGGCCATATCAAAAATATCGTTACCCAGTTCCCGCTGAAGCTCTGCACTATCATCAGAGCGATGATTACCAGCGTAGATATCCACAGACCTTTGGAAGTGAAATTTTGCAGTTTCTCGCTCATATATCCACCAAACCTCCATGCCTTTGCGAATATTATAGCGCAGGGGACAGGTACCACAAATCAGAAAGGTCCTACTGCATATATGGACTGGCCTGGATCAGTCCGTTGGTGAAGAGATAAATTGCACCGTAGAGCGTGGCGGCGGCCAATAACAGGATGAATACCGCTATGACAATGGATACCTTATCCTTGTTTTTAGTTCCGTTTATCATGAACCAGATGCCCAGGGGCAGCAGCAACAGGCCGATGACTATGCAGACTGCCCCGATTATAGTGCTCAGCCTTTGTATCAGCTCCATTTAACAACTTCCAGCCTTTAGCCAGCCTCAGATATTTTAAATTGGTCGGGGTGAGTGGATTCGAACCACCGACCTCATGGTCCCAAACCATGCGCGCTAGCCGCTGCGCTACACCCCGCAACGACAGAGTATAGGATACGGGTAATACAGAGTCAAGGAATAATTAATGTGACAGCCGAGGTTCAGCGGTCGTTGGGGCAGACGTCAAAAAAGTCTTCGGGAAGGTTCCACTTCTTGCGGATGTATTCCAACTGCTTTACCGGCGCCCATTCGATTCCGCATACCTTGCATTTCTGAAGCTTGTACTTGATATTCCAGTTATATATGTAGCGGTAGCCGTTCTTGTCTTCCATCCTGATGGCGCCGGTAGGACAGGCATAGTAGCACGAGCCGCAGCCTATGCAGGCCTGGGCGCTTTCAAGATAGGGAGCCGCCGGCCCCTTGGTGATTCCACGGTTGACCAGGCTGATGGCGCTTACTCCCACCACCTGCTCACAAACACGGCAGCACAGGCCGCAGACGACGCAGTCTTCCGTTGTCCAGTATTCCGGGTCAAAGGAGGGCTTTTCCAGCCCGTATTCGGCTGCCAGCTCTTTTATTACACGGTTCTCGGAGCAGCGCGCGTAGAGAAGGTCCAGCAGCATCTTACGGTTGCGCACGACCCGCGGGGAGTCTGTCTCAATAATCAGTCCCTCTTCAGCGGGATAGAGGCAGGATGTCACGATGCGTGTCCTGCCTCCAGACGTGGCCTCGACTATGCACAGGCGGCAGGCGCCGTATGGTTCAACATTCTGGTGATCGCACAGCGTCGGTATGCGTATGCCATGCCTACGGGCAACCTGCAGCACATACTCGCCTTTTGCGGCGCTGTATTTATTTCCGTTTATAGTGACGGTAACCGTATCACTCAATCTTTACTGCTCCCATCTTGCATATGTCGAAGCAAGTGCGGCATTTAATACACTTAGACTGGTCCAGCAATACCGGCTTTCTCTTCCCAAGGAACGTAATGGCACCGGAGGGACAGGCCTTCACGCACTGGCCGCAGCCCGGGCATTTCTCTTCAATTATGGAGAACGTGATAAGGGCTTTGCAGACGCCTGCACGGCATTTCTTCAGCTTTATATGCTCTTCGTATTCATCGCGGAAGTATTTAAGCGTGGAGAGCACAGGATTAGGAGCTGAGCCTCCCAGCTGGCAGAGCGAGCTGTCCTTGAGGCACTGGCAAACTTCTTCCAGCAGTGCGAGGTCGCTCTCCTTGCCTTCGCCCTCCGTGATCTCGTTCAATAGCTGGCGCATCCTGAGAATGCCCTCGCGGCAAGGAACGCATTTTCCGCATGATTCCTCTTCCAGGAAGGAAAGGAAATATCTGGCCACGTCGACCATGCAGTTGTTCTCGTCCATTACGATCATGCCGCCGGAACCCATCATGGACCCGGCTTTGATCAAGGTGTCATAGTCGACCGGGAGGTCGAGCAGGCTCTCCGGCAGGCATCCGCCGGACGGGCCTCCGGTCTGCACAGCCTTGAATTTCTTGCCGCCCCTGATACCGCCGCCTATGTCAAAGATAATGTCCCTGAGCTTGATGCCCATAGGCACTTCCACCAGTCCGGTATTGTTGACCTTGCCGGTAAGCGAAAAGATCTTGGTGCCCGTGTTGCTGGGTGAACCAATTTTATTGAACCATTCAGGCCCGTTATTGATTATCAGTGGAATGTTGGCCCAGGTCTCAACGTTGTTAAGGTCGCTCGGACGGTCCCAGAGGCCTCGCTCCACAGTATGGATGTACTTCGCCCGGGGCTCGCCCACCTTGCCCTCAAGGGAGGCCATCAGCGCGGTTGATTCGCCGCAGATAAAGGCTCCACCACCTCTGTTAACTCTAACCTGGAAATCGAAGCCGGAGCCCAGGATATTTTTCCCCAGCAGGCCGAGCTTTTCAGCCTGCTCCATAGCAGCCGTAATATTTTTCAGTGCCAGGGGATATTCATTGCGGACGTAGATAAATCCCTGGTGCGAGCCAATGGCAAAGGCGCCGATTATCAGGCCTTCCAGCACACTGTGGGGGTTGCCCGTCAGCAGCCCCTCATTGGCATATGCTCCCGGGTCGCCTTCGTCGGCATTAACAATCACATATTTGATGTCGCCGTGAGCATTGCGGCATGATTCCCATTTCCTTCCAGTTGGGAAACCGCCTCCGCCTCGGCCGCGCAGGCCGGACTTCTTGACTATCTCAATAATATCAGACGGCTGATACTGGAAAAGCGCCTTAGACAGAGCCGAATAACCACCTATGGCTATGTAATCTTCAATATTTGTGGGATCAATCTTAAGATTGTTGCCCAGGATGACACGTGACTGCCCCTTGTAAAATGAAAGCGAGGCCTGGCTGGTGGCCCTGGTCTTTGTAGACGGCTCCTCGAACAGCAACCTGTCTATGATCTTGTTGTTGAGAGCCGTCTTTTCAATAATCTCCGCAACATCCTCGGGCTTTACCTTCTGATAGAAGATATTCCCCGGCTCAATCACAGCGATAGGGCCGCGCTCGCAGAAACCGTGGCATCCCGTGACCTTGAAGTCTATACGGTCCTGCAGTCCCTTATTCTCAATCGTCGCCCTGAATGCCTCTACGACCGGGTTGCTGCCGTAGGGACGGCAGGCCGTGCCGTTGCAGACCGAGATCCGCGGCTTGCCGCTATCCAGGCTTTTAGCCAGCCTGGTCTGCAGTGATTTCAAATCATCAGCCGACGTCAGTTTACGAGGCATATCAGTTTACTGTTTACCCCTGTACTTATTTAGCATAGGCTCGACCTTGTCGTTGGTCATATGGCCGAAATACTCCTCGTCTATCTTGACCACCGGCCCTGTGGCACAGCAGCCCATGCAGTTCACGCTCTCCAGAGTGAAATTCTTGTCTTTAGTCGTCTCGCCATTCTTTATGTCAAGCTGCCGTTCCAGCGAGTCCAGTATAAGCTCACCACCCCTGACATGGCAGGCCGTGCCCAGGCAGACGTGGACAATGTGCTTACCCCTTTCCTTAAGGCTGAACGCCCTGAAAAAGGTGGACAGCGCATAAACCTGGCTCCGTGGGACATTCATCTTTTTGCTGACCTTATCGAGAGCGCTGCGCGGCAGATAGTTATAAACCGACTGAATATCCTGCAGAATTGATACCAGCTGGCTTTTATCGCTGTCGTATTTCTTGATGATTGCGTTTATCTGGTCTTTCATTTAGCCTTTTTTCCGGATGCCAGATGTTTTATCCTGTTGTATTCCTCAAGCACCATTTCCTGGATGTGTGCCACATCTTCCTTGGTCAAATGACGGAACCTGCCCTGTTTTTTCAAATAGTCTTCCACGGGCCGGAGCTTAGGATAATCGAAATTCAGCTTATACTGGCCATCCTCTATCTCGTAGATGGGGAATATACCCGTCTCGACCGCCAGCCTGCCCATGGTGATGGTCTCGTTTGATGCGGAACGCCAGCCTGTGGGACAGACGGACAGAATATGAATATAGGAAGGCCCCTTAATCCTCATGGCCTTGGCCACTTTGGCCTGTATATCGAAGGGATAGCTGCATGAGCTTGTAGCTACATAGCGGATATTGTGAGCCGCCGCTATGGCCGCCATATTCTTCTTGCGTGTGTGCTGCCCGATGCTGAGCTTGCCGGCCGGGGCTGTGGTGGTGGATGCGCCGAACGGGGTCTCACTGGATCGCTGTATGCCTGTATTCATGTAGGCCTCGTTATCGAAGCACACATAGATAAAATCATGACCGCGTTCCATGGCGCCTGAAAGGGACTGCAAGCCGATGTCGGCAGTGCCGCCGTCACCACCCATGGCTACCACCTTAACCTCTTTTTTATACCCCTGTTTTCGCCTCAAGGCCTTTATGCCGGATTCAATGCCGGAGGCCACGGCTGAAGCGTTTTCAAAAAGCGAGTGTATGCACGGCACTTCCCAAGAGGTTTCCGGCAACGGAGTTGATATAATCTCCATGCAACCAGTCGCCAGGGAAACAATTGTGTTTCTCCCCAGCGCTTTGCAGACGTAACGCATCGCCAGGACCTCTCCGCACCCCGAGCACGCCCGGTGGCCCGAGGCAACATACTCCTGTGCGGTCATTAGACGCGGCGCGTAGATGGCAAGGGTTTCCACTATTCTCTTACTCCGAACATAACGATATCTTGAGTCTGGCCAGCCTTGATCTTTTCCAGCCCAAGGTTGATCAGCGTCTCGAAATTCTCAGGGGATATATCCCGTCCACCAAGTCCGCCGACGATACTTATGATATTGGGCTTCTTGCCGGCATGGTACATTGCGGCTGTTATTTCAGAGCATACGGGGCCGGGGCCGCCCAGAGAAATCGCCCTGTCCACAACAATTAAATTTTCGGCGTTGGATAACGCTTCCTGGATTTCCTTTGTAGGGAAGGGCCGCCAGAGCCTGGGCCTGACTAGTCCCACACTCTTTCCCTCAGACTGCATTTTGTCAATGGCTACCATGGCGTTCTCACTGTAGCCGCCCAATATGACCAGCAGGGTGGATGCTTTTTCACTCTTATATACTTCAACCGGCTTATAATATCGTCTCGTAAGCTCACCGAACTTTTGCCATGTCTCCAGTATGACCTTTTTCGATTCATGTAGAGCAGTATCCAGCGCTTTTCTCGATTCAGTATAAAGATTGGGGGCAGCAAAGCATCCCATGGTGACCGGATTATCCGGATCCAGCGGATAAGGATGCTTATAGGGAGGCAGAAACGCATTGACAGATTTCTGGTCGAGAATTTGTATAGGTTCAATTACATGAGAAACGTGAAAACCGTCGATATTGATCATCACAGGCAAAAGGACATTATTATCCTCTGCGATACGAAAAGCACAGAGCACCTGATCAAACGATTGCTGGCCCGTCTCTGCAAAAATCTGAATCCAGCCTGAGTCCCTGGTAACCATTGCGTCAGACTGGTCACCCCAGACGTTAAGCGGGCCGGATAGTGCCCTGTTAGCTACAGTCATAACAATGGGCAGGCGCAGCGAAGCTGCAACCAGCAACACTTCGTGCATTAATATCAGACCCTGGCCTGCGGTGGCGGTGAAGGTCCTTGCACCCACTGCGCTGGAACCGATACAGGCGCTCATGGCGGAATGTTCGGACTCAACCGGGATATATTCCGCATCCAGCTCTCCGTTGGCCACCATGTCAGCCAGCCCTTCTACTATGTGGGTCTGGGGCGTGATTGGATAAGCGGCAATAACGTCGGCATTGGCCAGCCTCACAGCCTGTGTTATTGCCAGTGATGATTCAATGCCAATTCCTTTAACACTCATCAGTCGCTTCCCTCAACCATGGCGATTGCCTGTGGCCAGCACTCGTGAGCACAAATTCCGCATCCTTTGCAGTAATTAAGGTTGGCACGATAGTAGCCATATTCATTAGGTTTAATGCATGCCTCGGGACAAAACAGGTCGCATATGCCGCACTTAATGCATTTCTTATCGTCCCAGACGGGGTGCTGTGATTTCCAGTCTCCGGTTTTGAACCGCTTGGTATTTCCCGCTTCTGTGACGATACAACCGACCAGCAATTCATTCCACCTGGGCAGCTTTTCAACCGGGAATGACCTGTCAACTTTTGGTCCGGTGGTGGTTATCTCACTTATTTGAGTGCTTTCAAAAGCCCTCTTGCAGGCTTCAAAGTTTGCTGCGGCGCGACCGCCAAATTTCTCTTTCAGTGGTTCATGCAGCGATTCAAGTTTAATTATGCCCGTCGCTTTGATGAGGGCTCCCAGCATGGTGGTATTAACAATGTTTACTTTGAGCAGTTCCCTGGCTATGGAACTGGCATCAACCACTCCCAACTTCCAGTTGCCACTGAATAACTGTTGAATCTCTTCAACCGTTTTGGTGCTATTGACTATCAATGTGCCGCCCGGTTTTAAGCCATCGACAACATTTATCAGCGTCACAAGGCCCGGATCAAGAACAATTACGATATCCGGCTTCAAGACACCGGAGCGTACCCTGATCGGCTCATCAGGGCTGACCCTATTAAATGCCAGCACTGGAGAGCCTCTACGTTCGGGGCCGAAGCTGGGGAAGGCCTGGGCAAATTTACCTTCATGTATAGCTGCCAGAGCAGTCAACTCGGCCGATGTTACCGCGCCCTGGCCGCCCCTGCCGTGCCATCTGATCTCGATAGTACTATCCTTCTGCATAGCCAACTAATTAATATACTAGCGGGTTCAGTGCGCCCCTGGAGGGACTTGAACCCTCGCACCCGGCTCCGGAGGCCGGCGCTCTATCCCCTGAGCTACAGGGGCACAGATGCTGCTCCAAAATCATGCCAATTTCCGGATTTGCCGCAAGCGTTTAAGTATATCAATTTTAATTTTTCCTTTGCAAGTTGAGCCACACTTGGTAAAAATTCGTTACGGCAGTGGAGTTTTTTACAATATGATATGGATGATATAATTGTCTGTCGGCCGGAGAGGTGACCGAGTGGCTTATGGTGCCGCTCTCGAAAAGCGGTGGGCGAGAGCCTCGTGGGTTCGAATCCCACCCTCTCCGCCATATTTTTCATCCATGGAGAGGTGCTGGAGTGGTCTAACAGGCGCGCCTGGAGAGCGCGTGTAGCTTCGTGCTACCGTGGGTTCGAATCCCACCCTCTCCGCCACTATCGGTGGTGTTGCAGTATGAAAGATTCCTGCGGAAATGAAATCAAGGTCGGGTTGGCTCTGGGCAGCGGGGCAGCGCGTGGAATAGCTCATATTGGTGTGATCAAAGCCCTGACTGAAGCCGATATTCCCATACATATGATCGCCGGAACCAGCATGGGCTGTCTGGTGGGCGCATGCTTTGCCGCCGATTCCAGAATCTCGGTCCTGGAAGAAATTGCTCTGACCTCTAATTTGCGCAAGCTCACTCAGCTGCTTGATCCCAAGTTCACTTTCCTGCGCTGGGGCCTGCTAAGCGGAGGGAGGGTAGAAGCTTTTTTAAGGAACATCATCGGTGACAAAAAGTTTTCCGACTGCGAGATTCCCTTCTCGGCAGTGGCCTGCGATATCAAAACAGGAAACGAAATAATTATAAATTCTGGTTCTCTGATCAAGGGCGTGAGGGCCAGCATATCCATACCTGCCATTTTCGTGCCCGTAAACTACGACGGCGTGTACCTGGTGGACGGCGGAGCAGTCAATCCGGTACCTGCCGACATCGTCAGATTTATGGGCGCCAATTTCACGATCGCAGTCAATGTTCTGAACGACCCGCGCAGGCGCAGGCATCTGGGCCTGACAGGCGATAAGAGATCGTCCAAGCCGCCGACCCTTTTCAATACTCTTATACAGACTATCTACATCATGGAGTACGAGATAGTCCGCAGCAGTATACTTAAGGCCGATATTCTTATCGAACCGGACGTCACCCAGATTGAACCCTATGAATTTTACCGGGGACAGGAGGCGATCGAGGCTGGATACAAGGCGGCCGTCCCGGTAGTCCCGGAAATTAAAAAGCTTTTGGCTGAAGTCCAGGGCATGCAGACGCTTTAAGTTTTTGTGCCTTCACAGCTCGCTCTAACGTCTCAAGCCATTTTGTATTTTTGGCTTTTTGATCTGTGTGCTAAAATAGCTCGATTTGCATGCGTGGAACTGATATTGAGTATTGGGTGGGCTTCTCCAGAATCCCCGGCATAGGTAAAGCAAGATTAACCGCACTCAAAACCTATTTCGGCGGCCTTGAAAACGCCTGGAAAGCTCAGCTGTCAGAACTGCTGAACGCCGGCCTTGACGAGAAAATCGCCGACGGCTTTGTGTCCGGACGGGCAAAAATCTCGCTGGAGAGCGAGATGGAGCAAATAGAACGCTACAATATCAAAGTCGTAACCTGTGAGTCAGAGGAATACCCTCGCCTGTTGAAAGAGATCAGTGACTATCCTACAGTCATCTATATCCGGGGCCTTGCGGAAACATTAAATGCGACCAGTGTGGCGGTAGTAGGAACACGCAGAGCGACAGCCTATGGCAGACAGGTAGCAGAGGAGCTGGTAGTCAACCTGGCGCTAAATAATGTCGCTATAGTAAGCGGGCTGGCTAAAGGGATAGACACAATAGCCCACCGGGCGGCTCTGGAGGCCAGGGGAACCACCATATCGGTATTCGCCAGCGGCCTGGATATCGTGTATCCGCCCGAGAATGCCAAACTGGCACGCGACATCATGGAACGCGGCGCACTGGTCAGCGAATATCCGCTGGGCACCAAGCCCAAGGCGGAAAATTTTCCCCGCAGGAACAGGATACTCAGCGGTCTAAGCCGGGGGGTACTGGTAGTTGAGTCCGGCGACAACAGCGGGGCTCTGATAACAGCCAATTTCGCCCTCGAACAGAACCGGGAGGTGTTCGCTGTCCCGGGCAGCATCAACTCGCCCATGAGCAGGGGTACTAACAGGTTAATCCAGGAAGGCGCCAAGCTGGTCAGGAACTATCAGGATGTCCTTGAAGAGCTGGATTTGTCGCTGGTAGCGCAGCAGATATCTGTAAGGCCGCTCACTCCTTTAAACGGGATCGAATCCATTATAATTAAATTTATCGGTGAAGAGCCCGTTCACATAGACGATATTTGTAGAAACACCGGCCTGAATGCTTCCGATGTAATCAGCAATCTGGCTGTCATGGAGCTTAACGGGCTGGTAAAACATACCGGCGGCATGAGCTACGTACTTGCCAGGCGCTTGGTGTGAATTTATTGATCGACTGGACTTGAAAAATGACTGTAAAACTCGTTATCGTTGAATCACCGGCCAAAGCCAAGACCTTGAACAAGATATTGGGCAAGGGCTACACCATAAAGGCCTCTATGGGGCATGTACGCGACCTGCCCGAGGACAAACTGGGAATACTTATTGATAAGGACTTTGAGCCCGTGTATCGCACCATACCTGAAAGAAGGTCTCTCATCAAAGAAATTAAGGAACTGGCAAATAGTTCATCAGCCATATACCTGGCGACCGATCCTGACCGCGAGGGCGAGGCCATTTCCTGGCACCTGATCAAAGCGGCCAACCTGGAGAAGGATGATATACCTCTGCGGAGGGTAACCTTTCACGAGATCACCAGCGAGGCCGTAGAAAAGGCCTTCAAGAATCCCCGCTCAATTGATATGAAACTGGTCGATGCACAGCAGGCCAGAAGGGTGCTGGACCGGCTGGTTGGCTATAAACTAAGCCCCTTACTGTGGAAAAAGGTGCTCAAAGGACTGTCGGCCGGGCGTGTCCAATCCGTCGCAGTGCGTTTGATCGTGGACCGTGAAAAAGAGATACAGGATTTCAAACCGGTTGAATACTGGACCATAGAAGCGGAACTAGCCAGAAAAACGACGCCGGACGAAACCTTCCGCGCCCAGTTCGTCGGTACTGCACTGGGGAAGAAATTAGAGATACATAGTAAAGCTCATTGTGATGAGCTGCTGGCCGATTTAAAAATTGCCGTCTACAGTGTTATAGGAGTTCAGAAAAAGGACGTTGTCAGGCAGCCTGCACCGCCGTTTATCACCAGCACTCTGCAGCAGGAGGCCTGGCGTAAACTGCGCTTCACGGCCAAGCGGACCATGTTTATCGCGCAACAGCTTTATGAAGGCCTGCCTATAGGTGAGGAAGGGGATACCGGCCTTATCACGTATATGCGCACTGACTCCACCCACATTGCATCGTCAGCCGTGGATGAGATCAGGGAATACATTTCACAGAATTATCAGGGAGGATACCTGCCGTCAGCGCCCAGGGTATTTACTAAGAAAGTAAAAATGGCGCAGGAGGCACATGAGGCCATCCGACCGACCAGGGCACACCGTAATCCTGAGCATATCAAAAATTATCTGAACAGGGACCAGCTTCAACTCTATGAGCTGATCTGGAAGAGGGCCATCGCCAGTCAGATGTCGGCGGCTGTTTATGACACCGCTACGGTTGATATTAAAGCGGATGCAGCCAATAAAACCTATTTGTTGCAGGCCAAGGCATCCGCGCTGCGGTTTCCGGGATTTATGGCTCTCTATATTGAGGGCAGGGACGAGGAAAAAGACGAGCTGGAAAACGGCAAACCCACCATAATTCCGCTGTTGAATGAGGGAGAGCTTCTGAAGCTAATTCAGCTATATCCTGAGCAGTTTTTTACACAGCCTCCTCCGCGTTATACAGAGGCCACCCTGATCAAGGCCATGGAGCAAAAGGGCATCGGCAGACCGAGCACTTACGCTCCTATTATCTCGACCATACAGGACAGGGGCTACGTTTACAAGGACAGTGGCAAGCTCTGGCCGGAACAGATAGGTGTAATAGTAAACGACCTGCTGGTGGGAAACTTTCCCAATATCGTGAATTTCAACTTCACCGCCATGATGGAGGATGAGCTTGATGATATTGCCAATGGCAAAATGAACTGGATTTCCGTGATCAGGTCATTCTACTCACCGTTTGATAAGGAACTCCAGACCGCGCAGGACAAACTGCAGAAGGTTGTCATCCAGTCTGATGAAAAATGTCCTGTGTGCGGCAAGCCGATGGTATTGAAATCCAGCAGGTACGGGAAATTCCTGGCCTGCAGTAACTACCCGGAATGCAAAGGCAAGAGGTCACTGAGCGTGGTTAAAACCCGTCCCTCTTCAGATAACGGTGGCGAGACAGCTGCCGAAGAGGGGGTCAGCACAGAGCCCTGCCCGGTCTGTGGCAAGAATATGGTAGTCAAGACAGGACGCTATGGAAAATTCCTGGCCTGCCCGGACTATCCCAAGTGCACCGGAAAGAAAACTCTGGCCAAAAGTAGTAAGTGGACCGGGCGTAAAGCAGCCGCTGACGATGCACAGACAACCATTACCGAGAAATGTCCTAACTGCGGCGAGCCCATGGTATTGAAATACGGACGCTACGGCAAGTTCCTGGCATGCAGCAAGTACCCGGACTGCAAAACTACCAAGAAAATTTTTACCCGCTACCGTAAAGGCTATAAAAAGAAGAAGTCCTGAGCCGGCACCGGAAAAGATACTCGCGGCATTTAGGTATCGGGAGGCGCCGAATACTTTATGAGCAGGCTGCAGTCTTTAAGAGAGAAACTGGCTCAAGCCGGGCTGGAAGGTATACTTATCGGCTCGGCTGCCAACCGCAGATATATGTCAGGTTTCACCGGATCGGATGGGTGGCTTATTATTTCCAATTCCAGCGCTGTGATCGCAGTTGATTTTCGGTATGTTGAGCAGGCAAGGCTGGAATCCAGTGATTTTGAACTTTTTCACGTCAAGGGAGATATAACCAGCTGGCTGCCGGGTTTAGTGAAAGGCCAATGCATCCAGAAGCTTGGCATAGAAGCTGATCATATGCCGGTATCAGTCTACCAGGCTATTTGTAAGGTCATGCAGGCAGGTGATAACCCGGTGCAAATATTGTCCTCGAATCATCTGGTGGAGCCATTGCGAATGACCAAGGATGCCGCTGAGATGGAGTATATCAAGAAAGCCTGTGATATTGCGGATGGCGCCATAGCTTTCGCCGCCGAAAGTCTACGCCCTGGAATAAGTGAAAAGCAATTCACATTAGAGATCGAAAGCTATATCAGGCGGCATGACAGCGAGTCGCTTCCTTTCGAAATAATAGCAGCATCAGGGCCGAACTCCGCACTGCCGCATGCCCGTCCGACCGACAGGATTATAGGCGAAGGAGAGCCGGTCACGCTGGACCTGGGGGCACGCTATCGGGGCTACTGCAGCGATATCACGCGCACGTTCGTCACTGGCAAAGCAAGCGATGAATTTTATAAAATCTATAACGCCGTGTTGACGGCTCAATTGACAGCCCTGTCGGTAATCAAATCGGAAATGACCGGCGCAGTTGCGGATAAACTAATACGTGATATGATTGATAAAATGGGTTACGGAGAGATGTTCGGCCACGGCCTGGGCCATGGAGTTGGCCTGGAGACGCATGAACGTCCACGGCTTGGAATGCGCAGTGAAGATATCTTGACGGAAGGCATGGTGTTCACCATCGAGCCCGGGATTTATCTGCCGGGCTGGGGTGGTGTGAGAATCGAGGATACTGTTACTATTCTAGAGGGAAATGTTGTGCCATTGACCCGTGCCGGAAAAGAAGCCCTTGTAGGGAGGTTATGACACCATGATTGATGCTGGAGAATTAAAAAAAGGCATTACCATTATGCTGGACGGCCAGCTTTACCAGGTGCTCGACTACCAGCATATAAAAATGGGCAGGGGCTCTGCACAGATCAGGATAAGGCTGCGCGACGTCAAAGCAGGCCACATCATAGAAAAATCCTTCCAGGCCAGTGAAAAATTCACCAAGGCCTTTGTCGAACGCAGGCCGGTACAGTTTCTCTATAACGACGGCGATCTCTATCATTTCATGGACACAGAGAACTACGAGCAGTTCACTGTGGATAAGTCGTTGCTGGGGGATGCACTCAACTATATTAAAGAGAATATGACGCTGGAGTTGCTTACACACAAGGGCACTGCCATCGGCGTGGAGCTGCCCGTATCCGTAGAGCTTAAGGTAGCTGAAACAGGCCCGGGATTTAAGGGGAACACGGCCAGCGCCGGCGGTAAACCGGCTAAAATGGAGACCGGAATCACCATACAGGTGCCATTCTTCATCAATACAGGCGACCTTATTAAGGTGGACACCAGGACAGGGCAGTACCTGGAAAGGGTAAGCTGAGAGTTGATCAAGGCCGACCTGCACGTCCATACCAGGTATTCCATCGATTCCATCATGACCAATGACCAGCTTATAAAAGCCTGTCTGAAAAAAGGGATCGATTGCATCGCCGTTGCTGACCACGGCACTACCCGTGGCGCCAGGGAACTGAGCCAGTTGAATCCACCCCTCAAGATCATTATCTGCGAAGAAGTGTTGACGCCCTACGGCGAGGTCATGGGCATGTTCCTTAAAGAGAATATCCCGGATAAGATATCCCTGCCGGAAACATTAAAATTGATCCGCCAGCAGGACGGGCTGGTCTGTATTCCACACCCGTTCGACAGGGTCAGGCCCTCGGCATTCCGCAATCTGGCTATGCTGGAATCGATAGCCGATGACATAGATATTATTGAAGTTTTTAACTCTCGCAGCCTGACGCCCGGCATCGAGAAAAAGGCCCGAGATTTTGCCGCCAGGCATAATAAAGTGATAAGCGCAGGCACAGACGCACACAGCACGCTGGAGATCGGGTACGCCCATGTTACGATGCGTGATTTTACCACAAAAGAGGATTTCCTGGCTTCATTGGCGGAAGCCCAGCTTTATGGTAAAAAGTCCAGCCCATTAATACATATAATCAGCACTTCGGCCCGGCTCTGGAAGAAAAAAGTGGTGTAGGGGATGCTTAAAATAGGGTGGTTTTCTACTGCCAGGGGTGACAGCTCCAGGAAGCTATTAGATGCCGCTCAGGCGGCAATTGAGCGGGGGCAGCTGCAGGCCGAAATAGAGTTCGTTTTTTGCAGCCGTGACTCCGGTGAATCCGAAAAGACGGACCAGTTTATCCGTCAGGTCAAGGACTACGGTATTCCTCTGGTAAACGTGTCCATTAAGAAATTTGCTGAAAGCTATCAGAGTAAAATCGCCGTCAAGGATGAAAAGCTTCCAGAATGGAGGCTGGAGTACGACAGGCAGGTGATGCTGAAATTGCAGGGTTTCCAGCCGGACATTTGCGTCCTGGCAGGTTACATGCTGATCGTGGGCTCTGAGATGTGCTCCAGGTACACCATGATAAACCTTCATCCCGCCTTGCCCACCGGGCCCAAGGGAACATGGCAGGAGGTCATATGGGATTTAATTGGGCAGAGGGCCACTGAGTCCGGCGTGATGATGCACCTGGTCACGCCCGACCTGGACAGGGGCCCCGTCATTACCTATTGCCGATACCCGATAACCGGGCCTGATTTTGACGATCTCTGGCGTCAGCTGGGATCGACCCCCGTCAACCAGATCAAGAGAGAAAAAGGTGAGGAATATGAGCTCTTCAGGCGCATCCGTCAGGCCGGATTTATCAGGGAAATCCCGCTGATCATTCACACCCTTATGTCATTCAGTCAGGGCAGAATCAAGATCGGCGGCAATAAACAGTTGATGAACAGCCTGGGCGAACCCATTTCCGCATATGACCTTACGCAAGAAATAGACAGAGCCGTGGCGGCCGGCTGATCCTCAAGAAACCTGGGTTCTATTTCTTGTCCTTTTTCATGGACGGCGAAAGGATATCATCGATCAGGCCGTATTCAACCGCTTGCTGGGCATTGAAATATATATCGCGGTCGGTATCCTGCTTGATCTTGTCCAGCGGCTGACCGGTATGCTGCGCCAGTATTTTTGCCACCAGCTCATCCAGCCTCTCGAATTCCTTGGCGGCGATCTTGATATCTGTAATCTGGCCCTGGGTCCCGGCCCTTCCCTGGTGCATGTGAATTGTGGAATTGGGCAGGGCATACCTCTTGCCTTTGGCGCCTGCGCACAGCAGGACGGTGCCCATGCTGTAGGCCGAACCGATGCATATGGTGGACACATCCGGCTGTATCAACTGCATCGTATCGTAAATAGCCAGTCCGGCGGTGACCACACCGCCCGGTGAGTGAATATAAAGGCTGATGTCTTTTTCAGGGTCCTCCCTGGCGAGGTATAAGAGCTGCGCCACAATGACGTTGGCAATCTGATCATCAACCTGGGTTCCCAGGAAGATAATTCGTTCCTTAAGCAGGAGCGAATAGATGTCCATAAACCTTTCGCCCCTGGCGCTGCTTTCAATTACCGTTGGTATGATATCTAATGGAGACCTTCCCATGTTTGCACTCCTCCCTATGTTAATTACGTAGCCTGTCCTGTTACAAGTTTGGTTAAGAAATCCATGGCCTTATTGATAACCAGCATGTCCCGCAATGATTCCCTGGATTGCGGCAGCGTGAAGAAATTCTTAATATTTTCCTGCCTCTGTTCGTCCCCCTTGGCCATTTCCTCGATAGCTGCATTCAGCTCGTCCTCTGTCATGGTAATATTTTCCAGTTCTGCTATCTTGCCCACTAACAGATAGGCCTTTACGCGCTCTTCTGCAACGGGTTTCAGGTCCTCCCGGTGCTGTTCCATTGTCCTCTTGGTGTTGGTCAGGAAGTTTTCCAGCCCCTTGACGCCGTCAGCAAAGTTCCTGGCCTCTTCATTGATCAGGTGCTCGATTTCCTTATCGACCAGCACGGGTGGGTACTGAATCGAGCTCTGCTCGATCAGCATCTTGATAAGCTTGTTTTCAAACTCTTTGCGTGCAGTCTCATCCGACCTCTGCTGCAGCCCGGTCCGGATCTGCTCTTTAAGTTTCACCAGATCATCGCAACCGGCATTCTTGGCCAGTTCGTCATCGATAGCCGGAAGCTTTTTCTCCTTGACCTCTTTTATATTGACTTTAAATGAGTATTCCTTGCCGGCAATATCCTTGATATCATAGTCGTCGGGGAAGGAGAGTGTGAATTCAACTACGTCGTCCTTCTTATGGTCAACCAGCTTTTCGGCAAAACCCGGCATGGGATACTTTGCATCCTGGCTGACCTCATACATTGCGTCTTTTCGGCTTAATACCTGCTTGGCACCCTCGTTGGCATCTATATCGGCACTTATGACGTCCCCATACCGAACAGGCCTCTCTACGGGCTCCAGAGAGCCAAACTGCAGTTGCAGTTGCTCTATGACCTTGTCCACCTCAGCCTCATCTATCTCTTTTTTTTCGATTTCCAGCTTGATATCGCGGTATTTTCCAGGTTCAACCACCGGCTTGGTGGGCACTATGGCCTTGAACGTTAGCGGTTCAATTGTCAGAAGCTCGATCTTAGGTTCTGCAATTGCCAGAACCGATTCGGTTTTTAGGGCTTCCTGGTAGGCTTCCGGTATGAGCTGCTCTAATGCCTCCTGCATCACGGCTTCCCTGCTGATGTGTTGTTCGATCAGCGTGAGCGGGGCTTTGCCCTTCCTGAAGCCAGGCAGGGTAACTCGCTCAGCCAGACGCTTCAGGGCGGACGCCAAATATTTGTCGGTCTCCATTTTCTCCATCTCGACATTGAGAGCGACCTGGCAGGCATCAAGTTGTTCAGTTGTAGTCTTCATACGATTATTTCACACCTTGAATCATTATAACATTCAGGAATTTGTCTTCAAAAAAGGCTGAGGCTATTTTTCCAGTTCGGTCAGCTTCAGGTGCAGTTCTTTCAGCTGCTGGTTTGAAACCGGTGACGGCGCATCTGTCATCAGGTCGATGGCCGCCTGGTTCTTGGGGAAAGCAATTACATCACGAATGGTCTTGCCCTTGGTCATCAACATTACCAGCCTGTCTATACCCGGAGCTATGCCGCCGTGGGGAGGTGCGCCGTATTCCAAGGCCTCAAGAAAGTTGCCGAATTTACTCTCGACCTCAGCTTTATCATAGCCCAAAATCTTGAATATCTTCTCCTGCAGTACACGGCTGTGTATCCTAATGCTCCCGCTGGAGAGCTCATAGCCGTTGCATACGATATCATAGTGCCTGGCCCGCACCTTGCCTGGATCGGACTCAAGCAGGGGTATGTCTTCTTCAAAGGGTGCTGTAAAGGGATGGTGCATTGAGTCCCAACCCTTCTTTTCTTCAATCCATTCGAAAAGCGGGAAGTCCAGAACGTATACAAAGGCCATAAGGTCGTCATCGCACAGGTTAAGGCGACGACCCATTTCACGGCGGAGCTCGCTCAGTACATTGTTTACTGTGGATAGGTTGCCGGCCGCCAGTAAAATAAGATCACCCGGTTTCGCTGCAAATCTGTTGACTATATTTTGCACTTGTTCCAGGCTGAGGTATTTGGCAGCTACCGATTTAATTTTATCCAGCTGCAGTCCACCTTTGTCCCCTCCCTCCGTCCACGCTAGTGAAATCAGCCCCTTGGCTCCGTAGCTCTTGGCCAGCTCGGTGAGCTCCTCCAGTTGCTTATGCGTATAGCCGGCGCAGCCCGGTGCGCATATACCCTTGACCACGCCTTTCTCTCGTATCGCCGTCTTGAAGACCGTGAACTCGGACTGGGCCACAAATTCTGATATATCCTTCAGCTCAAGGCCGAAGCGCACATCGGGTTTGTCCGTGCCGAATCTGGCCATGGCCTCAGCATAGGTGAGCCGTGGAAACGGCTTGATAACACGCAGCTTTGGGGTGACCTTCTCCACCATGGAGATGAAGAGCTCCTCAATCAGCGACAAAATATCTTCCTCATCAACGAAGCTCATCTCAAGGTCGAGCTGAGTGAACTCGGGCTGCCGGTCTGCGCGCGAATCCTCGTCGCGAAAGCAGCGGGCGATCTGGTAGTATTTCTCAATGCCGGCGACCATGAGCAGCTGTTTAAGCTGTTGCGGAGACTGAGGCAATGCGTAAAATTTGCCGGCGTGCAGGCGGCTTGGGACCAGGTAGTCACGGGCGCCTTCCGGTGTGCTCTTAATCAATATTGGCGTCTCAACTTCTACAAATCCACGCGCATCCAGGAAATCCCGCATGAATTTTATGACCTTGTGCCGCAGTATCATGTTGTCCCGCATGCCGCTGCGCCTGAGCTGCAAATAGCGGTAGCGCAACAACAGAGACTCGTCCACCTCTACTTCCTCGTTGATGTAAAACGGAGGGGTCTTGGAAGAGTTGTAGATCTTGATGGTCCCGGCCAGCACCTCGATATCGCCAGTGGGCAGCTTCGAGTTTTCCGTGCCGGAAGGCCTTCTGGAAACTTCACCGCTAACCTGAATGACATATTCAGTGCGCAGCTCGGTGGCATCGGCATGTGTCTCAGGTGAGACCTCGGGATTGAATACCACCTGGGTGATTCCTTCACGGTCACGCAGGTCAATGAAGATCAGCCCACCATGATCACGGCGACGATGCACCCAGCCTGCCAGCGTAACGGTTTTGCCTGCATCCGAAGCACGTAACTGCCCGCAATTGTGACTCTTTAACAAATGACCCTCCTAAGGGTGAAATTATATCTTAATGAGTTTGCGCTACACAATAGTACCGGCCTTCACCCAACCTGCCCCACTTCATCAAACAGAAAAAAGGACTATTACCGCGAGAATTTTTCCCTGAGCCTGGGCTTTTCTATCTTGCCCGTGGGATTTCTGGGCACTTTATCGAACACTATTTTCCTGGGCACCTTATGACTGGCCAGGTGCTGTTTGCAGAAATCGACAATCTCAACCTCGCTTACCTGCTCTCCCGGCTTGAGGTCGATAATGGCCATGGCTATCTCGCCGAGGCGTTCATCGGCTACGCCAATTACTGCTACATCGTATATTTTATGATGATTATGTAAAGCATCCTCGACTTCGACAGGATAGATGTTTTCGCCACCCGTGATTATCACGTCTTTCTTCCTATCGACCAGGAAGATGAAGCCTTCCTCGTCCTGCATGGCCATATCGCCCGTGTACAGCCAGCCGTCCTTAAGCGTTTCCGCCGTCTTCTTGGGGTTGCGGTAGTATTCCTTCATCACGCCGTCGCCCCTTACCAGCAGCTCACCGATGCTTCCCCTTGCTACCTGCGCGCCTTTCTCATCCACTATCTTTGTCTCCCAGTTGAAACCGGGCACGCCGATGGCGCCCACCTTGCGCTCATTCTCAATGCCCAGGTGCACGCATCCCGGACCGCTGGACTCGGTCAAGCCATAGTTGGTATCGTACTGCATATCAGGAAAGATCTTCTTCCACCTGCGCACCAGCGCCGGAGGCACAGGCTGAGCCCCGATGTGCATAAGCCTCCAACGGCTCAAGTCATAGTCATCCTTATTCACTTCACCACGTTCCAGCGCTACCAGTATGTCGTGGGCCCAGGGAACCAGCAGCCAGACGATTGTACCACCCTCGTGGCTGACAGCCTCAAGTATATTTTTAGGACTTATTTCGCCCAGCAGCGTGGCCTTGCTGCCCGAGATGAGGCTGCCGTACCAGTGCATTTTTGAGCCGGTATGGTAAAGCGGTGGTATTAGAATGAAATTGTCGTCCTTGGTCTGGTGGTGGTGTGCAAATTCCGTCACAGCGGCACATTTCAGATTGCCGTGGGTCAGCAGGATCGGTTTTGGCATACCTGTCGTTCCCGAGGTGAAATACAGGCTGCAGCTCTCCTCTTCACGCAGGTTAATGCCGGGAGGCTCAATCGGGAAGCCCTCAAATACCTCGTGGTACTTCCTAATGTAGGACGGCGCCCTGTCACTCAGGGCAATAAAGCGTTTTATTTTGCCCAGTTGACCCCTCACCTGGTCAATTCTCTCAATAAATTCATCCCCGATGATAGCGATTTTTGCTTCAGAGATGTCAGCGCAATACTTGAAATCGCTGCTGGTGAACCTGAAGTTCAGCGGCACCACCCAGGCGCCCGTACGCAGTATGCCGAAATACGCAATCAGCCAGTCAATGGAGTTCATCATCCAGTGGATGACCTTGTCCCCGCGTTTGACTCCCATATCCAGCAGGGCATTTGCCACGCGGTTGGCTTCCTGATCGAATGTCTTCCAGCTTATCTCGCGCCTGAAGTTTTTACTGGGTCTTAACTCTATGAGAGCGCAATCATCCGGGCACATCCTGGCGTTTCTTGCCAGCATTTCAGGAATCGTGATCACAATTACAGCTCCGAACTTAATTTAATAACGCGCCAGGCTCGGCAGGAATGTGGCGATTTGTGGGAACAGCAGGAGGATAACTGCCGCAACAACTAGCGCAATGAGGAAAGGCCATATCCCTTTAAAAATGGACTCAAGCGGCACGTCTTTAGCAACTCCTTTGATAACATACACATTCATGCCGACCGGCGGTGTTATGACGCCCATTTCCGTCACCAGGACGATAATTACGCCGAACCAGATAGGGTCCAGGCCCAGATGCAGAACCACAGGGAAAAAGATGGGTATCGTCAGGGTTATCATGGCCAGGGAGTCCATAAAACAGCCGCCTATAAGATAGATAAATATGATTACGCCCATTATGGCCATGGGCGGCAACGGCAGTGAACCTACCCAGTCGGTCAACATCATGGGGATTTTACTGATCGCTATAAAATGCCCGAAAACTGTTGCACCGGCGATGATGACCATTACCATGCAGGTAACTCTAATGGTATCTCGAACAGCGTTGACAAACCCCGCCCAGGTCAATTGCCGTGTAATCAGGCCGATAATGACTGCGCCTGCCACCCCAGCCGCACCAGCCTGCGTGGGGCTGAACCATCCAAAAAATAGTCCGAGTATCACGAAGCAGAAAAGGAAGAGCATTTCTATTATGCCCGTCAACGCCTCCATCTTCTCTTTGAATGTTGAACCGGCAGCTGCCGGAGCGAGCTTGGGATTACGCCAGCATAAAATAGCCACGGCTACCATCAGCAACGCTGCAATAACCAGGCCGGGGAATACGCCGGCAATGAAGAGCTTGCCTATAGACTGCTCGGTCAGGATGCCGTAAACAATGAAAATCGTGCTGGGAGGTATCATGATCCCCAGCGTTCCCGCGGCAGCGACAATCCCGGTAGCCAGGGAACTATCATATTTATACCGTTTCATCTCAGGTATGGTTACCTTGCCCATGGCGGCAGCCGTAGCGCTGGTGGATCCGTTGATGGCAGCAAATCCGGCGCATCCAATTACTGTAGCTAGCGCCAGCCCGCCGGGCATCTTGCCGAACAATACATAGCCTGCGTCATACAGGCGGCGGCTCATACCCGATTCCGAGGCAATGCACCCCATCAGCGTGAACATAGGTATTACAGTCAGCGAGTAGGAAGAAAAAATATCGAAGAAATCCCTGGCAATCAGGTTCATTCCGGCGGCGGGAGTTACGAAAATGCTGAAGCCTACCACGCCAACCAGGGCCATAGCGAAGCCGACCGGCATCCTGAGCAGAAAAAGTATTATCAGTACGATGGTGCCAGCGATTCCGATAACTATGGGATTCATAGGCTGGTCTGCCCCCTGATGATGTCAATGATCTGCATGAGGAAGACCAGCATCACCGATACGCAACACAGCGTCATTCCCCACACAAAGGGATAGAACGGTATGCCCAGCGTCATCGAGACCTCGCCGCTGTTCTTGAGGCTCAGGCCATAGTATATGCTTGTGCCGGCCAGGATCAGGAAAACTATTACGCACAGGCTGTATACAAAGACCAGTATCACCTGCTGTACGTTCCTGGGCATCTTTGTTAGCAGCATTTCCACTTCAATGTGGCCGTGCGCAATCTGTGTCTGGGCGATGGCAAATGCGATAGCCACAACGCTAAAAAGGCTGACCAGTTCAATGCCGCCGGGCACAGGAGTCTTGAAAAATTTGTTGCCAGCTATATCGGCCACGACCAGTATTACCATCAATACAAGTGCAGCAGCCGCGATATAGTTCATTATCCTGGCAAAGGCCGTAACAAACTTTCTATATTTTTCAAACAACTAGCTCATCTCCTTATGCCCGGCGACGAAGTTAATTAACCTTGAATTTCCAGCTTGGGCTTATTTCGGGAATTCCGCTTTATCGTAGGCCATGATCTGCTGATCGGTTGGTGACTTAGCCGCCCACTCAGCGGCCTTTTGAGTCAGGAATTGCTCATACTGGGCCGCCGGCAGTCCTTTAGCAGTCCTGTCTTTTATGTAGCTGTCCTTTAAGGGGGCTACGGCCGCTACCCATCTGGCGGCTTCGTCAGCCGAGAGCTTGATCACCTGGCGGCCTTCGAACGTGTTGAAATAGTTCATAGCGGATATATCGTAATTGGACCAGGTCATACCATGCTTATCGATCCACTCACTGCTGACCTGCGTGAATATGTCCTGGATATCTTTCGGCAAGCTGTTCCATTTGTCTTTGTTAATGATGACATACATGTTTGCCGTGCTGCCGACCGCCGTGCTGTCGGTTACATATTTAACAATCTCAGCCTGTTTCCAGCCCTCAAGCACTTCTCGCGGTGTATAGCTGCCGTCGATGGTAGCCTTGGACATCAGGTCATAGGCCTCGTTCTGCGCTGCCCCATAACCTTTGCCACCCAGGGCTTCAACTATGCTGGCGCCTACACCGGTCGATCGGATGACCATGCCTTTCAGGTCTTCCATCTGGTTGACCGGTTTCTTCACAGTGAGAATTACGCTCGGCCCGTGCGCATGGAAATACAGTACATGCACGCCATCCCACTCGGCGGGTTTGAACTGGTTGTAGAAATCATTGGCTACCTTGGTTGCAACCCAGCCGTTAAGGTAAGCATGAGGCAGCTCAACGAGTTCAGAAGCCGGGAAACGGCCCATAGTATAAGAAACTACGGACATGCCCATGTCGGACAGGCCGTTGACCACGCCGTCATACACTTTGTCAGCCTTGGTTAACGTGCCGCCTGCAAATACAGTGATCTTAACCTTGCCGTTTGTCCTCTTATTGATCTCGTCGGCAAACTTCTGAGCCAGGATGGAATTCTTATGGACCGGAGGGAAGAAAACGCTGTACGAAAACTCGTAGGTCTTGTTGTCCTGCACTGCCGGCGCAGCGGGAGCACTGGCGGCAGGAGCGGTCGGCGCTCCAGCGCCGCAGGAGAAGATTGCAGGTAATAGAAATACCAGAACGAATGCCAATGTCAGAAATCCTCTTTTCACAGATATACCTCCACTAATAATGATTTAATAAGGTAAAGTGCTAGATTATTTTGGTTGGATACGTGACTCCAGGGTTATTGCGGGGATGCAATAACTTGTCTAGAGCCACATTCGGTAGATGTACTTATTTGCGTGCATGTGTTTTAAAGCCAGTTAAATACTGTTTTATAGGTGCAACGGACACAATATAACATATTACATTGCGGCCCGGCAAGAGTGTCAAGCTACACGGTTTCAAATATTAATGTTACAATATTGCCGCCTGGCTTGATTTAAGTACAGGGCAATTGGATTTAGAGCTTTCCCTAGTATATGAGGAGGTGGCCATGGCTATTTATCTTGTGCTTTCTACCCTGACAGGCGAAGGACGCAGAGCCATAGAGGAGTACCCGGAGAAATTAAAGGAGCTTAACAAAGAAGTTGAATATATGGGCGTCAAAATCATGGCTCAGTATGCCCTGCTGGGACAGTATGATTTTGTAAATATCGTCGAAGCTCCCAGCAATGAGAAGGCGGCGGAGCTGGCAATCCATCTCTCGGCCGGCGGCCTGCAGAGCCTGACTTTGCCTGCTATATCCCTGGACAGCCTGATAGAGGTATTGAAAAAGAAACCTTCCGTATTTTAAGTTCGGTTAAAGCTGATCGGGTTTGATATGGCCAATTCTTACGTCCGGCAATCAATCTGATGAAAAAAGTCCGCAAACTGCTGTCTGGTAACGAAGCCATAGCCCTAGGTGCATATCACGCTGGCGCACGCGTGGCAACGGCCTATCCGGGCACGCCGAGCACCGAAATACTGGAGAACCTGGCGAACTTCAAAGATATTTATGCCGAGTGGTCCACCAATGAGAAAGTGGCTATGGAAGTCGGCCTGGGTGCTTCCTATGCCGGCGTAAGGGTCATCGTCTCCATGAAGCACGTCGGCCTCAATGTGGCCGCTGACCCCTTCCTGGCGGCTGCCACAACGGGCATTCACGGGGGATTAGTGGTTGTTTCGGCCGATGACCCGGGCATACACAGCTCGCAGGGTGAACAGGACAACCGCCACTATGCCAAGCTGGCCAGGGTGCCCATGCTTGAGCCGTCGGACAGCCAGGAAGCCTATGACTTTATGGACATTGCCTACAACCTGAGCGAAAGATATGACACGCCTGTTTTATTACGAATAACCACCAGGGTGGCCCACTCTAAATCAGTGGTTGAGTATGACGAAGAACACATGCGGGCCGACAGGAACAAGCATTTCCGGCATAATGTTCAGAAATACGTGATGCTGCCGGGGCACGCCCGACTGCGCGTGCCAAACATGCACAAGCGCATGCTGGAGCTTGTGCATTATGCTGAGACCACAGCTTTAAACCAGGTAATTGAGGGCAGCAAGAAGCTGGGCATCATTTCTGCCGGCGTAAGCTATGAATATGCCAGGGAAGCCTTTGAAGGGGCATCCTTCTTCAAGCTCGGTATGACCTACCCGCTGCCCGAGAAAAAGCTGCGCCAGTTTGCAAAGGACGTGCAAGAACTGTTTGCCGTCGAGGAACTGGACCCGTTCCTGGAAGAGAACATCAAAATACTGGGTATAAACATTAAAGGTAAAGAATATATACCCAGATTCGGCGAGCTGCACAAAGCTTCCGTAGGACTGGCCGCCGTTCAGGCCGGGCTTATTGAGGAAGCAGCCGCCACAATTGAAGCTCAGCCCATTCATGACCTGCCCGGACGTCCTCCTCTTCTGTGTCCCGGTTGCCCGCACTCGGGGGCCTTTTTCGTACTCAGCACGATGGGGCAGAGGGCCAAGGTGCTCGATGCCAGCGGCAAGTCAGAGGGCGAAACCAAGCTGATTATTACCGGAGATATCGGCTGCTATACTCTGGCGACCTATCCACCACTGAGGGCGATGGATACGACCGCTTGCATGGGGGCCAGCATCGGCCAGGCAATCGGATTGGAAAAGGCCGGTGTAACCAGCAAGGTGGTGGCTGTGATCGGCGACTCGACCTTCTTACACTCCGGTATAACGGGCATTGTAGATGCCGTGTACAACGGCTCTACCATTGCCGTGGTCATACTGGACAACGGCACCACTGCCATGACGGGCCACCAGGACCACCCCGGCTCCGGTGTGACGGCCCAGGGTATCATGGCGGGTAAGGTGGAACTGGAAAATATCGTAAAAGGGGCTGGCGTGGATGATGTGAGGGTGGTCAATGCATTCGATATTAAATCGGTGCGGGCCGCCATCCGCGCGGCGATTGACAGCCCCAGGCTCTCCGTCGTGATAGTGCGGGGACCCTGTGCGGTAATTAACAAGGCACGCAGGAACCAGAGGCAGGTGGATACGGAAAAATGCAACGACTGCGGAGTTTGCCTGATGATAGGCTGCCCGGCCATTCAAAAACGGGACGGGAAATTGTTTATCGATGTACTGGCCTGCATGGGTGATGAGTGCGGTATTTGCGAGCAGATCTGCCCCAGGCAGGCTATCAGCGCAAGGGAATGACGACAGCATATGATAGATGATCCCAATAGGCAAGATATACTGATGGTGGGTGTCGGCGGGCAGGGAATTATATTAGCCAGCGATATTTTAGGCGATGTAGCCCTGGACATGGACCTGGACGTCAAGAAGACCGATACGCTGGGTATGGCTCAGAGAGGCGGCAGCGTAACCAGCCATCTCAGGATAGGGAAAAAGGTCTGGTCCCCGCTTATCAGCACCTCTGAGGCAGATATCATACTGGCTTTCGAAAAACTGGAGGCTGCCAGGTGGGTTAACTCTATCAGACCTGAAGGCACGGTGATAATCAACAATATTGCTATTCCCCCACTCTCCATATCCCTGGGAACACAAAGATATCCCGCAGACAAGGAAATCATCGACTCATTCCGGCAGCGGACTAACAGGATATTTATGATTGAAGGCTCTAAGGAGGTCGGCGAGATCGGGGACATTCGCACGCTGAACATCTTTATGCTGGGTGCGCTGTCCGCCTTCTTACCTATGCGTATCGATAAGGACTTGTGGGAAAAGAACATTACAGAGCATCTGCCCTCCAAGATCAGGGAGATAAATATTCAGGCCTTTGCCAAGGGTAGGGAGGTAGCCGCACATGTCAATCTCTGACAACATCAGAAAACGGATGGAGGAGGGGTCCTGGACGAGGCGCATGTTCGAAGAGGCCGCTATCCTGAAAAAGAAGCACGGGGCACACAAGGTTTTTGACCTTTCGCTTGGGAATCCGGTGGTCGAGCCGCCAGCCGAGTTCAAACATCTGCTTAAGAGGCTGAGCGACAATCCCATGGCGGGAATGCATCGCTATATGGAGAATGCCGGCTACGAGGAGACGCGTGCAGCAGTAGCCAAACAGGTATCTCTGGAGAACGGCCTGGAAGTGGCAGCACACGATATCATCATGACCGTAGGAGCTGCAGGCGCTATCAATGTCATATTGAAGACCGTATTGAATCCGGGTGACGAGGTAATATTGTTTTCTCCCTATTTCATGGAATATGACAACTACGTGGATAACCACGGCGGCAAGCCGGTGGTTGTACCGACTGACGAGCAGTTCCTTCCCAGGCTCGACCTGCTGGAGAAGAGTATCAACAGGCGGACAAAGGCGCTCATCTTGAACTCCCCCAATAACCCCACGGGCGTGGTCTATCATGAGCACCTGATTGACCAGCTGAGCAGCGTGCTGCAGGACAAAGAGAAGAAGCTTGGTATCCGTATTTATCTGATCAGCGATGAAGCGTACAGCAGCCTTATATACGACAACCTGAAATACGTGCCCATACTAGCCAAATATCCCAGGAGCCTGATAGCTACATCGCACTCCAAGGACCTGGCGCTTCCCGGGGAGAGGATAGGCTATATAGCCGTGCAGCCCGAAATTGAAAACAAGGCCGAGCTGGTGAGTGGGCTCATTTTCTCCAACCGCATACTGGGGTTTGTTAACGCCCCGGCGTTGATGCAAAACATTATCCGCCACCTTCAGCACGTGACTGTTTCCATACCGGACTACCAGGACAAGCGCGATTTCCTATATAATAGCCTGGTGAATATGGGGTATAAGCTGGTGAAACCGCAGGGAGCCTTCTATATGTTCCCTCGTTCACCGATAGAGGATGACCTGGAATTCGTGCAGGCGCTGCAACGTGATTTAGTACTGACGGTGCCCGGCAGGGGATTCGGAGCTCCGGGCTTTTTCAGAATTTCTTACTGCGTCGACCATGCAACCCTCGAGGGTTCGCTTTTCGGCTTTAGAAAGGCCGCCGAGCAGTTTAGGCTCTCCTAGACTGCGGGCGGTCGACACCTAAACAAATCCGGCCTCCTAATGTGAAGCTATGACTAATAAACATACAATTCCACAGCTAATACAGGCGAATTACAACGCTCTGCCAGAGCAAACTGCCATTTGCTTTAAAAAACGCGGCATCTGGCACAGATACAACTGGGCCGACTATTACGGCACAGTAAAGCATTTCTCGCTGGGACTGGTAAACCTGGGTTTAACCAAGGGCGACGTGGCCTGCATTATTGGTGATAACGAACCGGAATGGTTCTGGGGTGAGTTCGCGGTCCAGGCGGCCGGAGGTATAGCTACGGGTGCTTTCGTCGATTCGATACCCTCGGAGCTCAAATATATTGCCAGCCATTCAGACGCCAAGTTTGCTATAGTAAATGACCAGGAGCAAACAGACAAGTTCCTGGATATCTCGAATGATCTTCCGGCCCTGAAAAAGATAGTTTACTGGGACCCTAAGGGCCTGAGCAACTATGATGATCCCCTGTTGATTAGCTTCGAGCAGGTTGTCCAGGCAGGCGTCGATTTCGAAAAATCACATCCAGGCGCCTTTGAAGACAATATTTCCCGCATACAGCCTGAAGATACGGCATTCATTTATTACACTTCCGGCACCACCGGCGTCCCCAAAGGCGCCATACTTACCCATGAGGCGCTGATCCAGACAGCCGGCGGCTTTATCAGCGTCTATCCTCTGGGAAAGGATGACGACCTGATATCAAATTTTCCGGCCGCCTGGGTGGGTGACAGCTATTTCGCCACTATACCACACCTGCTCACCGGCGCCAGGCTGAATTTCGCCGAGGAGCCCGAGACCATCGCCGAGGACACTCGCGAGGTTGGGCCTGATTTTGTCATCTACGGACCGCGGCAATGGGAAAGCCTGGTCAGTGAAATCCAGGTCAAGATAACGGATGCTCATCCCCTAAAGCGCTTTTTCTATCACTTGCTGATGCCGGTGGGCTATAAAATAGCCGAGTTCAAGTTCAATGACGAAAAAACCCCACTATTCTGGAAAATACTTTATGCGCTGGCCTATTACCTGTTGTTGAGGCCGCTCAGAGATAGGCTGGGGCTCAGCAACGTAAGGTTCGCCGTCACCGGCAGCTCGGTGTTGAGTCTGGACACCTTCAAGCTGATTCACGCCATTGGCATCGAACTGAGGCAGACATATGCCAGCACGGAAGCAGGCTTGATCTCTTCGCATAATAAGGGAGAGATCGATTTTCAGAGCGTCGGTCGCCCGGCTGTCGGCGTGGAGGTGAGGATAACGGATGAAGGCGAATTGCTGGTCCGCAGCGCCTCCACGTTCAAGGAGTACCTTAACGACCCCGAGAAGACGGCAAACGTTAGGCGGGCGGGCTGGTGTCATACAGGTGATGCTGTCAACATCAATGAAAACGGCCATTTGATCTTCCTTGACAGGCTGGAGCACATGGGAGAACTGGCCACCGGTGCGAAGTACGCGCCGCAGTATATCGAGGGCCGGCTGCGCTTCAGCCCTTATATTAAAGATGCCATGGTGCTGGGCGGCAAGGACAAAGCCTATGTTGCAGCCATGATCAATATCGATTTCGCCATGGTGGGCAAGTGGGCCGAGAGGAACTCTATTCCGTATACCACCTTTGTTGACCTGTCACAGAAAAAAGAAGTAGCCGAGCTTATTAAAAAGGACCTGACCAGGGTTAACAGTTATTTGCCTGAGCTGGCCCGCGTGAGAAGGTATATGCTGCTGCACAAGGAGTTCGATCCGGATGAGGCTGAGCTGACCAGGACACGCAAGCTGAGACGCGAGTTCATGGAAACCAGGTACAAACCGGTCATTGATGCTATCTACGGCAGCAAGGACAATTTAATGGTCGATGCATCCATTACTTACCGTGATGGCAGGACTGGAACCATATCCACCTCTATTAACATCTGGAATACGTGAGACTGAATAGATGACACAGCTTTTGCAGTATACAGTTACAGGGCTTTCCGTCGGGATGGTCTACGCACTCATCGCCCTGGGCTTCACCCTGATCTGGAAATCCAGCCGCGTCGCCAACCTGGCCCTGGGACAACTGGTGCTGATCTCTTCATGGTTCACGTACAGCATGCTGGTTCAGTTAAAGTTCCCTGTTTGGCTGGGAATGATCTGCACAATCCTCTTTGCCATAGTGCTGGGATGGATTATAGAGCGTCTGACACTGCGCCCATTGATCGGCCAACCCATACTCTCGCTGATTGCGGTAACGCTCGGCCTGGCTTATTTCCTGGAAGGCCTGGTTACAGTTATCTGGCCGGTGAGCATAGCCAAGCTTCCGCCTCTCTTCCCTCAAGAGCCGGTCAGCATCGGCACCGCTGTGATATCGCAGGAGTATCTATGGGCTGCGGGCATTTCCCTTTTCTTGTTTATACTCCTCTCGTTGTTCTTCCAGTTCCACAAGCTGGGCATCGCCATGCGTGCTACCGCCGATGACCAGCTGGCCGTCCAGGCCTGCGCTGTGCCGATCACGCGCATATTCTCCATGTCCTGGATATTCGCCTGCATCGTTGCAGCCATCGGTGGCGTACTTGTTTCCAGTATAGGCGGTATAACCAATGCGCTGGTGGAGACAGGATTTAAATCATTCTCCGTAGTTATACTGGGCGGGATGGACTCTTTCCTGGGTGCGATGCTGGCCGGTCCCATCATCGGCCTGTGTGAAAACATTGGGGCCGGCTATTTGACCGGATTAATAGGCCCCGGCATCAAAGACCTCATACCATTCATCATCATCATTATCGTGATGCTGATTAAACCTTATGGATTATTCGGCGAGGAAAGGATAGAGAGGATCTAGCGCTATGAGTCTGCCCTGTGGAATCCGCAATTATTCCTATAACACTGATACGGCCATCATCAGGACGAAGACGCAGTGGGTGCTGCTGGCGCTTTTCCTTGTGCTTATTTTTACGATACCGGCTTACTCATCCGGGTTTCAGCTGGGCATATTCAACCTTATCGGCATAACCATTATCGCCATAATAGGCCTAAACATCCTAATGGGATACTGCGGCCAGCTCTCCATCGGCCATGCCGGGTTCATGGCTGTAGGTGCCTACACGACCGCTATCCTCACAACCACGTTCGGCTGGCCTTTTTTCGCCGCGTTCATCTGTTCCGGCATTTCAGCCGGCTTGATCGGGCTGCTATTCGGCATGCCTTCAATGCGCGTCAAGGGTTTTTACCTGGCTATCACGACGATCGCTGCGCAGTTCATAATTATCTGGATAATCAACCACTGGTCAGATGTGACACGCGGTTCCATGGGCATGGGCGTAGATGCAGCCTCAATCGGCCCCTTGAAGCTCAATTCTGAAATCAGCCAATTCTACCTGATTATTGGCGTTACCGTGCTCTGCGTGCTGTTCGCTGCCAACCTTGCACGCAGTCGCGTCGGCCGAGCCTTTATTGCAGTCAGGGATAACGACCTGGCCGCCGAGGTCATGGGCATCAACGTGTTCTCCTACAAGCTTCTTGCCTTCTTCCTCGGATGCTTCTTCGCCGGCATTGCGGGTTCGTTGTTTGCGCAGTGGCGTGGCAATATCACAGCGGAGGACTTCACATTTAGCCAGTCGATACTTTATGTCGGCATATTGATCATAGGCGGACTTGGCACATCCGTCGGCCCAATACTGGGTGTCAGCACGATGGGCCTGCTGCTCTACTGGCTGCTGCCCACTGTCGTTATGCCGTCGGTAGAAAGCATGAACATACTTCCTACAGGTTTCTCCAGCGGGCTTGCCCCCATGATATTCGGCGCTATCATGATTTTGTCGCTGGTGCTTGAGCCCAGGGGCCTGGCGCATCTCTGGTCTCTATTCAAAGTTTCTTACCGGCTGTGGCCGTTCTCCTACTGATGCTGAAGGAACGATTCTCGTTTAAGAAAATGACCCGCCATTTAAATAAATATTAACAGGAGGTTGACACGGGATGAGACACACCAAACTGGCTGCACTAACCATTGCGATGGTTTTCGTCTTTATCTTTTCGCTGTTGGTTAGCTGCACAAGTCCGGCAGTGCCGGCAGAGCCCAAGGCTATCAAAGTCGGCTTCATCATGCCCCTCACCGGGCCTGCAGCCGAGAAAGGCCAGCCCATCGGCCAGGGCGAACTGGACGCAATCAAGTACATCAACGACGAACTGGGAGGCGTCAACGGCATCAAGATCGATGCCGAATACCTTGATAGCAAATACGACTCCGCCCAGGCCACTACCAACGCCAAGAAATTTATGGCTGACGGTTGTGCATTCTTTACCGCAGTATCATCCAAGGAGGCTGTAGCATCACAAAAAGTGTCAAATGACAACGGTTTCCCTTGCCTTGTAGTATTCAGCTCTCCGGCGCTGACGCACCCGCCGGCGCATATGTACGCGCAGTTGCCTGACTACGGCGACGACTGGGCGGCATTCACCAAGTACTACCTGCAGAATATTTGGAAGGGTCCAGGTAAACCTAAGATGGCACTTGCGATACTCAACAATCCCACGGGTTATGGCGTCAGGGATGCCGCACGTGCGGCCGCCGCTGACCTTGGTGTGGACATTGTGGCCACGGAAGAGCACACAGCAACAACGATGTCCGAAACCGATGCTCTGACCAGAATCCAGACCAAGAACCCGGACGTGCTTTTTATCTCCAGCACCCCGGCTCCCACATCAGTTATATTGAAGAACGCTTACGAACTGAAAATGATCCCTGGCATAACTATAGGCTGTGCACATGCCAGCTTCACTAAGGCGCTGGTCGACCTGGCAGGTCCAACCGTTAGTGAAGGCGTTTTCGGAGTGTTTCCAACAGTGAATTGGGGAGACAACGTACCCGGTATGGCCAAGATGACCGAATACGCTAAGGCCCGGCACCCCGAGTTCATTGGCAACGGCGACTATATCACCGGCTGGGCTTCCAGTCTTATTAATGCCGAGATTATCAGACAGACCCTTAAAACAACGGACCTGAAGGTGCTTACCGGAGGCAACGCAGCGGCATGGACAGCAGCCGAAAACCAGGGCTTCCTCCAGGTGAAAAGCTATGACGTCGAGGGCCTCCAAGGCCCCGTGGACTTCTCCAATCCGCTGGACAAACGCGGCTCTAAGTCCGTCAAGCTATTCCAGGTGCAAAAGGGCCAGATCATATCTCTGACAGGCTGGATCGACGCCCCTCTCATTCAGTACGAAAAATACGATTGGTTCAAATAGAGGAGATTACCGATTCGGAATGCTTAAGCTAAATAACATCGAGGTCTCATACCTCAATGTCGTGAAGGTGCTGCACGGCATCTCCATCTCGGTAGACGATGGCCTTGTGGTAGCCTTGCTGGGCGCAAACGGGGCCGGAAAGACCACGGTACTCAAGGCCATTTCCGGCCTCCTCCGAATCGAAGAAGGCGAGATCAACGAGGGGACCATAGAGTGGAACGGGCAGAGGATCGACACCAAGACCAGTGTTGAGATTGGCAAGCTGGGCATTGTCCAGGCTCTGGAAGGCAGGCGAGTCTTTGGTCATCTATCCGCTGAGGAGAACCTGATGGTGGGTGCATACCGGCGGTCACGAGCCCGGGACGTGAAATCCGACCTGCAGATGGTCTATTCGTATTTTCCACTCCTTGAGAGCCTAAAACGTAACACCGCCGGCTATCTCTCCGGCGGTGAGCAGCAAATGCTGGTCATCGGGCGCGCTATGATGTCGGCTCCCAAGCTGATGATGCTGGACGAGCCTTCCCTGGGCCTGGCCCCCATGATAGTCGAGCAGATATACGACATCATCAAGAAGTTCAACATAGACCGCAAGACTTCTATCCTGCTGGTGGAACAAAACGTAAGAGTGGCCTTAAATACGGCTCATTACGGCTATGTCATGGAGAACGGTCGGGTGATGCTGGACGGCACGGCGGCCTACTTAAAAGGCAGAGAGGATGTGAAGGAGTTTTACATGGGCATCTCTGCCACCGGTGCCAAGAAAAGCTACAAGGAAATCAAGCACTACAAGCGAAGGAAACGCTGGCTATAACCCAATCCCGGTTATTTCTCGCCCAGATAGGCAGCTATCACCTTGGCATCCGCAGCTATTTCATCAGGCGTGCCCTCGGCGATCTTGCGGCCGAAGTCAAGCACCACAATCCTGTCCGCCAGGTCCATCACGACCCCCATATCATGCTCGATCAGAACGATTGAATCCACGCCGTTGCTCAGCACCTTAGTATCGGGATAAGAGGCACCCTGTCCTTCAAAGATATCGTAGATAAACCTGGCAATATCCTCTTTTTCCTCCAGGTTCATACCTGCCATGGGCTCATCCAGTAAAAGCACCTCAGGCTCCAGCGCCAGCGCCCTGCCCAGTTCTACACGCTTGCGCAGCCCGTACGGCAACGAGCCGACAACGCTCTTCCTTATATGCTCAATTTCCAGGAAGTCGATGATGTCCTCAACTGTCTTGCGGTGCTCCAGCTCCTCCTTATGCGCCGGGCCGAAGTACATGAAGGTGCTAAAGATATTCTGCTTCATCAATACGTGCCTGGCAGCCATAATATTGTCCAGGGTGCTCAGGCCAGTATAAAGTTCAATGTTCTGGAACGTTCTGGCGACGCCCAGCTTGGCGATCCTGTCGCTGCGCATGGCAGTAATATCCCGGCCGTTGAATAAAATGCTGCCCCTCTGGGGCTTGTAGAAGCCATTGATGCAGTTCAGGAGACACGTCTTGCCCGCGCCGTTGGGCCCGATGATGGCCAGTATCTCATTCTTGCGGACCTCGATATTGATATCAGATAAGGCATGGACGCCGCCAAACGACAGTGAGAGATCGCTAACCTTCAGTTTTATTTTATCGTTAGTCATTATGTATTCAGCACAGCAAATAGTGGGCAGCTGCGAATTCCCATGTTACCATTTAAGGGGCGCTATTGAAAGTCTTGCCTGTCCATATCACGTTTTGCTTTTAGGTTGCGTGCTTTCTGCTCGATTCTCCTTTCTTCGTCGGTCGTCTTGTAGCCGTTAAGAAATTTCCTCTTGAACGTCTCAAATTTATCTTCCACTATCGCTGCGTGCACTGACTGCATGAGCGTATACATAAAATACAGATTATGTATAGTTGCCAGCCGGTAAGCCAGTAGCTCCTCGCTCCTGAAAAGATGGTGCAGGTAGGCTGCTGTGAAATTGCGGCAGGTATAGCAGCCGCATCCGGCATCCAGTGGCTCCATTTTATCTTTGTAATAAGCACGCTTTATATTCTTCCTGCCGGTTTTCGTGTAGAGTGCGCCGTTCCTGGCGACGCGCGTCGGCAGGGCACTGTCAAAAATGTCTATTCCCCTGCTCACGCCTTCCAAGATGTCTTCCGGTGACCCTACGCCCATCAGATAGCACGGCTTGTCCTCCGCTAAGCATTCTAAAGTGACATCGACTATATCCCACATCTCGGTTTTCGATTCGCCCAGGCTCAGTCCACCGATAGCCAGGCCCGGAAAATCCATCTCACCTAGCTGCTCAGCCGAGATTTTGCGCATAGCCGCATCCAAACCGCCCTGGATGATGCCGAAAAGCCGTTGCCCTCCTGCGCCCTGAGCCTTTTTACATCGTTTTGCCCAGCGCGTGGTTATCTCCACGGCGCGTCTTATATAATCTTTTTTTGCGTGGCTTTCCGGGCACACGTCCAGTGCCATGATAATATCTGCACCCAGTTTCTCCTGCAGCTCAACGGCATATTCCGGTGTGATATGGTGCTCGCTTCCGTCGATATGCGACCTGAAAGTCACACCTTCGTCAGTTATCTGACGAAAGGACGAGAGGCTGAATATCTGGTATCCGCCGCTGTCCGTGAGTATGGGGCCGTCCCAGCCCATGAACCTGTGAAGGCCGCCTGCCTTTTTAATTGTCTCAACACCCGGACGCAGGTAAAGATGATAGGCATTACACAGAATCATTTCAATGCCGATGTCTTTGAGATCATGGGGCGTCAGGCTGCGCACAGTAGCCTGGCTTCCCACCGGCAGAAATAGCGGAGTCTGCACCTTGCCGTGCAGCAGGGATAACTCACCGGTCCTCGCCTTTGAAGAGAATGCATTCAGCCTGATAGGACTCTCAGCCATTTCACTTCTGGGGATGCATTATATAGCCTTGCGTCGCCAGTAGGAAATATACAGGTTCATAGCGCGAGCCGCCTCGGCCATTGTATCGAAAGTAGGAACCCCGGCGTTTATAAGGCTCGTCCTCACTTCCATTAACGTACGCCAGCGCACGTTTTCCAGGTCACGGTACCCTGGCTTTGCCCCGCTCAGCACAGCCACCACGGGCTTGAGTTTCTTACCTGACAGGCCAATTATACTGTCCGCCGACATCTTTACGATATTCACCCACCATTCATCATCCAGCGGATTGTCCACCGAAATTTGAATTATCAGGAAATCGTAATCAGGGCTTTCAACAAACAGGTTTGGTATTTCAACCGTCTTGCCTGCGCTGTCGCCCCAAATGGAAAAATCCACCGGGTTGCCCAGCCAGTCCCAGAGGTCCGGCACGAGCCCTTTAAGTTTTACCCTGAGCCCTTGCGAGAGCGCTGGCAAAACCAGCCCGTTATCCTCGGCCAGGTCGGCAGATATAACGCATTTGCCGCCTCCACCACCCATTATGGCTGCCCTGTTTCCGGATACCCTCGGAAGATAACTGAACAGTGTCAGCAGGTTGGCCATCTCCTCCAGGCTGTCGACCTCGATCGCTCCAGCCTGCTTGAAAGCAATCTGCCACAGGTCCCGTGAGCCGGCTATGGCTGCAGTATGCGACGATACCGCTCTGCTTCCCGATTTACCCTTACCGCCCTTAATGACGATAACAGGTTTGCGGGTGGATGCATTCTTCAGGGATCTGATAAATTTGGCACCGTCCTTAACTCCCTCAAAATATCCGGCTATCAGGCCGGTGTCCTCATCGGAGGCCAGGTAATCAATGATATCGCTTTCATCTATATCCAGCGCATTGCCGTAGCTGACAACCTTGCTGAACCTCAGGCCGAGCAGTGCGCAGTACTCTATCAACACTGTCGCGCCCCCACCCGTCTGCGATACCACACCTATGTTGCCCTTTTCAGCCGGCAGCCCGTAACCGAACGATATGCCGGTCTGAGGGCTGTAAACACCCATACAGTTCGGGCCAATCAATTTAATACCGAGCTCACGCGCTCTGTCCAGTATCAGTTTTTCAAGGGCACTTGCTTCGGGCCTTCCTGTTTCGCTCAGGCGTGCAGTAAACAGGTGCACCAGCCTGACCTTTTTGTGCGAGCATTCGTCCAGCAGGGATAGAACCTTGCTGGTAGGCACGCAACAGATGACGTAATCTATCTCGCCGGGAATCTCGGACAGACTCGGGTACGCTTTCAAACCCTGCACCACTGCCTTCTGGGGATTTACAGGGTATATCGCCCCCTTGAAACGGTCGTCAAGCAGGTGCCTCAAGAAATGGTATCCGAAAGAGAAAGGCTGGTCGGACGCTCCCACAACGGCTATGCTCTTGGCGTAAAAAGCGTAATCCAGAATGTGCCTGGTTCTCATGTCTAGCTCAGCCATGTATCCAAAGCCATCGCAGTAAATATGATGCAGAGATAAGGGAAGGCGGAGAGTTTATACACCGTCCAGGCGTTCCTGGATGAGGGAGAAAACATCAAGCGGAGATTGGCTGATACCATGACCAGGCTCACGATGGTAGCAACATAGAAGTACAGCAGATGAAACCTGCCCGTCAGGAAATAAGCCAGCGTAGCCACTGCCGCCAGGCCTACTGAGAGTGCTGCCAGCATCTTAACGATTGCACTATCCTTCCAGCTCAGGGGGAAGTAGTGCAGCCCTGCAGACTCGTAGTCCGAGCGGTTGGCGATCATTAGAGTCCAGACATGTATCGGCGTCCACAACATGATCAGGCAGAAAAAGAGCAGCGGCATCAGATCGAAAAGCGGCTGTTTCATAATAGCGTACCAGCCGATTAATACAGGTGCACTGCCTGCTATGATGCCGAAGAATGTGCAGGATATGGTCTTGCGCCATATGGCAGAGGTGATGATGCCGACCAGGCCGATGACAAAGCATACAGGCGATAGAATCCAGGCCAATACCAGGCTCAATACGAGCAGGGTGAATATCATGGGCAGCACCTTGCCGGCAGGCTCGATCCGCTTGGAGGGCAGGACCCTGTTGCATGTGCGGCGCATCCTGGCGTCGACATCACGGTCAAGATAGTTGGTCAGACCGTTGGCGCCCGCACTTCCCAGTGCAATGGCTATCACGGTCAAAATAAAGCTGTCCACCGGGAATCCGCTGCTTACGAATGATGCAGCCACCAGGGCTGAGCATGTGCCGATGAAGAGGATGAGGCTGGTCTCCCTCGGCTTCAGCACCTGTATATAGTCAACAAGGCTTGAATGTGATTTTACAATGGTGCTCAATGCAGAAAGATCCTGTGAACGATATTTAAATGCTCTATCGAAATAACCGTAATATGATATAACGTTTTAACCTGTTCATCAAAAAATATATGGATAAGTCTTTATACTTGGAGGCTGGCAGATTGGTTATTCTGGGTGATCCGTGCCGTCGTTCAACTCGATCTCGTCCAGGTATGCCTGCAGGATGATGGTAGCAGCAGCGGCATCCATCTCGTTTTTAAGCTTGCTGCCTTTCTTGCCTGCCTCCCGCAGCTTCATGCTGGCTGAAACGGAGCTCAGCCTTTCATCATGCATAATTATTTCGGCGTTTACACGTCCTGTCATCAAATCCTTGAACTTAAGCACCTTTTCTGCCTGTTTACCTATGGCGCCGCTCAGGGAATAAGGCAGGCCAACAATGATCTTTGTGACGCCATGCTTCTTTACCAGGTCAGATATGGCGTTCACTGTCTCTTCATCGCCGTCACGGATTATCGTTGTCAGGGGAGAGGCCAGCACCTGTGAAGGATCAGATAGCGCAACCCCGATTTTCTTATCGCCTATGTCAAGCCCGAGTATTCTAGCCATGTTTGGATTTAATTAGCTCCTCGACAAATTGCGGCACTTTCTGCAATGCCTGGGGTATTTTACTCTGGTCCCTGGCGCCTGCCTGCGCCATTTCTGCTTTTCCGCCACCGCTCCCTCCGGCGATCTCAGCCACCTTCTTAACAAGCTTTCCGCTGTGAATTCCCCTGGCAATCAGGTCGGCTGTGGCCGTGGCTATGAAGCTCGGCTTCCCTTCATAAATCGTGGCCAGCACAATCACGCCGCTCTTCAACTTATCCTTCAGCATATCGCCCATCTCCATCAGCGCTGGCATGGGCCGGGAAGACACCTGGGCAGAGAGTATATTAACGCCATCCTGTTCCACTTTATCCTGCAGCAGCACGTCTATCTCGTTCCTGGAACGTTCCCGCTGGAGAGAAGCGATTTCCTTGGAGCTGGCGCCCAGGCTGGCTGAAAGCGCTGCAACCTTGGCCGGCAGCTCGGTGGGGCTGGCCCGCAGATCTGCCGCCAGCTTTTCCAGTATCTCGCCGCGCTCGTTTGCCAGGGCCTCAGCGCCCCGTCCGGTGACCGCCTCAATCCTGCGCAGCCCTGTGCCGATGCTTGATTCGGAGGTTATCAAGAAGAGCCCGATCTCGCCTGTAGACTTAACGTGCGTGCCTCCGCAGAGCTCGGCGCTGATCCCGGGTGTACCAATTTTAACCACCCTGACGACATCACCGTATTTCTCCTCAAAAATGGCGGTGGCGCCTTCGTTTATAGCCTGGTCATATGAGCAGGTCTGTGTGCCTACCGGCATGTTCTGCCTTATGGCCTTATTGATACCGGCCTGTATATCCTGAAGCTGCTGCCTGCTGATGTTTCCCACATGCGTAAAATCGAAGCGCAGCCTGTCGGGCGCAACCAGTGAGCCTCGCTGGACAACGTGGCTCCCCAGCACTTTGCGCAGCACCGCCTGCAGTATATGTGTAGCGGTGTGGTTGCGCTCTATGTCAAGCCTGCGCTCCTCATCCACCTGGACGTCCACGTTATCCCCTTCAGACACCCTACCGCTAACAACCTTACCGGATATCGCAATCCTGCCTGAGGGCAGCGAGAGCGTGTTCTCAACGGCGATCTTACCGGCCTTGCTGTTAATCACGCCGGTATCGCCAACCTGACCACCCATTTCGCCGTAAAAAGGCGTCTTATCAAGTACCAGCGTGACTGTTTTGCCTGCATCTGCCGATTTCAAGGGCCTGGCAGACTCGCTGTCAAGCACCTGTACCACCCTGGCACTTGTGGCCAGCTCCTCGTATCCCACGAACTCGGTTGGCTGCAAAACCGCTTCGCTGAGTGCATCAGCTGACTCGCCGCCGCCAAATTTATGAGTGGACCTGGCCCTCTCTCTCTGCTTCTCCATTTCGATCTCGAACCCGGCGAGGTCAACAGTCAGGCCGCGCTCCTGTGCAATCTCGGCGCTGAGCTCAAGCGGAAAGCCGTAGGTATCCCAGAACTTGAACACCTCTTCGTTCAACAGGCAGTTCCTCTTTTGGGCCTTGGCCTCAGCAATGGCCTTCTCGCACAGATTGACGCCCGTATCCAGCGTCACATCGAATTTCTCTTCCTCATTAATTATTATGTCTAGCACCAGCTTCTTATTTGTTTTCAGTTCAGGATAGACGTGCCCCATCTTCTTGATCACGACCTCGGCCATCTCACTGAGGAACGGCTTTTCAACACCCAGTCTCCTTCCCAGGAAGCAGGCCCGCCGCAGTATCCTGCGCAGCACGTATCCCCTACCCTCATTGGAAGGTAGCACGCCGTCTGCAATTAGAAAAGTTATACCCCTGCTGTGCTCGGCAATTACCTTGATGGCCCTGGCCGTTGCTTCGTCATCCATTAAGGACTTGCCCGATATTTTAGATATCTTTTGTACCAGCGGGACGAAGAGGTCGGTCTGGTAAACAGTGGGATTCCCGTTGCAGGCGGCCGTTATCCGTTCCAATCCCATCCCGGTGTCGATATTAGGTTTGGGCAGCTTGGTCCGTTTGCCCTGGCGGTCCTGGTTATACTCGGTAAATACCAGGTTCCATATTTCTGAAAAGCGGCCGCAGCCGCAGTCAGGCCCGCAACCCGGCTTTCCGCAGCCGTACTCATCGCCAAAGTCATAGTGTATCTCGCTGCATGGGCCACAGGGTCCGCTGTCACCGGCCGGACCCCAGAAGTTGTCCTTCTCACCCAGCCTCACGATCCTCTTCTCGGGGAAGCCTATGCCTTTCCAGATTTCGAAAGCCTGCTCGTCATCCAGGAAAATGGTTACCCAAAGCTTTTCGGGCGGCAGGTGCAGCCGCTCCACGACAAATTCCCATGCCCAGGCTATGGACTCCTTCTTAAAATAGTCTCCCACGCTGAAATTGCCCAGCATCTCAAAAAATGTCAGGTGCTTGTTATCGCCCACCGAATCCACGTCAGTCGTCCGGAAGCACTTCTGGCAGGACGCCAGTCTGGGGTTAGGCGGAACGGCCTGTCCAAGGAAATACGGCTTGATTTGCACCATGCCGGCAGTGGTCAGGAGCAGGGTAGGGTCGCCATGTGGAATCAGCGAGGAACTTGCAATGATCTTATGCTTTTTCTCAGCGAAGAAATTCAAGAATGAATCGCGGATATCGTTGCTGTCCACTATCTGTCACCCCAAAGCATTTTATTATTGTAAATACGGATAAGTCAATGGTGCTAAAATATTGCTGGACTAACCTGAAAAGTTTTTAGTTAGATAAACAACATATGTTACAATCTTAAACCTGCAGAGACAAGTATGCCTGTTTACGAGTATTGGTGTGACAGCTGTAAAAGAAGGCTGGAAATATTCAGCCAGGCTTTTAACACTGCAGCTCCCGCTTGCCCCAGATGCGGGAATGTTTTACAGCGCAGGTTTTCCACTTTCATGGTGCAAAAGGGCTATAAAGAAGTATACGACAGCATCCTTTCGGACTCTCAATTAACCCGGGGCCTGATGAGCAATGATCCGAAAGCCCTGGCTGAATGGAACAAGAGAATGAGCGGCGGCGAACCTGTGGCTACCGAATACCAGGAGACACTGGAGAAGATGGAGCACGGAGAAATGCCCGTGACAAATACCCGTGAGTCACCGGGTTCCACCCCGGACGAACAATAGCGGAGGCAAATATGCCTGTCTATGAATATATTTGCCACGACTGCCAGGATAAAGTCAGCATCCTGATGAAGTTTTCCGAGTATAATCCCAATCCCGCCTGCCCCGTATGTCGGGGTACCAATCTTGCGCGCATATTCTCCGGCTTCGCACTGCATAAATCGCTTAGCACGATTCATGAAGAAAGCGGTGAGCCGGGACGGAGTGTATCACCCGATTACTACAAGGACCCGCGCAATATCGGCAGGCACATGGAGAAGCAGTTCAGAGACATGAATATTGAAATGCCTTCCGAGATAAAGAAGAATATTGAGGCTGCCAGGGGAGGCGAGCTGCCTGACTCGCTCAAGGACTTTAAGAGTGCATCCGCGGATTCTGCGTACCATTGATGCCAATATAAACCGGGTCAGCGAGGGGCTGCGGGTTCTGGAAGATATTTCCAGATTCGTTCTGAACGACATCAAAATCAGCCGCGAATTGAAAGCAGTTCGCCACAGCCTGAACCAGACCGTCAGCCATATCAGTTCAAAGTTGCTGGAAACTAGAGATTCCGAAGGCGATATCGGCTCCGATTCCGACCTGGCATACGATCACGAAAATTTATTTTCCGTGGTAAAGGCCAACGCCAAGAGGGTGCAAGAGGGCATACGTGTTATCGAAGAGCTAGCCAAGCTGCCTGAGCTCAAGTCTTCCCTTCCCGCTGATGAGCTCAGAAAGTCGCGTTACAAAGTATATACTCTGGAAAAACAACTTGTTTCTCAGCTGAAGGCGGGTGAATTAAAAGAAAGGAAGGGCAAATAAATTGAAGGAACGTGAAAAAGGCTTTGAAAAGCTTGACAAGTATGCTGATAAAATACGTAAAAAACTGGGGGAAAAGGACGCGGCGCGGGAGCAATGCCTTAAAAGCTGTCGCGAGATAATACGCCTGAGCTCAACGGCCATCCGGGCCATACACCGCCGGGAGGTAAAGCAAGCCACGGCTCTCATCTATTCCGCCGGCCAACTCATCCGGCAGCTAAAGGATTCACTATCAGAGGCGCACCCCGACCTGCTCAACGCCAACTACGTGCATGATTCTTTTAAGGAGTACGCCGAAGCAAGCATTACATTTGAAATCATATTCAAGAAGAGCATCCCGGACCCGGACAAGATCGGGGTTGCTTACCCGGCGTATTTGAACGGGCTGGCAGAATCGGTCGGCGAGCTAAGAAGGTACATTTTAGACGGGTTAAGGACCAATGACTTCGAACCGGCGGAGGAATTGCTGGATGTAATGGACAGCATCTACGCCGTACTGGTTACGATGGATTTCCCCGATGCCGTCACCTACGGGTTGCGTCGCACCACGGACAATGTTAGAGGCATAGTGGAGAAAACGCGCGGAGACCTGACAATGATTATCCACAACAATCGCCTGCAGCAGAAATTAGGCACTTTAACCAGGAAAATAGGTATTTCTACCGACTAGATTTTGCTTGACTTTAAACCACCCCGCTGGTACAATCCCCACCTTGGTAGGTATGCGCTTGCTCGAGCGTGACCATAATTAATCAAATAAGGAGGTACCATGGTACAAATTCCCCCGATTTTTTGGATAGTACCGGTTGCCGGCATCTTGACACTGGCATTTGCCGCCTGGCTGATCGTCAGTATCATGCGCCGACCTACGGGCACACCAAAAATGAAAGAAATCGGCGACATGATCTTTCAGGGTGCGTGGGCGTTCCTTAAAAGGCAGTACAGCACTATCGCCATTTTCTCCGTGGTAGTCGCTATCATTATCGGCGTTGTTGTGGCCGCGCTGCCGCCAGAGGAAGCATTGCAAAAAGCCGGATACAATCCAATTAATATCGGCATATTCACTGCTATTGCTGTACTGGTTGGCGCACTATGCTCCGGCATCTCGGGCTTCATCGGCATGTACATTGCAGTTAAATCGAATGTGCGCTGCGCTGCTGCGGCCCAGAAGAACCTGACTGAAGCCGTGAGAGTTGCGCTCCACGGCGGCGCTGTCTCAGGCTTCCTGATCACAGCGCTCAGCCTGATCGGCGTCACCGCTATCTTCTTTGCCTTTGGCGGTGCAACCAATCCCCAGCTGTCGCCACATCTGATAGTCGGATTTGGCTTCGGCGCCAGTTTCGTAGCCCTCTTCGCCCAACTGGGTGGCGGTATTTATACCAAGGCAGCCGATATGGGAGCTGACCTCGTAGGAAAAGTCGAGGCTGGCATTCCTGAAGACGATCCCCGCAACGCTGCCGTTATCGCCGACCTGGTGGGTGACAACGTCGGCGACTGCGCCGGTCGTGGTGCGGACCTGTTTGAGTCCACCGCCGCCGAGAACATCGGCGCTATGATCCTGGGCATCGTTGCTTATATAGCTACCCAGAACGTGGCTTGGGTGCTGTTCCCGCTTTGTGTCCGCGGTTTCGGTATGATCGCCAGCATGATCGGCTTGCTGATCGTGAAGGCCAAAGAAAACGAGAATGCCATGAACGCTCTAAACCGCGGCTACTTCGTGGCCATTGCGCTATCCATCGTAGGTTTAGCTATCACCGTTTGGGCCATGCTGTACGGTGATCCTAAGTTTGGTGGCGCAAATATCTGGTGGCTTTTCGGCGCCGGCATGGTCGGCATCATCGCCAGCGTAGCCATCATTTACGTAACACAGTACTACACGGAGTCACGTTATAAACCGGTTAAGGACATTGCAGAGGCTTCCAAGACCGGCCCGGCCACCAACATCGTCATGGGCGTGGCTGTAGGTTTTGAAACTACGCTGGCTACGGCGATCGTGATCGGCGTAGCCCTCCTGCTGGCTTACTGGTTCGGTAGTATGAGCGGAGTGCCCGGCGCGGGTGCGTTCGGCACGGCCGTCGCCACCATGGGCATGCTCATGACCTGCCCCTACGTCCTCTCCATGGATACCTTCGGACCCATCACTGACAATGCCAATGGCATTAATGAGATGGCCGGAGCCGGCAAAGAGATCCGCAAGATCACGGATAGGCTGGATGCAGTCGGTAACACCACCAAGGCCCTGACCAAGGGCTATGCCATGGTTTCGGCCGGCCTGGCAGCCTTCCTCCTGTTCCAGGCTTATCTTGACCGTGTAGCCTTCCTCAGGGGAGGAGCATTCGATTCGGTCAATATCGCCCGTATCGAGGTCTTCGTGGGTGCACTGCTTGCTGCCATGATCGTTTACCTCTTCAGCTCACTGGCAATCAAAGCAGTCGGCCGCACTGCCAGCAAGATCATCACCGCAGTGCGTGAACAATTCAGAGCTCATCCGGGCATCATGGCCGGTACCGAGAAGCCTGACTACGGTGAGATCGTTGACATCACCGCTAAGGCGGGCTTGAGGGAGATGATACTTCCCGGACTTATACCAGTCCTGGCCCCAGTGGCTATAGGCCTGCTCTTTAAATACCTGTCCAAGGGCTATGACGCCGCACAGGTTGTGGGCGCTCTTCTGATGGTGGGCACCATCGCAGGCATCATGCTTGCATCCTTCATGAACAACGGCGGCGGCGCTTGGGACAATGCCAAGAAAATGATCGAGGATGATCAGCTTAAGGATGATAAAGGCAATGTACTGGGTAAAGGCTCTGATGCTCACAAGGCAGCCGTGGTTGGTGATACGGTTGGCGATCCTTTCAAGGACACCGCTGGCCCTTCACTCCATGTGCTGGTCAAGCTTCTGAGCACAATCACGCTGGTACTCTGCCCGATCTTCGTCTAATACCAGCCCGTTGAAATTGAAAGGGGCAATCACCTGATAAAGGGATTGCCCCTTTTCTCTTGGCCTATAGTCGTCTCAGGGCCGTGCCCTGGATAGACTATGGTGTCGTCTGGAAGGGTGTAAAGCTTGGTCTTAATGCTGTTTTCCAGCTCCTCGTAGCTACAACCGGGAAAGTCAGTACGGCCTATCCCGCAGTTGAAAAGCGTATCTCCGCTGAAAAGCACCCCGTGTCCGTACAGGCTTATCTCATCCGGGCTGTGTCCGGGCGTAAACAACACTTCGAAGTGCAGGTCGTCGATATCAATCTTGTCACCGTCCTTCAACATGATATCGGGCTCGGGTATCTTGGCCGAGCCGCCGGACATGAGGGCAACCAGCTTGGTAAAAGCACCTGGGCCTGCATTGCCTGCGCCTGCACCGACAGCAAACCTGGCCTTGGTGGCGTTTTTCAGTGCTGTAACAGCGCCGATATGGTCGAAGTGGGAGTGCGTAATTACTATTAGCTCAACGGAAAGATTTCTGCGCTCGATCACATTCAGTATGCCCCTGGCTTCGGCACCGGGGTCGATGACCATGCCCTTTCTGGACTGATCGGAACCAACGATGTAACAGTTGGTGGCTATGAATCCAACCGTGAGCATTTCAAATATCATGTCCAATTCTCCCTTTTATGGACCGGGAGGACCGGTCGAATCATATGATAAGGTAGGCCAGGTAAAGCGGGCAGGCGAAGCAAAGATCAGCTGGAAACCTATGTGGCCCTGATCTCTTCACGCATAAATTTTACGTAGGCTATGGCGAAGCATATCGCTGTAAGAGCAACCAGCCCGACCAGCTGCGGCCATACCAGCAGCAGGCTCTGGTATAAAGGTAACGGCGTGGGATTGAGGCCGGAATATATACCGATGAGCATCATGGTGGGGCTGCTGTTGCCCATCAAGGGCAGCAGCATGGCTTGAATGCTCTCCGTATACAGCGTGCCGGGTGATACCCTGCTTATCATTCTAAAAAGGTTATCGTAGCGGGTTACATCCTCGAGCGGAGAATTCTGGTTAATGGGCACAACGGTGCCTGCGATCAGATTGGCAATCAACGCCGTGAACAGAAAGAGAAACATCCACAGTGCCACCGAAGACAGGGCTGAGGTTGCAGTCTTCTTAAACAGCGTGGAAAAAAGAATGGCCAGGGACATCCAGAACGCGCCATACAGGATGCTGACCAGTATGAACATGAACAGGCGCAGAATCTCTTCGGCTTGCGGAGGAACGCCTATTAAACGGAGCCCGAGGCCGGCCACAATGGCCACCACACTGAAAATCAATACTGCCATCAGGGCCAGGCCGGCGCAGAATTTGCCGTTTATAACATTGTCCCTGTAAATAGGTTGCGCCAGCAGACGGCTTAAATTGCCGCTGGTACGTTCGCTGTTTATTGCGTCAAATCCCAGGGCAATGCCGATGATGGGGATGAACACGGACATGAACAGCGGGAAGGAAAAGGGGATGTTGCTCCCCGAAACGATGAACAGGTTCAAAAAGACATATTGCGTCGTGTCGTTAACAATCGACCTGATATTCTGGGCAGCGATATAGACGGTAGCTATACCGGCAAGATAGACCAGCACAAACAGGATCAAGAACCTGCGGCTGTTAAAATTATCTACCAGCTCTTTACGAAAAATCTCTATTAAGCCTGCCATACTCAAGACTCTCTAAAATATTTCAGGTATATTTCTTCCAGTTCAAACTCCTCAATCTTCATCTGGAGCTTGAGCCCGGTGAATTTCATAACCGCCTTTTCCAGCTCCTGGCTGACGTTGCGATCGGCTGCAATAACGACGGTATCTGCTACATTTTCTATCCCGATAACGCCGTTAATCTTCTGTATCTCCTTACGCAGGTTATCGGCCAGCGTAGCGATAGGTAATATTATGTTAAATTGTCCCTTCCGCAGGGCCTCGCGTCCTAGCTTATCAACAGGCCCGCAGGCGATCATTTTGCCCTTGGAAAATATGCCCACCTGCGTGCATATCTTCTGGACCTGGTGAAGCTGGTGCGATGATATCAACACGGTGACCTTTTGTCTGGCCATGGTCTTTATCAGGTTCAGTACCTGGTCCGTGCCCTCTGGGTCGATGCCGGCTGTAGGCTCGTCGAAAATGGCCACCCTGGGCTCTTTTATCATTACATCTGCAATGCCCAGCCGCTGTTTCATTCCATGCGAAAACTTACCTACTACCTGGTCCCCGTTATCTTTAAGCCCTACCAGTTCCAGCAATTCTCCGACTTTAGCCTTTATCTTCGCCTCGCTCAGGTCGTTAAGCCTTCCCGTATAGGTAAGGTTCTCTGCAGCCGTCAGGTCTTCATAGAAACCTATCTTCTCCGGCATATAGCCCACTACTTTTTTAACCTTAATAGGCTCCCTGGCGGGGTCATAGCCAATAACCCTCACGGAGCCCGAGGTGGGTTCGGAAAAGCCCATCAGCATGAGAATCGTGGTGGTTTTGCCTGCACCGTTGGGCCCGAGCAGGCCCAGTACTTCACCCTCAGCCAGCTTGATGCTGACGTTATCCACGGCCAGCAGTTTGCCGTAGGCCTTGGACAGGTTTTCGGTTTCTATCACAAAGTGGTTATTCATTGATTAACGCCGACCAAACCGGATGAAAATTACGGCCAGGGCAGCCACCACCAGGACGACTATGCCAACCCCAACCCAACCCCAGATAGTGGGAGTGAGCACGGTCACCCTGATCTGGAGGTTGGTGAAGGCATACTTGGCTTCCGGTTCAGCCTGCACCGTAATCAGGTAGTCACCGGAAATAGTTTTATCGGACGGCTTTACGTCTACCTGGATTTCCTTGGTTTCTCCCGTTTTTAACGAATCTATTTTGCTGGGAGTGCATGTCACGGTCCATCCGCTGGGCCTGTCCTTGGCCAGGCAGCTCACTTCCAGCTTCTCCAGGTCCCCGCTGCCTGTATTGACCAGCTCTATTGTGAAGTTGTTGTCCTGGCCGGCGGTCGCCTCTGTATTCAGCCTTCCGTCCGGCGTGGACATTTTCATTTCATAGTTGGCGGTTACAATGGCGGTGAGGTCGATTGACGACTGGAGATCTCCTGAGCTTGCCATGAGCTTGATCGGGTAGTTGCCAGGTGCGGGTGACTTCCAGGCAAAGGGAGTAACCGTCAGCTTAATCGTATCGGGATACGTCTTGGTGCCGTCCAGGCGGATAGCAGCAATTTGACCTCCCTCTCCGTACCCGGGAGTAATGGAGTAATTAAAGCCGTCGGGCACGGTTGCTTTGAGATCGAATACCTTGGAGCCGGTGCCACCATAATAACCGATACTTATGGTATAACCATAATTCAGCCCGGCATAGCTGCTGAGCACGGGATACTGACAAGTTAATTCGAGCTTTTCGCCGGGTTGCGCATCGTATTGCCCGGTGGAAACGATGTTGCCGACGCCACTTGCCAGCCTCATGGCTGCGACAGGCGCGGCAAATCCGATGCAGGCTACGACGGTGATCATAATAATGCACCAGGCTACGATACGGGTAATCTTGTTCATGAGCATACCTCCATCTAAGTCAGAGAACCTGTATTTTCACGAAAGTTAGCATTAATGAAAATACTCAACAGCAAACGAAAGTATAATTTAGCTCAATACAAAATTACTGTCAACTATTAAGAAAATCAAGCGCCGGCGAAGCTCTTGATTTATTACGTTGTTGCACATATACTAAAGTCATAAATTCCGTTATCTGATTCAGTCGGAGGTGTTTCTATGGCAGAGGTAGAAGTCGGTACAATATCAGATTTCTTCGCCAGGCCAGTTGTTGCAGCTATCGAATTGACCGGTGAATTAAAGGTTGGAGACAAGATACGCATTAAAGGCCACACAACTGACATGGAATTGATGGTCGAATCAATGCAGATTCATAATCAAAGCGTCCCTGTGGCCAAAGCTGGTGATGCCGTTGGTATTAAGGTCACCGACAAAGTCCGCCACGGTGACAAGGTCTTTAAGGTTACCGATTAGAATCAGGCGCCGAAGCTTTTAATCAGGTTCGCCATCTCGATTGCGCTGTTGGCAGCGGCAAAACCTCTGTTACCTTCCTTGGCACCGGCTCTTTCAATAGCCTGCTCCAGGTTGTCGGCAGTAATGATTCCTTGAATGACGGGAACACCTGTCTCAAGACTCAGTCTGGAAATCCCACGGTTTACCTCTGACGCAACATATTCAAAATGCGGAGTGCCTCCGCGTATCACACAACCCAGGCATATCACTGCATTATATTTCCCGGTCTCGATCATCTTCTTGGCGGCAATGGGTATCTCCAGGCAGCCCGGCGTCCAGGCTTTATCAATATCCTGCTCGAGGGCGCCGTGCCTCAGTAGCGAGTCCATCGCCCCTTCCAGCAGCCTGCCTGTTATCACCTCGTTGAAACGTGAAATGACGATGCCGAACTTTAAGCCTTTCCCTGCAAGCATGCCTTCATAATTCTTGGACATCAGAGCCCTCCTCTCGATAGTTTCATGACACTAATCGTCGATTGTCAACAAGTGCTCCAGTTTTTCCTGCTTGGTCTTGAGGTAGTTCTTGTTATGTTCTGTAGGCTCAGCCAGGAGCCTGATGCTTTCAACCACCTTTAACCCGTAGCTCTCCAGGCCGATGATTTTCTTGGGATTATTGGTCATCAGCCTGATCTCGTGCAGACCCACATCCGCCAGAATTTGAGCGCCGATGCCGTAGTCCCTCAAATCCGGTTCAAAACCCAGCGCCAGGTTGGCCTCAACTGTGTCCAATCCCTGGTCCTGCAGCTCATAGGCCCGCAATTTATTATGCAGGCCAATGCCGCGTCCCTCCTGCCGCATATATAAGAAAACCCCCCTGCCTTCTTCGGCAATTTTCTGCATGGCCAGCTGCACCTGATCACCGCAATCGCATCTCAGACTGCCGAATACATCCCCCGTCACACATTCGCTGTGCACCCTTACAAGCACAGGCTTGCTGTCAGTCACATCTCCCATCACCAGGACAACGTGCTCATCTGTATCAACCGTACTTTTATAGGCCATAATGGTAAAATCGCCGTATCTGGTAGGAAATTTTGCTTCGGCAACTTTTTGAATTAGCCGTTCAGCGCGCCTGCGATAGGCGATTAGTTCTGCGATGCTCACTATCTTTATGTTTTGCTTGGCAGCGATCTTCTCAAGCTGGGGAAGCCTGGCCATGGTTCCATCCTCGTTCAGTATCTCGCAAATAACGCCCGCAGGATAAAGTCCGGCCATCTTTGCCAGGTCGACTATGGCCTCGGTGTGTCCGGCCCTGACCAGCACTCCTCCTTCCCTGGCCCTGAGGGGGAACATATGGCCCGGCCGGGCAATATCTTCCGGCTTCGTCCTGGGATCCAGGACAGCCCTGACTGTAGCGGACCGGTCAAAGGCGGATATACCGGATGTAGTCTTATTTTTAGCCTCGATGGATACAGCAAATGCCGTAGTAAATTTTGAGGTATTTTCCTGCACCATAGGCGGAATATGCAGCTCGTCCAACCGTTTGCCTATTATCGGCATGCAGATCAATCCGCGCGCGTGGGCTGCCATGAAGTTGATCAGCTCGGGCGTCACCTTTTCAGCAGCAATGGCCAGGTCTCCTTCATTTTCTCTGTTCTCATCATCGACGATTATGATGAATTTGCCCGCTTTTATATCTTCAATTATTTCTGGTATGGGTGATAGTGCCATTTTTTACCTCGACTTCAGATAATCGTACTGGTCCAGTAAATTGATTATACCTTCCCGCTTATCGGGATGAGAAAATTTTTCCATATATTTGGCCATTATGTCAACTTCTAGGTTGACTGTCTGACCCTGCTTGACCATGCCGAGGTTGGTGTTTTCCCTTGTATATGTGACCAGTGACACTGAAAACTTGGCGGAGTCACATTCGGTTACGGTCAGGCTGACACCGTTCACGGCTATGAATCCCTTTTTAACCAGGTATCGCAATATTTCCGACGTGGCTGTAAATGTGGCTATGTAGCTTTCCTCTTCGGGGACAAGCGAAACGAGTTTTCCCATACCGTCAACGTGCCCCTGAACGAAATGGCCGCCAATCCTGCTCTGAGGTGTGAGCGCACGTTCGAGATTAACCCTGTCTCCAGCCCTCAGCAGTCCGATGTTGGTCAGTTTCCTGGTCTCAGGCATTACTTCAACGGCAAAGCCGCTTTTATCCAGCGCTATCACGGTCAAACATGCGCCGCTGACTGCGATGCTATCACCAACCTTGGTACCTTCCAGCACGGTCTTGGCCTGGAGAGACAATCTGTCCCTGGCCGTGCTCTTCACCGTGCCCACTTCCTCAATTATTCCGGTAAACATGAAATTCATCCTGAAATATATCCGCTGACGAGAAACTCGCTACCAAACTTTTCCAGCTTGACGTTCTTGAGCTGAAGGGCCTCACTCACCTTCTCCACTCCACTGCCTCCAATCGGTGTCTTGGCTTCTGTGCCCCCGATGATCATTGGAGCAATAAAAACAAGCACTTTATCAACCAGTCGGTTATCAAAGAAATAGCCCAGCAATTTGCTTCCCCCCTCCACCATGACCGTAGTCACCTGTTTTTGCCCGAGTATTTTCAGCAACTCCCGGAGGTCCAGCATGCCTGCATCGGATTTTAAAGCAATATATTCCACGTTCTGACGTTTCACAGAGGCCTTTTCCCTGTTGGCAGAACTATCCGCCACGGCTACCAGTGTCTTGCCGGGCTCGGAGAAAATCCTGGCTGTGGTTGGGACCCTTCCCTTGCCGTCAACTATCACCCTCAGGGGCTGCTGTTTCATTCGTCCACCCTTCCCGCTGTAGCCGCGGGCAGTGAGCTTGGGATCATCCATGATGACCGTGTCGGCGCCTACCATAATGGCATCCACTATGTGCCTCTGGCCCTGCGCATAGTTTCGGGCTTCCTCGCTGGTAATCCACTTTGAGTCACCTGTCCTGGTTGCTATTTTGCCGTCAAGGCTCATGGCAAACTTGGCAATCACAAATGGGATGCCGCTGGCAATATATTTAAAGTAACCTTCGTTTATCTCACGGGCTTTCTGTTCATACTCTCCGACATACGTCTTCACTCCGGCAGCTTCCAGCTGCTGTATGCCTTTGCCGGCCACAAGTGGGTTGGAGTCCATTACCGCAATATGTAGTTCAGAGATGCCGGCGTTAATGATGGCCTCTGTGCAGGGTGGTGTCCTGCCGTGGTGGCAGCACGGCTCAAGCGTAACATACATAGTGGCGCCGCGGGCCATCTCCTTGGCCTGGTTTAAAGCCATTATCTCGGCGTGTTTGGAGCCCGGCTGCTGCGTATGTCCCAGGCCGACCACGATGCCGTCCTGTACGATTACCGCGCCAACTGCAGGATTAGGGCTGGTATAGCCAAGCGCCAGCTCGGCCAGTGAGAGTGAATATGCCATAAAATCGATAGGTCGATTTAACATGCCAGCCACGGTATTTTTCGCTTTAGAAGTAGAATCAGAAGCAGCGATCTAATATTACTACCAGACAAATTTGAGTTCAATTCGGCTCAAATTCGGTTCATTTTAGCATCCCGCAGTTTCATTAGCAAAAGATAACTGGCTCCCCGCCTGGAATTCGGGGAGCCAGTTCTAAACTCACGCGAATGCTATTTAATCTCGTATACCATGCTGACAGTGACCTGGAATTCCAGTTCCCCGGCGCTGACGGAGGTCGATGGAGCGGCAGCGGGCATGGGCACGGCAGATTTAAGATAGTTGACCTGATTTACGGGCGTATACACTGTGCCCTCGCTGATGTAGATTACGTTCCCCAGACTGACTCCTGATGCCTGGGCTATCTGCTTGGCCTTTTCCATGGCATTCTGCACAGCCTTTTCACGGGCCACTTTGAAAACAGGCGTCGGATCGTCGACAGTAAAACTGATACTGTTAATCCTGATTAAATCTCCACCTGCAGCCACCGATTTATCGATTATTGTCCCCGCTTTGCCCGTATCCCTGATTTTAATCGTCACCTGGTTGCTGACCTTGTAGCCGATGACGATATAGGTGTTCTGTTTATCGTCCCATTTTGTCACCTGCTGGATATTGAACTGGGTGGTCTGAATATCTTTGTCAGCGATCCCGTTGCTCTTGAGCGTCTGAACCACGTTGTTCATGGCGTCGATAGCTTCTTTCTGCGCCTCTGCTACGGTAGGCTGCTGAGATTCAACCCCTATTGAGAGCCGAACGATATCCGGGGCAGAGGTTGCCTTGCCCAGTCCGTCCACCCACAGGCCGACACTCTGCTGGCTGACGATTATTCCGCTGGCTCCGGCCTGTACAGGTGCCGCCCCCTGGTAGACCACTGCAGCGGGTGGTGCGCATCCTACTGCAGCAACCGCCAGCAGCAGAACAGTAGCACCACCGATTAAAATTGAATTCTTGAGCTTCATTAATCCCTCCCTCTGTTCACCGGGTTGATACCCCCGATGACCTGTATTACTTCCAGTTAAAACGCATTGACCGTCGCATGGGTTTATGCCTATTAGCCACAAAGATAGCTTATATCATATAATAGTTCAAATCAATCTAAGGAACACATCTTGAGATTACTTAAAGAATTCTTAATCACGTTGCTTTTCGCCGTCATCATCTTTGTTGGGCTGCAAGTATCCATCAAAAGCTTTGAAGTCTTCAACGTATCCATGCTTCCCACCTACCGGGAAGGCGATCTTATTATTGTCAATAAACTGGCCTATACCTTCGGCCAGCCACAGCGGGGAGATGTTATCGTCCTTTATGCACCGGGCAACGGATCTCGGCCAGCATTCGATCCGTTTTTTACCCAGCATACCACCCAGTTCATCAAACGGATAATTGCTATACCGGGAGACACGGTTGAGGTCAAGAACGGACAGGTATTTGTCAATGGCAACCAGCTGAATGAGCCGTATATTAAGGAGCCTCCCAGGTACTACTACCCCGAACAGATTATCCCGTCAGGCGAGTATTTTGTGCTGGGAGACAACCGTAACAGCAGCAACGATTCGCACACTGGCTGGCTGGTGCCCCGCAACGATATTATAGGTAAGGTATGGTTCCGATACTGGATGGCTGAGTACCCTGATATCCGCTTTGTCATGATTCCCATCTTCGGCCTGATAGTCTTTATCCTGTTCATCGCCGTCATCGTGGATGTTGTCAGAAATAAGGGACAGGGAAGCCGCTAGGCATGACCGAAAAGGACGTACTTAAGATCTTCAGGCAGGCAGGGGCCATAATGGAAGGCCATTTCCTGCTGACATCTGGATTGCATTCACCCGTCTACTGGGAAAAATTCAGGGTCCTGCAGTTTCCCGAGCTGACCTTAAAGCTGTGCAAACTCATTGCCAAACATTATAAAGGCGCAGGCGTTCAGGTAGTAGCCGGGCCGACTACCGGGGGCGTAATCATAGCCTTTGAGACCGCCAGGGAGCTGAAAGTTCGCGCTGCCTTCGCCGAGAAGGAAGGCACCAGCCGGGTTTTCCGGCGCGGTTTTTCCATCGAACCCGGAGAGAGGGTGCTGGTGGTAGACGATATAATGACGACAGGCGGGTCCGTGGTTGAGGTAATTAGTGCTGTAAAAAAGCTGGGGGCGGACGTAATCGGAGTAGGCATCCTGGTAGACCGCTCTGCCAAGGAGATTGATCTGGAAGTGCCCCTGTTCAGTTGCTTGAAATCGGTAACAGAAACCTTCAACCCGGCACAATGTCCGCTCTGCGCAGCCGGCGTGCCCCTGGTCAGGCTGGGCGGCTGAATCACTACAGGCTCCTTAAAACCTCGACTTCCACCGTATAATCAGGCAGGCTGTTATTGGGCACCAGGGCAGAGAAATTATGGGTCTCGCCCGAGCTGATTTTTTCAGGACTGGCATCCAGCGTAGCTACAACCTGGCCGGCACTGGTCTTGCCCGCCTCCGCTACCTTGAAACTGATGGTCACTCTCACATCACGCACAGAAATCGGCAGATCACCGATGTTCTTTACCATCCCCCTGATATAAGTGCGGGTTCCTACCGGCTTGGGCTGCTCATCCACTACCATAGAGTGCGTCAATACTATGACGCTATTCTTCCCATAAGGTGAGCCGACGTTAAAGGCTATCTGGTCTGACACAGCTTCGTTTCCATACTGGTCGACAGATCTCACCTTGAACAAGTAAATAGTGTTTACTTTAAGGTCGGATAGCTGGATTTCATGCTGGGTGACCAGTGCTTCTTTCTGCACGCTTGTCTGGGCATATTCACCCTCCTGGCTCCACATCACCTGGCTGCTGGACGGTTTATCGGTCACCCACCTGATGTCGACCGTGGTCAGAGACAGGTTGTCGACAACTATATCTCTTATCTTTGGAGGCACCCTGTAAGCCGTTGTATTCTCGCTTTGCGTTTGAGATGAAGGGGCCACTATGTTGGTTACCGGCTGCTGTGGACTCTGGACCATCTGTGCAAACGTAAAAATGCCTGCAGCTACGATGAATACCACCAGGCTCAGCACGGTGGGTAGGATCCAGGATGGCGCTGATACCTTTTCCCGCTCGGCGCCCTTGTCATCCTGGCTCTGCTCGTCTTCTTTCTCGAAAGGCCAGTGCAGTGGACTGCCGCAATTCTGGCAGGCCGATGAAACGGGCTCGATCTGCACTCCGCAGGCCGGGCAAAAGTACTGGAACGGCGCACCGCACCTGCTGCAGGTGCTCAAACCATGAATATTCAAGACGCCGCATTTGTAGCAACGAAAATAGTTTTTCATGCTTTAATAGGTTTGATATCTCAATAATTTGGCCGCAGTATCAGACTATTATTTTAATTGTGCCGGCCAACCAATTCAAAATCTGCACTGGATATTTTAGGGTAAATTATATCTGAAACTGGCCTTAATATGTTGACACTCTATCGTGCTAAAAGCTAAAATATCGTTCACGCCGAGGTAGCTCAGTCGGTAGAGCAGTAGACTGAAAATCTACGTGTCCCCAGTTCGATTCTGGGCCTCGGCACCATCATCTTGCTCCGTTCAGAAGGCCGAAGTGGCGGAATGGTAGACGCGGCAGTCTCAAAAACTGTTGAGGGGCAACTCTCGTGTCGGTTCGAGTCCGACCTTCGGCACCAGGCTCACCTCAGATTCTCGGCCAATAAAAAAGCTGTTGCCTTTTGTCCAGGCAACAGCTTGCCGTAGTCTAAATGCCGCCGATACGTATTAGATGAAGCAGGTGCCGATGTAAACGACCAGTGCGATCAAGAGTATCCCATCTATCAGCATCCCGCTGAAAAGGGCCAGAAGTCTGCTATCCTTATTGATCAGGCTGAGTACTTTTATCTTTGTCATTATCCCGCTCCTGATTTTATTTCCGTTTTCTACATATAAAACGCAGACGAAGAGGATAAAGTTTAGAGAATTGAAAAAATTCTTAAAACGCGTATGATTGACCACTAAAAATACATGTGATAACCTTAAGTCGAACTGCCGAGTTGTGTAGTGGTAGCACAATGGACTTTGGATCCATTTGCCCAGGTTCGAATCCTGGCTCGGCAGCCATTTTATTTCTGCCGTCAGCGCATCAGCTAGATGACGCTGATTTCATCGTCCGGACGGACTTCTCCGCCCTGAACGATCCTGGCGAAGACGCCCTCTTTAGGCATGATACACTTACCGACTTCCTGATAAATGGCGCACTTGGTGTGGCATTTCTTGCCAATCTGGGTTACCTGCAGTATTACATCAGCGCCGACCTTCAAATTTGTCCCGATTGGCAGGTTAACAAGGTCGATACCGTTGGTAGTCAGATTTTCGGCGAAATCCCCCGGCTGGAAATTAAAGCCACCGGAGTTCATTTTTTCGATGCTCTCCCTGGCCAGCAGGCTTACTTGCCTGTTCGGCTCGCCGCCTGCATGTGCATCGCCAACAAGGCCAAAGCCTGCTTTGAAGAGGCCGCAATCAACTGGTTTCTTACGGGTACCCTTGCGTTCGCTGCTGCATACTGAAACAACAATGGCCATAGGCTAATTATAATACCTGCTGACCGCAGTGCCTGAGGTGGAGTTGTGAACCACGACTAAAAATTAACCTTGTCCATTCCCTTCAGGCCGAGAATCTGTCTGGCTTCATCAGGGCTGGCCGGCTCCAGGCTAAGCTCTTTCATTATTGAAATGATTTTCTCTACCTGCTCAGCACTGCTCTTGGCGCGCACACCTTTCCTCAGCCACAGGCTGTCCTCCAGCCCAACCCTGACGTTTCCGCCCATGGTAAGGGCCACTGTGCACATATCCATTTGATATCTGCCTGCACCCAGTGCAGACCAGGTAAAATTATTGGGGCCCAGCGCATCACGGGCGGCATTATAAAGAGCCAGAAGACTATTCACTGTCGCCGGTGCACCGCCAAGCACCCCGGTCACAAACTGGATGTGAATAGGCGGTTTGATGTGCCCCCTCTGCATCATAAATGACAGGTTGTTCACCATTCCCAGGTCATATATCTGTACGTCGGGCTTGGTGCCATTGGATGCGCAGATATACAGCAGCTCACGCAAGGCTTTAAATGTGTTGGAGAATATATAATCTTCCGTGGCCAGCATGGCCAGCCTTTCCCAGGGATATTTCCATTCCTTTATCTTATCGGCCACCTGTATCAAGGAGAAGTTCATTGAGCCGAAGTTTACCGAGGCCATCTCCGGCTTAAAATTAATCACTGGCGCAGCCCGTTGCTCGGTACTGATGCCAATGCCGCCGCTGGTAGAGACGCATAATACCGCATTTGTCTGGGCCTTAATTCCGGTCAGTACCTCACGGAATATCTCGCTGTCAGTGGTCGGCATGCCGTTTTCCGGATTCCTGGCATGTACGTGCAGTATGGCAGCCCCTGCTTTGGCAGACCTTATCCCCTCTTCAATTATCTGGCTGGGCGTCACGGGCAGGTATGGTGACATGCTCGGAAAATGTGCAGACCCGGTCAAAGCGGCGGCTACTATTACCTTTCCCTGCGGCATCACTGTACCTCCCTTGTGAATTTGCCCGAAGGATAAATCAATAGACGGGCACCAGTTGATGGAGACAGTTAACTTGTAAAATGTTAGATTATGCAGCGGGTAGATGTCAATTTATTTGTATTCGAAATCCTGAAATGCTACTATTAGGCTTCCGTGAGCCAATTGAGGTAGGTGATACACAATTGGCTCATTATCATTATTAACAGGCAGAATACGGGCTGAAACGTGAAAATAGACCTGCATGTACACACCAGCAGGCTGTCACCCGACAGCACAATGGACCCGGAAGCGGCCATTCAGGCGGCAATAGCGCTGGGCCTGGACGGGATCTGCTTCACCGAGCATGACAGGGCCTGGGACCTGGCAGACGTGATTCAGCTTGGCACAAAATTCAATTTCCCAGTCTTTCGCGGGGTTGAGGTCATGATAAAGGAAGGGGGTGAGATACTGGTTTTCGGGATGAATATCAACTTCACCACCGTAATAGACATACATACCCTGCGTAAGCTTTCACAAGATGCCGGAGCATTCATGATAGCCGCTCATCCCTTCAGAGGTTTCCCCTGTCAGACGATAACCGACTTCGAAAAGGCTGAAGATTTGATTATGAAGCGTCCGGTTTTCGATAAGGTAGACTGCCTGGAAGGATATAATGGCCGCAATATGGCCGGCAACAACGACTTCGCCTGCCAGCTTGCGTCCAAGCTGGGTTTTCCCATATCCGGGGGCAGCGATGCCCATGCCGTGCCCGAGTTGGGCAAATGTGTTACTATTTTCCAGAACTACATACGTAATGAAGAAGATCTGCTCAGGGAGTTGAAGGGGGGTAGATTTACAGGGGCCAATCACAACCGTGCAAAATGATTAGAGCAGGAATAACGGGTACTATCGGCACCGGCAAGAGCACCGTGGCAGCAATGTTCGGACGCCTGGGAGCCTTTATCATCGACGCCGATAAGCTTGCCAGGGAGGTAGTGGAACCGGGTAAAGAGGCCTGGCAGCAGATCATTGATTTTTTCGGCCGCGATATATTGAATGAAGACCAGACGCTTAACAGGCATAAGCTGGCAGAAGTAGTTTTCAATGACCCAGAGAAATTGAAGAAGCTGAACTCCATAGTCCACCCGCAAGTGCTTAGAGAAGACCAGCGGCTGGTAGAAGAAAGGAAAAAGATAGACCCTGACGGCCTGATCATCAAGGACATACCACTGCTGCTGGAGGTCGGGCCCGAGGTGGCCCGCATGCTGGTGGACAAGATAATCGTTGTCTACTGCTCGCCGGACGTCCAGTTGACCAGGCTGATAGCCAGGGGCATGGAGGCCGACGATGCCAAAAGCAGGATTGCTTCGCAGATACCGATAGAAGACAAGAAGAAAATGGCCGATTTTATCATTAACAACGATGGCACGCTGGATGAGACCTGGCAGCAGGTTCAAAATATCTACAAGCAGTTGATGCCTGGCAAGGCTGCCTGAAAGCCGCACCCGATTTTTGCCGCCAATCTTTACCGATGCTATAATATCCCGTCTGTTCAGCCGTCAGGCATCTGACAGTCCGCATATTCCTCGGTAGCTCAATGGTAGAGCGGGCGGCTGTTAACCGCTAGGTTGTAGGTTCGAATCCTACCCGAGGAGCCAATCTACCATTCAGGCAATTTCCACGAATAAATAAGAGAGGGCCGTAACGGCCCTCTCTTCACTTCTTCTAAACGAGATTTTTACTATTTCCCTTCCATGGCCTCCACAACCAGCTCAGCTATATCCCTGGCGATCAGGGTTTCCTCGGCGCCTTTGGCCTTGATAGCATCTGTGAACATTTGCACGCAGTACGGGCAGGCCGAGGCGACTATCTCTGCGCCGGTTTCCATCACCTGCTCGATGCGCGTCTCACTGATACGTTTGCCGATGCGTTCTTCCATCCAGAAGCGGCCGCCGCCTGCTCCGCAGCAGAAACCGCCGTTGCGCGAGCGCTGCATCTCCAGCAGCGGAAGCTTATTTATGGCCTGCAGCACGTGCCTCTGGGGGTCATAAATATCGTTGTGCCTGCCCAGGTAGCAGGAGTCATGGTAGGTTATCCTGCTCTCCTTCATAGCCGCTAGCTTTATCTTGCCTTCCTTTATCAGGTTGGATATGAAGGTGCTGTGATGGATGACCTCGAAATTGCCGTTGAACTGCGGGTATTCATTCTTCAGCGTGTTAAAGCAGTGAGGGCACATGGTAATGATCTTCTTGATGTTGTAGCCTTTGAACTGCTCGACGTTGGAAGCAGCCAGTGTCTGGAACAGGTACTCGTTGCCCAGCCTGCGCGCGGGCTCTCCGCAGCACATTTCCTCGGTACCAAGAATGCCGAAGTTTACGCCGGCCGCCTTTAGGATCTTGGCTGTGGCAATGGCTATCTTGGTGCTGCGCTCTTCGAGTGAAGCAGCGCACCCGGCGAAGAAAACGTAGTCAACATCGGGATTTTCGGACAGCTGCTTGATATCAAGCCCGGCTGTCCAGTCCGTCCTGGTAAGCGTAGTGCCCTTGCAGCTGTGCCCCCTGGCCTCGATACACTTCAGCACGGCCTCACCGGTTTCAGGTATCTGGGCCAAATCCAGCACCAGGTGACGCCGCATATCTATTATCTTGTCTATGTGCTCGATAAATACCGGGCAGATATCCTGGCAGGCACGGCAGGTAGTGCAGGACCAAAGCTCGTCCTCGGTTATCACCTGGCCGACCATGACCTTGGCTTCAGCAGTCTCCGTCTGCGGGTTGGCTGCTGCTCCTGGAGCAGCTTTAGCGGCGGCCTTTTTCTCCTTCAGTAGGGACGGCGCTTGCTCCAGCCAGTATGCCTTGAGGTCCTGGATTACCTTACGCGGGGAAAGCGGCTTGTCGGTCAGGTAAGCGGGACACCTGTCCTGGCACCTGCCGCAGTTGGTGCAGGCGTCAAGGTCAAAAAGCTGCTTCCAGGTGAAATCCTGTATCCTGCCCACGCCGTACGTCTCGGCATTCTCCAGGTCAACCAGGTTGAGAGCGCCCTTGGGACGCGATGTTTTGAACAGTACGTTGACCGGAGAGATGAGGATATGGGTGAGCTTTTCCCAGGAGAGTATGATGTAAACAACGGCCCCCAGGGTAATAACCACGTGGGAATACCAGAGGATCTGGTACCAAAGCAGCCTGGTGGCCTCCGGCAGGCCGGCAAAGAACCCGGCGAGCCAGAAGCTCACAAACCTGGCCTGGCCCCATTCAGGATGAACATAATATTCCGGTTGCGTCAGGCCCAGGTTTTCGGGCACGGCAGCAATCATTCTGAAGCTCTGCAGGAAAAATCCGGTGATAACCACGATGGTGATAAGGAGCAGGGCCACGCCGTCGTCCAGGACGGTATTCAGCCTCTTGGGCCTCTGGATGTACCGCCTGATTAAGGCCAGCGCCACGCCGGCCAGCACCATCACTCCGGCAATATTCCACAGCCCGCCGAGATAGATGTATACCGGGCCGTGAATAAAATCGGCGTGGAATGGATCAAAAACATAGTGGTTCAAAAAGTCCAGGCCTGCGCCCAGGAAAAGCAAGCAGCAGCCGATAAAGATAAGGAAATGCATTATGCCGGGATAAGGCTCCCTGAGGAAACGCCGATGGAATATGGCGTCCAGGATGGTGAGCTTGATGAATTCGCCAATGCGCTGCCAGGGCCGGTCAAAACGCTTGTCCGGTTTACCCAGCATCCACATTTGATAGCGCCTGTAGACTACATAGCCTATCAAAGCTATGGCGATTACGGCGGCCAGATAAAGAGCGATTTGGAAAATAAACGGGATGTTCCAGAAGATTTCACGTGATGCTTCCATCATACTCCTTCCGTGGTTATTTGCTTCAAAACCGACATATTATATCATTTTTAATACTGGGTTCCATCCGCCTTAAATCGTAATCAAAACGGCTCAAAACCGGCTTGAAAAATCGGACCTATGCGTTGATTACAGTGGCAGATTTAAGGCAGGGGCTTTCCCGCACGGGCGAACAGGGCGCTGATGCACTTGGCGGGGATATCCACGGATCCCAAAGGGGCCTCATGCTCATCCAAGAAATGGTGGTAATCCGATCCGCCGGTTGTGATCAATTTGTATTTAGCGGCAAGCTTCAACATCCTGCCTATCGTCGCTTTATCATACTGACCGTAGTAAGTTTCAAGGCCGACCAGGCCGGCGGCAATCAACTCGGTAATGATGCGCTCGAGGCCTTCGATATCGGCCGGATGAGCCAGCACCGGTAGGCCCCCAGCTTTGAGTATTATCTTCACCGCGTCGACAGGCTTGATTTTGTCTCTTTCCACATACGCCAGGCCGTTGCGTCCAATATACTTATCGAAGGCCTCGTGTTCAGTGCTTACGTACCCTTTTTCCAGCATAGCCTGGGCCACGTGCGGTCGGCAGATGGATTCGCCCCTAGCCAGCTCCTGGACCCTGTTCCACTCGATGTGAATGCCAAGACCGTTCAGTTTCTCCAGTATCTTGTGCGCCCTGCCCACCCGCGACTCCCGGATTACCTCAAGCGCAGCTACAAAATCTCTGTCCACATAATTCACGAAATATCCCAGCACGTGAAGCTCGCCCGTTGCCAGGTCGGTATTTATTTCCACGCCCGGAATAACCGCTATTTGAGCCCTTGTCCGCGCCTGGCTTAGAGCCTCTTCTACACCTCCGACGCTGTCATGGTCTGTAACTGCCATGATCCCAATCCCGGCGGCTATGGCCAGGTCAACCAGCTGCGCAGGTTTTAATCTGCCGTCGCTGGCCGTAGTATGCAAGTGGAGGTCATACTTCAACTTTCCGCTTCTTCCCGCCTGATCCTCTTGATGCTGCGAGCCTTTCCGTCATTGTTGATATCAAGCAGCGCGGCATCCAGCGCTGACCTGCCTTTGCCGACGGACAACCTGTGCGGCATGCCCACTAAAAAACTGGTGAGAACGTTATCGACGTCATCACCGATGATGGAATCTACAGGCCCGACCATACCGATATCGGTTACGTAGGCTGTTCCTTTGGGCAGCAGGTGGCCGTCCGTCGTGCCGATATGAGTGTGTGTGCCGCAAACAGCGCTCACCCTCCCGTCCAGGTACCTGCCTAATGCCACCTTCTCCGACGTTGCTTCTGCATGGAAATCGACCACAATGATTTTCGGCAATGGATCAACCGTAGAAAGCAGGCAGTCCATGGCACGGAACGGGCAATCGTACTGTCCGATGAATACACGGCCGATTAAATTGACGACCATTGTATTCTTGATGATTATATAACCGCGCCCCGGCGCTTCGGGGGGAAAATTGAGAGGCCGCAAGATAGGAAGATCCCCATCCATATATGGAATGATATCGCGCTGCGCCCATACGTGGTTGCCGGTGGTTATCACGTCCACGCCCGAGTCAATCAGCTCGCGGGCCGTATTGGCGGTTATGCCGATGCCATGGGCGGAGTTCTCGCCATTGGCGATCACCAGATCAACGCCCAATTCACTAATTAAGCCTGGCAAGAACTGCTGTACGGCCCTCCTGCCAGGCTTACCTATAACATCACCAATAGCCAGGATCTTCAATTCAACACACCCTGAACTAAATCATTTTGCGTAGTCTACCGCCCTCACCTCTCGCATTACAGTGACTTTTATCTGGCCCGGATATTCAAGGCTCTCTTCAATCTTTTTGACTATATCGCGAGCCAGGCGCATGGCCGACAGGTCATCCACCTGGTCGGGTTTAACGATTATCCGCACCTCCCTGCCTGCCTGGATGGCAAATGCCTTCTCCACGCCGGGGAAGCTGCTGGCAACGTTTTCCAGCGCCTCGATGCGCTTGATATATTGATCGAGGGACTCGCGCCTGGCGCCCAGCCTCGAGCCACTGATAGCGTCTGCCGTGGCCAGCACAAATCCGAGTGAGCTGGTGGTCGTTGCCTCGCCGTGGTGTTCGGATATGGCCTGGACCACTTCAACCGATTTGTCCCATTGTTTTACCAGGTTCGCCCCGATCAGTGCATGCGGCCCCTCGACTTCGTGGTCAACGGCTTTACCGATATCATGCAGAAGCGCCGCTCTCTTGGCCAGCATCACGTTGGCCCCTATTTCAGCGGCCAGCATGCCTGCTATATGCGCCACCTCCAGGCTGTGTGTCAACACATTCTGCCCGTAGCTGGTCCTGAATTTTAGCCGCCCCAGCAGCCTGATCAGCTCAGGATGCAAACCCTGCACGCCAGCCTTGCGCGTTGCCTGCTCGCCTTCGATGCGAATTGTAGTGTCTACCTCTGCTTTGGCCTTATCCACCACCTCTTCGATGCGGGCCGGGTGTATGCGTCCGTCCAGGATGAGGTTATTCAGGGCGACCCTGGCCACCTCGCGGCGGATGGGGTCGAAACTAGATATGGTGACCGACTCGGGTGTGTCGTCAATAATAAGGTCGACGCCGGTTGCCTGTTCCAGGGCTCGTATGTTACGGCCTTCACGGCCTATCAGGCGACCCTTCATATCATCGTTGGGCAACGATACCACCGATACGGTTGTTTCGAAAACTACGTCTGTTGCGCATCTCTGTATGGTAGTGGCCAGAATATCACGGGCTTTGGAGTCAATTTCGTCCTTGATGCGCACTTCCCACTCACGCACCTTGCGGGAGGCATCGTCCTTGATCTCATCCTCGATGGCATTCAGAAGCTGCTGCTTGGCTTCTTCGCTGGACATGCCAGAGATGGATTCGAGGCGTTGAAGCTGCTTCTCCTTTACCTCTTCGACCTGCGCCTTAACAGCGTCGATCTCTTTTTCTCTGCCTATAAGGCTGCGCTCACGCCTTTCCAGTGCTTCCAGCTTCCTTTCCAGGCGTTCTTCCCTTTGACTTGATCGTCTCTCCAGCCGCTGTAACTCATATCGTCTTTCCCTGCTTTCGGCCTCGGCGGCGGCACGGACTTTGACAGCCTCTTCTTTAGCGTCGAGCACCATCTGCTCGTACTTGGCTTGAGCGCTCTCTAGAAGCTTTTTAGCTTCATTCTGCGCAGTCCTGATCTGTTGGTTGGCCAGGAGCTGACGCGCAAAATACCCGAACAGTAGAAACAAAACAGCCACTAGGCCGATAATCACATAGAATATCCAATCCATAATACAGTTGCCTCTCTTTATAAATAAAGCGGATTAAGCTACGCATGGCAATAAATCCTCAGTAGATAATTATACTATTCTTGTGCGCGTATAACTAGTCTTATGTCAAAAATATTGGAAATTTTAGCGGCTGACCTTGTCCCAGAGCCTGGCAACTGCAGCATTTACTACTTCACTGCTGTAGCCGCGCCTGGCCAGATAAGCGGTCAGGCGCCTGGTAAACTCCGGGTGCTCAAGCGCAGCCAGTGTCCTGGATTTCTTTAGCCCGGCTTTAAGGGCGCTGTCCTCGTCATTGACATCAGCCAGGAATTCATTGATCACCTCAGCCTTTACTCCTTTCCGAAGCAGCTCCTGCCTGATCATGCGCCGGCCTTTAGGTTTATTGGCAATTCTGTCACGTATCCACGATTCCGCGAAAGCCCTGTCATTCAGCAGCCCCGTTTTTTTGAGTCGAGACATGGCCTGGCTGACACATCCGGCGCTGAACCTGCGCTTGAATACCAGGTGGTTCCTGAGCTCGCCCTCGCTGCGCGGCCGGTATTCAAGATAGTTTAGAGCAGCCTCGTAGCACCTGTTGAATTCATCCTCATCGGCAGACCTGGTTAATTCCCCCAGATCCACGTCCTTCCCCGGCGAAAGTGCGGATTTCTTGGCGAAAGATTTTACCGTGGACAGCGATGTGCCGTCATCAAAGACAATGTCAACGTTGCCGCTGCGCGAGCCGGCTTTGATTTCTAAAACTCGCTTTATCATCAAACTGTCACGTCATCCGGGCTACAAAGCGCTATTCTGTATCCTTGCTATCCGAACCTACTGTATGGCTGGACAGGGCGATATTCCTGACCTGCTTTTCGATTTCGGCCGTGGCCTCCGGATGCTGGATAAGGTATTCCCTGGCCTTTTCTCTTCCCTGTCCCAGCTTGGTGCCGGCAAAGTCGAAGAATGCACCGGACTTCTTTATCACGCCTGAACTGACGCCCAGGTCGATAACATCGCCCTCTTTGCTTATTCCGCAAGTGAACATGATATCGAATTCAGCCACGCGATAGGGCGGTGCAACTTTGTTTTTTACTACCTTTGCCCTGACACGATTACCGATGATCTCAGTGCCGTTTTTGATGGCCTCAATCTTTCTGAGGTCTATCCTGACCGAGCTGTAGAATTTTAGCGCCCGACCGCCCGGCGTTACCTCCGGATTACCAAAAATTACCCCCACCTTCTCCCTCAACTGGTTGATAAAAATAACAGCCGTGTTAGATTTGCTTATCTCTCCGGTAAGCTTGCGCAAGGCCTGCGACATGAGCCGGGCCTGCAGGCCCACGTGGGACTCGCCCATCTCTCCTTCAATTTCAGCGCGCGGGACCAGCGCAGCGACGCTGTCGATAACTACCACATCCAGTGCATGTGTCCTGACCATACGTTCGGCGATGTCCAGCGCCTCTTCACCGGTTCCAGGTTGCGCTCCTTTCAATGAATTTACGTCAACCCCACAAAGGGAGGCATAGTTGGTGTCAAGCGCATGCTCGGCATCGATATAAAGCACCAGGCCACCTAATTTCTGCGCCTGTGCAATTATGTTTAAGGCCAGCGTTGTCTTGCCTGACGCCTCTGCGCCGAAAATCTCCGTGATTCTCCCCCTGGGTATACCACCCACCCCCAGTGCTAAGTCCAGGCTCAAAGATCCCGTGGGGATGACCTCCACCTTCACCTTTGCCAGCCGGTCCCCCAGGGACATTATCGATCCCAATCCATATTGTTTCTCGATCTGATTGATAGCCAGGTCCAGTGCCCTTTCCTTTTCCACTTTAACTTTTTCCAGTTCCATTTCTCCTCCTGCTTAATTAAGCTATTTTGTCCATCGCTTGCAACTGGCTATAGGTTTAATTAACACAATTGTACTACTTTGAAATAACCATTGCAATACCCCGGTTAAAAATATTTGACTGAGTAAACCCGATGAGCTACATTTTATACGAGGAAAATAGATGCCTATTTATGAATACAGGTGTCCCAAGTGCAGCACCAAATTTGAGATGCTGAGGCCAATATCCAAAGCTGAGGATGATGCTGAATGCCCTAAGTGCAAGCAACCGTCCAAGCGTGCCATATCCAAATTTGTTTCACGTGCCAAGGATGACCTTGGTTTTCTCAGCCATATGCCGACCAGTTCAGGCTCGTCCGGCTCCTGCGGCAGCTGCAGTTCAACCAATTGCTCAACTTGCGGCGGTTAAACTTATACGCTGTCCACCGGTCCACTCATTTCTCCCAGAAGTTTATTTTTAATCAGAATTGCCGCTGTCAGTATTATGCCGGCCTCTACCAGTATGGCTGTTACCAGTAATACCGCTGCATCGTTAAAAAATCCCTCGGGGAACATCATTATCAGGTAGTCGTGTGCAGGGTCCAGAATCCACAAGTTGTTGTTGAAGCTCACTATGTGAAACAGAATAAAAAGGCTGTTGAAATCTATCAGCGCCCATGCCACCAGTATCCCCGTAAACGCAAGCGTAGCCGCAGCTCCGATAATAAGCCCTTTCAGTATCCTGGATATGCTGGATCGCAAGTAGAGGTACAATCCCGACAGGAACAGCAGCACCATCGATATAATCTGCAGCAGCCCAAAAAGCTGTATAATGGCGCGCACGTCAGCCAGATGTACCAGTTCCTTCTGTGAATACACCGGCATGTCTTTCCCTTTAATAGTCACGGTGACCTGAGGGCTGTCGGACCTGCCGTAGTAGTATTCAATCATTTTCCGGGACACTTCATCCAGCTGTGACTTACCAATCCCTGTGACCTTGCTGATCTGGTATTTATCAAAACCGTACTGGTACAGTTGATACGAATGTGAGACCACAGTGACGGTGCTGGAGATAATAAGAAACGGTATGCAAACAATCCAGATGAGGTAGACTATCCAGCCGATAATTTTCATGTAATTTCTGCCCCGCCTAGTAGACCATTATATCCTATCATCGGTAAAAAACACGTGTTATAATTTTAGCCGTTCTCGCTGGTGTGTCTATGTTTACCCACCTCCATGTGCATACAGAGTACAGCCTCCTTGACGGATGTTGCCGCATTTTGCCGCTGGTTCATAAGGCCCGCGAGTATGGCATGCACAGCCTGGCCATCACCGATCACGGCAACATGTACGGCGTCATCGATTTCTACAAGGCCGCCAAAGAGGTGGGCATCAAGCCCATCATAGGTTGCGAAGTCTATGTAGCTTACAACGACCTGCACGGCCGGGATCCCTCCGATAAATCAGGTTTTCATCTTACCCTGCTGGCAATGAATAACCTCGGTTACCACAACCTTCTTCAGCTTGTTACGCAGGCGCACATCGAGGGCTTCTACTATAAGCCCCGCATCGATAAGAATTTACTGCTCAAGTATAAGGATGGACTGATTCTGCTATCCGGGTGTGCCCAGGGTGAGCTGGGCCGTCTCATACTGCAGGACCGTCACGAGGAACTGCACAAGGCGGCCAACTGGTATAAAACTAATTTCGAGCACTTCTATATCGAAATTCAGAGGCATCCCATTCCTGACATTGAGAAAATTAACCAGAGCCTTCTGAAACTCGCCTCACAGCTTGATTTACCCCTGGTAGCGACTAATGATGTCCATTATGTAAATAAGGAAGACGCCTACATCCATGACGTGTTGCTCTGTATCGGCACCAATACATCCATAAATGACGAGAAGCGTTTAAAAATGGCAGGCGATTATTTTTATCTCAAGAGCCCGCGGGAGATGGCAGGGGAATACGAGGACCTGCCGCAGGCCATTGAGAATGCGGAATCCATCGCCGCCCTGTGCAACGTTGAAATAGAGTTCGGCAAGCCCCACCTGCCGCAGGTGGAGCTTCCTCCCGGAAAGACCTCCCAGGCTTACCTGTCTGTTCTCTGCTGGAGAGGACTAAAAGAACGCCTGCCTGATGCCGGGCCGGAAGCTGAACGAAGGCTCTCTTACGAACTGGACGTGATTGAAAAGACCCAGTTTGCCGATTATTTCCTGGTGGTGCATGATCTCATATCCTTTGTCAGGCAGCAGGGTATATTTTTCGGCGTGCGCGGTAGCGCGGCCGCCAGCCTGGCCCTGTACTGCCTGGGCATCACGGATATTAATCCGCTAGACTTCCAGCTGGTCTTCGAACGCTTTCTCAACATCGAGCGCCGCGAGATGCCGGATATCGACCTGGACTTTCAGGACGACAGGCGTGAAGAGGTCATTGTCTATGTCAATCACAAGTACGGCATCGACCATGTGGCACAGATCATCACGTTTGGAACCCTGGGCGCACGTGCGGCGGTACGCGATGTGGGCCGTGCCCTCGGTCTGAACTACGGAACCGTGGACCAGGTAGCCCGCCTTATACCGGTGCGCCCCAACATACGGCTGGAAGAGGCCATGCTTGAGGTAAAGGAGCTTCAGGACATGTATGGCGCCGACGAGCTCATCCGCCAGCTTATCGATACTGCTAAGAAGCTGGAAGGCATCTCGCGTCATTCCAGCACTCATGCCGCCGGCGTGGTAATTTCCAGGGAGCCCCTCACCCAGTACATGCCCCTGCAGCGCGCCAGCAAGGACGGCGATCAAAGCTCAGCCATGACCCAGTTCTCCATGGAAAACGTCGCCACGCTGGGTCTGCTGAAACTTGATTTCCTGGGGCTGGCCAACCTGACTTTGCTGGCCAAGGCCAGGGAAGTAATATTGAAGAATTACGGCATCGAGATAGATTTTCTCAAAATACCTCTGGACGACCGTAAGACGTTTGACCTGCTTTCGTCGGGCGAGACCACAGGAATCTTCCAGCTGGAAGGCCCGGGCATGAGGCGCTACATCAAGGAGCTTAAACCGACCAAGTTCAGCGATATCGCCGCCATGGTCGCTCTCTACCGTCCGGGGCCCATGGAGCATATACCCACATTTATCAAAGCCAAGCACGGGCTTGAGTCCGTGCAGTATCCCCATCCCGATCTGGGCCCCATTCTGGAGGATACCTACGGCGTGATCGTGTACCAGGACCAGGTGCTGTTCATTGTCCAGAGGTTTGCCGGCTACAGCCTCGGTCGTGCCGACATCATACGCAAAGCCATGGGCAAGAAGAGCCCCGAGGTCATGAAGAAGGAAAGGCAAAATTTTATTGAAGGCGCAAAGACCAAGGGCTACTCTGAAGACGAGGCCAGTGCAGTATTCGGGCTTATTGAACCGTTCGCTGGCTATGCCTTCAACAAAGCGCACAGCGTCAGCTACGCACGTTTAGCTTATGATACAGCCTACCTCAAGGCCAACTATCCCATCGAGTACATGGCTGCGTTCATGGACACTTATTATGACAAGCAGGAAAAGCTGGTCACGGCCATCGCCGAATGCCGCAGGATAGGCATTGAAGTGCGCAAGCCTGACGTGAATTTCAGCCGGGCGAATTTCACGGTCGAGATGCTCGAAGATAAGAAGGGAATACGCTACGGGCTGGCTTCCATCAAGAATGTGGGCGCTAATGCCATTGAGCCGATTGTGGCTGTACGTGACCAGGACGGACAATTTAAGTCTATCGAGGACTTTTGCCAGCGCGTAGACCTTCGTTACGTCAACAAGAAGGTGATGGAGAGCCTGATAAAGGCGGGCGCGCTGGACTCGCTGGGGCAGAGGGGATCGCTGCTGGGGGCTGTCGACCGCATAATCTCCCTTTCGCATCGGGGGCAGAAACAAAAGGAAAGCGGCCAGTCCAGCATGTTCGACCTCTTCGGCAAGAGTGTCTCCGTGCCGTTGCCTTCCCTGGACCTGGATGAGAATGATGTAACTTTGCAGGAGAAATTGACCTGGGAAAAGGAGCTGCTGGGTGTCTATTTCTCTGAGCACCCGCTTTCAGCCCTGGCCTCCAAGCTGGCCGAGCAGACCAGTATACTTTGCGGAGAGATCAACACCGATATGGCCGGCGAGAAAGTTATAGTCGCCGGCATGATTACCTCGGCCCGGCACGCCACTACCAAGAACAACCGCATATTCATGATAGCCACAATAGAGGACCTTAACGGCAGTATCGAGGTAACCGTATGGTCCGACGTCTACTCACAGACACAAGACCTGTGGGTAGAGGGCAATATCCTTCTGATCGAAGGATATGTCAAAGTCAGAGATGACAGGGCTAATATCAACTGCACAAAAGCACGCAAGTATGAGGCCGACGCTGAAGAAAGCCCGAAAAAAGTGAAGCCCCAGAAAGTGGAAAACCACGAAAACAATAACCACGTTAGCGCGCCCAGGAAACTGGTGATTAACATACAGCAGAGCGACGACAGTGAGAAAGACCTCGAGCATCTGCAGCATATAATGAAGGTATTGGAAAAGTATCCGGGTAACGACAGCGTCCAGCTATGCATTCACAGGTCTAATAAAATCACCCGCATGGACCTGCCCGGCGTGAAAATAGATTACTGCAACGACCTGATGAAAGAGCTCAGCCTGGCTATCGGCTATTAGCCTGTATAAATTCTCTAATCAGGCTATTCACAAGGTCCGGCTTCTCGTGTACCACCCAGTGCGACGCGTCCGGGATTCTTTTTACCGTAAGCCATTCAACATACTGGTCCAGCCCGTTTATTACTCCAGTCAGCAGCGCCTCGTCCTTTTCTCCCCAGATGACCAGAGTGGGGACTTTGATTTTGGGAAAAGCCTGTGACTCTGCCTGTCCACCGGGTGTCTCAATGGGCTTCTCCAGGACGCTCATATCAGCAGCGCGGTAGTAGTTCAGTCCCCCTGTCAGCGCACCGGGCTGCGACCATGCTTCAATATATCCCTTGATGTCTTCCTCTTTGAGGACACCTTTTTCAATGATGTCCTTGAATGCGCCTTTAAGCAGCCAGGCGAAATGGTTATCGGAAAGGACTTTCTCCGCTTTAGGATCCCTGAAAAATAAAATATAGCTGCTGGCCTTTCTCTGGTCAGGATTCAGCCGGAGTTCGCGTTGAAACGTTACCGGGTGCGGTGCATTGATAATAATGAGCCCGTCCAGGTACTGTGGGAAATAGGCTGCGAACGGCCAGGCTACACCTCCTCCCCAATCATGCGCCACCAGTGTAAATTTCTTATGGCCCAGTGACTCAGCCAGCTGTCGGATGTCCTCGATTAGCAGGCGCATCTTGTATTGCTCCACTTCCTGCGGCCTGGAAGAGAGATTATAACCCCGCATGTCCGGCGCCACCGCCAGGTGGTCACGGCCGAACTCCACCAACTGCTTCTTCCACATCCCGCTGTACTCCGGGAAACCGTGCAGGAACATAATCAGTGGCCCGGAGCCGGCATAGGCATAATGTATCTTTATACCGTTTACGTCAGCGTATGCATAATCAATCATACCATCACCTCAAATTGGGCACCGGGTTATCGCTTGGCCTCATACCGGGCGAAAATATCGCTGTACAGCTTAAACGAGCCGCCATCATAAAGAACGAAATGGACTTCATCCAGGCTGGTCGGGTTGTTTTCGAGATAGTCCACCGCCGCCCTTATTGCAATGGCCGCTGCAAGGTCTGCAGGATAGCCGTATATGCCGGTGCTGATGGCCGGAAAAGAAACGCTTTTGACGCCATGTTCCATGGCTGTTTTAAGACTCTCTACGTAACAGCTGGCCAGTGTTTGCTCCTCACCGCTGTTTCCGCCCCGCCACACCGGCCCGACCGTGTGAATCACATATTTGGCTTTCAGATTGCCGCCTGAGGTTATCACGGCCTTGCCAGCCGGCAGGCGCCCGATCTGGGATACAATCTTCCGGCATTCCTCGTCTATTACCTGGCCGGCCGCCCTGTGTATGGCTCCGTCCACTCCTCCTCCACCCATCAGGCCTGAATTGGCCGCATTCACTATAGCGTCCACCTTCTCCCTGATAATGTCCCCCTGTACCAGCTTCAGCTTCGTCTTCTTTACAGCTATCTCAACCGTCATCTGCCACCTCACCGCCGATATTGTCAGGAAAATCTCGGGACTATGACGCCGTATTCCCCGTCGTCACGCCTGTAGACAACCTGTATCGAATCATCCACACGGTTCATGAACACAAAGAAATCGTGACCCAGGAACTCCATCTGGTCTATGGCTTCCGCCACCGTCATGGGCGTTATCAGAAACCGTTTGACCTTCACAATCCGCGTGTCGTCATCGGTTCCTTTTGATTCAATCTCTTCTGCCGGTTTTCTGATCGATTCGGGATTTCTGCTCTTGGTGACTTCATACCTCTTTTTGTACCTTTCTATCAACCGCTCCATTACATCGGCAACTTCATCAATGGCCGCACGCATGTTGTCAGCCTTGTGCTCTCCCCTGATCAGGAATCCGTTGATGTTTAAAGTGCACTGGGCGCTGAAGCTCTGCTGCCGTGACTTTGATTTTTCTTTAGAGAGCTCTACTTTAACCGAGTTGATGGAATTCAAATATCTGTTCAACTTCGTCAGCTTCTGCTCGGCGTAGCCTTTCAACTCCGGCTCGATTTGTACATTCTTGGTGATTACCTGGATATCCATTCTCGACTCCTGCTCTATATTTCCCTGGCCAGTGTGAATCCCAGCACGATCCCGGCCCGCTGCGCTTTCAAGGCCGTTGCACACGCTTCAAGCGTGGCGCCCGTCGTGCAGACATCATCGATCAATACTATATTTTTCCCCTCGACTCTCCCCTCCTGGCATTTAAAAGCATCGCGTACATTGCTCCTGCGCTCTTCCGCATTCGCAGTGTGAGTTTGCGGCCTGTTATTCCTGATGCGCACCAGCGGATCCGTATATACCGGTACGTTGATAATTGAGGAAACCTCCCGTGCCAGCAGCTCTGACTGGTTATATCCCCGCTGCCGCATGCGGCTTTCATGCAGGGGCACAGGCAGCAGAATGTCAGCGGCCAACTTGTTTTCCGTATAATATTCGGCCATAAATCTTCCCAGGCGACCCGCAATGGCGCGCAGGTTATTGTATTTCAGCGCATGCACGGCATCGCGTATTATTCCTTCAAATATAAACACCGACCGTATCAAATCAATATTTCCCTGTTTGCTCCAGCATTCACGGCATAAAGTGCCGCTTGTTTCCGGCCTGCCGCATCTCTGGCAGAGCGGAGGATAAATGCGCTTCAGTCTGTTTTCGCAGCGGATACAAACAAAGTCACCGATTTTTCCGCATCCAAGACATACTCGAGGATAGAAAAAATCGATGACTTGGCTCTGGAGTTGTTTCAACCGTCTGGTCAAAACAGTTGCTCCGTTAAATATTCTGACTAATACCGCCTGTTATTCTAGCTTAATGGGGACGAAGCGTGTGACTGGCTCCACTAAAGATCGGCTCGTTAAGGTATATATCTCCGTTTCTGATCTTCAGGTTGAATCCACACTCAAGATTGGTGCATACCCAGGCTTTATAATGTATCGCTGCTCCCTGACTACCGAAATCGGACAGCGGAACCAAATCACCGGTCTTACATTTTAAACACTTTGGAAAGGAATAGTTTTCCACTATTTTTTCCACCTCCTCCAAGGATAGGTAAAGTATAGCATTAATTAAAATTCATTAGCAAATGATTTAACCTGAGATTTTTGACATCGGCGGACTGTTAAACGCCGCCCAGCTTAAACTTTGCCAGGCAGGTATAAATGGGCCCTGACGGCGTAAGCTGGCTGCGCATTAAAGATAACGACTCCACCTGTAATGAGAACTGCGGCTGGAACTCGCTGCCTTTGATCAACTCGCCGAATGCCGCTCTGTCTTCCTGCGAACAGCCATCTCTCAGCATGGCGAGCGTCAGATGAGATGCAAAGGGGCGGTCTTCACCGGGAAATCCCAGCCTGGTCAATGCTACATCCACGTCTTTGGCCAGCTTAAGCAGTTCCTCACCGTCACATTTCATGCCCAGCCAGAATACCCGGACTCTCTTGGGATTAGGGAAACAACCCGTCTCCTTCGTCTGCAGTTTGAAAGGCCGGGTCGCTCCTGCCGCCTTTGCCAGCGCACTTTTGACATCATCCAGCTTGCCGGAGCTTACGTTTCCCAGGAACTTGATTGTTAGATGGATCAGGCCTGGGTCGACCCACTTTACAAAGCGGTGCTGCGGCAGCTTGAGAGCAGCCTGGTATGCTTTCAGCCGCTCTTTCAACCCGGCAGGCAGTTCAATTGCCACAAACGACCTTATTTCTGCGTCTCTCATCCGCTTTATTCCATCAAGTTATTCCCAGGAATTTGCCGGCATTGGCATACAAAATGTCTTCCAGATCCCCGCTTTCCGGCGGTAGCGCTTTAATATGGTCGATTATTCGTGCCGGGTCCAGCAGTGGCCAGTCACTGCCGAAGAGTATTTTATGTCCGCATCCCACTGCAATGAGCATTTTGTAAATCTGCGGGCTGTATAGAAACGGCGCTGCAGCAGTATCGTAATAGACATTCTGCAGATTCCTGGCCACCTCCGGCATCAGCTCATAAAAGGCCAGACCCCCGCCGAAGTGACCCAGCAATATCTTCAACCCCGGGTAGAGGCAGATAAATGGGTAAAGTATGTCAGGGGTGGTCTTGCCTTTTCCCGCATACTCGTGCCCCACCGGCTCGGAAGCGTGCACAGACAAAACCATATCGAGCTTGATTATTAGCTCAACCACCGCAGACATGACAGACGTATCCAGCAAGTCAAAACCCTGCACGTCCGGCCTCAGCTCGCCGAAACCCCTGGCGCCTGCCTTGTGACATCTCTCGATTTCTTTCAACGCTCTTTCGCCAGCCCTGGGCTGGATGGAGCACAAGGCCGTCAACCTCTCGGGGTACCTGGCAGCAGCCTCCAGAATATAATCGTTGGTGCGTACGCACATCTCATGGCTGTCCCAGCCGATATTGAGCACCAGAGACCTGCTCACCCGGCGCTGGTCCATTATGCTGATCAGGTCCTCCGCCGTACCCATCCTGGATTTTTCCTGCGAGTACAGCAACCCGAAGCAGGAGTCCGAAGTACAGTATTTTTCCCGGTTTTGTATTACCTCGGGTGAGAATATATGTGTATGCGAGTCTATTATCACGCTAAAAATTATAGTTTACGCTCGCCTTATTCTCAATATATCCAACTTGCCCGTCTTACGTATACCGGCGGAATGGACATCTTCTTCTATGGTGGCTATAATAATTTCCATTCAAACCACCCTTTGCTTTAACATATACGCCTTATCAACCTGTTAGCGTCGTTGAACACATGGCTGATAACATTCAAGAACTGGAAGCAACCGCACGTAAACTAAGGCGTCATGTCATTACAATGATCTCGGATGCCGGGAGCGGCCATCCGGGCGGATCCCTATCAGCCGCCGATATAGTCACAGCCCTCTATTTCAAAATCATGCGACATGATCCCAAGAACCCGCACTGGCCCGACCGCGACAGGTTTGTGCTGAGCAAGGGGCATGCCGCACCCGTCCTGTATGCCGCCCTGGCCGAGTGCGGATACTTTCCCATGGAGTGGCTGTCTACCTTGAGGAAAACCGGCACCTGCCTGCAGGGCCACACCGACAGCCTGCTTACACCCGGCGTAGACGTCTCAGCCGGCTCCCTCGGCCAGGGGCTCTCGTTCGCTATCGGAATTGCACTGGCGGCCAGGATGGACAATAAGGACTATCGCACCTATGTCCTGCTGGGAGACGGCGAATGCGACGAGGGGCAGATATGGGAAGCGGCCATGTTTGCGCCCAACAATAAACTGGACAACTTGACCGTATTCGTCGACTATAACGGCCTGCAGTTGGACGGTTTCACCAAAAATATAATGAGTCTGGAGCCTTTCAAAGATAAGTGGCGCTCCTTCAACTGGGAAGTGCTCGAGATCAACGGGCACGACATGCGGCAGATACTGAGCTCGGTTGAGAAGGCAAAGAAGTTAAGAGGAAAACCGGTGGTGATCATCGCCCATACCGTTAAAGGCAAAGGCGTGAGCTTCATGGAGAATAACGTGGACTACCACGGCAAGGCGCCCAATAAGGCTGAGACGGAAATTGCGCTGAGGGAGCTGGCATGACGGATTACAGCGAGCTCACAACGCGCGACGCCTACGGCCAAATGCTGGTTGAGCTGGGCAAAGACAACCACAATATCGTGGTGCTGGACGCGGACGTATCCCGCTCGACCATGACCAAATATTTCGCAGCCGCTTATCCCGACAGGTTTATCGAGTGCGGACTGGCCGAGCAGAACATGGTCAGCATCGCCGCCGGCCTGGCTTCCTGCGGAAAGATATCATTCGTCAGCACCTTCGCCGTGTTCGCTTCCTGCCGGTGCTTTGACCAGGTGCGCATGTGCGTTGCGCAGCCGAACACCAATGTTAAGATTGTTGCCACACACGGCGGCATCACAGTGGGCGAGGACGGCTCCTCGCACCAGGCCATAGAGGACCTGGCGCTCTACTGCTCGCTGCCGAACTTCAGCGTAATCGTTCCCGCCGACTCCATCGAAACGGCGGCAGTTATTAAGGCTGTCACCGATACCGTCGGCCCGTTCTATGTCAGGCTGGCCCGCAGCAAGACGCCGGTCATATACGGCGCCGGGTGCGATTTTAAAGTGGGCAAGGCCAGTTTGCTCCTGGACGGGTCCGACGCCACCATAATTGCCACGGGCATGCTGGTTAGCACCGCCCTGGCGGCTGCCAAGTCTCTGGCCGGTGAGGGAATCCGTTGCCGCGTGCTTAACATGTCGACCCTCAAGCCCATCGACCGGGAAGCTATAATCGCCGCGGCCTCACGGACAGGCGCCGTCGTCACGGCTGAGGAGCACCTGCTTCATGGCGGGCTGGGCAGCATTGTGGCCCAGGTGCTTTCCACCAGCCATCCTGTCCCGCTGGAATCGCTGGGAATAAATGACCACTACTGCAAATCAGGCAAGCCTGAAGAGCTGCTGGCAATGAACGGCCTGGCTGCTTCCGACATTGAGCAGGCTGTCCGCGCAGCCATCAAGCGAAAATAGAGGCCCTGATTGACCCGGTATGTAATAATAGTATAATCATTCCCGGTTATTTCATTAGAGATGGAAAAAGATTTACACCAGGCTCTGGTCAACAAGGAACAGGTCGAGCTGTTCCTGAATAACCTGGAAAACCTGCTGCGTGACGGCACCGTCAACGAATACTCCTATCACACACTGAAATCGGAGTACTCTGCCCAGATGCAGCATGCCATGACCGTGATCGAGCAGATCAAGAGGGAGCTGACCAAGAGGCTGGACACGCGTTCTCACGAGCTGAATATCTACCAGCAGGAGCTGGCCAACCTGGAGGCCAGGTATAAGGTGGGTCAGCTTTCCGGTGCGAACTATATGAAGCTTACCAGCACCCCTCAGCGAAAAGCGGCGCAGGCTGAAGCCGATATAGCCCACCTGACGTCGATGATGAACGCCCAGTCCTCGCAGCAGGTTCCTGCACCCCAAAGCAAGGGGCTTTCCTCCTTCCTCAACGTCATACTCGGGCCTCCTAAAAGGCCCGTTCAACCGGCCGGTATGATAGTGCCGGGCTCAGTCCCGGCAAAGCCGCCCGTGATAGCGCAGGTCTTCACCAGCGTAATGCTTCTGCCCGACCGCGTGCTGCCGGGCAGCACGGTGGGCATAATCGCTAACGTCACCAATTCGGGGCAGCAAGCCATACACCACAAGGCGGAGTTTAAAATAAACGGCAAGACTCAATCGGTCAATGAGATCATGCTCGAGCCGGGACAATGCCAGGAGGTCACCTTCATGGCCATGGCCGGGAACCCCGGAGACTACTACTTCTCGGTAAACGACGCCACAGCCATCCTAAAGGTTATATCCGCGCCCTGAGGACTTGATCCGTGAAAACACGAATACTCGCTATCCTCATAGCCGTCGTAGCGCTGTTGACACTGGTCATTGTGGCCGTATACAGCAACCTGGCAATCTATATTTCCATTATTGCCATCGGCCTGGCGCTGGCGCTGCAGAAGTATGTGGCCAGCTACTTCGGCTATTTCATCATCGTCTTTTCCAACATGCTGCACGAGGGTGACCGTATCCGTATCGACAGCTACAAGGGCGATGTGCGGCACATTGGCATTTTCTATCTCACGCTGGACGAGGTAGGAGAGGACGAGAAGCTGGGCGGTGAGCTCACCGGCAAGATACTGCGCATCCCTAACCTTCTCGTCCTGGACAAGCCTGTACTGAATTTTTCCAAGGTCTACGAGAAAGACTGCAAGATCGTGCAGTGCGACTATATCTTCGATGAGATAAAGATACCCATATCGTCAAACAGCGATATATTCAAGGCTGTGGAGTTGCTGGATGGGATAATCAACAGCGAGGACGACAAGTACCTGGTTGAGGCCAAGGAAGCTTTCAAGGACAACTACCCCGCATTTCTACGCGAGGCGGAGACCAACCGCCACGTGCTCATACATGTGGAGGAGAACAGGATCTGGCTCAAGGGCAAGTTCGTCACGCCTTACAGGGACAGGAACGAGCTGCGCACCAGGATGTACATGAAGTTCCTGGAAAACATAGCTAAAGACGAATCTATCAGGCTGGCTTGATTGGCAATGGGGTGGTGCCGAGGGAGGGACTTGAACCCACACTCCCGTGAGGGAAGCGGATTTTAAGTCGCTAAGAGTAACTTCATTGTTAACAAGCATCATTTGTATCTTCGCAGTCAATTCATTGGTAATTTTTCTCTTGCCATTACTCAGCATAGTAATGTAAGCTCTTGATACTCCGAGTCTTTCCGCCAATTCCGATTTAGTCATTTTATGCCTCACTTCTAAATTCACAGAATCAATCTTACTGTATTCAAACTACCCTTTCACTGTAATTCGACTGTATTATAACTGTATTATAGGTAGTTGTCAATATTACATATGTCATCAGTATTGACATTACACTCAAAACTTGCTAATATTCTTACGAGTGATTAGATGGTTTAGTAATAATGTAGACGTACGTATAGATAAGTAGACTACAAAGTGAGTTGAAAATGGAATTGAAAAAAGCTGCTGAAGAGTTAGGAATCTCTACCAGGCATATACATAGACTGATTGAGGATAAGACTCTACCTGCAAAGAAGAAGACTATAGTTGTAGAGTTGAGAAAGATTGTCTGGGATGTAGACGAGAAGACAATCAAGGCAGCTAAAACTTTACTGGCGAGTTGGAAGACTTCGGAGCAAGACTTTGGATCGTGGCTTTCAGGTTGGATTGCAGAATATGATATACCACTCTCCAAACTGGCTCAGATGAGCAAGATAAAGAAGAGGACTCTACAAAGGATAGTCAACAACCAAGCCGTGAGACGATTACCCAAAGACTATCAGATGACGATAGTCTCGGCCCTCATGAGAGAAATGATAGGTAGGTCTAAGGCAAACTAATATAAATACTTTATGAAGGGATAGGACAATGATTGATTTGCATACCGCTACGATAGAACAGATACAACATGCTCTGGGTTCACAATTCTATGAGGAAATTGAAGCTCTGGCATTTCAAATACTGCCACACGTAAATCAGTATGACCAAGATAGAAAACTGATTGCTTTGGGAGACCCAGACGATTATAACGAGTGTGAATATACCTATGATGAATTCCATCGTGATCTTGAATATTATTGTGAAACTGAGAACACAAAGGGAATGATTGAAATATGTCGAACATTAGCCCGAATCGACAAGGGAATTCATCTTGTCATGGATGTTAGTGATGTGGATGATCCTGAGTGGATAATAAAAGGGATTATTGTATTGAACGGTATTACCTTCATTATAGCTGACTCAGGAGTAGGCAAAACTACTATCTGTATCTATATTGATGAGTGTATGAGGAAAGGGAATGATTTCTTTGGACTTCCATGCAAAAAGGGATCAGTAATATTTGTGGAGAATGATGAGTCAGCAGAGATGCTCAAGAGCCAGGTCAAAACTATCGATCCCTCAAAACACCTAAACATTGCTACCTGTGAAGTAATCTGGGATGCCAATGCAGGAAAGTTTAACCCAGAATTCGAAGACCTTCTCTTTTACTACACTCCTGACGTTGTGGTGCTCGACTCTTATACTTCTTTAGGTGTGCCAGATATAACAAGCCCATCTTCAGGATTGGTACTGGATGAACTGAGAAGACTTGCCAAAACTCACCATTGCGCCTTTGTTATCCTTCATCATGTTAATAAACAAGGTGACCAATTGGGTTCAAATTTACATAGAGCAAAGGCTGATGTGATTTTGACCATAACAGATTCTTCAAATGACACTATTGTGATCACTCAAGATAAAGTCAGGGGAGAAAAATTTGAACCGCTCACGCTCAAATTCAATAGGGATACTTTGGAGATTCAGAAAGCCAGCATGACTTTGAAAGAAACTGTATTGATGCTTAAATCTCAACAAGTATCTGAGAAAGAAATTGTTGAGAGATTTCACGGTCGACAGCGTGATACAGTCAAAAAGTATCTGAGAACACC
>Ga0209610_1000005_pt1 | contig 120449 bp, 117 predicted proteins | sample LakKivw275mmetaG_FD_184137 | JGI IMG/M metagenome (GOLD analysis project Ga0209610, IMG submission 184137) | Anoxic lake water microbial communities from Lake Kivu, Rwanda to study Microbial Dark Matter (Phase II) - Lake Kivu water 275m metaG... | ecosystem: Environmental > Aquatic >...
CGGCACACTGGAGTACAGCACCAATTACTTCTGGCGTGTGAAGGCCCTTGAAGTCAACGGCCAGAACATCCCGAGCGATTGGTCTGCTACCTTCAGCTTCCAGACCGAGCCGCAGCCCGCACCGCCTACTCATTCACCTGCTGAGCCGGCGACTCCGCTGTGGGTCTGGGTCATCATCGCCATCGGCGCCATCCTCGTGATCGTCACCCTCATCCTCATCTTCAAAACTCGCAGGGTGTAAACCTCAGGGTAGTTCCCGATAGCAACCGGAAGGGGCGGCATTTGCCGCCCCTTCTTTATTTAGCCATAGGAGCTACACCGGGCCAATTTCCAAAGGTGTCACGAAACTACAAAAAGTAAATATGTACGGGTAGCCTGTTTGGAGCCTAGAACAGAGTCTTGTAGTAGTGGTGACGAATAATCTTCTTTGCCTCAACGCCTCTTTGGCGATACCGACAGGGTAAAAGGAATCGATCAAAATACAACTGTTTTTAGGCTGATGTCCAAAGCCCTGGCCGAGTGTGTTAAAGCTCCTATTGATATCCAGTCCACTCCCGTCTCGGCCACAGCGCGAACGCTGCCCAGGTTGACGCCACCGGAGGCCTCCAGTATGGCCCGGTGGTCAACCAGCTTCACCGCCCTTCTCATCTCATCCAGGGACATATTGTCCAGCATTACCACATCCGAGCCGGCCAGCGCCGCTTCCAGCGCCTCCTCGGGACTGGCTGTTTCAATTTCGATTTTATACCCTTTGGGAGCCTTTTTACGCGCCTGCTCCACTATCTGCCTTATATTCAAACCCTCTTTACGCAAGATGGCGATGTGGTTATCCTTTATCAGCACCATGTCACCCAAACTCATGCGGTGGTTTGTTCCTCCCCCGACCGATACGGCCCATTTTTCCAGCACCCTCAGGCCGGGTATAGTTTTCCGGGTATCCATGATTTTAACGGGCAGGCCCCTGGTAGCATCCACATATTCTGCCGCCTGGCTGGCAATTCCGCTGAGATGCTGTAGAAAATTGAGCGCCGTGCGTTCGCCCTTCAAGATGGCGGCAACATTGCCCTCGATGTTCGCCAGCACGTCTCCCGGCTTTATCTGGCTGCCGTCTCGGACAAGGGCAGTAAATTTAAGGAATGGGTCGACCTTATGAAATACCAGCCCGGCGATTTCTATGCCGGCAAGTACGCCGTTGGCCTTGGCGAGAAAGTGTGCCCTGCCCTGTGCATGGGGGCGAATCAGGCTATCGGTTGTAACATCGCCGCCGGCCAGGTCCTCTTCCAGAGCGCCTTCTACCAGTTCCTCGATGCCGGGCATAAAGTCGTCCAGGTTCATCCTCTGCTAGCTCTCCTTGCCTGCCAGATATGTATAGTAGCCGTAATTTACAGGACCAGTTTTAGTTGTTTCACAGGGGAAGTCAGCGCATTCGAAACACAGCCGCGCACCCCTTTCATGAGCGCATGAGGCTATTTTACAAAAACGATTTTCTTTTGGCGCACAGCCGGCAGGACCATTCGGACAGGTTCCCCTGACCATCCTGGGACACTTCTCGCAGGCTATTCCGCAAACACCTATTTTCATCGGCCTATCCTAAGCAGCGGACGAATTAAACCGTGGTGGTTCTCCGGCGCGTCATTCAGGGGTTCAGCAGGTAGATTGAGAAATTGAGAGCCGTGGCGAAGCTTACCCAGATTATATATGGTATCAGCAGGAAAGAGGCCGTCCTGGAGACGCGATAGAAGTTGATAATTGTCAAAAGTATGGCTGTCCAGAGCGGGACTATGACGATGAGGCCGCTGAGCGGAGATTTAAGGCCGAAGAAGGCAAAGGACCAGAAGGAGTTGAGCACCAGCTGGACAATGAAAATCACCAGGCCCTCCCTGACCTGGAATTGATGGATGCCCTTGCGCCAGACCAGAAAGGCCGATATACCCATCAGTATGTAAAGCAGGAACCAGATGGGAGCAAACACCCAGCCCGGGGGTGTAAAAGCAGGCTTTTGCAGCGCCATATACCATGTACGGGTCGAGGCGGGGGTGAAGATTGAGCCGATCAGGCCGGCGCCGATGCAGGCGGCAAGGCAAATAGACAATTTAAGTGCGTCATGCAGTCCTTTCCGCTCCGTCCTGTTATCCGGGGAAATCAATATTTCATACCTCTGATCATTGAAAAACGTGCAGGCCGTTTCGAACATAATATAACATCGGCCTTATTAACTCAAACCCTGCCTATTGGACAATAACCATATAAGTGATAGTGCGGTGGACTCCTTTAACAGCCTGTATGCCGGTAACGACCATCTTGGCGATGGCATCGGCATCTGTGCCCTGGAGAACTGCGATAACATCATGCGGCCCCACCACCAGATCTGCCGAATCCACCCCGGGAATATTGCGCAGCGCTTGCACGACTGATTCGGCCTGCCCAATCTCCGCCTGGATCAACACGTAAGCCTTCCTGTTTGACATTGCGCACCTCCTTGCTGACTGCCTCCCGTCCTAATAGCTATTCTAAAATAGCATTATAGAGAATTCAAACCCGGCGCCGGCTTTGTTTGGTATTTGGGCTATGCTAGAATACTGCGAGGGCTGCGTCTTATAAGACCAGCCCCGAGTGTGTTTATCTGTGAATTTATTTTACTTAAGCGAACTGCTTCAATCACTACCTGATTTCCAGCGTCTGGCCAACCGCTATAAAGACGGCGGCAAGGCCGGCACGGTCCTGAGGTTGCCGGAAGCCGCCCACAGCTTCGTCGCAGCCTCCATTTACGGGGCACTCAGGAAGCCCACGCTGTTTATCACAGCACATCCGGAGCAGTCCAAGCGCCGCTTTGAGCAGGTCAGCCGGTGGCTTTCCCAAGGCTTTAGCCCGCTCTATTTCCCTGAAATTGACCTGCTTGGCACCACGCCGGATGCCGTATTGATAGCAGACAGGATCAGGGCTCTGGCTGCTCTCTGCAGCCCGGCAAATGGAACCGATTGCCCGCCGCCCTTTGTCCTTACCAGCGCCCTCTCACTGGCGGGCAAGTCCGTAGACAAAGCGGAGTTCAGCCTGCGCCAGGTGGAGGTTAAGACCGGCCAGACTCTCAGGCAGCACGAGCTGCTGGACAGGCTTCAGTCGCTTGGCTATTCATTCGAGGAGGTGGTAGAGGTGCCGGGTACCTTCACCAGGAGGGGAGGCCTAGTGGATGTGTTCATCACCGGCCGTGAGCTGCCGGTGCGTGTGGAATTTTCCGGCGATATAGTGGACAGCATAAGGGAGTATGACCCCCGCACGCAGCGTTCTGGCGCGGGCATCATGTCATTCACCGTCCTTCCGGGCTCGGACATAACCGGTTCTGGAAGCTCTAACATACTGGACTACCTTCCGGCCGAGGGCATACTTATTCTCGACGATGAGACGGAAGTGCAGGCAGAGATCGAGAAGATTGAGATTGAAATTAACGGCATCACGGCCGGCGAAAATGGCACGGCACAGGCACTCAAAGGGTCTTATCTCAGCTGGAGCGAGATAGCTGAGAAGCTGCATGCGCTGGGAAGGATTTTGACTTTCACTGAACGTGGCAGTGCGCCGGCCGGGATGGATGAAATTGTCCTGCCGATAAAGGCCTCGCCTAATTTTGTTGCCAGGTTTGACAGCCTGGTAGAGGGCTTGCCCGGCCTCAGAAAGAAAAATAGCAGGCTGGTCATCGTCAGCCAGCAGTCCGACAGGGTCAAGGAAATGCTGCAGGAACACGATATAGAAGTGTATTCCCCCGGGTCTCTCAGGCAGGTCCCTGCGGCGGGATCACTCACTCTGCTTCGCGGCGCCGTGGACTGCGGATGGCAGATAACCGATGAACTGGTACTGCTGACCGACCTTGAGCTTTTCGGCATTGTTAAGAAGCGACGGGATACCAAGCCGCGGCCGGTTCATCACAGGTTCTTCCTCGACGATATCAGCGTCGGCGATCTGGTTGTCCATATAGAGCATGGCATCGGGCGTTTTGCCGGCGTCACGCGGCGAGTGACGACAGGCGTAGAAAGGGAGTACTTCATGATCGAGTACCTGGCGGGTGATGTTCTCTATGTACCCATAGACCAGGTTGACCGTCTCAGCCTTTATATCGGGGGCACGGAGCGGCCGCCCAGGCTAAGCCGGCTGGGGTCCCAGGAGTGGAACAGGTCCAGACAGAAGGTCAAGGAGTCGGTGGCAAATATAGCCGGCGAGCTAATTGAGCTTTATGCTGCCAGGGAAGCGGGCAGCGGGCTGGCGTTCTCGGCGGACACGCTCTGGCAGCAGGAGCTGGAGGGCTCGTTCCCCTATGTTGAAACACCGGACCAGCTCGAGGCCATAAAGGCGGTGAAAGCTGATATGGAATCCACGCGCCCGATGGACCGGCTGGTCTGCGGAGATGTGGGTTACGGCAAGACCGAGGTTGCCTTACGCGCTGCTTTCAAGGCGGTTATGGACGGCAGGCAGGTGGCGATGCTGGTGCCCACCACCATACTTGCGCAGCAACACTTCAATACATTCAGCGAAAGGCTGAAGCCGTTCCCCGTGAAGATTGAGGTGCTCAGCCGGTTCTGTACCGCCAGGCAACAGGCCGATGTTATTGACGGGCTGAAGGCCGGTACCGTGGACATTTGCATCGGCACACACCGCTTACTGCAGAAGGATGTTGAATTCAAGAACCTGGGCCTGGTCATCATAGATGAGGAGCAACGCTTCGGGGTGGTGCACAAAGAGCATTTTAAAAAGATGAGGCAGACCATAGACGTGCTGACCCTGAGCGCCACTCCCATTCCGCGCACGATGCACATGGCATTGTCGGGCCTTAGGGACATGAGCACTGTAGAGACCCCGCCCGAAAGCCGGCTGCCGGTAAGCACCTACGTGGGTGAGTTCAATCACAGGATGGTCAGGGAGGCGATACTCAGGGAGATAGAAAGGGATGGGCAGGTATTTATCGTGCACAATCGCGTCAACAGCATAAACGATGTTGCATTCAAAATAGCCGGACTGGCGCCTGAAGCCAGGATTTCAATTGCACACGGACAGATGGACGAAGAAAAACTTGAAGGCGTGATGACTGATTTTATCGAAGGCAGGAGCGATATACTGGTGACAACTACCATCATAGAATCCGGCATGGACATGCCTAACGTTAACACGCTGGTCGTCGACAGTGCCGATCAGCTCGGGCTGACGCAGCTCTACCAGCTGCGCGGCAGAGTAGGCCGGGGAGCCAACGAGGCCTATGCTTACTTTATGGTCGACTCCTGGCGTGGTATTACGGAAAGGGCGGCGGAACGCCTTAAGACGATTGCACACACAACGGAGCTGGGCTCCGGCTTCGCCATAGCGATGAAAGACCTGGAAATAAGGGGCGCAGGCAACCTGCTGGGCGTGGAACAGAGCGGCAATATAGCCGCGGTTGGCTTCAACTACTATTGCCAGCTTCTGGCTGAAGCGGTTAAGGAGATAAGGACGCGCAGGGGCGTCCCGGCAGCGAAGCCGGCTACCGAGCCCAGGCAGGTATCAATCGACCTGCCCGTGCCGGCGTTCATACCCGAGTACTATATCGAAGATATGCGTACCAGGTACAATATTTACCAGCGGCTGGCCAAGGCCACCGGGGTGAAGGCCGTCAGGGAAATAGGCGAAGAGCTGCTGGACAGGTTCGGCCAGCTTCCCGAAGAGGCTGCCAACCTGCTGGACATTGCGGAGATCAGGCAGTTTGCCATAAGAAGCGGCGCCGAGGCCATATATTTTAAGGACGATGCCCTGACCATTGCTTTCGGTGAAGAGGTCCCGGCTGCAGGTGTCCTGTCGAAGGTGGCTGGCAGGAAGGCTTTCAGGGTGGGCAACAGGCAGGTAAGGATGGATATGGAGATGGCAGGCAAGGATTGGCAGGAGGTTCTTAAAAATCTGTTGGAAGATATGGCTGCTTTATCACCCGCCGGATAGGGCAGCTACGAATCGTCCACGCCGGAATCGGCCAGGTAATCCATCAGGTTCTGGACGGTAATCAAATTATCCGCCTCTTCCTCAGGTATCTCTATCTTGTTGTCCGGTTTGCTGAAGTTATCTTCTACCGTGGTGAAGAACTCCGCCAGATCGTCCGGGTCCATGTTTAGGTCGTCAATCAGGGAAGCCGAAGGCGCAATGGCATTCTCATCGACGCCAAGTTCGTCAACAAGTATGGTCTTGATCTTATCAAAAATCCTGGCCAATGCTTACCCCCGCATAATTATACGATGTGCTCTACCCGTGCATCAATTCATTTATTGCGCAGCGTTTTTGTATCTGAAATGGCGGAACCCAGCACGCCGTTTATAAATTTGGGGGCGGTATCGGCTCCGAACTGCTTGGCCAGCTCCACCGCTTCGTTGATGGCCACCTTGGCAGGCACTGCTTTACTGACCAGTATTTCATACAGCGCGATGCGCAGTATGTTACGGTCCATGGGTGCCAGCTGGTCTACGGGAAAGGCCGGTGCAAAGCGGCCGATTGACTCGTCCAGTAATTTCTTATTATCGATTACACCCTGTAAAAGTTGGGCTGAAAAATCAGCCGCCTCACCGCTAAGCTCCTTTTCTTCTAACGTCCGCTTGAATATGGTATCGGGCTTGTTGGCTGCGAACTCAAGTTCATACAGCGTTTGCAGGGCGACAACCCTGGCGCGGTGACGCAGACTTGTGGACATAGTGGTAACGGTCGATCAGACGGTGGCTGAACCCCTTTCCCGCTTACCTCCCACCTTTGCGCCACTTCACTATTTCACTGGCTGTCTGAGCGTTGCTAATATTGAATGTAAGCGCACCGGGGCTGATGCTTTTTATGTACCTGGTAAGCAAATCACCCGGGCCAATTTCAAAAAAGGTGGTAATGCCGCGGGCTACCATCATTTCTATCGTCTGCTGCCACTTGATGCCGTGGGCGATCTGGCTGATGATTTCCTCTTTGATGGCGTCAAGATTGTTCATGGGCTGGGCTGTGACGTTGGCCACGACGGGCACCTGCGGAGCCTCAAAGGTGAACTGTGAAACAGCGCTAATCATTCCCGCCAGCGCCGGCTCCATGAGAGATGAGTGAAATGCCCCGCTGACTTTGACCGGCGTCATGCGCTTGGCCCCCTTTACCTGGGCCAGCCTCCTGGCCTTGGCCAATTTCTCGTCCTCGCCGGCCACCACGATATTGTCGGGGGCGTTAATATTGGCAATCTCAACCCCGGTGGTGATGCATATGCCCTCGATGACATCCCTGTCCATATCCATAATAGTCAGCATTCCGCCGGGCTTGCGCCGCCCGGCCTCGTTCATGAGCCGGCCGCGCTCGCGTATCAGGCGCACAGCGTCGCCCAGCTTTATAACGCCGGCAGCCACCATGGCGGCAAATTCACCGGCGCCATGCCCCGCCACCATGGTGGGGCGCGGAAGCGTGTGCTCGCTCAGTTCCTCGGCGGCTCTCAGGCAGGCCAAGTCTACCGTAAGCACGGCGGCCTGCACGTTTATAGTCTGGAAAAGGTCTTCCTCAGGCCCTTCAAAGCATAACCGTGAAAGCGGAAAGCCCAGGGCCTTATCTACCTCGTCAAAAACCTCCCTGGCTGCATTGTAGTGGACGTAAAGGTCTAGTCCCATGCCCACCTGCTTGGACTCCTGGCCTGGAAATACAAAGGCCACTTTTACTTCCTCGACCATTTACTTCCTCCTTAAAGCGCTAAATCAGCGGCGGCTATTTCTTCTTTCTCTTCTGCGGGGCTTTAACTTCAATAACTTCCCTTCCGTCATAAGTACCGCAGGTGGGGCAGACCTGGTGCGACAGTTTCAAGCTGTGGCAGCGTGAACATTCGATAGTAGCCGCTGCGCTTCTTGCCAGATGACTGCGCCTTTTGCCCTGGCGCGCCTTGGGATATTTTTTCTTTGGAAGTGGTGCCATTTAAACCTTGCTCTCCTTTTCTTGCTGAATTAACTTGTCCCACCTGTGGTCGCGGGACCTGTCTGCATGCCCGCAGTTGCCTTTAGACAATTCCTGGCCGCACACCGGACAGATGCCCGGGCAATCAGGCCTGCAGAGTATCTTGGTAGGCTGTGCCATAATCATATACTGTCGGAAGGCCTCACTCAGGTCAAGGATATGGTCATCGCCTATGATAAAATCATCGGCGGCCAGCTCGGTGCGCTCGCCTGTAATCATATCCGAGACGGGGAAAAATTCATCATCCATGTTAAACTTAACCTTGACGTGTACCGGGCACAGGCACCTTGAGCATGTACACTTCAAATCTGCGGAGAGAGCGCCCGATACCAGAATTCCACGGTTAGTGCGGGTCAATGCAACCTCACCCGAAACGTGGTCTTCATCACTTTCGCCGGCAAGTTCATCAACCTTATAGTTGCGCTGCGCTCCCACCGGCTCTTTGAGGAGCTGGGCAACGTTAATTTGCATATTACCGGATTCGAACGTGAAATTGGCTCATTATATGTTGCGTTACCTTTATATGTCAAGCAAATGAACCTGAGTTCGCCCCTCGCATTAATTATAATGATTTATCAGCCGGCAAAGTAATTTATGCCTGTTTCTTCGCTCCTAAAGAGGCGCAGCTTCATACCAGATAGGCTGTTGACTGTTTTAATGAAAAGGATTTAAACTGTTTGTTGGTCAGGGACTTGATAGTGGCAGGCGGCCGGTTTTATCTTTAAAGTCAGTAGCAAACAGACCTCTCTTTGTCAGTAAGATTTAGCGCGATAGCCTAACGGTAGAAGTCATTTTGACAGTGTAAACATCCGGTATAATAATGGCGGCTGCACAGTAGAGCTTCAAAGGAGTTTTTTCATGAAAGTTGTATTTATTGAGGATGTATCGCACAAGGAAAAAAGGGGCGATATAAAGGAAGTATCCGATGGGTACGCCAGGAACTACCTCCTGCCGAGGGGACTGGCCCTGCCGGCAACGCCGGGCGCAATAAAATCGGCGGAAAAGATAGCCCAGGAGCGGGAAAAGAAGCGTGCACGCGAGCACGGCGAATATGTTGAACTGGCCGGGCAGATTGAAGGCAAAGAGCTTCATTTCAAGGCCAAGTCGAGCGCCAGGGGAACCCTGCACGGTTCCATCACCGCCGCGGATATTGCCCAGGAGCTTTCCAAGCTGGCCAACGTTGAAGTGGACAGAAAAAAAATTGCGCTTAAAGGTCCCTTACATAAAGTTGGGGAACATGAGGTAGATGTTATTTTTTCCAGGGATGCAATGGCTAAAATAAAGGTTATAATTGAGGTAGAGGAATCTTAACCGGTGACAGAAGCACTTCCCCCGTATGATCTGGATGCAGAAGAAGCCGTGCTGGGCTCCTTATTGATAGACAACGAGGCTATCAATGAGATCGATACTGTAATCGGCAGCGAGGACTTTTTCAGCGAGCAGAATCAGATAGTCTATAATGCCTGCCGCAACCTGTTTCTGCGTGATGAAGCCATAAACCAGATCACGGTGGCGCAGGAGCTTGCCCGGCTGAATAAGCTGGACGAAGCGGGCGGCGCGGCCTATTTGAGCCATCTGGTGTCCATAGTCCCCACCTCCCTGCACGTGCTGCATTATGCCCAGATCGTTTTCAGGCTGGCCACCATGCGGAGGCTGATCAGCGCCGCCGGCCAGATCGAGTCCATCGGCTACAAGGCAGATCCCGACGTGGACCTTTCGCTGACCAGGGCGGAGGACATCATCTTCAAACTGAGGACACGCCACTCACGCGGCGATTTCGTGCCAATCCAGGACGCCCTCAACGTGTACTTTGAGGAGGCCGGCAAGACGGCCTTTGCCAGCGATATCCAGAGCGTTAAGACCGGCTTCAATGCCATCGATAATGCGCTGGGCGGGCTGCAGCGCTCGGAGCTGGTTATCCTGGCCGCCAGGACCAGCATCGGCAAGACCAGCCTGGCGCTGAACATGGCCAGGAACGCCGCTGTAAACCAGAATGCCTGCGTGGCTATCTTCAGCCTTGAGATGTCACGGCGTGAGGTAATCCAGAGGCTGCTATCCAGCGAGGCCAATATCGAATCGCAACACTTCAGGAAGGGACGTTTTTCCGAGCTCGAGGAGAGGCTGCTGCACAGGGACATAATTCCCAGGCTGGCCGAGACATCGATCTTTATTGACGATACGCCTAATATGCGTATCAGTGAGATACGCAGCAAAGCCAAGAGGCTTCATCTCAAGCGGAATGTCGACATGGTTGTCCTGGATTACATACAGCTTGTGCGCGGGGATTCGAGGAACGACAACCGCGTGCAGGAGATAACCGAGATCACCCAGGCCTTAAAGGCGCTGGCCCGGGAGCTTGACGCCCCCGTTCTGGCGTTATCACAGCTCAGCCGCTACATCGAGCACCGCCAGGAGGGCAAGAAGCAGAAACAGCAGATCAAACCGCAGCTTTCCGACCTGCGCGACAGCGGCAGCATCGAGCAGGATGCCGATGTTGTGATGTTCATCCACCGGCCTGAGAAATTATACAGTGAAGAAGAGTGGCTGCGGGAGTTCGGCGAGGAATCTCCTTATCCACGCGGGGTGGCCGAGATCATTATTGCCAAGAACCGCAACGGACCCACCGGAGAAGTATTGCTCAGGTTCATCCAGGAAACTACCAAGTTTGATAACAATATCATCGAGGTAGGCCAGGATTCACGGTATTTCTCGAGGTAAGAGAGGATGGCAGAGAGCGCTTTTAAGGGGTTTCCGCCCCGCCCGGAAGTGACGCCGTTAGCCAATATATTTTTTACCGAGGTACTGCCCGGGCTTTCAGACATCGCCGAGATCAAGACCGTGATGCACATCATGTTCCTGCTCAGCAGGCGGCGCGGCTACCCTCGCTTTGTCAGCCTGGGTGAGCTGCACTCCGATCCCGTCATAGTCAAGGGACTGGGCGAGCCGGGGGGGAACCTGGATGATCTGCTCAGGCAGGCGCTGAAGTCGGCTGTGGCGCATGGCGTATTGCTCAGCGTCCCGGTGGAAATGGACGGGCAGGCCGATGAAGCGTACTTTATCAACAACCAGAGCGAACAGGAAACTATATCAAGAGTGCTTGACGGCTCGCTGAAGATGCCGCGCATGAAAGTGCGCAAAACGGAAATTCCCGCAGCTCCGCAGCCGTCCGATATTTATAATCTCTACGAGCAGAATATCGGCCTGCTGACCCCCATCATCGCCGAGGACCTGCAGGAAGCGGAGCACCGCTACCCGGCGGATTGGATCCAGGAGGCTTTTAAAGAAGCAGTCAGGGCAAACGTCAGGAGCTGGAAGTATATACTGAGCATATTAAAACGCTGGGAGCGGGAAGGAAGAAAAGATGGAAAATCTGTCCGAGATACTGTCGCAGGAAGCGACCCTGATAAATATATCAAAGGAAAATACGGACATGTTGTCCAACGATAAGGCTGACGTGGCTGACTCCCAGGCTGCAGACCGCTCGGAATGCCAGCTGTGTCACGGCACCAGGTTTGTCCATCCCCTGCTGCCCTCAGGCGAGCCTGATTACAGCCGGCTGATACCTTGCATCTGTACTCGCGGGGAAATAGACCGCAAAAGGAGCGAACGGCTGCAATCGATCAGCAACCTGGGCGCACTCTCAAGCCTGACGTTCGATAATCTTGTGGCCTCGGGACGTGACACCGACAGCGGCTCCCAGAAACTGTTCCAGCTGGCCCTGGGCGAGGCGCGCAAATTCGCCGAGAACCCGCAGGGATGGCTGGTGCTGGCCGGACCCGTGGGCAGCGGAAAAACGCATTTGGCCAGTGCCGTGGCCAATTACCGCATAGGCCAGGGACACCCGGCGTTTTATATAACTGCGGCGGAACTGCTGGACCATCTGCGGGCTGCATTCAGCCCGAACAGCGAGATTGAATATGACGAGCTGTTTGAGAGGATAAAGGAAGCCCCACTGCTGGTGCTGGACAACCTGGACTACTCATCCACCACACCGTGGTCCAAGAGCAAGCTCGACCAGCTTCTTGAGTTCCGCTTTAACGGTAAATTACCCACACTGATAACCACCGGCATGTCGGTGGAGGAATTCAGCGGCGACTACGCCGGTCATATAAGCGACCCGTTTTTCAGCAAGATATTGATTTTGAAAAAGCAGTCTTCCAGCCTGCAGAGCCTGGACAGCCTGGACCTGGCCATGTTGAAGAACATGCGGTTTGAGAACTTCGACTACAAGCGGCTCAACATTACCGAGGAGGAGCGTCAAAACCTGGAAAAGGCCTACAATATTGCGCTGGATTTCGCCAGGTCGCCGGAAAAATGGGTGGTGTTCCAGGGCGGCAACGGGTGTGGTAAGACGCATCTGGCCGCAGCCATTGCCAACTACCTGCGTGACGCCGGCAAAGAGGTGCTTTTCATAGTTGTACCTGACCTGCTGGACCACCTGCGTTCCTCGTTCGGGCCTGACAGCCGGCTGTCATACGATGCGCTGTTCGAACGTATCAAGAAGATACAGGTCCTGGTGCTGGATGATTTCGGCGAGCATTCCGCCACGCCCTGGGCACAGGAAAAGCTATACCAGCTCATCAATTACCGTTACAACGCCATTTTACCCACGGTCATTACCACGCGCTCATCGCTGGATGAGATGCAGAGCAGCGTCGGGTCACGCCTGGCCGATGTAAAGATAAGCTGCAATATCAACATCAACACGCCTGACTATCGCGGTGATTCTGTCACACGCAAACAGCCCGGCCGGCCGAAGCCCAGGAAATGAGCGCCTGCCCCCGGTTTTGAGACTATCAATCTTTCCTGTTAAAATATTTGCTACGTAAACGTGAACGAGACCGTAGTAAACCAACCTGTACTCGTATTAAATGAGAACTACCTGCCGCTGAATATCTGCAGGGTGCGTAGGGCTGTCATACTGGTGCTTGTAGGAAAGGCGGAGGTGGTGGAGAACGGCCGCGGCTATTTTGCCGCCTCCTCGGGCAACTACGAGATACCCTCGGTCATCCGGCTGATCTATCTGGTGCGCAAACGTTCCCATCCGCGCAAAATGACCAAGCTGGAAATTTTCAACAGGGACCGTTATACCTGCCAGTATTGCGGAAGGGAAGGGCGGGAGCTCACGCTGGACCACGTTATTCCGCGGAGGCGCAACGGCGGTCATACCTGGGAAAACGTGGTGGCGGCCTGCATTCCGTGTAACAGGCGCAAGGCCGGCAGGACGCCTTCCGAAGCGGGAATGCCCCTGTTAAGGCAGCCGAGGGCGCCCGGCAATGTCGGATTTTACATACCTTACCAGTATTTGCACTACAGGTCCGAATGGGATAAATACCTTCCCCACGCCCGTTAGCCCCTTCAACTGCTCTTGGTATTTACGGTGGTCTCTTTCAGTGGTACTTCTATGGTAACCCCGGTTTCGAGCTGGGCCATCACGGTTTCCTTTATAACATTGCGGCCTACGATCTTGGCCGGGCCCATCTTGGTAACGATCTCCTGTCCCATTTCGGGCAGTTTACTTCTCATGCAATGATACTGCTCGTGTTCATAGCCCAGGCAGCACAGCAGCCGCCCGCACAGCCCCGATGTCTTCATCGGATTGAGAGCTATGTCCTGCTCCTTGGCCATTTTGATTGAAACCGGCATAAACTCGCTCAGGAACGATACGCAGCATAGCTGGCAGCCGCACTTACCCATGCCCCCGACGAGTTTGGCCTCGTCCCTGGCCCCCACCTGCCTCAGCTCGACGTGCGTGCGCAGCTCATGGCTCAGCTTGCGCACCAGCTCGCGGAAGTCCACCCTTTTCTCAGAATAGAAAAATATGATGATATGGCTGCCGTCCAGGTTATACTGCGCATAGATGGCCTTCATGGGAAGATTGAGGCTCTCTATCATCTGCTTGCTTTTGGCCAGCGCTTTACGGGACCGTTCCCTTTGCCGCTGAGCCTGAGCATTATCCTCGTCTGTGGCCAAGCGGATTATCGGCTTATAAGGCTCAGCGTTGGCCTCGAGGTTGACCTCTTTGGCAGCCACCACCACTTTGCCCAGCTCCTGGCCGCGGTTGGTCTCAACTACGACCAGATCGTTTAGCTTCAGATCCAGCCCTGCCGTATCGAAATAGTAAATTTTCCCTGCCTGTATAAAACGGACGCCTATTATAGTTGCCATGGTTAAACTGTTGAGGCGGAGCTGAATGCATAGCCCGCCCTTTTATCCTTTCTCGGTATGTCCAGCATTATTACTTCAAACAAAAGATGTATATTAGCATTATAGCCTAAATCGACCAGGGCCTTATTCAAACATTCGATCAGCCCCGTAATTTCAACCACCGTCATCATATTTGCCCAGGATTTCAGTTCCTTGAGGCGGTCTAAATTAGTCACCTGGTCGTCGCAGTTGTATTTCACCAGCATAACGTCGCGGGACCACAGGAGCCAGAGCCTGACCAATTCTTCTACGCTGGACCTGTCAGAGGGCAACTGCTGTGCGTAGTTGAAACGCTCGTCCCACGTCTGGGTGATGAGGGCAGCGAATTCGGAGAGGCGGGCATCGCGCTGGTTGAAGTAGTTATTGTCACCCATGGCCGTCAACGCCCAGCCCAGGCAGCCGTTTGACAGCCTGGCCAGTAACCTGGCCTTTTCCGGCGGGACATCCGGATTATGCGCCATCCTGGCCTCGATCTCGCTTATCGCCAGCGGTTTCAGCTCGAACCTCTGGCATCTGGAGATCACGGTCGGAAGCAACAGGTTGTCCTTTGAACTCAACAGGATCAATACAATGTATTTCGGCGGCTCCTCCAGCGTTTTCAGGAGGCAGTTGGCCGCCTCGGTAGACATCAGCTCGGCATCGTCCACGATAAAAACTTTAAACTTGCCCTCGTATGGGGGCAAGTTTGAGCCATGCTGTAAAAGCTCTCGGATGGTGTCGATGCCGATCTCTGTGGCTTTTTTCCTTTCCTTGGGGTCACGCCCCGCATTTTTATCTATGATGACTACATCGGAGAATTTTCCCTGCTCGATGCGCTGGCAGGCCGGGCAATTCCCACAGGGGGGCTGGCTGCCCGTGCAGTTAAGGGTTTTAGCCAGGTCCAGCGCAAGCCTCATCTTGCCCACGTGGGCAGGGCCGGCCAGCAGGTAAGCATGCGCCAGCGTACCGCGCTGGATAGAATCTCTCAGGAAGTTAATGACGTGATCTTGACCCAGGGTTTGCCACATTTACTTGTTTATTACGTCGTATCTCATTAGGTCGGAGTACTTCTGCTTCTTGCGCATAATCCTGGCCTTGCCGCCGTTGACCATTACTATGGCCGGGTGGGGCACCATGTTATAGTTGCTTGACATGGGTATGCAGTAGGCGCCGCAGACGGGCACGGCCAGTATATCGCCCGGAACAATATCCGGCATGGCTTCGTTGCGCAGCAGGATGTCACCCGATTCACAGTACCTGCCGGCTATTGTGACCTGCTGCGTATTGGGGCTGGAAGCCTTATTGGCCAGTATGGCCTCGTACTTAGCGTCATATAAGGCGGGGCGAATGTTATCTCCCATACCTCCGTCCACGCAGACGTAGGTCCTTACAGCGGGGATGTCCTTGATGGAGCCGGTGGTGTAAAGTGCCACGCCGGCCCGTGCTACTATGCTGCGTCCCGGCTCAATGATCAGCTTGGGCTTTGCCAGGCTCAGGCTGGACGTCAACGAGTTCAGTTTACGTACTATCGTGTCGGCGTAGGTCGATATTGTCGGTATCTCGGCCGAAGTGACGTAGCGGACGGCGAAGCCCCCTCCCGGGCTCATCTCCCGCATCTCGAACTGGTACCTGGATTTCATCTCGGCTGCAAACTTGAGCACCACATCCAGCCCCTGCAAATAGGGGTCGGTTTCAGCAATGGGTGATCCCAAATGGAAATGCAGCCCGTGCAGGTTTATATGCGGCATGGTCAGGGCCCGCCTGACAGCATGTTCAGCCTGCCCGGTTCCCACGGGAAAGCCGAATTTGCTGTCAAGTATTCCCGTCGTGGTGTGTTTATGCGTGTGCGGGTCCACGCCGGGGTTGAGCCTCAGCAGGATATTGGCCTTCTTTTTCTTCCTGGCGGCCAGCCCGTTTAGCTGCTCGAGCTCGTAGAAGTTATCCACCACTATTCGCCCGATGTTTCCGTCGAGCGCCATCTCCAGCTCCGAGATGCTCTTATTGTTGCCATGAAAATATATTCGGCCGGCGGGAAAACCCACGGCCTGCGCTATGCTTATCTCCCCGCCTGAAACCGTGTCCAGCCCCATGCCCTCCTGTTTTAAAAGCATGGCCAGGGGCTTGTCGATAAAGGCTTTGGAGGCATAGGCCACCACTGTATCGGGATAGCGTGAGCTGAACTCGTTAATGAATTCCCTGCACTGGGAGCGCAGCGTATATTCGTCGAAGAGGTACAGAGGCGAGCCGTATCTCCTGACCAGGCCGGTACAATCGCAGCCGCCTATCATAAGGTGGTTACGCCTGTTTACCTCTGCGGTTATAGGGAAAAGGTCCAGTCTTTTAGTTGCCATAATGAACCCCGTTCTTATACAATTAATATACGGGCCGTATTATACACTATAAACGATTGATTCCGCCGTATTTTGTCCCCGGATGTGGTTTGAAGCCATTTTTAAGGGCAGCAGCTCCATTTGACAAAATCATAAATTACTGGTATATTATAAATTTGCTATTATGCCATTCCAACCTACAACATTAATGTTTATCGGTCCCACATAAATATTCCACGCATAACTATTAATTGTTAAATTTGGCTATTTCGTTCGCAGCCAACCGGTAATTAACAACTAAGACAGGAGTGACTATGTCCGTTTCTGCAGCTATGGAGAATCAAAATTTGCCCGTTGTCAAAAGCAAGAACTATGCCCGTCTTCCGCAGGTGCTTGAGATACCCAATCTCATCCAGGTGCAGCTTGATTCGTTCAGGTGGTTCATGGAGGAAGGGGTCAAGGACCTGTTACAGGAAGTTTCACCTATCAAAGATTTCACCGGCGGGAAAATGGAGCTCTCCTTTACCGGCTATGAGTTTCGTCCTCCGGTACATGACGTAGCTGAGTGCCGCCAGAGGGACATGAGCTATCAGTCCAACCTGTATGTGCGTGCCAGCCTGTTGATCAAGGATACGGGAGAGATAAAGGAGCAGGAGGTATTTCTGGGAGAGATACCGCTGATGACCGAGAACGGCACCTTCATCATCAGTGGCGCCGAGCGCGTGGTGGTCAACCAGCTTATCCGTTCTCCCGGCGTCTATTTCACGATGTCGACCGAGGAGAGCGGGCGCAGGCTGTGCAACGCCAAGCTGATACCTGAGCACGGTGCATGGCTCGAATTTGAAACTTCCAGCAAGGACGTGATCTGGGCCAAGATCGACGGCAGGAGAAAGATTGCCGTCACCACCCTGCTGAGGGCTATCAGCGGGGAGGGCGACCCTGAGGACGCGCTGAGCTGCGAATCGGATGAGCAGCTTAAAGCGCTGTTTAAAGACGACGACGATAACCCCGAGCACAAATATATTTCAACCACAATAGATAAAGAGCCAGAGTCGATCAGATTCAAGAAGGAATCGCTGATAGATATCTATAAGAAGCTTCGCCCGGGCGAGCCGCCCGACGGTGAGAGCGCCAAGAGCCTGATCATAAATATGTTCTTCCACCCGCGCCGCTATGACCTGGGCCGCATCGGCAGGTTCAAGCTGAACAAACGGCTCGAGTACGAGAAGGCCAACTATCATGTGGTATCCCGGGCCTTGAAGCCGCGCGACCTGGTGGAAATCATCCGCAAGATCATCCAGATTAACAATGAAAAGGTGCAGCCGGACGACATCGACCACCTGGGCAACCGCAGGGTCAGGACCACCGGCCATCTGATACAGAACCAGTTCCGCGTGGGGCTTATCCGCCTGGAGAGGACCATCAAGGAAAGGATGAGCCTGCAGAGCGACGATCCCACGCCGGCCAACCTCATCAATAACCGGCCCATCATTGCCTCGATGAGGGAGTTCTTCGGCGGGTCCCAGCTTTCGCAGTTCATGGACCAGACCAACCCTCTGGCCGAGCTGACTCACAAGCGCAGGCTGTCCGCCATGGGGCCCGGCGGCCTGTCACGCGAGCGCGCCGGATTCGATGTCCGCGATGTGCACCATTCTCACTACGGCAAGATATGCCCTATCGAGACGCCTGAAGGCCCGAACATCGGCCTTATAGGCTCGCTGGCCACCTATGCCAGGATCGATACCCTGGGCTTCATCGAGACGCCCTACCGCAAGGTTTACAACGAGCTGGATAACAAGTCTCCCAAGCTCGTCGGCAGAATACTCAAGCAGGACGTGATGGACGGGAAGAAGAAGGTTATGGCCGCAGCAGGTACATTTGTGGACGAGGCCATTGCCAAGAATATCGCCGCCCTGCCCAAGTGCAAGATCAAGATAGTACCTTACGTATCCGACGAGATCGAGTACTTCACTGCGGACAAAGAGACTGATAAGTGCATTGCGCAGGCCAACGCCCCGCTGAATGCACGTGAAGAGTTCATGGAGGACAGGGTGGGAGCCATTCGCAGCGGCAAATACGTGATGGAGCCGCCGGAGAAGATTGACTATATGGATGTCTCACCCAAGCAGGTGTTCAGCGTAACCACCTCCCTGATACCGTTCCTGGAACATGACGACGCCAACCGCGCTCTGATGGGCTCCAACATGCAGAGACAGGGCGTGCCGCTGGTAAAACCGGAAGCACCGCTGATCGGCACCGGCATGGAGAGCGAGGTCGCCAAGTACAGCGGACAGGTCATCTATGCTGCCGAAGCCGGCGAGGTAGTTGCCGTGGACAGCAACAAGGTCGTTATCAAGAGCGACGGCAGGAAACATGAATATGAACTAACCAAATTCTACCGGACCAACCAGGGCACATGCATCAATCAGCGCCCGGTGGTCAGGCGTGGTGACGCGGTGGTCAAAGGGCAGGTCATAGCCGACGGAGCTGCAACCCAGAACGGTGAGCTTGCCCTGGGCCAGAATGTGCTGTGCGCCTTTATGACCTGGCGGGGATATAACTTTGAAGATGCCATCATCATCAGCGAGCGGCTGGTCAAGCTGGATAAGTTCACCTCCATTCATATTGAGAAATACGAAATTGAAGCTCGTGAGACCAAGCTGGGCAAAGAGGAGATTACCAAGGATATTCCTAACGTAGGCGAAGAGAGCCTGCGTGACCTGGACGAGGAAGGCATCATCAGGATCGGCGCCGAGGTAGGGCCTGGAGATATCCTGGTCGGCAAGATCACACCCAAGGGCGAAACCGAGCTGACGGCCGAGGAGAAGCTGCTTCGAGCTATATTCGGTGAGAAGGCCCGCGAGGTAAAGGACACCTCGCTGAGGGTGCCGCACGGCGAAGGCGGCAAGGTCATTGACGTAAAGGAGTTCTCGGGTGAAAACCACGCCGACCTCCCTGCCAACGTGATCAAGCTCGTCAGGGTATGGATAGCCCAGAGGCGCAAGATCTCCGTCGGTGATAAGATGGCAGGCCGCCATGGTAACAAGGGCGTGATCTCCATCATACTTCCTGAGGAAGACATGCCGTTCCTGCCGGACGGCAGGCCAATAGATATAGTCTTAAATCCCATCGGCGTGCCCTCCCGTATGAACATCGGCCAGATACTGGAAACGCACCTGGGGCTGGCCGCCGATATCTTCGGTGAAAAGGTTATCAATCCCATCTTCGACGGCGCCGACAACGTTGCGATCGAGGACCAGCTGGGCAAGGCCTGGATCGTCAGGAAATGCAGGGAAGACGGCGTTATCAACCAGGACCGCCTGGATAATGAAGGGCTTGCCAAGGTCAGGGGCTGGCTGGCTGAGCACGTGTTCAACGCCGACAAGGTATTAGATGACAGTGGCAAGTACCGCGGCGAAGCCAGGAAGGCCAGCCTTATCCTGTGGCTCGAGCTGGAAAAAGATATACAGATGCCGACCATAGACCGGAATATAAAGAAAGAAGACCTGGACGAACTGGTAGAGAAGGTCTACCTGGAGAAGAAGCTGGTTCCGCCCATTTTCGGCAAGATAGAGCTCAGGGACGGCAGGACCGGCGACCTCTTTGACCAGCCCATTACGGTGGGCGTTATCTACATGATGAAACTGATCCACCTGGTGGATGACAAGGTACATGCCAGGTCCACAGGCCCGTACTCGCTCATCACACAGCAGCCGCTGGGCGGCAAGGCCCAGTTCGGAGGACAGAGGTTCGGCGAGATGGAAGTATGGGCGCTGGAAGCCTACGGCGCCAGCCACACGCTTCAGGAGCTGCTGACGGTCAAGTCGGATGACGTCCAGGGCAGGGCCAAGGCCTATGAGTCGCTGGTCAAGGGCGAGGATGTTCTGCAGCCCGGTGTGCCGGAGTCCTTTAAGGTCCTGTTTATGGAGCTGCGCAGCCTCGGACTGGCAGTTGAGCTGTTGAACGAAGAAGACCAGAGCATCAACCTGTTCGAAGATAAGAAAAAGATAGTCAACGTACCTAAAGCTTTAAGGTAGGTAAGAAGTGTTTGAGATAAATGATTTCAATGCCATCCGCATTTCCCTGGCTTCGCCCACTCAGATTGAAGAGTGGTCGTACGGCGAGGTTACGGAGCCGGAGACTATTAACTACAGGACCCTCAAGCCGGAGAAGGACGGCCTGTTCTGTGAAAGGATATTCGGCCCCGTAAAGAATTACGAATGCTATTGCGGAAAATATAAGAAGATACGCTATCGCGGCGTTACCTGCGAGCGTTGCGGAGTCACCGTCGAGCATTCCAAAGTGCGTCGCGAGCGCATGGGACATATCACACTGGCCGCACCAGTGGCGCACATCTGGTTTGCCAAGGGCGTGCCCAGCAGGCTGGCATTATTGCTGGATATCTCGCCGCGCAACCTGGAGCGCGTGCTTTACTTTGCCCAGTATATTATCACCGGGGTTAATTCCGAAGTCTGCAAGCAGCGGGTGGACGAGTACTATCATGCCAAGAAGCAGGAAATCCTCAACGCCATGGAACAGCTGGAGCAGGGCGCCAAGGGACAGCCTGAATCAGAGGCTGTGGCTGCCAAGCGGCGTGATCTGGATGATAAGCTGTCCGACCTGGAAGGTGAGAACAGGGTTGGCCTGTCGGAGATCAATAAATTACCGCTGCAGGTCCTGAGCGAGGGCGAGTACCAGCAGCACAAGGAAAAATATGGGGATGCCTTTGAAGTAGGTATGGGCGCTGAAGCCATCCTGACCATACTGAAATCCATGGACCTGGAGGACCTGCGCCAGAAACTGGTTAAAGATATCAGGTTGAGCGAAGGCCAGAAACATAAGAAGCTCAGCAAGAGATTAAGGATTGTTGAGGCTTTCTGGCGCAGCGGCAATAAGCCGGAGTGGATGGTGTTCACGGTATTGCCTGTGCTGCCGCCCGAGCTTCGCCCCATCGTCCAGCTGGATGGCGGGCGTTTTGCTACCAGCGACCTGAACGATCTTTATCGAAGAGTCATCAACCGCAACAACAGGCTTAAGAAGCTGATGGAGCTGGGCGCTCCCGAAATTATAGTACGTAATGAAAAGAGGATGTTGCAGGAGGCCGTTGATGCGCTTATTGACAACGGCCGCAGGGGACGCTTGCCCAGTGCCGCCAGCACGCACAAGCTGAAGTCACTATCGGATATGTTAAGGGGTAAGCAGGGACGTTTCCGCCAGAACCTGCTGGGAAAGCGTGTGGACTACAGCGGACGTTCCGTTATCGTTGTCGGCCCCGAGCTTGAGCTGCACCAGTGCGGGCTTCCCAAGCATATGGCACTGGAGCTTTTCAAGCCCTTCGTCATGCGCAGGCTTATCGAGCAGGGCTTTGCCCATAATATCAAGAGTGCCAGGAGGCAGGTGGAGCGCGCCAGGGCCGAGGTGTGGGACATACTGGCCGAGGTGATAAAAGAGCGCCCCGTCATGCTCAACCGTGCTCCTACACTGCACAGGTTAAGCATCCAGGCTTTCGAGCCCATACTGATCGAAGGCAGCGCCATTCAGCTGCACCCGCTGGTCTGCTCGGCCTTCAACGCCGACTTTGACGGCGACCAGATGGCTGTGCACGTTCCGCTTTCGCGCTCCGCCGTACGTGAAGCGCGTGAGCACATGCTGAGCATCCACAATATGTTGCTGCCGAGCTCGGGAGAACCGGTAATGACACCTACGCTGGATATGGTGCTGGGTTGCTACTATCTGACCAACATGCGGGCAACTGAAGGCGCCAAGAAGCTGTTTGGCAGCCCGGCCGAGGCCATCCTGGCTTACGAGATGTATAAGATCACCGGCGAAAGCAGCTACCCTTCACTGCATGAAGAGATAACCGTCAGGCTCAAGGGGGCCGGCCCGATTCAGGAGAGCCAGGCCGCAGACCCGGTGGGACAGGAGGTTGAACCCCCCGTTGAAGCTGAAACACCGGTAGAAGGCGAAGCAGTCGCGGAGGCCACCAGCCCGGTCGAGGCCGAAAAGGTAGAAGAGCCTGAAGAGCCTGAAGAACCTGAAGAGCTGATGCTGGTTGGAGACGAGAGCCGCATGATCAATACCAGCGTGGGGCGGATACTGTTCAACAGGATACTGCCCATCGAGTTGCGCCAGCACGAGCCGTACAACAGATTTTTCAACTTTACCACCAGTAAGGGGGATTTACGCCGTCTGGTCTCGGAGTGCTTCCGCTGGTGCGGCCGCGAAAAAACTGTACGCATGCTGGACGAGCTGAAACGGATCGGATTTGAATACACAACCAAGTCCGGGACCACCATCTCCGCCAGGGACATCGAGGTGCCTAAGATCAAGCAGAGGCTGATCACTAAGGGCGATGAAGATATAGCCATACTGCAAAACCAGTACAACAGGGGCTTGATTACCGAGGAGGAATACGAGACCCAGGCCATCGATGTCTGGACAAAGACAACCAACTATATTGAAGACGAGATAAAGAGATCGTTGGACAGGTACGGCGGCGTTTACATGATGGCTTTCTCCGGCGCCAAGGGTAACATCTCCCAGATAAGGCAGATGGCCGGCATGCGCGGCCTGATGACCGACCCCTCGGGCCGTATCATCCCCTTCCCCATCAAGGCCAGCTTCCGTGAGGGCCTGTCCGTGATGGAGTACTTCATGTCTACGCATGGCGCCCGCAAGGGTCTGGCAGATACCGCACTGAGGACTTCCGATGCAGGCTACCTCACACGGCGCCTGATAGACGTCGCACAGGACCTGATAGTACTGGAGGAAGACTGCGGCTATTCCGGCGATGGGCTGGAGTTTTCAGCTGTAATGAGCGAAAAAGAGAAAGGCTTGCTGCCGGCTTTCGAGGAACGTATTAAAGGCCGCCTGGCTGCCAAGGAAATTGCCGATCCGCAGACGGGTGAGATAATCGTCGAACGCAACGAGATGATCGACGAGGAGAAGGTGAAGCGGATAGTCCAGGCACAGATCAAGAGCGTGAACGTTAGATCTCCGCTCATCTGCAACTCCAAACGCGGCGTATGCCGTCACTGCTATGGACGCGACCTGTCCTCAACCGAGCTGGTCAAAATTGGCGTGGCGGTTGGCATCATTGCCGCCCAGAGCATCGGCGAGCCCGGCACACAGCTTACACTGCGCACATTCCACACGGGAGGTGTGGTCGGTGCGGACATCACCACCGGCCTGCCGCGCGTGGAAGAGCTGTTTGAGGCCAGGGTGCCCAAGGGCAAGGCTGTATTGACCGAGATAGACGGCACCGTTAACATGAACGAGGTGGTCGAGGACGGCAGCCTGCAGCGCCGTGAAATAACCATTACGCACGTGGAGGCTTATCCCATAGAGCACGAGGTCCCGGCCGGGTACAAGGTAGTTGCCGGGAATAACGCCGCCGTCAAGAGAGGCGACGTTCTGGCAGAGCCCGGGACAGCCCTGGCCAAGAAATCTGAACAGGAGCTGCATCCTCTAGTAGCGCGCGTGGACGGCGTCACCAGGCTGGAAAGCGGCAAGATCATCATAACCTTCGAGGACAAGGACGAGCGCAAGTACGAGGTGCCTGCCGCCAGCCATATACTGGTACGGCAGGGCGATTACGTCCGCGCTGGCGACAAGCTGATCGAGGGCGTGAAAGACCCGCAGGACATCCTGCATATCAACGGGCGCAACGACGTACAGCGCTACCTCATTGACGAGGTGCAAAAAGTCTACAGGTCCCAGGGCGTCAATATTAACGACAAGCACATCGAGACCATAGTCCGGCAGATGCTCAGGAGAGTGCGGGTGGAGTTTTCCGGGGATACCGATCTGCTCATAGGAGACCTGGTTGACAGGCTGGACTTTGAAAATATCAATGCCAAGATGGAGGCGGAGGGTGGCGACCAGGCGGTTGCCAGGCCCGTGCTCCTGGGCATAACTCGCGCATCGTTGAACACGGACAGCTGGCTGGCCGCTGCCTCGTTCCAGGAAACCACCAGGGTCCTGGCCGAGGCTGCCATCTGGGGCAAGACAGACCGACTGCACGGGCTGAAGGAGAACGTCATCATCGGCAAGCTCATCCCCTCCACCATCACGCTCACCCAGAAGCTGGGCAAGCCCGCCAATGCGCTGCTGGATGAGATGCCCGTGGTATTCTCCGAGCCTGAGCCTGCCGAGAATCTGCTGGAAGCCTCTGAAAGCGCCGTGGCAGTTGAAGAGCTGCCCGATACCAGCGGCGAGCAGGAATAACTGATTCCAACGTAAGTACGCGCAGAAGTCCCCGCCATCGGCGGGGACTTCTTTTTTCGTTCACCGTATCCGTATTCTCAGGATCATATGTTATAATGCTATTAAAGCTAAGTTAACCTATGGAAACGCCAGAAACCGAAGCATCAAGGATAGTATCCGGCAAGCTCAACCCGGAAGATAACTCACTGGATACCAACCTGCGCCCCAGGCGCCTGTCGGAATTCATCGGCCAGCAAAAGGTCAAAGACAATGTTGAGATAGGCATCAAGGCGGCGCAAAAGCGGGGCGAGGCCCTCGACCACATACTCTTGTACGGCCCGCCCGGCCTTGGCAAGACCACGCTGGCCTTCATAATCGCCGCTGAAATGGGCGTGAATATAAAGGTAAGCTCGGGACCGGCCATTGAGCGGCCGGGCGACCTGGCGGCTATACTGACCAACCTGCAAAAAGGAGACGTGCTCTTCATCGACGAGGTGCACCGCTTGAGCAGGGTGGTGGAAGAGATCCTCTATCCGGCCATGGAGGACTACGCACTGGATATCATACTGGGCAAAGGGCCGGGTGCCCGGAGCCTGCGGCTGAACCTGCCGAAATTCACCTTAATCGGAGCCACTACACGCTATGCAGCCATGAGCTCTCCATTGCGGGACAGGTTCGGGTCGGTTCACCGGCTGGATTTCTATGATGAGCAGGCCGTGGCAGCCATAATCAAAAGGTCGGCGCGGATTCTCAAACTGCACATAGATGAGGAAAGCATTTCGCTGATAGCCTGCAGGGCGCGCGGCACGCCGCGGGTGGCCAACCGCCTGCTCAAACGTATCCGGGACTATGCTCAGGTCAAAGCGGATGGGGCCGTCAATAAAGAGGTCACCCTGAGCGCCATGGGCAAGTTGGAGGTGGACCAGATCGGTCTGGACGAGATAGACCGCAAGGTGCTGAAGACGATCATCGAGAAGTTCGACGGCGGCCCGGTGGGCCTTGATACCATAGCAGCCTCCATCAGCGAGGAAGCAGACACCATCGAAGAAGTATATGAACCTTACCTTCTGCAGCTTGGATTCCTGGAGAGGACGCCCAGGGGTCGTGTCGCTACGCGCCTTGCTTACGAGCACCTGGGCATACCTTTTAAGAAGGGCGCCGCTCCCCAGGGCAGCCTGTGGCAGGCCTAGGTTCGCTGAAATTGACAGGCAGAGAACGTTCGTTTATACTTTTAAACAGTTAAGTCCTCTGGTGGTTAGAGCGAGGCGGCACCACCCGTTCCCATCCCGAACACGGAAGTGAAACGCTTCAGCGCAGACGATACTGAGGGAGGGATTCCTTGGGAAAATATGCCACTGCCAGAGGCTTATTTTTTTACTTTCTCTCCTAGCTAATCTGAAGCTATCGCTCTTTGACTTGCCTTATCAATCAACATATAATTCATATGTAAGAAAAGGTCAGGTTAGTATTTAGTATTCCATTATTTCGAGGTTACTATGGCTAGTAGATTTGAGAAATTCTCTGAACGTGCCCGCCGGGCCCTCACACGTGCTCAGGAAGAGGCCCAGCATTTCGGGCACAATTATATTGATACTGAACACATATTACTCGGGTTGATAGCGGAGGAGGACAGCGTGGCCAGCCAGGTGCTGGCCAACCTGGGTGTGGCCGTCAGCAAGGTCAGGTCGGCGGTGGAGTTTATAGTGGGCAGGGGCGGCCGGCCGAATACAAGCGAGGTGGGCCTGACGCCTAGGGCCAAGAAGGTTATCGAACTGGCAGTAGACGAGGCCAGACGCCTGAATCACAGCTATATTGGGACGGAGCACCTTTTGCTGGGGCTGCTGCGCGAGCGGGAAGGCTCGGCGGCTGGTGTGCTAGAGAGCCTCGGCGTCACCCTGGAGCGGGTGCTGGCCGAGGTCAACAGGCTGCTCAATGCGGGAAGCGGCCAGGCGCGTGCCGTCAGCAAGGAAGGCGCCCGGACACCCATACTGGACCAGCTCGGCATAGACCTTACCAGCCTGGCACGCAACGGCAAGCTGGACAATATCGTCGGACGTGAGAAGGAGTGCGAGCGCATCATCCAGATTCTCAGCCGCCGCACCAAGAACAACCCGGCCCTGATCGGCGAGCCAGGCGTGGGCAAATCAGCCATTGTCACCAAGCTGGCGCAGCAGATAGTGACGGGCGATATACCCGAGCCGCTTAGAAACAAGAGGCTGGTGACCCTGGACATCGGCTCGCTGGTGGCGGGAACCAAGTACCGCGGCGAGTTCGAAGAAAGGCTGAAGAAAGTCCTGGACGAGATAAAGAGCGCGGGAAACTGCATTGTCTTCATCGATGAGCTGCATACCATCGTCGGGGCCGGTGCAGCTGAAGGCGCCGTGGATGCCTCCAACATCTTGAAACCCTCGCTGTCACGCGGCGAGATACAGTTCATCGGCGCAACCACGCTGGACGAATACCGCAAATATATTGAAAAGGATGCCGGACTGGAGAGGCGTTTTCAGCCCGTCATGGTGGCTGAGCCGACGGTAGAACAGACCGTGGCCATACTGAAGGGCATCAAGCATCATTACGAGGATTACCATAAATTGATCATACATGAGGAGGCGCTGGCAGCCGCAGCTTCGATGGCGGCCAGGTACATCTCCGACCGCTTCCTGCCCGACAAGGCCATTGATATTGTGGACGAGGCTTCTTCACGCGTCAGGATCAAGAAGGGCGTGGTGCCCATCGGCATTGCCGAGGCGCAGAAAGCCCTTGAGATACTCAGGCGTGACAAGGATAATGCCATCGCTTCACAGCAGTATGAGATGGCGGCCGAGCTGCGTGACAGGGAAGTGCAGCTTCAGGGCAAGATAAAGAACATGGAACAGGAGTGGCAGGACACCCAGAAGAAAGAAACGCCCATCGTGACTAAAGAAGATATTGCAGAAGTGGTCAGCATGTGGACGGGCATACCTGTGGTCAACCTGACCATGGATGAGTCGGAACGGCTGCTCAAGATGGAGGACGCCCTGCACCAGGATATCGTGGGGCAGGACGAGGCCATCATCACCATTGCCAAAGCCGTGAGGCGCTCCAGGGCCGGCCTGAAAGAGGCACGGCGGCCCATGGGCTGCTTCATTTTCCTGGGCCCGACCGGCGTGGGCAAGACGGCGCTGGTCAAGGCGCTGGCCAAGTTCATGTTCAAGAGCGAAGACGCCATGGTGCGGCTGGATATGTCCGAGTTCATGGAGCAGCACAACGTGGCCAGGCTGGTGGGCGCACCTCCGGGCTACATCGGCTATGAGGAAGGCGGCCAGCTGACCGAGGCCGTCAGGCGCAACCCGTACAGTGTCATACTGCTGGACGAGATTGAAAAAGCACACTCCAATGTTTATGACATATTGCTGCAGATCATGGACGACGGACATCTGACCGACGCCAAGGGCAGGCGCGTGGATTTCCGCAACACCATAATGGTCATGACTTCCAACGTTGGAGCAAAAGACATTAAGCAGGCTACTGCACTTGGTTTCGATGTCAAATCGGACGAGGCCAAGCTCCGACAAAATGCCTATGAAAAAATGAGGGAGAAGGTCTTGAACGAAATGAAGAAACAGTTCAAGCCGGAGTTCCTCAACCGCCTGGATGCCTCCATCGTCTTCCATGCCCTGACCAAGGAGCATATCCGTCTGATCGTTGACCTGATGCTGCGCGAGGCTGTGAAATCCATGGAAGAGAAGCTGATAACGCTGGAGATCTCGGAAGCGGCCAAGGATTACCTGGGCGATAAGGGCTTCGATCCGGACTATGGCGCGCGGCCGCTGCGGCGCGTGATCCAGCAGGAGGTCGAGGACAGGCTTTCTGATAAAGTATTGCGCGGTGAATTTGAGACCGGCTCCAGGGTGCTGGTCGACTACGACGGCACGGAGATAGTCATCCGCAAGATAGAGAGGGCGGTAGCAGCGGGCGGTGAGAGCAAACTGCTCCCGGGCGAGGGGAATCTGCTGCTGGGCGAAAATAACAAGTAATACGCTCGGATATATCGTATCTGCAAGGGCGGGACCTCCCACAAGGCTGGTCCCGCCCTTTTAAATTCTCAGTGAGGCAAGCAGGATATCACTATTTTTGCTATTATTGGCTGGCCGTCTGACGTTAATCAGGATGGAGCGATTTGGACAGGCAAAAAACTAAAACGGTCTATATCTGCCAGAACTGCGGGAGGGAGAGCCTCAAGTGGGAGGGCCGCTGCCCGGGCTGCCAGGAGTGGAACTGCCTGGTGGAAAGCACTGTAACCGTATCCAAACGCAGCAGTGAGCCGCGCATCGACTCTGCCAGCGCACCGCAGGAACTGGCTAAAGTTAAAAAGGACGGCTATGCCAGGATATCCTTTCCAATCGAAGAACTCAACAGGGTGCTGGGCGGCGGCCTGGTGGCGGGGTCAGTTGTCCTCATCAGCGGGGATCCCGGCATCGGCAAGTCCACCATTCTGCTTCAGCTCTCAGATGCAATTGCCCGGAAGAACGGGCAGGTAGTTTTCATATCGGGAGAAGAGTCCTCGCACCAACTCAAGATGCGCGCCGACCGGCTGGGAGTGGAGGGCGTGGGGCTCTACATGTACCCGGAAACCAACATGGACAGCGTCATGGCCAGGCTGGAGAACATGGAGCCGCAGTTGGTCGTGGTGGATTCAGTACAGACCGTCTATATCGACGATGTCAGCGGCGCACCCGGAAGCATCAGCCAGATACGTGAGTGCACCTTGCGACTGTTGCGCTGGGCCAAAAAGAGCGGTGTGCCGGTATTTATTTCCGGCCACGTGACCAAGGACGGCTCCATTGCAGGCCCCAAGGCGCTGGAACATATCGTCGACGTGGTGCTTTACCTTGAGGGCGAGTCCTTCAATAGCTACCGCATACTCAGGAGCGCCAAGAACCGCTTCGGCTCGACCAATGAGGTGGGCGTCTTCGAGATGAGTGGATCGGGGCTGATCGAGGTGCCCAACCCGTCACAGTATTTCCTGGAGTCATACGTCAACGGCAGCGTTGGCGCTTCTGTTGTGCCGACGCTGGAGGGCAGCAGGCCGCTGCTGGTCGAGATACAGGCGCTGACCAGCCTGGCATCCTATGGCCCTCCCCGGCGTATCGGCAACGGGGTTGACTTCAACCGGCTGCTGCTGATTTCTGCAGTACTGACCCGCAGGGCGGGTGTCGGCCTTTACAACCAGGACGTGATCGTCAACGTGACAGGAGGCATCAAGATCTCCGAGCCGGCGGCCGACCTGGGCATCGCTATGGCCATTGCCTCCAGCTTCAGGGATGTCCGGGCCATACCGGGCACGGTCACCATAGGCGAGATAGGCCTGAGCGGAGAGCTGAGGTCTGTGCCCCAGATAGAGAGGCGCATTGCCGAGGCCGCCAGGCTGGGCTTTGTCCGGTGCATAGTCCCTGCCACGTCCAGGAAGCAGTTGCAGGCGGTAAGCGGCATTGAGATAGTCAGGGCCGGGGATATAGCCTCTGCACTTAAACTCGGGCTGGAAAAGTCTATCAAGAAAAAAGAGGAACCGGAATAACATGGCCAGAATGGCAGCCATCGTGGTCAGCGCCGGCACGGGAAACAGGATGGGAGGTGACAAGACCTTCCTGGCCCTGGGCGGCAGGCCGCTCATCAGCTGGACGGTTGACGTGCTTCAGGCGAATAACTCCATAAGCCAGATAGTGCTGGTGCTGCAGAAAGGCATGCTTAACAAAGGCGGGGAGCTTAAATCACAGCGCAAATGGTCCAAAGTCACAGGGATCTGTGCGGGCGGGGAACTGCGGCAGGACTCCGTCAGGAACGGACTGGAAGTTGTTAACGAATGTGACCTGGTGCTGGTGCAGGACGGTGCGCGGCCTTTCCTGACAAACAGGCTGATAAGTGATGGCATCGATGCTGTGAAGGAGACCGGTGCGGCTGCGGCCGCTGTAGAGGTAAAAGACACGGTCAAGCAGGTTGACGATTCAGGCGTTGTGATCAGGACACTGCAGCGCGACAGGCTGCGGGCGGTGCAGACGCCGCAGGTCTTCCGCGTCGACCTGCTGCGCAAAGCATACGAGCTGGTTTCCAGCGAAGCTACGGACGATGCCAGCATCGTCGAGCGGGCCGGCTACAGGGTCAAGCTGTATCAGGGCGATTACGAAAATATTAAGATTACCACGCCGGAAGATTTGATGCTGGCTGAGATGATAGCCAGGGGCAGGTGAGATCATGAGGACGGGAATAGGGTATGATGTGCATCCGCTGGTCAAAGGCCGACCGCTGGTAATCGGCGGGGTCAATATTCCCTTTAAGAAGGGGCTGGACGGCTACAGCGACGCCGATGTGCTGGTGCACGCCATAATGGATGCGCTGCTGGGAGCGGCCGGGCTGAAAGACATAGGGCAGCAGTTCCCCTCGGGCGACCCGAAGTATAAGGGCATTTCCAGCATAAGCCTGCTGGAGGAGGTGAAGAGGCTGGTTGCATCGCGGGGATACGTGATAAAAAATGTCGACAGCGTGCTGGTGGCGCAGGAGCCAAAAATTGCGCCTTACATGGACGAGATGAGAAGCAAGATTGCAGCCGCGCTGCGCATAGAAGAGGATCAGGTGATGGTCAAGGCCACCACCACAGACCGGCTGGGCATGGCAGGCAGGGGAGAGGGGATGGCCGCCTGCGCCGTGGCACTGCTGGAGGAATGAAAGCCATATTACGAGGTGATAAATGAAAATATTCAGTACCCTGTCCGGGCAGAAGGAGGAGTTCGAGCCCCGCAACAATGAGGTTAAGATGTATGTCTGCGGCGTCACAGTGTACGACGTCTGTCATTTCGGGCATGCTCTGAGCTACATCTCCTTTGATGTCATCCGGCGCTACCTCGAATATAAAGGATATAAGGTCAAATACGTTCAGAATTTTACCGATATCGATGACAAGATCATCAACCGTGCCAACGAAAGGGGTGTGGACTGGAAGGATCTGGTGGAGAAATACATAGCCGAGTTCTTCTTAGACATGGACGCGCTGAATATTAAACGGGCCACCATCTATCCCCGGGCTACGGAGGAGATACCCAAGATAATCGAGGTCGTACAGACGTTGATTGAGAAAAGCCACGCCTACGAGTCCAAGGGCAGCGTCTACTTCAGGGTCAAAAGCGACCCGGCCTACGGCAAGCTGACGCACCAGACCGCTGATGATATGAGGGTGACCGAGACATCCGAAACGGAGGAAAAGGAGGACCCGCTGGACTTCGCACTGTGGAAGGCAGTCAAACCGGGTGAGCCGTCATGGCCCAGCCCCTGGGGCGAGGGCCGCCCCGGCTGGCATATCGAGTGCACGGCCATGTCCATCAAGCACCTGGGCAGCACGCTCGATATCCACGGCGGCGGCCAGGACCTTATGTTCCCACATCATGAGAACGAGATGGCGCAATCCGAGTGCTACACCGGCGTGGTGCCTTTTGTGCGCATCTGGATGCATAACGGCTTCCTGCAGCTGGGCGAGGACAAGATGAGCAAATCGCTGGGCAACCTGGTGACCATCAAGCAGGCGCTGGAGCGCAACAGCGCCGACGCCATCAGGCTTTTTATCATCAGCTCTTACTACAGGATGCCGCTCAGGTATAGCCTGGAAGCCCTGGACGCGGCAGAGGCAGGCATCGAGCGCATGAGGCAGTCGCTCAAGGCCGAGAGCAGCCCGGGTGGCCGAGTGGTGGAGGCCGGGCAGTACAAAACCAGGTTCATTCAGGCCATGGACGACGACTTCAACGCGCCGCAGGCCGTGGCCGCCATGTTCGACCTGGTGCGCGAGATCAACCGCGGCAGCGTGAACGGCATGGAGATCAGCGAAGCGCAGGCCACGCTGCGGGAGCTGGCCGATGTCATCGGCTTCACGTTGAAGGATACCAGGGAGCTGAAGGGGCTCGACCAGGCGGAGATAGAGAGCAAGATAGCCGAGCGCAACGAATACCGCAAGAACAAGCAGTGGCAGAAGGCGGACGAGGTGCGCGACTGGCTGGCAGAGCGTGGCATAGCCATCGAGGATTCAGCCAGGGGGACCACCTGGAAGATAGTGCGTTAGAGCTCAGAGGCCGGAAGCGCTGACGATTTTTACCGTATCGCCGATCCTGGCGCCCAGCACGGCTGCGGCGCTGCCGTCCCGGATGGAAAGCTCAAGGTAGTCAGTGCTGCCTACAATGGCCATCAGGCCGCTGCCCTGAGCATAAAAGTTGCTGGTGCTCATTATCCGCTGGTTCTTTATCTCCACCGCCGCGCCGCCGGGGGGTATATCGCGGCTGCGCAGGTTGGTGATCAGGTTGCCGAAGCGGTCGATGTGTATGATGTGTCCCACCATGTGCCCGGTGGCGTCCTTGAAAGGCATGGGCACCGGGAAGCTGTGCAGGCCCTCTATCTTCTCACCGAACTCGCTGATAGGGGTGTCGAGTGAGATGTGTGCGGCCACCGGCGCAAAAATATCACGGCCGTGAAAGGTGGCGCTGACCGGGTGGCGCCAGTACTCCTCTTTGGTGATGGAGACCGCCTGGCATCCCTCCGGAACGGGGTGCTTGCTCAGCTGGCCGGAAGCTGAATGCGCCGGCTTGGCCTGCGGACCGGCCAGGTCGTTCAGAACATAGCTCAGTATGCCGTTGTCCGGGGCCACGAAGAAAGCCGAAGGCGTCTGCAGGATTATGGTCTTGCGGTGGCTGCCCACGCCCGGGTCCACCACGGCGACATTTATGGTGCCCGCCGGGAAATATTTCCAGCAGGTGTGGATGATGAAGGAGGCCTGGTGTACCGATTGAGGTTCAATGGCGTGGGTGACGTCGACGATGGCGGCCTGTGGATTGATGCCAAGTATGACGCCTTTCATACTGGCTACGTAACCGTCGCTGGTGCCAAAATCGGTGGTCAGCGTGATGACGCGCGGCATGCTATCTCCCGGTTATCAGGAAGAGCTGACTCTGACAATTACGATGGAAAGAGCAACAAAAATGACGGCCAGGACGATTGTGACCTGGAAGAGCGTTTTTTCAACACCGCGCCGGGTCCTGTAGACACCGTCCGCCTGGCCGAAAATGCCGCCGAGACCGCCACCCTTCACCTGCAGGGCCAGCACAGCTATCAGCGCCACGGCGATGACTATCTGTGCTACGGTTAAGTAAACTGGCATGTTAATTTCCTCCGAGTTTGTCGACTATGATCTGCCGCACTACGGCCGGGTTGGCCTTGCCCCTGGAAGCCTTCATCACCTGGCCTATAAGGAAGGTTAATGAAGCCTCTTTGCCTGTCCTGTAGTCGGCGACTGCTTTGTCGTTTTCACTAATTACTTGCTCTACTATTTTAGCAATTTCTCCGCTGTCCGTAATCTGCACCAGGCCTTTCTCGGCCACTATAGCTTCAGCGGACCTGCCCGTCTTGAACATCTCCTCAAATACGGTCTTGGAGAGCGGCCCGCTCAGCGTCCCCTTATCGATGAGATTAAGCATTTCTACCAGCTGTCCCGGCCTGATGCGTGAGTCCTCGATGCGTGAATTGGTCGAGTTAAGCAGGCGCGTAAAATCGCCCAGCAGCCAGTTGCTGATGGTCTTGGCCTTCCTGGTTGCCTCCCCCTCCCCCCCGGCTTTTACAGCAACTTCAACGCATTCCTCGAAATAATCCGCCAGCGGCTTGGTATCGGTCAGCAGCTCAGCATCATAGCTGGACAGCTTATACTGCGATGCGAACCTGTCGAACTTGGCTTCGGGCAGCTCCGGCAGCGCCGCCTGGAACTTCTGCACCATCTCCCTGCTGAAGGCCAGTGGCGGAAGGTCCGGCTCGGGGAAATACCTGTAATCATGGGCATATTCCTTGCTGCGCTGGCTGACGGTGACGCCGCGGTCGTCCACCCATCCCCTGGTCTCCTGGGCGATCCTGCCGCCGGAGTCCAGCACCTCCCGCTGCCGTTTCTCCTCGTATTCCAGGGCGCGGAATACGGCGCGGAAGCTGTTCATGTTCTTCACTTCCACCTTGCCCAGGTACTCCTTAGTGCCGACCGGCCGGATGCTGATATTGGCGTCGCAGCGGAAGCTGCCTTCCTCCATGTTGCCGGTTGACACGCCCAGGTACTGCAAAATGGCCCTGAGCTTGATCAGATATAGCCTGGCCTCCTCGGGCGAGCTCATGTCAGGCTCGCTGACTATCTCCATCAGCGGCATGCCGGCCCGGTTAACGTCCACCAGGCTGTAGCTCTCGCCTTCAGAGCTGCTGCGGTGCACCAGCTTGGCCACGTCCTCCTCCAGGTGCACCCTGGTGATGCCTATCTTTTTTTTCTTGCCTTCGATATCGATGACCAGGTAGCCTTTGACACCCATGGGCGCATCGTACTGCGATATCTGATAGCCCTTCATCAGGTCGGGATAGGGGTAATTCTTACGGTCGAACTTGGCGCTTTCAGGTATGCTGCAGTTCAAAGCCAGCGCCGTCATGATGGTGAACTCCACGGCCCTCTGGTTGATGACAGGGAGAACGCCGGGCATGCCCATACAGACGGGGCAGACGTGCGTATTCGGCGCAGCGCTGGCATAGTCAGCGCTGCAGGGGCAATACATCTTGCTCCTGGTCAGTAGCTGGGAATGCACTTCAAGGCCGATGATGGTCTCGTAGTTCACAACGCCGGATAGTATAGCAGCTACCTATACTGCGGGCAAACTTTGACAACGTATAAAAAAAGTTATATAAATATAACAATTATATAAATATAACAATCAGGCTATATTATGTCAGTAAGCAGGATGGCCCAGGGCGTGGACAGCATTGTAGAAAACCTGTTCATGTTTTTCCCTCTTTTCTATCGCAAGATACTGCGCTACGAATATATAACAGCGGGAGTGAATCCGGTCAGCGGGCAATTCCGCCTTCTTATGATGCTCTGCCACACTGACAGGCTGCAGCCCTCGGAAATAGGCCGCAACCTGGGAATATCCAAGCCCAATGTCACGACCCTGATAGACAAGCTGATTGAGAAGGGATACGTGGACCGGATGCACGATATCCGTGACAGGCGGGTCATGCACATTGCCATCACCGACAAGGGCAGGAGCTTTATAAGCAAACGTAAACGCCTCCTGGCCGATATCATGCGCAAAAACCTGTCTGCCCTCAAGCCCGGGGAGCTGGAAGAACTTTCCCGGGCGCTGGAAACGTTCAAGGATATAGTGTCAAGAATGGAGGAGCCTTCATTAAGGCTATAATTATTATGTCTGAAATACGAGCATCGAAAGCAAGTTCATTCCGGGAGATACAGCTATGAAGAAAAAAGCCGCAATTTTCAACCTGGTCGCTGCGCTTTTAATACCGGCCGTTCTATTGGCCGGCTGCAGCAGCGGCCCTGTCACGCAGCAGCAGATGGTGGCAGAGGTGCAGAGGGGCGACCTGGAGTTGAAAGTGACGGCGGACGGGAATATCGAGATGCCTGATGCGGTGAACCTGTTTTTCGATACCACCATGTTCACGCCGCCCTACAGCGCCAGGATAAAGCACATATACGTGAACAAGGGCGATGTGGTCCAGGCGGGAACCCTGCTGGCCAAGCTGGACGATACCACCCAGAAAATGGGGGTGGAGTCCGCCCAGTACGCGCTGGAGCTGGCTATCAACAACGTTGTCCAGACGGTATGCTGCGGTGTACAGAGGAGTCCGGGATTCTATTGCGACGCCGTGGCGCTAATCAGGTTTGAGTTCGCACAGGCAGAGCTGGATAAAGCGCAGTCTCTCCTGCGTCAGGGCCGGTACGAAGATGCCGCCGCCCAGCTGGCTCTGGCTAACTATGACATCGACGGCGCCAGGACCTTTTACAGCGACCCGGCATATCTCAAGGTCAGGCCGGACCTGAGCGAGATCGACCGTTCTATTTCGTCCAGTGACGACGTCGCCGCGGCTATACAGTACTTATCTGCGGAGCTGGACAGCCTAGGCTCGGTTCGCCAGCAGATCAAGGACGGGCAATTCGCTGATGCGGCGGATGCCATGCAGCAGCTGGCCACTTCAATGACCGAGGTGCACACTACTATCAAACGCATAACCCATCTTCCCGGCGATTATACCTACCCCGATACATGCACTACGTACACCGTTGTCAGCGAGGTGATGAGCTCGCTGGACAGGCTGAACGATATCGTCAACCAGAAGGATTTCGATGCCGTTAAGTATGCCGAGACGCTGAGCCTGGCCCGGCATGACCTGGAGCTGACCAATAAAATACTGGACGAGAACGTATCCACCTTCAGGCAGGGTTTAAACCTTAAAGTCCTGCGTGACTACAATATCAACGTGCAGACCGCCATCATCAATCTGCAGAAGGCCAAGCAGACGCTGCTGAAGACCGAGTTGCTGGCTCCCTTCGACGGCAGGATCGTGGATATCAACCTGCGGGATGGTGATATGATCACGCAGAGATACGCCGTTACCGGCTCTCCCATAGATTCATACGTGATTCGGCTGGCCGACTCCAGAGCAGTCAGGATGTCGGGCGCCGTGGACGAAATAGACGTCATGAAGGTGGCCAAGGGGCAGAAGGCCAGAGTATATGTAGATGCCGTGCCGGGCAAGACGTTCAGCGGTGAAGTCACCTTTGTATCGCCTTACGGTCCGCAGCAGGCCAGCAGCATTCAATCGTACGGCACGATCCAGACCACCGTGGCAACCTACGAGATAGAGATTGCCCTTGACCCGCAAGAGGCAGGCCAGCTGGCCGGCGGACTGACTGCCACAGCGGAGATCGTCAGCGGCCTGCGCACGCAGGTGCTGATCGTGCCCAACGATGCCATCTACGGCAAAGCGGGCGACTACTACGTGCGCCTGGTGAAAGATGATAAAAACAACCTGATCGAACAGCGGCCGGTCAAGATCGGCTTGCAGACAGCTTCCAGGACTGAGATTGTCTCGGGGCTGAACGAGGGCGACAAAGTGGTGCTGGAAACCACGGTGAAGCCTGCCAGGACGCTGAGAAAATAGCATGTGGAACTGTTCAATGACTACTACTACGTTACATGGAGGCATCAGCCATGGCCATTAAGCTTACAGACAGGATGAAATCAGTCTGGTCCACCCCTCGTGGCAAGGTTATCTTTACAATCGCTGCGGTGATCGTGCTGGGCGCCATGGTATTGGGTGGTGTGCTGGGCTATCAGAGCTATAAATATGTCAGCACGGACAACGCCCGCATAGCCGCTCCACTGATTTATGTGTCGGCCCTTTCACCCTGTCAGGTTATCACGCTGGACGTGGATTACGGCAGCTATGTTGAGAAAGGCCAGAAAATAGCCACGGTCGGCCAGCCCCGCCCGGCCAATCCAGCCGACAAGCAGGGCCTGAGGGAAGTGCCCCTGGGCAGGGCGTCCATCGAGGCGCCGGTGACCGGCTATGTGGCGGCCGTCTGGTCGTTTCCCGGCCAGGTAGTGAACACCGGAGCTTATATAGTCACCATCTACGATATCTCGGATTACTGGGTGGTGGCCAATATATCGGAAGCCGACCTCTACCGCATTGAGCCGGGCCAGGAAGTGGAAATAACGGTCGACACGCTGGGAGGACTGATGCTTAAAGGCAAGGTCGATGGCATTGCGGCTGCCAGCGCCGCCACCTTTTCCCTGCTGCCGCAGAATAATACCACCGGCAACTTCATCAAGGTGGCACAGCTCGTCCCCGTCAAGATATCGATCGACAATCCCGGCAACTACATCCTGATTCCCGGAACATCAGTAGAGGTAAAAATCGCCACCAGGTAAGAGAGCCCTGACATGCCCAGGACTAGCGAATCCAAGGTACTGCTGATCGCCATCGCCGGCACCTTCATGGTGATACTGGACCAGACCATCATGAACGTGGCCCTGCCGCGCATCATCGCCGTTTTCAACGAGACCACAGACCGTGCGCAGCTGATCGTATCGGCCTACCTGATGGCCACGGCCATCACCACGCCGGCGGCAGCCTTCCTCAGCGACCGCTTCGGCATCAAGAGGGTCTACCTGTTCAGCCAGGCCGGCTTTCTTCTCGGCTCGGTCCTGTGCGGCATAGCCTGGGACGCCAATTCACTAATACTTTTCCGCGTGATACAGGGGCTGGCCGGCGGACTGCTCAGCCCCCTGGCCATGACCTTCCTTTTTACCACCGTCCCGCCGGAGGACCGCGGCACCGCCATGGCCATCTTCGGCATCCCCATGATGCTGGCGCCTGCCATCGGCCCCACGCTGGGCGGCTACCTGGTGGACTACTGGAGCTGGCGCATGGTGTTCTATGTCAACGTACCGGTGGTGCTGGTTGCCATCGCCATGGGCATGGCCTGGATAGAGGAGACGCCCCTGCTGGATACGGCCTTCGATTACAAGGGTTTCATGCTGGCGGCGGCCGGTTTCAGCGCCCTGCTGTACGCGCTGTCTTACGCCCCCACCTGGCACTGGGGCGACTGGCGCATCGCTACCCTTTTAGCGGTGGGAGGCATATGTATCCTTCTATGGGTAATAGTCGAGCTCAGGGCCAAGAAGCCGCTGCTGGACTTGCACATGTTCAAGAACACGGGGTATTCCCTGAGCATAGGCCTGACCTTCGTTACCACTATCGGTTTGTTCTCCCTGATATTTTTACTTCCACTGTTCCTGCAGAATATACGCGGTTTCACCGCCCTGCACAGCGGGCTGATGGTTCTGCCCCAGGCTGTGGGGGCCATGATAACCATGCCCATCGCCGGACGACTTTACGACAGGTACGGGCCGCGTCTTCCGGCCGTGATCGGCCTTATCATGACGGGCATACCCTCGCTTTGGATGCAGGTGCTGGACGTCACCACGCCGGACAGCACACTCAGATGGATTTTATTTGTCAGGGGCATGGGCATGGGTTTTGCCATGATGCCCATCATGACCTATGCACTCTCGGCCGTGCCGCAGCGCATGACGGCGCAGGCCTCCTCGCTTATCAACGTATCCAGGACGCTGTTCGCCTCGCTGGGCATTGCCGTGTTTGCCACGCTGCTCGATACCTTCCAAAAAACTAATGTGGCTAACATAGTGCAGACCATCACCCCTGATTCAACCATTGCGTTGCAGTGGCTTTCACAGGTGCAGGCTGCCTGCCTGCAGCTCGGGTTCACGGCTGATGTTGCGCGGCAGGAGGCCATAACCGTGCTCTACCAGTATGTCAACTTGCGCGCCACCATCACGGCATTCCAGATGGACTACGTGATAGGAGCTGTCATCGTGTTGCTTGGCATAATACCGGCCTTCTTCCTGCCCTTCGGCCGCATCAAAAAAGCCAACGGCCCGGTAGATGTTTCAATGGGCTGAGGCTAGATCCACTTCTTCCTGCGGAAATAGATCAGCATCCCTACAGCTACGGCCAGCATGAAAGCCAGTATGGCCGGGTATCCGTAGGGGGATTCAAGCTCCGGCATGAATTTGAAGTTCATTCCGTACAGGCCGACTATGAAGGTCAGCGGTATGAAGATGGTGGCCACCACCGTCAGCACCTTCATGACCTCGTTGGTCCTGTTGCTCATGCTGGACAGGTAGATGTCTATCAGGCTGCTGACCATCTCCCGCGTGTTCTCCATCAGGTCCATGGCCTCGAAGATGCGGTCGTATACATCACGGAAATAGGCCACGGTATCCTCCTTGATCAGGGGTGAGTCCTTCTTGCTCAGCTCCCCAAGTATCTCTCGCACGGGCCAAACATACTGCCTCAGGTGCAGCATATTTTTCTTGATGCCCTGGATGGAGGCCAGCGTCTGTCTGGAGGGGTTGCTTACCAGTTCATCCTCTTTATCTTCAATCTCATCGCCAAATTTCTCTACCGTGCTGAAATAGTTATCCACAACGATGTCGATGATGCGGCAGGCCAGGTAATCGGCGCCCATCCTGCGGACCATTGAATCGGCTATTTTGATCTCCTCCCGAAGGGGGTCGAAGTAATCGCCGGGCCGCTCTTGAAAAGTTATTACGTAGTTAGATCCCAGCACCAGGCTGAGCTGTTCGGCATCAATGCATTTATCTTGTGCATTGAACTCGATCATTTTCAGCATGATCAGCAGGTAGCGCTCAAAATTTTCGTATTTAACGCGGTGCTCGGCATTGGCCACGTCCTGGATGGTCAGGTCGTGCAGGTTGAAGGCGTCGCCCAGCACCTGCAGGACCTGGCTGTCCTGAATGCTGTCCACATTTATCCAGGTGACGCCGCCGGCGTCCTTGTAGCGCAGAGCGTCTTCCATGGTCGCAGGCTTGCAGGAAGTGTGGCCGCCCTTATCGTAATGTATGATGCTCAGCGGAGCACGCTTCATATCACTCATGTCTGCCCGCCTCCAGTATAGTCAGCCGTCGTCCGCATCAGAAGCGAATATACCACAGATACTTCCGGAAGTCACTGATTGTCGACCACGAAACGCGCCACGCCCGGATGCCTTAAAAACTCCCATCGGCCCCGCGCGCCCTGGCTGAGCGCACCCAGCTCGACGTGCAGCATGGCAATGCCGCAGTCCAGCCTTTTGGAAACATTGAACTCCGGCTCGGAACCCCTCACCGAGACGGTGATGCTGTTCTGCTCGATATGGAAGCTCCAGGGCTGCCGGTTGGTGGCCGAGGGCGCCAGCCGGGCAGCTTCGACCGCGGCAGCAGCCCACTGCGGCCAGCGGTCCTTCTCCAAACCTGTGACCATGCCGGACAGAGGCTTCCTCTGATGCGTGGCGCCGAAGGCGGTCAGCGCTTTTTCCTCGAAGGTCCATGTCTCGACCGTGTAGCCCACCGGGCTGACAGCCACAAGCTTTTCTCCGGCATTCAACTTAATCATCGACTGCGCGGCGGAGGACTTGTAGCTGAGCGCCGCCCAGCAGGTGCCCAGGCCGCGGGAGGTCGCCTCCAGTATGATGCCTTCTCCCGTATAGCCCAGCTTTTCCTGCATGTTCGGATCGGACGCGTCTCCGATGAAGGCCAGGAATGCGCTGACGTTCCTGATGTTGCCGTAGACCAGGAATGCCCTGTCGAAGATATCCTGCGAGGGACGGGGCACGAACTCCAGGCGCGCCGCGGGATAAGGCCTGAATTCGCTGCACACACGGCTCAGCCTTTCCACCAGCTCCGGCTCCATCGGCCGGCCCTTATCGTAGTTGCGGCGGGAGCGCCTGACATTGATGGCGGGATACCAGTCGGGTGAAAGCGGCATGGTGCTCATGATTTAAAAACCTGATTTAATCTGAATATCACTATGATATTGTCAAACCGGCCTTAAGGCAATTTTTTGCCGGAAATGGTACGGATGCTATAATCAGTCCAGGTTCGTTTGTGAAAAGATTGGAAGTGAGGCTAAACATGGATAAAGCATCTAACACCGCCGCAGTCGGCCATGCCGCCCTGAGGTTTAGCGGGCTGCACTTTGCCGACTACAGGCTTTATATGTTTTTGATGGCGCTGGTGGCCCTGGACATAGCCCTGCCCAATATATTTCATCACCTGGGCGCGCTGGGCCCCTCCCTGTTGCCTATGCAGTTCATCATCCTGCTGACCGGCCTGACGCTGGGCTGGCGTGCCGGCCTGCTGGCCGGGATGCTCAGCCCCGTTATCAGCTATCTGGTGTCGGGCATGCCCCTGGCTATCCTGCTGCCCCAGCTTACTCTGGAGAACATGGCCTACGGCTTCACAGCCGGTTTCCTGCGTGAAAATTTCGGCCTGGGCATTGGCAGGTCGCTGATCATATCGATGCTGGCAGGCAGGCTTGTCTTATGGCTGGGAGTCAGCTTAATTTATTTTGGCCAGCCCCTTCCCGCGCCCTCTGTAATGCCCTGGGTAACCGGCGTCCTGCCTGCGGTGAATTCGCCGCTGGCTTACCTGGCGGCAGCCATGCTGCAGGGACTGCCGGGCCTGGCCGCCCAGATATTGTTCATACCATCTGCAGTGAAGGTGGCTGACCGGTGGCTGCAAAAGGCCTGAGCGGCGGGCTGATAGCCGCTTTCCGCGGCAGCGGTGACACGCTGCGCGTCTATCATGACGGCAGGCTGGTCTTCAGCTCGGTCAAAGACAGGCTGGCGCCGCTCATCGAGTATATCGGCAGTTTAGCCCACTCCTTTCAGGGCGTCTGCATACTGGACAGGGTGGTCGGCAACGCTGCCGCCCTGCTGCTCATAAGGGCTGCCTGCCGTGAGGTGTTCTCGGAGACAGGCAGCGAGCACGCCGCCGCTACCTTATCCGCCGCCGGCATCGCTTTCCGCTTTGATAAAACCGTGCCCTTCATCCTGAACGACAGCGCCGACGGCATGTGCCCGATGGAAAAATTATCGCTGGGCAAAACGCCTGAAGAGTTCCTGGACTGCCTCACCCCTGCGTCCCGTTAGCCTCATTTAACAACGGGCGGGCGATTCAACTATAATTGGCCCACTGATTGCAGGAGGTGTTGACCATGGCTGACGGCTATCCGGTAAACCTTGAAATCGACTATCCCGGGCGCAAACTCAACAGGCTGACAACGTTCTTCCGCATCTTCATGCTCATTCCCATCATGATCGTCTTCCTGTTGCTGGTAGGCATGAGCTACAGCAGCGGTGGAACCGATTCCGGCGCACGCGCCGGCTCGTGGGTGGCAGGCTTCGGCTTCGTCTTCCTGCCGCTGATACTGATGCTGCTCTTCCGCAAGAAATACCCTCGCTGGTGGTACGACTGGAACCTGAATATGAGCGGATTCACCTACAGGCTCAACAGCTATTTTTACCTGCTGACGGATGTCTACCCCTCCACGGACGAGGAGCAGGCCGTGCACCTGACGCTGCCCTACCCCGATGCCTCCGCCTTGAACCGCTGGCTGCCGCTGGTCAAGTGGTTCCTGGCCATCCCGCATATAATCATCCTGATGTTCCTGGGGCTGGCAGCACTGGTCGTTACCATCATTGCCTGGTTCGCCATACTCTTTACCGGCAACTATCCCCGCGGGCTGTTCGATTTCGTCGTCGACGTAATGAGGTGGAATTTCCGCGTTTTCGCATATGCAATGATACTGACCACCGATAAATACCCGCCTTTCAGGCTGGGTGTGTAACCAGGAGAATTCAATGAGCGACCATTTTTACAATAAGAAAGCCCTGGAAAAGCTGGGCAAGCTGTTCACGCTCAAGCCCGAAGTGGTCAAGGCCTTCATGGATTTTGACGCCAAGGTTTTTGCTGATGGCAGCCTGGACATCAAGACCAAGGAGCTGATGGCTGTGGCCTGCGCGCACGTCACGCAGTGCCCTTACTGCATAGAGGGCCACACCAAACGGGCCAAGAAAGCGGGGGCGACTGATGAGCAGATCGCCGAGGCCATCCTGGTGGCTGCCGCTATGCGGGCCGGAGGCTCGATGGCGCACAGCTGCATAGCCATGGAAGCTATCGAGGAGTGACCTGCGGCGGGCGGCCTTTACTGGCCGTTGCGCTTGTCCTGGTACATGAACTTATCGGCCATTTCCAGCAGGTCGCTCAGGTTGCAGGGAGCGCCGGCCTGGCTGCTGGCCATGCCGAAGCTCAGCGACAGGCGATAGGCCTTTTTGGCGGTTGAGTTGAATTTGCTTATCTTGTCCTCGAGGCGCTGGATGATGGTCTTGGAATAGCTGTCGTCCGACCCCGGCATAAAGACGGCAAACTCGTCGCCGCTGATGCGTCCCACGATATCCGACTCGCGGAAGGTCTCCTTGAGCATCCTGGCGGCGTTGACCAGGGCCGAGTCACCCTCAAGATGGCCCAGGTGGTCGTTTATCCACTTGAGCTTGTCTATGTCCGCGAACAGCAGGGTGACGCCCTTGTTCATGCGGTAGCTCAGCTTAAGCTGCTGTGTGGCCATGGTAAGGAAACCCCGCCTGTTGTAGACGCCCGTCAGGTCGTCGATCAGCGACAGTGACTTGAACAGCTCTTCGCTCTGCTTGCGCTCGGAAACATCCACGATGGTGCCCAGCGTGGCCAGCCTGCCGTCGTAATGGATGGAGGTCACCGACTCCATGAACCACTTGAGCTGTCCGCTCTTGGTCTTCACCCTGTAGTCGTAGGTCTTGAATTGCTCGCTGCGCTCCTTCAGCGCTCTCACCGCCTCCTGCCTGACCTTGGCGGCGTCCTCGGGCAGCACCAGGGAGAGCGGCTGCACGCCCTTCAGCTCGCTCTCGCTGTAGCCCAGATAGTTGCGAAACTGCGGGTTGACCAGTGTAAACCTGTTGTCCTGCACTATGTACATGCCGATGGGCGAGTTGTTAAAGATAACGCGGAAAAGGTCCTCGGCCTGTTTGCGCTCCGTGATATCCTGTCCGGAGCTGAATGTACCGACTATCCTGCCGGTTTCATCACGCAGCAGGGCCTCATGCCAGGCGATGATCCTCTCCTCGCCGCTGGAGGTCAGCAAGGGCCTTTCCAGGTATTTGACGGGATCGCTCTGGCCGGTTACCAGCTTTTCAAAATCCTGGCGCGCTCCCTCCCTGGCGCTGGCCGGCACAAAGCTATAAAACCAGCTCGTGCCCACGATGTCCTCTTCGTTCAGGCCTATCAGTTCCCTGCCCTTGCGGTTGATCATGGTTACATTCTCGTTCTGGTCCAGCGCTACCAGGACGGATTCCTCCGTGTCGAGCAGGTTCTGCAACTTATCCTTCTCCCTGGCCAGGTTGTGGAACAGTATGTCGTAGGGCTTGACCAGGTGAACCACCACTATGGCGCGGTAGATCAGGAAAAAGGAGACCAGGTAGAACAGGTATCCCAGCAGGTTGAAGACGCCGGTTGAGGTGCGGTACAGCATGAAGGCTGCCTCGGCGACGACACCGGCAGCCAGGGAGAAAAGCAGGTAATTTAATACCAGACGGTTGAATTTACTGCGCCGTATCCACAGCAGGCCCCCGGCCATTATGAACATCGAGCATATCAGGAACTCGCTGGCGACATAGAACAGCGTGGTTCCCTCCCCCTCGACGTAGCATGCAGGGAAGGTCTGCCAGAGAAATATCGAGGCCAGCAGAAGGCTGCAGACCAGCGTAAATCCCGTAATGGTCAGCCGTATCTTGATGCCTCGGTTGATGAAAAAGGGCGCCGCCAGCATGGCCAGGCTCTGAATATACCTGGCTCCCAGCCGCGCCTGCATCTGTACATTCTGGCCGAACTGGGAAAAGGGCATGCCCTCGAAGGTCATGGTGTGGAACAGCTCCAGTATGCCGATAAATATGAAGGCTATGCCCAGGAAGGTAAAGTACCTGTTATCGGCATAGCTGCGCGAGTGCCAGGCAACAATGAAGATGCAGAAGCAGACAACGATGCTGCAGAGTTCGACTACGATGAAAAACAACAGCTGGTTATACAGGCTCGTCAGGTAAATGGCGGCCAGTATGCTCACGCTCAGGAGGACACGCAGGACTATACCGAGAGGTGTCAATTTTCTCCGCAGCTATAAGAAAGCGTCTTCAACAGGCGGCGACTGTGCTACAGGCCAAGATTATACCAGACTTTTATTGCTTCGGATAGCATGACATAACTAGTCGATGACGTTTTGCAGTATCTCGGCCCGGACCGGCCGCTGGCCCGCTGGATCGAACTGGATGGCCACCAGGTCGATGCGCCAGTCCTCGGGCAGGCCCTCGTGCGAACCTATATAATCCAGAGCGGCCGCCACCAGCCTTTGTCTCTTCAGTCCGGTGACCGATTCCTCCGGGGAGCCGAAGGAGACGCCCGACTTGCCGCGCACCTCCACGAACACCAGCGTGTTTTTGTGCCTGGCTACGATATCGATCTCTCCGTGGCGGCAGCGGTAATTTTTCTCCAGCAGGTGGTAGCCCTGCTTTTTGAGCAGCCGGCAGGCCAGCTCCTCCCCAGCTTTCCCCAGCTGCTGCTTCTTCAAATCATCCTCGCCAGCTGGCGCACGGGCGAAAAGGTCTGACGGTGCTCGGCGCAGGCGCCGTGGACCCGCAGGCATTCCAGGTGCTGCCCAGTGCCGTACCCTTTGTGTTCGCAGAACCTGTATTCCGGGTACCTGGCGTCGAGCTCCATCATGATGCGGTCACGCGTGACCTTGGCCACTATTGAGGCGCAGGCCACCGATATGCAGCGCCGGTCGCCTTTGACGATGCCCTTCTGTGGAATACGCAGCCTGGGCAGCGGCACTGCATCGGTCAACAGGTAGTCCGGCGGGGAGGCCAGCGCTTCCACCGCCATCTTCATGGCCAGCTTGGTGGCATTCAATATATTGATGTTATCGATCATGTCGGCCGATACGATGCCGGTGCTGAACTCGATGCCCGAATCCTGCATCAGGATGTACAGGTCCTGGCGGTCCTTTCCCTGCAACAGCTTGCTGTCCTTGACCAGCCTGAGCCAGCGGAATTTAACCGTTGCAGGCAGGACGACCACGGCGGCCACCACCGGCCCGGCCAGCGCACCTCGGCCCGCTTCGTCCAGCCCGGCCACGCGGGCGTAGCCGGACGCATACAGCGCCTTCTCCTCGTTGCGGTCCGGGCTGTTCCCGGCCTTTTTAGCGGGCTTTTTCAATTATTCGGCCCTCTGTTTTTCAGCCTGACGCGGCAGGGTATTTTTTGGAAAGCGCCGGCAGTATTGCCTGCCAGATAAGATTGCTCACTGTTTCCAGCGGCTGCTGAGCAGCGACCACTATCCAGCGGCCGGGCTCGGCCTGTGCAGACCTGAGGTAGCCGTCTCGCACGGCGTGGTGAAAGGCCAGGCCTTCAGCTTCGAAGCGATCCTCATGGCTGTTGTGTTTTCGTTCCAGGCCGGCATCGGCCGGTGTATCCAGCAGAATGGTGATGTCCGGTTTGAGGCCGCCGGCCGCAAAGGCATTGATGGTCCGGATCGTATCTAAGTCAACCCCGCGCCCGTATCCCTGGTAAACAACGGTGGAGTCGGTAAAGCGGTCGCACACCACCACCTTTCCGGCCTGCAGGGCCGGCCTTATCACGTCCTTCACCAGCTGGTAGCGGGAGGCGGCGAAGAGCAGGAGCTCCGCCTCCGCATCTATGTTGAATCCCCGCCTGACCTTCAGGATGTCCCTGATCTTGTCGCCCAGCGGGGTGCCTCCGGGCTCCTGAGTGAGGATAACGGGTATGCCGCAGCTGTGGATTCTCTTATGCAGGCTGCGGGCCTGCGTGCTCTTGCCGCAGCCCTCGCATCCTTCCAGGGTGATGAACAGGCCGGAATAAGGGCTCATAGTTCAATGAAAGGGAATGTATCAGTCGTTGACTATTTTAACGCGCCGTCCGGGTTCCTTGCCAGTGCTCCTGGAGGTCACCTCGTGCCTCTCGGCCAGCATGTGCTGCAGCCGGCGTATAAAGGCGTTCTGGGGGCTGAGCTCAACCTCTTTCTTGCCCTGTTTCACGTCTTCGATAGCCTGCATGGCCTCTTCCATGGCCGTGTCCATGGTTTCATCCCTGGGTCCCGTATAAATCGTGGCCAGGCAGTGCCGCAGCTGCTGCAGGCTGTTAGCGCGTATGGCATACACGGGTATGCCCAGCTGCTCGGCGTCCCTCAGCTTTTGCGGCTTGCGGCGGAAATAGTTCTTGGTGGTGATCAGCAGGTTGGATTTCTTGAGGTCCTCGCTGATCTCTATATCCAGGCCCTTCTCATGTGCGGCCTGCTCCAGTATGGGGCGGTTTATTCCGAAAAGGTAGATGCGCAGCTTCTGCTTTTGGCCCTCAGCCCTGGCCGGGGTTTCGTGGCCGGCGCTCTGCTCCTTGATAATGTTTCCGTCCTGGTCCAGCCAGCGCACCTCGGATTTGCTCTGCCTGCCGTGCAGCACGGCGTCCACGGCCTGCGCCACGTCCGGGTGCACCAGCACCTTGTAGCGCTCCTGAATCTCCACCACGATATCGAAGGTGGGGGGAGCCTTGCGCTCCAGCACGGATTTCTGCGTGTGGCGGCGACGCGCCTCCTCGTCTCCCAGCGTCACCGTCTGTATGCCTCCTATCAGGTCGGAGAGAGTGGGATTCATCATTAAGTTTTCCAGGCTGTTGCCGTGGGCCGTCCCCACCAGCTGGACTCCGCGCTCGGCGATGGTGCGGGCGGCGTCGGCCTCCAGGCTGGTGCCGATCTCGTCGATGATGATGACCTCGGGCATGTGGTTTTCCACGGCCTCGATCATTACTGCATGCTGCAGCGTCGGCGTAGGCACCTGCATCCTGCGTGCGTGGCCAATGGCCGGGTGCGGAATATCGCCGTCGCCCGCTATCTCGTTGGAGGTGTCCACAACGATGACCCTCTTCTTCAGGTCGTCGGCCAGCACGCGCGCCGTTTCGCGCAGCATGGTGGTCTTGCCTATGCCCGGCGGCCCCATCAGCAGCACGCTCTTGCCGGTCTCCACCAGGTCCTGGATGATCTTGGCCGTGCCCATGACGGCGCGGCCCACGCGGCAGGTCAGGCCGACTATCTTCCCTTCACGGTTCTTGATGGCTGATATGCGGTGCAGCGTGCGGGTCAGGCCGGCGCGGTTGTCCCCGCTGAAGGTGCCGATGCGGCTGGTGATGTACTGGATGTCCTCTACAGTGACCTCGCGATCGCCCAGGAAGACCTCCCGGTTGGGGAAACGCGCCTCGGGCAGCCGGCCCAGGTCGAGCACTATCTCCAGCAGGTCGCCGTTCTGGTCTTCCTGCTTGAGATGCGTGGATATCTGGTGGGGTATGACAGTGAGCAGTGATTGGATATCGTCGATATCTACTTTATGCATAGAGGCTTAGAATACGCTCTATTTACCATCCTCTAACGGCCAGCAAATTATCCTCGGGTATGCCTTTTATATCCAGGCCGGGCATGGCGGCGCCCAGCGTTTTGGAGACGTCGGCGATGATGGCCGGGTCCTTATAATGCGTGGTTGCCTTGACGATGGCCTTGGCGCGGGCTGAAGGGTCGCTGGACTTGAATATGCCCGAGCCCACGAACACGCCCTCGGCGCCGAGCTGCATCATTAATGCGGCGTCGGCAGGAGTGGCCACCCCGCCTGCGGCGAAGTTCACCACCGGCAGCTTGCCGGCCTTATGTACCTCTATCACCAGCTCCAGCGGGGCCGATATGGCCTTGGCCTCGGCCGGCAGCTCGTCCTCGGACATGGACTGCAGCTTCTTCATCTCGGACAGCACGGCGCGCATGTGGCGCACGGCCTCCACGATGTTGCCCGTGCCCGCTTCGCCCTTGGTGCGTATCATGGCCGCGCCCTCGGATATACGGCGCAGCGCCTCGCCCAGGTCGCGGCAGCCGCAGACGAAGGGCACCTTAAAATCATGCTTCCACACGTGGTGGCTCTCGTCGGCCGGCGTGAGCACCTCGGACTCGTCGATGAAGTCCACGCCCAGCGCCTCCAGCACCTGTGCCTCGACAAAGTGCCCGATGCGGCACTTGGCCATCACGGGTATGGTCACAGCCTTCATGATGGCCGTGATTATATTGGGATCGGCCATGCGGGCCACGCCCCCGGCAGCGCGAATATCGGCGGGCACCCTCTCAAGCGCCATCACGGCGCAGGCGCCGGCATCCTCGGCTATCTTGGCGTGCTCCGGCGTAACAACGTCCATGATGACGCCGCCCTTGAGCATCTGGGCCAGGCCGGTCTTTACTTTCCAGGTTCCAGTATCCATATCAACCCCGTATTTAATAGATTTTAAGAAGGTGAAGCTGTTTTGACAAGTAAATTATAACATGTAACCCGCCCAAATTGAATTTGCTATAATGGGGCATCGGACATATAAATCCCAGCAGGCAGGACAGCCGGGCGAACGTGAGGCGGCCGAAACATGGAATATGAGAAAGTCACACTCGATAACGGGCTGAAGATCATTGCCTCCGTCATGCCGGGCACGCGCTCTGTGTCCGTGCTGTTCTTCGTGCGGGCCGGAAGCTGCTACGAGCGGGACCGTGAGGCGGGCATCTCGCACTTCGTCGAGCACATGTGCTTCAAGGGCACGCGGAAGCGGCCCAGCTCGCGCCAGATAAGCGAGGCCATCGAGGGCCTGGGAGGGATAATGAACGGCGGCACGGACCGTGAGCTGACCTCCTACTGGTGCAAGCTGGCCTCACAGCACTTCGAGGCGGCGGTGGACGTCATCGTCGATATTTTGCGCAATCCCCTGTACAGGGAGGAGGACGTGGTCAAGGAGCGCCAGGTGATCATCGAGGAGATAAACATGAGCCTGGACTCGCCCCAGCAGCGGGTGGGCATGCTGTTCGACGAGACGATGTGGCCGGGCAGCCCCATGGGCCGCGACGTGGCCGGCAGCGAGAAGACCGTCTCGGCCATCAGCGCAGCAGAGATGAAGCAATACATGTCCGGCTACTATGCGCCGGAGAACATGCTGGTCAGCATAGCGGGCGACTTCGACCCTAAGGCCGCGCTACCGGTAGTGACCGGGGCCATGGAGAACTGGCCGGCGGGAAGCCAGCCTGAATACATACCCAGCCTCACCGGGCAGGCCGGGCCGCGCCTGAAGATGGAGCACCGGCAGACCGAGCAGGTCAACCTGGTGCTGGGTGTGGAGGGCCCCTCGCTCTTCGACCAGGACAGGTTTGCCTGCGACCTGCTCAGCATGCTGCTGGGCGAGGGCATGAGCAGCCGGCTGTTCACCGAGATCAGGGAGAAGCTGGGGCTGGCCTACGACATACACAGCTACGTGGAGCATTTCCAGCAGACCGGCGTGTTCGTGATACAGGCCGGCGTGGACCCGGAGCAGGCGTCCAGGGCCACCCAAGCCGTCGTGGAGCAGCTTGCCGCGGTCAGGGAGGGCATAACAGAGGCCGAGCTGAACAAGGCCAGGGAGATGGCCAGGGGCAGGCTGTTGCTGAGCATGGAGAACAGCCGCAACGTGGCCGGCTGGTACGGCGCACAGGAGATGCTGACGGGCAAGATACTGGGGATCGACGACGTGACCGCCATTATCGAGCAGATAACGGCCGAAGATATAAAGCGCGTGGCGCAAAAGCTTTTCGCCACGAACAAACTTAACCTGGCCATGGTCGGCCCGGTGCAGGGCGAGGAAGAATTCCTGCGCCTGCTGGCTATCTGACGTAAAAAGGGCCGCCCCCCGATCGATCGGGGCGGCCCTTTCAATTACTTTCGGGTTAGCACTTAGTACTCGGGCATGGGCGGCATGGGCGGGGTCTTTTCCTTCTCGGGTATGTCGCAAACCAGCGACTCGGTCGTCAGTATCATGGTGGCGATGCTCGAAGCGTTCTCGAGCGCCGTCCTGGTGACCTTGAGCGGGTCGATGATGCCCTTGCCCACCATGTCGACGTAGTCGTTGTGCAGTGCGTCATAGCCGACGCCCTTCTTGCTGCGCCTTACCTTGTCGACGACCACGGAGCCTTCCTGGCCGGCGTTGATGGCGATCCAGCGCAGCGGCTCTTCCACGGCCTTCTTGATGATCTCGATGCCAGTCTTCTCGTCGGCATCGGCCTTGACCTTATCCAGCACCGGGCTGGCGTTGATGACGGCCACGCCGCCGCCGGGCAGGATGCCCTCCTCCACGGCAGCCCTGGTGGCTGAAAGCGCGTCCTCAACCCTGTGCTTCTTCTCCTTGAGCTCGACCTCTGTGGCGGCGCCGACTTTGATCACGGCCACGCCGCCGGCCAGCTTGGCCAGCCTCTCCTGCAGCTTCTCCTTGTCGTAGTCCGAGGTGGTCTCCTCGATCTGCGCCTTGATCTGCTTGATGCGGGCCTTGATGGCCTCGTCGGAGCCCTTGCCCTCGACGATGGTGGTGTTGTCTTTATCGGCCACCACTTTCCTGGCGCGGCCCAGGTCGGCCACTGTGGCTGAATCCAGCTTGCGGCCGATCTCCTCGGAGATGACCTTGCCGCCGGTCAGCATGGCGATGTCTTCCAGCATGGCCTTGCGCCTATCGCCGAAGCCAGGGGCCTTGACGGCCAGGCAGTTGAGCGTGCCCCTCAGCTTGTTGACCACCAGCGTGGCCAGGGCCTCGCCCTCGATGTCCTCGGCGATGATGATCAGGTTCTTGGATACCTGGAGCACCTTCTCCAGCACGGGCAGCAGCTCGGAGATGGCGGAGATCTTCTTATCGGTAATAAGGATGTAGGGGTCCTCGATCTCGGTCTTCATCTGGTCGGCGTTGGTGATGAAATAGGGGCTGATGTAGCCGCGGTCGAACTGCATGCCTTCCACGTAGTCCGTCTCGAACTGCAGTCCCTTAGACTCCTCGACGGTGATGACGCCGTCCTTGCCCACCTTCTCCATGACCTCGGCGATCAGGTTGCCGATCTGCTCATCGGCGGCCGAGATGGTGGCCACCTGCGCCACCTGTTCCTTGGTGGTCACGGGGCTGGACATCTTCTTCAGCTCGTCAACCATGGCCAGCACGGCCTTCTCAATGCCGTGCTTGAGCGCCATGGCGTCGGCGCCGGCTGCGATATTCTTGAAGCCCTCGGTCACGATGGCCTGGGCCAGCACTGTGGCGGTGGTGGTGCCGTCGCCGCACTTATCGTTGGTCTTGGTGGATGCCTCCTTGACCAGCTGTGCGCCCATATTCTCGAAGGGGTCGGGCAGCTCGATATCCTTGGCGATGGTGACGCCGTCGTTGATCACGCTGGGCGGGCCGAACTTCTTGTCCAGTGCCACGGGGCGGCCGCGCGGCCCCAGTGTGACTTTGACCGCGTTGGTCAGCGCGTCGATGCCGTTTTTCAGCGACCTGCGCGCATCCTCTCCATATTTAATCTGTTTTGCCATTTAACCTCTTTACCTCCTATATAAATAAATGGTTATGCTCGTTTAAAATTTGATTACTTCTTCTTGGCCAGGATGTCGGCTTCCCTGAGCAGGATGAGCTCCTCGTCGTCCTCCTTGATCTCGGTGCCGCCGTACTTGGCGAAGATCACGATATCGCCCACAGCCAGGTCCATGGGTATCCTTTTGCCCTCATCGGACAGCTTTCCCGGGCCGACGGCCAGCACCTTGCCTTCCTGCGGTTTTTCCTTGGCAGTGTCCGGCAGAAAGATGCCGCCCTTGGTCTTTTCCTCTTTTTCCAGGGGTTTTACCAGCACCCGGTCACCCAGAGGTTGAATTTTAACAGCCATACTTGCCTCCTTTTTGAAAAATTAGCAATCTCTTTAACAGACTGCTAGATGATAGCACAAAAAATTATCAAAGTAAAGGGGTGACTGCTAAAAATTGAGGTTTTGGGTGGAAAGGGGTGATTTTAGAAGTTGTAGCCGGCTTTTTTATAGTCGTTGAGGGCCCTTTCCTGCAGCCCGGCCTTATCGGCCAGCTCGGCGGCGTGGCCCCATTTGCCCTCGGCCTCGTAGCCCTGGATCTGCTCCTCCAGGCTGGCGGCTTCCTCGGGCGATTCAGTCACGTTGGCCGAGAACCTGGACACGGAGCGCCTGACCTTGGCCCCGCACTTGGGGCAGGCTGATAGGGGCTTATCGGACATCCTCTGCAGCGTATCGAAGCCCCGCCGGCAATAGCTGCAGCCGTCCTTGATGGCCCTGTACTCGTAGATAGGCATGTCTTTACTCGGGTTCAGCCATTATTTTGCCACCTGAAGCGGGCAAAGTCTATTTAAATAAATATTGGGGCTGATTTGACCACTGAGGTAAGAAGTGATAGAACCTAAGATAATGCAGCTTGTTGCTGGAACAGGAGGTAAATGCTATGGCAAGTGTCACAAATTGGTATGGCGAGAGAATTGATAAATTAAGGCAATTATCCACACCGAGGTTGCTGTTACTGATAACGGTCAAATTCCTTGCCGGGGTGGCCATAGGCCTACTGCTGGCAATGTGGCTACCGGCATGGGTCTGGTGGATATTTCTTGTGGCAGCACTGCTATTGGCAATTCCTCTATATGCCAAGTTATTTAGCTAAAGATTAGCTGACTATCGTCTGTGTGGCTGCCGTTAAATTGACCGTTTACCTGTTAGCGGGTAGAATGAGATTGAAATGAGTGCGGGCAGGATAGGAAAGGAATGGGATGCCAGGCGCGTCAGGGCGCTGCGGGCGCATCTCAAGCTGACGCAGCAGGGCATGGCGGCCGAGCTGGGGACCAGGCAGCAGACCATCAGCGAGTGGGAGGTGGGTGACTATGCGCCCAGAGGCATGTCTGTCAGGATGCTGAACATCGTGGCGGACAGGAGCGGCTTCAAATATAAGTCCTAGTCATCTCTTTTTTTACCCGGCGATACACGTTATCAGGTAGTGAAATGAAGGTGGACAGCGAGAGGACGGTGGCGAAGCTCTGGAGGTCGGGCAGGTTCTCCAGCTTCGAGGACGACACCGGCAACGGGATAGAGGTGGTCTATCCCGGCAGGGAGAGCACCCGCGCCGGCTGCGATTTCCAGGACGTCGTCATTCAGGTTAACGGCGAGAAGGCTGTGGGGGACGTGGAGGTGCACCTGATGTCGGACGGCTGGCAGAAGCACGGCCACCACCGGGACCCGGCCTATAACGGCATTATGCTGCACGTGGCCATGTGGCAGCGGGGCAGGCTGCCGGTCAGCCTGCAGGACGGCCGCAGCATTCCCACCGTCATACTGCACCGCTATATACCGGCAGAGGCGCTGCGCAGCTTCCGGCCCGGAAGCAGGGTCAAGCCCTGCCGGAACAGGCGCCGGTATCTCAGGGAAGGTGTGCTAAAGGACGTGCTGCTGGAGGCCGGCCGGCAGAGGTTCGAGCAGAAGGCGGCAAAATATGCCGGGATGCTGGGACAGGAAGAGCCAACGCAGGTCCTGTATCAGGGCATCTGCCGGGCGCTGGGCTACTCACGCAACATGGGGCCCTTTGAGGAGCTGTCGTCCAGGCTGAGGCTTTCCTTTCTGTACGAGAATGCGAAAGGTTTACATAATAAGATGGGATTGCTGATGGGCGCAGCCGGGCTGCTGCAGTCGCAGCGGTCGCCGGACTTCCCGCTGGACGATGAAGCTTCCGCGATGGAGGAGGCCTGGCGCTGTCTTGGTGCGGCGATACCAAGCCCAGTCGTCAGCGGCTGGCGCATGGCCTACATCCGCCCGCCCAACCACCCGGTCAGGCGGCTGGCCGGGCTGGGCTACCTGCTGCAAAGGTACGAGTGCGCGGGCCTGCTCAATGGCCTGCTCAGTAAAATCTGCGAGGCGGAGCAAAAGCCGTCCGTGCTGGACGTGGCGCTGATGATAGAAGAAGTTCCTTACTGGAGCGGGCACTTTGATTTCGGCCGCCGACAATCCCGGCCGTCGGCCTTACTCGGGAAATCAAGAGCAGCCGAGATAGCCGTCAACGCCGTGCTGCCCTTCGCCGCCGCCTACGCACGGCAGATGAAAGACAGGGCGCTGGAGAGCAGAGCCATACATTTATTCAATGAATATCATGCACTGCAGCGCAACGAGCTGACGGGTTACATGGCTGAGGCGCTTTGTTTAGATGACGGAAAAGGGTTCAGCGCCTGCCTGCAGCAGGGGCTGCTGCACATCTATCACGGCTGGTGCCGGGTTAAGGACTGCCGGGCCTGCCCGCTGTCCTGACGCCGAAGGCCAGCCCGGGCACCACGTCCAATCCCAGGCCGTCCACGTCGCCAGCCTTAAAGTGGTAGTAGGCGCAGGCGCCGACCATGGCGGCGTTGTCCGTGCACAGCACGGGCGGGGGTATGAGCACAGGCAGGGGTGAATCGGCAGTGATGCGCTCCCGTAAGGCAGCGTTGGCGGCCACGCCTCCGGCCAGCAGTATCTGCCTGACGCCGTGCCTCCGCGCCGCCTGTATGGTCTTGGCCGCCAGCACGTCCACGATGGACTCTTGGAAGGCGGCTGCCGCCTGCCTGACCCACTCCGCATCAAGCTCATTTTTAGCCTCGGCCATATGCAGCAGGGCCGTCTTGACGCCGCTGAAGCTGAAGTCATCCGTGTCCTTGAGCCAGGAGCGCGGCAGGGAAAGCGATGTGCTGACCCCCCTGGTGGCGGCCTGGATGGCCGGCCCGCCGGGATAGCCCAACCCCAGTATCCTGGCGCCCTTATCGAAGGCCTCGCCGGCGGCGTCGTCCCTGGTGCTGCCCAGCTTGCGGAACTTGAGATGGTCCTGCATCAATATAAGGTCGGAGTGGCCGCCTGAGACGATAAGGCAGAGGCAGGGCAGCTCCGGCTTCACCTCAGAGAGCCAGTTGGCGTAGATATGGGCCTCCAGGTGGTTGACGCCGATCAGCGGCAGCCGGTTGGCCAGCGCGGCGGACTTGGCGAAGTTGACGCCCACGATCAAGGAGCCGGCCAGTCCCGGTCCCCTGGTAACGGCCACGGCGTCAATCTTATCCAGGCCGAGGCCGGCCTCCTTGAGGGCCTGCTCGGCCACGGGCAGCATGGTCAGCATGTGCTGGCGGGAGGCCACCTCCGGCACGATGCCGCCGTAGCGGGCGTGTATCTCAACCTGCGAGGCGATGACGTTGGAAAGTATGCGGCTGCCGTCCTGCACGACGGCGGCCGAGGTCTCGTCGCAGGAGGTCTCAACGGCGAAGATGAACATGGCTGCGATTATAGCACAAAGCTAAACGCCCACCCGGCGATTGATGTTTTCAAGCTGGATTGTTAAAATTAGAGCCCGGCCTCAAGCGCCGTGTGAATGTGAGGTATACGAATGGATATCACCTGGTTCGGACATTCCTGTTTCCGCATCAAAGGTAAAGAGGTAGTGATACTGACCGACCCCTGCGCCGAGTCCACCGGTTACTCCATCAGCAAGATGCAGGCCGATATCGTCACGGTCAGCCATGCGCATCCCGGCCATTCCAACCTCGAGGCGCTGGAGGAAGGCTACCGGCTGATAAACGGGCCGGGCGAATACGAGATCAAGGACACCTATATCACCGGCATTGCCGCCTACCACGATGGTGAGAAGGGCGCCAGGCTGGGGAAGAACACGGTGTACGTCATAGAGTTCGAGGGCGTCACGCTCTGCCACCTGGGCGATCTGGGGCACCAGCTTTCGCCCGAGTTCGTAGGAGACATGGGCAACATCAACGTCCTCCTCCTGCCGGTGGGCGGCCATTCCACCATTGCCGCGGCCGTGGCGGCGGACCTGGTGAGGAACCTCAACCCGGGCTTCGCCGTGCTGATGCACTACAAGACGGCCGACGAGAAGGCGGAGCTGGACTTCCCCGAGAAGTTCCTCAAGGAGATGGGCATCAAGGAGCTGGCCAGCCAGCCCAAGCTGGTGGTGACGCGCACCAGCATACCCTCCAGCACCCAGGTTATAATGCTTGATTACCGGAGCTGACCTTTTATGAGCATAGCGAAGAGCCTGTTCGAGCTGCAAGCAATTGAGCAGGCCATCCTCGCCCATAACAGGGAGCTCGAAGATATCAATTCCCGCATAAGCCGCAACGCCGCCTATGAGCAGGCCAGGTCCGCCCTGGACGAGGCGCAGGCCGGCAGGTCGGAGCTCGAGAAGCAGTACAAGGAGCTGGACGCCGAGGCCGAGCAGGTCAGGGGCAACATCCAGCAGATAAACGTCAAGCTCTACGGCGGCAAGATCAATAATCCCAAGGAGCTGATGGGCTTTGAGCAGGAAGCTGAGATGCTCAAGGGCCAGCTGGGCAAGAAGGACGACGTGCTGCTGGACCTGATGGAGAAGATAGACAACGGCAAGTCCGCCATCAAAAAGTTGCAGGAGACCCTCAAGCAGGCCGAGGACGCCTGGGGCAAGGAGAAGCAGGAGCTGGGCGTGCAGGCCGGCAAGCTGAAGGAAGAGCTGAAGGAGCTCGAGGGCAAGAGGCAGGAGGCGCTGGCGGCGGTGGACAGGGAAGCAATGGCGCTGTACGAGGGCATCAAGGGCAGGAAGGGGCAGGCCGTGGTCAGAGTGGAGCAGGGGCGCTGCCTGGGATGCCGTGTTACGCTCTCCATCAGCGAGCTGCAGCGCGTGCGTGGCAATGCCATCGTGACCTGCAGCAACTGCGGTCGCATTTTGTATTTGAGCTGAATTTGACCTGCTGCAGCGCAAGTTGTAGAGTAGGTTAGCCAAGCAGGCCGGGTGACCGCCCCGGTGATCATCGGGGAGGAAAGTCCGAACTCCTCCAGGCAGGGTGCTGGGTAACGCCCAGGAGGGGCGACCCTACGGAAAGTGCAACAGAAACATACCGCCCCGACCCGTCGGGGTAAGGGTGAAATGGTGAGGCAAGAGCTCACCGGCGGCCGGGTGACCGGCCGGCCGTGCAAACCCCACCCGGAGCAAGACCTAATAGGGGGACATGGCACGCCTGGGCCCACCCCGGGTTGGTCGCATGACCCCGGTAGCAATGCCGGGGCTAGATGGATGGCCACCGCTCCGATTTATCGGAGGCACAGAATTCGGCTTACAGGCCTGCTTGGCATTTATGCCTTTGAGCGTTAAGGTACTATCATTTACGGTACAATCTTATATTGCTGGCACCCGGTTCAGCACTGGAGAATTTGAATGACTATGAAAAAGACCACCATCCTGAGCATCATGCTGGCGGCGGCGCTGATGATAACCAGCCTGCCGCTGGCCGGGTGCCAGGCGCCTTTTATCCCCAGCGCGGCGGACAAGCAGACGCTGCAGGACCTGCCGCCGGATTTCCTCAGGCTGAGCCAGGCCTGGCAGATACTGCACCAGTACTTCGTCGATAAGAAGCAGCTCGACCCGGTCAAGATGGCGCAGGGCGCCATCCGCGGCATGGTGCAGGCTGTGGGCGACCCCTACACCGAGTATTTTTCGCCACAGGTCTACCAGTCCACCATCGTGGACTATACCGGGCAGTACCAGGGCATTGGCGCCTACCTGGGCAAGAAGGACCAATATATAGTGGTCATCGCCCCCATGCCCGATTCGCCGGCGGAGAAGGCCGGCATCAAGTCCGGCGACTACATACTCAAGATCGACGGCCAATCCACCGAGGCCATGACCACCGACGAGGCCTCGCTCAAGATACGCGGCCCGGCCGGCACCAAGGTCACGCTGACCGTAGGCAGGCAGGGAGAGAAGGAGCCGCTGGAGATAAGCATCCAGAGGCAGGAGATCAGGATGGCCTCGGTCAAGTCCGAGATGCACGGCGATATAGCCTACATCAGGATCCAGCAGTTCCTGCTGCCCACCATCGATGATTTCAAGAAGGCGCTGCAGGATGCGTTCAACCAGGGCGCCAAGGGTGTGGTGCTGGACCTGCGCGATAACCCGGGCGGCCTGCTCAGCGAGGCGATCGACGTGACCAGCCAGTTCCTGGTGCGCGGCATCGTGGTCAAGGTGGTGGACAAGGACGGCGTTGAGAACGTACAGAAGGTCAAGCCGGGCGGATTAGCGCAGAATACACCGCTCATCGTCCTGGTGAACGGCGGCAGCGCCAGCGCCAGCGAGATCGTGGCGGGCGCACTGCAGGATAACGGCAGGGCCAAGCTGGCCGGCAGCAAGACCTTCGGCAAGGCCAGCGTGCAGAACTTCGTCAAGCTGGACGACGGCTCGGCCATCAAGGTGACCATAGCGCACTACTATACGCCCAACGGCACGCTGATAAGCGGGACCGGGTTGAAGCCGGACTACCCCACCAGCCTGCTGGGGGATAATTTGACGAGCTGGGCGGTGGACTACCTGAACGCCACCATCGCCGGGCAGCCCATCCAGGCGCCTCCAGTGGCGGCGGACAACGTGACCTCGATCAACCGCTAGGGGGCCTTGCCGGCCATGTCCAGAAAGTAGCGGTGGAAGCGGGCATCGTCGGTCAGCTCGGGGTGGAATGAGATGGCCAGCAGGTTGTCCTGCCTGGCGGCAACGATCTCACCATCGGGCAGCCTGCATAATATCTCCACTTTTTTACCGGCCTTCTCGATATAGGGGGCGCGTATAAAGACCCCGGTGAAGGGGCCGTCGCGTAGCGCCGGAACTTCCAGCCTGGCTTCAAAGCTGTCCACCTGACGGCCGAAGGCGTTGCGCCTGACCGTTATATCCATCAGCCCCAGTGTCTCCATGCCCGTATCGTCGGGGTTGCGTGCGTCCCTGGCCAGGCAGATCATGCCGGCGCAGGTGCCCCAGACCGGCCTGCGGGCGGCCAGCCTCTTGATGGGTTTGACCAGGTCGAAGACATGCAGCAGCTTCATGATGGTGGTGCTCTCGCCGCCGGGTATCACCAACCCGTCCAGTCCCTTCAGCTCATCCGGCAGCCGCACTTCTACGGCCTGCGCGCCCAGCTTATCGAACATGCAGATATGCTCGATGAAGTCTCCCTGTAAGGCCAGCACTCCGATCTTCATGGCAGTCCTGTAAAAAGTATAAGGTGCGGCGGAGGCCTGAGACCTGCGGCCGCACCAGAATTTTACATTATCCGGGTCGATTAGAGGATGGGGAGGTATTTCTTGATCTCGTACTCGGTGACCTGGATGCGGTAGTTGTTGTATTCCACCTTCTTGTTCTGGATGAAGGCGTTGAAGATGTGATCGCCCAGCGCCTTCTTTATCATCTGTGACTTCTCGGTCAGCGTTATGGCCTCCTCCAGGCTGCCCGGCAGGACCTTGATGCCGCGGCGCCTGCGCTGCTCCTCGGTCATCTGGTAGACGTTCTCCTCGACAGGCTCGGGCGGATCATAGCCCTTCTCGATTCCTTCCAGCCCGGCGGCCAGCATCACGCTGAAGACCAGGTAGGGGTTGCAGGCGGGGTCAGGGGACCTGTACTCGATGCGGGTGGCAGTCTCCCGGCCGGGCTTGTATTCGGGCACGCGTATCAGGTCGGCACGGTTGCGCCTGGCCCAGGATACATAGACCGGCGCCTCGTAGCCCGGCACCAGCCGCTTGTAGGAGTTGACCCACTGGCTGGTGACGGCGGTTATATCGGGGGCATGCTTGAGCAGCCCGGCGATGTAGTTCCTGGCCAGCTTGGACAGGTGGAAGGGGTCGTTCTTATCGAAGAAGGCATTGCGTTCGCCCTTGAACAGTGACTGGTGTACGTGCATGCCGCTGCCGTTCTCGCCGAAGATGGGCTTGGGCATGAAGGTGGCGTAGACGTTGTTCTCCATGGCGATCTGCTTGACCACCAGGCGGTAGGTCATGACGTTGTCCGCCATGGTCAGCGCGTCGGTGTACCTCATGTCAATCTCGTGCTGGCTGGGGGCAACCTCGTGGTGCGAATATTCCACGCCGACGCCCATCTCCTCCAGCGCCAGCACGGTCTTGCGCCTGAGGTCCACGGCCATGTCGAGCGGTACCAGGTCGAAGTAGCCGCCGGAATCGAGTATCTCCGTGCCGGTGTTGTTCTTGAAGTAAAAATACTCCAGCTCGGGGCCGACGTAGTAGGTGTAGCCCAGGTCGGCGGCGCGTTTCAGGTTCTTCTTGAGAATGTAACGGGGGTCGCCCTCGAAGGGCTGGCCGCCCGGCTTGTAAATATCGCAGAACATGCGGGCCACGGACTGCTCCTTGGGCCGCCAGGGGATAAGCTGGAAGGTGTCCGGGTCGGGCAGTGCGATCATGTCACTCTCGTCGATGCGGGCGTAGCCCTCGATGGAGGAGCCGTCGAAGCCCATGCCCTCCTCCAGCGCCTTCTCCAGCTCCTCGATGGTGATGGAGAAGCTCTTGAGAAAGCCAAGTATATCGGTAAACCACAGGTTCACGAACTTGACGTCGTGCTCCTTTGCCATTTTCAGTACGTACTCTACAGAGTCAGACCTGTCTTTCGTAGCCATATTCCCTCCTGTATTTCCCCCTTATTGGGGTTAATCAAAACATAAATTAGGGTCAAAGTCAAAGAGGATTTACCCTCTGCCCGGCCGTGTGGCGGGCTCGAAAATATGGCGGCGCCGCCCGCACCCGGCGCCGCTTAATCGTTGAGGAGTCTGATGAGTCTAAATGTCGAAGTACAGATAAAACTCGTGCGGGTGCGGCCTCAAACGCATCTCGTCGATCTCCCTGCTGCGCTTGTAGTCTATCCAGACGTCGATAACATCCTGGGTGAAGACGCCGCCCTTGAGCAGGAACTTGTGGTCCTTTTCCAGGGCGTTGATGGCCTGTTCCAGCGAGCCCGGCACGGTCTTGAGCTTCCTGGCTTCCTTGGGGGTCAGCGTGTAGGTGTCCTTGTCGAACGGCTCGCCCGGATCGATCTTGTTCTCGATGCCATCCAGTCCGGCCATAAGGAGCGCGGAGAGAGCAAGGTAGCCATTACTGGTTGCATCGGGAGGCCTGAACTCTATCCTCTTGGCCTTGGGATTCTCTGAGTACATGGGTATGCGTACCGCTGCGCTGCGGTTGCGCGCCGAGTAAACCAGGTTAACCGGGGCCTCGAAGCCGGGCACCAGCCGCTTGTAGGAGTTGGTCGAGGGAGCGCAAATGGCGCAGAGTGCCTCGGCATGTTTGAGCAGGCCGCCGATATAATATTTGCAGGTCTGGCTGATGAGGCCGTAGCCCTTGGCATCGAAGAATACGTTCTTGCCTTCTTTGAACAGGCTCTGGTGGACGTGCATGCCGGAGCCGTTGTCCTGGAAGATGGGCTTGGGCATGAAGGTCGCCACACGGCTGTGTTTGCGGCAGACGTTCTTGATGATGTACTTGAACCACATCATCTGGTCGGCCATGCGCAGCATTTCCTTGTATTTCATATCGATCTCGCACTGGCCGGCGGTGGCCACCTCGTGATGGTGCACCTCGATATCCAGGCCTGCGGCTGCCATTGTCTCGACTATCTCCGATCTGAGGTCCTGCAATGAATCGTGCGGAGGCACAGGAAAATAGCCTTCCTTGTACCTGGGCTTGTAGCCGAGGTTAGGCTTCTCGTCCTTGCCTGTGTTCCAGTCGGCCTCTATGGAATCAATGTAATAGAAGCCGCAGCGCTGGTCCTGGTCGAAGCGTACGTCATCGAAGATGAAGAACTCCATCTCAGGCCCCCAGTAGCTGATATCAGCCAGGCCGGTTGATTTCAGGTACTCAGCCGCCTTTTTGGTGATATAGCGGGGATCCCTGGTGTAGGGCTTCTTGGTCAGCGGATCGTAAATGTCGCAGATAATGCTCAGCGTCGGGTGCCCACAGATCGGGTCGACTATGGCGGTCTCAGGGTCCAGGTGCAGGATCATATCGCTCTCCTGGATGGCCTGGAAGCCGCGTATGCTGGAGCCGTCAAAGCCGATGCCCTCGGCCCAGATTCCGCCCTTGGCCGGATCGGAGTCCTCCAAACCATTGAGCTCCGGCGATGTGATGGTGAAGTGCTGCCACAACCCCGGGAGATCATTAAACTTGAGGTCAACGAATTTAATGTCCTCATCCTTGATCTTTTTGAGAATCTTTTCCGGGGTCATTTTGTCTGGTGACATGGTGTAACCCTCCTGATTTTTTATATTTTTGGACGGAAATCGAGGTTTTTTGCAGGGAATTCGCCCAAAATCCTCTGTTTCGTCATGGAATCAATTTAACGTGGTAATGTTACAAACAGATTAAATAATGGCAATTTCTTGAAGAATCGGGGCTGATTTTTTAAAAATTCCGGGGGGACAGACCCTGTTTTGGCCGTCCCCACGGATGTTTTCGGCGATTTTCCGGTAAAATGCCGGACGCCTCAGGCCAGGCCGCCGTAGGCGGTCTCGCCGTGCTGCGAGATGTCCAGCCCCACCATCTCCTCCTCGTTCCTCACACGCAGGCCCAGCGTGGCGTCGATGACCTTGGCGATCACCCAGGTAGCGCCGAAGGAGAAGGATGCGGTGACAGCCACGGCCAGCAGCTGTATCAGCACCTGCATGCCGTTGCCGTCGATCAGGCCAGACCTGCCGTTGATGGCTGCGGTCGCCAGCATACCGGCGGCCAGTGTGCCGATGGTACCGCCCACGCCGTGGCAGGCGAAGACGTCCAGGGACTCGTCTATCCTGTTGGACCGGTTGCGCCACAGCATCACGTAGTAGGAAGCGGCAGCCGCCACGATGCCTATAGGTATGGCGGACATGGGATGAATGAAGCCTGAGGCCGGCGTCACAGTGGCCAGCCCGACCACCGCGCCCGTGGCTACTCCAAGCACAGATGGCCGGCGGTGGATCCAGGCAAGTATCAGCCAGGTGATGGCAGCCGAGGCTGCAGCGAAGTTTGTCGAGGTGAAGGCGCTGGCTGCCAGCCCGCTGGCGGAGAGGGCGCTGCCGGCATTGAAGCCGAACCAGCCGAACCAGAGCAGTGCGGTGCCCAGCACCACGTAGGGTATGTTGTTGGGCTCCATCACCTCTTTTTCCTCAAAGCCTTTCCTGGGGCCGAGAACCAGAGCCACTGCCAGTGCGGCGAAGCCGGCGTTAATATGCACTACTGTGCCGCCTGCGAAGTCCAGCACGCCCAGGCCGGCCAGCCATCCACCGCTGCCCCATACCCAGTGCGCAATGGGGCAGTAGACCAGAGTGAACCAGATAACAGAGAAAATCAGAAGCGCGCTGAAGCGCATGCGCTCAACAACCCCGCCGGTGATCAAAGCCACAGTGATGATGGCGAAGGTGGCCTGGAACATCATGAACAGGAAGTGTGGCACGGTGGTGGCGTAAATGCTGGAAGGCTCCATGCCTACGTTCATCAGCCCTGCCCACTGCAGGCCGCCGAAGATGCCTTTAAAATCCGGGCCGAAGCTCAGACTATAGCCGTAAAAGGCCCAGAGTATTGAAACCAGCCCCAGCATGACGAAGCTCATCATTAGGGTGGAAAGCAGGTTCTTTTTCCTGACCATCCCGCCGTAGAAAAAAGCCAGCCCCGGGGTCATCAGCATCACCAGGGCGGTGGAGATCAATAACCATGCCGTATCACCTGAGTTAATCTGCACATTGATCCTCCTTGAAGTTGATTAAGGCCAATATAGAATTTAAATGTTACGAACAGATTAAATTCCAGGGGACGCCCCGGTGCAGCAGGGCGCCCCTGGATTTGCAGGATGGAAAAAGGGTCTATTTGGCGCTGACGCAGGCTTCGCCGGCGTCGCTGGTCCTGACCCTGTAGGCGTTCTCCACCGGCATGACAAAGATCATGCCGTCGCCTTCCCTGCCGGTCTTGGCGGCCTGGCAGATGACGTCGATGACGGGCTGCAGCTCTTCGCTGCTTACCACAATCTCCAGCTTAACCTTGGGCAGGAAGTCCACGCGGTATTCACCGGCCCTCCACTGCAGGACGATGCCCTTCTGCCTGCCGTGGCCGCTGACATTGGTGACGGTCATGCCAAGAACACCTTTGGCTGCCAGGGCATCCTTGATGGCATCCAGCTTTTCCGGCCTGATGATGGCTTCAATCTTCTTCATTCTTATATTCCTCCGTAAGCAGTTTCACCGTGCTGCGATATATCCAGTCCAACGGATTCCTCTTCGTCCCTGACCCTGATTCCCATGGTGGCCTTAAGCGCCCTGGCCAGTAGCCAGGATACGGCGAAGGCATAGGCCATGGTTGTAGCTATGGCGGCCAGCTGGATAAGCACCTGCTTCCAGTTGCCGTCCACCAGTCCCGAGCCGGCGGCGTTGACGGCGCTGGTGGCGAAGATGCCTGTGGCCAGTGCGCCCCAGGTGCCTCCCAGGCCGTGGCAGGCGAAGACGTCCAGCGATTCGTCGATCCTGCTGGCCCTGGCCCTCCAGAGCATGGCATAGTACGAGATGACCGAGGCGATGACGCCGATGGGTATGCCGGCCCAGGGCTGCACGTAGCCGGCGCCCGGGGTGATGGCTACCAGGCCCACGACTGCGCCCGTAGCTGCCCCGATGACCGACGGCCGGCGATGTATCCAGCCCAGCGCCAGCCAGGTGAAGCCGGCGGCGGCCGCCGCCGTGTTGGTGGCCATGAAGGCCGAGGCGGCCAGGCCTCCGGATGTCAGCGCGCTGCCGGCATTGAAGCCGAACCAGCCGAACCACAGCAGGCCTGCGCCCAGCACCACGAAGGGAATATTATTGGGCTCCATGGTCTCTCCCTCTTTGAAGCCGCGCCGCGGGCCCAGCACCCATGCCAGGGCCAGCGCCGAGATGCCGGCGTTGACGTGCACCACGGTGCCGCCGGCGAAGTCCAGCGCTCCAAGCTGAGCCAGCCAGCCGCCGCTGCCCCATACCCAGTGTGCAATAGGGCAGTAGACCAGTGTGAACCACAGCGCAGCAAAGGCCAGCAGCGTGCCGAACTTGATGCGCTCAACCACGGCCCCTGTCCAGAGGGCGACCGTGATTATGGCGAACATGGCCTGAAAGGCCGAGAAGGCCAGGTGCGGGACGGTTGTGGCATAGACGGAAGACGGTTCCTGCCCGACCCCGTTCAAGCCGAACCAGGATAAATTGCCGAACAGGCCCCTGACGTCCGGGCCGAAGGCAACGGAATAGCCGTAGAGCACCCACAGGACCGACACCATACAGAGGATGGCGATGCTCATCATGATGGTGGACAGAAGGTTCTTCCTGCGCACCATGCCCCCGTAGAAAAAGGCCAGCCCGGGAGTCATGAGCATGACCAGCGCGGTGGAAGCAAGCAACCAGGCAGTATCGCCCGAGTTCATATTGCACCTCCTTTAAGGATATAAGCCGATTGTAAAGGAGGCCTGTTTCGGGCCTGTTACGGGGATGTTAAGATTGTGTTACGGAAACAGTGTCAGGGGTTGGGGACGTCCTTGAATTTATAGCCTATGTTCCTGACCGTCTCTATGAAGGAATGGACCGAGTCCTCCACCTTGCTGCGCAGGCGGCGTACATGGACGTCCACGGTCCTGTCGCCGCCGTAGTAGTCATAGCCCCATATCTCGTTCAGCAGCTTCTCGCGCGTGAAAACCTTTCCCTTATGCGTAGCCAGCAGCTTGAGCAGCTCGTATTCCTTGAAGGTGAGCGCCAGCAGCCTGCCGCTGAGCTCCACCTCGCACCTGACGGTGTCTATGGTCAGGTCGCCCACCCTGATGACGGTATCTTCGCTCGGCCTGGCGGCCCTGGCCACCGCCCTGCGTATCCTGGAGGATAGCTCGTCCAAATTCCAGGGGCGCATGATGAAATCATCCAGCCCCTGCTCGGCCGTGACGACGTGCAGGGTTGAAGCCGAGATAAGCGCTATTATGGGAAGCGGCCTGCGCAGCTTGAGGCGCCGGAACCACTTCCAGGCCGAATCGCCCTGTGCAGAAATGGCGGAGAGGTCCACCAGCACCACGTTGAAGGCCTGGCGGGCGTCCTGCTCAATGACATCGTCGGCGTAGATGCAGGCGGTACAGGAGAAGCCCAGGCGGCTGAGCCCGGCGCTAAGGTCCCTGACCCTGTCCATCTCGTTGGTTACCAGCAGTACGTTATACATCCGTCCGACAACCTGATTTTACAACAGTTCCTCAAAAGGCCTGAGCCTGGACACGTCCAGCATTCCCGCCATGGACCTGCAGCTTATATCTACGCCGGCCTCGACGGCCGCCGCCGCCGGGTTGAGGCCGCTCAAAGTGATCAGTCCGACCTTCTCGCCGGAGCAGGGGATCTCGCAGATCTTGTCGTTCGGCCTGGAAAGCACGGCGAAGTTGATCAGCCCGCTGTTCTTCATGCGCAGCAGCAGTTCCTCGGCCTTGCCCACCGAAAGCATGGGGATCTCGTGATAGCTGGCCAGCACCTTGCCCTCACCGGCGGTTGATGCGCGTGATACATCCGTCATACGTCCGGCGATGAAGATATCCGAGGGGTCGATGGTCGAGCCTGAGAAGTCAACCAGGTCGACAAACCTGAAGGGCTGTCCCTGCCTGACCTGCAGCAGGCCGCCGAAGCGGGCGTAGGCCGGGATGCCGGATTTCAGCAGGCAGCCGTTTACAGTAACATTGCAGACGGTGGCGAAGCCCAGCTTGCCGGCCGGGACCTCCGCCTCGCCCAGCCTGTTACCCTCACCGGCCAGAACCACCATGCCCGACGAGCACAGGCCGCTCTGGAAGACGCTCTTCATGGCCTTCAGCACTTTCTGAAAATTGTCTCGCGAGAAGATGGAAACGTCCACCGGCACCCTGCCGGTGGCGAAGCGCAGGCCGACGTTGGTCTGATAGGCCAATCCTTCGATCTTGCTGCCTACGAAGCCTATCTTGTCTGTCACCAGGGAGTTCCTCAGCTCCTCCAGCCCGGGCAGTGTGATGGTGCGCCCGTCCTTGTGCCCCATGGAGCGCGTCAGGCCGCGCTCGTCCATGATTTTCAGGTGATAGCGCACGGCCCTCTCCCCCAACTGGATGCCCTGTTCTTCCAGCATCCTGGATATGACCCTGCTGCCCAGCGGCTCGTTGGACTCGCTGAGTATCTTGAGTACGGCGGTTATCTTGCGCTCTACGTCCCGCGTTTCCTGTCCTATCATCTCGCTTCAATTCCTGCCCGGCCTAACGCCGGACGGGTATGCCTTTTGAGGCCAAATAATCCTTGACTTCACTGATGGAATACTCGCGGTAGTGGAAGATGGAGGCTGCCAGCACGGCATCCGCTTTGCCCTCGGCCAGCGCCTGGTAAAGGTGCTCCAGCGTGCCGGCGCCGCCGCTGGCGATTACAGGGACGTCGACCATCTCGCTGACTGCCCTGTTAAGAGCGTTGTCGTAGCCGGCGCGGTGCCCGTCGGCGTCCCAGCTGGTCAATAATATCTCACCCGCGCCCAGGTCGACCGCCTTTCTGATCCATTCCAACACGTCCTTACCTGTAGGTGTGCGGCCGCCGTGTGTATATACCTCCCAGCCGACCTTGCCGCCAATCCTGCGGCGCCTGGCGTCAACCGCCAGCACGATGCACTGCCGACCGAATATCCCGGCCCCCTGTTTCAGCAGGTCGGGCTTGTGTACCGCGGCCGTGTTAATGGAGACCTTGTCCGCGCCGGCCTGCAGCATGCGCCGCATATCGCCGATGGAACGCAGCCCGCCGCCCACGCACAGCGGCACGAAGACCTGCCTGGCCACTTTCGACACGATCTCGACCAGCGTATCCCTGCCCTCGGGAGTAGCGCCTATGTCCAGGAAGACCAGCTCGTCGGCGCCCTCCTGGTAATAGAAGGCGCCCTGCTCCACAGGGTCACCGGCGTCGCGCAGGTCGGTGAAGCTGGTGCCCTTGACCACGCGTCCGGCCGTCACATCCAGGCAGGGTATGATGCGTTTCGTCAGCATTATCTTCTATACCTTATATATTATGAGCCGGCCAGCTTGAGGAAGTTGGAATACATCCTCAGGCCCAGCTCGCCGCTTTTCTCGGGATGGAACTGGGTGGCAAAGAGGTTGTCCCTGATGACCATGCTGCAGAATTTCAGGCCGTACTCCGTCTCACCGGCCACCGCGCTGGCGTCATCAGGCTGTGCATAGTAGCTGTGTACGAAGTAAAAATTGGAGTTGTCCGGTATATCGGTAAAGATGGGGTGTGAGACAGCCTGCCTGACCTGGTTCCAGCCCATGTGAGGTATCTTGAGCCCCGGCGGCAGGCGCCTGACACGGCCGGGTATTATGCCCATGCATTTATAGTTGCCGCCCTCCTCTGTGCTGGAGAGCAGCACCTGCAGCCCGACGCAGATGGCGAAGAGCGGCCTGCGCATCTCGACTATCTTCCTGACGGCCTCCGTCATGCCCAGGCGGTCCAGGCTCTTCATCGTGTCGCCGGCTGCGCCCACCCCGGGAAGAAAGACGATATCCGCCTTGAGGACGTCCGCCGCTGAGCCGGTCACGGCCGGGCTGTAGCCCAGCTTCGCCAGCGCATTGACCACGCTGCCAAGATTGCCGGCCCCGTAGTCAATAACGGCAATATTCTTCATACTCTTGCGCATGGTTTATTCCTGATGACGTGATAGCCCCATCATTGCCGGTCCGCTCGGTAGTAGGAAACCTATTACCGCAACCTAATGCTATCACATCAATATAAGGTGGTCAAAACGACCATGAGCAAATTTGCCGGAAAAGCTTGAAATGCGGCAAAGAGCTATGGTTTGGGAGGGCTTTCCGATTCATCCTCCGCCGCTGTCCTACGTTTGCTGATATGAGAGCCTGTGATCTCGAACAGCAACATCGTGAGGAAGGTGATTACCAACAGCAGCAGCAGTGAAAAGATGAACTCTTTATGCACCAGGAACATGATGATGAATATCTCCAGCATCAATACAGCAGTCTCTATCACGCGCCTGTGTGTGACTGACTGAATGATGAAGGAAAAGAGGATGACCTCGGCCCATCCCTCGATGAAGAGTGAAGAGGCAATATCCCATGTCACCAGGTCTGCCGGCAATATGAAGCTCATTACCCAGACGAAGGCCATGGTGAAAGCTGATTCGGGTATATAGGAGATAGTCACAGCCAGGAAGGCCGGGGCCCTGTGTCTGAGCAGGCCGCAGAACAGCCCGGTCATCGCTTTGCCTACGACGATGGCCAGCCCTGCCACCGGGCCCCATATTCCCTGCACCCCGAACTGGAAATAGGGAAAAATGGAGACCAGCGCCCCGGTTACAGCGCCGTAGATAGGCCCGAAGGCCAGTGCGATGGCGAAGGTGGCCAGGTGTGAAAAGTCGAAGGATACCTGAGGGTGCATCGGAGTGAGCTGTGTGGAGAAAAAGGCCAGGAGGTTTCCCAGCCCGACAGCGGCCACCGTTATTAGTATTTTTCTGGACCTGTCACTCAAGTTCGGCTTCATAGGACTCCTCATGATACTCCCAATTTGAATCAGCCGTACAGGCCGAGCTTGCGGTTCTCCTCAAGTATGCGGTGATATTCTTTGTCTACATCGATGCCCTTATCGCGCAGTATGCGCTCCATCATCTCCACCGAGTGGTAGAGGTCCAAAAAGCGGTTCAGCCAGGCCTGCGGATTTTCGGGATCTTTGTGATAATCGGCCGCCATCTGTGCGAATTCCTCGCTGATCTTGTCGAACTCCCGGGACGTGTCGAACTGGCCCTTGATGCGCGGGAATTTGAAAAGCTGCTTGACCTTGCCAAAATGACGCTGGAAGATATACCTGTCGACATACCAGAAGACGCAGGCCAGCAGCAGCTGGTTGAGCAGGAAAGCGGGAAAATCGGGGATGCCCAGCTGCCCGCGCAACAGCACCTGCAGGGCTGCACCTGCTATGCCCGAGAGAAGAATCCAGCGGCCGAAGACATAAACGAACCATTCCCTGGAAAACATAGGCGCCTCCCTTAAAAATGCCCGGTGATATTGTTGATTTAATAGTAACATCGGGTCTGGGGGGTGTCCATGCTTTAGATGGAGACAGACGTAGTATAATTGCACCGCTGGAAATGGAGAGGAGGGGCATATGAAAATAGTCTACCACCCGCGCTACACCGAGGTTTACGAAAACGATCCGGCCGCGGCCGCCGGGCGAATTGAGCCCATAATGCAGGAGCTAACGAATTATCCTGTGGTAGAGCCGGTGGCGGCGGGGTTGGAAGACATTGCTCTGTGCCACACGGATTACCACATCGGCTACGTCCACAAGTACGGATCCGTGTGGGAGATGGCCCTGCTGGCTGCCGGCGGCGCCATACAGGCGGCAAAGCTGGCCTGTGAGGGCGAGCCCGCCTTCGGCGTGATCAGGCCGCCCGGCCACCATGCCAGCGCCGACAGCTGCTGGGGATTCTGCTTCTTCAACAACATAGCCATAGCCATCAGCAGGCTGATCAAGGACGGGCAGATAAGGACCGCGCTGATACTGGACTTCGACCTGCATTTCGGCGATGGCACGGCCGATATATTCAGGGGCAAACCGGATATCATCTACTTCCATCCAGAAGACGGCGACCGGCAGGAATTTGTAGACCACGTGGGGCGTTTCCTGGGGCAGAGCAAAGCCGACATCATCGCCGTATCGGCAGGCTTCGACCGGCACATAGAAGACTGGGGGCGCCTGCTGACCACCGAGGACTACCGCAGCATGGGACGGCTGGTGAAGGAGTTCGCCCTGAAGAACTGCGGCGGCAGGCGCTTCGGCGTGCTGGAGGGCGGTTACAACCACGGCGTGCTGGGCAAGAACGTGCATGCCTTCATCGAAGGCATGGCATAATCAATATCCAGTCAAGAATTACCTGCGCAGCCCGGGAAGACCACCCGGCAGCGACGGCCTGGTGGGCGTGGCGCTGTGCGGGAAGCGTGACTGGTGGTCCGGTATCTGGAAGGAGGGTGCGGCCGGGGCGTCCGGCGGCTTAATGGAGCCCGGCGCCGGCAGGTTTGACGGCTTGGTCGGCTGATCCCCACTTACGTTCACATCAACGTCCGCGCTGGCGTTGACGTAATAGTACTGGTAACCGGCCAGCCAGCCGGTCTGCCAGCCGACAGGGTAGACCGCATAGTAGGCGCTGTTATAGCCGTCAGTGTAGCCCACCTGCTCGCCCTCGTACAGCCCGCTGCCGTCCCCGAACTGCTGGGAGAGCACATCGGCCAGCTTCTGTATGGCCTGGGCTGCATCGTTGTACCCCAGCTTCTGCCCCTCGCTTTTACCTGCGTCATATCCCCTCTGGTAGCCATTCTTCTCCCCGGCCACCAGGCCCTTGGCCAAGCCAGCTTTCTCCCCCGCCTCGTATCCCAGGTTTCTGCCCAGCTGGTAGAAGCCGAAGCTTGCGCCGGCAATTGCAATGACGGCCAGTACAATAGTCAGAACAAATGCGGATGTGGAGACCTTCATGGCATGCACCTCGTTAAATATTTAGGGATTATTTCTGCGGCGCCGGAGCCCTGGGAGCGACAGGCACCCAGGAGCTGGTGGGCCCCTGCGCGTATACGGTCTGCTCGTTGCCGGCGACAAAAGGTCCGCATCGCTGCCAGCAGCTGGTGCAACCCTGCCACCAGCCGGACCGCCAGCCGTTGCCCCAGCCATAGCCCCAGCCGTCGTTGTAGCCGTTGTTATAGCCTATCTGCTCGCCCTGCTGCTGTCCCTGTTGCTGTCCCTGCTGCGTACCCTTGGCCAGCCCCTCCGAATAGCCTTTATTATAGCCGTCGGTCTCGCCCTCCTGCTTACCCTGCGAATAACCGGCGCTCTGGCCCTGGTTATACCCGGCCTGCTCTCCCTTGGTATACCCGTCTGCATTGCCCTTGGAGTAGCCTGATTTATAGCCGGAGTCCATGCCCATCTGGTAGCCGCCGAAGCCCACCACCCCCAGGGCCACGATGATTAAAATTACAATGCCGATGATTGCGCCAGCGTTCAGATTCATGGTGCCCTCCTTGATGCCCCTTTTTGTGAGAAGAAGCGTGCCCGCATGAAGAGCATTCTTCTCGCTGAATGAGTACTGCGGCTTATGTATTCAAACTAACATACTGCCGCATGAATTTCAACAGGTACGGTGGCTAAGCAGAGGCGGTTATGATAATATGGCGGCAAGTCTGTAAGTGCTCTTCGAGTTGGACGCCTAAACTGACCCGGCAGGGAGTCCAACCGGCAGGCCGCAAGGCCTCGAGGGTGAAGGTGGAAACGCCTTTGCCTCCCGTATCAGGAAAGGAGAGTGAGATGGTCATTGAGGCTTCTTTTAGACGTCTGAAGCTGAATTACGTCCACTCCCCATCGACCTGCGCCCTTCGATACGGCCTGAAGAACCTATCACAGCCCTTTCCGTAACAACTCTCTGTTTGCGCATATATTAAATGCACAGAAAAAAACTAATGATAAATTTTAATAAAGCAATAATTGTCGTGTGCCTGCTGCTGGCAGCCCTGATCATCGCCGGCTGCGCGGCACCGGCTGCCACGGAAACCACACCGGCCAATCCTTACCCGGTCATGCCGGGAATACCGCGCTTCCGCATTGCCACCACCACCAGCCTGTACGACACGGGCCTGTGGAACTACCTGCAGTCGTCTTTTGAAAAGAAGGCCAACGTCAGGATGGACATCTTCTACGCCGGGACCGGAGTTGCACTGCAGTACGGCCAGCGCGGCGACGTGGACGCCGTGGTGGTCCACGATCCCGAAGCCGAGGCCAAGTTCATGGCCGACGGCTATGGCATCAACAAGCGCTCCTTTGCCTTTAACCACTTTCTCATCTCCGGCCCGGCCGGCGACCCGGCGGGCATAAAAGGGCTCTCGCCCGACCAGGCCTTCAAGAAGATTTACGAGGCCGGCATGGCGGACCCGGGCAAGGTGAAATTCGTGTCCCGCGGCGATAACTCCGGCACGCACTCCAAGGAGAAGCTCATCTGGCAGGCGGCGGGACTCAGCTACCCGGACGTGGAGAAATCCGGCAAATGGTACGTCGAGGCAGGCCAGGGCATGGGGCCCTGCCTGATGATGGCCAACGAGCAGCAGGCTTACCTGCTGGCCGATATCTCCACCTTTCTGGCCTACAAGGGTAAGATCACCCTGGTGCCGGTGGTGGACCAGGGGGCACTGTTCCTGAACGTGTACGACGCCATGGCCATCAACCCGGATAAAATCAAGACGGCCAAAATGCTGCCCACCGCCAATGCTTTCATCAACTGGCTGATGTCCGACGAGGTGCAGGACCTGATCGGCAGCTACGGCGTGGCCGAGTACGGCAGGTCGCTCTTCAGCCCGCTGAAAGGCGGCGGCTGCACAGAGCCGGGCTGTCCCAAACTGGAGGACTATACTACACCGGTGAAGTGAAATGGAGGAGATCTGGCAGGGCCTGGTACAGGCCGTACAGCTTATAGTCAATCTCGACCCTGAGGTCATGGAGATTGCCTGGCGGTCGCTGTATATCTCGGCGGCCGCCATACTCATCGCCGCTTTATTCTGCGTGCCCGTGGGCGCTCTGATCCACTTCCACGATTTCAAAGCCAAGCGGACGCTGATCAACGTGATACAGACCTTCTACAGCCTGCCCACCGTAGTGGTGGGCCTGTTCGTTTTCCTGTTCATCTCACGCTCCGGGCCGCTGGGCGGGCTGGAGCTGATGTTTACGCCGACCGCCGTCGTCATCGGCCAGGTCATCCTGATCGCCCCCATACTGACCGGTATGACAATAGGGGCTTTGAGCGGCATCGACCGCGCCGTCAAGGACACCGCCCTATCGCTGGGCGCCAGCAGCCCGCAAGCCATGTGGAAGATCATCGCCGAGGCGCGCTTCGCCGTGGTGGGCGCAGTGGTGCTGGGCTTCGGGCGCGCCATCTCCGAGGTGGGCGCCGCCATGATGCTGGGCGGCAATATACGCGGCTATACCCGTGTGCTGACCACGGCCATTTCGCTGGAGACGCAGAAGGGCGAGCTGGTGCTGGCGCTGGCGCTGGGCATGATACTGGTCGGGATTGCCCTGGTGGTCAGCGTGCTGATGAACATACTTTTACAGAGGTATTGATGGCTTTCTTGCGGACGGTCAGGCTGGAACAGCGGGCGGGCGGCAAGGTCCTGCTCAGTGATATCAACCTGGAGATAAACAGGGGAGAGGTCTTCGTCGTCATCGGGCCGACCGGAGCGGGCAAGACCACGCTCATGCGGCTGCTGGACCTGCTGGATAAACCTTACTCGGGAGATATCTATCTGGACGGGGCCAAAGTGACCAACGGCGGCGCCAGCCTGATGCATGTGCGGCGCAGGATGGCCATCGTCTTTCAGAAGCCCCTGGTCTTCAACGATTCGGTTTTTAACAACGTGGCCTATCCCTTGAAAATACGCGGCGCAGCTAGCAAGACGGTCGGTCAGCAGGTGGAAAAGATGCTGCAGGCCACCGGCTTGAGCGGATATGCCAGGAGGAAGGCCAGGACCCTGTCCGGCGGGGAGGCGCAGCGCGTGGCGCTGGCCCGTGCACTGGTCACCGAACCGGAGGTGCTGCTGCTGGACGAGCCCACGGCCAACCTGGACCCGACCAGCGTCAACCTGATAGAGAGCCTGGTGGTTGAGTTCAACCGGCTGCGGGGCCTGACCATCGTGATGGCCACGCACGATATGCAGCAGGGGCAGAGACTGGCGCAACGGGCGGGAGTGCTGATGGACGGTCAGCTGGTTCAAGTGGGGAGGCCCGTGGACATCTTTTACTCACCGGACAATATCAGGGTTGCCGGATTAATAGGTATACATAATATTATGAGGGGCAAGATTGCGTCCAGCGAGGCAGGGCTGGCCAGCGTGGATATAGGTGGACGGGTAATCGAGGTCGTTACCGACCTGTCGGCCGGCTCGGCAGTGGACGTTTATATCAGGCCCGAGGACATCATACTTACGCAGACGGCCGGCACGGGGAGCGCCCGCAACACTCTTTCCTGCATCATCAAGTCTCTCAAGTTAACCGGGTCCCTGTGCACGGTAGAGCTGGACTGCGGTTTTCATATAGAGGCGCTGGTGACGGTCAAGTCTGCCGAGGAGATGGGGCTTAAACAGGGGCAGAGCATTTACGCTTCGTTCAAGGCGACTGCGGTGAGGGTTCTGCCCGCGGCCTAAAGGTCAGTTAGCTGCCTGCCGAATAGTCTCCGCTCTTGCCGCCGGTCTTTTTCTCAAGGCGGATGTCCGTGATGCGCATGCCTTTATCCAGCATCTTGCACATGTCATAGACGGTCAGCGCTGCCACGGCGGCAGCCATTAGCGCCTCCATCTCAAACCCGGTCTTTCCCCTGCCCTGGACGGTGCCGGTCACCTCTATGCAGCAGTTCTTCTCATCCAGGGAAAAATCGACCTGGACACTGGACAGCAGCAGGGGGTGGCACAGGGGAATCAGGTCGGGAGTCTTTTTGGCCGCTGCTATGCCGGCGACCTGCGCAGCCGTCAGCACATCCCCCTTGGGCACCTGGTTCTTTTTGACCAGCGTAAAAGCAGCCCTGCTCATGAATATGCGCGCCCTGGCCACAGCCGTTCGGCTGGTCTCCTTCTTGCCGCTGACGTCTATCATGCGGATGGTGCGTGCGCTCAAGTCTTATCCCCCGATGCTCGACATATTCTTGTTCATTCTCTTGCCCTCATCGAGGTGGTGCCCGCTGGGCTTGGCGGCGATGGCCGCCTTAAGTAGATGCGCGGCGGCCTCAACGTCCGCGCCGCTGCGGATGGGCGTCCTGACGTCGACGCCGCTGGCGGAGAACAGGCAGGGATATACCACGCCCGTCGAGGACAGCCGCAGCCTGTTACAGTCCTTGCAGAACGGCTCTGAGACTGCGCTGATAAAGCCGACCGTGCCCCGCGCATCGGGCAGCGTGAAATACCTGGCCGCGCCATTGCCGGCCAGCCCGTAATACGGCTGCAGCGGGCCCAGCGTCTCTATCTTTTTACGCAGCACGTGCGAGGCAACGAAATCGACTTTCCTGCTGGCGGGCATGAGCTCGATGAAGCGCACGTGCCAGCCGGGCTCAAGCGTCATGCGGGCGAAGTCCACGATCTCGTCATCGTTCACTCCGACCATCGGCACCATGTTGATCTTGACGGGGTTGAGGCCGGCCTCCTTGGCGGCCTTGATGCCCTTTAAGGCATTAGCCAGGTCGCCGCTGCGGGTTATCTCCTTGAACCTTTCATACTTGAGTGTGTCGAGGCTTATATTGATGCGCTGCAGCCCGGCCGCCACCAGTTCCTCTGCGTATTGCTCCAGAAGCAGCCCGTTGGTGGTCATGGATATGTCTTTGACCCCGGGCAGCTCGGCTATCATGCGCACGAGGTCGATTATGCCGGCCCTGACCAGCGGCTCCCCGCCGGTTATCCTGACCTTGTTGATGCCCAGCCCCACGGCTGCGCGGACGACCAGCAATATCTCCTCGAAGGTCAATATCTCATCGTGGGTTACCAGCGGCACGCCCTCCGGGGGCATGCAGTAGATACATCTCAGGTTGCAGCGGTCCGTAACCGATATCCTGAGATAGCTTATGCCTCTCTGGAAGCTATCACGCGTGCTGGTCATGCTGGGCTCCTACAGGGGATGGTCTCCGAAGCGGCCCTGCAGCGTGTCGATGGCGTGCGGGAGGATGGGTATAAGCAGTGCCAGGTACTCTTCCACGGCATTGGGGTTGCCGGGAAGGTTGACTATCAGGCACTCGCCGCGTGTGCCGGCGACCGCACGGCTGAGCACGGCGGTGGGTGTTTCATTGTACCCATCGGCGCGCATCAGCTCGACGATTCCGGGCACTTCCTTCTCGATGACCGACAGTGTGGCATCGGGGGTTACGTCCCTGGGGCTTATCCCCGTGCCGCCGGTGGTCAGGATAAAGTCAACGTTGCCGCTGTCAGCCCACAGCTTCAAGGTCTTGGCGATCAGCTCCTGCTCGTCTGCTACTATTTCGTATTTGGCGACTGCGATATCCAGGCTTTTCAGGGCTTCGGCAATAAATTCCCCGCTGGAATCGGCGCGCTGACCCTGGGAGCCCTTATCGCTGACGGTGAGTATGCCCGCTTTATACATCGCTCGTATCCACCGGTTGTCTTACTGCGGATTCCTTATTCTAATAATAACATGTCTGATCAGGCCGACGTGTTTCAGGGTGCCCAACATGGCCAGGATGGAGCTGCCGATGACGTCCTTGACGAAGGGCTTGAGCAAGATTTTTTTACCGTTCACCTGCACTTCCATATCAGCGGCCGGCCGGTTGATTATCTCCTTTTCGATGAAATCAGCCAGTGATTTTATATCGTCCCGGCCGAAGCGGGGGAGCTTGTACTTGACATCGGCATCGCAGATAACAGCGCACAGCTCCTGTTCTTTGCAGGACAGGCCGTGCTCCTCTCCTGCGGAACAGACTTCAATCTTGGGCACCTTGCTCTGTTTAAAGCCCTCGGCCAGCACCAGGTCGTATCCCTCACCCAGCAGCGTAACGGTCTCCTCAAGGCCCGCTTCGTTTTGCAGCCTTTTAAAGATGGTCACTCTGTTGGGCGAGCTGACGATAGAGGCGACGGCGCCGGCCTGGGAGTAGCGCCAGGTGTCTTTTTCCGGCGTATCGAGCTCAACGGTCTGGTGTGCATGCTTGACGGCCGCAACGGCGTATCCCCTGGACTTGAGCTCGGCGATGAGCTTTTCCATAATTACGGTCTTGCCCGAGCCGGACTTGCCCACAATAGCCACTACAGGTAACATCAGCCGCTCCTTATTGCAGCCCCTCGCTGCCCTCCAGCAGGTATACTTTAACTCTTTCGCCCGGCTTGAGTCGCGCCCTGGTCTCTGGCACAATGGCCAGCCCGCTGGCGACGGCCATGGACATGAGTATGCCCGAGCCCTGGGGCCCGGTCAGCGATGCATGCCAGCGGCCCGCCTTTTTCTTTAGATGCACACGCGCAAATACTCTGCGGCCGTCCGAGTTGGTTATCTCCTGGTCGAGCACGGCCGTGATGACCGGCCTGGCATAGTCTGCAATGCCCAGCATCTTGAGAATTGCCGGCCGCGCGAACAGCTCGAAGGTTATCATGGAGCTTACGGGGTTGCCCGGCAGTCCCAGGTGCGGGACGGGACGCGGTCTGCCGCGCCTGGGGCTTCTGATAACCCCGAAAGCCAGAGGTTTGCCCGGCTTCATGCGCACCGTCCAGAAATTTATTTTCCCCATTTGCCCGAGAACGTCCTTGACGACGTCGTAGTCTCCCGCGGAAACGCCACCGGAGGTGATGAGCATATCGGCATCCAGTCCGCTCTTGATGGTACGCTTTAACGAAGCTATGGTATCACGCCCGATGTTGAGCAGCCTGGGTATGCCGCCGCAGCTTAATATGCTGGCGGCAATGGCGTAAGAATTGCTGTCATAGATCTTGCCCGGCGCCAGGGGCTGGTCGATATCGCACAGCTCGTCGCCGGTAGGCAGCACCGATACTATCGGCCGGCGGATGACCCTGACGGCATGCCTGCCCAGGGAAGCCAGGATGCCTATTTGCGCCGGGCGCAGCAGCGTGCCCTTGCTCAGAACGGCCTGCCCGGCCCGGATATCCTCACCCTTGAGCCTGATGTTCTGGCCGCGACGGGCGGGCTGAAGTATGCCGATCCGGCTGCCCTTACCTCTGCCCTTGCCTTTCACCTCGTCCGTGTCTTCAAAGCGGACAACCGCATCGGCGCCGGCCGGCAGCGGCGCACCGGTCATGATGCGCACGGCCGTTCCCGGTTTTACAGCTTTGGCCGGAACATGTCCGGCGGCGACCTCCCCGATCAGCTCAAGGTATACGGGACGGCGTGCGGAGGCGCCCCTGGTATCTGCAAATTTAACGGCGTAGCCGTCCATGGCGGAGTTATTATGGGGTGGGATGTTAATTTTGGATACCACATCCTCCGCCAGCACCTGGCCGAGGCACTCCAGTATCTCTTTCCTCTCCGGCTGCAGCACGTCCACCGCAGCCAGTATTTTCTCCAGCGCCTCTTCAACCGTTATCATGAGAGATTACCGCTACGAAATGAGCGTATTATGTTGGCCTTAGATATAAATGTCAAGGATATTTTTATCAACAACGGCAGAAGCTATTTCTTCTTTTCCCGGGCCATTTTGCGCAGCTCGGCGCGCAGCAGCTTGCCCAGGAGGTTTTTGGGCAGCGTATCCACGAACTCGACCGCCTTGGGTATCTTGAAGGAGGGCAGCTTTTCGTGACAGAAGGCAATGACCTGCTCGTGCGTAATAATCTGGTCCTTCTTTAAAACGCAGTAGGCCTTTATCTCCTCGCCGTAGGTCTTGTCGGGGATGCCGATGACGCCGGCGTCGGCAATCTGCGGCAGCAGCAGCAGTACCTCCTCCACCTCGCGCGGCGACACGTTTTCGCCTCCCCTGATGATGATGTCCTTCTTGCGGTCCGTGATGTAAAAATAGCCCTCGTCATCCATATAGCCCACGTCGCCGGTGTGCAGCCAGCCGTTGCGCATGGCTTCGGCCGTCTCCTGGGGCATATTCCAGTATCCCTTCATCAGCGTGGGCCCCTTGACGACCAGCTCCCCTACCTGCCCCGGAGGCAGTTCCCTGTCCTCGTCGTCGAAGATCTTTATGGTGTCGGCCTTGATCATGCACTTGCCGATGGAGCCGTACTTGGGGGGGCGGTTGGGGGGATTGCCGCAGGTGGTGGCGCCCGTCTCGGTCATGCCCCAGCCCTCTATGATGTCCGAGCCGGTCTTCTCCTTCCACAGCCTTCCGACCTCGGGTGGCAGGGGCGCAGCTCCGCTGGCGCAGCCCTTCATCGTGCTCAGGTCGTATTTGTCAAAGTCCGGGTGGTTGAGCATCATAATATACATGGCCGGCACGCCGGACATGTTGGTTACGCCGAACTCCTGGATGTATTTCAGTGCCTGCTCGGGATTGAACCATTTCATGATAATGCCCTTGGCGCGAAACATGGTGCCCATGATGGATGTGGCCAGCCCGAAAGAGTGCGACAGCGGCAGGATAAACAGGCTGACCTCGTTCTGGTCCATGCCCGTAATCCTGTATTCAACCTCGGCGGGCTTGTGGCTCTGCCGGTCCAGGTACTGGTTCTTGAAGGTTATGGTCGAGCTGACGTAGCGGGATATGAAATCCGCATAGCCAATGGCGGTCATGTATAGGCTGAAGTGGGTGTGCATGACTCCCTTGTTGGGGCCGGTGGTCCCCGCCGTGTAGATCAGCGCGGCCACGTCATCATTATCGGTGTCCTCGATGGCCAGTTCGTCCGATTGCCCCGGCACCAGGGTGTCATAGCCCAGGGTGCCCGGCATTTCGGTTTTCTCCGTCACAATGATGTGCTCGAGCTCTGGAGCCTCCTTTTGCGCCGCCTGAATCCAGGGCACGTACTCAGGGCTGGTGATCACCGCCCTGGCCCCGCAGTTATGGAAGATATAGGCCGACTGGTCGGGCCTCAGCAGCGGATTCATGGGTACGGCCACGGCCCCTATTCTGTAGATGGCGGGGAAAGACCATATCACCACCGGGCTGTTGGGCATCTGTATGGCCACGCGGTCGCCCTTCTTAATTCCCAGTGATTTCAGCGCGTTGCCCAGGCGGTTGGCATTCAAGTTCATCTCGACATTGGTATACCATCTGCCCTCAAAATAACTGGCATCATATTCACCGTACCTTTCAACGTTGTCCAGGCCAAGCGTGCCGAGGTTCATATTCTGCCTCCCTATACATTATTTATATATAGCCTGATAAAACGATGAATACAGGTATCTGGATTTGGTGACTACCGGTTAATCAGACTATCTTCGGGCTTCGTAGCGACAGGACACTCCTGATATATTACTTAAAGCATTTAAGAGGGTGCCGGCGTGCCGGTCCTGAAGCACTTCCAGAAAGGTTTCAGGTAGTTCTTGACCTCGGCCTCCACCAGCTTGGTCTGGGCATAGGCGGGGTCCTTATGGAACTTTTTGGTCACCGGCTCCGGCTCTTCCACCTCGATATCCCAGCCGGCCAGTCCTGCGACCAGGGCCAGCCAGGAGTAGGCCAGCACGCGCTTGTTATAGCCCGAGGCGATGAGGTCCAGCTCCCTGCCCTGGCATACCTCGTCGGCCAGCAGCCTGACTTTTTCGCCTATCATGTGAAAGCCGCGCGCCAGCAGCCCCAGGTCGGTCAACCCGTCGTCCTGGTGGGGGTCCGACCCGCCGTTGCGTATGATTATCTGCGGCTTAAACTCGCGCACCAGAGGCTCAACAATCTCGGAAAATATGCGAAAATACGAGTCGTAGCCTGCGTTGGGCGGCATGGGCACATTGACGGTGAATCCTTTTCCCTTTCCGGCGCCTATATCACTGACGAAACCCGTGCCCGGGTAAAGCGTCCTGGGGTCCTGGTGGAGGTCGATCATGAGTACTCTGGGCTCCTCAAAAAAGTACTCGGCGGAGCCGTTTCCGGCATGGGCGTCCGTGTCCAGGATGAGAACGCGCTCCAGCTTGTAGGTGTTTAAAAGGTATCGTGCGGCAAAGGCCACATCGTTGTAGAGGCAGAACCCCTCGCCCGAGGCATGTTTGGCGTGGTGCATGCCGCCTCCCAGCGAAACGGCCTTCTGGTATTCCCCTTTCTGGATAAGGTCGCAGCCCAGCTTGGCCTGGCCGATGATCAGGCGGGCGGCCTCTTCAATCCTGCCGGGCTTGTCGAACGGCATATTATCCATAGTCTGGTACAGGCCGAATTTGATATGGTCCAGCTGGCCTTCGTGAGCCGCCCTGTAATAGTCCCGGGTAAAATCGATATATTCTTTGGTGCAGATGGTCAGCAGGTCTGCGTCGCTGGCCGGGTCTGCCTTTATAAAGCGGTAGTTATCGTCTTCAGGTACTCTTTGCTTGAGCAGTGTGGGGAAAATCTCGTAGCGGTCGCCTCGGAAGGGGTGGCCGGGCCCGAAGTCATACTCCTTGATATCATCCCGGTACAGAATAGCAATTGCCAAGGTGCCCTCCCTGATGCCAGATTAATTTACCAAGGGTCATTCAAATATTACTCCTATGAAACCGGATAAACAAGAACCAACCGGCTGTTCGGTTAATGAAACGGATTTATACGGTTGCGTTTTAACAGCCCTTTGTATAATATGGCCTGGTCCGGCAGCCTTTATTTCCAGCCAGGGATAGCAATAAAATCAGTGATTTTGCCAGATATAAGGGTTGCATCAGGGTTGCAACAATGCCTAAGTAGGCTATGGTAGCTGACAAAGAGTTGTTGCAGTTGACATCAATAATTATGCTCCAGCCGGCCGGTTAAAGCAGCTCGTCAGGCAGAGCGTGCCGCCGCCCAGGGCTATCATAGTTGACATGTCGGCCAGCGACGACCTGGATATAACCTGTGTGGAGATGCTGGAAGGACTGATAGGCGAGTTCAGGGCCGAGGGTATTGAGCTGACGGCCGCCGAAGTTCATCAGCCCGTGCGCGACATGGCCTTACGCTCGGGGCTGGCCGGGGAGTTCAGCCGGGCCCTGGTTTTCCCGACGGTGGACGCGGCGGTACAGCATTACCTGAAGCTTCATCCGGAAGAGGGATCGCAGAAGGGCTAGTCCAGGCTTTCCTTGGTGCTGGGCACCGTGCCCGAGATGCGCGGATCGAAGCGCGTGGCAGTATCCAGCGCGCGCGCCAGCGCCTTGAATAGCGCCTCCGCCTTGTGGTGGTCGTTGTTGCCGCGCATGACCTGCGCGTGTATGTTTATCCTGGCCTCCGCCGCAAACGACGTGAAGAAGTGGTTGATGAGGTCGGAATGCATCTCGCTGATATAGGCCTCCTTAATCGAGTCCTCGATGACGGCCTGACCGCGCCCGCTGATGTCCAGCGCAACCATGGCCAGTGCATCGTCCATGGGCACTATGGCCTGGCCCATCCTGACGATGCCCTGCTTTTCACCCAGCGCCTGGTTGAAGGCACGGCCCAGAGTAATGGCCACGTCCTCGACCACATGGTGCTGGTCGCTGCCGTTAGCGGATATCTTCAGGTCGAAGATGCCGTGCTGCGCCAGCTGGCAGAGCATGTGGTCAAAGAAACGTATGCCGGTGGTGATATCGAACTGGCTGCTGCCATCGATATTTACCTCCACCTTGATGGATGTCTCTTTGGTACGCCGTGTAACCGTTGCTTTCCTTTCGGCCATCTTCAACCTCTTTATGTCCGGATTCAGGGCAAAGATTATCACATATCCTTTAAAGCGGCAATGACGCGGCGGGTGTCCTCGGGCCTTCCCACGCTGATACGTATGCAGTCCTTCAGCTCGGGTGTCTCGAAGTAGCGTATAAAGATGCCCTTTTTCTGCAGCCCTAAATAGACCTGCCTGGCATTCCCCTCGAAAACCGCGCACAGGATGAAGTTGGCCACGGAGGGATACGGCTTGAGCCACTTTATCTTTTTCAGCCCGGCGTAGAGCACCTGGCGCTCGTCAACCATGGCTTTGACCGTGGCCTGCAGGTGACTGGTGTCCTTGAGCGACTCCAGGATAGCCACATATGCGGCGGTGTTGATGTTGTAGGGCTGCTTGATCTTCATCAGGTAGCGGGCAATCTCGGGCGGGCAGATGCCGTATCCGGCGCGCAGCCCGGCTATGCCGGCCCACTTGCTGAAGGTGCGCAGCACTATGAGGTTGGGGTAATCGGGCACCATCCTGATAAGCGACTGGCCGCTGAACTCAACGTAGGCTTCGTCCACCACCACCATCAGGTCCAGCCCCAGCAGCTCTTTGATCTCGGCGCGGGCAGCCTGGTTGCCGGTGGGGTTGTTGGGTGAAGCCACGAATATGACCTTGGCCCCGGCTGAAGCCCGCCTGATGGCGGGCAGGTCGAGCGAGAAGTCTTTCCTGCGCAGCACCTTGATGACCTTTCCGCCGGCGATCTCCGTGGAGAAGGGGTACATGCCGAAGGTGGGCGGGCAGTTGATAACTCCATCCCCTGGCTCGATGAACAGGCGAAGTATGATGTCGATCAGGTCATCGCTGCCGGCGCCCGCCACGATATATTCCGGGCTTATGCCGGTGTACTTTGACAGCGCTTTCCTTACAGTGCGCTGATCCGGGTCCGGGTAGCGGTTGTAGTCATTGCATTTCGCCAGAGCTTTCTGGACGCGCGGCGAGCAGCCGTAGGGATTCTCGTTCCCGTCCAGCTTGGCGGTATCTCCCGCCGGCACCTCGGCCCGTCCCCGCAGGATTTCCGCCGGGTCGACGGGCGTATAGGCGCGCATGCTCTTAAGGCTGCTGCGGATCATCTTTTCCACATCTTTTGGTTTAAGCATTTTTCTTCTTCTTATTTAACCTGATGCTGACTGCTGCCACGTGACCGGTCAGCCCCTCGCTTTCCGCCAGCCGCAGGGCCGGCGGCCCCAGGCTGGTTATGGCCTCATCCGGAAGCGCTATCACGCTGCTGAACTTGAGGAAGTCCTGCACAGTCAGCGGCGAGCTGAAGCGCGCGCTGCCTCCCGTGGGCAAGGCGTGGCTCGGCCCGGCCACGTAATCGCCCAGCACCACCGGTGAGTACTGACCTGCACAGATGCATCCGGCGTTCTTTATCCGTTTAATATACTTCCTGGCATCCCTGACCATCAACGAGAGGTGCTCAGGCGCGTACAGATTGGCCAGCTCGACGGCCTCATCTGTATTTTTCACCACCACGATTCTGCCGTTGGCCTGTAAGGCTTGGGCTGCGACAACGCCGCGCTTCAGCCTGCGGAGCTGCTTCTCGATCTCAGCCTGAACTTTGACCGCCAGTGATTCCGATGTTACCACAAGCACCGAGGAGGCCAGCGGGTCGTGCTCCGACTGTGCTATCAGGTCGGCCGCGCAGAAAGCCGGGTCGGCCGAGCCGTCGGCTATGACCAGCACCTCGCTCGGCCCCTGAAGGGCATCGATAGCGACGGCACCGTATACCAGTTTCTTGGCGGTCATGACGTAAATATTGCCCGGCCCGCAGATCTTGTCTACTCGTGGCACCGTCCCGGTGCCGAAGGCCAGAGCGGCGATGGCCTGCGCTCCCCCGATCTTGAAGATGCGGTCAACCCCGGCTATCCGGGCGGCTGCCAGCGTGGCGGCGGGCACCTTGCCATCCCGCCTGCAGGGCGTGGCCATTATTAACTCCTTGACACCCGCCACCCTTGCCGGGATAGCGGTCATGAGCACGGTTGATGGATATGAAGCAGTCCCGCCCGGTACATAGATGCCCACACGTTCCAGCGGTGACACCTGTTGTCCCAGGCCGCCGCTGATGAAGCTGTTGCCGGTCCTGGACAGGCATGCCCTGTGGAACTTCTCCACGCGGTCCGCGGCGAAGGCCAGGGCGTTGTAGACGTAGGGATCTACGTCCTCCAGCCGTGCGCGGTCTATCTCCCGGCGCGTCACCTCCAGCGACCTCAGCCTGGCGCCGTCGAACTGCAGAGCGTATTCAAACAAGGCCTTGTCGCCTTGAGCTTTCACCCTGTCGATTATCTTCTTTACCGCCGCTTCCACCTTACTGTCAGCAGCCGTCGCTACGGCCTGCGAGCGGTCAAGCAGCCGTGCTGCCATTTTAAAGCCTTTGATCAGTTGCATTTCCCTTCTGCAGCCTCCCGGAATATTCTGGCCAGTTTCCTGATATAACTGCCTTTGCCGGGCGTTTCCAGGCTGCGGCAGTTGCCTATCAGGCAGGCTGTGGACTCAAACAGCGTGTCAACTATCTTCAGGTTGTGCCGGGCCAGTGTCTTGCCCGTCTCCGTGTTCTCTATCAGCATGTCGGCGTCCTCGGGCAGGTATACCTCGGTGGCGCCCCAGGTAGGTATGACCCTGTAGCGCGCGATGTGCTTGTCCCGCATGTACTTATCTGCAATGTTGACGTATTCCGTAGCCACGCGCAGCGGCGTGAGCTTGCCGCCTCGTATGATGGCCTGCACTTCCTCCATGGAATCAGCCGGCAGGTCCTGGCTCACCACTGCCACAACCCTGACCCAGCCGAAGCCCAGGTTGACGAGCTCCACCACGGGGCTGGAGGGGAACTGGTAGAGGTGGTCGAGCATCCAGTCCCTGCCCGTGATGGCCAGGTCGAAATTGCCGTTGGCCACCTGCTGCGGCATGTCCTGCGGGCGGATGACCTTCAGATTCAGCCAATCCAGGCCTGATTCCGGCCGCCGTGTCAGGCTGCTGCCGGAATAGCCTTTAAATTTAAGTCCGGCCTTCTCCAGGAAGGCGGCTGTAAACACCTGCTGGTGGCCGTCGGCCAGCGCCAGCCAGACGCCCTCTTTGCCTGACTTGAGCGGCCGCGGCATTTCAGTTTCTTTAACTGTGCTTGAGGCTGGAATGGCTATCGCTCTGTTTCGCTTACGGCCGCGGTTTATACGCGCCAGCAGGCCGGAGAATTCACCCGCCTGGTAGCCATCGGTGTTGGCGATGAAACAGGCGTCGCTGTCGCATATTTTTTTAAGCGCTTTCAGGCCGAGAATTCGCAGGGCGGACTCGTCCCTGGCGCGCAGAACAGCGAAGTCGGCGTTCTCTGAGGGATAAGCCTCACTTGAGCCCCAGACGGGGAAGACGCGGAAGCGCTTTAATCTCATTTTTATGGCTGTGGCCTCGGCCAGCGCAGGATACTCGCTGACAATGCGCCAGGTCCTGTTGCCTGACGCCAGCGAGGACGTGGAGATACTGGACCTGCTGGAGCAGGCCAGGAAGATGCCGGAGCTGTCATAGCCCAGGTCCGCCAGCTTGAAAACACGGCTGGCCGGATAGCGCACCTGCAGCTCCTGCAGCCAGTCAGAGGTGCAGATGCCGAAGTCATAGTTGCCGATGGCCACCTGCACGGGTATGTCGCGCTCGTTGAGCATCTTGGCTGTCAGGAGCGGCATCGAGGTAGACTGCAGCCGATAGATGCGGGTGCTGGAGTTGTAGCCGTCGAAGGGTACCCCGGCTGAGGCCAGGAACTCCGCCGTATCCTTCAGCATCCTGCCCTTGGGCAGAGCCAGCCTGGTTTTAACCGTCAGATCATCTGCCAAGGCTGACGAACCCCCCGATTATGTTCAGCACATCGTCCGCCGCGGCCACGTTCTTCTGCCTTCCACTCAGTTCGTCACGCAGTGTGTAGCCCTTTGATCCGGCCAGGCAGGTCACCGACCAGCGCGATTTGAGCTGGCTGTCATTGAGCGCCAGCTCGGCGGTCAGGCCGGCCTCCCTCAGCGTTCTGGCCATTTTAAAGGCGGAAACAGTGCAGCCGGCCGATGGCTGCGCCGCTTTGACCAGGACGGTCTTGTCCGTTTTTTGCTTGGACCACGGCCTGACGGCGGCGTTCAGCTCATCCATGTAAAAAGCAAAGCCGCAGGCCGGCGCATTCTTTCCTCCCACCAGGTTTACCAGGTTGTCGTAGCGGCCGCCGCTGCACAACTTGGTCTTTCCGGAAACTATCTTGAAGCAGAGCCCGGTGTAATATTCAAAGCTCCTGACGGAGGTGAAATCCACGTCGTAGGCCAGCCCCAGCTGGTCCAGCAGCCGGGTGACAGCCGAGAACTTTTGTATTTCCTTCCTGAGGCCGGCCGATACTGAGGGCAGCGCCTGGAGGTTGGCCAGGAAGCCGCTGGATTTACCCTTCAGGCGGGTGAGCGTGGAGATGATGCCGTTCAGGTCCTTGTTCTTGCTTTTCACGCCTGCCAGGGCCTGCCAGTTGCCGTCCAGAAGCTGGTCCAGCAGCGCCGACTTGGCCTCCTCGTCCAGCTTCAGCTCGTCGATGATGGCCTTAAGGACGCCGGCATGCGACAGCTTGAGCCTGACCTTCTCCACGCCCAGCGAACCCAGTATCTCCAGCGCAAGAGCCATGATTTCGGCATCGGAGGCCGGGCTGGCATCGCCAAGCATTTCAACGCCGCACTGCCATTTCTCGCGGTTTTCCCTGCCTGTTTCTTCAAAGGCAAAGACGCTGGTCACATAGTAAAGGCGCGCTATCCTTGACCCCTTGAAATTTTCCGAGTACAGGCGTGCTGCAGGTATGGTGCCGTCCGGCCTGAGCACCACGCGCTCGCCGCCCCAGCCGTCCCAGTCCAGGAAGGAGTAGACCCGTCCCAGCATGGATGGCGTGAGCGTGCCGGCGGCGGTGAAGAGGTGTATGTATTCCAGTGTGGGCGTCCTGATCTCCCGGTAACCCCATCCGGTGCAGGACGCGCGGAAGACGTCCTCCACCTGACGGAACCGTTCCATATCGTCAGGAAGAAGATCGCGTGCCCCTTTACAGCGTTGACTTTCCATAGCGATTTATATGCACTTTTAAAGTCGGATAATTCTACACCAATATAGGGGCAGCTTCAATTTGGCCGCATAAAAAAGGGGCGCCTCACGACGCCCCTAAAACCGCGTTCAGGTGACGATTATTTTGAGAAGGCCAGCACGCCGAGAATGACCAGGTTTACTATGGGTATCAGCAGGAGTATGACCCACCAGCCCGGCCTGTTGCGCGCCTGGCAGATGCCGATCCAGATGATGATGGTGAGAACTACCGCCGCCAGGTAAATTACCCAGCCGAGCCAGCCCAGAGGACCGTTCATCATCGCTGCGGCTACGGCAAAGGCGATGACGATTATCAGGGCCCACCACCAGGGCCTTTTGGCTATCATGGCCATCAGGAAGACGTTGGCGATGGGTATCCAGGCCAGCCAGGAATACTTGGTGTTGGTCTTCTGAGCTATCAACATCAGGCAGATTGCCATGTAAATGTAGAACATCAGGCCCACAAAGCCTATTCCCAGGGATGCCATCATCCACTGCAAGCTCGAACTGTCCATAAAACACCTCCTTTTCCGCATTATATAGTAGGCAACTGCCATAAACAATGCCCCTTTGGTCATGCTATAATAGTCCTTGACTCTCCTCTAATTGGAGACTTTAAACTATGTACAGAGACCGTTACAGAGCGTATATGGCAGAGCACAAGAAGGCACTCAAGATAGGCGATTTTGCCCGGCTGAGCGGCGTGCCCATCAAGACGCTGCGCTACTACGATGAGCTGGGGCTTTTCAAACCGGTCAAGGTGGATAGGTACAGCAACTACCGCTATTACTCGGCCGAGCAGCTACCCAACCTGAACCGCATAATCGGGCTGAAGAACCTTGGTCTGTCCCTTACGGAGGTCTCCAGCCTGCTGAACAGGGAGCTGCCCGACCAGCACATCATACGCATTTTAAGCGCCAAGCAGGCCGAGATTACGCGGCGGCTGCATGATTACAGGGTGCAGCTGGAGCTGGTCGAGGAATGGCTGAAACAGATGGGAGAGGAGGATGGTTCCATGGCCGAGAAAGTGGTGGTTAAGGGGCTGGAGAAGCTCAGGATCGCTTCGCTGAGGCGCGTCATACCGAACTATGGCGAAGTCCTGCCCAGCTTCACCCAGCTGATAACCTATTTACAAACGCAAAGCACAACCTGGGCCGGACCGCCCATGACCATATTTTATGACATGGAGTTCCGCGACAAGGATATCGACCTGGAGGTGGCCGTGCCTATCAGGGGCGACCTGCCGGAAACGGACAAGATCAGGGTCAGGGAGCTGCCGGAAGTTGAAAAGGCCGCCTGTATCGTACACAAGGGCCCCTACGAGACCTCCATGGTGTCGTACAAGACGCTGATAGGCTGGCTCTTTACGCACGGCTATCAGCTGGCCGCCCCCAACCGCGAGATATACCTGGTCGGGCCGCTGCAGAGCCAGGACCCAAAGCAGTACGTGACCGAGCTGCAGTTCCCCATAATGGGCTGGTAGAATTCACCGGGACACCTTCTGCCTCTCAACCACTTCGCTGCCGATGGTATACAATATAAAGGCAGTGCTGAGAAATATCTTCCGCCTCTTTTATATCTCCATGTTTGTGCTGGGGCTGGCGCTGGCTTTGCCCGGAAAACATGCACTGGCCGATGGCGGTGAGATCCGCGTCCTGCAGGTAAAGGGCAACATCGTGCCCGTGGTGGCGGACTATATCAATCGCGGCATCACTGCCGCCGAGGAGTCGGGCAGCACCGCCTGCATCATCCAGCTGGACACCCCGGGCGGGCTTCTGGACGCCACGGAGACGATCGTACAGCGCATCATGAACGCCGAAGTGCCGGTGGTGGTCTACGTCTCGCCGCACGGCGCCTGGGCGGCCTCGGCTGGCACATTCATCACGATAGCCGCACACCTGTCGGCCATGGCGCCGGGTACCAGCATCGGCGCCGCCCACCCGGTCAGCGCCGGGCAGGAGACTTCCGAAACTGCGCTTGAAAAGGCCACGGAGTACTCGGCCGCCTGGATTCAGAGCATAGCCGAAAAGCGCGGCAGGGACCCGACGCTGGTGGAGGATGCCGTACGCCAGAGCAAGTCCTTTACGGCCAACCAGGCGCTGGACTTGAAGCTGGTAGACTTCCTGGCAGACGACCTGCCAGGCCTGGTCAGGCAACTGAACGGCAGGGTGGTCACGCTCTCGGACGGCCGGCAGGTAACCCTTAACACAGACGGCGTACCTGTTACCACGGACGCCATGTCCGGCATCGAGAAGTTTCTGCAGACCATCAGCAACCCCAACATTGCCTACATACTCCTGACGCTGGCTTCCATCGGGCTGATTACCGAGATATCCAATCCCGGCCTTATCTTCCCGGGCGTGGTGGGAGGCCTGTGCCTGTTCCTGGCCCTGTATTCGCTCAACGTGCTCAACGCCTACTGGGCCGGGCTGCTACTGATAATGCTGGCCTTCGGACTGTTCTTAACTGAGATATTTGTACCTGCCTATGGTATACTGACCACCGGCGGGGTGATCTCGCTGGTAATCGGATCATTGATCCTTTTCAGCGGAAGTGACGCTTCGATGCAATTTGATAAAGGCCTTATAGCTATTGTTGCAGTCTTTTTTGCCCTGTTCGTGGCCTTCCTGGTGTGGGCCACGATACGGGGACAGAGGCGCAAGGTCACAACCGGCCGGGAGGGCATGGTCGGCCAGATAGCTTTAGTCAAAAAAGCCCTCAAACCCGGCGGCATGGTGCTGGTGGACGGCGAGCTCTGGACGGCTGAGATCGAGAGCGGGAGCGCCCAGCCGGGCGAGGAGGTTGTGATCACGCAGGTTAAAGACCTTAAGCTGACGGTGGCTAAAAAGAACTGAGGAGGGGTACCTTATGATTATCACAGTCATCATCATCGCAATCTTCGTGTTGATAATCCTGGCGGCGTCCATCAGGATCGTCAACGAGTACGAGCGGGGCGTGGTCTTCCGCCTGGGACGCTACGTCGGCGTCAGGGGCCCGGGACTGATATTACTTATCCCCTTCATTGAGCGCATGGTCAAGGTCGACCTGCGCGTGGTGACCATGGACGTGCCGGCGCAGGAGTGCATCACGGTCGACACAGTGACCGTCAAGGTGGACGCCGTCGTGTATTTCCGTGTTATCAAGCCTGAATCGGCCATATTGAATGTCGAACAGTATATACGGGCCACGTCGCTGCTCTGCCAGACCACGCTGCGCAACGTGGTCGGCCAGAGCGACCTGGAGGACCTGCTGGCGCACCGCGATAAGGTGAACGAGAAGCTGCAGGTGCTGATCGACGAGGGCACGGAGCCATGGGGCATCAAGGTCAGCATGGTAGAGGTCAGGGACGTTCAGCTACCGGAGACCATGCAGCGCGCCATGGCGGCCCAGGCTGAGGCGGAGAGGGAGCGCAGGGCCAAGATAGTCCACGCCGAGGGCGAGGCGCAGGCCGCCGAGAAGCTGGCGGAGGCAGCAAAAGTTATCGCCAGTCAGCCGTCTGCCATGCAGCTAAGATACCTGCAGACCCTGGTCACGATCTCTACCGAGAAGACCAATACCATCGTCTTCCCGCTGCCCATGGATCTGCTAAAGCCCCTGCTGGGCGGCGCAACCGGAGACCAGAAAAAATAACCTCCGAGGTTTAAGCGGAATTCATGATAAGGGCGGCAGAAATGCCGCCCTTATTTATTCGTGCTTTCCTTGAGCACCGTTACGTCGCCGGCCACCACCTCCCTGGTCGAGCCGTCGGCCAATCGCAGCAGCAGGTTGCCCTCCGGCGTCAGCCTCTCTGCCATCCCGTAAATCGTCTCCTCGCCTGACTTCACTGCGATCGTGTGCCCGAGCGTTTCCATCTGCCTGGCCCACTCCCGGAAGATGGATTCGCTGTTGTGTATGCGGGTGTAGAGCTTGTCCAGCTCGGTGAACAGGTGCAGCGCCACGCGGCTGACCAACACTTCCCTCTTTAGCTCGGTAGAAAGGCTGGTGGCTATTTCGGCAATCTCCGGATAGCGCCCGGTATCGAAGTTGACGTTGATGCCGATGCCGACCACGGAGAAGTCGTACTTGCCCGCGGTGAAGGCGTTCTCTATCAATATGCCGCAGACCTTTTTGCCCCTTATCATGACGTCGTTGGGCCACTTGATGGCGGCCTGGATACGGAAGGTTTTAAGGGCGCGTAGCACGGCCAGCGAAGAGATGGCCGGCAGAAGCCGTAATAGCCTCAGCGGCGGCTTGAGCACGATGGAGGCCGCCAGGGTCCCCTCGGGCGAGAACCAGGAACGGCCCAGCCTGCCGCGGCCAGCCTGCTGCGAAAGGGCCATGACCACGGTGCCGTCCGGCGAACCCTTGTCGGCCAGCTCCCGTGCCACGTCCTGCGTGGACGTGGTGCTGTCCAGGCAGGTCAGCTCCCTGCCCACTATGCCGGTCTTAAGCCCGGCCCTCAAATATGAGCAAATATCTACTTCAGCGGGCACGGATATAATATATCAGGTGTCTTGAACTGTGTATAATTGGTATTCGGGCCCACACATTTATCGAGGTGTGTGAAATTATGAGCAAGGACGATATCGAATCAAAGGCCGAGCGCATCGCAGAACTGATAATGCACTCGAAGCGCCTGATGGTATTCACCGGCGCCGGCATAAGCACGGAGTCCGGCATTCCCGACTTCAGGGGCAAGGACGGCATCTGGACCAGGCTTGACCCGGAGGATTTCACCATACAGAGGTTCCTGGCCAGCCGCGATATCAGGAAGATGCACTGGCAGTTCCTGGTCGAGGGAGGAATGGTCAAGGACGCCAAGCCCAACGATGCCCACTTTGCCATTGCCGAGCTGGAGAAGCTGGGAAAGCTGGACTGCGTGGTCACGCAGAACATCGACAACCTGCACCAGACGGCGGGCAATTCGCCCGAGATAGTCTTTGAGCTGCACGGCAACATGCAGTACGTGCGCTGTCTGGGCTGCCAAACCAGGCTGCCCATGGCCGAAGTGGTGGCCCGCGTGGCCCGGGAAGAGGTACCGGAATGCCGGCAGTGCGGCGGCATACTCAAGCCGGACTGCGTCTTCTTCGGCGAGGCTCTGCCCGAGCTGGTGCTGAGCGAGGCGGCACGCCGCGCCACGCAGTGCGACCTGTGCATAGTCATCGGGTCCACGCTGGTGGTCTATCCTGCTGCCTACATACCTCTCTACGCCATCCAGTCCGGGGCCAAGCTGGTGATCATCAATATCGGGTCAACGCCCATGGACTCGCGTGCGGACGTGCGCGTAGAGGGCATGGCCGGGGAAACCATGAGCCTGGTCATCCAGCAAGTCAAGAAGGGCTTGGGAAGGTAAATTTAATTGACAAGGTTCACATACAATGTTAGATTGTGATAAACATGATGTCCAGAGGAGGTGTCAATTTGAAAAAGCTGGCTATACCCATCCTGTTGCTTGCCTTAGTGCTGGCGGGATGTGCGAGGCAGATCAATACCAGAATACCTCCTCTGTCATATATCGATTCCGTATCTGCCGCCCAGGTATACGTGGGCCAGTCGATCAAGTTCAGCGGCCACGGCATTTCCTCCATCGGTGAAATAGTGGCCTACAACTGGCGTTCCAATATCAACGGCGACCTGAGCAAACAGGCCAGCTTTGAGACCAGCACGTTATCCGCAGGCGCGCATACCGTATGGTTCAAGGTGCAGGACAACTATGGCAACTGGTCTAACGAGGTGGGCACCAACGTCAACGTGCTGGCCCAGGGCGGGCCGACGGCCATGACGATCAAGGTATTCACGGCGACGCCTGCCAGCATCAATCCCGGTGACGAGGCGATCCTGACCTGGGACGTTTCCGGCCTGGGCAACGTCAGAATCGATCCGGATATCGGCGACGTGGCGCTGAACGGCAGCCGCGTGGTCAAACCCTACCAGGACACGCTGTATACCATATACGCCACCAACAACGTGGGGATAGCCAAGGCCACTACCCAGGTGCTGGTCAGCTCGCTCCAGTTATCCAAAGCTACGCTCTATTCCATCGACGCCGAAGACAACACCATCAAGAACGGCAACATCGTCAGCACGCGCGTGATGGTTGGCGAGGACGAAAAGAACCTGGCCATGCAGGGAGTTCTCAGCTTCGACATCACCTCCCTCCCGCTCAACGCCACAATTAAGACGGTCGAGCTGGACCTCACCAGGACCAAGATAATCAACCAGCCTTTCCCCTACCAGGGCGACCTGCAGATTTATAACCTGAAATACGGACTGGAATATGATACCTACGGCAAGGTGGTGATGCTGCCTTCGCCTTACCTTTACAAGTACAGCACCAACGCCACACTGGCGGAGATGCCGGTCCAGCCCTTCGTCTCGTCCGACATGACGGCGGCCGTGCAGCGGCAGCTCGATTCACACAACAGCCGCTTCCAGGTCAGGATACAGTTCGAAAAATACTACTATTACAATCTGTGGGGGCAGGAATATAATCCCAGCAAGACCACGATTTACACCAACGCCGGAAACTATATGGATGTCAGCGCCGGCAACCCTTCACTGGTGGTCTACTATACTGTGCCCAAGTAGGGATGGCGGGCCCCGCTAAGCGGATATCTCTTCCAGGTCAAAGCGGAAGTTCTCGATAACCGGGTTGGCCAGCAGCTTTTTGCACATGTCCTGCGCCTGCGCCCTGGCCTTTTCGATCTGCTTCTCGTCTATCTTAATTTCAAGGTATTTGCCGGCGCGCACGTCGCGCACCTGCTTGAAACCCAGCGTGTGCAGAGCGCCTTTTATGGTCAGCCCATGGGGGTCGTTAACGGTCGGTTTAAGCGTCACGTATACTTTAGCCAAATACATTTTTCAGCTTCCTCCCGGTGAGCAAAAAGTAGGCGTCGCGATAGCGCTCGGCCGTGGCCTCGATGACGTCTTTGGGCAACTCGGGCGCAGGCGGCTTGCGGTTCCAGCCCGATTTTATCAGCCAGTCCCGCACGAACTGCTTGTCGTAGCTGGGCTGCGGCTGGCCCGGTGTATAGAGGCTGGCGTCCCAGAACCTGCTTGAATCGGGCGTGAACATCTCGTCAATTACGATCAGCTGCTTATCATTGTAGCCGAACTCGAACTTGGTATCGGCAATGATGATATCGCGCTCGAGGGCATATTCACTGGCGTAACGGTAGAGCGCCAGGCTCTTGTCCTCCAGCCTGCCGGCCGCCCTGTCACCCACCATGTCCACCAGCTGCTTGCGGCTGAGGGGCAGGTCGTGTCCCTGCTCGGCCTTGGTGGTCGGCGTGAAGATAGGCTCCGGCAGCTTGTCGCTCTCCTTGAGGCCCCTGGGGGCCTTCTGGCCGTTGATGGTGCCTGAGTTCTTATACTCCTCCCAGGCCGAGCCTGAGATATAGCCCCTGACGACGCACTCCACAGGTATGCGCTGAGCCTTGAGGACAACCATGGACCGCCCCAGCAGCATCTCGGGCAGCGGCCTCTTGCCGGGCGCATACTTGGCCAGCGCCCTGTGGCTTTCAACCGACTCCACCAGATGGTTATGCACCACATGGTAGGTCCGGGCGAACCAGAAGGCGGAAATCTGGTTGAGCACGATGCCCTTGTCGGGTATGGCGCTGGGCAGGACCACGTCGAAGGCCGAGATGCGGTCGGTGGCCACTATCAGCAGCTTGTCCCCCACCTGGTAGGTATCGCGCACTTTGCCCTTGCCGAACAGGGGTAATCTCAGGTTGGTCTCAGATATAGTGGTCAATTTTAGTCTCCTATCGTTTACTTGAGATCTTCTTGGTTGTCTTCAGCAGGCCCAGCCGTTTATATATGGCGTCCACGTGCTTGAGAAAACGCCCGTAGTCAAATATCGCTTCCAGCTCAGAGGCCTTGATATGTTTCATCACCTCGGGGTCGGACTTAAGCAGCGTGAGGAAGGGCGTCCTGCCCTGCCAGGCTTTCATGGCGTTGCCCTGCACCAGCTGGTAGGCCTTCTGCCTGCTCAGCCCCTTGCCCACCAGCGCCAGCATTACGTTCTGCGAGAAGACCAGCCCCTGGGTGAGCTCCAGGTTGCGCTTCATGTTATCGGGGTATACCAGCAGGCCGCGCATCACGCCGGTGAAGATGTCCAGAATATAGTCCAGCGCCAGGCTGGCGTCCGGCAGTATGATGCGCTCGTTGGAGGAGTGGCTGATATCGCGCTCGTGCCACAGGGCCACGTTCTCCATGGAGGTCACGGCGTGGCCGCGGATGAGGCGTGCCAGCCCGCAGACCCGTTCGCACAGCTCCGGGTTGCGCTTGTGCGGCATGGCCGAGGAGCCCGTTTGCCCGGGTGCGAACGGCTCCTCTGCTTCGAGAATCTCGGTGCGCTGCAACGCCCTGATCTCGGTGGCGAACTTGTCCAGCGAGCTGGCCACGATGGCCAGCGTGGTCACGTACTGGGCGTGCCTGTCGCGCTGTATCACCTGGCTGGAGACGGGCGCCGGCGCCAGCCCCAGCCGCGTGCAGGTCTTTTCCTCTAATTCGGGTGAAACGGTGGCATAGGTGCCGACCGCGCCGGATATCTTGCCGACGCTGATGACCTTTTTAGCTTCCTGCAGCCTGGCCAGGTTGCGCTTCATCTCCTGCGCCCACAGCGCCATCTTCAGTCCGAAGGTTATGGGCTCGGCGTGCACGCCGTGCGTGCGGCCGGCCATCAGCGTGTCCTTATGCAGGACGGCCTTCTCCTCCAGCACCTTGATCAGCGCCTGCGCGTCGTCAATCAAAATGTCCGAGGCTTCTATCAATTGCATCGCCTGTGCCGTGTCCATGATGTCCGAGGAGGTCAGCCCCAGGTGGATGTAGCGTGACTCCTCGCCGACGGTCTCGCCCACGGCGTTGAGGAAGGCGGTCACGTCGTGGTGCGTGACCTTGAGAATCTCCGCCATGCGCTGGAAGTTGAGGCTGGCCTTCTTGATTTTGGGTATGGCCGCTTTGGGTATGACACCCTGCTCCGCCCAGACTTCGCAGACGGCGATCTCCACCAGCAGCCACTTGTCGAACTTGTTCTTGTCCGACCAGACCTGCTTCATCTTTGGCCGTGAATATCTCTCAATCATGACTTCTCGTCCTCACTGCTCGGCCAGCTTTTTCCTGTATTTTTCAAACGCTTTGCGTATGCGGTCGTGTTTTATTCCCAGCATTTGTGCCGCCAGCAGGGCCGCGTTCCTGGCGCCGGCGGTGCCTATGCCCACGCAGGCCACGGGCACACCGCCCGGCATCTGCACGATGGAGTAGAGCGAGTCCACTCCCTTCAGGTCGCTGGTGGGCAGCGGTATGCCGATGACCGGCAGGGTTGTCCAGGAGGCGATGACGCCCGGCAGGTGCGCCGCGCTGCCGGCTGCGGCGATGATGACCTCGTAGCCCTTCGACCTGGCCTCCAGCGCATAGCAGCGGACGGCGTCCGGCTTGCGGTGCGCCGAGATCACGTCCAGCTCGTAGTCGATTTTAAACTCCTTCAGCACCTCCAGGGCGGGCTGAATAAAGGGCTCGTCCGTCTTGCTGCCGATGACGATACCGATCAAGGCCATCACTTCACCTCCCTGGCGGCTATATCGCTGCGGTAATGGCAGCCCTCGAAATGCACCTGCGCAATGTTCCGGTAGACCTTGTCCCGCGCCTGCTTCATGTTCCTGCCGGTAGCGGTCACGGTCAGCACGCGGCCGCCGTCGGTCAGTATGCTGCCGTCCTCATGCTTGCGGGCGCCGGCGTAGAAAATAATGATGTCCTTATCGATTTTGCTGGATACCTCGACGGGCAGGCCGGTCCTGTACTGGCCCGGGTAGCCGCCCGAGGCCATGACTACGCCCACGCAGGGGTCGTTGCTCCACTTTATCTTTATCGTATTCAGCTTTTTCTCGACGACTGCCAGCATGATTTCCACCAGGTCGGTTTTGAGCCTGGGCAGTATGGCCTGCGTCTCCGGGTCGCCGAACCTGGCGTTGAACTCCAGCACCTTGGGCCCCTGCTCCGTCATAATAAGGCCGGTGTAGAGCACGCCGGAGTAGGGCGCGCCCTCGGCCGCCATGGCTTTGATGGTGGGCCTGATGATGGTCTTGAGCACGTGGTCGATCATATTCCTGCCGAAGAAGCCGGGCGGGCTGTAGCTGCCCATGCCGCCCGTGTTCGGCCCCTTGTCGTTGTCGAAGATGCGCTTGTAGTCGCAGGCGGGGACCATGGGGACGACCGTCTGGCCGTCGGTGAAGGCCAGCAGGCTGACCTCTTTACCCACCAGGCACTCCTCGATTATCACCTGATCTGCGGCTGCGCCGAAGGCCTTCTCCTTCATCATGGATTCCAGCGCGGCCACGGCCTCGTCCATGCTGGCGGCCACGGTCACGCCCTTGCCCGCTGCCAGGCCGTCGGCCTTGACCACAACCGGCACGGGCTGTTTGGAGAGGTAATCCCTGGCCTCGGCGTAGCCGGTGAAGGCCCGTCCGGCGGCGCAGGGTATGCCGTACTTCTGCATGATGCCGCGGGCGAAGACCTTGCTGGCCTCCAGCCGGGCTGCCGACTGCGACGGGCCGAAGGCGGGTATGCCGGCCGCCTGCAGGCGGTCGACGATGCCTGCGGCCAACGGGGCCTCGGGGCCGATAACGGCCAGGTCGATTTTGAGCTCCGTGGCTTTATTAACAATGGAGGGGATGTCGGAGGAGGGGATATTGATATTTTGGGCAAGGCCGGCCGTGCCGGCGTTGCCGGGGAGCGCGTAGACCGCATCGACGCGGCGGCTCTGCGATATCTTCCATGCCAGCGCATGCTCACGGGCGCCGTTGCCGATGACCAGTATCTTCAAGCTGGTATCTCCAACCTAGTTTTACTGTGTGACTTTCTTGACTATTATCTTCTTGTGGCTCTTGGTCTTGCCGCGGTTCTTTTTTGCCGCTTTCAGTTTGGGTTTATGCCCCATGATGGCCTACCTTAATTCGTTATTTATTTTTTCAGCCTGGACGGGGTCCAGCAGTCTGAGCAACCTGATGAGCTTGGCGACGTGCGCCTTCTTGTCCTCCAGTATCTGTTCCACGGCGTCCGCCGCGTCCTCGCTGTCCATCATCTCCACCTGAGCTTCGTATTCGTTTATTGCCTTGAGCTCGGCCACGAGGTCGTCACGTATCATCTCCAGGTCCATGGAACCTTCCAGTTCCTCTTCTTTTTCGAACGGATTGAAGGCCATTTTCAAAGCTCCGGCCGGTCGGGAAGCAACAAAACAGGGAAAGATTCCTTTTTCCGGCAGCTAAAAGTATATATTTAACCAGGCTTTAAATCAAGCTGCGCGGATAGGATGCGCTAGCTGCCTGTGCCGTCCGGCAGCGCTTTTTCCAGCGCCTGGCCGTAGGAGGCCAATATCTCGGCGTCATACCTCTCGATGTGGCCCTCGTCGCAGAGCGCCGCCAGCCTGGGGTCGATGGGTATGCGGGCCAGCAGCGGCGCGCCGGTGGCGGCCGCCATCTCCTCGCCCTTGCTTTTACCGAAAACGTCCAGCTTCTTCTTCAGCTCGGGCACGTAGAGGTAGGACATGTTCTCCACCACGCCCAGCACCTTCTTGTCCATCTGCTGCGCCATCTTGACGGCCTTCTTGACGATCATGGCGGTCAGGTCCTGCGGCGTGAAGACGACGATGACGCCGCTGACGGGCAGCACCTGCAGCGCCGTAAGCGGCGCGTCGGCCGTGCCCGGCGGCAGGTCCACGATGAGGAAGTCCAGCTTGCCCCACAGCACGTCCTCCCAGAACTGCGTGATGGCCTTGCCGATCAGCGGGCCGCGCCAGATGATGGCCTCATCCTCTGATGGCAGGAAGAGGTTGATGGAGATTATCTCGATGCCGTTGGCCGAGAGCACGGGCAGAATGCCGGTCTCGCTGCCCGAGGGATGCCCGCCCGTGCCGAACATCTTGGGAATGCTCGGCCCGGTGATATCGGCGTCCAGTATGCCCACGCTGTAGCCCCTGCGGCTGAGCAGTATGGCGCTCAGCGCCGTGACCAGCGATTTCCCCACGCCCCCCTTGCCGCTCATCACAGCGATAACGTTCTTCACCTGGTTAAGCTCCGCCGGCTTCTTCTCAATAAAATCGATTTTGACCTCGGCGCCCGCCTCCAGCCCCTTCACCACCTCGGCGGCCTTGCCTTTAAGCCATTCCATGGCGCTCTCGTCCAGCGCGGCCGTAGCTATTTTGACCTCGCCCTGCTTGCCGGACACCTTTACCTCCTGCAGCAGGTTCATGCCCGCCAGGTCGCGCTTGATGCCCGGCACAAGTATCTCGCCCAGTGCTTCGGTCACATTTTTCTCAGTCAGCAAATCTTTCCTCCGGCATGTGAGCTTGTCTTATACATAATACTTGGAAACGTGTCTTTAGCCAAAATAAATAACTGAAAAGGCAGGGCATTAGCATTAAACTACGCAGATATTTCATCAAATCTTCATAATTTAGCAATATAATGAGTGGCTATTGTTTCAAATTAATTTAATCCAGACATTTGTAGTTACCGAACTAAGGCTGACAATTAATATTTATAACAGGGTTCTTCATTGAAAAAGACATGCTATATTATGCTCTAAAGGAACTGCTGAAAAGGTACAGGGCTTACCTGTTAAACGTGGTTGTAATAGGCCTGGCAACGTGCATGGTGCTCACATTGATTTCTCTGGGACAGGCTTATAAAGAGGCTTCCCGCCTGCCGTTTAAGGATATACAGGGCACCATCATCGTGCAGAAGAACGGAAACGTGCCGGAGACGGTATCCGGCGTCCTTCTGTCCTGCTCACTGTCACCGATTCATCAGGATACCATCGGTAGAATCGGTGCTATCCAAGGCGTAGGGGATGTCTCCCAGGCCCTGTCATTATGGGTATTTGACCCGGACCGTTTTAAGCGTGTTCTGGGCGTAAACTGGCAGGATGGCTATGGAAAATCATTGGCGGCGAGGATAGTTGATGGTGCCGTTCCAGCATCCGACCAGGAGGCGCTGGTGGAGAAGATTTACGCCGGCAAGAACGCTGTTACAGTAGGGAATACTATAGATATTGCGGGGAAACGATTCACCGTGACCGGTCTTGTAGGCACGGCCGGCAATGAAATAGTTGCGTCTGATGCGTATATAAACCTGGCGGCTGCCCAGGACCTGGCGTATCAGTCTGGAAATCTCCAGGCGGTAGAGGCTTTTGATAAAACTGATGTCAATGTGGTTTTTATCAGTGCCGGCCAGCAAGCTGTTGATGGTGTCACCCGGCAACTCAAGCAGGTCCTGGCAACTTCCGATTCTAATACTGGCCAGACACCCCTCGGCCAGACTATTGGTAATTACAGCATCTATACACCTGCCACCTTCGAGGAGCAAATATCTTCAATCTTTCGCCTTTCCGACAGACTAACCTGGGTCATATCGCTCATCCTGCTGATCGGAGCGTGCCTGATAATAGCGCGGAACACCCTGCATGCTGTGCTTGAGCGGCGTAAAGAATTCGGCATCATGAAGACTGTTGGTTTCAGGGGCAACGATATTCAGCGGCTCATCAGCATCGAAACCGCCGTACAGGTCTTTTGGGGATTTGCCGTAGGGATGGCACTTACACTTTTCGCCATATTTTTATTTTCCAAAACAACCGTGTCCATAGCCATACCATGGGAACTGAGCCCGTATCCACATTTTCTGCTTGCTAACCCTGACGATGCTAATATAGTACAGACCCATTTTCTTCCCATCAGGTTTGATTGGCTCTTCATGCTGGTTACTCTTGGGGCAGTTATGCTTATCGGCCTTATTACTGCGCTGTTAGCCACTATGCAGATAAATAAACTGAAGCCTGTGGAGATTCTGAAGAATGAATAAAATAATAACTGTGGACCGCCTGGGAAAGACACTGGGCAACGTCAGGGCGGTGGATTCGGTATCCTTCGAAGTAGAGGAAGGTGAGTTCCTTGCCATCCAGGGGCCTTCAGGATCGGGTAAAACCACCCTGCTTGGTTTGTTGGCCGGACTGGAAAAACCTGACGAAGGCAGTGTGGTTGTAGGAGGCAATAACCTGTCGCTGCTCACTGAAGACCAGCTGGCGTTGTTCCGCAGGAATAATGTCGGCTTTGTTTTTCAATCGTTCAATCTCATACCAACGCTAAATGTAGTCGAAAATGTGGCTCTTCCGCTATTTCCTGAACGCATGGCGCGTAAAATGATGCTTGACCGTGCCGAAAAGGCTGCGGTCAGTGTCGGCTTGAGCGATCGCCTGAAACACTATCCCAATGAGCTGTCGGGAGGTGAGCAGCAGAGGGTGGCAGTAGCCAGGTCCCTGGTCAATAACCCCAGGGTCATCTTCGCCGATGAGCCGACGGGCAATCTTGACAGCAAAACGGGTGAAAAAGTAGTGGAGTTGATGCGCCGTCTGAACAAAGAGAAAAAGCTTACATTTATACTGGTTACACACGATGATAAAATCGCCGCGGAATCCGAACGCGTGATCCGATTGATTGATGGAAGGATTGTCGATGATTAGATTTATCTCGTTGCGGCTGATTGCTCTTACCGGCTTGCTGGCTGCCGGCCTATTGCTCTGGCTGGCATGTGCTGCGCCGGCGTCTACCGGTTCGGCGAGCGCCGGCGCTCAGCCCGTGCCCGCAGTAGTCTCACAGGCCGGATTGCCGTCGGCGGCTTCAACAACGGGAGATAATAAAACCGCCCAATTGTCGCAGAATGCAGTGAACATTGTCGTGGCGGGCTATATCAACCACGGCCCCCTTCAACCCACCGTGCGTGCCATTAAGGATGTGCTTTCAAAATATTCCGACAAGGTGAATGTCACCTGGGTGGACCTGTCCACGCAGCAGGGCCAGGATTATTTCAAACAGCACGGGCTTAGCGCCCACATGAACATCATGGTAAACGGCACCACGCATTACCCGGTCAATGGCAAAGAAGTGGACTTTCAGTGGTTTGAAGGTCAGGGCTGGACCAAGCAGGACCTTGAGACGGTCATCGCCGGCCTGGTCAATAAATGACTTTAACGCAGCCCTGTTCCCAGCTCCTCTAACCATGGTAAAACTGAACGTAGCCTACCTGTATAAAGAATTAACCCGGCGCAAAGCCAGGTCTCTTACCAGCATCCTGGCCGTTGCCATCCTGGTTGCTATCTTCCTGGTACTCACCTCGGTCATGAACGCTTATTCCGCTGCAATTTACCTGCCGTTCCAGGGTATCGGCACTGACATGATTGTACAGAAGTCTGTTTCCAGGCCCGCTGAGAACCTTACGGGGTCGATACAATTGCCTTTCGGCAAAGGTATTTTCGATACATCCACCGTGGACAGAATCACTGCCTTGCCTCATGTTAAGGAGGTATCCCGGGCACTGCTTCTCTGGCGCTACGACAAGGGCAAATTCATCACAATCGAGGGCATCGACCCTGCCAGCTTTACCGGTTTAAAATATAGCTCCTGGATTACAGCAGGCAGGGCGTTGCAACAAGGGGATCGCGGCACTGCGGTTACTGAAAAGCACTTCGCCAAATTCTATGGCCTCAAGCCCGGTGACAGTCTGCAGCTCGGGGACTACTCTTTCGATATAGTAGGCACTGTGGCGGTCGAAGATAAGAGCCAGGTGTCCGCCACCAATGTTTACATAAGCCTGGCTGACGCTCAGCAACTCTACGGCAAGTCCGGCTGCAGCCAGCTTTACATTCGCCTGGATTCGCTATCAGCCGAAAGGGTGGTCAGGTCTGAGATTACGCAGGTAGATCACGATGCCCTCACTCTTTCATCCAGCTCGATAGCCGCTTCACTGGGCAACTACACCGACATATATGAAAAATATCAGTTTCTGGCCGTAATCATCATTGCATTGATTCTTTCACTGATTTTATTTCAGGTTAACACTGCAGCTCTCAGGGAGAGGAGACATGATATCGGCATTTTGCAGGCGGTGGGCTGGACCAGGCAAAATATCAGCTCTCAGATAGTCGTCGAGATTTTCATCCAGACGCTGCTGGGATTCCTGCTTGGCCTGCTCATCAGCCTGGCCATCCTGTTATCGGTTGGTTCCATTAGCGTTCAGGCCAAACTCTCCCAGGGCCTGGGCAATGACCTGACGACCCTAGCCGCCCCGCTCCAGTTATCCATTACGGCAACAGCCGAGTTCCTGGCGCTGGTCATCGTCATCTCCGTGGCATTATCCTGGCTCCTTTCCCGAAGGCTGGCCGCCATGAAGCCTGTTGACAACCTCAAAAATATTTAGCCTTATCCGCCGCATCTCTTTCTCCCGGCCTGTGCCGTTTGACATTAGCCGATAATTATATTAGTATATTAGCAAATACTTATATTTATTATGGGACATGAACTGGGGATAGGGACCAACGCGGAAGAACAGGCGGCCTTTTTCAGCGCCCTGGCCGATCCGACACGGCTGAAGCTGTTAAAGCTACTCTGCCGCCAGAGTAGCCACGGCGCTCTTTGTGTCAATGCCCTGGCTGATTTGCTCGGTGTGACGCAATCGGCTGTTTCCCAGCACCTGAGAGTTCTCAGGGGTGCGGGTTTAGTCACAGGAGAGCGGCGCGGTTACCATATCCATTATTTCGTCAACATGGAAGTCCTTGAAAGGCATCGCAATTTGGTTCTCGATGCTCTTAGCATCGAAATGCCTTCAAGTGATAGTCCTTGTTTGAATGATTGTCACAAGAAGGAGAAAAGTAATGTGTCAAGACGTTGAATGCGGCTGCGAACACCATGGCCGGAAGGAGCATTATGGCAGCGACTATGGCCGACAGGGCGGATGCGAAACACAGTATCCTCCGGCTGTATCCTGTGCCTGCGGATGCGAGCATCACGGCTTCGGCATGGGCCGTCGTCATTTCGTCAGCAAGGAAGAGATCGTCACCGGTCTGGAGACATATCTGAAACAGCTCCGCGCCGAAGCAGCCGGCGTGGAAGAGCACATCAGCGAGCTTAAAAAAGGGCAGCCCTAATCCATATCTGGGAGGTACGGCTTGCCAATAGGTGGCGACATTACCCAGGTAATTTCGGAGCCTGCTCGATCATTGTCCAGGCCTCCATCTCCATTCAAGCTGTTTTACTCATTCCTCCTGCTGGGCGTAACCGCCTTTGGCGGACCGGCCATGGTGGCCTATATCCGCAGGATGGTCGTCGAGAAGAATCGGTGGCTGGATGCTGCTTCCTTTAGCCAGCTTGTGGCCTTCTGCCAGATGGTTCCCGGCGCCACAGCCATGCAGGCCTCCACCTTTGTGGGCTTGAAATTGCGCGGTGTATCCGGCGCTGCGCTCTCGTTCATCGGCTTTGCCCTGCCCTCCTTCGTGGTCATGACCGTGCTGGCGGCGCTCTACGTCCACAATAAAAATATCCCCGCCGTTACATCCGCCTTCAACGGGCTGCAGGCCATCATCGTCTCCATCGTCGCCAACGCCGCTATCACCTTCGGGCGGTCATACATCAGGAACTGGCAGGGTGTGGTCATTGCGCTGGCAGCCGCCGTTTTATTCGGTTTCGGAATCAGCCCGTTCCTGGTCATACTGCTGGCCGCAGCCGCCGGCATTGCCTTGTTTTGGAGACAACCCGCCCCTCCGGCAACGCCGTCAGGCCAGCATCTCGTTACCTTGAAGCCGGTGTTAATTATTATTGCGTCATTTGTGGCCGGGTTCCTGGCCCTTTTTCTTATCGACAAAAAACTCTTTGACCTGGCTGCACTCATGCTGCGAATCGACCTGTTTGCATTCGGAGGCGGCTTTGCCTCTGTACCCTTGATGTTTAACGAGGTCGTTAACGTGAACCACTGGATGGATGGCCGGACATTTCTGGATGGCATTGCGCTGGGGCAGATCACGCCTGGGCCAATCGTCATCACAGCCACGTTCGTGGGTTATCTGCTCTACGGCCTGTTGGGGGCTGTTGTTGCAACAATAAGCGTATTCCTGCCTTCTTTTCTTATTGTTATAGGTGTCGCCCCGTATTTTGACCGTTTAAACAGCTTCCCAAATTTTCACAGGGCTGTCACTGGCATATTATGCTCGTTCGTCGGCCTCCTGCTGTCTGTGGCCGTGCTTTTCGCCTTGAAAATACCCTGGGACCCCTGGCGCATAGCGATCGCCGGCGTCGCCTTTGTGGCTCTTTTCCTGAAGGTGGAGATTTATTGGGTTGTGCTGGCCAGAATTGTGGCCTCGGTGTTCCTCTTGTAAATGAATTCGTGTCGGGATGAAGGCTGAGCTGGCTGCATATCCCCGGCCATCGCCGCGGCATGGACGCCGCTGCCGCCTTTTATTTCTTCTGAAGCTTCTTCAGGTCTTCCTCGGAGTAGCGTATGATGACCGTGTCGCCCACGGTGACGATGTCGTCCAGCTTGAGCTTGTACTTGGTGTTGAGGCCCGACCTGACGACCACGCCCTTGACCCGGCCGGCGACTATATCCATATCCACATCGTGGACCCTGCCGACCTTGTCACCGTGAGAGCTGATGACCTCTTTGCCCAAAAATTTTTTTACCAGCATGTTACCTCCCCTCGACGCGGCCATATTACGTTATTCAGTTCATTATTATACAATTAATAGCCGTCGCGGCAATACCAAAATCATGTTTTACATAATTTACGGCGATGACAACTACCGCTGCCACCAGGCGCTCAACGAGCTGAAGGGCGCGGCCGGCCCGGCTGACATGGTCTCCGTCAACACCACCGTGCTGGACGGCAGGAAGCTGACGGCCCGGGAGCTGAGCGACGTCTGCAGCGTCGTCCCCTTCATGACCTCCTCACGGCTGGTGATAGTCGAGGGGCTGCTCAGGCGCTTCCATCCCGGAGACAAGCGCGGCAACGGCAACGACGAGGACGGCGCGCAGGGCAATAAAGAGTGGCAGAACATCGCCGACTACATCAAGGCCATGCCGCCCACCACCACGCTGGTGCTGTTCGAGCCGGACATGGACGGCAGGGCGCAGGGCGCGGCGCTCAAGGCCCTGTCCCAGGTGGCCGACAAGGTGCTGCAGTTCAACGAGCTCAAGGGACGCGAGCTGGCCTCCTGGATTAAAGATTACGCGGCCGGGCACGGCGGCAGGATATCGGCCGCCGCCGTCAGCATGCTGGCCGACTTCATCGGCGGCGACCTGTGGTCGCTCAGCGGCGAGATCGACAAGCTGGCCACCTACTGCGGCGACAGGGAGATAGCCGAGGCCGACGTGAGGGAGATCAGCAGCTTTGCCCGCGAGGAGAGCATCTTCGCGCTGGTGGACGCCGTGATGGAGGGCAGGGTCAAGGAGTCGCAGCTCATGCTGCACCGCATGCTGAGGGACGGCACGGCGCCGCAGCAGATACTGGCCATGATCGAGCGCCAGCTCTCCATCATACTGCGGGCCAAGGACCTGGCCGGGGGCACGCCGGCGCAGGAGATCAAGGAGAAGCTGGGGCTGCACCCCAGGTACCCGCTGGAGAAGACGCTCAAGCAGGCCCGCAGCTTCACCGTGCCGCGGCTGCGCAAGGCCTTCCACTGCCTGCTGGATACCGACATCGCCATCAAGACCGGCCGCTACGACGACGACCTGGGCATGGACCTCATGGTCATCGAGCTCTGCAAGAAATAGCGCCTCAATTCTCCCGGGCGTACGTTTTTCCTATTGCGGCACATATCGACAATTAGGTGCTGTTTAGATAAAATTGGGTTAATTAAACGGTGGAAATTACGGACATGAAGCGGGTGCTGGCGGTCATACTGGCTGGCGGTGCGAGCGAGCGCCTGAGCATACTTGCGGCCGAGCGCGCCAAGCCGGCTGTGCCCTTCGGCGGAAAGTACCGCCTGATAGATTTCACGCTCAGCAACTGCTCCAACTCCGGCATCTACAACGTGGCCGTGCTGACGCAGTTCAACCCGCGCTCGCTGGCGCAGCACATCGGCGTGGGCCGCCCCTGGGACATGGACCGAGAGCAGGGCGGCATCGTCATACTGCAGCCCTTCCTCAGCCGCTCGGGCAGGAACTGGTACAAGGGCACGGCGGACGCCGTCTTCCAGAACATGTACTTCATCGTCGACCAGCGCGTGGACGAGGTGCTGGTGCTGTCGGCCGACCACATCTACAGCATGCGCTACGACCAGATGCTGGCCTCGCACCGCAACCGGCACGCCGACGCCACGGTGGCGGTCTACGAGGTGCCGCAGGAGGAGACCCACCGCTACGGCATCATCACGCTGGACCATAACGAGCGCATCGTCAACTTCGAGGAGAAGCCCCCGGCCGCCAAGAGCAGGCTGGCCTCCATGGGCATCTACATCTTCAACAAGAAGATACTCATCGAGGCGCTGGAGGAGATGGCCAAAAAGGACGAGGGCTACGACTTCGGCCACGACCTGCTGCCGTCGCTCATAAGCAAGGTGCAGATCTACGGCTTCCGCTTCCGCGGCTACTGGCGTGACGTGGGCACGGTGGAGGCCTACTGGCAGGCCAACATGGACCTGATAGTCGACCTGCCAGACCTCAACCTCTACAACCCTGAGAACGAGGTGCGCACCATCGTCCAAGGCTACCCGCCGGTCAAGCTGGGTCCCAGGGCGCAGGTCAGCCGGGCGCTGGTCTGCAACGGCGCCATCGTCAACGGCACCGTCATCGAGTCGGTCATCTCGCCCAAGGTCTTCATCGAGGAGGACGCTGTGGTCAGGAACTCCATCATCTTCGAGGACACCACCATCGGGCGCGGCTCGATTATAGAAAAGAGCATCATCGACAAGCAGGTGTGGGTTAGCCGCGGCTGCCACATCGGCGCCGGCGATGACTACACACCCAACAAGGAGGAGCCGGAGCACCTCAACACGGGCATCACCGTGGTGGGCAAGGGCAGCCGCATACCGGCCGAGGTCATCATCGGCAAGAACTGCAAGATAGAGCCCTGGGTGGAGGCCACCGACTTCGCCGACAAGATGCTGCCCAGCGGCGAGACGGTCAAGAGCAAGAGCCCGCGCCGCTACCAGATATGATATTTGCGACCGGCCCTGTATATAGCCGCCGTGCAGGCGGAATTGAATCGAGATGAAGGTCCTTTTTGCCGCAGCCGAGATAGCGCCGCTGACCAAGGTGGGCGGCCTGGCCGACGTGGTCGGGTCGCTGCCCGCCGAGCTCATCAAGCGCGGCCACGACGTGCGCGTCATCGTCCCCAAGTACGGCTTCGTCGACTACTCCGGGCACAAGGCCGCGCCGGTCATAGGCGAGCTGACCGTGCTCTCGCTGCAGGAGTACCGCAAGATCGCCGTCGAGCGCATTATGCTGGACGGCGTGCAGGTCTACCTGCTCTCCTCCGACATCTTCAAGCATGCCGGCTTCGTCTACGGCGAGAACGAGGTGGAGAAGTTCTGGGTCTTCTGCGACGCCGTCTGCGCCGCACTGCCGCTGCTTGGCTGGCAGCCGGACATACTGCACAGCCACGACTGGCACACGGCCTTGCTGCCGCTGCTGGTGCGCAGGGCCAACCTGCCCTGCCGCACCGTCCTGACCATACACAACGTCAGGCACCAGGGCAATTTCGACGAGCGCGAACTGGGAAAGTCGGGCCTGGGACAGTACTGGTACGCCGCCGCCGGGCGCTCGGGGCAGGTGCCGCGCAACTTCCTCTCGCAGGGCATACTCTGGGCGCATGCACTCAACACCGTCAGCGAGAATTTCGCCCGCGAGATACTCACCCCCGAGTACGGCTGGGGCGAGCAGGACCTGCTCTACTTCCGCAAGAACGTCCTCTTCGGCATACGCAACGGCCTGGGCTACGAGGAGTACGACCCGTCCGCCGACGCACTGATACCCGCCAAATACAGCGCCGCCGACCTGAGCGGCAAGCCTATCTGCAAGCGTGAGCTGCAGAAGGCGGTCGGCTGGAGGCAGGCGCCTGATATCCCGCTGGCCGGCATGGTCTGCCGGCTGGACGAGCAGAAGGGGCTGGACATACTCATCGACGCCGTGCAGGATATTTTACATAATGAGAGCATACAATTCGTGGTGCTGGGGCGCGGCGTGGAGCACTACGAGCACGCGCTGAAAGACCTTGAGGGCCGCTTCCCGCGCAGCATCCGCTGCTTCATCCAGTACGACAACCGCACGGCGCACCTCATCTATGCCGGCTCCGACATGTTCATGATGCCCTCCCGCTGGGAGCCGGGCGGCATCGGCCAGCTCATAGCCATGCGCTACGGCACGGTGCCGGTCGTCAGGCGCACGGGCGGGCTGGCCGACACGGTGGTAAATTTCAGCCGCGACCTCAAGACGGGCTCGGGCTTCGTCTTCAACGACTACTCCGCCGCCGCGCTGGTGGCCGTGCTGGACAGGGCGGAGGCAACCTTCAAAGACAAGGAGGCCTGGGGCCGGGCTATGAAGCGCATCATGGGCCTTGATTTCACCTGGTGGGACCCCGCCGCCAAATACGAGGCGCTTTACCGCAAAGCGCTGGAGATGGACCTTGGCCAGCCGCTCTGACGGCCCGGTGGCCGTCGTCGACCTGGGCGGCACCAAGTTCATCGCCGCCGTGGTTGACGGCGGCGGCAAGATACTCTCCCGCCTTTACTGCCCCACCCTATCCTCCGAGGGGCCGGAGAAGATAATCGCCCGCCTCAGCGAATCCATCAGGCAGGCCATCGACAAATCCGGTGAAAAAGTCGTGGCCGTGAGCATCGCCGCCGCGGCCATCATCGACATAAAGAAGGGGCTGATAACAGAGGCGCCCAACCTGCCGCGCTGGATAAACGTCCCGCTGCGTGACATGCTGCATGAGGAGTTCAGGATGCCGGTGCACCTGCTCAACGACGCCAGCGCCGCCGCGCTGGGCGAGCACGCGCTGGGCGCCGGGCGCGGCATCGATAATTTGATTTACATGACCGTCAGCACGGGCATCGGCGGCAGCCTTATCATCAACGGCGAGCTCTACCAGGGCCCGGACGGCTCGGCCGCCGAAATAGGGCACACCATCATCCAGATCAACGGGCCGAAGTGCGCCTGCGGCCGCTTCGGCTGCCTGGAGTCGCTGGCCTCCGGCACGGCCATCGCCCGCATGGCACGCCAGAAGCTTCCCTCGCACAAAAGCAGCCTGCTGTATAAAATGGCAGGCGGTAAGATAAAGGGCGTCACGGCCGAGCAGGTCACAGTAGCGGCCAAAAAAGGGGACAGGTTGGCTCTTAGCATAGTCGAAGAGGCGGCCGGCTACCTGGGCATCGGCCTGGGCAACCTGGTCAACATCTTCAACCCGCAGATGATTATAATAGGCGGAGGGGTATCGGAGAACGGCAATATGCTACTGGTGCCGGCCCGCAGGGCCATGAAGAAGATAGCTTTCCGGCTTCCCGCCCGCACGGTGCGCATCGTGCGCGCCGGGCTGGGCGCCAACGCCGGCATGCTGGGCGCGGCGGTCTACGCCCGCCTGCAGGGGAGGCTGGGCAAATGATCTACTGGGCGCCGCTCTTCCACTTCTACCAGCCTCCCACCCAGACCCCGGCCGTGCTGATGAAGGTCAGCAACGAGTCCTACAGGCCCATCATGGACGTCTTCGACGAGTTCCCCGGCGCCAGGGCCACCTTCAACATCAACGGCTGCCTGGTGGAGATGATGGGGCTCTACGGCTACACGGACATACTGGCGCGCATGTCAAAGCTGGCCGAGCGCGGGCAGGTGGAGTTCACCGGCTCGGGCAAGTACCACCCCATACTCCCGCTCATACCGCCTGAGGAGGTCGAGCGCCAGATACGCCTCAACATAGAAACGAATAAACAGTACCTGGGCGATGTTTACAGGCCGCGCGGCTTCTTCCCGCCCGAGATGTGCTACTCGCGCAATATCGTCAGCCCCATCGCCAGGTCCGGGCACGACTGGGTCATCATCAGCGGCGTGGCCTGCCCGGCGGCCTGGCCCATGGACGTCATCCACACCATCGACTATCCCGACGCCCAGCCGGCCGTCTTCTTCCGCGACGACATACTCAGCAACAAGATCTCCTTCAAGGACGTGGACGGCAACGGCTTCATCCAGCACCTCAAGGCGCTGCACCAGGGGCCGGGCGACATCTACGTCGTCACCGCCATGGATGCCGAGACCTTCGGCCACCACATACAGCACTGGGACAAGCTTTTCCTCTCGCAGGTCTATGAGACGCTGGTGCCTGCCACCGACCCGCCGCACGTCATGCGCGAGCAGAAGCCGCTGGCCGACCAGCACCGCAAACTTTTTGAGTACGGCGAATCGCCCGAGGGCAAAGATATACAGATAGTCACCATCAGCCAGCTGCTGGACATCTTCCCGAGAGGGACCAAGCTGGAGCCGCGGCCGTCGTCCTGGAGCACCTCCATGGACGACATCAAAATGGAGAACTATTACCCGCTGTGGAAGGACAAGAACAACCCCGTGCACGTCATGCAGTGGGAGCACCTTGACCTGACCATGGAGGTGGCGCACAGGGCGGTCAAGCTGGCCGACAACCCGGCCAGCGTGCAGTTCGCCACGCACGCCCGCAATACGCTCGACCCGGCGCTGCACTCCTGCCAGTTCTGGTGGGCCAGCAAGAAGCCCATGTGGAACATCAACATGGTCTACAAGGGGCTGGAGCTGCAGCGCGAGACGCTGCTCAACGCCTACAAGGCCATCTCGCTCTGCGGCTGCGACGAGGCGACCAAAAAGGAATATTATTACCGCGTGGTGGCCGCCCGCCACCTCTACACTCAGATAACGGACTATCTCTATACCGACTGAGCAAGCCGGTATCCGCAAGGAGGACAAGACATGAGAGCCAGGGAGCTTCTGGGCATGGAGGTCATCGACTCCGCCGCCCGCATCGTCGGCACGGTGCGTGACCTTGACATAGACACGCAGAAATGGACCCTCAACGCCATCATCATCAGGGCGGGCTTCATCAGGAGGAAAACCGTGCCGGCCTCGGATATCGACAAGGTCGGCGACAAGGTCTTCCTCAAGGTGACAGCCGACAAAATACGCAGGGCCTGAATTTTATAGGGTTGCAGATTTGAAGCGCATAAGTCTCGGCCTGGCCGTGCACAACCACCAGCCCGTGGGCAACTTCCCCTGGGTGTTCGAGGACGCTTACAGCCGCGCCTACCTGCCTATGCTGCAGGCACTGAAAAAGCACCCGGCGGTCAAGATGTCGCTGCACTACTCCGGCCCGCTGGTCGACTGGCTCAGGGATAACCACCCCGACTTCTTCGATTTGCTGAGAGAGCTGGCTTTAAAGGGGCAGGTTGAGCTGATGGGCGGCGGCTACTACGAGCCCATACTTCCCGCCATACCCGACGTGGACAGGTATGGCCAGATAGAGAAGATGAGCCGCTTCATCGCCGAGAAATTCCGCGCCAGGCCGCGCGGCATGTGGCTGGCCGAGCGTGTCTGGGAGCCGGAGCTGGCCGGCGTGCTGCCCGCCGCCGGCATCGAGTGGACGCTGGTGGACGACACCGCCTTCAGGCTGGTCGGCAAATCAGAGGCGGAGCTCTTCGGCTACTACCTGACCGAGGACCAGGGCCGCTACCTCAAGGTCTACCCCATCAGCAAGTACCTCAGGTACGCCGTGCCCTGGCACGACGTCGAGCGCGTTATTGAGTATTTTAAGGAGAACGCCACCGAGGAGGGCGAAAGGATAGCCGTGCTGGGCGACGACGGCGAGAAGTTCGGCGTCTGGCCGGAGACGTATGAGCTCTGCTGGGAAAGGGGATGGGTGGAGGACTTCTTCATTGCTATAGAAGAAAACGCCGAGTGGCTGAAAACGGTCAGGCTGGGCGACTATCTGAAGCAGCAGCCGCCCGCAGGGCGCGTCTACCTGCCCTGCGCCGCCTACGACGAGATGATGGAATGGTCGCTGCCCGCGGGCAGGTCGCGGGAGTACGTCGAGCTCAAGCACAGGCTGGAGGACGAGGGCCGGCTGGACGAGCTGGGCTTCATGGGCTCGGGTTTCTGGCGCAACTTCATGGTCAAGTACCCGGAGGCCAACCGCATGCACAAGCGCATGCTGCTGGTCTCCGACAAGGTGCACCGCGCCAACAGGACGGACAGCACCACGCAGGGGCTGGACGACCTGTGGAAGGCGCAGTGCAACTGCCCCTACTGGCACGGCGTCTTCGGCGGCATCTACCTCTCCGACATACGCGCGGAAGCCTACGCCAATTTGATTCGCGCCGAGAACTACGCCGATAAGGTGCTGTGGACGATGGACCGAGGCTACCAGAGCTACCGGCTGGACTACGACGGCGACGGCCAGAGGGAGGTCATCGTCGAGGGTCGCAGGTTTAACTTATACCTCAGCCCGGCCGAGGGCGGCTCCATCATTGAGTGGGACCTGCGCGGCCGGGAGTTCAACCTGATAAGCACGGTCTCGCGCAAGCACGAGGCCTACCACGCCGACCTGTGCAAGGTCGAAGAAGGACATGCGGAAGACAGCGGACATATCAAGAGCATACACGACGTGGTGCGTGTCAAGGACCTGGGGCTGGCGCCGGGCGACCTGGTCTACGACAGCCTGCCCAGGTCGGGGCTCATAGACTGCTTCGTTGAGACCGGCATGACGCTGGAGCGCTGGGAGCGCAACGATGTCGAGCTGCCCAACGAGTTCGCCGGGCGGCCCTACGAGTGCACGGTCGACAGCACCGAGAAGGCCCTGGCCGTCAGGCTGAAGCGAGCCGGGCACGTTAAATCCGGCGATGACAGGGTCGAGCTGCTGCTGGAGAAGACCATACGCATGCCGAATAAAGAGGAGAGGCTGGAGGTCGGCTTCCGCTTCACCAATAAGGGCGGCAAGCCCCTCTCCACCGTCTTCGCCTCAGAGTGGAACATCAACCTGCTGGGCGGCGGCCACAATGACAGCGCCTGCTACGTCGTCGAGGGCAGGGAGCTGGAGGACGACCACCTGGACTCCCGCGGCGAGCTCAAAGATATTAAGGGCCTGGCGCTGGCCAACAAGAACCTCAGAATCGAGCTGGCGCTGGAGCTGGACCGGCCACTGACGGTCTGGCGCCTGCCGGTGGAGTGTGTCTCCAACTCGGAGGGCGGCATCGAGATGGTCTACCAGGCCTCCTGCCTGGTGGTGCTGCTGCCGCTGGAGCTGGAGCCGGGCAAGAAGGCGGAGTTCAGCTATACCTGGAGCCTCAGGTGACGGCCAAAGAGACTTCGGTCACCCCGCTGAGGAAGCAGTACCTGCGCATCAAGCAGAGGTATCCCGGCGCCATCGTCTTCTTCCGGCTGGGCGACTTCTACGAGACCTTCGACGACGACGCCCGCCTGACCTCGCGCGAGCTGGAGATAGTCTTGACCTCGCGTGAGATGGGCAAGGGGCAGAAGGTGCCGCTGGCGGGCATACCGCACCATGCGCTGGAGAACTACCTGCAGAAGCTCATCAGCCGCGGCTACAAGGTGGCCATCTGCGAGCAGCTCACGCCGCCTGGAAAGGGCCTGGTTGAGCGCGACGTCATACGCGTGGTCACGCCCGGCACGGTCATCGAGCCCGGGTTGCTGGCCGAGAAGAGCAACAACTACCTTGCGGCTTTATGTGCAAAAAAGGGCCAGGCCGGGCTGGCCTACGTGGACGTGACCACGGGCGAGTTCGCCGCCACGCAGCTCCCGCTGGAGAAGCTGGAGGACGAGGTCGGCCGGCTAAACCCAGCCGAGATAATCGTTTCCAAAGGCGACGAGTCCGTCAGCGTCGATTCCTTCAAGAATGTCAGCAGGGTCGACGATTATTTATTTGAAAAGGACACGGCGGAGGGGGCGTTGCTGGAGCATTTCAAGGTGGCCACGCTGGAGGGCTACGGGCTCTCCGGGTTGTCGCTGGCGGCCGCTGCCGCCGGTGCAGTGCTCCAGTACCTCAAGGAGAACCAGAGGGCCGCGCTGGGGCTGTTGACGCAGGTTTCGGCCTATTCCGTGGGTGAGTTCATGTCGCTGGACGCCCACACCTCGCGCAACCTGGAGCTTTTCTGCGGGCTGCGCTGGGGCAGCTCCGCCGGGTCGCTGCTGTCGGTCATCGACCTGACCCGCACGGCCATGGGGGGCAGGCTGCTGAGGAAGTGGCTGGGCCAGCCGCTGCTCAGCCTGGAGTCGCTGGAGGGCAGGTTGGGGTCGGTGGAGTATTTTTATAAGGGGACGATGGTGAGGGGCTCGGTCTCGGCCGAGCTCAAGGACATGCCGGACCTGGAGCGGGTCATCAACCGCGTCAGGAGCGGAGCGGCCGCGCCGCGTGATTTAATTGCCTTGAAGAACGGTTTGGAGAAGCTGGCCTCTGTGCAGGCCTTGCTGGCCGCCGGCGCGCCCGGGTCGCTCAAGGAGGGTCTGGAGCAGTTCCCCGATGCCGTCGAGCTCATCGCCCGCTCCGTCAGCGATTCGCCGCCGGTCAACTTCGACCACGGCGGGGTCATCAGGAAGGGCTATTCCGAGGAATTGGACAAGACGCGTTCCATGGCCTCGGACGCCAAAGCCTTCCTGGCCGGGCTGGAGAAGGGGGAGCGGGAGCGCACGGGCATCAAGAACCTCAAGCTGGGCTACAACCGCGTCTTCGGCTACTACATCGAGATATCCAAGTCCAACGCCGCCTCGGCGCCGTCCGACTACATACGGCGGCAGACGCTGGCCAACGGGGAGCGGTTCTACACGCCGCAGCTCAAGGAGTACGAGTCGCTGATACTCAACGCCCAGGAGCGCATGGTGGAACTGGAGAAGGAGATCTTCGCGCAGGTCTGCGGCCAGGTTGCCGCCAGGGGCGAGAAGATACTGGCCTCGGCCGGCGCTTTGGCGGAGATAGACGTCTTCTGCGGTCTGGCAGAGGCGGCGGCACGTTACGGCTACGTCAGGCCGAAGTTGAATGACGGCGATGCCATTGTTATAAAGGGCGGCCGCCACCCGGTGGTTGAGAGGTCGCTGGGGGCCGGCGAGTTCGTGCCCAACGACACGCGGCTATCGAAGGAAGACCAGCTCATTGTATTGACCGGGCCCAACATGGCGGGCAAGTCGACCTATTTGAAGCAGGTGGCGCTGATAGTGCTTCTGGCGCAGGTTGGCAGCTTCGTGCCCGCCGACGAGGCGGAGATAGGGCTGGTGGACCGCATCTTCACGCGCATCGGTGCGCAGGAGGACATAGCGGCCGGGCAGTCCACCTTCATGGTTGAGATGATCGAGGTGGCCAACATACTCAACAATGCCACGCCCAGGTCGCTGCTGGTGCTGGACGAGGTGGGCCGCGGCACCAGCACCTACGACGGGCTGTCCATTGCCTGGGCGGTCATCGAGTACATACACAACCACGCCCGGCTGAGGTCCCGGACGCTGTTTGCCACGCACTACCACGAGCTGGTGGAGCTGGCGGGGATGCTGCCGCGGGTGCGCAACTTCAACACGGCGGTGACGGAGGAGGAGGGCAGGGTGGTCTTCCTGCGCAAGGTCATACCCGGCGGCGCCGACCGCAGCTACGGCATCCACGTGGCCCAGCTTGCCGGCCTGCCCAAAGCGGTGCTGCACCGTGCCGAGGAGATACTGCAGGAGCTTGAGAACGGGCAGGTTGAGCGCAAGGAGCCTTCCGCCAGGAAGCCCGCCTCTCCCGCCGTTCAGCAGCTCTCCATCTTCGGCCAGGGCTCGGAGGTGGAGGAGGAGCTACGGAACCTGGACGTGGACTCAATCTCACCCATTGAGGCCATCAACAAGCTTTACGAGCTGAAGAAGAAGGCGGCGAATATTTGAGCAGCATTGGTGAACGTTAAGATAATATAACGGAGAGAGGGTAATACATATGACAATAGCGGACAAATTGGTGAGGCAGCGTCTTTACAAGGAATACAATGAGCTGGAGGGCCAGTACCGCAGGCTTATAGACAAGCTGTCACGGCTGCCGCAGATTTCCGTGGATTTCCCTGAGATAAAACAGCTTGCCAAGGTTGGCAAACAATTGGAAGACAAAAGACGGGAGTTGGATGAGTCTTACGGTGTAAGGCGGTTCTAATACCCCTTCAGTCAGATGCCAAATCTCGTATTGTTATTGAAGGAATACCATATTCCTTCTCTTCAACACTGAACGTGGACTCAATCTCCCTGATTGAGGCTATTAAGAAGGTATACGAGCTTAAGAAGAATGCAGGATAATATAACAGTCAAATAAATACAACTATTATGCCTTGGCTTAAAACTGGCCTAATACGTTTCAACAAGTTAATCAACAATGTTATATATGCAATAAAAAATTCGGTTGACTATTGTCATACATAGATTACTAGAGTATTCTTTTACATAAGTGGAGGCTGATAGTTTCTATGTCATTAAAGGTTCCCAGTTTACTTCAGTCACTCTGGGATGATTTTGATTTCGAGCCAAATTATAGACAAAAAGCTGCAATATTACATCGATCAGGTCCGCTCTTTCTTCCAGCAGTGAGGTGGTCCCCAAAATTTGGACAGGTGGTTAAGTGAGAGTTTTGCCCCTAAAATAATGGAAAGGAGCAAAACATGAAAGAACACCGCAGGAAACACAGCCCGTCCTTCAAGGCCAAGGTAGCCCT
>Ga0209610_1000006_pt1 | contig 118506 bp, 115 predicted proteins | sample LakKivw275mmetaG_FD_184137 | JGI IMG/M metagenome (GOLD analysis project Ga0209610, IMG submission 184137) | Anoxic lake water microbial communities from Lake Kivu, Rwanda to study Microbial Dark Matter (Phase II) - Lake Kivu water 275m metaG... | ecosystem: Environmental > Aquatic >...
GGATCCACCCCCTCACTCTTCAGTATCTCGATCTGCTCCAAAGCCATCGTGCCCTTCTCGGTATGCGTTGCGATCGGCGCTCCTGTCTCGAGGTGAGCCATTGCTACAGACCTAAACACCTTCTCATCCCCCTTCGAGATAAAGTTATACTGTGAAGCCGCTTTGAACTGACCAGCCTTGGCGTCCAGTCTCTTGACGATGGGACCCAAATAGTCATTGGCATCCATACCCTCAGTTATCTCCTTCACGAGCAAGTCTGCTATCTCGTCTTTCGAATAGACATTCACCCAATGACAACCAGGCCTATAAATTCCGCTAAAGAAAAAACCTGAGGTCGCAATAATGTTCACAGGAACCTTCTCAGCAACCTTCAACAGCTTAGTAATTCTTCGACCCGCACCCAGCATCCCATAATCAACTATGGAGTTGCCCCCAGCCTTATGGAAATAAGTCACCTCTTCTATTGCCTTTTCAACGCTGGGAAGATTAAAGTCCCAGTCTATCATAAGGGCTTCAAGACCACCATCAACTATTATGTGCTCGTGTATATCGGTTACACCCAGTTTTTCAGGAGGCACAGGTCCAAGAATGGTCTGGATTTTCTTCATTTTTGCCAACTCAGTGTCCACTAGGAAGACCTTAGAAATATAAGTTTTTAGAAAATCTACGCCGCGGGAAAGCCCATCAAACGCAAAAATCCTACATCTAAGCCCTGAAATTGACTTTGCAATTCATTCCTCAACTTTCCGAGCAACCTTTAGCGACTCCTCAAGTGGCATGCAATCTGAAGCAAGTTGCAACTTCAATGTACTAATTCTATGGGAACTTATCTATCTCTTTCACAAGGACCGCGTCTTTATTAAAAATCCAGCCAAGGCTCTTTCCTTTGGATTTTTAGACATCCGTAGAACAAGCGTGGCCTGATTGAGGTCTTGAAGTGACGCGAGATCTGGAAGACAAAATTTCCTTTAATTTCCTGTGGATTCCTGTAAATTTCTATAATTTCCTACAAATTCCTATTTTTTCCTACGAGATTTCATGTTTCCACTCCCCTTTCAAGAAAAAAATCATTTTCCGAAGACCTCAGAAATTAAAAAAATATTTTGGCGGCTCGGCAAGGTCCTCCTCTTTAAATCCACTCAACAGGCGCCTCTTCCCAAACAAGCTAAAGTGCTGACCAAAGAAAAGATCATGGTCAAGGCTTCGGTCTCAGACTGGAAAGAAGCTTTTAAATAATAGAACAATTAAGAATTAGAACCATACGGAGACAACAGTCCATGGAAAAGGAAGCAGGAGTCCGAAACCACAGAACACTCTTCATCCTTGGCAGCGTTGGAGCGATTCTGACGAACATAGCCTGCACAATAATGGTAGCCTTCACATTCTACAAATGGGTCTTCCCAAGCAGTCAACCAGACATCATGTTCATCGTAGCCGTAATCAGCTCAATCCTCTTCCTGACCGGCCTCATATTCACCGCCTTCGGCTTCTATGGCATCTACGTCGCCTACGGTGCCTGGATGGGGATGGTGAGCCTCATATTCACCATATTGACAGCAATCTTCCTCTCCATCTGCACCGTCTTGCCTGTAATTCAGCCTACTGCACCGCCAGATGGCTACGGCGGCACCGTCTGGTTCTATATCGACTGGCAAACCTTCAAGATCACCGTCTTCTACTGGCTCGGACTAGCAGTTCTGGGCATAACGAACCTACTGCAGGGTCTAACATTCCTCTTAACGAGGAGCGAAACAGGTCTGGCAGAGCTGTCCCTACTCAACGGAATAATCTTGATAGCCACCGGAAGCTTCTTCGCATCATACTTCGGCTCAATAATCGGACTAATCATGCTTTTCGCCAGCGGCGTCTTAAGCGTAATAATCTTCCTCAAGGCAAGACTACCTTAGAGCCTCATACGCGCGCGGCACGCCAGCCTCACAACCTCCCCCTTTTCAGCTGAGTTATGGAAACCTTAAAAAAAGAAACGTCAAGTCGCCCGCAACGAGCGACCTGTTGAAGAAAAACAATTGATGTGCGGGCCCCGGCTCTTCATGAAAAATTAATGTCTGACTATGTACACTATCTCATGGGCTTCTCGGCCTTTCCGAGGATTAGGGACTTCAGCGAGACCCCATTCACGCTCATAACCTGATACCTCACACCAGGAATGTCACCCATAGCCCCACCCCTGCTACCGCCTATCCCGCCTATCAAAATCTCATCATGCTCATCCACATGCGTCAAAGCCCCGTCGCCCGGAAGGAACGCAGTAACCTGCCTACCATTCTTGATCAGCTGAACACGAACACACTTCCTAATGGCGCTGTTCGGTTGCTTACTCTCAACACCAACCTTCTCCAAGACTATCCCCCTGCCTATAGGAGCCCCCTCCAAGGGGTCAGCCTTAACATCCAAACCAAAAATCCTCCTCCTATAGTATCGATCCTTCCACCTAAACTTTTTACGCGTACTCCTCAGCTTCCTCCCAGCGTAAAGACCCCTCGGAGACTTCTTACCCAACCTTACAAACACCACCTTCAACTGAGGATCAGGAGAAATTTATAAATCCCATACTCCACCTACAATTCGCAGATCAAGTGATAACCACACTATCAACCCCAAAATACCTCCTCACAAGAAGACGGTTCCTCTCCGCCTTCCTCCCATTCCTTCCTATAGCAACCCCCTTATCACTAGGCTCAACAGAAACAACAACAACCCTCCCACTATCACCCTTCTCAACCACACGAACCTGCCTAACCCTGGCGGGAGCAAAGGAATTCTTAACAAAATCAACAAGATCCTCAGCGTACTCGACAACTTCAACGTTCACCCCAAACATATGTCTAAGCAGCCTGACATGAGAGCCGCCCCTCCCTATGGCAACCCCAGCGTCTCCAGGCCTAACAACAAAGATCAAACAGCTATCACCAATGACACAATCTTTAACCCCGGCGCCAGTTACGCTCTCAAAAAGCGCGATGCAACGCATCTCATCACTGGTCAAACGAATCCTACCTGACAACTAACCACCCGTCATAACCTACGAATGCCTCTCACCCGACCTCATGTACAGTTCAATCAAACCTGTCCCTACCGGAATCTTCTGACCAACGATTACAGACTCCGTTACACCACTGAGATAATCCTCCGTTCCCCTGACGGATGCTTTTACCAAAGTGGGCACAGCAATCTCAAAAGCTGCCCTAGCAAGAACACTCGCCTTCTCTCCACTTACACCGTGCCTCCCTACTTGGCGGATCTCACCAGTCCACGTCATTGTATCCGCCACCAGCATGATGTGCCTCACATCAACATCAAGACCCTGCTCCTCCAATACTCCAACAGACTCTCGGATGATGACGTTTCTGGCAGCCTCTATCCCGAGTGTGTCAGCAACCTCGCGGGCGTCGTTTGTAACAGTCCTCAAAGGATCAACTCCAGGAACCTTAAGAACCTTCGACAAATTTGAACCGTCTGTACTTATCAGCCACTCGCCTTCATCCTCCGTAACCAAAGCCCTGCTCACTCCAGGAATTCCCTTCAACCTGATTCCAGTAACCTTATCTAGTATCCTCCTCAAATCCACCTGCTCCAACTCGATCGGAGTAATCAGAACAGCGTCTCCTTCAGACTTCACATCGCAATCAACTACCTGAGACAAAATTGAACTCTTGAACTCATCGACGCCGACGCCACGGTCCACCATCATTTCTTTATTCAACTCAACCACAACAGACATAGACCTCGGCTCTATGTAAATCGCCCGAGCCACATCCTCAACCCTCGTGAGGACTATTCTTCTAGCTACATCCATCGCCTTCTCCCTATCCGCCCTGTACTCATCATCCAAGAAAACTTTCATTACGGGAGTAGACGGTTCTCTACGTGCGTCCACAATTTCGATAAGACGCGGCAGGCCAAGGGTAACATCCCGTTCCTTTACACCAGCATAGTGGAACGTCCTTAGAGTCATCTGCGTTCCCGGCTCACCTATAGACTGCGCAGCCACAACACCAACTGCCTCCCCGGGCTCCACAAGCGCACGCCTATAGCCTCTGACAACGTTCGAGACAACGTCTCGAGCCGCTTTGCGACTCAACCCCTCCTTTAGTATATGACGAATCAGCTCAGACTTTAGAAGCAGCGTAAGCTCAACATTTCTAACAAGTCTCTCAACATAATCCTTCGAAGCAGGTCCCTCACCGCTACCTCTCCCAGTGATCTTCACCTCTTTCACAAGCCTCTCAATGTTTACTGCCCTTCCATGATCACTCTTAGCTGGGTCTACTCCATCTTCACCATAATTAAAACTGATTACATCCCCAACGGGGTTTCGAACAGTCCTATCGTACTCAACCTTCAAGGGTTCTAAAGCGTTTATCAGTCTCCTCTGCATATAACCGCTCTGCTGGGTACGAACGGCGGTATCAACAAGTCCTTCCCTGCCACCCATGGCATGAAAGAAGAACTCGACAGGATTAAGGCCATCTCCATAGCATGAATAAACAAAACCCCTCGCTTCAGGGCTCTCATCTCCAGGCTCGAAATGTGAAAGCGTCCTTCCTCGATAACCTCGAGTGATCCTTCTTCCTCTAACGCTTTGTTGGCCCAGACAGGCGGTCATTTGGCCAATGTTCAGGACTGAACCTCGAGCCCCAGTTTTGGTCATGACAACACCGCTATTGTCCATTCCAAAAAATTGGTCAACACTCTCACCCGCTTCATCCCTAGCCTCTGCTAACCTTTGCATCACATATATTTCAAGCGATTCTCTGAGAGTCTGACCAGGCAGTCTTCTTAGAGTCCTATCCTTAAACTTCTCTATCAGTTCACGGACATCCTGCTCAGCCTCCCCCAGAATCATATTTATTCCCTCCTTTGTCTTATCTGGTAAATCGAGCTCAGCTATCGAGTACGTAAAACCCCTTGAGCTTATGAACTCACTACTAAGTTTACTTATCAAGTTAAGGAAGCTTCTACCAGCTTCCGCCCCATAATCTTTGACTATCCTGTGATAAAGACTATCAGACTTCTCGGCGCCAATCGCGTTTTTGTCAATAACGCCCTTTTCTAAAACCCCATCTTTTATGACAACGAAGGCTTCGTAAGGACACTCTTCACCCACACATTCAATACACTGCTTACATGTGCTTGATTTCGAAACATAGTTAAGATCCTCAGGTATAAAGAGGCTGAAGAGTTGTTTCCCACTCCACAGCTGTTTGGGCTTCTTGAGCGTCGGTTTAGGCAGCGACCCCTCATAATCGACAGCCGCTAAGAGTCTGCATGCTTCTTCTTTAGTCAGCAGAGTTGAATCCTGTGCTAGAAGATATGCAGCCGTGACAAAATCGCGTATTCCACCGATTATCGGTCCACCGTACCTTGGTGACAGTATCTGGTCTTGAACACTCATGAGCATACAAGCCTCTGTTTGGGCCTCTTTGCTCTGTGGGACATGGAGGTTCATCTCGTCACCATCGAAATCAGCGTTATAGGGAGGACAGACACATAGATGAATTCTAAAAGTCTTGTAGGGCAGAACTCGAACCCTATGCGCCATTATAGACATTCTATGCAGCGAGGGTTGTCTGTTGAAGATTACTACATCCCCGTCCCTAAGGTGGCGCTCAACTATGAAGCCTGGTTGCAAGGCTTCTGCGACTTTGTCTCTTTCAGCAACAAACTCTAACCTTAAGCGTTTGCCATCAGGTCTCACGACATAGATAGCCCCAGGATAGTTTTCAGGACCATTTGCCACTAGGGCTTTGAGTTCCTCTAGGTTCCAATAGGTCACTTTCTCAGGAATCGTAAGATGCTTGGCTACGTCCTGTGGAACACCAACTTCATCTATGCTGATATTCAAATCTGGAGAAATAACTGTTCGAGCGGAGAAGTCCACTCTTTTTCCAGATAGATTGCTCCTGAACCTACCTTCCTTACCCTTAAGCCTTTGTGAAAGAGTTTTTAGGACCCTCCCTGACCTATGTCGTGCGGGCGGGATGCCTGAAGTTTGATTGTTAAAGTATGTTGTTACATGATATTGTAAGAGATCAGATAGATCTTGAATGATGAGAGTCGGAGCACCGGCGTTAATGCTCTCCTTCAATCGCTGATTGATCCTGATTATATCAACAAGCTTATGGGTTAGGTCATCCTCTGACCTTATGCCAGTTTCAAGCGTTATGGATGGTCTCACATAAAGTGGCGGCACAGGAATTGTTTGTAAAATCATCCATTCAGGTCTAGAAACTTCAGGATCAAAACCAAGAAGCTGCAAGTCGTCTTCTGGAATACGTTCGAATTGCTCTCTAATCATACTTGGAGTAAGCCTTCTTACGCCCCCCTCTTCCAATACTTCGTAAAATGTTGTTGGTTTACTAAAACTTATGGCGAGTTGTTTCATACCGCAATGCGGGCAGTTTTTGGCTTTTCTCGCCTTCTTTTCCACATCTTTAAAAAGGTCATCCTGAACCTCACCCATGATCTCTTTTGATTCTTTCATTCTTACTTCGCAATCTCTGATGTCCTCATCCTTAAGTAGTATGCGACCACAGTTCCGACAGGTTACCCTGAGGACATTATGGATTATCTTCGCAAACTCTACATGAATCACAGGAACAGCCAATTCTATGTTCCCGAAATGTCCTGGACAGAGCGATGCCGTATTCCCGCAAGTTTTGCATCGTTGCCTCGGTTCAAGTGTTCCTAAACGCCCATCCATAAGACCTGACGTTATGGGCATCCCATCTTCATCGTATGTATCAGCTGTCTGTATCTCTACAACAGAATGTTTTCGAATCTCTTGAGGCGATAGAATGCCGAACTTTATTCTATCGACGCTTTTGTTGGAAATCACCTCCAAAGGAATCATTTACGCCTTCTCCTTTAACATCAGTTGAGGGGACATACAAAGACTCATCAGCTCTTGCAACAGAAGCTTAAACGCATATGACACGACAACAGGAGATACCGCGGCCTCATCTTCGCAAATCCTACACACATACTTTCGCTGTTTAAAATCATAGTAAGCCACATAGCCACATCTCTCACAAATATACATGACATATTTGTCCGATTCGTCCAAAAGCCTATCTTTAAGAAGCAAAGCTGCCCCATGACCAACAAGGCAGTCTCTCTCCATCTCCCCAAATCTCAACCCTCCACTCCTAGCCCTGCCTTCTGTTGGCTGCCTGGTGAGCATCTGCACCTGCCCCCTTGCTCTAGCGTGCATTTTGTCTGCCACCATGTGGTGAAGCTTTTGATAGTAGACTAATCCGACGAAGATGTCAGCGTCAAATTTCTCTCCAGTGATTCCATTATACATAACCTCTCTGCCACTGTATTGGAAACCTAAATCCAGCAAGCCTTTTCTAAGACCACTAGGATCAATGCCATCAAATGGTGTACCATCTACGAATTCTCCATTAAGTGCGGCTACTTTTCCAGCTATGGATTCGATAAGCTGTCCGATCGTCATCCTAGAAGGAAACGCGTGTGGATTTACAATTATGTCAGGAACCACTCCGTCCTCTGTGAAAGGCAAATCCTCCTGTGGATAGACCATTCCTATAACGCCCTTTTGTCCATGGCGAGAAGCAAATTTATCCCCCAACTCGGCCACTCGTTGATCTCTCACTTTAACCTTAACTAACTTGTTCCCTTGACTTGATTCAGTTATGAAAACGCTGTCCACCGTACCTTGTTCTGCCGGTCTTACAACAACAGATGTGTCTCTTCTAGCTGGTTCCCCGACCTCAAACTCCTTGAACTCTTCAAGAAACCTTGGTGGACTTGTCCTTCCAACGAGGACTTCACTTCCGCTCAGGTATGACGCGACGCTTATTATTCCGTCTTCCTCTAAGAGTCTGTAATACTGCTCTCCTCGATAGCCACGTATACCAGATTCTGGGATCTCAAGTCGATCCTTCAATCCACCGAGGTACTGCCGTCCTTCTGACTTGTAAACCCGATAAAAAGAGGACTTGCCCAAACCGCGTTCGATTGAGGACTTGTTAAAAACAAGGGCATCCTCCATATTATATCCATAGAACGAAATTACGGCAACAACACAGTTTTGACCAGATGGCATATCATTGAATCCGACTATTCTCATAGGTTTCGTCTTTACCAGTGGTAGTTGCGGATATTGAAGGATGTGAGAGCGGGAGTCCACTCTGTAACGAAAGTTGGTTGAGTAGATTCCTAGTGCCTGCTTAGCCATAGCTGCTTCATAAGAGTTTCTAGGAGATTGGTTATGCTCCGCGTAGGGGATTAATGACGCAGACACTCCGAGTATCGTATAAGGAGCTATCTCTAAGTGGGTGTGTTTCCTATCTATGTGATTTATGTCTAGGGCAACAAAGGAGTTTTCCTCCTCCTCTGCATCAAGATACTCAACACACCCGCTCCTCACCAAGTCTTCCCACTTTAAATCCCCTAATCTCAATTCTTCGATTTGTTCAGAAGCAAGACAAGGCTTACCATTTTTGACGACGATAAGGGGCCGTCTTACTCTGCCGTCGTCGCAATTTATGTAGATTTCTTGACGGCTACCTTTATTCTCTCCGATAGTGTAAAGAGCCACATTGACTTCAGAGCTTATCTGCCCTATCCTGCGCATCTCTCTTAATGCGTTAACTAAAGATTCCGGGTTTTCAGAGTAACCTGTTAGAATGCCGTTTAGAAAACATTTTGCGCTCCCTTTTTTCAGGGCTTCCGCGGCGTCTTTAGCGAAAACTACGCCTAGTTGGGTGTGCAAAATGTATTTGATTTCATCTGAGTTAGCTCCTACAGATATGCAGGCCATCAATGAGAGATTTTTTACTAGACCGCAGTTTGATCCTTCTGGGGTTTCATTTGGACAAATGCGCCCAAAATGAGTTGGGTGTAAGTCTCTTGCCTCAAAATTAGGCTGGCTACGGCTTAAGGGTGACTGAAGACGCCTTAAATGACTTAAAGTTGATGTAATATTGGTTCTGTCTAGAAGTTGGGTTATTCCAACCCCTCCTCGCCTCCAATTTCCTGTGGCTAAGGCATGCTTCACGAGGTTGGTGATGATACCTGATCTCACCGAAGCGAATATGGATAGCTTTTTTCCTTTGACACTCATTCGATCCAGTTGATACTTGATGTCTCTAAAGAGCCGTCTGAACGCCAGCCTAAAAAGGTCTGCCAGCAGGGGACCTGCGAGCCTGATGCGTTTGTTTGCATAGTGATCTCTGTCGTCGGGTTCTCTACGTTTGAGCTTTAGTTCTATAAGTCTCAGAGCCATTTCACCTAGGAATAGGGCTTTCTCTCTGCGCTTGTCGCTAGTTTGGCCGATGTGTGGCAAAAAGTTCCTGTCGAGAACTTGCTCCGCCCTTCTTATTCTATATTCCTCAAGCTGTCCGTAAGCCACCCTGTTCCCGATGTACTCGACCGCGTCGTTCGTTGTGTTTATGCCTGCAGCTTTTTGAAAGGACTGTTCAAGCTGATCTTGGATGCTTGCATCAGACGAAACTGCATCTGCTATTTCTTTATCCGACTCGAGGCCCAGAGCTCTCATCAGAATTACAAACGGGATGCCGGTGGGTATGCCCGGTATTGATACAAAGATTGAGTCGTTTGGTTTTAACTCAAGCAGAATTCTCGCTCTGAACCCAATCGTTGTTGAAAAGATTTTGGCTTGGTATGAGAGCTTTGCTCCTGCCTTTTTTATACCAACTAGAATTCGGTTTGGAGCTAAGTCCTCTAATGCTACGATCACCCTTTCTGAACCATTTATGATGAAGTAGCCACCTGGGTCATAAGGATCTTCACCGATTTTTGTGAACTCTTCGGGTGAAAGGCTTGAGAGAGGAAAGAGCTTTGACTTCAGCATTACTGGAAGGTCGCCGATGTAGACAGTTTCCGTTGCTTTCTCCACGCCATTCTCCAATAAGGTCATTTCAAGCCGCATAGGCGCGGTGTAAGTTAGGTCTCTGAGCCTCGCTTCCGTTGGATATATAGTGTGTTCAGACCCGTCTACTTCGACGACACATGGTCGGCCGACCTCAATTCTCCCGAGTTTTACCTTGAGAGGATACTCTGGTGACTCGATCTGTATCTCGCCTACTTCATCTATGATTTCTTGTAAGCCCTTTTCTACGAAGTCATTGTACGAGTCCAGGTGCTGCCTAACTAGCCCTCTTTCTTGGAGGAATGATCTCGTAAGGGTCCATAAATCTGATCGGGATAATGACGTTTATTTTTCCCCTCGTACATAATCACTTAGTCGAACTTAGAATAGCCTCCTACCGTTTTCTGAATGCGCATAAGCGTATTTCTCTACATTCTTTTTATATGGAGGGTAATGGTTTATGTAGGAATGTAGAACGGTATTGAGGCTATCACAAGTAGCGTGTTGAGGGCTTTATAAACCTTACCTTAAGTCAGACTATGTTTTGCTAGATGCATTGTACGCGACAAGGCAAAGGCATGTAGCTTACAACCAAGTTTCAACATGTAGATCCTGATGAGTTACCGAAAACGTGTTTTGCCCGATAAATGTGTTCACTTTGTGCTTTTTGAAACTATCAATTCATGTGCCTTGTCGTATGGCTCCAGTTTTATCTCTTCCTTTATGGTGAACCCGAGCTTTTCCAGCGTTTCTTTTTCCATCTTGTAGATCTTTTTCAGCGATTTTATTGCATCTATGCTTCTGGCCTTCACAGCCAGAATCGCCCACCCATCTTCCTTCAGATACATGCGAGCATTCTCAGCGAGGATCAATGCTTGTTCCGGCTGGGCTACATCACAGTATATGACATCAACCGACCCGACGAGCATTCTATAGACCTCTGGGTTTCGCGCATCCGCGAGGATTGGAAGCATGTTCTCTCTGTATTTGCAGACCCTTACGATCAGCTCTCTGAAAGCGCGTGGTGCAAACTCAACGCAGTAGACACTCCCCCTAAATCCGACAATGTCTGAGATGTGACTGGACGTTGTTCCAGTCGCCGCGCCCAAGTATAGAACGCTATCTCCCTCATCTATTGGCATGTTCCTAAGACCGTTCAGAACAGCTGCAGCCAGCTTGCTTCTGAAGGGGTTCCACAATCGGTATTCAACTCCACAGGATCTGACTAGACGCTCCCCGTACACAGCCCTCCCTAGAGTTAGGTTTCTTGTCGCAAGGCGCTCTTCTTCCTCCAAAGGTATCCAATAGAACCCGTGAAACTTCTCGTGGGGCTTAACTTGCAGAGACAAAAGCTTTGTTCTCCTTCAGTTTTCTTCTTTCATCATTGCAATGATTGTATGCTTCCCTAATTCCTTTGATCCTTTTGTTGAGATCTGCTCTTAACTTGCCACCGATGTTTCTTCCAGAGTAAGCATCCAATCTGGCTGCTATGGCCAGTTTCCCAGCTAAAACTCTAGCTATCTTTCCTCTTTCTCTACGTGAGGAGCCGTGGACTTCTGGGTGTTGGAAGATTATCCCATGTTTTGGAGGGCTGGCCTTTGTTCTGATAGATCTGAAGAGGGCTTTTTCAGCACCCAGTACCTGTATGGTACTAGACGGTTTCTTGGCAAGGTTTCTAAGTCCTCCAACCGCGGCAATCAAGCGGGCTCCAAGAGTTGGACCCGCTAGGGCCTTGACATTGGGGGCGACTTCATCCATAGTCTCTCCGATGTATTGTCTAATCCCTCTTCTGGACTCGTACAGGCTCAAGGCCTTTTTAGAAAGCTCACGTATCCCAGAGATGTCGGCTTCACTGATATCGATCCCCATCGAGGATTTAGCAGCTTCAACCAATTTCTTCGCCTCATAGAGAGGCAGCCCCTCATCCCTGATTTTTTCTGCGGTGAAATCATCCCTCTCACCCAAGTCAACAACCAGCTTCAGGTATAATTCGTTTTTGTCAACGAGCCTACTGAGCTCTGGAAAGTGGAGGCCATACCACTCCCTAACCCTTCCCGAGATCATGTTGAAGATCTTATCTACTTCATCTAGGGCTGACACAGCCTGAATTACAAGAAGGTCTTTTTCCTCACCGGCCAACTTGACCTTTGTCGTCGCTAGGAACATGGATACGTCGTACATGAGCCTCCTAACCCCCTCTGAGTCCTTTGCATAACCAGCTTCGATAACCATTCTTTCAAGATTTTGACGCAGTTTTTTCGCCGATGAGCTTGGTCTCTCAAATTCAACGTCGACATCTATCTTCTCATGCACAGTCTTAGCCAATTGATCGCTCTCAAAAATGAAGGACGCGTACCCCAAAGCTTTAAGGTCTGAAATCAATTTTTCCAGTTCTTTTACAATTTCCCCTCTCTGGGATTCCTCGATTCTCTCAGCGATCTTCTCCGCGTTCTTGGGAAAAAGTATGCTCTTAATAAGCTCGTTATTCTCATTGAAGCCAAAAAACCCCACAATGCACTCGGCAATAGAGGCTTTCAATGTTTCCACGTCCTATTCAAAGCCAATCCTCGGTCTATTATATGTTCTGCTCGATTTTTTATCTTTGGGTTTTTGAAGTCTTTTCTAACGTCAAATTGAATGTACCAGAGAACTAACAACGTTAAAGACTGTTTTCATCAATAGGTTTCGATCAGCGGAGAATCCTTTATTAAGGATCATTATCAATTCTATACTGGTTTCGATCTTAGCATGGAGGATATGAGCAAGAATGCCGACTCATGGTTCTCTTACGAAGGCTGGAAAGGTTAGGAGCCAAACCCCAAAAACTCCCTCAACTAACAGAAAGAGGCCTACTCCCAAATCTAGGAACCGTAGAAACTACAGGAAAAGGATTGTTTTTGGAACTAAGATTGGGCAGTACTGGTCTGGGTCAAGAAGTCGCTAATCTCAACAAAGCTATACTCTGTTGAAGCCTCAACGCTCCAACCCTGACTTAACTTTAAAACAGAAGCGTTTCTACCCTATCTCCAGCCATCTCTCATCGAAAGTGTTCACGATCGATTTCATTTTGTAAAAGTTTAGTGTCAGTGAGAAAAGCTATGCAGGAAGCCATGTGCAGAGATATCATCAGACGGCTGGAGAGTGTTCCAAACCCGAGTGAGAAGGACTTAGACAGAGTAAAGTTTGATGTGTGCCGAAAGTACGGATCACGCATGCTAGGAAACAGTGAGATAATCAAGTGCTTAAATAGTGGTGAACGTGAGAGACTCCTTCCAATTCTAAAGAGGAAGGCTGTTAGGACGATCAGCGGCGTTACCGTTATAGCTGTTATGACGAAACCATTTCCGTGCCCAAAGTCCTCTCCCTGTGCTTATTGTCCGGGCGGCCCCTCAACTGGTGTACCGCAATCTTATACAGGTTGTGAGCCGGCTGCTATGAGAGGAAAGCAGAATCTCTTTGAGCCCTACCCTCAGGTCAGAAAGCGTATCGAACAGTTGGAAGCCATCGGGCATACGGTTGACAAAGCCGAGTTGATCATTATGGGAGGAACGTTCCCGGCAACTCCTCTGGAGTATCAAGAGCGATTCATTAAAGATTGCCTAGACGCGATCACGGGGGCAAAGTCAAGTTCTTTTGAAGAGGCGAAGCAAAATGCAGAGGCAAGTATGGTCAGAAATGTGGGCATAACTGTTGAAACAAGGCCTGATTGGGCCAAGGAAAGAGACGTAGACCGCATGCTGTCAATGGGCATTACGCGCGTGGAGTTAGGGGTCCAGAACGTGTATGACGACGTATATGAACTTGTTGATCGGGGGCATAGTGTTGAGGATGTCGTCAAAGCCACGAGGGTACTTAAAGACTCCGGATTGAAAGTATGTTATCACATGATGCCAAAGTTGCCAGGCTCAGACTTCAAGAGGGATTTTGAGGGATTCATGAAGGTTCTTGATGATCCATCGTTCAGACCCGATATGCTGAAAATCTACCCGACGCTGGTTATACGTGGAACAAGAGTCTATGACTGGTGGCTGAAAGGCGAGTACGAACCCTACACAACAGAAGAAGCCACTGATCTCCTCGTTCAGGTCGCTAAGATCATTCCCCCTTGGGTCAGGGTAATGAGGGTTCAGAGGGATATCCCCGCCAATCTAATAATAGCAGGGGTTAAGAAGAGCAACCTTCGACAAATCGTTTCGAGCAGGCTGAAAGGCGAAGGACTAGTCTGTCGTTGTATACGATGCAGAGAGGTTGGTCATCGATTACTGAAAGACGGAATAAAGCCAGAGGTGAAGAACATACGGGTTTTGAGGCGCGTTTACGAGGCGTCAGAGGGGGTGGAAATCTTTATTTCTGCGGAAGATCCCATAAACGACATCCTCATCGCATACATTAGGCTGAGAATTCCTTCAGGTGAAGCACATAGACCAGAAATCAGGCTCGGGAAGGCTTCAATAATCAGGGAGCTCAGGGTTTTCGGCCCCATTGTTCCAGTTGGGAAACATCTCGACGGTGCTTGGCAGCATAAGGGTTATGGCAGAATGCTCCTCAGGGAGGCTGAAAGAGTAACGGTGGAAGAGTTTGACCTTACAAAAATTGTTGTTACAAGTGCGCTAGGAACCAAGCATTACTATATGCGTTTTGGCTATGACTACGATGGCCCATACTTATCCAAGGAACTCCAATTTCAGAAAGGGGTGAGAGATCAATCACTTAAAAACCTTTCCGGTCTCTCTGGACCAGAGGAGCAGGTCCAGTTCCTCCATTGATATATTGAGCCTCTCTGCAAGCGCCATCATCTTCGATTCTATACTCATATATTCCTTCTTTGTAAGACTTTTTACCTCCCCTACGACGCCGAATTCCTTTAGTTTTCTCAAGATATGTCTATCTAGAATTGCTAGATTTTTTCCGAGACCAATGTTTCTTAGAAAGTGACTCGATTCTTTCATACCCACCCCCTTAACATTCTTTGTTATCCACTCTCTTAGCTGGTGAACATCATGGAAGGATGTAAGCCGCTCTTTAATCCCAGTCTTTCCATTCTTTTTGAACATCCTCCTTGCCTCGACGATGTAACTAGCTTTACGACCGGAGAATCTCACTCTCCTTAGAAATCGCCTTATCTGACCGACGTCTCCCTTTAGAAGCAGGTTACTCTTCTCCAAGGATGCTATGGCTTCGTCACAGAGTACGGCCTTTGATTGAGGAGTACATATACAGTAACATAGCTCTGCAAAGATTTTTTCGTCAGGCTGGTTTAGAGCATCTTCGAATTGACGAAGCTTTTTTCTAATATCGTCCTTTTTAGTTCGGTAATACTCCATCAGCTGCTCAGCTTGAGCCACCCTTTTTTCCATCGATCAATCTCATCCTCACTAATTTTAAGTGACACGTGACCCAGTAATCTGACGAAGGCTGTAGTGCCAAAAACCCTTATTTAATAGGATTGAACTTAAATAAGATTAAACTCCTTTCTCGCTGGGGTGGTTTACATGCCTTCTAGAAGAAAAAGAACGGCCGAATACGAAGAGAGGATCAGGCAAGCGTCGTCCATTCTGACCACAATAAGCGAGGATAATACGACGCCTAGAAACATTAGGCGGGCCGCGAAGGAAGCCCTGAATATGTTGTCGGATGGAAAGCTCAGCCAGGGTGTCAGAGCAGTTAACGCCATAAGCATCATGGATGACATAAGCCTTGACCCAAACATGCCCCCTTATACGAGGACGCGCATATGGAACATTGTCTCTCTTCTAGAAGTAATAAAGGAGTGAGGTTTTTCGGGGCTATTCTAGACCTAAACGCTGAGCCGCTTGGTCTTCTCTAAAGCCTCCAGCCACGACACGAGGTTCTTCAGGTAGACGCTCAGTCTTTCCTGGTTCTCCTCCTTTGTAATTAACTCGTTAAGTTCTGTGAGCTTTCGGCAAATGGTCTGGTTTAACGAGTTGATGACCGCGTTTTGCGATACCTTTAAAGCCTCCTCCTCAGCTTTCACCACATGCTTCTGACAGTTGGGACAGTAGAGTTCTCCGCTCTTCAACTTAAACAGAGGGGAGTCGCACGCAGGGCAGGGGATGTTGAGTAATGTTGCACCTTGCAGAAGTAGATGGGTCATCCTCTTCAGGCCTTCATCCTTACTCACAAACAACACCACTTAATTCATTAAGACCGACGACAATAATAAGGTTAAGTTCTATTTCCAACGGTCGATCGCGACACGGATACGATTTTACTGCGGTTGAAGTTGCGGATCTAAGCAGGCATACCAATTTTTCCTTTCGATCAATCTAACACAGATAAGCGGGGCTCAACTGTAATAAGCAAGAAAAGAGAATGCTCATCAATAGTATTTAGGAGTCCAAGCAATTGAAGGGATTTCTGATCTGTATCGAAGGAATAGATGGCTCGGGTGAGGGAACAAACGCTCGACTCCTTGTAGAGAAACTAAAGAAGGAAGGTTATGAGGTTGGATCCATATCCTTTCCAGACTATACCACCCCGATCGGGAAGGAGATCAAAAGGTTTTTTCAGGGGAAACGTGACTTTGGCCCCGAGGTTAGGCAATGCCTTTTTGCAGCGAATAGGTGGGAGAGAAAGCCTGACATAGAGGAGTGGTTAAACGAGGAAAGAGTTATTATCGCCAACAGATACACGCCTTCTGGCTTAGTATACGGACTAGCCAACGGGCTAGATCTGGGATGGATGATGAGCCTGGAAAGAGGCTTACCACCAGCAGACATGGTCATCGTGATAGATGTTTCAGTCGACACACACTTTCAGAGAACAACTTGGAGAGATGTCTATGAAAAAGATAGAAGTTTTCTAGAGCGCGTTAGAACCGCTTACCTAGACTTGGCTAGGAGGTTCAAATGGAAGGTTACGGATGGTGAAAGGCAAGTAGATGAGGTTGCTGGGGAAATCTGGGAGCTAACGTCCGAGATGATCAAGACTTCCTGCAAGCATTGAGGAGCATACCAAGATTTATGAAAGAAGCGCTACAGGCGGCATCTACTCTTTTGAGGTCGGAATTTTAGCCTTCTCAAAGAACATCCTTTCCCCCTTGATCGTGGCGTCTATTATCAACTTCGCAGGCGTCAACTTTGCACCTCCTTCACGCAATACGCTCATATCTAATGTCGAGCCCTTTACGTTCCTTATGATGAAATAGTCCTCAGCAGGATGAGCCCTCTCCACAACAGCCGTTTCAACGGCCAGCGTGTCCCTGATGTCAACGTCGACGTCAACTATAATCACCCTCTTCAAGCTATAGTGGGCTGTAAGCGCAGCCATTCCTGTCAAGTACGGTTCGTTTGGATGCGTCTTCCTGATGGAGACAACAGCGTCGAGCCAGTTTGACCCCGCAGTAGAAAGAGAGACATCACAAACATTGCTGACTGACCTCACAGCGTCAAGCATCCTCGCCTCATGAGGTAAACCCATCAGTAGTTTGTGCTCCATCCCGCCTGGTAGCAGAGCCTGATAAAAGGCGTCCTCCCTCTTAGTGAGCGTACTTACCTCAAAAATAGGCTGGTCTCTGACGATGTCGTAGCAGCTAGTCACATCGACGAAGGGCCCTTCCTTAGCATGCGCAGTAAGGAATTTCCCCTCTAAAACAATCTCTGAGTAACGGGGGACTATAACATCTACGGTCTTGCAACGCACCAACTCCAGTGGGGAACCAGCGAGACCTCCCGCTACATCGACCTCACACATCTGCCCAGGAGAAGTAGCGGCGGCGACGAGCAACTCCACTGGGGCACCGATAACTACGGCTGCCTCGAGAGGTTTCCCTTTAGATTCAGCTTGTGTATAGAATCTGTGAAGATCTCGACCTTCTACCAACCTTGCTACAAGTCTCTTTTTCCCGATAACCATCATGCGATGATACGACGCATTCATCCTTCCTGTCTCGGGCTCCTTGGCAAGTACGATGCCACTTGTTATGTATGGTCCACCATCCTTTTCGTAATGCGTCAATATCGGCAAATCGCGGATCAGATCTACATCTTCGGCTTCCACTTCCTGACAGGCCCCGTCACTAAAGACCCTGGGCTTGACCGGTTTTTCCAAAGAAAGTATTATCTTCTCCAGAACCGCCTCAGGGGTGGTCTTCAGTCCCTTAGCCACAAACGCCCTCCTACAGCAGACGCCCCCGAAAACCTGCATTTCGTAACCCTTGACTCTCGTAAACAAGACAGCTTTTTTGCCATCATATTTCTTAAGCATCGAAGGAATCTCATACTTCGTGGAAGCAGACGTCGAAAACTCTTCTAAGCACCCATCGTCCTGAAGAAGCTTCACAAACTCTCTCAGATCGCTTACATGCATACAGAACCCTCTCAACTTTTATAGCCGTGCAGACCCCTTAAATCTTTTAACAAAGGAGACGAGGAAGGCGTGATCTTCAGAGGACGAGTCGTCCAAGGATGGATCGGTGAGATCTGTGGAAAAGTCCTGATAACCAAGTCAAAGATATCGTTCCTCGGTGACGTAGACCTTAATACAGGGAAGATTGTAGGAACAGACTTAGACATAAAGGGAGAGAGGATATCCTCCAAAATATTCATATTCCAAGAAGGAAGAGGTAGCACAGCAGGATCCAACGTAATATACGGTCTTTCTAGAGGAGGCTTGGCACCGAAGCTAATTGCCACGCGTAGGGCAGAACTCATCACCATTTCAGGGGCCATATTCGGAGGGGTTCCGATGATCTCAAATATAGATGAAAAAATTTTCAATTTCCTAGACAACGGAAACGAAGCAAAAGCTTACATCAGGGATAATGAAGCCTGTGTAGAAGAGGTGAGCGAGGGACAAAATGTTCCTTTCTAAAGAAGAAGAGAATATTCTCGACGGGCAGAAGGGGTGGATCCTAGAAAGAGCGATGAGGCTTTTGACCACGATAGGCGACCTAAACAATGCTGAGAGACTCGTCCCCATCAAGCGGTCTCAGGTGGCAGGTGTCTCGTACAGAACAGTCGGCGACCCAACCCTCCATCTGGTGGAGGAACTCGCTAGGGAAAAAGTTAAAGTAAGGACTAAGGCAACTCAAAACCCAGCTGGAATGGACCTCAAGAGATGGAGAGAGATGGGGATCCCAGAATGGTTCGCTGAAAAACAACTCAGGATATGTAGGGCGTACAAAAGATTGGGGGTAGAAGCATCATGCACCTGCACGCCCTACCTCTCTGGAAACAGACCCGAGTTCGGCGAGGTTGTTGGTTTCTCGGAGTCGTCTGCTGTAGCATTCGTCAACTCGGTGGTGGGGGCGAGGACGAATAGGCATGGTGGGTTGGATGCCTTGTCAGCCGCACTAATTGGCAAGGTTCCTTTGATGGGATATCTGCTCGACGAAAACAGGACGGGTAATGTCCACGTAAAGGTTTGTTTCAAACCTAAGAACGAAACAGACTACTCTGCCCTAGGATACTACGTCGGCAAAGAGGTCGAAACAAGCGAAGTCCCTGCATACGACGGAATAAAGGGCGCTTCTTTAGACGATCTGAAGCTCTTAGGTGCGGCCTCAGCAGCCTCAGGATCTGTCGCTCTATTTCACGTACTGGGTTTGACACCTGAGGCCAAGGACATTGGGGGTGTTTTTGGAGGAGATAAACCGAAATATAAATTGGAGGTAACAAGCGAGGAGGTACAATCCGTCTATGACGAGCTGTCAACGACAGAGGAGCCAGATCTGGTCGCAATGGGATGCCCGCACTCTTCTATTCAAGAGCTAAGAAAGATCGCAAAACTAATTTCCGGAAGAACGGTTAAGAGGGGCATCAAATTTTGGATCTTTACCTCACCAAAAGTCTTCGAGGAAGCGAAAAAATCTGGATACGTCAGCATAATAAGATCGGCTGGAGGAGATGTTTTTTTGAACACATGCATGGTTGTAGAGCCGATCGAAGAAATAGGATTCAGATGCGTATACACAAACTCGGCTAAAGCAGCCTTCTATATTCCGAGAATAACGAAGGGCAAGTGCAAATCCAGCATAGCACCACTTCGTACATGCATTGAAATGTGCACCACAAGTTAAAAAATAGGAGAGCCTTCATTAGTTCTCCTTAATCTTGTCAAGCAATTTCTGTGCCAGCCTCATTAAAACAGATCCCACAAGGTCTCCTTTGATCTCTTTTAGATGAGTTGAGACAAGGACTATCCTGTTAAAATGAGACGAGAGTTGCTCAGCCAATACTTTAGTAATAATCATATTTCTTTCACCTAGGAGTACAGAGGAGACGCAAGGCCCGCCCTCAAAGTGAGGCATAGCCACAGCAAGTGTTCCCAAACGCATGCGCCCCTTTTCGTTAAATAAAACTATAGCAGCATTTTCCACTTCAAACAGGGTAACCGTAAAGTTGTATTTACCTTCCTTTATCTCCTCACTAAAGGTTCTTGGATAAGGCATTTTACCGTCCTATACTATATTTTTCTCGACCAAGCTTAAAACAACAACCAAAGGACTTGATTAGATAAAAATGAAAGACGAAAGGGCGGCTCTAATTCTAAAACGACTCAAAGAACGCTTTCCAACACCGAAAAACGCAGACAGATCACGAAGTCCGTTCCAAATTCTGGTACTCACAATCCTGTCTCAAAACACAAATGACAAAAACTCAAGAAAGGCATTTCAGAATCTTTCTTCCAGTTTCCCCATAACTCCAAAATCGTTAGCCAGTGCAGACGAAGAAGACATCAGGAGGGCAATAAGGGTGGCCGGACTATGCCGCAACAAATCTAAGACCATTAAACATCTCGCAGAGGTAGTTTTGACTAATTTTAATGGCGATCTAACGCCAGTCTTGAAAATGCCACTGGACCAAGCAAGAGAAAATCTATTGAATTTTCCAGGAGTCGGCCCAAAGACAGCAGATGTCTTCCTCTTATTTTGCGGCAACAAACCAACGATCCCCATAGATACACATGTTTTCAGAGTATCCAAAAGACTGGGCCTGTGTCATAAAGACGCTGATTATGAGGGAGTCCGTCGATCCTTACAAGAAATCTACCCACCAAATGAATACCTAGCACTCCACCTTTCGTTGATTTCACTTGGAAGAGCCTTGTGCAAGTCGAGAAAACCAGCATGTGAAAGTTGTCTCCTTCTGGACCTCTGCCCGTCTGGACACATGTAGGAAGTCAAGACAGAGTGGGCATATATCGATCGCGATCGATCATTGCGTGCGAAGAGAAACAATTAGGTCATGTTCTAACAATAATTGGCTGAACACCTTTACTACGAATATGATTGCTCACTCAGAAAACTTGTTGAGATTCCAAGTTCCCTTCCGTGACGGTCAACCTTCACCTGACCAAACTGGACAATATCCACCTTTCCCCGGTATGAGGCATAAAGTTTTAGAAGCTTTTTTTCGTAATCTATCCCATGGATCGTGCCTAGACCCAAAAATTCTCTGTCGTCATTCAGCAGACCGACCATTAACCATTTCTCATCACTCTCATTTATCATTTGAAGCTTCTTTTGAAAAACCTCTTCAACAGCCTTAATCTTCTCGTTATCAACTATTTCTTTTCCTTTCAACACAGCGAAGACGCTGCTTGGGTTTTCTCTACAGAATAGAATTTTTCGCCCTAAAATCTGACTGAGTTTCAATTCTATATCGGAAGACGCACTTTCGAGGCCCAGAAAAGTGTTTTCAAGCTTCACCCAGCCCATGGGGACACTCCTTAAGGCAGCGTTCTTCAAAAGCTTTCTGTAACCCTGCTCTCGCAGAAACTTCCTCTCTTCCCTGCTCCGTTTCCTTATTGATGATGAGGGGTCTAATCGAAGAAGATATACCGCGTTCCCTTCAACAGATGTCAGTATATCCTCTAACTCACCGTCGATCTGTATACCGATCACAGCCTCTGGTAAAATGGTTTTTATCATTCTAACTTTGTATTCTCTAGCACCCTCGTCCTGAACCCAGCCGTCAGTGTTTATCACGATAAAATCGGAACCCATCTCTAAAGCTTTCGCTTTCAGTCTGGTTAACCCAGAGATAACATTGTCTGTCACACCATTTGGACTTGTGTTTCCTACAAAATACGTCGCCATAGCTCCCTCGAAGAAGAGGTCGGTGAAAGGTTTCTTAACCCGTCCTAATCCTATCGTCCCGGGTGGACCTAAATCCGACTGACCTAGATCCGCGTCAATGATCGATATTTCGGACGCTGATGTCAATGCATTATTTATCATAAACGTACAGAATGCCGTTTTACCACAGTCTACATCCCCAAGAATCATCACCGTGTAGGGTCTGGGCAACGATAATAGATACCTTACTGCTTCTCTCCAAGAGACGGGAATGGTGCTCCCGCCGACTTCTTCAATTTCGGATCTTCTGCCATCAACGATCTCAAGGACAGAGGAAACCTCTGCTTCAAAAGGAAGAGATTTTCCCTTTCTCACGATAACATTATCTTTGACAGATAACTTAGCTCCTAGAACGCTTACCTTGCCTTTTAAAAGCTTAACCGACGAGGGACCACTGACCAGAATTGTCCTATCTTTTTCCACAGACCTATTCATGGCTCTTCCCCCTCGAAATCTCGGATCCTTTCCTCATTGATATCCTCACAGCGGACATGATATCACGCGTGGTGTGGCGATACTTTGACAGAGCCTCGCCGGTTCTTGTCGTTCCTTTCTCATTCACCAATTCCAATATGATGTCTAGTGGAAGGCATCTGTTTAGCTGTCTAACCAACTCTAGCTGATACTCCTTGGCGCCATTACCGATCTTTACCTTTTTCCTGTTCGCGTTTATCGCATTTAGGGCCTGCAGTATTCTTTGAGCTGCTTCTTCGGCATCAAAAACGTTCATTGACCTTAATATATTTCCGTCACCCATGACAGCTATGCCGAATGCCTTTCCTGGGTCAACACCCACGATGACCTGATCGTATGTGGATTTATTACTGAGCATTTGAAGCGCCTTTTCTATAACATCCGTTGGATCGTCGTCCTCATAGTATACTAGAACCTTAGAGAAACGAACCTTCTTTTTTTCCTCATTCGTGGTGATCACAATCTTCACGGAAATCGGAATGGCATCCTCAGGCGTCAGGCTAACAAATGAAACCGCCCTCCTTGTTAACCCGTCAACCAGCCGATAGTACGCCTTTCCAGAAGTTGTGACGACAGCGATCTCTCCAAACACAATTAGACCCCGCATCTTTCTATCCTTACACAATTTCCTACAAATGATGAGAGCAGCCATCAATTTTTCTATAAATCTTTGTCCAGTGTTTATAAGCTTCGACACAAAAGAAGACGTTAAATTTACATTAATTGTTGTATAAGAATAGGTTTTTGTAGGGGACAAAAATGTTAAAGGAATCTCCAGTTGAACACATACAAACAAACTGCGGTGCAATTGACAGAATCTTAGAAGGAGGAATTCCTAGGGGGTATATTACCCTCATCTATGGACCGTTCAAAACGGGAAAAACTACGCTAGCGATACAGTGTGCAGTCACCTGTGCAAGACAAGGAAAGAAGACGCTGTTCATAGATGCCGATAACAGTTTTTCCACCACACGATTAACGCAGATTGCTGGATATGACCTCGAATCAGTTGCCCCGCTGATAATACTCTTCAAACCTAGGAGCTTCCAAGAGCAGAGCACTCTTATCGAAAATCTGGAGAGCTTCATATCAAAAAAAGTTGCATTGATGGTGGTTGACACGGTAACATCTCTTTACAGAGTTGAATTAGGAGGAGTAGAAAAATCCTTCGCTCTGAATCGAACCTTAAACAGGCAACTTGCGTACCTAGTAAAAATAGCCAAAAAAGGCCACATCGCCCTGCTACTTACAAGCCAGGTTCACAGCGTGTTAAGTAGGGAAGGTGCTGGAAGAATAGAGCCTGTGGCTGAGAGGGTTTTGAAGTTCTGGTCCCAAAATATTTTGCGACTTGAACTCTCTCAGAATCCTCGTCTTCGAGAAGTTTTTCTGGAAAAGCACCTAGGGTTCAGATTCAAAGACATCCGCATCTTGTTCGCTTTAACGGAGGGCGGTGTAACAGATGTTGAGCGTTAGTTTTACCTATTGATCAGCAAAGAACTTTGGAACTAAAAAGTGAAGTTTAGAGTGGTAAAATGCGGGAAGCCCTTTACAAAGCTATTCATGTCTTTTACGCTTTTCTTCCAGCATACTTTGCCAACGCGACTCCAACCATATTTGGCGGAGGACCGCCAATAGATTTCAATCGCAATTTCACCGATGGACAGAGAATCTTCGGTGAGAATAAAACGATAAGGGGGTTTATCGCAGGATTGGCATTTGGAACGACCGTCGGCATTATGGAAAAAGAAGTCTTGCGCGGTTTCCTCCTATCTCTTGGTGCACTAGTAGGGGATCTGGCGGGGGCATTCATCAAAAGGAGGGCAGGTCTGTCACCAGGCGCTCCTCTTCCGATCCTTGATCAGCTAGACTTTATTGCCGGAGCGCTCATTCTGAGCTCACGCGTTTTTACATACGACACCATTACAATAATCTTCGTAATAGTAATAACCCTAATTTTACATGTGTTCACAAATGTGATAGCCTATTTCCTCAAAATAAAGAGGAAACCCTGGTAACTAGATGCCTCAACTGAATTATGCTGACCGCTCTTTTTCGTAGAGTACATAAAGAAAAGCCATCAGCAACGCGACTAGCACCAAAAAATGTAATCCTGTGACTGTCAACTCAACCGCAATTTTCTTGAGCAAAAATATGTACTGGCATCCGATGAAGGATGTAAGTAGCAGGGCCACCCCTATCAGGAGTAACATTGCCGCCTGCCTAGGCTTATAGGCGTAACGAGTACTCTTATAGGAAACGAACACACCAGCAAAGCCTACCGCAAACAGAATGATTGCCACTATACTCTCAAACCACGACTGATCCTGCAACCCATAACTATAACCAATGATCGGAGGGCTCATCATTATGTTGTAGACGCCGCCGGCGAGCAGGAAGATGGATATTGCGATCAGAAGAACGATTGTAACTATGGCTGGAGGCTTCACCGACACGCGAGGGAGACGCATCTCTCTTAACCTGCTAATGATCCTTTTGACGATGGAAGCCATGCCTATTCACTTTCCGTTGTGGGCATAGTTTGGTATATCTTAACTCAAATACTAGTATTCTGTTTTCTCCGTTTTATATCTAAATGTGCACCAATTTAAATCAGACTAATCTGTTGAAAACTTTTCTTATCTTCTCCATGCATAGCTAAACATTTAATACACCAATTCTTCACTTATATCTGATATGGAGGATCTTCTTTAGTGCCACAACGAATCGTTTGCACGAAGTGTGGTGAAGTTCTTTACAGCGGTTTAGAACTCCTACCTCCTGAGGACGTTATCCGAAAGCATAGTGGAAAATGCCCAAGATGCGGTAGCAAATTACGCTTTAAATCTAAGAACTTGGAAATCAAAATCTATAAGAAATAAGCATTGATGAGGCTACTAACAAATGTCCAGTATACTCAAGAGAGTCGGGGAAGCATTAGGCAAGAGCACACCATTCTTTTCTCGAAGCATTAGGTATCTTAACAGAAAAATCTCAAGAGGAGACATAGCTTGGTTTCTGTGCGTTTCATCATCCGTAGCTATATCCGTCCTCATCCGTTTGCTTCCCCTGAACTGGGGATTTTCCCTCTCCGAATTTGACCCGTACTTCAATTACGATGTGACCAGATTTGTTGCCGAAAAAGGCTTCTCAGCTTTTTACACAACGCCGCCTAGCGATTGGATGAGGTACTGGTACCCATACGGAAGAGATGTGCCACGCTCGTCCTTTCTAGGAATTCCATTTGCAGGAGCCGCCTTGTATTTCTTTGTATCAGCGCTCGGGATCTCAGTAAGTGTGCTGGATGTCTGTATACTCTTTCCAGTGGTTATGGCCGCAGCAACATGCGTCGTGGCGTATTTCTTGGGGAAGGACATCGGTGGCAAGGCGGTTGGCCTATTCTTTTCGCTCTTGCTTGCTGTGAACCCGGCGTACATAGGACGAACTACACTCGGATTCTATGACGACGAGACAGTGGGCATCCTAGCCATGCTTCTCACATCTCTTTTCTTCCTACGTTCATTGGAGCCGAAAAAAGCAACTAAGGCTGGATTTTTGCAACTTGTTTGGACTGAGATTAAATCATTTAGAACCATTTATGCTGTCCTTGCTGGGCTCTCACTCGGCTATCTCTGCTTGTCTTGGGGAGCCTCCCTCTATATGCTCGGGCTTCTATCTTTGTTTACGTTTGCTTTGATAATCTTAAGGAAGTCCTCTCTGCGACTTATTATATCGTACATCACCATATTTGGGGTATGTGGTGTCTTGATATGGCTTTTTGCAACAAAAGCTGGTTATACCATTAGTAGTTTTCTAACGTCTTTCGAGTTTCTAGCTGCGATTGGTGTGCTTCTGCTACTGATTATGTTTGAGGCCGTAAAATTCATCAAAACTACCCGAGCCAGAATTACTCTTGTGGTCGGATCCTTCATAGCGATAGGTTTGGCCGGGTATCTTCTTTGGCAATATAATTACATTTCACTTCCAGCTGCTAGGTTTATATCGGTTCTCAACCCGTTTGAACGGTTCAGCCAGCCAATCATAGAGTCTGTCCAAGAGCACAGAGCAGCAACATGGAGTGCAATATACTATGAGTTTGGTGTGGTCGTGTTCTTGGCTCTGTTGGGCTTGTATTTTGCTGCTAGGAACTTGACAAATCAAAACGTATTTTTGATAGTATACACACTCACATCCCTGTATTTTGCTGGTTCAATGATTCGACTAGCTGTAGTTCTGGCCCCTGCGCTTTGTGCGTTGGGCTCTTTGGCCATAGTTGAGGCCCTGAAGCCCTTTGTGGACATAGCTATGGAGAGGCCGTTTGCAAGGAGGAGGGTACGTTTCGCGCCAGTTCGCCCTGTTGGTAAGGGTTTTAGTTTGAGCTTTGCAATCATTCTATTCTTATTGCTGTCACTGACTTTGATGAATGGGGTAGAAGCTGGTTATATGCCAACTACGATGGCCTCCTCATCCATGCCCGTGCGCGCGAACATTGATGACTGGCAGGAAGCCCTAGGTTGGATGAGGGAAAGCCTCCCAAGCGACGCTGTCGTCGTCTCCTGGTGGGACTATGGATACTGGATTTCAGTCGGTGCAAACAAGTCCACTTTAGCAGACAATGGAACATTGAACACAACGCAGATCGCTCAAATTGGTCGAATGTTCATGTCGAATGAGACGCAGGCACTAACCATTCTTAAGAATTTCAAGGCGACGCACGTTGTTGTTTTTACCACAATCGGTCTTTCCCTATTGGCGAGACAAACAATCTTGTACGGTGATGAGGTGAAGTGGACTTGGATGGCGGAGATAGCTGGACTAAATTCAACAGAGTTGAGTGATAAATCGATCACTGAGCAGCTTGGTTTCAGTGGATTTTACATCCCTAAGGCAGACACGGTGCTCACAAAACTCATGGTTTACGGAGCCTTAGTTGACCCAAATATACAAAGCACATTGTACAACGCGGGCATCCCGATATATGACATATTGAGTCAAGTGGAGCCGGCACACTTCAAACCAGTCTTCATCTCTTCAAATCGCATAGTGTTTGTCTATGAAGTGGAATACGGAACCTGAGGACAAGACTGGAAGGATTAGCTGATGTAAGGAATTTTTTCTCTCTCCGTCTTGCGTGAGGCTGTTTCAAACATCTCCATTCTCTTCTGGATTTCAGCCAATCTATTAGTGACCTCATCTGACTTTTCGATGACTTCATCTAGCTCTTTTAAGTCAATTTTAATGCCGAGAATTTCACGAAGCACCATTAGAACACTCTTTGCAGCTCTTGGATCAGGCACATATCCTGTGGTTTCGCCCAAGAGACATGTAGCGTCTATCCCCCTAATTCTCGCTAGTCCCAAAAAGAGACCAGCAGCGCCAACGATCGGGTTGCCCGTCGGGCTAGGGATCGCACCTGCCTTTAACACCTTTCTTTGAAGCACAGGGCTCGTGGAAGCACATATCACTCGGAGTTTTCCCCCTTCCCACGCTGAATAGTATCCTCCTATCGTGACTATTGTCCTAACCCCGTATTTTTGGACAAAGTCCAAAATCTTGCTCACCATTTCATACTGACCGTTAATTGTTTGAGCTTGACCGTCCCCTGTCAGGAGGATCAAATCGTTGCCACCATTTCCCCTCAAAAAGTAAAACTCCGCTCGCAGAAGGCTAACATTTCCATCCTTATCAACAATGACGTGATGCGGAAAGAACGGAGAATACAACTCCGCAAACTTTCTTGCTTTCAATTTTTTCATTACATAGGAAATGGCAATTGCCCCTACGGACCCTAATCCTGGAAGTCCCTCCACCAGAATCGGGTTTATGAGTTCAACCTTCATTTTAGCGTATATCGTTGTTTGTATCACTTCGGATTCTCCTTTTCATAAACCCTCTGTACCTCAGGTACTTGTCATCTATTGAAAAACTGGCTGGATGCGGAATTCGCACCTCTCCCCCACAGTATGGGCACCTGTCCTTATGTAGGGTGTACCTTCCACATATTCTGCATCTTCTGAGGAGTTGCTTCACCTTTCTTGGCCTCACACCTCGCGTTTGAAGCTCCCTTCACCACCAGCAGCTTTGATTCCTTTTAAGGCGATCTGGACTGCCGTCTCCAAAACCCTTTCTGCATCCCTATAATTCTTGGACGACACCTCGATTCTGTACCTTGGAGCACCTAGGACGTAAGTCTTCACGCTCGTTCCCTCAGGTCTTTCCACGCTTGAGGTCTTCTTAAACACTCTGCGTATGCGCTCGGCTCCGTCGGGTTTTCTGCACGAAATGCTAAGAACGCCCCTGACCTTAACTTTCGGTACTCTAATTTTCTCCCTAGCCATCTCGGATAAGACCTTGGCCCAACCCTCAGGAACACCGGCCTCCAGTAGGGCTGCTTCCCCTTTCTCATGCGCTTCTTCAAACCCAAGGTACATGCTTCCGTAATGCGCTTCTATCTTGGAACCAACATTCTTATAGGCCTCGTCTAGATTGGCGCTCATTTTCTCAGACGCTGCTCTCAGAATAGCCATGCCCTTTCTCTCGCGTTTCCACTCAAGCAGCTTTGCACTACGCTCTCTTGCGGTGACCCTCCTCAACGAGAGGTCCACGTGCCCTCTCTTTGCATCTACCCTCATGACCTTTAGGACCACTTTTTGGCCTTCCCTGACGTGGTCCCTGATGTTTTTCACCCACCTCGAAGAAAGTTCTGAAATGTGCAAAAGCCCTCCTTCGATGTTGTACTCATCGAGGGTGACGTATGCTCCGTATGGGACTATTTGAGTGACCGTGCTGATCACGAAGTCTCCGACTTCGGGCCACTCTGTGCTCTTACGCGGCATCGTATATTCTCTCCTTCAGATCATAATGATGAACGAAGAAGATGTAAGGGAGTCCTACCCTAATATTTTTAGTGCTTCTCCCCGAATCTTTGCTTTACCACCTGAGGGCTCAGCTAAGACCTCTCCGCAGACGGCACACTTTACAACTGTCGCGGCGCTATCGAAGACCACCTGCTCATTTCCACAGCTTAGGCATCTTACCAGAATGAAGTTGCTCTTAGATTTTGGTGTGAGACGTTCCGTTTCGCTCATCATGGACCCAGCTAAGCTTTTATCTCAATTTTCTTCGCTCTTGTTCCTGCCCTCTGGATTGTGTATCCACAGACCTTACACTTCAGCTTTAAACTCTGTTTTTTAGTCGTTTTGGCTGTTTTCCTCTGCTTGGGTTTCTTCTGTCCACCGTATCCTTTCTGTTTTCGACTGTATCTCCTCGCTCCCTCGGCTAGCACACGGTCCTTCCCCTTCTTATACAATGCAACGGTGTGTTCTGTGTGCTTGTTACACCGGGGACAGTAGGTCACCGAGACTTTTGGCGTCTTCATCTTACGTTTCCACCCTTACTGCCACTCCCTTGCTTATTAATATTCGGGCGTTCTCGATAGGCAACGATGCTATGTCCTCCGCCTTAAATGGACCATAGGTCTTCATGTTTGCACCTACTATGGCGGGTATCCCTTCAATAAACCTCACTACTATCCTTTTTGGTGTTTCTGTAGGTTCCTCCTCCACACGCAACTGCCGCCCTGCAAGAACATCCTTCAGAAGCCTGTTGGAAGAGTCTGTGACCGACATCAGGCGATCATATACATGCTTTTCCTCTGGCGCGAGCACATCTTTGGCCAACATCCCACCTTTCAAGATTATTCCTAGGATCTTTCTATAGCGGATGTGGATCATGTTCCTAGTCATCCTTCTCGCGTTTTCACTCTCCCTGTTTATCAGTTTTGCCCTAATCGTTTCCTCATCCAGCATGCGTCTCTCTTCTTGGAGTTTTTTTAAATATAGACTAAGCTCACTGTAGAACTCCTTTGGTAAGGGTTGCAGCTCGTTTTTTCCCTTCTCGCTCTTCCACGCGTAGTACAGATCCTTATACTCCAAACCTTTCCTCTACCACTTTCTCTTTCAATCACTCAGTTGGCTCAGCCACTCCTTTACAGAGCAGGAACATGGCTGCTGCTTGAGGTAGCTTCACCCTCTCCTTTTTGTACGGTCCGTAAACCATGTCTCTGACCTCAAATCTGTCAGCCCAGTTCACGTAGATGGCCATGCTGTCCCCCTTGAAAGCGATTGCCCCGCTGAAGGGGTCAAAGTCCTCTAGATCCTCGACTGGAATTTCTACCACCTTGAAGCCAGTTTTTCCATGAAGGGTCGTCGGCATGCGTATCAGTCGATGAATGTCTGTTGTGACTACCGTGTCTATGCTCGCGCCCTGCTCCTGTAGGGCGTATTTTGAGATTTTCTCCCAAGTCTTAATCCCCACTCCCCTGATGTCTTGCCAAGACGCTCTCCCCCAGGCCTCCATGAAAGCGTCCCTATTGTTGATTATTTTTTCCAGAGCCCTCCTTTCAACTCCCTTGAACTTCTCCAAGTCCCTGGATGTAGCTGAAGCCAAGAAGTCGTAGATGCCCCTTGCTATCTTTCCCCGCCACCCTTTATCGTTTGGGTCTGGGCCTACTACCATGCCACTCTTTGTCTCATGTAATTCATGCAGCTCCGGCTTCAACCCTGTTCCAAGAATGTAATCAACGATCTCCTTCCTAGCGAGCTGGTCAAGTCTTCCAATTCCTTCGTTTTCTATGTGAACGTGGTACCCCCTGTGACCGGAGAAGAAAACTTTTATTTCACTTGAGGAGAAGCCAAAGTCGTCCGTCAAGAAGCCTATTAGCTTTCGCGTTTCCGTCTTTGTAATTTCCATGCATGTTTTGCACGGCCATATCTCCTCCCTAAAATGCTCTCCCTCACACTTGGAACATTTTGAAGGAGGATCCCCTCCGCCTATCTCGCCACATTTCTTGCATATCCAGTATGCATGTTTTACCCTACACGGCGTGTTTATGTGGTCCACATCGATGTCGAATATCAGGTCCGCGCCGAGCCATCCCTTTCTGCTCATATCCTCGTCAGGCCTCTCATAGTATGCTGCCGAGTAGTAGACATCTGAAGGAGCAGTTGACTCAATGAAGCTCCTGAGGTCTTTTTCAATATGGAATGTCTTGTGGCGAACCATCATGCGTTCTTTGAAGAGAAGGAATCCGAACTCCCTTCTCTCGATGGCTATTGGCGATTGAACAGTGTTGTTGTGATAGTAGCTGGCGAATGCCTCCCTGATGAAGCTTTCTACAGATGATCTATCCACTCTTCACCGCCACCGTTCCCGCTTTTGTTTGCCTGAGTTTTCTCCTGTAGTAAGCCAGTGGGTGTTTAACCATCTTGCACACGTCGTCCATACCCGGACATAGGCCATGTGTTTTCAGAGTTTCGCATTTTGGTGGGGTGTACTTTGTACCGGAACCTCTCTTTCCAGCTATGTGCTCAACTTGGTATTTGGTCAAGTTCTTGTCGAAGTCTGTTGCTGAGGTGAACAGCTTAACAACGTCTTCGACGCTCAATCCGATGTTCAGTAGAAAAGATGTCAAGGTGAAGCGACCGATGTGGGAGATGCTTTGATTTGAGTGAAAGGACTCGTTTAGCGCCCTTATGCAAGGTGGGTAGGCTTCCTCTACCATCACCTGTGGCGTCTCCTCGGCTTGAATCGTCTCCTGCTGCGTTACGATCAACTGTGTGATGCTGCCCACTGCTTGGATTAACGTAGGCGGCAGTTCAGCCCGAATCTTCCCCACAAGTCTTTTTTGGACATGTTTCATCGCCTCCTCGGAGATGAGCCTCGCTAGCTCATCCTTCATTAGAAAGACGTATCCGTCGGCCATGAACCTGTTTACGAGTTTCCACTTGTAGTCGTGGAAGCTGGGTGCATTCTCTAGGTAGTTGATGAAGCTGAGCGCAAAATCGTAGGTTTGACGCGTGGCTCCGACCGCTGTCTTAATGTCCCAGTTGAATGATGAGGAGGCTATCTCGACGAGTTTTTCGTCTTCCTTCTCGACTCTGAGCAGGTTGTAGGCCTTTTTTGCCTCCGCCAAGGCGTATCTTTTTCTGAGAAAGCTACTTTCGGTTGACAATACCATGACGATCGAGATGGGAAATGAAATGATTTCAACATCGTAGTTGGGTGCTTCATTCCACCCCACAACTCCGTAGAGGATCGCTTCCTCAACTCTTTCTCTAGCCCTGTTGATGATCCCATCATAGTCTCGGTTGGCGAGGTCTTCGATCCTCAGGTCTAGGTCCTTTACATATCTAGCTGCTTCGACTGTGAAGGGGTATTTTGCGATGTCGGCCTTTGATAGCACCATTTCCTTCTCTGTCAATATACATTGCAAACCAAGATTTAAGGGATCTATCCCTCGATTCTCGGAGCAAGATAGTACAGGAGCTTTCCTTTGTTCGGCAACTCGAAGTTTAGTCTGATAGGCATGTCGGTTGAGAACTCGACTGTGGCCACGCTGGACGATGGTGAGGCTGCCTTGACTATGTCGCTTAAGTAGCTCAGGCTGAAGGTTGCTTTTGCCTCTTTGTTAACCTCGAATCCGAGGGCGCTCTCGCTTCCCTCCTCCAGCTCTATTGAAACGCTACCGAGGCTGCCCTCAGCCCTCATGATCAGCTTTTCCTTCGTCATCTCCAGCTTGATGTTGTCGCTTACAGTGGAAGCGTCGTCTACGGCGTCTCTAAGGAATGATGTCGTGACCCTGGCCTTTGCGTCGAAGGTCACGTTTGGGATAGGTACCTCCTCACTTATCGGTTCCAGAGTTGGCACACTGAGGCTTTTAAGGTATCCGTTGCTCAGCCTCATGTTCAACCTGTTTTTGCCCTCGGCCAGCGTCAGTTCAAGTATGCTGCCCTTCTTGACGTTTCTGAGCAGCTTGAGCATCTCGCTTATGTTTACACAGATCTTCATGGCATCGTCGCAGACATACTCATCGAAGACGGTTTTTGGCCAGTTGAACTCGACCATCGCTACGTGCGATGGGTCCATCTCTCTGAGTTTTACTTCTTCGGGAGTCATGTTGAAGCTTGCCTCGTCGACTATTGATGATATGGCCGCGATTGCGTCCTTCCAAGCGACCGCGTCTGATATCTTGGCCCTAAACAAGATTGAAAGCCTCCTTAACAAACGTCTCTACGGCTTGTCAAGCCGCTTTGTTCTTGATACTATTTAAGTGGCTGGACTGATTAACCAGCCTGCCAGCACGACCGCTAGGATAAGGATTACTGCTAGGACAACGATGACTTCTGGGCGGATCTTTAGGCTAGAGGGTGTTTTCTCCTCGTAGAATCTGAGTAGGCCTGCGGACGCTGCTGGCATTGGAGCTTCCTCGCCTCTCTTCTTCTTTGAACTCAAACTTGACACCTCTAAGGAGATTGTTTTGTGGTCGGAGATTAATGTTTCGTATACTGCAGGATAAGTTCATATGACTGACCTTTGTTTTAAGAGTGCCGATGACCCTTGCTCTACGATGTTGATGGAATATGTTTCGCTTGGACGCCTAAAATATTTTTTATTTTTTAAGTCTTCGGAAAATGATTCTTTTTGTGAAAGGGGAGTGGAATGCAAAGATCTCACTGGATTCTACTGGAATCCACTGGAACCTACTGGAATTTACTGGAATCTGCTGGAATTTAAAGGAAATGGGAGGAGATTTTGGGATGGTTGAGTTCCATACGAGGCTGGCGACGCGAGGGCGCGTCCACATCCCAAAGGTTATTGTTGAGCGGTGGATGCTCTGGAGAGACACGCTAATTCACGTTCGAGTCTTGCTCTGTGGCCAGCTTCGGTCGGTCGAGTTTGATACTAGGATTCGATCTGGCTTCTGCTTCGTGATCCCAGAAAACGAGCTAAAGATACTCCAGGCTGAGCGTGGTGCCATGCTGAAGGTCGATGTCTCAAAGGTTGACGTTCAAGAAGCGAAGTAGCGCCTGAGCGCCTTCTTGGCAAGGTCACGGCTTCTCCTGACGGAGGAGTCTTCTGAGGAAGCTTCAATTAAGAACAGGAGGCAAGAGATAAATCGCTTGACCGTGGTTGAACGATATCTTGAATATGTCTGCACATATGAAGGACTCATGTTGTTTCGGAAGCTAAATGAAGATCCTCGAAAGGTGCCCAGGAACCTGTAAAACCGCATTTACATAGACTCGTGGAGATATCTCCCGCAACATCCCCACTTTTCTATTTTTGGTTTCTATTTCGATTGGCGAGCCGTGGCTAAATCACTGATATATGATGGCTTGGAGGACACCGGCCCTTAAGGGTTAGTTTATACCAACCCCCATTTTTGTTATGTCGGACGCTATCTATCCAAACAAATTCGATCGACTAACCCTTTTCGCGTGTGGGTTTAAAAACAGGGAAGACGTTCTTATGGAAGAGGATCGGACCAGCGAGGGAAAGAAGTGGGAAAGAAGAGGGTTATCACAGAGAAAGATATAAAGGAACTGGTGCTACCGGGACAAGGAGAGGTCTTGGGAATCGTAGTCAAGTTACTAGGATACGACAGACTACGCGTAAAGTGTACAGATGGATACACAAGGATGTGCCGGATCAAAGGCAAGATGAAGAGAAGAGTCTGGATAAAAGAGGGAGATACGGTCCTCATAGCACCCTGGGACTTCCAACAAGATGAGAAGGGGGACGTGATGTGGAGATACACGCATGCTCAGACAGAGTGGCTTCGAAACCATGGATACATCAAGACAGAGTAGAGGCGATGCCTATGAACAAGAGCGTCGAGGAGAAACTGGGAAGGAAGGAGAGACTGTACGAAAAAGAACAACTGATGAAGAGGAAGAGGTCAGAGGAGTACGAGGCCTTGGAAGAGGTCTTCGACCGCCCGACCCTGATGACCCTCTACGTCCTCCTAAACCAAGGAACAATCAAGAGAATAGGGGGCGTCGTCAAGTCTGGAAAAGAGGCCAGAATATACCACGGCATAGACCCTGAAGGAAGGGACCTCGCCGTAAAAATTTACCTAACTGTCTCGGCCGGATTCAGGAAAGGAAGACTAAAATATATTCAAGGAGACCCGAGGTTCAAGAGCGTCAAACAGGACACGCGCTCCTTCGTCTACGCTTGGACGCAAAAGGAGTACAAAAACCTCCAGAGAGCAAACGAATCAGGTATACGCGTGCCAAAACCGATCGAGGTCAAAAAGAACATTCTAATTATGGAGTTCATAGGCGATGGAAACGTGCCGGCCCCCCTCCTTAGGGAAGCCCCCCCAAAGAATCCAAATGACATGTATCTCCGCCTGCTCAAATGCGTTAAGGACCTCTACAGAAAGGCAGGTCTCGTCCACGGAGACCTCAGCGAATACAACGTTATGAACTGGAGGGAAAGACCAGTCATCTTTGACATGTCACAAGCGGTGCTCCTTGAACACCCAATGGCAGAGCAATTCCTACGTAGGGATATAACCAATCTAGACCACTTCTTCAGGAAGCTTGGCGTAAAGGTTAACAACGCCGAAGAAACATACAAGTGGGTAACTCAAGATGACTGAGGGCACGCAACACATATTGATACCAAAGGAGCGAGTCGGCGCCCTCATAGGCAAAAAGGGGATCGTGAAGAGAAAGGTTGAGGAAGCGCTCAATGTTGAAATGAACATCGACAGTGGAACAGGAAGCGTAGGGATCAAACTGAGACCAGACGCACCAGACTCAACATCGATACTTAATGCCAGAGGTGTTGTAAACGCCATCGGTAAGGGTTTTTCTCCGGAAGCTGCTTTCAGACTCCTAGATGATGGCGTGATTTTGAGGGTAATGGATCTAAGAGACTACTTTGGAAAGTCGGTTTCAGACACCCAGAGGATTAAGGGCAGGATTATTGGAAAAAAAGGAAGGACAAGGACGCTGATCGAGAACCTAACTGGAGTAGATCTCTCTGTCTACGGACACACTATTTCCATTATCGGGAACCCTCTGCAGTTAGAAGTCGCCGTGGGAGCCGTGAAAATGCTGATTGAAGGCAGATTGCATAAGACCGTTTACGGCTACCTCTACCGCAAAAGGAGGGAGCTGAAAGAGGAGGAGCTGAAGATTTGGGAGACTCCTTCATCAAAGCTTTATTGAGAAGCGAGGCAATCCAGAATTAGGTTTTAAATCTTTCTAGTAAGAACTTCATTATGAGCTGGAGGGAGGTACGATATCGGAGGTTTTTGAGGAAATCAGTCCAGCCGATTTTTTTTACAGGAACCGAGATTTAGCTGGCTTCAGTAACCCAACCCGCGCCGTCTACGCCATAGTTAGGGAGCTTGTAGAAAACTCGCTGGACGCATGCGAGCTGGTCAGAATCCCACCAGACATCTATGTTCGTCTATCTAGGGAAAAACCCCTAGGCGAGGGCGAAGAGGTCTACAGCATAAGAGTGACCGATAATGGAAGCGGCGTCCCACTCGAATACATTCCATCAGCCTTTGGCCAAATTCTGTTTGGATCAAAGTACACGCTGAGACAGGTTCGGGGAACATTTGGCCTAGGCGGGAAGATGGCCATTCTCTACGGACAGATAACAACTCACAGCTCAGCTCACATAATGTCAAGCACGGGAACCGAAAAAATAAATGAATTTGTCATATCCATCGACATCCAGCGGAATAGACCGATCATCTTGAAAAGAAAGGTTCACTCCAACAAGAGAAAGTGGCACGGAACAGTCATCGAATTCGCCTTTGACGGAAACTACACCAGGGCGATGAGCAACATTCTCGAGTACTTAATGCAGACTGCCATTGCCTGCCCGTACGCAAACATCGTTTTCGTCGACCCAAGAGGCAGACTTTACAGATTCGACAGAACAACAAGGAAGATGCCCGTCCCACCCAAGGAAACACTTCCGCATCCATACGGCGTCGACGTTGAAACGATTCAGAGAATAGTCAACGCAACAGATTGCTCAGATATGTTTTGTTTCTTGACGAGGCACTTCCATCGCGTTGGCAAGAACACTGCTGAAAACTTTTGTAGATATGCTGGACTTAAGACAGGAAGAGATCCTAAGTCTCTAACACCGGACGAAATAGTCGGGTTGGTGAGGGCTATGAAGAGTTTTAAGGGCTTCTTGCCTCCGTCAGCCTCTTGCCTCTCGCCCATAGGCGTCGAGTTGCTTGAGCTTGGCGTTAGAAAGGAGTTGAACCCCGAGTTCGTTGCTGTTGAGCAGCGCACTCCATCAGCTTACTCCGGATTTCCATTCATTATCGAGATCGGCATAGCATATGGTGGTGGGGTGCCAGATAAGCCTGGAGTCTCCCTGTATAGATTTGCAAACAGGATACCCCTACTGTTTGATGAGTCAAGTGACGTTGCTTGGAAAGTTGTCAATAACATGATTAACTGGAGGTACTATAATGTCACACCGGACATGCCCATTGCTCTGATCGTGCACATCTGCTCGACGAGAATCCCCTATAAGACCGTTGGAAAGGAGTTTATTGCTGACCGCCCTGAGGTTGAGGCTGAGTTGCTGAGCGGGGCGAGAGAGGTTGCTAGGCGGCTTTCACGCTTCCTCTCTAGAAAGATCAGTTTTGAGCACGAGAAGAGGAGGATCGCCATCTTCGCCAAGTTTCTGCCTAAGATTGCCAGATTCTCAACAGAGTTAGCTGGCGAGGAGAAGATACCTGACATTAATCGCCTTTTGGAGGGTTTATCAAAGTATGATGAAAAAGAGGAGAGTTAGCGCAGTTTCAGCTGAGGAGAGAAGGGTTTCCACCATGAAGTCCTTGGAGGCTTTTGGGGAGAACCTCTACGACCAGATGATTGACGGAACGTTTCCTTGGGTGAGGATACCGAGCCGTTCGACGGCGAACATTCATTACGATGAGAAGAATCGTCAGTACATCTTAGGAGAGAAGAGCGTCAGGAGGAGCTCTAGGAATATACGCCACATTAGACCCCTCACTAGGCTTGTTTGGACAGCTCGTTTTGCCCACGGCCTCTGTGATGTTAAGAAGACCTCCACCCTAAGGGACGTGTTCTACTCAGCCCAGGCATATGATGTCAACTTCAAAGATCAAGCTGAGTCTGACAACATAATTACAGACTTAGAGTCTGTCTTAAAATATGCCCGAGAAGACTTCAATGTCTTTCCCGAAGAGAGAAGTGCTGTTTTTGGTGACTTGACCGTTGAGTACACTGTTCCCGGATATGAAGGCAAGAGGCTTAACTTGACAACCCACCCTGACGGCATCATGATCGGACCTGCCCTTACTAGTGCAGATCTCATTGAAACCTCAGCTCAGAGGATCATCGTGATTGAGAAGGGAGCAATGTTCACTAGGCTCGTCGAGGAAGGAGCCTTTAAGGAGTTCAATGCCATCCTTGTTCACACCGCGGGTCAGCCTCCTAGGGCCACGAGGTGTTTTGTGAAGAGGTTGAACGAGGAACTTGACCTTCCAGTTTTTATCTTCTGTGATGCCGACCCTTGGGGCATGGCGATAGCAGTTACCATAATCTGTGGCAGTGCAAACGCAGCCCATATCAGGGGGCTCACAGCGCCAGAAGCCGTTTGGATGGGTGTTTACAGTACAGACATTGAGAAGTACGGTTTGCCTAGTGAGGGACTAAGCGAAGTGGACATCAAAAGGTTACGAGACATGCTGAAGGATCCTAGATACCAGGATGAACCATGGACTGATCAAATCAATGAGTTTCTAAAGCGTAGGAGAAAGTGTGAGTTAGAGGCCTTCTCCAGATACGGCTTGGACTACGTGGTGAAGAAGTATCTGCCAGACAAGTTTGGTGAGTTTAGTGTCTAAGAGAATGCCAGTGCAAGGGTGGTTTGGTTTCGCATTTTGAGCCTAATCATCTACAAGTCAGTCGAAATCCTTAACGATCACATTTTCGCGCGCGCCTCGGGCCACTATGTGCTATTTATTCAGGTCTCAGTGGTCCATAGATCCAGTTATTCTTCGCCCCTTCTATAGGGTTTTCCAAGTGCTGAAGGAGCTCCCATGCGTCTTCTGAAGGTTTCTCTCGTACCAATCACCAATATCAGTATCGTGAGGATGAATGGTAAAGTTCCGAGTAGACTGGGGGAGACGCCAAGGGGCTGGAGACGATATTGCAAGATTTCAATTCCACCAAAGAGCCATGAGCCGAACAGTGCGCCACGGGGATCCCATGAAGCGAAGATCGTCAATGCCAGAACGATCCAGCCGCGCCCTACGGTCATGTTCTGCGTCCATGAGGGGATATATGAGACCGAAAGATAGGCGCCTGACAGCCCCGCAAGTATGCCGCCGAACAGAGTACAGGCATAACGAACGAGTTGGACATCTATGCCGAGGAGATCAGCTGCGGCTGGATTTTCTCCAACCGACCTGATGTTGATCCCGGCCTTGGTCTTGAATAGCACAAACCATAGTATTGGGACTAGAAGGATGAAGAGGAACACGAGTGGATCAAAGTCGAATAATATTGGCGTTAGCGAGTAGCCCGATATACCAACATATCCTTGGCCTATTAGACTGCTTAAACCCAAGCCGACCATCGCCAGTGCGAGGCCTGATATGTATTGGTTCACTCTCATTGTGATGCTCATGAAAGCATGTATAAAGGCCATTAATGCACCAACTACAGCAGCCGCGATGACGCCTAACCAGACATTATGTGTCATCTGGGCAACAACGAACGCGGTGACAGCCCCCATGATCATCATTCCTTCCACACCTAGATTTAGCACTCCAGATCTCTCAGTATAAATTTCGCCAAGAGTTCCTGCCAACAAGGGTGAACCGGCTCTGATAGTGGCTTCAAATGTGTTCACGAGGAATGCCATGAGTTCCTGAGACATTTTACCTCGTCTCCTGATTCATATCGATTAAATCTCGAATGAAATCCTGTTTCGCAGTAGAAACTCTCCGAAGAGTAAAGACAAAAGGAAGATACCATTGAACATTTCTATTATGCCCACAGGAAGCCCCAGGGAGATCTGTATCATCTCACCGCCTACTAGTAAACCGCCATACAGGATGGAGACAAATACTGTTGATAATGGATTCAACCTTCCTAGCCACGCAACGATAATCGATGAAAAACCATAACTTTGTGAGATGCCGACTCTCAATCTGTGTTGGATGCCAGCCACCTCGCCTACTCCCGCCATTCCTGCCAGACCACCACTTATTGCCATTACCAGTAGAATGACCTTTGTGTAGTCTATCCCAGCATACTTTGTAGCTTCAGGGTTTTTGCCAACGACACGGATTTCAAAGCCCAGTTTTGTTTGAGCTATTAGAAAGTAGAGTGCTACGAATGCAACGAGCGCGATAATTAGGGTGGGATAGTGTATACGCGTACTACCTATTGTTGGTAGCTGTGCAGACGGAGAGAATTTTGATGTATAGGGGAATCCCCATTCCTCCTTCCCCCTCCAAGGCCCGTACACAAGATACTCCAGAAGCTTCGCCGCGACATAGTTAGTCATGAGAGTCGTGATGACTTCATTTGTCTGGAGCTTGGCCTTGAGCATTGCAGGTATAAGACCCCATACTGCTCCACCTACGAAGCCGGATAGGAACATTGTAGGAATCAGAAAAAATGCAGGCCATTCGGGGAAGGACAATGCGACACCTGATGAGAATATAGTGCCCATCAACAATTGCCCCTCAGCGCCAATGTTCCAGACGCCTGTTTGAAAGGCTATCGTCAGTCCTAGCGAGCATAGCATCAGTGGAATCGACTTTGTTATCGTTTCTGAGACACTATAGACGCTCCCGAAAGCTCCATAGAAGATTCTTCCGAAAGCTAGAACTGGGTTGGCGCCGTAAGCTAGGAAGATGACAGCTATGATAGGTAGAGAAAGGAGGGCTGAGGTAGCTGTCATGATTATGGTGTCTTGTCTTGACACTACCAGCCTGTGCTCAATTCTCAGCTTCAACTCGCTCCCTCATCAATTCTCGTTCCAGCCATCATCATTCCTATCTCTTCAAGTCTTGCTTCATCAGCATCGACGATCTTCATTACATTGCCTTTGAAAAGGACGAGTACGCGATCACTGATTGAGAGTATCTCGTCCAGGTCTTCTGAGACAAGTAGAATTGCCGCGCCCTGTCTCCGCTGTTCTAACAGGATCCGTCTAGTCTGTTCTGTAGCTGCTACATCCAATCCGTAAGTGGGATGAGATGCAATTATGAGGCGTGGGCTTCCATGCAATTCTCTGGCTAGGATTAGCCGTTGAATATTTCCGCCAGATAGGAGTTTGGCTGGTGTCCTGATGCTGGGAGTAAGTATATTGTATTCTGAGACGAGCTTCACGGCATGTCTCCTTATATTGTCTTCTATAAGGACCATTCGGTTGGAGAAGGGAGGTTTCTCGTATTCCCTCAGGATCAGGTTGTCAGCCACACTCAGATCATTGACAATCCCCATTCTCACACGTTCCTCAGGAATATGTGCGACACCCGCCTTGGCTATATCCTTGGGCGAACGGTTTGTCATGTTCTCTCCGCGTATGACTACGCTGCCCTTTGTGGCTTTCCTTAGACCAGTCAGAACCTCGATGAGTTCACTTTGACCGTTTCCGGCTACGCCAGCCACGCCAAGAATCTCGCTTTCTCTTACTGAGAATGAAACATCATTTAGAGCTGGCAAGCCTCTATCGTTCAGAGCACATATGTCGATGACATCCAGAACAATCTCGCCAGGCAGTGCACTTGGTTTTTCCAGTCGTGAGAGGATATCTTGTCCAACCATCATCCTCGCTAGTTCCTTCTCATTGGTCGTTTCGGTCTCAACAGTCTCTACGAGGACGCCTTTTCTGAGAACGGTGACGCGGTCGCTGACGCGCATTACTTCGTCGAGTTTGTGAGTTATGAAGATTATCGTATGCCCTTCGGCAACCAACCGTTTGAGCGCTTCGAAGAGTTTGCCTGTTTCCTGAAGTGTGAGTATAGATGTGGGTTCATCGAGTATGAGTATTTTAGCATTCTTGGAGAGAATCTTTAGGATTTCGACACGCTGCTGCTCTCCAACAGAAAGTTGCCACATCTCTGAGTTGAAGTCAACATTCAGACCGTATCTTTTTGAAATGTCTCCAACAATCTTCCTCGCTGCCTTCAGCGGAAACATAAGGCTAGAAGGTGGGAATCCAAGAGCAATGTTCTCTGCAACGGAAAGCTGCTGCACAAGCGAGAAGTGTTGATGGACCATGCCAATTCCTAGGTCGATCGCAACCTTGGGTGAGCTTATTTTGACTGGAATATCTCGCACAAGAATCTGGCCTTTGTCTGGCTGGTACAAACCGAAGAGGATGTTCATCAATGTGGTTTTTCCAGCCCCATTCTCCCCAAGCAGACAATGGATCTCGCCCTCTTCCACCGAGAGACTGACATTGTTGAGCGCGAGTGTTTCCGGTGGAAACTTCTTTGTGATCGATCTCATCTCAAGTATAGGCATAGCTCATCACGCGCTTGTGGCTTATGGAGGGGGTTCACGAGTGTTGAAGGATCGTCATTTGCTGGCTCCAAAGCAGCCAAGAGAAAAAAAAGGGATGTCTTCTGGGAATTCACTTATGGTCCGGGCACTTCACCCATTACGTTGTCGACGTACCAGTTTATTGTCCATAGCACATCATGCGAGGCTCGGCACCCAGCTTCAATCTTCAAGACGCCGTGATTATCATATATCGGACCAGTGAATGGATCAAAGAGTACGGTTTCTTCGCTCATCTGTTCTAGGCGAGTCATCACGAGATCGTATATGCTGATGTCGCCTAACAAAGGATCTGTTATGTGAATTGCCTTAAGTTCATTAACGAATTTCGGGTTGATCGGCACACCGATCTCTCCTCCCAGTTCCACAACCCCTTCTTTGAGCATCCACCAGTAGTCTATGTTTGCAAGATTGGTTTTGTTGTAAGCCCCTGCGTAGACTTTGGCTAAGATATCCTCATAGATGGTTTCCCAGTGAACCAGCTGGCCGCTAACCACGGAGTCAGGAGCAAACTTCTGCATCGGGCTGTAGTGGCTGAACGTGTATATCTGTTCTCCAGCTTCTGTATGTTTCTGACCCACTTGGACTACAGAAGGACTGTCCTCTGTGAACGCGATTGCATCTACGCCCTCGGCTATGAGGGCTTCTGCCGCTTCTGTCGCCTTCTGGGGGTCGTACCAAGCAAACAACCATCGTACGCTTACTGTCGCTTTGGGATTCGTTTCCTTTACTCCGAGCGCAAAGGCGTCGATATGCCTTACAACCTCTGGTGTTGGATAGGCACCAACATAGCCCACCTTATTTGTCTTTGTTAGTGCCCCCGCCATCAGACCACAGAGATAGTAAACCTGATAGAATTCCGCAAAGTAAGTACCCATGTTTGGTGCACGCTCGTAGCCTGAGCAGTGCCAAAAGATCTTGTCGGGGTATTTTCCAGCAGCTGTATAGGTGTCGTCCATGAATCCAAAACTTGTCGTAAATATTATGTCGTAGCCTTCTTCAACGTATCTGTCAATAAAACGGAGAGCATCACCTTCTGCCACGGACTCGGAGTAGGAAGTATTAAGCCATGGGAACTTCGACTGCACGTAGATCCTGCCTACATCATGGGCGTGTGTCCACCCATAGTCGCCGACTGGGCCAACGTAGATGAAAGCAGCTTTAATCTTCTTGCCTTCAACTTGACCTTGAGGACCTCTGAGCAGTGGTGCAAGTACATAACCAGCCGCGCCACCGATAAACAGACCGATGACCAGAAAAACAATCCCAGCAGTTGTCTTACTTGCCATTTTATCCCTCTCTATTATACTGCACCATCGCGTCGTGCTCCCATTATTTAAGCGGTTTTGTATTATATTTGATAATATAAAACAAATATAAAAGCTTTTTCTACACCGATATGTCAACAACTTCCAACAAATAGTGTCTGGGAAGGAGTGATTTGATAGATCTTCAACCATTTGATCGCCCAATCGTTACGGAATAGTTTCTCGGCAAACTTCCGACTGGTAGAATTCGAAGACGTTGATCGGCTTGGTCGAGAACTTTTTGATCCAACTGTGAGAGGTTAATTTCCCCAATGAGCATAAACGCCAAGCTTATCAGCCAGAAGATCGCAAGCAGTCTGAGTTACTTAGTTTTCAGCGTCTTTTTCTTAAACCGTTTTACGATCGCAAGCAACACAGTCGCTGGGAGGGTAAAGTATACGATGCCTATCAAGGAGCTTGCTACGAAACCCGCCACTACAACACCGAACTCAGGACTGAAGGTAAAGATCCTTTCAATGCCTTAAGCACGCTTTTGATATCTCCATCAATATGTTTGGCGGCGTGAATAAGCTGAATACTCGAACATAGCTCAAAGATCCCGCGTCCCTAATGTGTCGGGCGTCCCCCCTTTCAATGTAACCCTCAGTGAACGCTTCAATTAGAGGCATAATCCTCTTCTTCTCCACCGTGTAATGACCAGTGTAGTATAGAAACTCAGCTATGTCCCATACGGGATTTCCTTTGCCAGCTTGCTCTAGATCAACGAAGTATATTCCATCATCCGGACTAAGTATAATGTTTTCAGGTTTACAATCTCCAATAGTCACATTGAGAGAATGGATCACAGCTATTTTTTGTGCAAGCCGATGAATCAAACTTAAATCCTCCCCTACATCATGACCCTTGCTAAAAATTCTGCGAATAACTTCTTCAAAGTTCCTTCCCTGTATGTATTGTTGGAGAAGAAGCCTGCCCTCAAGGTTCACATAGTATATCTCAGGGGCGGATACGCCGTGCCTCGCAAGGAAGCCGCTCATTTTGTACTCATTCATTAACCTCTTCTCCCCAAAAACTTCAAACTCTTGGAGACCCATGGTCCACAGCGATAGCGGCATCCACTTAAGCCCGCACCAATCTTCATACCTCTTCGCAACTATCTTCCTTTCCTTGTTATCTTCGCGAAAGCTCAAGAGATACACAAAGTTGAGCGTTCCTCCCAGATTTCGAAAAGACAACTCTGAAACCTTACCGAATGGAGCCCCTGTTGTTATGACATCTTCAAAGGTGTATTTCTCGCCCAAACTTACCATCCCATGAGCTGAATGAAGGTACAGATAGTTTTTTGGATCCTCTAGCTCCGCGGATTGCTCCTTTAGTTCCCTCTCAACCTTTGATGCGAGTTCCTTTAGAATAATTTGGGGTCCTACTGACCCTGCAAAGCCATGCGATATGTACTGACGGATAACTCTCTCGGTTTCTCTTAGGGGGACCACAACGTGGTATATTTTTTTGTTTATTTCTTCAGCAAATGCTTTGGAAATCTTCACATATTTGTCTTCGAAGAGGACTACGTTTTCCGCATGAAGCTCTTTGAGGGCCTCTTCATAACCCTTCATAATACTTAGTATGTTTTGTTTCCCTAGCCCTGAGGATAGCATTTTCATATAACTGTACTTAACTGGTCGATAGACCATGGCTCTCTTCTGCATTTTGCTGTAAGCGAAGAAATGTGGATCGATGAATATCTCGCAACAGAACTCTTTATACCGATGGATAAGATTCTCAAGCACCTCGAGTATGATGCGCTTTTTCATTCTGGTTTCTTGCTTCCACAAATAGTCCCCGTTAATTAGAGGCACATAAGGCGTAATAAGACGCCCAGCAACGAACTCTCCCAGAATCGCGTTGTCAATGTCATCTTCAAAGACTGCTTTCTCGACTGCTAGAACAGAGATGTCGACACGACCCATTTTTTTATAATGATACTTCACCTTTCTACTGTAAGGATCCATTATGAGAATAACATCGTAGTCGCTAGACGGGCGCGCATATCCGCATACCCTTGAGCCGTAGAGGCATGCCGCAACTATTTTGTTTTTCCCCGCTATTTCATAGCATAACTCTATAACTCTAGGAGCGACTTCGTCAAGACTCAATGTAGGTACCACCGAACTCCTTTGACCGATCCAAATCGACATCATACTATGGTGACACACTTCTAGTTATTTATTCTGGGGCATCGCAAGATCAACTATGTTTATTTTAAAAGATGCGAAGGCATTATAGGGGAGTTATAGAGGTTCAAGCCGGGGTAGCCAAGCTAGGTTTAAGGCGCTGGACACTCTGAAGGAACAGACTCGAGATCCAGTTCTCCCTTCGACCGCATCCTAGGCTGTCGAGGATTGGGAGGACGGAGGCCATGGGTTCAAATCCCATCCCCGGCGCCTACTCCGTTTGAGAGCCAAAAAATGATTCAAAGCATTTATCAGTTTATCAAGTCCCTAACTGGTGGGAAAAATGTCTAGCAAAATGCAGAAAGAACTTGTAGAGATTATTGATCAGATTAAGAATCGAACTCTTCGAAAGGTTGTGCGCGAACTAGTATTGAAGCCAACTCTATCGTTAAAGACGAAAGAACCGCGTGATGCGGGGTTACCATTACTGACTAGTCCTGCAGCCAAAACGTGGCATCACAGCTATCCTATGGGACTTTTAGAACACATGATATCAACCTCTAGAGTTGCCTTAGCACTATGCGATTCTGCAGAAAAGATCTATGGGGGAAGAGTTGATCGAGATCTTGTTCTAGCGGGGGTTCTGTTGCATGATGTTTTCAAACCGATGACTTACGTAGAGAATGAAGACGGAACATACGGCGTCTCACCTCTAGGTGAACGTCTGGATCACTTGACATTAGTTCTCTGCGAGTTGTATAAGAAAAAGGTGCCTATTGAACTGCTCCACATACTTGCCTCTCACCATGGAAGAGCAGGACCTATTAGTCCCAGGACTATCGAGGCCCTAATCGTCCATGTCGCTGATGTTGCAGATGCAACGCTTAACGGAGAGGTTCTCAGCGCCGCCAAATTCTTGGCGAAGAAGTGCACAGGTGAAGAAGTGACTTTCACTTCATCGAAAGAAGCATTTGAAATAGTGCACGCAAAGCAGGCAGAAGGATGCGAAGGCGTGATTAAGGTCATAGAAAAAATAAGGAAGAACAGAAGCCGGCGAGTCTAGAAACCCTCGCCCTGACCCCCTCTGTAATATCCGTACCCTGCCCCTTCGTAACTCTTAGCTGAGAGGTTATTTCCCTCGTTTACTTCTCCGATCTCCTCCTTCACACTCTCAGCTGATCCATAAAAACCGACGTTGAGCCTCAATGATCCCCTAAACAGAGAGGTGTAACCGTTCTTCACCTCGATGACGTTGCCTGCGCTGAACTTATCAATGTTATCGTCCCACAATGTTAGCAGCACAGAGCCAGTCTCATCGCCAATAAGTGCGTCAGCAACCCTATGTTCAGACAAATCCTTCCTAAAAGTAACCGTTCTGGGCTCTCCCACGTTAACGATCTTAGCAATTAAATTTACCTTCCTCAAACCGGGCTTCAGGTCACTAACCTTTATGCGCTCTTCAAACCTTCTACTCATAAAGTGACACCAACTTTCCGAAAATGTCATTCTTTAGATATTGGCTATTTACTATTAAAGGTTCTTATTAATGGTCTTTATTCGAATGCATAACGAAGAATGGATAAGCTTAGCTGCAAAAGCGTTTAAGCTAGATTAGGAGTGGCTGAGTTTCACCCATGGTTGAAGAGGAAGCTAACTACGTAACGCGTGTGGTCCGCCATTATCATTCTCTATTTACTTTCCCACCACACCGAATGCTAGTCACCCTTCTGTTGTTAGTAAGTGTGGGAGGGAGCATAGTAGCGTTTTCCATCGGGTTTCAATCGTTTGATGGATTATACAACGGCTTACTTTTCGGAACAACAGTGTTAGCATTTCCGAGTCTAATTGGAGATTTGATTCTGAGGGGTGCGATCGCCAGAGAAAACGTAATATTCGATTTAAGGCGTTGCACTGCTCTGTCCGCTATTTCTTGCGCTGCATGGATAATGGTTCTTTTGGTGGGAGGACTCTTCCAAATAAGTCGACATAACGCCCTTTTTTATGCATCGATACTGGGGTCCTGCATCATAACGGCTTTGCGTTATCTCGCTTTTTCCAGCGTGTCATTTCTTGATAAGTGGCGGGTTATGGGCTCAACGATGATTCAGCCCCTACTCTGCCTCGTGGCCAACATTGTGTTCTGGAAGGGATGGCTTTCCTCGGCATTTCTAGCAGTCATCATGGCAAACTCTACATTGTTGGTCGCCACGCATGTCTTCGTCTATTTTATAGACAGGCATGGAATGGAGATAGTTGGCATAGGCTCTATTGACCTCTTGAAGGGATTTGCAGCCAGCTGGACCAAGAATATACCGTTTCCGCTCGAAGAACGTTTAGAGAAACTAGGATACAAAGCAGATGTTTCTGTTGCACTAATAGCTTTTAGAGATAAGGAGAAAATTAAAGCAATTATGGTTGTTCCCGAGATTCATCCAGGCCCATTCAGAAACGTCGGAAGCAGTGACTTTCCATACATGGTTCAGAGATCTTTGGGGGAAAAATTTAAATGTATAGCTGCTACCCCTCACGGGACCTCAGGGCATGAATTAAACCTTACATCTCAACATCAATGTAGGAAGGCGCTTAGAGAGATCAATGATCTAGCGGAGTTCTCTATGTTCTCAACAACGGCAACGAGGCTTGTACGCAGAGAGGTCGGTTCTGCAAAGGCAACATGCCAGTTCTTTGGAAAAGACGCTATTGTGACAGTAACATGCGCTCCAAAAAGCATGGAGGACATACCTTTACAGGTAGGATCTCAGATAGCCAAAAGAGGCATGGAGCTAGGTGCTAGAACAGTTGTGGTGATCGACACCCATAACAGCATTGAAGCATCTGATAAAGTACCTGTATTGTCAGAGGGAGATTTGAAGGACATCCAAGAAGCTGCCAACAGCGCGATAGCATCAGCAGCAAACGAGCACCAGACGGCCTTTAAGGTCGGCGTATCGAAAGTTACACCGCAAGACTTTGACCTGACCCAAGGAATGGGTAATGGTGGCATCGTTGTTCTCACGATTAGAACTGGTGAACAAATCGCTGCATATGTGATAGTCGATGGAAACAACATGGTTAGTGGCCTCCGCGAGGAGATCCAAGAGTCACTCAAACGCTTTGGTATTGAGGATGGAGAGATTTTGACAACAGACACTCACGTCGTAAACGCGTTGACTCTAGTAGAGAGGGGTTACCATCCGGTTGGAGAAGCACTAGACAGAGAAGGACTGATTCTTTATGTTGAAGAAGCCGCACGTGAGGCGCTTGCCAACATGCAGAGGTCGGAAGCATCATTTAAGGCCGGCAAGGTTTACGGCGTTAAAGTGATCGGAGAGAGCGGTCTAGCCAAAATCAGCCTTCTGGTTGACTCAACATTGCACGTCATGAAAAGGTATGCACTGATCATTTTCGCTCCAGCCATGTTGCTGGTTGCGCTGTTTAGTCTTCTACTTTCTGCATGACAGAGGCAAAAGCCTCTTTCTCGCGGGAGCGCCAGGCAGTCACAAGTATGGAAAACCCTTTAAGGCGATCGTAAGCTTTATACTGTTGAACACTTTACCTATCTGGAATCGATCAGGAGACTCTGGCATGTCTGAAAAAGAGCAGGAAAATGTTGTTCTAATCGGAAGCAAGCCCGTCATGAATTACATTGTGGCATGCTTGACTTTCTTTAATTCCGGGGTTCCAGAAGTTGTTTTGAAGGCTAGGGGACGAGCGACCAGTCGCGCAGTCGATGTCGTGGAACTCATGCGTAGAGCGTTCGTCAAGGACCTCCAAATCAAAAACATACAGATAGGCACGGAAGAACTCACGCGCTCAGAGGGGCAGAAGGTTAACGTCTCAACGATCGAAATCGTGGTTGCAAAGCCGAAGGGGGCCCCTGAGTAAAAAGAAGCAACTACTTCTGCGGCTTAGTAAATCAAAAGTTGACTAGGGGACGCTGCTGCTTTAAAATCCTTAGCCAAGTGACTTTAATTTGGCAAGGTGGCGCGTGCGAGCATATAATTTAAGCTTTTTCTTCATGTTAGGAAGATATTCTAATACTTGAGGGTTGGTAGTTATGGGTGAGTTCCCAAAGATTGCTATTTCCCCTCCTGGCCCAAAGGCTAAGGAAGTTCTCAGGCGTGATAGAACTCTAATTTCATCTTCTTTTACGCGGGTCTATCCCCTCGTAGTGGAGAGCGGGAGGGGATGCATTATCAGAGATGTTGACGGAAACCAGTATATTGACTTTAACTCTGGAATAGGTGTAATGAACGTTGGGCATTGCCATCCCAGAGTGATTGATGCCATAAAGAAGCAGGCTGAAAAGCTGCTCCACTATTCTTACACAGACTTCTATTATGAGGTCGTGGTTGACCTTGCTAGAGTACTTAGCGAAATAACTCCAGGAAACTTTGAAAAGAAGTTCTTCTTCAGCAACAGTGGAGCAGAATCTATAGAGGCAGGGGTTAAGGTTGCAAAGTGGCATACGCGCAAACACCAGTTCTTGGCTTTCATTGGAGCCTTCCACGGAAGAACGATGGGTTCGTTGAGCTTTACCGCAAGTAAACCTAGTCACAGGAGACGCTTCTTCCCGCTCTTGCCAGGGGTCACTCACGTACCTTTTCCGTACTGCTACAGATGCCCCTTCAGGCAGACGTATCCTGAGTGTGAATATTGGTGTGTAGACTTCATCGAAGACTCTGTTCTTAAAAAGTATGTCCCTCCCGAGGAGGTATCGGCGATATTATTTGAGCCCATACAGGGGGAGGGAGGCTACATCGTTCCGCCACCCGGGTACTTCGGGCGTCTTAAGAAGCTAGCAGACAAGTACGACATTCTTCTGATAGACGATGAGGTTCAATCAGGCATGGGAAGGACAGGACGCTGGTTCGCGATCGAACATTGGGGTATAGAACCAGATGTAGTCTGCATCGCTAAGGCCTTGGCCGCGGGGTTGCCTCTGGGCGCTACTGTTACCAAAGCGGATATCATGGACTGGGAGCCTGGCTCCCACGCCACCACATTTGGTGGAAATCCTCTGTCATGTGCAGCTGCCCTTACCGTGATTAAGATCATAAAAGAAGAAAAGCTCCTTGAAAACGCAACTAAGCAGGGCAGTTACGTCTTAGAAAGATTGAGAGAGATGCAGAAAAAGCATCCTTTGATCGGAGATGTGCGTGGAAAGGGATTGATGATAGGTATGGAAATCGTTAACGGTAAAGGTGGAAAAGAGCATGGTGTGAAAGAAACTCAAGAAATCTTGGTCAGGAGCTTCAAGAAGGGAGTGGCCCTTTTATCCTGCGGTTCCTCCACCGTCCGGATTTTTCCACCTCTATCGATTACCCGAGACCTCATAGACAATGGGTTAGAGATAGTTGAGGAAGCAATCAAGGAAGTTGAAAAGGAAGAGCCTATTTAGTCCCTATAATCTTCTCTTGCACGCCTGCTCGCAACAATCATAAAAACTAGGAAGACAACAACGAACAGGACTATTGTAAGAAACATCATTATGAAGAGCCAATCGGGCTCTATCTCGAACGAGCTTCCAAAGATGGAAATAAGCGGGCCGAAGAGAACCATTATGAACCATGGTCTTCCAGTTTTCCACATCGTGTACGCTGCAACAAGATCCAGAATACCAAATATGATTCCCACGAAACAGAACATGTAACTTAGGAGGGACGTATTCGGTGTCATCACCACCACCACTCCATAAATAATGCTCAGCAAGCCAAAAACAGTTACCCCGATAACTGCGGCGACAAGCCACAGAGGACCCTTCATTTCTCTCATTTTTTACGCTGACCCTGTCTTTTAGACTTCACGCCCGGCTTAGATAGAATCTTAACTCTAGTAGTAGCTCCAGAGGAAAGCTCTGGCGTTCCGTCCAAGCCTTCTTTTACATAAGCGGCTTCGACCCTTATCCTTGTTCCCTCCTGAAGGTCCCTAACGGTTTCAGCCAAGTCTCTCCAAAACGACATTTTAACTTGACCAGTTTCATCTTTTATTGAAAAAGACGCGACGTTAATTGACTGGCCTATTAACGTTGTTACGGATTTGACCGTGGGGCTTTCAGAAACCGTTCCCTCAACAGTCACGACTCCCATACCAAGTATAAGTTGGTTAATCGGCGTTTTCTCCTCTTTGACCTGGAGTAAGAGGGCTTTCTCTGGTATACTCGGGTTTACGGTCATTGTACCCCATTTCCCCAGATTTAGGCTGACACCCATAGCTCCCTCACGAGTGTATGCTCCTTCAATCAGAACCACATCTCCTACTGAAAGACCCCTCGCCGCCTCTGCCTGCCCGTTCCAAGCCACGAGCCTAACTGAGCCGCTGCCGTCGTTCAGGATTACATCTATAACCTGACCCTTTTCACCTGAGGAGCGCTCAAACTCTCTGATTGGACCTACTTGCACAACCTTTGATAGAACATCAACATCTGGCATGCCTGGCTTCAATTCGCTGATCTTCGTCGTCGAAATCAACGGAGCCCTGAGTTCAACTGGGACCTCAGGTGAGGCTCTGATTTCAGATTGCTCGCCAGCGTGAACCTCTATCCCTCCTCCTATGCCTCGCTTCACCCGTGCCGCCGTAACCCTTAGGAACCATCCTTTTTTTGCTTTCATAGCCTCATTAACCTTGTCACCCCAAAGAACAAGGCGCACTGTCCCGGTTTCATCAACTACTCTGACCTGCATGACCTGCCCTTCATCGCCGCTGGATCTTCTAAATGTGGTTATTGGTGAAAGCTTTGATAAGACACCAACAAGATTCACATACTTGTCTTCCTCGCTTAGCTCGCCGATTTTTTTGAAGAAGCTTTTCGCCTCTGGGTAGTTGCTGGGATCAACTGCGGGCGGAGAGACGATGACTCTTCCATTCTTGCCGACGTTAAGCTCTAGCTCGTTGTCTAATCCTCTGCGAGTGTATCCGTGCAAAAATCTTACAACCTGATTTGTGGATAGCTTGTTCTGAGAGACAGCAACCGTTCTCTCATCCCATAAGACGACGCGTATTAGCCCAGATTTGTCTGCGATGAAAAGACTGGAGACTTTGCCCTTGGACCCGTCTGACCGGGTGAAAGACCTGACTGGACGAACTGACAGAACCCGACCCGTAAGTGACACATTATCTAGGTTGGCAACTAGGTCTTTGATTATTATTCCAGTCTTAGGTTCTTCCACATCAGACAGCTTGATCCCAAGCTCCGTGGCTACAATGTGTGCGGCTCCTTCATCAGTTAATAGCCCTCCGGTACCCTTCTTCTTACTCTGAATCATTCTCTCAACGTCTTCACGCGTAAGATCTGGGCGCGATAAGAGAATCAGATCCAAGATTTCTCTGACCGACCACATTTCCTTGCTCAGTCCCAACCCTTTAGAAGACAACACTTTTTAATATAAGCTGTGTTGTAAAATAGTACTGAGTGGCTTAAAATGGCGAAAAAGTTTCTCTCAAGGGAGAGGATGATCGGAAAACAAGTAATCGACTCCAAAGGAACGATTGTCGGAAACGTGAAAGATATATCCGTCAACTTGGAATCGAAGGAAATAGCCCTTTTAATAGCGGCAAGGACAGGTGCTGAGGTCGATGTCCCGAGCGACGATGTGCTTCAGGTCGGCGACGTGATACTTCTAGGCAAAGAGATCAAGCTGCCGCCACCCCCAGAGGGGGCTCCTCCTGTTTTGCCCGCAGTCCTTAAGTGTGCGAAATGTGGACACCTAAATGCACCGGATTCAAGATTCTGCATCAAATGCGGCACAGAACTAAAGTAAATCCATGTTCAATACTCTCTAAACATCAGGTCATTGTAAACATTCTCAACACAGCACGCGACTGGAAGACGCATAAGCGAACTCAAATGAACTTCAGGGGTGGTAAGCTGTTTCCTACACGTACTCCATAAGCTTAACCTGCTTTGCTCTCCTTTCGAAGATGAGGTCTATCTCGTCCTGTATGAGGTCTATTCTTTGTTGAAAGTAGTCCCGGACTCCATACTTCTTGATCACTTGGTTGGATAACTCCAAGTATTTTTCAATTCCTCCCCTATGAACAGTAAAAGTTATTTCTCCACCACAGTTCGGGCATTTCCCGGAAAGAGATACCCTTCTGATTTTCATGTTACATCTTTTGCATCGGAATTTTTGTCCTGTAAAAGCCCTCAGATTTCCTATTATATCTCGGATGAGGTGTGTTGTTAGGATTCTCTCAACTTCCTCTTTTACGTCTACCGCCCCAATTTTCTCTGCCAAGAGCAGTTGCGCCTGCACTTTATCTGTCATTGATCCTAGCACAACGTATACACTTTTGAGGTTGCCCATGCTCACATCAGTGGTGCCGTGAGTGTAACTGTATCCTTCAAACTGGGCCTTTGTTCCCAGTCTGTGAGCAACTGTGTCCACTAGATGATCAGCATCCTCGGGTTTAGCCTCCCTCAAAGAACTCTCGTAAAAATCAATTGGGTAGAAACTTGAAACGTCGATGTTACGCGCTTCGTCCACATCAAGTGGATTGACGGTAGAGATTATCAGTAGAGGAGCATCCATCATTCCACCTATTCGCGCTGGGAGATAAGCTTTTGAGAAGTTGAGGAGGACATCTAGAACAAGTATAATTGAGTCTTCGTCTCCATCACAGTCTCTTCTCTTTATGTTATGCCATAGCGGGTGTGCAAAACAAACATTCGCCTTTGTGAAGCCAATGACCCTTCCAACAATTCCAGCAGCCGTATGAGGGGCTAGCCCAATAACCAGATGGCCAATAAGATCACTTTTTCCTTTCACATTGTAATATGGAGGTAATGCGTACATATTCTGAAGTAAGTCATCAATGAATTGTGTACCTTTTACCAGATATTCAGCACCACTCTCAGGAATCACGATGTCTTGAACCTTGAGTTCGCAAATCTGATCCTGCCTCTCAAGCGTTCTGCCGTCCAAATCGTGGACATAGCCCAACTGCCCAAGCCTTTCAACGGATACTCCTATTTCAGACGGTTTGAAATGTGTCAAAGGCGCATTTGTGGCATCAAAGCGCACCGTGCCGTCTTTAAAAACGTAGACTTGGTGTTTCGCTCTCGCGATGCCTTTTTCCATGGGCTCTGGCATCCTAGTGCTGCTTACTAGTCCCTTCACCCCCTTTACAGGCCCGAGGAACTGACCACCAACTTTTTTGCTGGCCTCATCATAGATTTCTTTGATATCTATCTGCCGCCTCTCATAGTTGACGGCCAACGTACCGCAGACAGGACAGGTGCCCTTCTCGACGGTGCGTCCACACGTTGGACAAAAATCTTCTGGAGTCATTTCCACACCGCATTTCGGACAAAAAGGGTTGAATGTAATAATTCCACACTTTGGACATTTTCTTCTCGCAATCTCGACTTGAATTACTTTCCTTTCTACGGCTTTCATAACATCCCTTTGAGGACCACCAGCCAGACCCACTGGAAAGAGGACGTGAACAGGCGGCCGCATCAATCTCTTTTTTGCTTTTTCTGGCCTACCCATCCTTGCTCCTATGTATGTTCCGCCCTTCTCTTTCACCCTGATTCCAGAAAGGCTTTCGATTGTTTCTGTTATCGATCCGCTCGATTTGACTCTGAGTTTTGGTTTATCGATTTGAAGACACTCGGCAAGGGTTAGTGCTGCTTGTTCTATGATAATTTTTTGATCCGAGAGTCTGTGGGGCACGCAGATGGCTTCTAAAGTAGATTTTACCCTGATGGACATAGGAACCTCTATTTTTTCTATAACCCCATCTCTTAGACCTCTTTCAGATTGGAGGAGAGCCTTCCTTAACTCCAATAAGTCTCTCATGTTTATGTTCTCCCAAAAATATGTGAAGCAAGGGTGTAACGGCACACCGAATTTTTTAGAAATGACCAAGGATTCCTGTTCTGTTGGTTTCGATTCAAATGGCTTTTCTAGAAATTGTTTGAGACGGGCGAGAGAGATCTTTGCCTCTTCGGCCGCAGCATCAACCGACCCCCCAAACTTTTCCGATGTTGCTTTTAATAAGTCCTGCGCCCACCACTCCTCGCAGTAGCCTGGGGGAACCAGCGGTGTATTGTTTTCCAGAAACTCCCCAAAGCCTATGAGTAGGTCTCCTAGAAAGAGGATTTTCTCTATATGCGTTCGTATTCTTTTAGCCGCCAATAGAGACTCTACCCTGACAACGGATCCGTCTTCAAGCTTCACGACTGGGGGTTCAATTGAGTCGACGGGAACGACTATTCCCGCCTTTCCAGGCCCTTCAATTCGTATCTGAGTACCTATCGCAAGGAAGTCTTTCAAAACGGACATTGTGGCGGGATGGATCCCAAGAGCTGCTAAACCAGTATTTCTTGCTCTGCCGTATCTAAGTCTGAAACCCCCTTTTCTTGATGGAAATGAGAATATAGGGCGTCCCGCGATTATGTCCTCCATGTATAAGAACTCTTTTTTCCCCGTTTTCTCCTCCTTAACCCTTCTCACATCCTTTAACCAATCCCATCCATCTATCCCATTTTCCGTCACTATTTTCCAAACCTTATGAGACCTACCTATAACTCCATCATTCATCACGCGGAGAGCCCCACCTCTAACACTGTTTGTCTCGATTCTTGGAAGATTTCTAAAAGACGAGACCTCAACTGGGTCTGTTGCTACTCCGGTTACCTCGACAGGAATGTTGCTTACGGCCCTCTCAAGCTCTTCATCAGATACGTGGTATTGAAAGCGGGAAACTTCTCTTTCGTAAATACGGGCCTCCTCAACAAACCGTTTAACTTCATCATAAGTTGGTTTGTACTTGTCTAAGCCAAGTCGACGGCGGACAAAGTCGCCTATTACGAGCGTCAGAGCCTGCTCTGTTCCTCCAGCTGAGCGTATTGGACCGGCAAAGTAGATGGCGAGGTAGCGGCTGCGATCCATATTCTGCTTAATCGTGACCGCTGAAATGCCTTGGATGGGAGCTGCTGTTATGCCCCCTGTTAATATAGCTAAAGATGTTTTGACCGCTTGCTCAGCAGCCTGCTGTTCATCCAGATGTCCAAACCCTGCATGAACAATTTCTTCAGCTATCTTGAACGCGATTTTTTCACGGCTTATTTGTTTGTTCAAGTCACGAATCCTATCAGCGACGCCACGAGGCCCTACTAATCCTTCAACCGTTTCAGCAAAGTCTTTTACGACTTGAGGCTCTGGTTCAAGTGAAGGATCTAGACCTTTCGCTCTAGCTCCTCTGGCGACACCATAAAGAGTTTGCAGCCCTCTTTCTAAGTCTTGCAGGTATTGTCTGTATTCCTCCGTTGCAACTAACTGCAAAACTCTCCCCCATACTTAGCGATCAGAAGTAAGAGTCGAAGCGGAATATTCTTTCATCTTATTAACAATTGCACCCATCTTTCGAGAAGACTAGGTTATTACCCTTGCTTTTGAAGCAAGCCTTATGCTCTGCACCAACTCGTTAATCCTCTCTCTAGTTTTGGATACTACTTCAACCACCGTGCCTGTGACTACGGCGTCTGCACCCGCCTTCACAATTCTGCTTGCATCCTCGCCGGTTTTTATTCCTCCACCAACGATTAGTGGGATGTCAATAAGTTTTCTAACCTTTGATATCATCTCTGGTGGCACAGGCTTCTCGGCCCCGGAGCCCGCTTCCAAATACACAAAACGCATCCCAAGGTACTGAGCAGCCAAGGCGTAAATGGCTGCAACATCAGGCATATTATAGGGTATCGGGTTTGCCTGACCTATTAAACCAGCGGTCCCACCTCCATCGACAATTATGTATCCCATGGGGATAGGCTCCAACCCGTACCGTTTGACGAGGGTGGCACCTAATGCTTGAGCCCCTACAATGAAGTATGGATCCCTGGAGTTCAGAAGAGACATAAACCATAAAGCATCTGCATGCGGGCATATACCGGTTACATTGCCTGGAAAAAGTATTATTGGAATTTTGATGTTTTCGCCAACTTCTTTAACAACATTATCAAGTTCGGGGGAGGAGATTGCTGTAGATCCTCCGACCATGATTGCGGTTGTTCCGGCCGCCTCAGCCTCCTTAGCGGTTTTAAAAGCAGCCTGTGGAGTAAACTTCTCCGGGTCCAAAAGCGTTAGGTGTATCGCCCCATCTCTGCTTATCCTATCGAGGAGGTATCTTTCTATTTTTTTCATTTCGCCACCACTTCAAACTCTATGCTGATCCCTTATAGAAGTGGTCCGTGAATTTACAATATATGTCGACTGGTTCAGAATGTGGCGCAATCGTGAACTCTTCCTTTAGTCCACAATCACCACATTGAACCAAAGCCTTTGCTTTCTCCTTCATCATTTCGATCCTAACGGACTTTTTCCCACACTTTGGGCATAAAAAGAATTTAGGCAGCGTTATCTTTATAGGCGCTACAACCCTTCTTCGACGCCTGCCCAAGTCCATCTCCACACTGATGTTTAAGCATCTGTAACCTTATTAGCCTTTCAGAAGTCTATTGGATGTTTTCTTGCGTTGACGAACATTTAAACGCCAAAGTGACCGCCACGTTGATAACGCCATAGTATCAAGCCGTTATTTTCATCTTTTGTTAGCAAGTACTTCTATTGATGGAATGGATTATTTGAAAAGCTAAAATAGAAGATAAGGAGGGTTAAAGGAACAGATACAGGAATAGGAATATTTCTATTGCTCTTTTTTGGAATTCTTAAATCGCGCGTGCGAAAAATGAATTTTGTTTCGGAATTAATAATTCAATTTATCAATTTTATGTTTCGTTATATTTTTATCCGCCAATTAGAAAATTATTAAATTTATTTTGTTAAAAAAATCATTGCATTGGAGATTTATTTTCAAATTTAGGAGAGCTTTAGTTTACAAGGTCTATTTGGGCATTTTTTATTCCTCTTAAAAATGTAAGATAGAATAAAATGATACGTTTAATTTTATGCCGGGGAAAAATGTTGGTTATGTTCTTTTTCTCATTTAAAGATGTTAAAAGAGTTCTTTTTATTGCGTGCTTTTGTAACTTTCAAGACACACCCCAAATCACTGCGATTGAGCTCAGACAAGCTACTTTACGTCCTGATGACAGGAAAGTCCGATATGCTGGACGCAAGCTTATCGAATTTCTTCAGGATCTCTGATAGAGAGGGTGAGTGTCGCTCATCAGCCAACCTGAACAATGAGTTTATATGTTTTGGTGGGTTCTGTGTTATCTTGTATACAAAATTGTATCCAAACAAGATTTAGTTGATGTGATATTTATGAAGATGAAAAATGAGGTTGAAAAATGGCTAAAAAAGACCCTAGAGGATCCTTTGATGAAAATATTGGCAGAGAGGAGCCATTTGACAAAAACACAGTTAGAAACGCTTCTAATCGATGTTTTAGTTGAGGAGATGGCTGGAAAGGATGTGAGGTATGAGCTAAAGTCGAAGATGCGGCCGACGCAGGGGGGAGTGAGCAGAGGGGCATTTAACAGGACCCTGAGTCAGGCCAGGAGGAACGTGATTCGCTCCATGTACACAATTTTTTTACTCGGATACGTTGGGATTTTGGAGACAACTCGGTTGAGTTCGTATCTTGAGATGTCGAATCGATTGGAGTCCTATATGGAAGCTTATCAAAAGCTATGGAAAGATTCGGAAGAGGGCGTACCTGATGAAGAGTCGTTAATGCTCATCGCCAAGATGAGGGAAGAGTTGAAGTCTTCCCTAGAAGAGCTATCGCGACCGAAGGCCTTATCGAAAAAAGAGACCTCAGCGTAGTTGCAAGATGCTTTCTTGACATAATTGACCATTCCAATGCTACAAAGAATGGTAGAAAACATAACAGGAATTTGCCCCATATCAGAAAAACGCATTTTTCTTTTTGCTTTAGATTAAAATTTCACTTTATTGATAGAAATTTCGTTACGAATAGTAATTAACCCGTCCTACATCTTTTAAAAGATTTTTATTAAATGAAATGGCATGCTCGTAAAGGCACTACACTGCAAGTTATCCCAAATATTTCTAAACAACTTCAACAAAACAATCGGAAAAAGTTAATTAAATTTCAGTCATCATTAATTTCTTTTTGTTGTTTTGAATTTATTTGATCCAGCAATAAATTATTTTTTATCTGCTCATAGAAATAAGAATATTTGAAATTATTCTTATATTTCTCAGGAAATTCTCGAAATTGTGGTTCCACAAAAAGTAATTTAGATCATATTAGTTGATTTATTTTCCGATCCCTATTTTGGAAATTAGGAACGATTTTTTGTTTATTTGCAAGAAAATAAATATTGAATACAGAATCTCGCGCGAGTTGAAATTTTAAATAGTGGCTTATTTTAAGTTATACTCATGCCTTTAATGAAGGGTTCGCAGATTATAGTAGAGCAGCTTAAGAAAGAAGGCGTTGAGTTCATATTTGGTTTGCCAGGAGGCCCCGAACTCCCCCTTTTGGATGAGTTGATAGACGATTCGAGCTTGAGATATGTTTTGAATAGGCATGAGCAGGCTTCAGCTTTCATGGCCGACGCATATGCCAGAGTGACTGGCAAAGTCGGAGTCTGCATGGCAACAATTGGACCCGGAGCGACAAACCTTACCACCGGAATTGCGAGCTCATTTCTAGATTCGGTTCCATTGCTTGCAATTACAAGTCACATTTATAGAACTGCTGAAGGTAAGGGCGATTTCCAAGAAATAGATCAGGTTTCGATCTTCAAACCTATCACAAAATGGAATGGATCCGTGAGGTATGTTGAGATATTGCCGGATGTGCTTCGGAAAGCTCTGCGAATCTCTCTAACTGGTAGACCTGGACCTGTTCATTTGAACATAAGTAGAGATGTTTTTCATGAAACGACAGATACTGAGATTCTTTCTCCGCAGAAATATAGACCTATAAACGCATATTACGGCGCCATGGACAAAGTAAAGGACGCTGTACCTTTGCTTCTCAAGTCGAAGAGGCCTGTGATGTGGGCAGGTGGCGGAGTGATTATTTCTAATGCCTCAAACGAAGTAAGAGATCTGGCTGAGTCACTGCGGATACCTGTAGCAACAACCTGTAGTGGGAAAGGGGTCATGCCAGAAGACCACCCGCTCTCAGTAGGTATCAGAGGAAGATGGGGAGCAGAGCTAGCCGATCAAATACTCTCTGAAGCTGACCTCTTAATCGCCATCGGATGCAGATTCTCAGCTGTCGCAACAAGTAGGGGGAAAGCCAAAATCCCCGATAAGATAATCCACATAGACATCGATCCTCAAGAGATAGGTAGGAACTATCCTGTGGAGATTGGAATTCTAGGTGACGCCAAGTTCGTCCTAAAACATCTGCTGATTTATCTCAAAAAGGAAAGACTGCCAAATTATTCAGATTGGTATAATAGGGTTACAGAACTCAGAGGCAAATATAGAAAGAAGGTAGAGGATCAGTCTGTCAAGGGAAATACTATCAAACCCCAGTTTTTGCTCAAGACTCTCAGAAAGGCAATGCCTAGAGACGCTATCGCGACTGTAGATATTGGGGAGGTAGTTGTATGGACCAGTCAGTTATTCGAGGTGTATCAGCCTCGAACGTACATCAAACAGAGCGGTTTTTCCCCTATGGGCTACGGTGTTCCTGCCGCTGTAGCTTCCAAACTCGCTAAACCCGAAAAGACCGTTGTAGCCATATGTGGTGACGGAGGTTTCATGATGACCTGCTATGAACTAGAAACCGCGGTGAGACTAGACACACCCATCATATGCGTCATCTTTGACAACCGGGCTCTGGGTGAAATAAAGCATCGCCAAGAACAATTGTATCATGGACGGTGTATAGGAGTTGATTTTACAGATGTCGATTACTCTGAACTCGCGAAATCTTTGGGTGCATCAGGAGAAAGGATTGAAAGTCCGAACGAGCTGGCGCCAGCTTTGAAGAGAGCCTTGAAATCGAATCAGCCGTATATATTGGATTGCATAATTGATCCAAAAGAAATACCACCAGAGTTTTAACGCGTACATTATGTTGGTTTGTTGCGAGGCAGACTACACTATTCCCTTTTTTAGTGTCCTTGGACTTAGGCCTATCGTGTGTACGATCGACTTAAGAACTTTGTAAGCCTCTCTTGGTGCAGTTCATTCTCAAGGAGGCGACTGCTATCGACCCAATTATTGAGTTTGATGTCAAGTCTTTTTGATATGTGGTCCAAGCTCTCCTTGATTGTTTCAAACTTCTTGAAGTCTCGTCTTAAGGCGCTCCTCACATTCTCCCTTACCTGCCAAACTCCAACGGGCAAAATGTAACCGGGGTGGGCCTCCCTGAGAACCACTACGGAAGCTTGCCTCTTCTCCCTTGATAAGTACTCAGTTATAGCAAGTCTAGCTGCGTAGTAACAGCCGCCTATTTCAGCGTATGTGGTCCTTCCTTCATACCCTTCCCAGTCACCGCAGATCGCTATGTTTGGACTGCGTGGGTTCCAAGAGGTCCCAGGATACCATGCCTCAACAGCCTCATAGCTCCAGGCTGATGGCATCATGAGCACGATGAACCTGTTGTCAAGAAAGTTAGACTCATAAACTCTATATTCATTAATGACGGGACTCCTTTTTACAGCCTTGTCTCTGAGGATTCTAGAGATGTTGCTGTCGACGGCGGTGATGCTCCAACGCGTAGGCACAAGTCTCCTCTGCTTTTCGATCCCGAAGGCGCCAATGCTAAAGGCTCTCTGGATCCTAGAAACAGGAACATTGTCCTTATAGAGGTCTAGCACGGCGTCGAGAGCCTTCAAATCTGTATCTCTGTACGCCTTCTCAATCTTGTGATCGAACTTTACGTTCCCAGTAGTCAGCTCCTTCAATTGAGCTGAGGGCCCGAAGGGTTGGAGCTCGCCATCGATAATGAAGTTCTTTCCAGGCTTCTTCTCGAACTCGGCCTCAGCGTCAACAGGAGAGGCTGAGAGTGCTAACTCCCTGCTCTGATCCATGAGCTTTCCAGCGGCCTCAGCCTTCTTCACGTTGACCCTGAACTTGCCCCTGACCAACTTGAGCCTAAAATCCACGATCTCATCAATCTTCCTGCCAAGCCACCGCTCTGGCATGTCGAAGAGACTCGTGTCGCCCCTAATTGGCGGAATCAATGGGCCAGCAAAAACGTATGGGTAGCCAATGCGGCCAACGAAGACGCCGGGTGGTGAGGAGCCTTCTAGTTCGGTAGCGTCCATCAGGGGCTTGGTCTTCAGGTAGGAGTACAACTTGACGACTATAGGACAACGTGGCTTTCTGCAGAGCATCCTCGCCCCCCTGCAAGCTATGCACAGACTCTTCGTTGGAACGCGTATTCTAGTTTCCTCTAGACTATAGTTTAGGTCAAGGGCTACCCCTGCGTCACTCACAATGTGCTCTATCCACGGAACCCTCTTCTTAACCTTCTTTACAAACCCCTTGCCTAAATGGAGTTGCAATTTATCTTAACCCTTTTTGTCAGCTATATGTAGAGAGGAGAACGCCTTCATAAATTTCAAGGATGGAGCTTGTAGAGGCTCAAAAACTAAGGCAATAACGGCACCAATTAGAGCCCCCAGACATGGATCTGCCATATTATTCCACACAGAGAATTAGACTACGTAAATAAGTTTTGTAAAAATTAATTTTGAATTTTGACTTAATGAGCGTTGAAGGCTAAATGCGGTTTGAAATGAAGAGGTTTATTCAAGATCTAGAATATGAAATCTCGGGGCTTCTCCCCCCTGGATCTCGATACCGATAAGATCTATATTTAGCTCGCTGTTCTACGATCTTTTGAATTTCCAGCAACTCCTTCCAGTCAATACAATTCCTAGCTTTGATTTCGTCTACTACGAGTTGATATTTGGCGATAACGCTCTGTAGACTGTCGATTCTCTCTCTAAGCTTCAGAATTGCTTCTCTCAGATTCTCTATGCTTATGTTCAAATCACCCCTCCACCCTCCCTTAGCTCGACTCCAATATAGTTGACAATATCCTATAGGATGAGTTGACAGTACGTCTTCTAAGGAAGTGCCATAAATTATCTGGATTCGCTCGGTATTGCTCCGCTTTAAACGACGGTTCATTTTTTGGCAAAGAAGGGTGCCGTATCCGAACAACGCCTTTACAGTGATCTGTATCTCTTCCCCGGTTGGGGGTTCATGAATAAGTATGAGGTCGAGGTCTTCAAGCTCATCTTTCCAGAGTGTGCTTCCAAAGACGTAGATTTCCTTGGCCCGTAAAGGCAAATCTTCTTCCGTTTCAACCGTTTTAACGATACGTTCTAGTTTAGCTAGGATCTTCTCTCGCTTCAACAGGTCTCCTTCCAAACTTCAATTATGGGAATCTGGAAACTTCCAAGGATTTTAAAACCAAGCATGTAGCGAACCTATTTTCTAATAGAACAATCGAATCTCGTCACAAAAGCTACTAAGGTCCGATCATCTCCTCCTTCCTCAATAGAGCACTCCTATTGATTTTGTAGCGACGTTTCGCCGCGGAGCCTCTACGAACCAAGAACCCGAAGGAAGACAGCCTTGAAAGATAAGTTGACACCGTGCTCAGGCCTATCGGCTCATCAAGTGAATTCTCATAAGCGTCTTGTAGTTGACGGGAAGTAAACCATCCAACTGGAAAATCCCGCGTGATAACTCTCTTAACCTTCTCAATCTTTGACAGGTCAGAGAAATCTTGTTTTATGCCGGAAGATGAAGCAGGAGTACCGCCCATTAGCTGAACGACATCTAAGAGCTGAAGAACTTTTTCTCGAGTGACCTGGCCCTCAAAAGAGATAGTAATCTTGTTTCCGTCATCATCGAATACTTCGACCCTAATACGTCGCGCCGGCAATCGTCTCGACCTGATGAAAACCTGTTAACATCATCTGTGTTAAAATGTTTAACGGTGAAAAACCGTGGATTAAAAGCGGTCGAAACAAACGCAAATAAGCCAAGAAAAGCCCCTTTTCGGCTTAAGACACGTTATTTCCAAATATTTCAGCGATTCACACGTTCACCACATCCTGTCTAGAAAGAAGATAGAAATATCCGAGTGTTAGGCTATCTCCAGTGGAAAGAAAGGGGTGGCAGTTATTCTTGTGAAAAAGCCTGGAAAAATGAGATATTTTAAAAAAGAAGCAAAAATGAAGGATAAAAAAAGACGATTTCACATTCTTTCACATATTTGCACCCAAGAAGATTCATTCGGAAAAAAGAATACGTCCCCCCTACGCCTACGTTTCCACTGCAACATTTCCTTGCAAGGAGGCAAGGGATTTTAGGTTTGTTTAATAAAAGCAGAAATTTAGTCTAAAAAAGTTTACAAAAAACATTAAATAAAAATTGGGGAATTAACAGTTGGAGTCTATTCCTTTCATATAGGAATGATAAATAACCCCTACTAATGGTCTATTCCACAAGAAACAAAGGGGTGAGAGGGTATTCTTGGCGTTCTTCTCTCAAGTACCCAACTTTTGTGTAGTTGTTTGTATACAATTTTTTACGAATTGATTTTTATTCTCGAGTGGAAAAAGGACCACTACCGCTGAATGTGGGGCTTATTCAATGTCTCCAGATGATCTACTAGAGAACATATTTGACAAGTTTTTACAAGATTCACATGTGTTCAAAAATCGCGAAGTCTTACACCCGGACTACGTTCCAGATAACTTACCCCACAGGGAGGAGCAGACCAGAAGAATCGGCAATATCTTGGCACCGGTTCTACGCGGGTCTCGTGGATCCAACATTTTCATCTACGGACAGACGGGTACTGGCAAGACAGCAGTCATTAAATATGTTCTAAACAGGCTGCTTCAAAAGGGTCGTGAAATCGGAGCCCCAATTGAGGTTTCTTACATTAATTGTCGCCTCGCCGGAACGGAGTATCGCGTTTTGGCTCGTATGAGTGGAAATGTCGGGTTAAGAGTCCCATTCACTGGCTTGGCAACCGCTGAGGTTTTTGATCGTTTCAAAATAGTACTGGGCTCAAGGGGTTCTCTTCTAGTAGTTGTCCTCGACGAGATAGATTCCCTAGTAAAAGCCTACGGTGATGTCTTGCTCTATGAGTTGACAAGAATCAATGAGGGTCTGAAAGAAAGCCGCGTTTCCATTGTGGGCATCTCTAACGATCTCCATTTCAAAGAGATGCTGGAACCCAGAGTTCTAAGCAGCCTCGGCGAGGAGGAAGTAATTTTTAGGCCATATACAGCCCCTGAAATCCTTGACATACTTCTTCAGAGATCGATCGCCGCCCTCCATGATGATGTTTTAACTGAGGGAGCCCTCAACCTCTGCTCAGCGCTGGCTGCAGCAGAACACGGTGACGCTAGGCGTGCTTTAGACCTATTGAGAGTCGCCGCTGAGTTGATCGAGCGAGAGGGGAAACAAAGAATCACTGAAGACGACATAAGGCTTGCGCAAAACGAGATTGAGCGAGACAGAGTAGTGGAAGTTTTGAAGACGCTTCCGCTTCACTCAAAGCTTGTGTTGTTCGGAGCCTATCTGATAACTAAAGCCAGCATCAAAAACTCCGTTACAGGCGACATTTATGAGGTTTATAGGGAACTCTGTACTGTGCTGGGCACGGATTCCTTAACCCAACGTAGAGTCAGTGGGATAATAAGTGAGCTGGACACTATAGGTGTCTTGAGCTCCAGAATTGTGAGTTTGGGAAGATATGGTCGAACAAAGAAGGTCAGCCTTGGCATTCCTCGTGGCGTTGTTAGAAACGTCTACTCTGAAGATCATTGGGTTGGTCAGTTAGTTGGTTATGCACCCAAGTGCCTATCAAACAAAGAATAGAGTTTTTGGCGTCGAGGATGGAAGCTTTCTCTCAAGGAATAGAAAAACGCTACTCGTCGCAGTTTTGATGGATTCTAGGTGGATAGAGGCAATCATTCTCAGAAAGATTACCATAGATGGTAAAGACGCAACTGAAACGCTTTTTGAAATGTTAAGAGGATTCACCTTCGACGCTATTATGCTGAGTGGGGTATCCTATGCTGGTTTCAATCTTATAGACCCGAAAAAAATCTGTGAAATACTTCGTGTGCCCGTTATCGTCGTTTGTAGGAGCAAACCAAATAATGACGCTGTTAGGGCAGCGCTGGTTAATCACTTTGAGGATTGGGAAGAGCGATGGAGTATTGTTGAGGGTCTCGGTAAAATCTATGAAGTGTTTTCAAAGCCCGATGCTCCTCCTCTATACATCGAGGTTATCGGCGGAGATCTCTCTTGGGCAAGAAGCTTAATTCGTGAATTGGCCACTTGTAGTAGGATCCCTGAGCCGATACGCGTGGCAAGATTTATTGCCAGAGGTCTATCTCGTCTTTCCTAGTCAACTGTAGTCTTGAAGTCTATCGGCATTATGTTAAACGATTGCAGGTCGACTACGGGAACGATCCCAGGCTTTGGAGTCAGACCCATTCTCTCCTGATATTTTGTCTGACTCTGCCAAGAACCGGAGTTTACTAACAAAGTTCCTCTGTATTTCTCATAACCTACCACATGAACATGGCCAACCTGGAAGATGTCCGGCGGGACATCAATCACTAGATAATCTTTTGGTTCAGGCGCAATCGGTGTTTTGCCCCCGTATGATGGCGCGAGGTGTCGTGCTCTTAACAGGAGCTCCAGAGCTTTTTGTACTGTTTCGCCTAGGTTTTGATACATGATGTTTGGGACAGACCCAATAACATCATCCAAGCTTCTCCCATGGTATAGCAAAAATTCTACTTCATGAAGTCTTACTCTAGCCGGATTGCCTAATGCTGTAATTTTTCTCGCAGCGTAAAGAGGCTCAGCATACTTCTTTAGAATAGCAGGCTGCGGTAAGGCTTGTCTAGTCGCGTCGTGGTTCCCGGGAATAATGATCACTTCAATGTAGTCTGGGATTTCCTCAAGAAGACGCGCGGCGAGACCATACTGTTCAACTACATCTGTTATCGCAAGTTCCTCCTCTTGGTTCGGGTAAACCCCAATCCCATCTACGACATCGCCAGCGATGACTAGGTATTTCACTCTACCAGCGATCTCTCTTTGCCTGCTGTTCCCAACCTTTCCATGGAGCCATCTGAGAAATCTGTTAAAGGCATCTTCCAGAAAATTATTACTTCCAACATGCAGATCTGAAGTGAGAGCCGCGTAAACTGGCTCATAGGACTTTTTAGGTTTTCTCTCCGGCACATCCGGCCATATCAGATCTGTGACTATAAGAATGTTTCCTCTACCTTTGGTAGCCTGCACGCAGATCACTTGGTCCAGCAAAGTCATTCGAGCTTTCTCAATCAGAGTTCTATTTGCCGTTGAGGGCACAAATACCGTTACCGAGGAAGTCAGATCCTCAATGCGCATCAATACTGCTCCCTTCGTTTCTTTCTTACTAGTCACCATCCCAATCGTCTTGACCTCGGAGTTCATGCGCGCCTTAACAGTCTCGCTTACGGACACGGCATTTCTCGCGTCAATTCTTCTTCTCAAGATCTGCTCAATTCTGGTAAACCGATCTCGAAAATAGCCTAAAAAGTTCTCCGCATCTTCAATCGAACTCATGGTTTCAGTTGGATCCTCCAAGACTTCCACATTTCCCTTAACTTCTTTGGCATAAGGACGGAAGGCGCCCTTCCCCTCTTTTAATTCATACGACGCAGCCGGAATCTCTTCAAGCGATTTTACTCGAAGAGTCTCCTCCAGCAAATTCTTCGTAATGAAGATCAGCTTCTCAGAGGGCGTATCTATTCTGCCCAAAGTAAGTTCTATCAAGTCAATAGGGTCATGATCCTTTGCGTGTTGTTGAATAAAGAGAAAAGCTTCTTGGTCCAGCTGATATCCTCTGCTAAGTGCAAGTGCACACGCCTTCTCAATTTTCTCAACTAAGTCCGAGTTTTCTTCCAATCCTCTCCGCCAAAGAAATCATATCAATTCGAATTCTAAATCAGCGCACGCATCCGAGGAAGTGGAGGAACTGAATTACGCTGACCCCTGGATTCACCTCTGCCCCTCAAAGTTCCAGAGGAAATGTTCTAATTTTGTGAACCCAGTTATCTCGTCAAAGTCAATTCCGATAGCATCCAAGACCTGCTCAAAAGTCGACTTGATGTATCCCATATACTTGTCAGCATCGATTTCCTTCACAGAAGCTAACTGCACCGGTTTAACTCCCTCCTGGGTCTTTGTCTTTACGAACGAAATTATCTCTCCTGGCTTCACTTCAACCCCGTTCTTTACCAAAAGTTTAGCAGCCTTTACGTGCTGGGGTGTAGTCTTAGTGTAACTTCCAATAGACTTACTAATCATAACATTGAAAGCCAAATCGTCCAATGAGTATTTTCCATTCTTCAACTTGAAATAACACGTCTTCACAACTTCTCTAATCCTAGATTTGGCCTCGTCAAAGTCTTCCGAGGATTTTACCCCCCCAAGAATATTAATCATCTCCGCAAAAGCTATTTTCAGAAAGTCCGGTGTATTGCGTTTCTTGCCAGTAAGACCCTTGATGTCAACACTACCACTAGGATACACGCCCAAATAATTCTTCTTCCTACTGGAGAACGCCGAGTATCTATAGATCTTATCGGTATCGAGATCCATTCCAAGAAAATCTCTAGACCACTCTACAAGCTCGTTTATCTGGGCTTGTGAGGGGTTCTCTAGGAAAACACTGTCCGTGTCTCCGTAAACAACATCTATGCCTAGAGCCTCGGCTTTGCGAACGGTTTCGGTGATGGCATATCTTCCAATGGCTGCTGTGCTCTCAGCGACAGGCGGACAATACAAGTCAAAGACCTCTGCTCCGAATACTCCGTAGCTAGCATTCAATATTACTTTTAGACTTTGCTGTATGACGTTATACCAGCTTCTCATCGCCGGAGACTGATTCTTGTCCTTCGATTTCGGCTTGTACCAGTTTACACGAAGATCCCTTAGCGTTCCTATTACAAGACTGTTCATTCCGAAGCGCTTTTTACAAACCCAGTGTGGAGTACCGGGGATCTTGTTATTCTTACATTCACTGTGTGGACACCGCACCGTCTCATAACTCAAATTCCAATGTTTAATGATTGATGGATACAGAGAAGCAAAATCGAGGACGAAAACATTAAAATGAACCCCGGGCTTCGGCTCAATAACGATAGCTCCCCTATATTTCTTTCCCTCGATGATCGCCTCCGTCGCGGTTGAACCCTTCAGTTCTACGATATCTTCAGGCCTTGGAATCAACCAATTGAGTCTGCGATGCTCAAAGAACATCATGCTTCTAATCCAGCGCGACACTCCCTGTCTAGTCACATCTTCGATCGGCATTCGGCTAATTCTTGCAATAGTGATGATTAACTTCATTACAAGGGAGTCGTCAAATGTTGTCAATTGCATCGTCAGTTCGGCGTCCCTTAGACAGTAGTTTGCGAGTTCAGTATAGGTGAGTTCAGAAATGGGTTTTTCTAATGCAATTTTTCCGACATTTAGAATAGCGTTAGCAATCCCATCCAACGTTGCCTCCTTGTATTTTTGACCGAATGCGTAGATCTGAATAGACCTGTTGAGGAAAAACCTATAGAGATCTATGTGAACTCCGTACTTGAGGAGGGCAAATACCTCTTCCAATCTTATTGGAATGCTCTCTCTTGGGAAGCCGAGTTTTTCCGCTCGATGAAACAAGTATCGAAGATCGAACGAATCTCCATTGAACGTCAAGATTATCGGATATGTAAGTAGAGCCTTGAACACCTCTATTAGCATGTTTTCTTCTCGGTCGTAGTACTCTATCTTTGCGCCCTGTGGAAGAGTAGTTTCACCCTCACCGATTTCCGGCCGCTTTAGAACTAAAACCCTTTTATTTCCGTCCGAATCAACTAGAGAAACCGCAACAATTGGTTCGCTTGCTGTCCTTGGATCAGGAACGCGAGTTGCAACAGGAGAGTAGACCTCGATATCTAAGGCCAATCGAGAAAACTCTGGAACAGGGCATTCAAGCAGTCTGATCCATCGACCAATGTACGCCTGAAACTCCTTTTCTTCGTTCTTGAAAAGTCTTTCAGGTGCATTGAGGTCCTTTTTCAGTGTACTACAGTCAATAGGAATTAGCTTTTCTTCCTTGATCACGTATGGGGTTCCAATGCCTAGCTGATGATCGTAAATGTAACTTTCATAGTATTTTATGTGTGCCTCCCAAGATTTCTGAATCAGATCCCTTATGGTGCCTGACGGTCTGCCACCAATAGATCTGGGATCTTTGGCAATTATTTTTGTCATCTCAGTCTCTCTGTCATTGAGCGCATCAAACTTCTCCACTATTTCAAAGCGATCAAAACCCTGATGGTTGACTAAAGCCTTAATTCTTTTCAATTCTCCTATCGGGGCGTCAGATAGGCAGTACGGTTGATGTTTTGTATTGTCATACCAGAAGTAGATTTTCCGAGATTCAGGCTCATACAACTTCAGGCATGCTACACGCCTCTCTCCTTCATAGGTCGCCGAAAGGAGATAAGCCATAGAAAGATTTCTTGGAACATCTGGACTGAAATAGAATTCTTTGGCCTTCTCAGACGTATTCTCTCTAATCACTTCACTTCCGACTTCTTTAGAAAGTTCTTCTTCAGTATGCTTGTGCGCGTTACACTGAATACTTAGACTGTCTCTCAATAAAAAACATTTTCCCACCCAATGTGCTTAGAGTGGCGCGCAGCATCGGGTGTTTCTTAACTTATCATGTTTTAAGGGTAAATGGGGAACATTTGTTCGCATAGATAATAGCGTAGCCAGACAGACCCAAAGAGGAGTATAAGCCAATTTCATGCGTCAAGAAGAAGTATGGCGTAAACCAACCCTCTTGTTCATCCATAATTTCTACGGTGAAAAGAATCTTGCTCTTCTCCTCTGTTGGTAAGCTACCGAGCAGCGAATGGATATACCTTAAGTAGTAATCCCAATTCCTCTGGAGGTTCAAGAAGTAGAAGCCATGAACCCACGCCTGCGTTCGGACTATGAAAAAGTCAGTGTATGGGATGATCTTTGTGTAGATCTCTAAACAATCCTGACCAAAGAAGTCCTCTACAACCAAGATTTTTCCTTTGGAATGTAGTTGGCCAGAAACATAATCGAATGCTTCAACATATCCTTCTTCATCCTCGAGGGTATATCTTCCGTTCACATTCCCCAGCTCAAAGATTGCGACCCCATCAAAATTAAAGTTTTGGACAATCTTTAGAATGGAATCAGTAAAGTACGTGTAATATTTTGTTCCTTCAACCACATCATATTCCTCATCTTCGTGTAAGCTTGCGTATGGAACGATGATGCCGTCGCTTAAAACTTCTGGATGCCTCTCAATAAGCCATGTCGACCTGAATCCTTTGTAGTTGTAAACATAATCTGCTCTGAAATAGACTCCTATCAAAACTCTCTTGTTGTGGGCATGGAGTAGCGACACTAGGTCACTGACATCTGACTGACGCCAGCCCTCGTCAAATCTTACCTTGAAAAACTCTTCTACCTGTGCTGCGGGGACGTATTCTTTATATGTATTTACGAAGTCTGGGCCGAACATAAGAACTATGGTATCTGCTTGAAATTTTTGGTTGAATTCCTCTATCCCCATGCCCATAACATTTACCGTAAACCCTGCAGCGGGGCTTTCTGGCACGGCGATCACTTGAGTTGCGCTCGGAACATTTACTGAAGAAGGAAACGGAGCTAACAGTAGAATGAATACGCTCAAGATCGAAAGTGTAATGGCTGTTCCCTTTCTGCTTGGTTTAGGAATTTTCCCATCCTTTGATAGAAGATAACGAAAGTATAAGTAGCAAACATATGAGAAGATCGGTGCTAGCGTTATTAGCACCATTGCTACGGTTGTGATGAGCGGGATGTTGCCTCTAGAGTTGTAGAAGAAGAAGCCAAGGAAGAAGTTATTAATTGGAAGCAAAAATATGATGAATACTATGTCGAGGGCGGCCAGTGCGGTAAACAGTTTCTTGCTTTTCGAATCCGTTAGGCAGAAGATGTCCGTGATCGCGTTGGGAACGCACCACAGAAGATAGTGATCATTCATCTTTGTCGAGGTGAGAAAAAAAGCTAAAAGGACGGCTAAAACACCTCGATTTAGCCCCTCGAATTTGTCTGTTTTCTCCTCCTTGATCCTAGCTAAAGTCTTGAGGTATAAAATTCCATACAGAAGAATGAAAATAACGTATCCGTACTCAACTGCGATATAAGTTTCATGAGATATCAAAAACCAATAGGAGAGTTGGCCTATGTGCTCCGCGTGAAAGAGGATCTGGGTGAGATAGCTTTTGTAATTAAGGATCAAAAATGGAATTGAAAGAACAGCCGTTGGGGCTACGCATATCAATAAGTACTTAAGAACATCAAAGAGCCCCTGTTTTCTTTTATATACCATGTAGAAAAAGTATAGAGGAAGGAAAAAGGCTGGGTAGACTTTTAGCGCTGTACCAAGTCCTAGGGCAAGCGCGCTTTTCTTATAACTTCCGTTATACAGGTATACTACGGATAAGAACGTCAATAGCATGGGCACTGCGTCGAACATGCCCCAAATGCTGCCGACCAATATCACAAAGGGGTTTAAAAAATAGAACATAAACGCCTTGGTAGCTGTCTGTTCGTTCCTCGTTCTTTGAAACACAACATCGTAGATCGCTTGAGCTGCAAAAGCGTCAGCGATTATGATTGGTATTTTCAGAACAAGGACTTCGAAGTATCGATCTGCCGAGAAAAGATAGGAAAAGGCACACCAAATCATCCATAATGGTGGGTAAGCATAGTAGCCCCAATACCAGTTCGTTTCTACACCAACGTCATATATGTTTTGACCAGCAAACGCTCTTTCTCCGACGTCAATCCAGATCTTGACATCCCAGGGGTGTCCTGTGAATGGAGCAAGGGCAAATCGAACGATCAAACCTATTATGAACGCCTTTGTCTTTCTATTCAAATACCTCTTCTTCCTAACGTCCTTTTCTTCTACTTTTTTCGATAAAACACAGCGTTTCGTATATCATGTGAGCGGCTTGAACCGATGTCTGCCCCGTGTCATAGTGTGGGGAAACCTCAACCAAGTCCAAGGCGATAACACGTTGATCACAAACAACATGAAGAATGTCAAGCAACTTGCTGGGAGTCATCCCCTCAGGGACTGGATTTCCAACTGCAGGCGCGCATGCTGGATCCACCACGTCCATGTCCAGCGTCAAATAGATCTTTCCAAAATCAGATAATTCCTTACCTACTTCTCTAGCAATCTCTTTAGGGTCTTGGAGGCAGATGTCTTCTCCGGTAAAGATTCTTATACCCTTCTCCTTTGCGAATTGAAATTCGTCTCTTCCAAAGGCACGAACGCCAACCTCAACAATATGATCTGGTTTAATTTTTTCCGAGAGTCTTCTCATGAAAGTTGCGTGCGATAACTTGCTTCCCAAAAACTCGTCTCTCAGGTCCATGTGAGCATCAAAACTCAGAATCCCCACATCTCTCTCGAATGCTTCCGTGGCGCCGTAGGTTATCGTGTGCTCCCCTCCCAGAATTACAGGAATTTTTTGGGCCTTTGCGATTTCGGTCGAAACGAGTCGCAATCTTTCCAACGTCTTCTCAACATCACCTAAAACATGCAGGTCTCCAACATCGCAGATCTTGAGGTCTTCAACATCCAATCCAGTCCTCAAGCTATATGTTTCAAGGGTCTGTGAAGCTTCTCGAATGGCTTGTGGCCCAAACCTAGATCCCGGCCTATTCGTGCTCGTGGCGTCAAATGGGACCCCTAGTATAACATAATCCGCCTCCTCAAATGGCCTATAAAGTCCTGAGAACCTTAAGGCAGGAGAAACGTGAAGTTCTACGTAGCTCACTTTGTCTATGCACCTCAATTGAGCCCAGATGAGGTTGTTGACCAATTCATACTAGAAAGAGGACAATGTTTTTTAAATTTAAGAATTATAAATCTATCAACGTCTGTTATACAGAAGAGCTATCGAGAGGAATAGGACATTGTCGAAAAATAGAGTCGAAAAGACCACTATGCGCTCTTTAAAAGCAAAGCTGATCTCTGGCTGCTACGTCGGATATTTCATGATTGACATGTTGATTTCTAGCACATCAGGGTTCTCTATGATTTACGTCTTTGTCTTGGGTGTGCTTTGTTTAACTGCCGCCATCGGTCTATGGTTGCAAAGAAGTTGGGGATTATGGTTAGCCGCCTTCATGTCATGCCTCACATTTTTGGTAGGAGCTGTTACGTTGTATGCTTGGATCGGATTGGCTGGTTTTTCTTCTGACTTCCATGTTTTAATGTTATCCACTGGACTGCTTCTTTATTCAGCGATAGCTGTAATAGTGCTTCTTTATCTGTTCGCCAACAGGAGGCTTTTTACTTAAGAGGCGGGGTATATACGGTTTAAGGGGCGGTTGAAATGTTTGGAAATAAACCTCTCGGCGTGAACGAACATAGAATCTGTCGTTTACTGAGCTACACCTTCGGTTTCTTGGCTCTCGCGCTTGTCTTAGTGTACGGTAGCAAAGCCGTTTTTGAGGACATTAAGGTGGTAGGCGAGAGCTTCGTTAACGAGGAGCTTCCGGCACCCGACTTTCGTATTCTAGGCTTTCCACTCTACGCAAAGCCGATAACTTGGTTTAGCTTCTTCGGCTTTCTCTACTGGGCTTTCGGGTTGGAAACATGGCGAGAAAGATTCTTGAACATGAAGCCATTCTACAGGAGGCTACTTTTTCCAGTTGTTTCATTGGTTGCTTTTGGAAGCCTGTACGAGGTCTTGTTTAACTTTGGCTTGTGGGTTGCTCTTATGGCCACGTACAGTATGCTAGGTGTACTTAACCCTGATATACTCGTCAACATCTTTAACGTTCCACAACCGATAAACTTGGTGTTCGCCACGAAGATAATCTTCCTAATCTTCGGGCTATCCGCCTATTCGCTATATTTTCTCATAAGGGTTGATAAAGAGGCTACAGAGTTGCACAGAGAAGCCATTGTAGCTCCATACTCTGCTAGGGGTAAGAAGCGTTAGCGAACTAAAAACCAACCTCTTTTTCTCCGAACTCATTGAATGATTAGCTTATGAAATCACGCGCGATCGATCGGTGCAGGGCTCTGCTAAGGGATTATCTCTCGAATATGTTTCCAGTTCAGCGTGGCTAATGCAACAAGTAGGGCGGAGATGTTTTCGATCAAGACGAATTTGTAGACGACTTCTAATTGGTATATTGGTTTAAGCAGCTCGTCTAGCTCATAAAATATGTATTCAAGCGGTTTTGTTGTGCTGAAAATCCAGTAACTTACATCTAAAACTTGCGGTGTCATTAATACATATGAGATGAGTGTGAGTGAACAAAAAATGGTTAACACCGTAATTGCGCTGTCCTTGGAAATCTGTGCAAACGTCTTAGGCTTTGAGGGTATTTGTTTCATGTTCTTCAACAGCGGCGTCAACGGGGTGGTTGCCATCTGCTCCGTCAAGTAAATCCAACTCGATGTTAAAACCAAAATCGGCCCTATCGGAACCAACACTAGTAGATAGAAGTTTTCTACTCCCACAGATTTTAGAAGAAAGACGCTGAGGAGAACGATCAAAGAGGCCAAGCCAACGAACGACAATATAGCTTGAATGTTTTTTGGTGTGGCCCAACGGATGGGGGGTCTACGATAAGAGTTCATATGACTTCACTTCTCACAGTTCATATTGCATATGCACCTAGCTATACTTAATTGTGAAATGCCTTTATTCTTTTGTGAGTATTCCTACTGCCTCTTTGACTGCAAATCTTATCCTTTCTGCGCAGGCATAATCGTGGACCTTAGCATAGTACTCCTTCAGCCCCTCTTTTGTCTTTAAGTCTAAGCCGGTTAGTTGCCTACAATTCACGTAGCCAAACCTATCCTTAAACTCGGTCACGTAGCTGTCAACTATATTCCAAATTCGCTGCGGTTCCTCCTCCGCACTGATCCTCCCGTATTTCATACCTATTGCAATAACCACGCTGGAGACCGACCCGCAGAGCAGTCCGTTCAAAGAGACGCCCGCGCCTATGCCCGTTCCGATTCTGGGAATCAACTTGGATCCTTCGTCTAGGTAGTCCCTCAAGGCCAAAAGGACGCTTTCGCAGCAGTTGTATGGCCTCCCAGTAGGGAAGTTGCTAGGTCGGTCACAAAAATATCTTACCGCTTTTTCCTGCAACTCCCTCACTCCTTCTCTTTCAGACAAGGTCTCACCTACCCTAACACTCAAAAGCGTTCCGTACCCTTTTTATACATTTTCGTCAGAATTTTTTTGACTTTTTCGATTCCTATTGCAACAATCAGCCGTCCAAGTCTCGGTCCGTGATCTTTTGCGATTAGCGTCAGATAGATCGCCTTGAACAGCGAAGAGGCCTCTACTCCACCTCTCTCTGCAATTGTGTAAACCAGATTATGGATGTCCTCAGCCCTCATCGATACATCTAAGCTGGATCCGAAGGCCGCTAGCTCGCTGTTGTGTGCTCTGATCTTTTTTGGTTTAAATGTAAACACGAACTCTTCTGGCAAGTATTCTTGGCTGATCCAACTTTCAACATACCTCTTTAAGTACTCCACTCCCGCCTTGTCTCTTACATTCTCAGCCACCTTGCTCCAGTCTCTGTAAATCTGATAGTACGTCAGCACGTCTGTGAAGTCTGCCCTCCATCTTCTTCTGTCCGTCGAAAGTCTGTAGGCGAGCACCATCTTCTTCTCAGCTCTTCGAAGTCTTCCTCCAGACTCATGGAGGTCGGCTGCCGTTAGGTACTCATCATATAATCGAATCAACTTGTGTCCAGATGGGTCGAACTCTTTGTTTTCTTCTATGTCTGGTTTGAAGAGTGCATATTTGACAAGTACAGGGGGCACAAGTTCAAGCAGCTCTTGGACTCCTAGCCCCATTCCCTTAGATTTTGAGTACTTCTTACCATGAAGTAGGACGAAGCCGTATTTACGTCCGATGGGCGGCTCTTTGTTAAAAACCTCTCTATGTATTGCTACGGCGGTTTCCCAACTTCCCCCTCTGGTATGGTGATCTATGCCGGCGAGCTCGGTCGAGACGTTTAGAAAGTCCTGTCTGCTAGGCCAATCTAATCGCCAAAACAACTTATAGCGGTGGTCATTGACCTTCATCTCTCCCTTATAGTTGCACCCATCGGTATATCCGACGTCTCTGTTGCACGAGTACCGAATAATGTTGCCGTCGAAATGCTCGACGACTGTAGTTGCTATTTTTCCGCAGTTCTCGCAGATGGGCATTACTATGTCAATCCAGCTTGGAAGACCCGGAGTACCGCTGATCTTTGCCACTCTTCCAGCTATCTTTTTCACTAGACGGATTTTCTCATGAAATAGACGAGCATACGAATCGTATCTCCCAGAGGCATAGAGTTCATTGGTTTTTAGAATTTCTGGATAGACCTCCATTTTCTCCATTAGGCTTCTTGCTTCGTTGAGAAAGTGATCTCCGTAGGACTCGTAGCAACCGTAGGGATCTGGAATTGCGTACAGAGGCTTTCCCAGCTGCTCTTTGAGGGAGGAGAATTTCTGCATGGATTGCGGGATGCTGTCGAGGGCATCCATTAAGTCCCCTATGAAAATGAACTCTGTTTTATATCCCTCGTCTTCTAGGTATCGCACTAGAGCTGATGGATAGAGAAACTCGCAGGCTGTTCCCATGTGTGTAGGGCCAGATGTCGTTATGCCGGATGCGATGGTGAATGGCTCCTTCTTCTTATTGATGATTTCCTTGGCTATGACCTCGGACCAGTGCTTGACCTCTCTACTAGCCAACTGTCACCAGCACTTCGCGCCAGTCTTTACTAATGCTTTCCCCATGAAAAATATACTCTACAAGGTATTTTAATGTGCTTAGCTTTTAGCTAAGCATCGAACTATTGTCTAGATGGATCTATAGAGTTGGTATCGACCTCCGACAGCAAACTCATACTTTTTATGTTAGCGGGAGAGATTAACTAAAGAGTTCGTTCTATCGATCGAGGGATCACGTAATCGAACAAATTGTTATGGTGAGAACTAATGAAGTGTAACTTCTTGAGCGAAAAAATGGAGTGCTACGCCGAGATCACGGAGGCAGAGACTGTATGGAAAGTCGATGAGGCGACTCGGAAAAAATACTGCACAACAGAGGATTTTGTGTCATGTCCTAGACTCAACACATTCCTAAAATTTACGCAAAAAACCTAGTCATCGGTTATAATTCAACATCGGGGGGATCGGTTGTCCGAGAATATTCTGCCTAAAGCGCGATTCTCCACAATTCGAAACTTCCTGAGCGCCAAATGCAAATGTAAGCTGCAGTCTCCATCAGTTCGATTAGAGTAGGACTGTTCCCAGAAGGTACAGACCGACTAGATCGGCTAACAGGTGAGCTGTCCAAGCTACAAAAACATTTCGTGAACGCATATAGATCATACCATATAACAGACAATTCAGAAATACAAAGAGTAAATCAATCATCACAATGGGCAGGTCCCCAGGGGAGTAGTGAAAAATGCTCAATAAAGCGGATCCTACAATGATTGCAAAGAAATCATTGTAAAACCAACTGACACGTTCCTGTACAAACCCTCGAAATACTAATTCTTCAAGAAGCGTAGATATCCCAACTAAGGGCATGAATAAAATGGATGGGGCAAATGAACCGAAATATGATTGTAAATATGCTACACGATCTTCAAAACGAAGGAAAAGTGGAGGCAAAAACCAACGACTCCCTATAATAACTGCAAGTTGTATTCCAACTGCTACTAGGATAATTATGTGAAAATTCGTTTTCAAATCGGTGATGATGCCCGAATACTTTATGCCCAGTCTTTCGAGTGGCTGATGTCTGATTCTCCGCTCTATCAGAAGGTAACTCAAAGGTAAAATCGTGTAAACCCATGCCAAACTAGTGAACCAGAACAGGAATACGCTTATCCCCATTACCAATATGAGTTCTACCAAGATCTTTGAGTTGGTTTCTTTTGTTTCTGACATTCAACAATCCGTCCTTCTTGCGAGTCGACATTCAATTGAGTGCAAGAATTCGAATCAATCGATCGAGCCAAAATAAGCTCAAAACGAGTCTATTTTACATAAAATATATGGACAAGCATTTATTAAAAGAAAATAACATAGGGCGCACTTTTCAATCACAGTGCTCAAAGGTCCCTATCTGTGGCTGTGGACCCGTCGTCTAGCTCGGATAGGACGTTGGCCTGCGGTTTCCACCCTGGCAGAGAGCCGAAGGTCCGGGGTTCAAATCCCCGCGGGTCCACCATCCCGAGCAACAAAGGTTCAGCAGGCAGCCTACGATCGAAACATGGAGAAAACTCAATAGATGCCTACCTCTGCGTACACCAAAAGTCGAAATACTACATTCTAACTATCTGGGCATGCGGGACGCCAGAGATCAGAATGACCGACTGAGGATGGACCAACCCCTCCCTGACAGCTAAATCGACGATCGTTGAACCAACCAGATTCGCGCAGGTAGCCTCCCTCACCAATCCCATCGCCTTATCGACGCGAACAAGGGAGCCGCCGTAGAAGCCTTCCCGAACCTCGAACACGACGTCCCCCTCCTTCAGTGTCCTCCCGAGAAGGTCAGCGTCGCAAGCAGCCACCAAGACATGACTGCCTTCTCTAAACACCTTCACATACACGTCGCTCATATATTCCCTCAACCACAGTTCAAGGTAAGCTTTGACAACAAGCCACTGGAGAAACTTCTTACATCTTCTCCATAGCCTCTATCCCGAGAATGTTTAGAGCGTTCCTCAATGCAATTTTAACAGCGTTGACCAAGGCCAGCCTAGTGTCCCTGAGTTCACTAGATGCAGCCCTTATGACCGGAAGATGTGCGTAAAAGGAGTTGAACTTAGCCGCGAGGTTGTTCGCAAACTCGGTTATCGGGCTCAGTTTAAGATCTTTACACGCGTTTACAAAAATCTCCGGGAAGTAAGCCACAGTCCTCACCAACTCGCGTTCCAATGGGTCTCTGAGAAGGCTGTAATCCGGTTTCTCTGGGCCCCCTCCAGCCCTCTTCATTATGCTGCAGGTTCTAGCATAGGCGTACTGGACGAACGGCGCACTGTTCATCTCGAAGTTCAATACCTTATCCCAGGTGAAGGTCAGCTTCTTGAGCGAGTCTACGCTGAGAAGTGCGTACTTAACTGCTCCCACGCCGACGGACTCGGCGATCCTCCTCTTCTCCTCTTCCCGCAGCATTGGTGAGCGCTTTTTAACCTCTTCGTATGCCCTGCTCACAGATTCATCGAGAACCTCATCCAGCGTTACGTACCTTCCGCGTCGCCTAGACATCCTGTACCCAGGCAAGTCAACGAGCTCGTAAGCGTAATGAAGCAGGCTCTTGGCTTTCTGAGGTGAGGCTAGGAGGCTAACGGCTATGCGTAGTTGAATTTGAGCCAGGGTCTGCTCAACGCCTATAACGTTGATCACCCTGTCAGCGAGACCGAGTTTCCTCAGACTGTAGGCTACGTCCCTTGTTGTATAGAGCGTTGTTCCGTCTGAACGCATCAGAACTAGTGGAGGGACATCGTACTCCTTAGGTATTCCAAACAACTCTTTGAGATTCATCTTTCTTAAGACTTGGTCCGCGTCTAAAGAGAGGGCCCCCTGGTACTCTTTGACGTACGGGGTTTTCGAGAGTCTGCCAACGGCTTCCGAAACAGCTCTGCTCCAGACTAGATCACTTTCCCAGTCCCACGAGTCCCAGCTGACTCCGAAGCGTTTGTATGTTTCTTTAAATCCATCTATGGAGAAGGTCACTACCTTGCGAACAAGTTCCTTGACCTCTGCCTCCCCCTCCTCATAGAGGCGCATGGTATTCGTTATCTTTTCCTCAGGGTTTTCGTCCTTCTTCATTTCATCTAGGATGGCGTCAAAGAGTTTGGGGCTCGCGTCTTGGAGGAGGGCGGCTGCTGCAACCCAACTATCCAGCTCTCTCTGGGTGTTTCTTACATCTTCCTCTGAGCCTGTTTCCTCTTTTAGTTCTTCAATTCTTTTCTTCAGTTTTTGGATTTCCATTATACAGTTTGTTGTTGCGTAGACGAGGCCTATCCAGTGGTCTGGTTTTCCGGCGGGTTGGGGTTGCCCTAGTGTTTTGTAACCGTAGGCCGCGACTGCTACTTGGCGGCCCACGTCGTCTATGTAGAAGTGGGTTTTCACATTGTGTCCTCTGGCTTTGAGTAGACGGGCTAATGTGTCTCCGATGACGGAGTTTCTGGCTGTTCCTATGTGTATTGGTCCTGCGGGGTTTCCGCTTGTATGTTCAATGATGATGCTGAGAGGATGTTTAGTCTTTACATGTCCGTAAGTGTCAGGGTCTTTTCTGGCTGATTCTATGGTCAGTCTTGAGAGTGCTGGATAGTTGGCGTGGAAGTTTACATAGCCTTCTCCTGCAACCTTGACCTTTTCTATTAGGTGTAACCTTTTTGTGTCTATTTTGTTGGCGATTGTTTTAGCGAGTTCCCTTGGTTTCTTCTTCAGGCTCTTTGACAGTTCAAAGCATATCGAGGATGATAGTTCACCGAATTCTGGTGTTGGGGGTGGCTGTAGTGCTATGCGGAGTGGTGGGAGTTCCAGTTTGGTTCTGGTCATGGCTTCTCTGAGAGTTTTTTTGCACTCTCTTCTGAAGTCTCCGAAGGGATTTCTCGACTGCAACTCTCTTCTTCGTTATTTCTATTCTTTTTTGTGTTTTTAACCTTCTCGCACGCGATTATAATTTTTCTTCTAGCTTGGAGATGACTGATAGCGACAAAAACTATATGTTCAATCGTTTGAAACTATTGAGCAGCTTCTATACCCCCTCCCCCCAAAGTACCTTGGCTGTATAAATAGTCTTCTTCCGTGGGTTACATTGTTAGTGGAGACTGTTTTTGGTGATGTGGGTTGCAGGGCTTTAAAGTCAGGGACATTGATGGTGTTGGGGAGAGTACCGAAGCGAAACTTGTTGAGAAAGGCTTCACCAGCGTGGAGTCCATAGCCGTCACTCCGGTTAGGGAGCTTGCTGAGAAGACCGGATTGAATGAGGAGAAAGCTATGGCCATCTCGAGGAAGGCGAGGGATCTCTTAGGCCTCAGCTTCATCACCGCCATGGAGCTGTACGAGAGGAGGAAAAGTTCTAGGAGGCTGACAATTGGGAGCAGAAGCCTCGACGGCCTTCTTGGTGGCGGAATTGAAACCCAGACAGTCGTTGAACTCATCGGCGAGTTTGGGGCTGGCAAGAGCCAGATATGCATGCAGCTCTGCGTGACTGAGCAACTTTCCCCGGAAGATGGCGGTCTTGGAGGGAAGGTTCTCTTCTTGGACACTGAGGGGACTTTTTATCCACGAAGGGTTTACGACATTGCCCAGGCCAGAGGACTGGATCCAGACAGTGTGCTCCAGAACATCATTTACGCCAGGTGCTACAACAGCGATCACCAGATTCTCCTCGTCGAAAGGGCTTCCAAACTGGTCGAGGATGAGAACATCAAGCTCATAGTTGTTGACAGCTTGATCAGCCACTTCAGGGGGGAGTATATTGGCAGGGAGAGCCTTGCTGAGAGGCAGCAGAGGTTGAACAAGCACATCCATGAGCTGCTGAGGCTTGCCGAGATATACAACTGCGCTGTCGTGGTCACAAACCAGATCCAGTCGAACCCGGCTGCATTCTTTGGAGACCCAAATAGGCCAGCAGGGGGCAACATCGTGGCCCATGCCTCAACTCACCGAGTATACCTGAGGAAAAGTAAGGCCAATGTCCGTATTGCTAGGATAATCGACAGCCCGAGCCTGCCCGAGAACGCTACAACTTTCCAGATAACTGCAAACGGGGTCGAGGACGTGGAGGAGTGAAGGAGGAAGGAGAAGTGAAGAAAAGCAGAATGAAGAGAAATGCGGGAAGGTTGTTGAACGGCGGGGGCTTAGAGCACTGTATGAACCCTTGGAACGGTGATTGTAGAAACACAGATATCCAACTCTACATTTTCTACAGGCAAAGGAGAAGACCGATCTGCAGGGCATGTTGGGAGGATGTTGCCAAAGGAGATTACTCTTGGAACTCCCTGAATAAAGGTAAGTAGCTCGGTTTTGATGGGGAGTAGTTAGAACTACTATACGAAGGACGCCCTCGAAGCGCCGGCCCGGGTCCAATCCCATTATGAAGAGGTTGGAGAAAGATAGGGGTTTTTGAAAATTTAGTGTGGCGCCGCCGAACTTGCCAGGCGAGACAGAGTTGTCGTCGCCTTCGGACTCGAACCGTCGACCAACGGGTTAACAGCCTCAGCCTAGTGGAAGCGTGTCTCTTCCCTAGTCCGCTGCTCTACCAACTGAGCTATCGCCCGCGTTCCGCGTACGGCGGCTCATCAGCGGCGCAATATTCTCTCTGACAAATCCTCATATTTAAATCTGAACTGGTCGCCACCCTTAGCTGGGCTTCTTCTGAGCACATCTTTGCCTAAAGGAAAGATTCTTCTTATGAAAGTTAATGGAGAAGAGGCTTGGTTGCGGTAAAGGTTAATATAGGAGATGTTTGTGGTTTAACCTTAGAGCTGGGCCTTTATGATGATAGGCCTCAGTGATGAAAGGCCCTGGTGATGAAGTAGTTTGGCCGTGTACACGAGGTACAGCAAGAAAAGGAGATCCTTCACCGTCAAGCTGAATGATCCAAAATATGTTCTAGAAGCAAAGGTCAAGGTGAAGAAGGGTAGGACGCTAAGCAAGGCGAGGATCGCAATAGTAAAGGACTTCCTGACTGAGATGCTTCAAGAGATGACTACGGGCGTCTCCCTCGTCCAGGATGGGAAGAAGAAGATATTCAGGGAGTACTGCAAGCTTCGCTCAGACGCGCTTAACTACATAGAGACACTAGACGAGCTTGATCTCTATGAGAAGAAGAAACCTGTTCCATCCACAATCATCGCGTGAGCCCTCATCAGAAAACGTTTAAATCATCCCAGCATTCAAGTATTTTCTGGTTGTCATGGGCCCGTAGCTCAGTCTGACCTCTAACCCTAAGGTAGGTCCTGAAAAGGTTAGAGCGACAGAAAGAGGTTTGTCGACGCTCATAACCTGTAGGGTGGGAGAACCCTTCTTCCATCTGGGGATTGGTCCCCGGTTCGAATCCGGGCGGGCCCACCATCCAGTCTTTCTCGTTGAGGAAACCGAAAAGTCTTATTAGTGACCAGAATTTTACATTCTTGTGCTCCGAGAGAGGCTCCGGTAGAAGGATGAAATAGGGAGGCTTCCCGCCTGCCGAGTATAGTCGGGCCAAGTATTCCGGCCTTATCCCATCCACCACTACGGGTGGGAGGCCAATCGAGCCGGTGACCCGGGTTCAAATCCCGGCCGGAGCACCATTTCAATATGGCCGACTAGTAAAGTCCGCGCGTGCAATTTGAATTGTAAGTGCACGTGTTTATTTTAGGTGTTCCTAGCTATGGGAGGTCCTGAAAGGTCTCACAGGAAAAGAATCTTGTATTCTATTTTCATACCTCCGTTAGCGTTCACCCCTGTCGGTGTACTACTCCTTCTCTTGGGTGTCGATGAACCCATAATAAGGGACGCTTGGTATCTGAGCATCTTCATCGGCTGCGTTATAATGGCGTTACGAGACAAGACTTCCTTTTCACAGATCGGATTGGCTAGACGAAAGCTCGGTTTAAGCCTACTTCTAGCGAGTGCGTGGGAACTGGTGACCTTCCTCTCCTTAGGTCTCATACCCTTTTTTGCAGCAACTGGAATGTTGCCCGCTCAAGTTCCCTTTAATGAGGGTATGATATATTCTGCGCTTCACTACATGCTCGTGGCCTTCGCAGAGGAAACGTGGATGAGGGGACTGTTGCTGAAGAGGCTCAGAGAGTGGAAACCAGAAGGTTCAGCCGCCGCTCTGTGGAGTTCCATAATCTTCGTTCTGTTCCATGTGCCAGCCGCATCTCTCCTCATAATTAAAGACATAAGCGTCATACCGCTCCTAGCGCTAAGTTGGTCAACCTTGTTTGTCTGGTCGGTTGGCCTCGCATTCATAACACTCAAGACGGGAAACCTGTTTGGCCCCATACTGGTTCATGGAGTAGACGACTTCATAACTAAGGTTCTCTATCCTCTCCAGATATGAAAGAACTGATTAAAGAATTCATACTAAAGGTCCTGAAGAAAACTCTTCCAAAACGCGCGCGGTTAGGTCTCTGGACTACTTTTGCTTACTAAAATGATCGATCCCAGCATTGACAGCGTGCTTCCACTCACATAGAACATGATTTGAACTAGGTCTTTGGTCAAGGCCCCGAAAAAGTCGAGAAGGTACATGCCGAGGGCGGTGAAGGATGTTGCCAACCCTATCAGTAGCATGATCGTTCCTGGAACCAGCATGGCTAAGCCGAGGGTCTTCCTTGGAAGCTCTCTTTGCAGGGAATGGGCTCTCACGTCTTCTGGTACCAATGTGGGGAAGGCTGAAACTGCAGCTCGTATTAGAGGTGGAGTGACCAGCAAGACGAATGGTAGCATTGTTACGAACCACCAGACTGTGAGCCCGATTACGAGAAAAGCCAAAGCGTCAAGGGATAGCTCGCTCAGTTGTCCGAGATAGAGGACCTTGAAGACGAAGACGTAGAGAGTGGCAACCATCAGGTTAGATAAGGTCAGGGTGAGGTTTGATGCCAAGATGAACCTACTCCAAGTGAAACGTTTCCTGAGAATATGGCCGAACAGATAGAATCCTAAGAAGTTTCCTGGAACAGCTGCGAACAGGCTCCCTTCATAGAGGTACCCGTGCTTTACTGAGTCCACGATCAGGGTGCCTATGGCTGAGCCCAAGCCTGATGGCATTGGTCCGAAGACGATGGCAAAGAATGATGGTATGACCACAGCTGGCCTAAACTGACCGAAACCCCACGGTGACGGTATATAAGCTGTTATGTAGGATCCCACCGCATAGAGTCCTGCACACAACGCTGTCGCAACAAGGGAGATGGAGAATCTCAAATCTCTAACGATCTACTATTCCCTCCCTTCTCATTTTACAGAAGAACGCCTACAGTCTAGTGGCTATGGCTTAGACTGCTCCAACATTGGATTCCTCCACCCGAAAGCCTCGAGAAGGTTTCCGACTGTGACGGATGGACGCATAGCCTTCTTCGCCTCCGGGATGGTCTGGACGCTGATCCCTGAGAGGTCTTCTGGCACACCTATGAAGACCTTCAGCCTCTTGTAAGCCATCTTTCCCTTCGGTTTCTTCCAGGGGAGCATACCCCTCACAACTCTCCTGACGAACCCGTCAGGCCTCCTAGGACGCTTGGGCGCCTTCTTCTGCGCGCTGAGGGTTCTCAAACCGAGGTGTTTCTTGACCTCCTCAATGGCATTCTCCCTGCTGCCTGAAATGATGGCATTCTCGGCATTCACCACAATTATCTCTTCGCCATTGAGGATGCGCTTAGCCACGTTGCTGGCCATTCTTCCGAGAACAAGGTCAGAGGCGTCGATCACTGTGGCTTGTTTACGCTGGTTCACGTCTTTAGTTTTCTCGCGTCCACGTCTTTTCATGAGTATCTCCCACTTTCTTTTGATTCGTTTCGAAGCTATTTATCTTTTAATCTTCTCACTCTCTTCTTTAGACGGTCCACGGGTCTACCCACAATCCTTTTCCCATCCACCTCGACGGTTGAGCCGTCTGGAAGCCTGAGGTTGAGGACGACCACGCTCTTTTGTACCCTTTTCTTCCTATCATCGTCCAGTACCACAATTGTGTTCTTGGTTTCGTCGATTATTCTGCCCCTTATTCCAACATAGCCTGGATGTGTGCTCTTGACAACGTTTGCCTCGAGCCCAATCAATTCGTGCTGGGTCACATTCTGTTGTGTTATCGGACTTAAACACTTCACCTACTTCTTCAGCTCCAGCGTCTTGGGTCCCTCTTTTGTGACCTCAACCATTTCGATGCCCTTTGACCGTAACATTTTCTCAAGCTCATCGGTGCCATTGCGGCTCCAAAGACAGATCTTCCTGAGAGTGCCTGAGATGCCTAAATCACTGTACCTCCCGAGACTCGAGCCTAAGGGTGTGGAGAAGTATTCGACAACCCCATTGCTGGTCCTATACTTGACCTTGTGGGTGGTCCTGTCGACGCCAAGCAGAATCGGATTGAGAATACTTCTGAGCTTGGATTCATCCAAATCTCCTTTGATGATGAACCTTCTACGCATTTCGGAATCCCCAGATTAGAGTTCCTCCCCGCATTTTTGGCAACGGTAGTTCCTAAACGACTTCTTCTTGCTTGACTTTATCACATCCCTAGTCAACTTGGCGCCGCAGCGGCGGCAATTCGCCATAGCTGCTCCTTCTGTTTACTCAGAGGAGGCGCCTTGTTCTATTCGCATTCTTCGTCTGCCAGCTGTACTGCCTAATCTTGCTGTTCTTGCCAAATCCGCATGCTGAGCATACCTTGTGCCGCACATGGTATGACCTGCGGCCACATCTGCGACAGCGTATAACCCTTGTCTTGTGGCGTTTTCCGAAGGAGGGGGTGCCCTTTGTCAACGCGTTCACCATCTAAATATGCTTACGCTCGGCATGACGGTTACTCTTTGTAAGAAAGAGAGAGGTCATATAAAGTTTTTCTTCACTTCAAGGGCTTGTATCCGACTCTGGCGTGTCAAATCGATATCAAAGCCTACAAATTAGATGGGGGTTCTCTGCTGCCGTGTCTTTGTGTCGCTTTTTTTAAATACGGCTTGAAGTATTTTAAAGGGAGCTTCCATGTATCCTCGGGCGGGGATGTCCGAGTCTGGTCAAAGGAGGCAGGCTTAGGAGGACCCGGAGTCTTGGGAGACCTGCTGGCGAAGGCCTGCGTGGGTTCAAACCCCACTCCCCGCACCACGAACATAACCTACTAGTTTTGGATGATTGGCCTACTTTCTCTTACGGAGGAGAGGATTAGGATCCTAAGGTCTATGTGAGGGAAGGGTATAAGCTTGCTTCCAAAATATTTTTTTAAATTTCTAATGTCTTCGGAAAATGATTCTTTTCAAGAAAGGGGAATGGAAACGAAAAATCACGCTGGAACCCACAGGAATTTACAGGAATCTACAGGAAACCACAGGAAATTGAAGGAAATGTCGGAAAAAGAATTAGTCCCTATCGGAAACGGATAAAATTCAATCTAAGCACCCACAGCTCCCTTGAGAAAGCATGTGCGGGGACAGAAAAAGGGGGTTTGTGGGGAATAAGATTCAGGGGGCATCTCCAGTTGTCTGTGGTTTAAATCCGGGCGCTGCAACGAAGGTTAATATTGACTAAGGGTGAATTGACGATTGAGAGAATCCTGAGATGTTTCTAGGAATAGACGTAGGTTATTCCGTTATCAAGGCAGCCCTATATGACGAAGAGGGTAAAGAGGTGGCTCTTAGCCGTGAGAGAGTGGTGCTCCTCAATCCGAAACCAGGGTTCTATGAAGCTTCTATGAGCGAATTGTGGATCAAGACGAGAAGGGTCATTAGGAACCTGACTAAAAGAGTAGATCCCTACGCTATCAAAGCTATTGGCTTCTCTGGGGGCGGAGCCGGACTCTATTCGCTTGATGAGAGACTGAAACCGGTTGGCAATATAGTAACGCCTATGGACATGAGGGCGAAAGACATCTTGGATGAATGGACAAGAACCGGAGTACATGATAAGATTTTCAAGAGGATAGGGCAGAATCTTATGACCGGCTCTGCGCTACCTGCACTCAAATGGTTCAAGGAAAATGAAAGGGAAAGATATAATAGAATAAAGCATCTGTTGTCCCGCAAAGATTTTGTCAGATTCAAACTTACAAATGAGTTGGCTACTGAGATCAGCGATACCTGTTATGGATTTACAAATGTAGAGACCCAAAGCTACGATAAAGAGGTCTTTGAAATTCTTGGATTGGAAGAGATGTTCAATGCATTACCAGAATTGAAGGAAAACAGTTACGATGTGACAGGTTACGTGACAGAAGAGGCTGAAAGAGAAACAGGTTTAAAGGAGGGTACACCTGTTGCGGCTGGAGCCCACGATGCTTGCTGCAATACCATGGGTGTTGGAGCGATAAAAAACAACATGGTTTGCGCAGGAGGAGGAACCTGGTCGATCAATCTCTTGGTTGTAGACGAACCCATGCTTAACAAGAACTGGTGTTGCGAACATTTTGTTGAAAAGGGAAAGTGGATGCTGGAGGGCGCCTCCCCAACCTCAACGATCAATCTAGAGTGGTTCATAAAAAACTTCGGCGAAGCCCAGATGGAAGAGGCAAAGAAGAAAGGAAAAAGCGTCTACGAAATCTGTGAAAAGGAGATAGAAGGAGTGGACACCGATGTTATATTTCTTCCATTTCTCTCAGGCTTTCCTTGGCGATACCCCTACCAATTGAATGCCAGCGCCGGATTCCTAGGAGTACGTGAGGAGGATGGAAAAATGGAGATGCTGAGGGCCTTGTATGAGGGGGTGGCTTTCATGCACGCCGTCCACATCGAAGAGTTTGACAAGAGGGTCGGCGTCAGCGAAGTAAGATTCACAGGCGGAGCGGCAAAAAGTGAAGTTTGGGGCCAGATGTTGGCTGACGTGTTGAAGAAAAAAGTTGCGATAGTCGACAAAGAGGAAACTGGTTGCTTCGGAGCAGCTCTCCTGGCTGCCTTGGCCGTAGGGGAAATAAAGAACCTTGAAGAAACAGAAAGCTTGGTCCACGTAGTAAAGGAGCACCATCCAAAAAGAGACTATAGCAAGAAATACGAAACCTTCAAGGAGATTTGCAACTCATTCGGGAAGACATGGAACAACTTAGAAGCTCTAAGATATTGATACGCGCGCCCTTAAAGACCCTCTGTTTCTCAATCACCTTTTATGTCTTGACATACGCGCTCTCTTTTGTTCCCTCTTCCTCCAATCGCGCTTCCTTTCTGATCTAATCTTAGAGCTAACACGAAAACCAGAGTTGAAACCCCTCCTGAATTGACTCAATTCACTATAAAAAGAAGGCTGGTCGCCCTTGCCCTTAGAGAATGAAAGCATTATCTCATTTAACTTGGCCCTGTCTTCTTCTGAGGGAGTGTCATCCCAAGTCTTAGAATAGGCCATGTAGGCCGCGTGAAAGACAAAATCAGAAGGCTTATCGACCATAAGCTTAGATACTCTCTCGCCTTGACTCTTCTCTTGTTTCATAGATCTTTTTTGAATGCGAATGAATGATATAAATGTTCAACTCAACGTCATCAGCTCCATTGCGCACATATGCAGTGGGCGCACTAAGTGAAAAGCTATTAAGAATAAAGGATTTAATGGATTGCGCGGTGAAAAAATGGCAGGTGCTGAGAATACGATAACATATTTTGAGAGTCCCGGAGAGGAAAACACTGATGAGGTTTTGAAGCTAGCGAAAGAACGGGCTGGGAAACTTGGGTTAACTGACTTGATCGTGGCCTCCACTAGGGGAGAGACGGGGGTGAAAGCCTCAAAGATCTTTAAAGGGTTCAACGTGGTCGTCGTCACGCACCAGACAGGCTTTAGGGAGCCTGGTGTACAGGAACTTACCGAAGAAAACAGAAAACTGATAGAAAAGAACGGCGGGAAGATATTCACAGGAACTCATCTGTTAAGAGGCGTGGAAAGAGCCATACGTGACAAGTTCGGCGGAGCATATCCGAACGAGATAATCGCCCAAACCTTGAGAATTTTCGGTGAGGGAACAAAGGTGGCGGTGGAGATCGTGGTCATGGCTGCGGACGCTGGCCTGATATCTACAGACAGAGATGTGGTCAGCGTAGCGGGAACAGGGAAAGGCGCTGACACAGCAATTATTATCCACCCCGCAAACTCAAGCCGCATGTTCGATGCGACCGTAAAGGAGATCATAGCGAAGCCGAGAGTGCGATCGACCGGAAGTAAATGAAAATCACGCGCGCGGAATTTTTGGGATCTAGAATACCCCCAAGTGAAGGAGGGAGATCTGTGGAAGTATGGGGCATTAGAAACTTCTACTCTAATCTAGATTGGCTCCCTCAAGGGCTGTTTGTTTAGGTATACTATACAGGAAGTGGAAGGCTGCCGTTGGAGGTCTGACTAAACAAGCATTAGGCCTCCTAGTTGTTGGATCCACAACAGCTTTCTTAGTCACAATATTTTTCAAACATGTTACACCAGCAATCTTCATAACTCCAGAAGTAATGGCTCGTACGCTGCCAACTCTCAAAGAAATTTATCTCGCCATCTTCATCGCGGTATCGTCCGGCGTCGCGGCTTCACTCATGTTGGTTGCCGATCCAAGAGTTGTTTCGCAACCATTGCAACAGCTTATTGACGTGATGATTGGGGCAGAAATTGCTATTTCCTTGATCCCGCCAGCATCAGTTGTAGGAATTGGCTTGGCTTTTGCTCGTTTTGACATATCTCTACATTCTCTCGGGTTGTTGGCAATCAATCTGTTGAGCTTAGACGTGATAGGAAGCGTGCCGGTGTTATACTTGTGGGGTATAGGATCCAAGCCTCTACAACTCGAAAACAAAATAAGAGAGATAACAGAAAGAGTCGCCAAAGAAGCTGTTAAGGTTGACAAAATATCGGTAGATGTAACCCTTCAAAACTACACAAGATCTGACGTTGATGTAAGAGTGCATGCTGTCGAGTTCAATAAAGAGGCGTACACCTTCCTTGTAAAAAAGATTTCTGAGAGAATAAAACGTGAGACAGGCGCTGCTGGAAATGTGAGAATCAAGATATCACCAGCCATCGTGTACGCTCCATGAGAACCTACCGTTGTTTTACTGCGTGCGCTTCAATCCTAGAATTGATTTTTTGGTGGTATGAGCTTCCATATCCCTTACACGCAAGATAAGTAGAACATGAAAACTTTAATTGGCGCCCGCGATAGAATTAGAATCGTTCGAAATTCCATTGTGATTTTTATGGTTGAGATTACATTCACATCCTACGTGAGTCCTCTGGGAAATATCTTGGTAGCCTCGTCAGAGAGAGGCGTTTGTAAGATCACCTTCTCAACCGATGAGGATAAGTTTGTTCACGATGTCTCATCCAAATTCCACAGCAACGTTGTTAGGGACGATGCCAGTCTTCTCTCTATAACGGAGTTGCTCGACTCCTTTTTCAAAGGTAAACCGATTAGGACACGCATCGATCTCGACTTAAGAGGCACAGTCTTCCAGAGACAAGTTTGGTCCGAGGTCTCAAAGATCCCGTATGGAGAAACTCGAACCTACAAGGAAATAGCCCACGCAATAAAGAGGCCAAGGTCTTCGAGGGCCGTTGGAAACGCCGTTGGAAGCAACCCTGTTCCGCTGATAATTCCATGCCATCGCGTCGTTCTTTCAAACGGTAGTCTTGGCGGATATGCCTACGGAACATTGTTAAAGAGAAAGCTATTGGAAATGGAGCACGCACAAGGGAGGACGAGTTAGCATGAGAGAAGCGATGTTCTATGAAGAGTTGGAAGATCATAGGGTTCGCTGTAGGCTCTGCCCTTGGAACTGCGTGGTTCGTGAAGGGAAAACCGGGGTCTGCAGGGTCAGAATGAACGTGGACGGTAAACTCTACAGCCTAGTCTACGACAAGGTCAGCTCAGCTGTCCCTAACCCCATTGAGAAGAAGCCGCTGTACAACTTTGCTCCAGGATCCATGACATTCTCAATATGTACCTCAGGTTGCAACTGGAAATGCAAGTACTGTTGCAACTGGGTTCTGTCTCAAGGAGAGATCGAAGGGAGAGATCTGTCTCCGCAGAAGATTGTTAGGTTGACTAAAGATAGTGGTTGCTGTGGTATCAGCTACACCTTCACTGAGCCCACGATCTTCTATGAGCTGTCTTACGACACCGCGAAGATAGCTAAGGAAGAAGGATTGTATAACACTTGGGTTACAAACGGCTATACGAATCCTGAGCCGATCAGGAAGATCTCGAAGTATTTGGACGCGGTTACCGTTGATTTCAAGGGCTCTGGCGACAAGGATTTCTTGAGGAGCTTCTCTTCCGTCCCAAGTCCGGAACCGATCTATTGTGCGCTGAAAGAATACAAAGAATGCGGGGTTCACATTGAGGTAACTGATCTAATAGTCCCGAAGATGGGAGATTCTATAGAAAGGGTGAGGGAACTGGTTGAGTGGATCCTTGAGAATTTGGGGTCAGAGACACCTATTCACTTCCTAAGGTTTTTCCCAAACTACCTAGTCGGTAGCATACCTTCCACCCCGATCAAGACCTTGGAGGAAGCATACGATATGGCCAAGGGGCTGGGTATGAATTATGTCTATCTAGGGAACGTGTATGACGGGAGGAACAACACATACTGTCCAAAATGCGGCAAGCTGCTTATAGAGAGAGTAGGGATGAGCACTCTGGAATGCAAAGTTAGAGACGGGTGCTGCCCGTTTTGCGGCGCAAAGATAAACATAGTCGGGTGGAAGTGGAGTCCCTTTAGTGAGGAGTGAGCGCTGGTATCAGCATACGCTAGAGCCTTTTCTTTACCCACCCTTTCGTTTCTTTCTTATAGTTAATTTGGATGCTTTCTGTTGACAGTATCATGTTTCTTGCTTTAGGATGCTGTCTCTTTAATTGCTCGCAGGCTTTATCGATCGCCCTCTCATCACTTTCTTCTCTAATGGAGACACGGTCCTTCATAGGAGGTCTATCTGGAAATGAGATTTCTGCTCTAACCATAAACATCTTGAACTCAGGCGGCTTCTCGCTCAATACAGATTCACCTCCCTTTTCCTCTGTAAATAGTAGCTATACCTAATATGTTACCTATAAGTTGGCATCAAATAAGTCATTCTCTGGGCGCGCAGAAATTAAGCTTCTCTTGGGCATTTTGAATGGAGCCTCAGGCGGGATTTGAACCCGCGGTCTCCGCCTTACCAAGGCGACGCCTTAACCAACTAGGCCACTGAGGCTGTATGTCACCATAATTCATTGAAAAGAGGATGGGATATAAAAAGATATGAATCGTCTATTGACTTTCTAATTGTCTCTACGGGTATAAGGCGGGTTTCTAAAAAGAATAATAAAGTCTCTAGATCACTAATGATTGTAATCTCTATCAGGAGCATGTGGGTGGCATTGGAAGATGCTTTGACTTGGACAATTTTTGCTGGAGTATCAATGATTGCGCTAGTCCTAATTCTTCTCTGGGTGAGGTGGCTCAGAAGGTCCAACCAAAGAGGGATCGTTGAGGAGAAAGAAGTCCTGAAACCCATTCCCGGATTAGACTTTACGTTGTTTATAGATAATATTGAGAGAGCAAGGGAAGAAATGGGGGCGCTAGAGTTAGAGCGAAAAGCCCTTCATCAAGCACTTACCCTCTTATACGAGGCTGAGGCAAAGGGGGAGATAAACAATAGCGCGGAGAGAAGACTGTTGGAGAAGTACAAAAATGGGCTACAGGACCTTGAGGAGAAAATTTCCAGAAATCAGGCACTGATTACCCTTTACGAACAAATGGGCTCATCCATCATGCAGAAGCCATCCGTTGAGAAATCGTCCAAAGAGGAAGAAGAGAAGGCTACTCCCGAACCTGCAAAGACCGGGAAGGTGAAAACCGGAAAAAAAGAGACCGATGAAAAAATAAAGGCGGTCGAGAAAGAAGTTCTGGAAACTCTGAAGATGCTCGAGAAGTTGGAGGCAGAGTCCTAGGGGTGATGCCTTTGAGTTGGAGGGAAGAGGCAAAGAGAAGGGCAGCTATAGCGGCTGTGAAGCATGTCAAAGACGGGTTTGTCGTTGGTCTGGGTACTGGGTCTACAGTTCTATACGCTATACTCGAGATCGGGCGGATGGTGAGAGAGGGAGGGCAAGACATCGTAGGAATACCGACATCGGAAAAGACGAAGTCCATAGCAATCGATGCCGGAATACCCTTGACGACATTAGATGAACATCCGCAACCTGACATTGCAATCGATGGTGCAGACCAAGTGGATGGAAAGTTGAATATGATAAAGGGTTTGGGCGCGGCGCTCACACGCGAGAAAGTCTTGGAGAGCGCGGCCAAACTCTTGGTGATAGTGGTCGACGAGACCAAGCTAACGAATAAGCTTGGACTGGGACAGGTGGTTCCAGTGGAAGTGTTGCCCTTCGCAGTCACACCCGTGTCAAAGGCGCTGAGGAGGATGGGTGGAAAGCCGATTTTGAGGGTATCTAATAGCGAGGGAAAACCTATTAAAACCGATAACGGTAACTTCATCGTTGATGTGGACTTCGGCCCGATCGACCAGCCGAGAGTTTTAGAAAAGGAAATCCATATGATTCCAGGCGTCATAGAATGCGGCCTCTTCCTCGGAATGGCCGACGTAGTCTACGTTGGCTGTAAAGATGGAGTCAAGAAGCTGGAGAAGGCATAGTTTATATTTCGAGGCGTCAATTCAGTTTCTTTAAGGATGAAACTTTGAGCGAGGTCAAATTTACCATAAAGGTTGTTTCCATACATCCGGCGTATGATGCTCCAGGGAACGAGTACGTCTGCGTCGAGTTCGGCTATCGTCCGCCAACGATGCCAACGGTTGTTCCGGCAAGTGTTCCTAGAGAGGTTACCGACGCCATACAGGCGAGCAAGGAGATGGTGAGGGTCATCGTTCCACCACAGCTTCAAGCTCAGATGCATAGATACGCCAACCGTCTAACCCTCTACCTGTCTATGGATGAGTGGGAGAGTCTACAGCAAAAGTACACTGTCGGAGATGAGTTTGAGGTCAGCGTTAAGAACGATGGAAGTATAACGATTAAGAAAGTATGAATCGATCCGCGCGACATAGATTTTTCCTGAACTTGCTTTTTCTGAATGAGACCTTTTTCAGAGCAAGCTAAACTGTTGTGGACCCCTTGAAATCTCATAGTCACCAACCTATGAGCTTCTCTGATGTAAAACTTATTTACTTGTTCATCAAACTCTTACTGTGGGCTATTGACCAAGCCTGGCTTCAGACGAAATGACACTGTAAGAACAGATGAGATAATCGATGCATTCAGAATCGATGTTGATTCTTCGGAAGCGCTGAGGATTCCGGGGCTAAAGGAATCGACGAGGGTTTATAGAGTTCGTAGGCCAGATCTAATCAGAGATCTGTACGTAGTAGATACCCCGAGTGGAAGAAGCATAGCGTGCAACCCACATCTGGTTGGCCGCGCTCTAGAATCAGCATGCCTTGAATCCGCTTTTGAAGCCGCAAGGGTCATTGATTTTCTAGTCGGAATATCAGAAAGAGAAGCCGTTGTGTTCGAGCACGTGCTAAGAGCTGGTCCGGGCTATGAGTTGCACCACGCTATACAGTCGATTTATCCAAGGCTGAATGTCAAAGAGGTCTGGATCAGGCCGTATTACACCATGCCATCTTATAGGGATCATGACATTGACGCAAGAGAGCTAGAAGTAAAATGGGAGAGCTTTGAGGGTCTGCCTTCAAATAAGGACATAACTCTCTTGAAGCCAGATACAGAAGCGACCGGGATGTCAGGTGAGAGGGCAATCGAAAGGGCAGTTGAAGAAGCCGAAAAGGTCGGATCTAGAATAGATACTGTTGTTTTATACGGTTTTATCTCGCAAGAGGCCTTAAGGCTATTGAATAAGACGGCTGAAAAACACGGCTTCAGACTGATGGCGTTTGCGATGGAAGACGTAATGCAACTAGCGTATAACAAGTACGACATGTCTATTTACGGTTTAGACCTAAGCTACTGGGAGATGTTCCAAAAGGTCAGGAAGCTTACCAGTATAACACCGCTACCGGTTTTAGAAGATAGCCTACCCGACTTTGTGCCAGGGAGCGATCAGCCTGGAGACTTCTCCAGCAGGCAACGACTTCTCTTTAACGGGACAGAATGGGAGCGCGGAACGATATTGTGCCACTTGGCAAACAGCATAAAGTTCATCGGACGTCTTCAGAAAATATCTGAGGACGAGTCTTGGTACAGCCACGATGAGATCTTCAGGAAAAAGCTTGAGGCTCTTTACATAACATTACTGAGTTATATGCCGCACTTATGCTTATATCCAAGAAAAGCATTTTCTTGTCTAAATAGCCTGCTTTTCAAATAGAGTCATTCTTGGGGCACCTATGATGTTCTCAGACGTCGAGATCTTAGAAGCCATCAGGAAAGGTAGGATCATTATAGACCCATTCAGAGAGGAGAACGTAGGTCCCGCCTCTGTGGATTTAACGCTTTCGAGCAAATTTGCGCTGTTTGAAAAGGGGCAGGTGATCGACTCAAGAAGGCTTGATGAAACGGCCAAAATGCAAGCCATCAACGCAAAAGGCGGGGAGATAGAGCTCAAACCAGGGCAGTTTATCTTGGCAAAAACCGTTGAGAAGATAGCTGTGTCGAAAGATATCGCCGCAACTCTGGAGGGTAGGAGCAGTATAGCGAGGCTGGGCATATTTGTTCACGCTGCTGGACTCGTAAACCCAGGATCCGGTTTGGCCAAGCCTGTTCCGATGGTATTAGAGGTCTTCAGCCAAAACAGTTCTCCTGTAAAATTGTATCCAGGAATGAAGATAGTTCAGATAATATTCTATAAACTCTCTTCACCCGCAAGACAGGGGTACGATGAGAGAAAGACATCGAGATTCGTTGGCCAAGAATAAGATGTAATCTTTAGCGTTCTGCGCTCATGATTCAGCGCTACTCTTCTTAGAAAAAAGTTTAAATGAATTATCGCTCCTACTTTATCCTGTGCCGAGGCAACAGCCGAGGTTGAAAGCCTCATCGAAAGCTCAGCCTGGTTAGAGCGCTGGACTCATAGGGTTAATGGAAGCTCTTCCTGGGCGATCCAGAGATCCGGGGTTCGAAAGGTTCCCCGAAAAGCCCCGCCTCGGCACCAGTAGTTGGTTCCAGAACGTTCTTTGGACACACAGAACCGGATGAACTGCTCATGTCAGGTTGATTTTCTACCAGTTTTCTAGCATTCACTCTGCGGTCTGGTAAGTTCACAAATGTGTCTTCAAGATCTTACCTAAGCTATAGAAGCCCTTAAACAAAGGAAGAACCAAAGTAATTAGTCGATGCAAACATGAGACCTATAATTGGAATTACTATGGGAGACGCTTCAGGAGTGGGGCCGGAGGTCATCGCTAAGGCACTTATGATGAAGAGCATTTATGAGATCTGTAGGCCGCTTGTGATAGGCGATGCGGACGTAATGGCTAAGGTTGTAAAAGTTGCCAACGCTTGCCTTAAGATAAACTCAGTTAAGAAAGTGTCAGAATGCAATTTTGTGTATGGGACTATGGATGTTTTGGATCTCAACAACATAAGTACGAACAGTCTCAAAATTGGACAAGTCGATGAGATGGCAGGAAAAGCAGCTATAGAGTATGTTGAGAAGACTACGGAACTGGCTTTAAAGGAGGACATTCACGCCATCGTTACAGCACCGATCAACAAAGAGGCGGTAAACAAAGCTGGCTACAAGTTTACAAGTCATACTGAACTTCTTGCAAAACTGACCAACACTAAGCATGTAGCCATGATGTTGGTAGCAGGTCCTTTGAGAGTAATTCACGTAACAACACATGTACCACTAAGAGAGGCTTGCGATCTGGTCAGGAAGGAAAGAGTTCTAGCGACAATAAAGCTGGCACATAAAGCTATGCAAAGTATGGGGATCGAGGAACCAAGAATAGCCGTAGCAGGTCTAAACCCCCACGCAGGTGAGGGTGGCTTATTCGGCACGGAGGAGATTAAAGAGATAAAACCAGCCGTCTCGACGGCAAGAAACCTTGGGATAAACGCAGTAGGACCTATTCCACCAGACACAGTTTTTACTAGAGCTAGAAAAGGGGAATTCGATACTGTAGTCGCCATGTACCATGACCAAGGGCATATTCCGGCGAAGTTATCCGCATTTCCTAGTGGTGTGAACGTAACGATAGGCTTGCCAATTGTCCGGGTGTCCGTGGATCACGGCACAGCGTTCGACATAGCTTGGAAAGGCGTTGCCAGCCCTCAGAGTTTGATCGAAGCTATAAAACTTGCATCAAAAATATCGGGTACAGAACGGTAAGCTTATTGTATTCGCAAAAATTAGTATCGCGCGCCGTATCCCCGAGATCTCTTTTTGGCATGATCCATATACCAAAGCAAAAACACAGAGCAACGCTTAATAATATTCAGATGAACTTTGCATGCTAAGAAGCCCCGGTAGCTCAGTTGGCTAGAGCACCGGCCTTGTAAGCCGGCGGTCGCGGGCTCGAATCCCGCCCGGGGCTCCAAAAAAAGGTTTCTTGTATTAAATTTTCCGTTTTAGCTGAAAGTAACTCTTGCCAAGCAAATGAGAGCAGCATTATTAAGTCAGCCGCTGTCGTCCAGCCATGAAAACTTCCGTTGGAGGGTCTTTGGATAGTAGAGCTTCCAGTCAAATTCAACATCTTTACCCCACTCGTAGTACGTTCTGGGGTCAATGTAACTCTTTAATGATGTATTCAAGTTGTAGCCTTTTGTTTTTCTAATTAGAGCAACTTTAGCCTTCTTTTCATCAACTGTTTGCTTTTCCTTAGATAATCGTTCGAGATCTTTTTGTAGTTGTTGTTTTTCTTTCTTTATTCTCTCCGTTATCGTCTTTTTTCGTTTTGGTTTTGCGTCCTTTCTTTCAGTATATGACTTCTCTATTTTTTCTTTTCTCTCCTTCACTCTATTTTTTAGCTTACCTAAGTGGTCTTCACTTTTTCTTGCAGCTTCTTGTTTTCTGTGTAGCGCCTTCGGCCATTTGTTAGAAACCTTTTTCTTGTGGTTACAAACGATGGCTGCCTGAAGGTTAGCCATGGTTGCCACATACTTCTTGTAGTAGTTGGGATCAGACTTCGAAACCTTGGTTCTCGTCAGATAGGACCTGACCGCACTAGATGCATGATGTGTTCTGAAGATCTTGGCTGTTAAGCCAGTCATCGACTTGCCGAGAAATAGGTTCACGTCCTTTGATCTGATACCGTTGAAAACCGAAGAATTGGCCTTTGCGGTAAGCTCTTTGAGATTATTTACGACTGGTTCAGGTAGTCTGATTTCCTTCCTCCACCTGACCGAGTCTTTTCCGAGAAAACTAAATGCCACAACGCCATCACCCTTTATTTTTATATGATTGGGCCTTAGTGTAGTTGCACCTGCAGTGTTGGCCTCGTCTCTGTCCTTTTCGTCTCCAACACGTAAACTCAAGGCATCAATCAAATAACTTACGGTGGCTACCTTCTTCACAACTGAATCCTTCGATTTAAGATGTGACCAAATGTGTGACCGTACTTCACTGATTCTCCTCCCAAGCTCATTCGCTCCATTGTACTTCTCAATCTCTCTTCTCTGTCTGATGCTTGATGCCTCTGAGAGCCAGATGTACTTTGTCTTTTTTAGGAGCCTATCTTTCCACTTGGCCACCCACATGGAATTTGGTTGCCACACTATCTTCTTCCATTTCCCTTCCGGGATTGAGGCGTCTGGAGAAAGGTTTAGGACTACGTCTTCCTCACTAGCGCCACTCTTCCACCTTCCGCGAAGTGGATGCTTTCCACGTCCCATGAAGATCGAGGAGGGCTCAACCACGTAATTGCTGGTTTCTACTTTAGTACCATCCGCGATAGCGTATCCATATTTCTCCTTGTTTGCTTCTCTCAACCTTTTCCTTTCTTGGGCAAGGATTTTCCTCTCTTCTCCAGTGAGGCTGAGCCTAGTTTCCCTTTCTTTTGACACATAATCCAGCGCTGGTGAGAAGTCAAAGTCTTCGGGTGAGGCCTTCTCTTTGATGCTTAATGCCTTACGGAAGTCCCTGAAAAAATTCTTAACAAACACGGGATCTTTGGCATACTCAGTGTCGAGTTTCCTGACCCAGGCAACGGCCATTTCCTCTTGGTGAGGTGTCAAGTCTATCTTTTTATCCTTGACAAAGATGTGAAGCTTCTTGTGTTCATACTTTGGTATGAGGACGCCGTTGTGAATGAGCTGTTTCATTTTTCTACCTCTGAAATTCCATTAAAACCTGTCCTTCTGGGCGCGCGTATGCCGCCAGCTCTTTTGAATTGTTGATTCACGAATTGTGGGTAAAAAAAGGCTCCAGATCTGTGAGAGTTTATCTTTTACCCGTCGAGTACTTCTCCCTGTACAGATTAATCGCATAGTTGATGAGTTCCTTCCCCTTTTCAGCACTACCCCAAGCTTTGAATTTACCCCACTTCTTCGGCTCCAATCTCTTGTAGGTTTCGAAAAACTCTTGTATCTCTCTCAAGATGTGAGGATGGATGTCCTTAAGATCCTTTATCCCATCAAATCTTGGATCTCTTACAGGGACAGACAGTATTTTGGGATCCTGCCCTGCTTCATCCTCCATGATCAAAACCCCAACGGTCCTCACATTAATTATGCAACCGACTTCCATGGGTTCATAGCTCATGACCATGATATCCAATGGATCTTCATCGTCAAACCAGGTCTGTGGAATAAAACCGTACTCTACGGGAAACACGACCGACGAATGGATGACTCGGTCAAGAACGAAAGCCTCCCACTCAGAGTTATATTCGTATTTATCTCTGGATCCGCTTACGACTTCGACTACTGCGTTAACCAGATCAGGTGGCTTGTCTCCTACTGGAATATCTCTCCACAGATTCATGTTGATCCTACAATTAAGATCATGGTGTTCAACATATAACTTTCTAGTCTTGGAATTATGAGTGCTTCAAAAAGATCATATGACCTGAGGAGTATGTTCCATATATGGAAATACAAAAATAACGCGCGCAAAGGCGTATTTGAGTGTGCGCTCGCAACGAAAAGACGAAGATAAACGTGTTGGAGCAGAAACAAAAAATTGGGAGTGGTACGTATCTCCCGATCTACCACTCTTCTTCCTCTTCCTCTTCCTCTTCTTCCTCTCCTTCCCATTCTGGGTGCATGTTTCTTCACCTCGAGAGACAGATGGATGTGTGAACTATCCAAATAAATATTTGCGGTCTAAGGAGAAGTAGAATCTGAGGTTTTCTAACTATTTTAGGACAGTTTAGTTGTGCGTTCGGAAAAAGGGGTGAGAATCGGCGTTCTTAGTGAGAGAGAACCATGATCTATCCTTCAAAGAACCGAAGAGTAAGACAATGTGGAACGAAAAAGAACCCCTTGTGAAATAATTGGAGCCAGCCTCCATCCATTACACGCTTGTTTCTTTAACTCTAGAGTAGACCTTCCTTAAAGCCCGATAGGACATCATCGCGCTTTTTGAAAAATCGATTTTCAACCACTTTTCATAGAAGCCAGCTACTTTTTTGGCTTTGATGTGCCTTTTCTTGAGCTTCGACAACGTACTTCGAATGTAGTGCGCATCTTCTTTTACGCTGGCTTTTTGGTAAAGCTCCTTGCAGCGTTGGACAATGTCTGAGAATATGTTTTCAACATGCTCTCTTGTTTCCTCAAGAAGCTTTTGAACGGAATCTGAGTTTGCAATCACTGTTCGTGGAATAACTTTGACATCCCCCCCGATTTCTTGGATAAATTGCGAGAACAGGCCTGCGTCAACTAGTTCGCTGTTCTTGTCAAAGAGAGAATGTTTTTCGGAGAAAGCATAAACCGCGCGACAAAGCCGGATGCACGGTGCCTTCCTTAGGAAACTCCTTATCTTCTCCCTTTTTACCTCTTTAGTAATTTCGTAAATAACGATAACTAAGCTACCAAGTTCGTAGACTCCTTTTTTTCTCATAAGCCCGGGCTCTCTAATTTCTCTTAGCCTTTTCAGAAGTACAGGTCGATTTTTCCAGAGCAACTTTAAGGCCCTATTAGCGTTCTCTTCTTCGACCTTCCAGAACGATTTACGTATTTGCACGCATCCTAGAGCTCGTAGACGCTTGGGTAGCAGGCTTCTATCTTTTGCGTCTTTAGGAGCCTTATACGCGACGTAGAGAGCCATGGTTCATCACCGATTAAATTCAGAATATTTAAACTTTATTGCTAGTAATCCGTTACTGTGTGGATGAAAAATCTTTCACGAACAAATGACGACAAGGTGGTCGGGCGTACAGATGGCTACAAAAGGCATTTAAGAAGGTGGTCCTCTAAAATCTAGCGAGTTAGGAGCTAGAGGGCGTCGTGTTAGCGTCGAGTAGACCAGCAAATCCAGAGATGGGTCGGACCGCCAATGCATCCATCTATCCGCTCCGAACCCCTGTGGAGGACGCAGCGTCCGTAAATTGGAGACGAAAAAAGGAAATGGACAGTGGTAGCGATGGTCCCTCGGACCAAAATAACCAGTCTAGCCAAGAGCCTTGGCCAATCAGTATTATCCATGTCCTTCAACCTAGGTGGGATGCTGGCCGGAACCCTCCTTGCCCTACATCTTGACGTTTTCTCCCTTACTCCATGGGCACTAGCCCTTTTTCCAGGAATCCTTAGCGTCAGAGGAGTCATAGAAGGCCTCTTCAGCGGCCGCCTAAGCACGGCTCTACACGTTGGAACCATTAAAGCCAGCTACACAAACAACACTAGACACTTTTACCTGCTGCTGTGTGTGATCGCCGCGTTGGCAATTGAAACCAGCGTCATGATAGGGCTGGCGGCGTCATTACTTGGCGTGTTCTTCTGGGGGACCACCCTTACTGATGTGATTGCCATATTGGCTGTGACCATCGCAACCATGGGTCTCTTGATGATCCTTGCGTCACCCATAACAATAGGGGTTTCAATACTCTCCTTTAAGCGGGGTTTAGATCCGGATGTGATCGTGTACCCAGTGATGTCCACCATATCCGACGTTATCGTAACATCGTGCTACATCCTTGTGCTGAACACTTTCTTCTTGTTGCCCCAATTGGGAAAATATCTAATTGGACTTTTCGACATCGCTTTCATCCTAGTCGTACTTTATGTTTCGATTAAAAATTACAGAGAGACGGATTTTTCTAAAACGATAAAAGAATTCTTCCTAACCCTCGTGTTGGTGACCTCCATCACCAACGTCACCGGCCTCGTCCTGGGCAAAATTAGAGATGTCGTAGGCCGCAGATCTGAGGTATACGTCGTCTATCCCGCGCTTATTGACACCATAGGTGATGTGGGCTCTATCGTGGGCTCGACAGCCACGACGAAGCTCGCCCTAGGTCTAATCGGGTCGTCCTCCTCCTCGATCAAACAACACTTGACCGAGATATGGGGCGCTTGGGCAGCCTCGCTGACAATGTTCACTATATACTCACTTGCATCATCCTTCATACAGGGAATAACTGCATCGAGCAACGTCATGAGATTCACGGTGCAACTCTTAGCCACGAACGTCTTAGCCGTCCCATGTACAGTTTTGGTGGCTTACGTTGCAACTATACTCACCTACCGAAGGGGCTGGGATCCAGACAACTTCGTGATTCCCATCGGAAGTTCCTTAGCAGACAGCATCACTACTGTATGGTTGTTTATAGCGCTAACCGCGTTCTCTTAAGGGGTGAGTCGGAAGCCAGCCTCTTCAGGTCTTTCACTCCCTCGGCGTAGCCCGAAGCGATCAGAATGTCACCAGCCTCTATCACTGTTTCTGGTCTTAGACGGAGCCACTTTTTGCCTCGCCTCAAGGTCAGAACCCACATACCAGTCTCTTCTGGAATTTTTGCGTCCCGAAGCGTCTTACCTACTAAAAAGGATTTTTCTGAAACCCGCGCCTGAGTCACTGTTTCCTCAGCCCCTTCTATCACGAGTCTCAGAACAGGATGGGGCTCTAAGCCCCTGAGCACAACCCCTGCTATCTCTGCGGCGGCGTCTGCTATCTTTTCTGTGACTACTCCCAAGCGTATCAAACCGAGGAATTCCTTAGACTCCTCTGGCTTAAAGCCACTGGACAACACGAGGAACTCGAACTCTGTATGTAGTTCGTCAACCTGTTCCTCAAGCATGTGCACCTCCTCGGCCAGCTCTCGACTGTTGAGGAGGAGGGAGGAGTAGGCGAGGTCTATCATGAGTTCAGAGGTGTCCTTCAGAAAGGCCAATTTATCTGCGATCTTCTTGACGGTCTTCTCCATCGGCGACATCGTTTCGACCAACCCTATTCAAAACTCTTCTAAAGTTCCGTCAGCAAGCCTCTCCAGTTTTTTGACGCCGATGGACGCGCCACGAGCGATGAGTGCGTCATTCTCAACCATCACCTCGTCTTGGCTGGGGTTGATGATAAACCTCTCTCCTCTGCGGATGGCGATTATGTCAACTCCGATCCGCGCGGCTAGTTCCAACTCTCCCAATTTTTTACCCACGAGGATTGAAGCAGGTCTGACCTCCACGCGCGTTAGCCCTTCCTCCATCCCTTCAAAGGCCTCCCGAACGATGGGGTGAACCCCTATTCCTCGAAGGACGAGTGCGGCTATGTCAGCGGCGGCGTCCGAAATCTTGTCTGCAGCGGCCGCCACCATAGAGATTCCTACTAGGTCCTCGGCGTCTTCAGCTCTCCTAACCGCGAGCATGGCGTCCATGTTCAGGAGGTACGTGAGGGTGTCCACGCGCTTCTCAAGCTCCAAAACCTCCTCAGCGAGCGCAAGGCTGTTGAAGAGGGCAGCGGAATAGGCTAGATCGATCATTAACTCTGACAGGTTCTTCATTTCTGTAAGAACTTCTCGAACAGACACAGGCTTGTATTTGATCTTTTCGAGTTTAGACAAGAAGTAGCTCCTGCTCTAAGGATGGTTTCCACATGATGGCTTGGTATTACCGGCTATGATAGATATTGGTACGCCTTCATATATTTTTTCCCATAGTCTTTTCGGGTTTATATGTAGAGGATGGAAAAGTACTTGTTGAAATCAAATGGGGCAGAAAAAGGGCATATGGGAAAGAATAAAGGAGAAAAGAGCGGAGCAAGCTGAGAAGCAGCAACAGATGAAGACGCTAGAATTCCAGAAGAAATTTCAAGAAAATGCTGAAACGATAAACAAAGAATACAACAAAGGCATAAAGCGCCTAGTAAGTCAACCATGCAAGTTTGAACTTGCAGATATGGGGGTAACTGGATTTTTCACGATGAACGATGGCACACCCATCGTCTCATACACATCGTTACAATTGTATGAGGGAACGCCACGTGGGGCGTTCTTACCAAAGAGGGAAGTTTTCCCAACGGTAGGGGTATGCGCAACTGTTACCGAGTCCTCTATTCCTTCATCTATGTTTACGAAGAGTATAGGGAAAGGGGTTTTGAAGGGTTCAGACAGGCTCTTCCTTCCATTCGCCGGCTTTTCACCAGACTTTAATGCAAGAAAGTTGTATGACAGTAGGTCAGGGTGGAACCCACTGGTTGATAACTTGAACCAAGATAGGGATCTTATCAAGGCCCTGAACAGCTTACCTAACAGCGTGACGTTCTGGTTAACTCACAAGGAGGGACGAACATACAAATTTGAGGACTATAGGGATAAAGACTTCGAAACTATATGTCAGGTTATACCCTGCGGGAACGAGACGCTGACGGCTGTTCGATTTATGGCAGGTTCGGATTTACAAAAGATACAGAACGTGGCTGTCGCAATCAGTAGAGTACAGACGCATATTATGAACTATGGTTACACTGAGCAGGCCTCTGGAAAGATTATTCAGCCTTGGGCTCCACCTATGCTCGCTCTCTTCAAATCGAAAGCAACGGAGCCATCCATAGCGAAGTGTGTGAAGTGCGGAGCACCGATAATTGCAAGCGCCGAGTATTGCCAGAACTGTGGACAGAAACTGAGATAGTTACATTTAGGTTAACTGACTCTATGATAGGGCGACTTCTAAAATGACCTTTAGTCGACGTCGATCGCTTGATCATGGAGAATTCAAGGCATAACCAAAGGTATTCTTAACACCTAAACACACAGAGTTCAAGTATCCAGAGTAAAACAAAACACTTCATATTGGGGCTGTCGGCTAGCATGGTTTAGGCTACGTGGCTTGGGAGCGCTAAACACGCCGAGGACCCACGTGACCGGAGTTCAAATCTCCGCAGCCCCACCAAATAAATAAATTAGTGTTTGAGCGTTATTCTTCTGTGTTGTTGCCGGGGTGGCTGAGCGGTTAGGCGGCCGGCTGCAGACCGGCTGAACACCGGTTCAAATCCGGTCCCCGGCTTCAAGCCTATGCTTTTGAAGCCCAAAACTCGCGCTTTTTTGCAATTTTAGCTGAGGAGAAGCCTTACAGGTTTGCAAAGAACATACGGGTTTCGCCCATGGTCTTTGCATTGAGTGGGTTAACTTTAACGATCAATGGGAAGTTCTCCACCGCCTTTCCGAGCATAAGGCAGTGATGTGGTGGCAGCTCGCGGGCTATAACTCTCACTGTTTCAACATCAACCCTTGTGGCCCGTGAAACTATGTCTAAATCATTTTCGTTGGTGAAGTTGAAGAGAAATATGTTGTCCGCCTGTCTGTAGACGCCCTCGGGAATGCTATCGGGTTGGTTTGTCACAAAAGTAGTGAAAACCCCTAGATGTCGCATCCTCGTAATCACGTCATCCCAGTAAGTTTCCCTGAGATAGAGATGAGCCTCTTCGGCGAAGAGGAAAACAGCTCTGACCACCCACCTTCCTAGCAGCTGAGAGAACTTGTTGAGCAGAAATTCAACAATTATTCGGCGGAAGGTAGGAGGTAGATTTTGGAGGTTGAATATTAAAGCTCCACCCATCTTGACCTTCTTCAAGACATTCTCCAGTGTGTTGGCTTCCTCGGCATAATCTGTGAAAAAGCCCGTGCTGACTAGGCTTTCGTATCTGCGAAGAAGGGCGTCTTGGACATAGTTGTTTTTCACGCTTTGTATGGCCCCTCCCAACTTTCCGAGCGACAGCATGTTGCTTTTCTCCAGGTAATCCCAGATTCTTCGGAATTCCCAAGCCGATGTAGCCGGAAGATCGAGAACTGAAATCATTGTTCTCAGAAGGACGTTCAACCCAGCGTACTTCAGTGTTACTTTAAAGTTCTCTCCTGGGGAGAGAACAATAATCTTGTCGTAAAATGGACCTTTTTTGCCCTCGCTTGTGTAGCCTAGGTTAGTGTATTCCCCATTTACGTCAAAGACGACGCATATTCCTCGTCTGGAAATCAAACCTAAAACCAACAGCTTAGAGAGATGGGATTTTCCCGTTTCCTTCTTGCCCGTTATTATGTTGAGCTTCCCATCGATGGATGCGAGGTCTATTGAGACCCCGGCTCCACCTTTCGTAATACCGACGCTTATCGAGTGGTATTTCCCCACACCAGCCATCTTGATCAATTTTTCATCAGATAACTTCTCCACTCTTGAGGTGGAACGGGATGGGACCCATGAGATGTCATCGTCTAACATCTCGTTGACGACACAACTCCTGATTTTGCAGGTGAAGCTTTTTGCGTCTTTGATCATGTTAACATACGTCTTCATCTCAAGAGGATCTAAGTCTTCTCCCATAACTTGGTCAGTGGAAGGCTCGCGGAGTATGTCCTCTAGAATTCCAGGAATATTGGCGTATCCAGTGTTGACGACTTGAGCGATTAACCCCCTCTTAGTTGCCGCGTCGTTAACAAGGAGGTAATCGCCCTTCCTGACATCTTCTGGAGGACAACAGACGACCTGAAGCGTGTTCCCGTCGATTTTATAGATATGCATCATAGGTCCATTTCTCCTCCAAGTTTTGAGTTGAAGCGCCGGCGTATGGTCCGAACAAGACTTGACGAACGTCTGGTCTTCCAACGATTCTTACCCCGTAATTTTCAGCTATGTAACGTTGCATTCCTATCACCTCACTTGCAGAGAATCTCGTCGTGATGTGTGCCAATCTAAGCGTTTCGGGATAGCTCTCAATAACCAGGTCATTTCCGATGAGCCTCTCTACAGCGTGTATCCCCTCCTCCTCTGGAACCTCCCTGTCAATATCTAGTCGAAAGGAGAAGCAGCCTGGGGCAAGCTTCGCCGCGTAGACCCTACCAAAGAAGCAGAGACTGCTGCCGTACTGGAGGTGGATCGCATCATCTATTTTTAACAAGCAAGGTACTGATCTGTCATCTATCAAGTCGGCTATTCTACGGTCAGCCACGTAAAGCTTGGTCTTCTTCGAAAAGGCGAGCGTGATGTTTCCTCTGTTCCTAGCAACATGTAACATTTCGCTCATGACTGACACTGGGCTGTCGAATGTCCAAGCCGTCAGCGAACCATCCCAAAGGAGAAGCGAGTCTCTGCACGAGTGGCAGATTAGCTTCTGAAGCCAACGTTCCAGAACATTGCGAATTCGGCCAGCCATCCACCATAAGCTTGGGGCTGAAACCTCATCTCTGGATCCAAAGTAGGCTTGGCGAAGCTTGTTGTACAAGACCCGCTTGTTGCTCTCCGTAATATGGAAGATAAAGGGGCCGTAACGTGTGTATTGATGCCCATTGTCGTATCTCCAGACTATGCTGCCGCGCACGGCGCAAAGGATTCCGTCCTTAGTTTCTCCTAACTCGATACTTGAAGTGTCGATGCCGAAGACTGGACTATCGTCCACGATTGGGTGAAGTCCAACCGTTTCCAAACGCTTGTTATCGGCGATGTTGGCTTTGATCTCGCGATCGTAGTCTAAGTCCTCAATTTCCAACTCGAGTAGGTTTACGTGTCTCGGTCGAAAGCTTTGGTCAACTATGTTTTTTAGTGATCCACACCCTAGCGTCATGAAATCCTTAGGAGATGTGTAGCTGAGATCAGCTATTTCCATGAAACTCCCTCCCGAGAACGGTGTGCTTGAAAAATGGACTTTTGGCTCCTCTTCTGGAGATGGTAAGGGGTAAAATTCTTATAGGAGAAGACGTAACCTCTATACTTGTGTGACGGGTTTAGCATCAGACGTAAATCACCCCCATTACGGCTTATCGTATGGAGTCTTGCAGGGCTCCATGCGACCCGTCGCACCTTTTATGGTGCGTAGGTGGTTCCTTCAACCTTCGTTAGGACATAAGCGTACTCTAGATCCTTTTTGAGGCGCCTCACCGTGCCTTCCTTCGTCAAGCGCGTAAGTGTTCCTGAAATGCTGCCAATAGAATAGTAGACCGCGTTTGCTTCCATCGCCTCAAGCAGTTCTTTAAGTGTCCTTGGGGTTCTGCCCCAGTCGGTGGATAGAAGCTTCAGTATAGCATCTGTGACCCCGGATGGAGATTTTATCGATGGTAGCTCAACTTCCACTGTGAGACCTTGGGCAGGAGCTTTTGCTCCGGCAATAATCTTGGTCGGGATTGGCGCCTCCGTAAATGCTTTTGAAACTTTGCTGACTATTTCAGAAATACTATCTAGCGTACTGAGAACCTCTTCTCTCAAACCGCTGACTTCAACCTCGAATTCTCCTAGCTTTATCCTAACTGTTAAACGGTTTTCAACCAATCTTCTCTTCCCCCTTTAAGGCCTTCAACCTAGGTATAATCGTTTCTTGAAAGTGTGCGACACCTACGTTCGTGATCTGGTATCTTCCCTTCCCGACCTTTTTGACAATGCCTTCCTTTAAAGCTCCGGCTATCTGGTTGCTGACGGTCTTGACGGTCTTTCCAATAATCTTGCTCAGGTCTTGAATTGAGAGAGAGGGATCAGGCAGTTTTTTCAATTCATATCCAAGATACGCTCCAACCAAGCTTGAAGTGATTGCATCGTCCGCTGCGAGATTGATTCCGGAAGCCAGAATGGGCCCCTCTGGAGCAACCTTCAGGATTCCAGATGCGTCTTCCATCAACTTCATAAAGTCGACGGTGAAGGTGATGTTCAAAACCGTTTTGAGACTTGGAAAAACCCGGTTTAAGAAGTCAACCACTGCGTGAAAGACCTCATCAGGTTCTCCTTCCACGTCAACTTTGAAGTTTTCAAACTCTAAGTGAGCTTTGATCTTATGTTCTTCAACCAACCTTCTTTTCCTCCTTGGAAGGTGACTTGATCTTGGGTAGTACCGTGTCGCAGAAATCTTTGATTCCTAAAGTTGTTATTCGATACTCGCCTTTACCAACACGCACGACTAAACCATTGCCGGCCATTTCGCTCAAGCGACCTGCTACCGCCCCTGATTTGCCTCTAGTTTCTGTGATTATGTCTCCGAGAGACATCGTTTCCTTATCCTGCCTTGCGAGCCTGTAACCGAGGTATGCCTTTATCAGTTGTAGACGGATTGCTTCCTTATCGCTTAAGAGATCGCTCGGTATAGTCGAAACCAACCCTTCTTCCGTAATTGCAATTATTCCCTCCAAGCCCTCGATAAGCTTCTTCACATCCACAGCCATCACAAGTCTAGACGCGAGGTCATATGTAGGGCACACCCTACTGAGGAATCCAATCATTCCTCGAAGCACATCGCCGACAGTACCTGTGAAATGGCTCTCGAGCTGGCCATACTTTACCGAAACTTCGAGTTTCTCCTCTTCGGATGAGTTCACTTTTCTACTTCCTCCCTGCCGACTTTAGTCTTGGTACTATGTTTTCCTCAACCATCCTAGTCCCGGCCATAGTTAACTTATACTGGTCCCCGTCCTTGACCACGAGTCCCTCCCTCTTCATCTCACTGAGTCTTGAAGGCGCTCCTGGGGATAGTTTGCCGCTCAAGTTTAACAATTTGTAGAGTTCAGATGATCTTGTGCTGCTTAGAGAATACAGGAGAACTCCTAGAGCCTCCTTATCGCTGATTCGATCAGTCGGTACGGTCAAGACAGGACCTTCACTCGTGGTTTCCACGATTCCTTTCAGGGAGATCTTTGGTCCTGATAAAGCTGGTTTTGAAAGGGCCTCATCAACTTTTCTGAGGACTTCGGGTAGCCCTTTCAAGCTTTCTAGTATCTCCTCTGGAGTCTCGCCTTCCACTTCAAACTCCCCAAACTCTCTCTTGACGCGAAGCCGATATCGGCTCATGGATATCAACTACGTATATTAACGTTAACGAAACATCACGTTAATAAAGCTTTCGCTTGAGTGCAAGAAGTCTTCTCGATTGCGATATCGCGCGTGCTTTGATTTTGGTTGATACCGAGGGGTCAAACGGTCAGTAGGACGACTCCGCTCGCCTCAAATTCGCTCCTGATTTTGTATCCGGTATGTGTTGAGATTTCCCTTGCAAACCTTCTTATGTCTTCCATCCATGGCATGGCCTTTCTTGGCAGTCTCCTTAGGCTCTCCCCGACCCACTCGTAAGCTTTTACCTCAACGAAATTCGGTTCAGCCTTCTCAATTAGCCTTGAGTATCCTTCAGGGTCCTTCATGTTGTAGCCTTTAATCATAGTCAACCGTATCACCTTCCTCGTCTCTAGGCTCGGAAGCAACTCCAGTGTCCTGTTAAGTTGATCCCAAGCTTTTTGGATCTCGGGCCTCGCTATCTCATAATAGGTCTTTCGGTCTGGACCATAGACGCTAATATATATCTGCCAGGGCAACGGGTCGACCTCCTCCAATACTTTGGGTAAGGCGCCGTTCGTCACCAAGAAAGTTATCATCCCCCTTCTCTTCGCCTCCTCAACAAGGTCACCGGCTCTCGGGTAGAGAGTAGGCTCTCCAGTCAGGCTCATCGTCATCATCGTAGGCTTCACAGCGTCATCAAACCTTTTCTTATCAACGTCCGGGCTTCCCTTAAAACCCATAAGTAGCTCCCTTCTTTTTTCTACACACCCCTCGACTATCTCCTCAGGCTCATCGAATCTCCTCGTGAATGGTAACTCCTCCCATTCCATGCCTCTGTCCCCGCTGTGTAGCCTCCAGCAGTGCAGACAGTGATAGTTACAGCCAAGATACGGGGTCATCTGCATGCATCTATGGGACTTAACCGGAGGATACCATAACTCCTTATAACAAGCACGACCAACCCTCAGGCTCTCCTTTGTCCAGTGGCAGATCTTTACAGCAGAATGTCCTCCCACGATCCTATACTGCTGCTTTTCCAGGATCTGCTTCAACTTCTCGACTGGTCGACTTTTGCCTGAAGACATAAACATCTACAAATATGCTTTTGACAGTGAACCCTTTAATCTTCCTATCGTACTAGAACCTCGTCTGGGTTTAGAGTTATTCTGTTGGGCGGCTTCATGTGGAGCTTGCCGGTATATGAAATTGCTATGTTTAATGCTTGAAATACCATGAAGACGATGTCAAGAGCTGGCTAAAGGAAGCGTTCAAAATTTTTGTTAGCATAGACTAGCTACGCTATCGTCTGCTTGAGAGATTCCCTAAAGCGCATCGATAGTTTCGTCCAGCCAATTGTAAAAACGGGTTAGGAGAATTCCTCCCCAGCTGCGAGGGTTCTGATATAGTCTGAAGTATCCTCACAGAGGTCCGCTGCTTCCTCCAAAAACTCTGCAAGGTCCCTAAGTTCTGCGATCGTTGCACAGCCCACTTCTTTATCATACTTGAAGAGTAGCGACTTAGTTTTCAGGTATTCTTCGTCAAGCTGGGTTTCAAATTCTTGTACCTTCCCTGCACAATTCTTTACTTCAGAAGGATCGACACCAAGCATCTCTAGGCATTTGCCCAAGGCGACGGAGCATTCGAACAAGGTCTTTGTGATATCGACGAAAGCCTTCGTTATCTCTCTTGGAATTTTTTGTCCCAATAGAACTTTTATGCTTCTAGCTGAGTCTTTGACGCGGTCCGCCATCATGTCAAGTCGTCGGACGAGGAGCATGAGGTCTTCCCGGTACTTCATAGGAAGACTGCCCTTAGACAGATCCTCGAAAACTGATCTTCGAAGTTCGTCGATTTCATTCTCTTTCAAAAAGAGTCCATCTAGAGATCTTCCGGCGTCTTCCAATCTGCCCTCATAAAAAGCAATTATGGCTTTCTTAAGATCCTCAATGGTCTCAATGGACTTCGTTATCTGAAGCCTAGCTGTTTCGAGCGTCTTCGTCTTCCTTCGCTTCTCAAACCATGCGAGGATTGAGTTAGCTGACAACCCCCCACCTCACGTAGATCCTTGGACGAAAATGATTAACCCTTACGATCTAATAAGCTGATAGCTTTTCATAAGTCAGTCAGTGATCTTCTTACTTGAGGCTTCATCAGCTTCTTTGCTTAGATCCTTCCGTGCACACACTCGATATTTCTATATAGAATATAATCAATATATATAGAGAATGAGAAAAATATTTAACTTCTGAATGGAATCTGTGGCAAGCAAGCCTTCTTAAACACTCGTATGGATCGCTGAGCCGCATGGAAAAGAAGTACATTGCACTCCTTTCGCTGATCCTTGGTGTATTTGTTTTTGTATGTTCGCTTGAAGGAGTGAAAGACTCTTTCAAACTAATATCCCATGAATGGATCGGCTCACTCCTGTCGTTAGTTGAGAGTAGGAAGGCACCCTTGACTGGATTAGCTTTAGGAGTCCTTATTACTTCTACAGTTCACAGCAGCAGTGCAGTTATAGCGACTACAATGGTGTCTATGGCGGGTCTAGTTGCGAGCGGACTCCCTTTATCGACAGCCGTAAGCTTCGGAGTCCCGTTGGTAATGGGCGCGAACATGGGAACAACAGTGACGAGCACCATGGTTGCACTTGGCGTTAAGAAGGGCATGACTGAAGAGGAGTTTAACGCTTCCATTCCAGGCGCACTAATTGATGACGTAGTCAAAAGCCTAAACATCAGCCTCTTCTTTGTACTAGAGGTCACAACAGGCTTTCTATCTAAAACAATCACATGGTTGACGAGCTTCTTAACCGGTGTCTTTGAGCTTGAAACTTTCTTCGCGATGTTCGAAAAAGGTATTGTCGACATCCTCATAAAAGAGCCGATAACAGAACCGATTTCCAAGATCTTTAGCGATTTTCTTGGGTTTGGAGCAGGCGGTACAATTCTCTTGGTTTTATGGTTTCTTGGAATAACTTTAGCATTGTATGTTCTCGAAAAGAGCATTCAAACTTTGATAAGACTTCCCAAGTTTGAGAAAGTGGTTTTTGCGACCTTCAAGAGCCCAATTAAGAGTTTCGCAGCGGGATTAGGTCTCACCTTCATAGTAGGAAGCAGCGGTGTCACCACATCTCTAATGATACCTCTGTTGGCTACGAGCATGGTAAGCTTAGAGGAAGTATACCCATATGTGCTCGGCACCGCCCTTGGCACAACCATCGATCTGTCGCAAATATATGGGTATGTGGCTGGAGGAATGATGGGCATGACATTAGGGTTGGCTCACGTTCTCCTAAACGTTTTTGGCTTAATAATCTGGTTTCTTTTGCCGTTAAAGGCGGTGCCGATTGCTATAGCGAGAAAGATAGGCGCATCCATCGCGTCCCATAAGCAAAGTTACCTTTACCTAATCGGCTTTGTCATAATGATCTTCTTCATTATGCCATTGGCTATTATATTCCTCCTATAAGATACGGGTTGATTCTTTGAAGACAATGGAGACGCTTTTTCAATTGCTAACCGTACATGTGGCATTGTAGTCCAACCTTTTATTTCTGGCAAAGAAACAATAGTCAACCGTTCATTTACCGATGGAGGCCCTTGGTTGAGCGTCAAAATTCGTAGAGGAATGGGATCAGACTCAGATATAATCTGTAAACTGGCAGACCAGTTGATTCACTTAGACGATCGGCGTCGAAGAAGCATTATGCTGCACGAGTCTTTCATTGATCAGAGACACGACCTCTTCGTTGCTGAAACCGGAGAAAAAGTAGTGGGATTTGTTGAAACTCTGACCTTTCCAGATCTTGTAGAGGGATTTCCAATAGCTATCATCCAAAACTTGGTGGTTGATAAAGAAAATAGGAGAAAGGGCGTAGGAAACGAGCTTTTGGCCCATGCCATTGAAAAGCTAAGGGGGAGGGGCGTGAAGGAGCTTCATGCATGGACCGATCTTGAAAACGAACCTGCCATGAGGTTATACCTCAAACATGGATTCATCAAGAGGGCATTTCTCCTAGAAAAAGAGATCTAGAGATAAGCCATTTGTGCGCGATGCATGGTGGGGCCGGAGAGATTTGAACTCTCGGCATTCGGAGAAGACCGCAGCAAGACGGGCTTAAGTTCCTTTGAGACATTTTGCAGCGTCGACCTTCAATTAGCAGATTCAACCGCTTCAAGGTATGCAAGGGAAGTCGAGCGCTTCTTTGATTTCATTGAGAAGACAGAAGACATTACGAGAGAGGACATTCGAGGCTATTTGGCAAAGTTCAAAGAGATAAGCAACTACGCTCAAGGCAATGTTCTAAGGCCACTGAAGATCTACTTCAGAGACTTCCTCGAAAAGCCGACCTTAGTTCAAAGCTTCAGATTTCCAAAGAAAACTGTAAAGGTCAGGACGGTTCCAACCAGAGAGGAAATTCAGAGGTTTTATCAAGCGTTGGATACGACCAAGGAGAAAGCTCTGTTCCTAATGTATGCCACAACCGGTTTGAGGAGAAACGAGATCTTGTCGTTAATGATTGCCGATCTTGATTTTCAAAAGAGAGCAGTTACTCCAAGGAAGGAGCAGAGCCAAACAAAGCATACTTGGATCGCGTTTTACAACGATGAAGCAGAAGACGCGTTGAAGAAATATTTAGCCGAGAGGAACGACTCGAATCCAAAACTATTTCCGATGAGGGGAGAAAACTTTTGCAAAATTTGGAGAAGTGCGAAGGAAAAGTCTGGTGTTCACATCACGCCTCAAACATTGAGGGTCTGGTTTGCAACCGAAATGGCGAAGCAGAAAGTTCCAGATAGATATGTTGATGCTTTTTGCGGTCGCGTGCCAACGTCAATTCTGGCGAAACATTACAGCGACTACTCGCCCGAAACGCTGAAGGAAATCTACGATCAAGCTGGGCTTAGGGTGCTCAGCTAATAATTATTTTTTAACTTTAGATTGGTTCAAAAATGGCTGAAAGGTGCAGTCAAAACCAAAATTACTTCTAACAATGAAGAAACATTGTAATTGGGAATGCAAGTGCGAGATTGGACTTTCCTCTCCATCTCAATTATTAAGGCTATGGTTTATTTCTGAGATGGCTAGACCAAAAGCTCCAGACGGGTATGTTGATGCATTCTGTGGCAGAGTACCAATGTCGATTCCCGCGATGCATTACACCGACTACTCGCCCGAAACACTAAAAGAGATTTATGATAAGGCTAGCTTGAAGGTGCTGGAATAAAGGACTGGAGCCCACGAATGGATTCAACCGCAGGGCTAATCCACGTCATAGATGTGGGAGAAGCTTCGAGTATAGGGTTAGAGTCGTCTTCAGGAGGCTACATGGTTCTCAGGATGGCTGGATTACGGCCCATCGACCTCATCGCCTTGAAGGCTGGTGAAAAGCCCACATTCATCGAATGCAAAACAGAACGCAACCCAAGCCAAAGCAGCTAGAGAAGCTAAGGCTCCTAGCCTCAAAGG